>Ga0247724_1000006_pt1 | contig 194227 bp, 204 predicted proteins | sample OKSTACKMC2E_FD_182776 | JGI IMG/M metagenome (GOLD analysis project Ga0247724, IMG submission 182776) | Subsurface sediment microbial communities from gas well in Oklahoma, United States - OK STACK MC-2-E | ecosystem: Environmental > Terrestrial > Deep subsurface > Rock core/Sediment | place... | reverse complement strand
CCATTCCGAAAGAGTACAAGAGACATTTGTTTCTGTAATAGAGCGCATTCATCGAAGCGATGTCAATCTAGATCTCCCAGGTATGAGCACCTTAGCCCAGTTGCATATGTTGGTTGTGGATAAAAACATTCAGCCTCCGCGATATAAAACCAATGCAGCTGAATTTGACAGCTATCTGTCAAAACGATACCCAGGTAAAAAAGTACCTACCGATAGTCCTGTTATCGTCACGAGCACAACGGCTATGCGTATTTCTTTGATTGGAGCCACTGAGATCTTAAGGCGGATCAAAGTAGATCTAACCACTCTTCGGCAAGAAATCATGCTGGAGGACCTGAGAGAAAATGGGAAGACGCTGATTATTTGCGATCCAATCTATCGTAGCTTGATTGGCGCTGGCTGAATATAAAAAAAAATAGATAGCCCCGCAAGGGGCTATCTATCATTCTGTTAATCGTTATCGATTTCAGGATCGTGATGATCGAGCTCATAAGCTCTTTGATTACGCAAAATGCGTTCGAGGTGCTCATCGCCCATTAAACAGTTAGAGCACAGATAGGTGGGAAGATCACCGCCGGCAGGGTTATAATCGTACGGAGTCCAGGTAATAGCATCCAGGATAGAAAGCGGAGTGGCGCAGTCGATGCAATAGACAATTTCATCGGTTTCGCTCTCATTGGTGCTATGGTCGGCACACATATGGCATCCTTCAAAGTTGATTTGTAAATAAAGCTAGCTTAAATTTGCCTTGCTTCGACGCCATATAAATGGCTAATTATTCATCGTTCTCCAGCGCCGGGAAGACCCTGGCCTGAGCAACAGCTTCATCTAGCGACGATCCCCAGAAGTCGTATACCTGGTTAAGCATATAGTCGTGTAGCTCTTTTCGAGCCGCATTGTCGGGGGTCTTCACACACATAGTTGGTAGCTGACACCAAAATCCTTCTCCAGGAATTCCAGTTTCGGCATTAACAACGATAGCCGTGAGAGGAGGGAGTCGGTTTGCGTCGCACCAAAATGCAATAGGAAGCAATGCACGGGAGATTGCAACAGATAGCTGCAACCCGGTAGTCGGCAAGCCATGCATTGCTGCCAGGTCTGCGTAGGTGATTTTCTGGCGAGTAGCTGCCAGATTGATGAGAGAAATGAGGATCTTCAGAGTTAGATTATCCATTTGCGAATCTCCTTAAGATTACTACATTGTTAGGAAATTGATCAAGAGATGTCCCGATCATTGAAGTAATATATAAATGTAAAAGACTACACTACATGACCGGCAATGCCGGTCATGTAGTATGAGTAGATTATAGATCTTTACCTATCAGTTCGAAACACATATCAGTTTTAGTTTCTGGAGTATAGGGATCCACGAACTCCCCTAAGCTGGGATGGTTTGATTCACTTACAGTTCCGATAATCCAGTTTGTGGCTTTGGACATATGAGCGTGAATGGCGAACTGACCATCTTCGCGGTGATAGGTGTATTCGGAAAAACGACCCCCATTTGTGCGCAGCGGCCAAATTGGTTCTTGAGCTGAGATGTAAACGTTGCTGTAAGTGGTCTTTTCAACGCCCTTACGATCGCGATACATATTCTCCGCGTCAATAACGACCACAAAGCTCTGAGATAGCGAGAGAATTGCTTTAATGCACTCATCGGTCAAAAGAGTTTCTGTTTTGATCTGATGATCGCTGTTCTCAATGAATGCAACCGGCAGCGAGCTGAGGTCGATATTCGCATTGGCTTCAATGAACCATTTCTTTAGATCGATCATCTCAAAATTGATCACGATACTGTACGGATCGATTACCCGGAAAACGCGCTCATCGAGAAGGTGCAAAATCCCGCCAATTACTAAACCGATGGTCCCATCCTCGATTACATTGTCAAATTTGACGATCGCTTTGGTAGACAAAGGAACGACATCGTTGACGCGATGAATTGCACCACTATTAATTCCGCGATACTCGATGCTCCCCACTCGCAAATAGGAGTGTAGACCTATGTTAGCATCGCCGCTAACCATACGGGTTGCGTTGCCGTCAATCACAAAGAGCGATTGATTGTCGTGATCGATTCGATGGAAGTAACCATTGATCGAGACCATGAAGTTTCTATACATGGTTGTAGTATTGAGCCCAGCCTTATCGAGCTTTAACCATCTTTTATCAGTTGGCAATACATTCGCGGTGTGTGACGCAGTGCCAGCAGTTGGTTCTGCCATGAACCCAGCAGCAAATGCATCTTTATAAATAACGACATTGCGTTTACTCAACTTTGGAACGGTATCCATGATTGGGAGCGATGCATCACCAATTGACACCAACCACTCATTCAGAGTTCCTCTGAAGAATTGAGTGGAGCTGGGAAGTGTCCTTGAATCGACCGCGTGGGTTTCGTTAGTTACCGAGTGATTGAGAATCAAGATGAACGCTATATAGTTAGCAAACACGTTGCTGACCAGTTCATCACCTACTGAAACTTCCTCCCAGCGCTTACCTACACCGCGCTCTTTAGCTAGACTTTTGATTAGAGTATACATCGCAATCCTCTTTTCTGAAAATTATATGGCCAGTGTCCCAATCAGTGGGACTTTTAATGAATTCACTTAATGAGGAACGACATCGTGACGACTGCCGTTGAACCAAACGACCTAATCTACCCGTTCGATCCGTATGGCAACTCCGCTGCGAATCGTATCTTGAACGAGTACCACATCATCACAGCGGATAACAGCCGTAAATATAACGTTCTGGTACCGCTAAAAGCCCCGTTATTCGCTAACGGGTTCAAGATGTCAGCTTCCATCAATGGTGGCGCCTACTTCGAACTTATCTATGGCGTTCATTACCATTTTGGTTTTGAGCACATGTCGGCCTCGCGCAAATGCGGCAAGCCAATCTTTGGCGCTGTCGTTTTTGTTGACGAAGAGTTTTCTGGTAACGTTCGCATTGACCGCTATCAGACGCTCGGCGACCACCATACTCTTGATGCAGCCACTTTGTCAGAGCTGATTGTTGATATTGTTCTGAATCCGCGAGTCACGACATGGGAAAAGGTCCTTGGTCTCCCATACCAGTTCCCTACAATCGATCATGAGCATAATGTCGAAGACCTCGGGATGTCCGAGGTAGTACAAGCGCTCGATCGTATCGGTGACAAGATTGAAAGCTCAAACACCGGTGGTGGTTCGGGTAGCCTACCATCGCTAGAGGCACTTGGTCTTGATCAGGTCCCAAATCTACCATTGGCCACTGACCCCATCTCCAGTGCAGCCAATTCTAGAAACCACCTGATGTCACCGTACGGCGTTCGCTTGGCTATCACTGCGTTAATTTTGCAAGATTTCCAAGCATTAGTAGCCCGTCGTGATAATCCGTTTGAAGTCACAGCAGCGCAAACTGGAGCACCGACGCTTCAGCAGATGGCTCAAGCACTTGCAAATTATCTCCCGGTAAATGGCACAGCAGCAAATGCTAACCGCTTGGAGAACAAGTCGCTGACGGAAATCACCGATATAATTCTGCAAGGAAAAGCAGCAGATTCTGGGTTACTCAATGGCATGTCTGTAGAACAATTATCGGCAGCTATTTTGCTAGGTACCGCGGCAAATTCCGTTCGGTTTGCCGGTAAGACGTACTCTGAGCTTTTAGAAAGCATTCAGACGGACTCATCGGCCGGAGCTCAGTTTGGTACGCAAATTCTGATTCCGGCATCTGCAAACCTGCCAAATCAGATCGAAGGGATTCGTCTTCTAAAAGCTCGTCCCTATGAGGTAGGCGGTCTTCAGGATGGTTACTTCATCATGACTGGAGGCAACCCCACTGGCAATGGAGAGACTCCTGTCTGGTTGGTACGCACATTCAACTCCTTACCAGAAGTGGATGGGCGGTATGGTTTGGAAGTTAAAGAGCTAACTTTCACAAATTCAAATATCGAATTTGGCCTGTACATCAATAACGTCGATCCGGTGAACCCAGGCATTGAAGTTTGGATGCGCGGTACGTCCCCATTCGATCAGATCAACATCAATGTCCTTACAAAGAATGTCTTTGAGTTCATTGGCACCGAACAATATAAACTCAATCCGGATATCCCCGCAGCAGATTGGAAAACACCAATCCGGGGTCTGGACAACGCTCGCCGTTTGAACGGGTTGCCTGCTACCAGCTTCACCCTAGTTGAAGATTTGGCAGATGCCTGTCAGTTTGCAGCAGATGCACTTAAGCAATAGAAGTAAATAAATGCGCATGCCCCGAATGAAATGATTCAGGGTGTGCGCATTCATCCTTATTTTTTTTTATCGATCGGAGCCATCATGCTCGCTACCAAACAGCCTCGTTATCGACTCGATAAACATGGCGATTCAATCGAGAACAAAGTAGTTAATGAGCCTCGCCATATTGGCACTGAGAAAAAGATCAGAGCAATTGTCCCGCGCTGCGGAGCTTTCTTTACCAAATCCCTCCATGTTTTCGACGCGTTCACTCATCAGGAGTTAAAGGAAGGCGTGGATTACAAGTGTCTTTTTGTTGACTCTGATTTGATTGCTAAAATCGGTCAGCCAATTGCGTACGTTATCGCAATCACTAACCCTACGGTTAGCTCGGACATCTATTACTCGATGCAAGCAGTAGGCGGTATGGGCGTCTATATGCTGCCGCTTCTGAACACTATTATCCCTCTGTTGAATTCCGAAGATAGAATTCAGTATTGGACCAATATTGCTGACAAACCGGATAAATTCAACCCAGGCTATCATTACCATGACGCTGGTGATTTCTATGGTTTTGAGTTCCTGGTGTTGGCTCTTCTTCGGATTAGCTCAATTCTGACAGATCGCGATCTCGATGACCATACCGAAATTATGGCATCTCTCAATCTCGTAGACGCTGAGTTCAGACGCCGTTGGGCTGAGTTCGAAGATGATTTCGACAATCATGTTCTCAACTACAACAATCCGCACGAAGTGACTGCCGATCTACTCGATGTGTTTACTCGTAATACGATCGCTAATTTGCTCAATGGCAAATTGGGTTCAACTGAACGCGCTGTTAATTCCATTAAGTTGTTTGGGTTTACTCTTCCAGAATTAAAAGAGGAAATACAGAAAAATTACAATGGCTCTGTATTCGGCAATGGCGTTTTCCCTCATCAGCGTCTTGGTATCTCGACTTCAGGTAACACCGAAGGCTTGTTACTGACCAACAAAAATACGTTTGAGCACGTTTCAGGCCTAGTTGGTGCAGCTGATCCAATCTTCATTGGCGAAAGCACGGCTAGCGCCGTAGCCACTACGTTTGCAGATGCCCCAAGAAATACAATAATCAACTTCTCATCTGGTGGGCTGTATTACCATTTGAAGAAGATCGATGACTTCAATAACTGGCAATATGTCTGAGGTGTGATTATGGACTACGCATTACTGACTCCTGATTATACAGGAAGAAACCCAGACTATAAAACTGGTAATGAATTACACGATTTTGGCAGCAATCTAACGAGGCGCATTCTTACTCCGGCCAAGGGAGTTTTTTACATCGACTCTCTTAAAGTGGTTGAGGAGAGCACTGGTCGTGAGCTTGTTCCTGGTGTTGATTTTGAGTGGACGGAGTTAGTTCCACCAGTAGTCAGAGAGTCTGGATTGATGGCAGTGAAAGGTATTGTTATTCACAATCATGTAGCTAATCCACTACGAGTGGTAGAGTACCAGTACGTCGGTGGGTATTTCAACCAACTCGGTGAAATTCAGGCACATGTGCAAGAGATCATTGACTCCCAGCAAACGGTGGTTGATTACTCAGACATTGTGGGTATTCCTCCTGATGGACTGCCGCCTACCGATCATCAGCATGGTGAGAAAAACACGTTCAACTGGTGGGGGGTGGTCGAGGCACTGGACCGCCTAGCCTATGCGCTAGAGGTGCGACATCACTCAACTCACGAAGTGTTCTTGAACAAGATTGCAAGAATCCGCGAAGCCATGAACGTGGACTTCACGGTAATCGCCACTGCCCTGGATCAACATTCGGCTGAGCGCGGCGCGATACATCAAGAGACTCCGGCTAGTTTGTCAATTTACACCAAGCAAGAAGTAAACGATATAGTCGATCTATATCACGACAAACTCGATACAGTCGATAACTCTGATCGATTAGTCGGCGACGAATACGAGATTGTTCGGCAGCTTGCACATTACCTAGTTCCTCCGGCCGCTTTTGATCGCGGGTTAGTAAATCCAGCCGTACTGGCTGCCTTGCCAGCAGACGCCGATGTCGAGAAGTATGTCCTTACATCGCAAGGTTGGATTAAGCCCGAAAATCTGGCTCTATCCACCGACACGATTTACATGGGTTTCTCGGATCAGAGCAGCGTAATTGCAGCTCTCGCGGATGCCCCAGTTGGCACACGAGCAAGTTACTTGATTACATATAGCCATTACCAGGATTGGGGTAACGGCGGCGTGAATTACGGATATACACAACGCCGAGAAGTCATCAAGAAAGTTGGCTTACCAAATTCATGGACAATGGCTGGAGGCTAAAGAAATGAGCATAAAAGTATTTCCTGATTTCACAGGTGAAAAAGCGGCCTATTTAGCCCTCCAGGAAACGGTGACGATCCCACAAAATCGGGTAGTGATGCCACTGATGGGTGTCTTCTACGCAGAGTCTTTGAAGATGAAAGACCCTGTCGCTAACCGCGAGCTGATCAGAGGTGAGGACTTTTTTCTAGCAGAAATTGAGAAGACAGTAACTGCCAAATCTGCTAAAGAAGCTGCGCTGTTTATCATCTTCATTAACTCCGCGCTCCCTGAGCAAGTTGTTATTGAAGAATACCAGTTCGTAGGCGGTATCTATTCGCGATACCCGGATATTCTGGGCACGTTTATTCCTGAACTGCAACCTGATTTCAACGATATAACTGATGGTGGAAGTCTGCCGGTCGAAGAAGTTCTGCCGATCACCAACTTGCTGAGATTTGACGAAAGTAGTTTTGGTTGGGAATACGCGGCGTGGGCAATCGATAAGATAACCCATGCGCTACTGATCGGTAATGAAGAAGATCACGAGCTGATTCGTGATAAAATCAATGCCCTACTTCGTTTTATTGAAGAGCGACTACCACAAGCCATCCAGATGGTTAATCAGCATATTGCCGATTACAACAACCCACATCGATTGACATCTCTGCAACTGGATACATATTCAATTGCCGAATTCGATCGGATACTGCTAGATTTCTTGATCCACGGTCATACAGCATACGACACTGTGTTGTTTGACGGAGTGTCCCAGCAGATAGTCTACGATGAGCTTCGTCGAGGAATAGATGCTGAGAACATCACCCATGGACTCATTCCTCCACAACAGTTGATTGGTGGATTCGATCCAGCCCAGGCCGTTATGTATCTGACACTCACTGGGTGGAAAAAGGATATTGAAATCGCTGCTGCGAATGAGCCCATCTATTACCATGGAAGCGATCTGGCATCTATGTATTCCACCTTTCAGGACTTTCCTGAAGGGACACGAGTCACTATGACTCGACTGACATACGCCAGTAGTGTTTATTACGGGAACGCGGCTAGTTCTACTGCGATCTATCAGCGCGAAACGTACAAGAGAACCGGACCAAATCCTTCGGATTGGACCCTTATTTACTTTTAAGAGGAGAGTTATAAATGACTCAAGATAATCAAGCTACGCCAGCTCCCATTGTTGATCCAGGGAAACTTGGCAGCGAGCTGAACCGCAAGGAAGTTACCCTTCAGTTCAATCGCGAATCCGGTGAGTTCGTCACAGTCATCGTTCTTGCGCATCCGAAACAGCGCGAATGGTTGAACAAGACCTATTTTGACTATCGCGAGGTTGAAATGGATATCGAAAAGGAATGCGTGATTGGCAACCTCCATGATTTCACAATCGAACCAATCGCAATTCAGCCGATGGTGGTCAGTGAAGTTGATATGGATGCTGCCGCACAAGCGAAGATTGAGCGGCGCTTTTCAATCCAGGATCAAATTCTGATTCTCGGCAAGGCCCTGATCAGCTCGCTACCCACCGAAAAGGTGCCAGAAGATCTGATGGAGATGATTTCTTTCATCGATCAGGTTCAGACCGACAACCAAACTCGGAAGCAATCGTACATTGATCGCCAGGACGTGAACTACCGTACCCGTAAGGATGATCAAACACTTCTCCAACGTCGTATGGCAGGTGGCGCACATGAACTCCATGGTCCCAGGCGTATCATTTAAGGACGGGGTACTGACAGCCGATCAGATCAAAGCCGTTAGAGAGCTGATAGATCGTCAGAATCCATCGAAGTGGGTCCATTCTACCAATATCGCTCCAGAGCGTGGCGTAGGGGTCACTGCGTGCGATTACGACCTATTGTTTGATCGTGTCCTTACTGAAGATGAACGACAGTTTCTACAATCGCTCGTTCCGCAGTTACCCGGTGCGATTATTCGTACCCAAGTAATTAATCGCTATAAGGTAGGTGGTTTTCTTTGCGATCACACCGATCGCCAAAACGCAGTCCACAATACCATCATTCCGTTACAAAGTAGCGAGGTTGACGGCTTGCGGTATTACGATCGCACCAAACGACCAGTTAGCGAAGGACTGATTCCAGACGTCGCTGGCCGGATGACTATCATCAGTGATCCGTTTCTTGTGCACGGCGTCGCTCCGGTGAAAAGTGAGCGGTTTGTTTTTATCACGATCTATGCGGATGAGAGGGAAAAAGGATGGAATCCCTACGAGGATTTATATCAGAACAGGGCGTAAAAGCCCTAGTGGAGCTCAGCTCGAAAGTATCCTTTATCTTCAGTAAAGATCACTATTTTCGAGTAGGTGAGCACGAAAGCGAACGCATCTCTGAGTATCATTTTTCAAAGTGGTATCATTGGAAACACGCTCAGCGTGAATTGTTTAAGTCCCTGCTACCTGAGGAACTTATCAGGAAAAGTTTTGTCTGTAATTTTACTAGGTATGATGCAAACACTGGCTTCCTGGATAAGATCGTTAGCTTTAAAGAGAGACAGCAGAGCACAGGAGTGATTACAGCCATTGCTCTCTTCGATAATCAACAGATCATCATCGAAGACACTCTTCATACTCTGATGGCAGGGGATGCGATTCGCTTTCATGTTGCGGAAACACATGAAGTTCCAGTATCAAACAACGATGCGCTGTGGGTCGTTACCTGTCAGGTGTAATAAAACACATACCCGCCCCATTGGGGCGGGTATGTGTGTGTTTGTGTCTTTAATGACTACCGGTCGTTCCCCAAACAGGCAGCCGGCCGCTCTTCACCCACGCCGGGGTATTTGCGTCAAACGATGCAGGTTTACTTGGGATCCGATGGACATCCCAGCTGCTCAGGTTTTGATTAAAAGCGGAGGCGCCTTCAAACATCGCGAGCATATTGTTAACTGCCGATGTATCCCAGTTGCTGATGTTTTGGTTAAAACTTAAGCAGCCCCTGAAAGCCTGATCGAGGGATGTAACGCTAGGCGGTATCTCTGGAACACTAGTGAGCACTCTGGAGTAGCGGTAAGCAACCTGCGCGAGAACAGCGCCTTGTAGCTCGGTGATAGTCCTCAAGCAATAGCCGCCATCTATGTCGATTTTTGTCACATCGCCACCAGATAGAGTGAACGTGGACGTTACACCGACTGGGTACAGCTTTGAGACTACGATTGGTAGATTGAGAGTTTGCGGTGCGCCGAATCCCCAATCACAAACTACAGCACCCTGGCCCTCCAGCGTAAACGATATTTTGCGGTCACTGTCGCTACCGCCAGAAGGCAGTGCAGTTCCTGAGACAAGAAACTCGGCTGGGGGAGGGTCACGTTCTTCCGTATAGATCGCCGATACATCGATATCAGCAAGCTGTAGGTTAAGGGACTGCCACATACGGCCCTGTTGTACGGCCGTGACTTCCTGCGTGATATCGAACCGAAGACGATTGTTCAAACCTGCCAATAGACTGGCTGTCTGAGTCTGGTCAGCGGCGATGTAGTCCGACATCTCTTTCAGCGTGTCGAACGCTTCAGGAGCATCAGCTTTCAGTTGATCAACGGCAGTGTTCAGCAATTGAACAATTTTGTTAGAGCTGTACGCGGTATTGAGACCGATCTGAGCGTCATCTATCAGGCCATCAAAGCTACCAGGAATGGCGGCCAAAATGACATTGATTGCAGATACGATATCTTGGCTATTGAGACTCGCATCGATTTGTTGTATATTGCCGATGCGCGAAAGAGCATCTTTGATATCTACCCCGGTCACTTCTGCCAGAGTAGATAGTGTCTGCTTGAGATCCATAGTACTTCCTTTGTTAAATTAGAGAAAAACACCTCATCACATCTCTATGGCTAACGCCATAGAGATGTGACTTAGTAAACTTACTTTAGATGAGGATTGGTAAACTTGAAAACAGTCGTGAAAAGAGTGTCGAGAATCGTCTTTTCTTCTTCCGATTGCGCCGCTGGATTGCTGGAGATAATGCGTTCCATCTCGATCGGGAAAGGAGGCTGATCTACAAGACCGCCTTGAGGTACTTCCAGATCGATTTTGCACCAAGCCTGTGGCTGACCATCTGATCCAGCGAAAACATCGAATTCCCATTTCAGATCAGTGCCTTCAATAGGGAACTCATACCGAGTTTTCTTCATACCACCTTCGGCGATGTATTGGAAGGCCATGAACATTTGTTCGGTGGTTGGTTCATTGATTTCTAGGGAGCGCTTTTCGTCCTCGGTTGAATTTTCATCGCCGGAGAGCTCAGTCTTAACAGTAAAGGTAAAATTGAATTCCTCTTTACCTACTTCCTGTGACCGACGTACGCGCAGCTTGCCGGCTAGTGCGTTTTTGTCAGTTTTCGGGATCTTGATTTCGTACTGTTCCTGATGTTCCTTGAGCGCGGCCTTCTCAAGCTGAGAGATGTCCTTGATGAGACCGAACATCATCCGCTCACGCTCAATAACAGCTGGCGCTTCAGACTCAATACCAAGAGACCGGGCAAGTCGACGAAGATTACGCAGTTCCGGATTTACCGGAGAAATGAATTTACGCATGATTTCCTCAGGAAGAATACAGAATGTTGATCAGCTCGAGGAGAGTTTGGAAAATAGTCGATCCCAGTTTCTCATCGATATCTGCAGCAATACCAAGCATGGCGATAACTACAGTCGAAACAACAATGAAGGCCAAGAGGCCAAGCATTGTGTAAATCGCAATGCTGATCACTTTGTGCTTAGTACGAGTCTCTTCGATCTCACGAATGCTCTCGTGAAGACCGGCTGACCCGCGTGTCGAATTGCTGTATTGGTGGAAAGCTCGCTCAACAACGTGAGCTTGCGCAGCTGGCGCCAGATGACTGATCTTTTCGATCAGCTCAGCGACAGTCGATCGCGCATTCAGTGTAACCGGATCGCCCATGTTAGCTGTCTCGCTATTAACAGCCGAGAGCATTGAGAAAATCCATGGATGCGGTACGTTCTCGAGAATTGTTTCCCGAGGAATATCTTGGAAGATTTGATCAAGCATAGTTATTCGTATTTCCTTTTCAACTCTTCCATTTTCTTACGCCACGCAAGAAGAGTCTTTTTGTCAATATTGCACGCATTCAAACTAGCAATTGCCTCATTGGAAATTCGAGTGAGTTCGATTTCACGCTGCTCGAGTGTTAGCGCACGCCACTCAATTTCACTCACAACGGCAGGTCGTGAGTTCTCAGCAAAGTAACGTTCGTGTGGGACCTCGACTACAATTCCAGCTGCTGTGCGAGTACCACCGCATGCGGTCAGGATAAGTAGGATCAGAACAATCCCAACAGCAAGAGTAAGAACTTTTTTCATTGGACCCCCAATTGCTTTAGGCATTTTGCAGGATCTGCCTCAGCACTGCAAAACGTAATCAGAACACTTTGATATCGTGCTACTGACGCCAGATTACGTCGATCCTCCTCAGTCAGAGAACCTTCACGAACTTGTTTCTCGAGCTCAAGGAGTTTCCTCATGAGTGATGTCATGTTTTGACTATTCGCATCACGCAACTTGGCAAGATCCGCATCATTCATAGTGAGAATGTCACTATTTACGACGCTTACATCCCCATTGAACTGAATCTCCTTTTCATCGATTGCAGCATGGATCTCTAAGCGGATGCTCTCTTTCAGAGAACTATACGCTGACCAAAGCGCGATGCCCACCACAGCGGCAGCGGCAAGCAAAGCCCATAGTTTGGCTGATCCAAATAAGGCTTTTATGGTAGCAAGATTTATCATTTACTCTTTCCCCCAAATAAACGAATGAAGCGACAATGAGCTGCTGCTGTGGCATCACAGGAGTGCTCGTCTAGATCTCCTTGCGGAAGGATTAGCTTATCCGCATAGAGGCTTATAATTGCGTCTCGTATTGGATCTTTACCGACGTTACCTTTGGCACCGACTGAATTCTTAATGCTAGATGGATCGATTGCAATCGGAGTTATTTCCTGATCGTAAATAATCGTAGCATTTAAAATCGCTGCCTTGCATTCTAACAAAGCCTGGAAAGCTTGAGGTCTTCTTGGGTTATAGAACGGATGCTCAAAAACAATACTGTCTGCTTTAGTGTTCGTGAAAATAGTCACCAATCTCTTTTGCAAACAATAAATCCGCCATGCTCGCTCACCTAATCGCTCAACCATGTGGTCGTTGACATTGTAGTACAATTTATCAGCACAAAGAGTGTAAGCTCGAATGCTAATTACCTCTCTTGTAAGCATGTCAAAAACAAACTCAGAAATACCCAGGTACATAGTACCTGGGTCAATTCCGATTATAGTGGCTAACGGGGAGCTATCTTCTGGTATCAATAGCACCGATGACCAATCTTACTACTTAGGAACCAGGCCGATACAAAGGCTCACTGACCCCAATATCAAGAAGCATCTTGAAGTCCAGGCTGTTGCTGGTAAGATCAATCTTGGCTTGAGCAAATGTCTCAACATAAGCCGCAATTGCCTCGGTGTAACTCAGTGCGCCGATCTGAATAACCTTGTCGACAGCAGAGCAGATAGCGGTCTCGGAGATGATGGCAGCGTCCTCGGTGCCATACATGATCTTTGATGCATTCAGGTACTCATCGATCTGCCAGCGACTCCAGGGAATTTCTACCTTTGCGGAGACAGTGATGAATTGAGAACTGGTTGTATTGACGCCGTTAACTGCGACTTCAGCAGGGACCGGATTGAGATTGGTGGTGCCAGGAATGAACTCACTCACCACAATGGACTTATCGGGATTGATCGTCCGATATTCCATACGAGGAACCACATTGGTAGTGTCAAACCGCCGTACGTAGTAAGCCGCGTATTGCTCGCCGCCGTGTGTCTCGATACGACGTAGTCCATACATTGCGCGTTGGGCTGGTGTCAGATCGTTGGCAATTGGCCGGAGAATCTGCGGGCTCGGAATGAAAGGAGCAGCATCGGTCGGATCATGTTGGTAGAGCCGATGAATTGCGATATTGTTGTTGATGATGTCGTTGTAATGACCACCAACGCCGGTCATGAGGTAACCGATCTTTGGCATAGTGCCAGGCGTTGGTCGCTCATCTTTCGCGATATCGAGACGCTCGTTCAGCGATCCAAAAGGTACATGCTGGTATGTCTTACCGAGCCGCTGAAGTAAGTTCATGTAGTTACCGTATACGGTATGTGTGGAATTGATATCCATTTTGTCAATCTTTCCGTAGTAAGTTAATCTTCAACTATCTCGAAAGATAGTAATCTTGGAGAGGTCTTTTCAACATTCATATTAAACACAAAAGATTGAAGTTGATCAAACCTAGAATACATCCGGACCAATGATTGGAGTTCAATATTAGAGCTGTATGTTAAATCGGTTTGGTTAACAGGCTGAGCAAGCTGTTGACTCAACTTAACATCAGCCCCATATTCGACACTCATTGTCCGTATCATTGATACCGGTACTGAGTACTCGTAATTCATCTGGGTGCCGTCGACATGCATTCGAATCGCAGGTCGTTTAAGGTCAAGCACATTTGTGCTATTCACATAGCCGACTAACTGAATCGAGTAACTGGAGAATGTAGTAAGCAACAGACTCATTGCTTGCTGAATCTCTGTTAAATTTGGAGCAACGATTATATCGCTACCTACCGATGCCTTGAACAGCTCAGAGTACATTAGCGCAAAATCAGTTCGCTGAAAATTCTCTAAATTGATGTTTCTAGAGCTCAGCCACTCGCTATACGGAGTACCAGCCGATTCGAGATCAACCCACGAATCAGTAAAAGATCTCAGTACAACGGCTTTCATTTCAGCGCGCCTAAAGTGGTGTCCCTGCTTTGAGTACATCTTCTGCGCTTCGTACTCCATCTGCTGAACTTTATAACAGAACGCATTAAACGAATCAATCGAAACAAACCCGTCTATCTCCGGTATTAAGCCACGGATATGTTCGATCTCCGAATCCGTGATGGTCTTGCTAATCGATTTATAATCATCGACGTCCGGCGACGGCCAGCGAATAACTCTCTCGCAGAAGAATGCTGGGACTGTCACCATTTCAAACCCAAGGGCTCTAGCTCCAGCGTACATCATGAGAACGAATGCATCGTTAGCACTGATCATGTTACTTTCACCAGTTTTCAGATTAGTGAAATTAACAAAATACAACAACTTACCTAACTTAGCTAGGTATGGCCAGTAGCTCATGAAGATCTGGTCAATGCTTGTGTAAACTGCATTGGTGTAGTCGGTTAGAGCCGACTCTAAAACTTTGGTCTGTACGACATTGCTATTGGCTGTCGCAAATCGAAAATCCACAGCTTCGGAATTATCTTGGATAAATTGCGGGTTAGAAATAGCCGTATTAACTTCTTTATATAGCAGCGTTTCAGTATCGACAATGTCACCTTGTGTCTCGCCAACTACATCATTGAGGCTGAGACTCTTGAACGCGACAGTTGGATACAGATTCTCTACCTGACCATCGTCAAAATGCCGCATAGTGTATTTACACAGTGGTAGATTGCGCTCTGTAAAGAAGTTCTCAATCAGCCAATGGAACGTGTCGTTTTTACCTGCATGAATTCGGATGTACTTGATATTCCGATAAAGGAATAGCGCTTGCTTCTTTGTAAGCATCGGAATAACTTCTTCCGGTACTCCATAAGACATCAAGTACTGTCCGATGTGAAAACTGTGCGCCTCGGCCGTCTTGCACGCCTCTAGACGGAAATTACAGATGGCCAAGTAAAGCTGCAGATACAGAACAGCATAAACAGAACTTGCATACAGATTGTCACTAATGCAGTACTGTTTATTAAACCAACGCTTCATCATGTTTTTAGCGAAGGTATTGATCTTTCCAACCAAGCTGTATTCGTTGTCCTCAATCAAATCAAGAGGATATGCGATGACGGTATGATCATCAGCTTCGATGGCTTTTAATTTATCCGCAGGATATAAAATGCCCATGATCAGCAAATCTTGATCTGGGTAACTATCGATTAGTGTTTGAAATTGCTTGCTACCAAAAGCATAAGCGCGAGCAGTGGCGCGATGGATAGCCAAGTTTTCCTTACTGAAAAGAATATCCTCAGTTGTATCCCACGATTTAACAAACATTTCTTTATCGACCGGATGGTACTCTCCGGAGACATGTTTGTAATAACGCCAGGTTGACATATCGGTAGGATGTACGGAAGTAATACCATAATCCTGTACCAACCGATCATTCATAAACTGGGCAGTTAGCTCGGATTTGATGACAATCGTTCGTGCCAATCGTCTATTCATCTCCTGATAGAGCTGGTATGAATTAGTGGACATGTTCAAACATCCAAAAAGAGGTTCAAAGTTATGAATGATAAACGCATAAATCGCATCGGTATCAATCAGCTAAGTAAGGATGGGCAAAGCGTTATCGAGGTTGTCAAGAAGAACCCGCGCTTAGCATCCGGTGTTTCGAAGATGATCGCCCCTGTGCGATCTAAGCGTCAGCGTGAAGTCACGCCAAATGGCACAATTAATTCGCCAGAAGCTTACGGCTTGCGCAGTAGTTCCGATCGGCTAATTCAAGATCAGCGTGATGCCAAAACGCTGATTTCGATGATGCCAGATATCGAAATGTCGATGAATGTAAAAACAGCGGCTATTTTAAATCCAAGGGATCTGACAACGGTCGAACTGACCTACTCTCCCCCTGAGACCAAAATGGCCTCTATTCTGACCAATGGCTTGACCGATATGATCAGGACATACTTCACCGATGTCCATAGGATTACGCCGCAGCTACCAAAAATACTGCGTAACGCCATGTTTCTTAAAGGCGGACATCCGATCGCTGTTATTCCAGAAAATACCCTGGATGCGCTCATCAATGCTCCGGCTAATGTATCGACCGAAAGTCTTCTCTCGACGGCTCATCAGCGCACAGTCTTTAGCCGAGATGGGTCTCTGAAGACCATTGGTTTAATTGGCCCTACGAAATCTGATTTCGACAAAAAGCACGATGGCGCAAAGCGCCCCGGTAGTTTGCGAATCCTTACCCATGGTACTACAAATGTGTCTCTGGAGAGCTATTCCGTAGCGGATGGCGCTCATCGCGCACTTCACATTTATGAACGTAAAACCGGTGATGTGATAAAGGATGACATGGTTTTCTTCCATGATAATCCCGACATGCTTAAGTTGCCAATTCTACGGCAACGGCTAGCTCAGGTTAGTACCGAGCATTCTCTTTTCCCAGAAGCAGATATTGATCCAGTTCCGGAGACTGAAACATTATCGGCAGAGGCAGAAGCGCTATCTTTAGAATTCCGCAAGGTCAACATCGATCAAGCTGAAAGCATTATCTATAAGAAGCACGATATGCGAATGCGCAATCTAGTTATTGCGCCAACTCAGGATGAGGCCGCTCGCGTCTCTGTATCCGAGCCACTGACGATCGATCTTCCATATGAAGCTACGTTCCCAATCTTTGCTCCAGGTGAGGAAGACAAACATGTGGCTTATATCGTTCTGATTGATCCCGAGACTGGCAGTTTTATCTCCGATCGCTACACAGATCAGCAGCTGCGGGAGATGTCAAATAGCGGCGTAAACTCGAATGATTCGTTCTCTTCGTCGATGATCTCACGAGTTAACAGTCTCATTAACTCGGACGCATCTCAGGGTGGCGATGCTCGTAGCTTCTATCAACAACATATGTCCTACTGTACTCGCGTTTACGGTGAGCTGATTGAAGCTGACTTTGCTATGCGAGTATTCAATGGTAAGTCCAGTCAGAAGGTATCTATCGGTAACCTGAACGACCTTGGGCGCATTATGCTAGGCCGTAGGTTTGCAGAACAGCGTACAGAAATTCTTTTCCTCCCCAAGGAAATCGTGACGTATTTTGCTTTTGCGCATCGTCGCGATGGTGTGGGTGAGTCGCTCATTGAGCAGATCAAACCTATGCTGGCTATGCGTCTATCCCTGATGATGGCCAATTTGTTAGGCGAGTTGAAGAACTCCATTGGTCGCACAAGAGTAAAGGGCACCATTGACGAAGACGATGGTGATCCGATGGAAACCAGAGAAAAGATCATCGAGGAGTTCATCCGCTCCAGACAGATGTTTGCGAATTTCCCTAGTCGCGTGCAAGGGCCATCGGACATCATGAACTATCTGGCAGGTGCCGGTATTGAATTTTCCTGGACCGAGCATCCGCGTCTACCAGATATTCAGCTGGATGTGGAGTATGATTCCTCCAGCCATACGTTGCCGTCTTCCGATCTTGAAGACAAGTATCAGAAGAAAACTATCTGGAAGTTCGGCGTACCGCCTGAGCTAATCGATAGCGCTCTTAGTCCAGAATTTGCTGTGCAGTCAGTTAACAGCAATGTGATGTTTGCTAAACAGATCCTCCAAGATCAGTTGATATTTGCAGAGCAGCTCACAGGACATATTCGCCAAATCATCAAAGCAACACCTAGCCTTCGCGGAGCGATGATCGCTATGGTTGAGCGTAACATGAAGCACATTAAGATGGACAAGGTCACCAATATCGAAGACCTCAGTCCTCAAGTGAAACGCGAATTGGCTACTAAGTTGGTTACTCAGTACATCGATGGACTAACCGTCAGCCTACCTGCGCCAAATTCAGTAACCCATCGCAATCAGCTGGAGGCAATGGCCGATTACGAAGAGCTAATCACTAAGGCTCTCAAGTACCACGTTAATCCGGATTTCCTTACAGAGGAATTCGTTGGTGTCAATGTAGCAGATCGCGCCGAAATGCTAGCCGCATCCATTCTTGCTGTAGAGATGCGTCGTTTCATGGCACAGCACGGTATCGCTCCTGAGCTCTCTGAATTGGGAATTGATACTGACGATTCGAACAAATTCACAGTTTACGACGAACAGATGAGTCATGCACGCCAGCTGATGAACGAGTTTGTTAAGCTAATGGAAAAGATTCAGGACCCGAAAGAAATTGCTGAAAGTCGATTAGTTAAGAATACCGACATTGCCGATGGAAGTAGCTCATCCAGCAGCGGTTCTGAAACTGGTAGCTCAGCGCCTCCTGAAGGTATGTCTGATAGTTTTGGTGAAATGCCCGATCTGGGAAGCACCACCAATCCGGAAGATGAACCTGCAGCTGGTACTGGTGAGCCTCAGCCACCTGAAGAGCCAACTGACACCGAAGATACTACCAAGGAAGCTCCAGCATCTGAGCAACCGACCGATGAGCCGCCAGCGGCTTAAAGTAAAAAAAAATACTACTACAGCTCCCCGCAAGGGGAGCTGTAGTCAGTTTGTTTCACACTCTGCAGAAGGTGAAAACTACTCGCTTACTTCACTTTGGAAATGACGTAAGAGGCAATTTCTGCCGGCGCAAGCCACGGCCGATGTACCTCGAACACATCGCCATTCTGTGTTGTCAGGAACGCACGACCACCTTGATTGACTTCATCATTGTAGACGTTGCTGATGAAAGTTTTCAGGTTTTCATCATCGGACTGGATCGTCATACCGATACCTGGCAGTACTGCGATATCCAGTTGCTCAGTAGTGACGCTGACAGACGTGACGCGGACAGGAACGGCAGTCACAATGTTGTTTGCGCGAATTGCTGCACTCGTAACAAAGCGACTATCTGCAACGACGTCGATATCGTCATCGCGCAAAATAGCAATCGACCGACTGATGATTTCCGCTTCGGATTTGATCAGCGTTTCCACAAAGACAGGATGGAATTCTTTGGTCAGCAGACCAACGAGTTCGGACCAATCATCGAGAACGCTGGTGATGGAGAGTTGCTCCGCCGGAATACCGAGATTGAAATGCAGCGCATCATTGACCGACTGCGTGAGTTGCGTTTCCAGGACATTCAGCGATTCGAAAGTAGCGATCTGCCGAGCCTTATCGATGCCAGTCGCGGCCTTGGACGCGTGCAACAGAATATCAACCGCGGCCTTGAAGACATTGATGAGATCGCCAATACCGCCGTTAGAAGCATCGCTGATCGCCTGGTGGATGATCGCACGGAACTCGGGCAACATGTACAGCGTTTCGTTGATCATGAAGTGCTGCTTGGTAGCGAACACACCATTGCTGGTGAGCGCGTCCAGTCCAGCGTACTTGAGAGCCGCTTCCAGATTATCGGCAGCGCGATACGAGTCGCTCTGAACGATATTCACACCATCCGGAATGACACTCTCGAGTTTTTCGACAGACTCATCGCCATCATGTGCGTTTTCTTCGACGCGAGCAAATGCGGCGACAAAGAGTTCATCCGGCACGACGATGCCGATATCCAGACCAGGCGCGCCGGCCTTGTAGTGCGCTTCACGTTCCACTTGTTTTTCACCGAATACCGACAAGGTATGAGTCTTGTCATTTGGGTTGAAGAAAACCCCAATCTTCTGGAAAGAGGGATGATAGACGTCAGCGATGAATTGCCGATTGGGCCCGGGCACGTAGTGGGTAATGAGTTTGCGCACGATTTCCGGATCGGTGCTGATCAGTGACAGATCATGGCCGTTTTCATTCCTGAAAACGACAACAGGTTCAGCCGCTGCCGGCTTTTGATCAGCTGGCGGTAACGGCAAGTGATCACTCACGACGTTTTTGATATCTTGCTGCATGTTGCTTCCTTCCGTTATCATGGCGTCCATGCTTTCGAGCACGCCAAAGTTGTTATCGAAATCAGTCACGTGACTTACGCCGCCAGAAAACATTTCTGGTGTTGAAGAATCATTACCAAACGACAGTGCGTCGACAGCATCGCCACCGGTCATCGCATGACCGCTGATATCGCGAGCGATAGCTGCCAAATTGTTGCCAGTGTTGAGAGACCCCCAATTGCCATCGGTCAGCGATGAATTGAAATCAAGACCGGCTGGTGAGATTGTGCGACTAACTGTCATTCTCTGTTTCAGCGTGGCCACTTGCTCGCGCAATTGAGTACCAAGTTGATACAACCGCATGATGTCGTTTTGATTCACCCCACTCAGCAGTACAGGGTTTTGCTCGACGGCATTAATCGCCGCCATGATCTCGCAGCACTGGCTAGCGCAAACCTGAATTGCGTGAACCAGCTGATCAGACGAACCACCATTGTTACCAAATGAAGCAGTGCGCAAAAGAACACAATCGGTCGTCATGGCGACCAATCGTTTCAGGTAGGGATTGATGAAATCACCGCTGCTGATCTGATTCCACATATACACACGTAGATGGTTTTTATGTGCATTTTGAGCGCACACAGTAGTGACCATTCTGGTGATGTCGTCAGAGAGACGACCGGTGATGAGATCGTTAAGCGGATGGCCAGGGATGCCCTCGCTCACACGACCAACGCTCAGATATGGTGGTACGACCGGAGGTCGCTCCATCTGAGTGTGGCTGAATTGTTGCTGCATCGTCATTCCGAACATCTGGACTCCTTTTTTATGTTTTAAGGATAGCTTGGACTTGCTCAGTTAACGGAATCAAGTCAGGGTGTTGCTCTACTACACCACCCTCGCTAACACGTACCCATGGATTGATGCGATTTCTCCCGCTCGGATCGCTTTTAGAGACGATAAATGCACCGCCTACTTCCGCTACCGAGACGTGGATCTTTTTACCAGGATCATCCGAAGCGACCGAACTTTGCTTCTTCTGACGACCCACCTGATCTTGCGTCATTAATGACGTAGTCAGTTTTAAAGCCATGTTACTGCCGCTGAATTGGAACGAAGTGATACCACGTCCTTCACGAGTACAGCGATAGATACAACCAGGCTTGATGTGCATTGCGATGATGCTCTCTACTTCTTTTTGCCTTAGCTCTTTACCAGCAGCAGCTTGGAAGCGGAACGCCATTTTGTTGATGCTACTTTTGATCGGATACAACATGTTACGCATCGCCGATAGCTCTTTTCCATACATGGAATTGATTGTGCTTTCAGCTTTACGCACCCAGGTGCTAAACTCGCGAATCATCAAACCAAGGATGTCAAAGAAATCATCAGCCTGAATGCCAAGGACTTCCAAGTCTTTCTTGATCATGATGTCCACGTATTCTTCCAACGAGGCTAAGTGACTAGCCATATTGGCTTGTAGGATTCCGTAGCTTACATCACCAGGTTTGTTAATTAACCCAATGAGGATAAGCCATTTGGTAGTCTGATCAACCCACTGCGCATCGAGATGCTCAGGGAAGTGGTCGGCTACGTAATAGAACCCACCAAGAATTGATTTGACCGTCTGAGTAAACTGAGCCCGCGGTATGGCAAACATGATATTGCATGGTTTAGTTTGCGCAAACTGCTTACTACGACCTACTCGCATAATTGGGATGCGAGTACTTTCACAGATTACCCATTCTTCCACAGGGTACTGATGGCGTGTGATTGTGCCGGCGGTTCCTACAACAACATCAGCGCCAGCGTAGCGTTTAAATGTTTCTTTTACGCCAAATTTACAGAACAAATAGTGAGCCAATGTCGGTAAAACTTTCATTGTAGCCCTGCTGCCTGTTTTTGTATTGTAAAGCTTACTCCAGATTACTTGTGCGGAATCTCCTTGACCATCAACAATGATCGGGTGATTAACCTTACGGAACTTGACTTTGGCCCTGCCAATAGCCATGAAGATTTCATTTTCCCCAGGCGAGAAAACCTTATCGCCAATAACAGGGGTTACCTGATACTGACTGCTGCTTGAGCGATAGATACCACCTGGTTCAGTGAATGGCAGATTTAAATATACATCTGGTAGTTTCTCCCCATTGTAAGACAGGAAGTACTTGACCATGAACAGATTGCTGCGGCTGATATCAAACCGAAACTGGTTGTTAATTCGCCGTGTCCTGCGTTCGTATTCTTCTTTGAAATTACATACTTTGTAGCCGTGATACGCTAACGGGATATTAAGGCTATCGATAGCCATCCGCCAATACATATCGACTTCCGCCAGGCAATTGTCAATTTCGCTTTGTACCCACCCGTCCACAATTTTCTTGTTGAACGGAGGAGTACATTGCTTAGCTAGCTCTACTAGAGATTTATCCATCTGCCTCTACCGGATGAGTTTGTACAAACCAACTAAAGCACCAATACCAGCACCAATCAAACCAACGGTCTTGATGACTTCAGTAGCCCCTTTATTTGTAGCTAGACGCTTTTCGTAACGATATTTATCTTCCATGCTACTCAACTCTTGGGAGGTAGCTACCGCACGAATTTGCTCTTTTGCCAGATCAGCTTGTGTTTTGAACGTATCGCTAACAATCTCAGGATTGCGCAATTTGAACGCCGCCACTTTAGCTTCTTCAAAATTAGTAAAAATATTCAAAGAAGTAGAGGCTTCACTCAGCGAAAAACTCTCTGGTTCTGCCATCTCAAAGTGATCAGGAGGAGCATCTAAATTTCGCTCATCGTAAATTTTTGGCTGACGCAATATAATACAGCTCGGAATTTCCGGTCGATACCAAGTCTGTAAAACCTGTATGCCATTTGGTGTAGCTCTGTACATCTTTTCCAGCTTTGGATTAGAGACATATGCCACCAATAGCGTGTGGTTTCCTTTTTCGATTGCACCAATGGCATCAGTCCAATCTCTTGCGTAGCACAGTAATCCTACTTCAGACCGCGGATGTAGCGGAAAGTTATTAGGATCTATAGATGAGTCACTGAATAGCAGATCGCTCTCATGATGAAAGTAACCAGCTTTTAGTGTTTTTGCTGAAAGCGAAGGTAGAATATATCTCCTGGTAAGTAACTTCATTCCAGGAAATCTATCACCTATTACGTGTTTGAATTGGTGGATAGCTTTAGCTAACTCGGGATCGAGATGCTTTAGGTCGGGTAATTTCACCAACATTTCATAATCGAGATTGGTCACTTCTCGATTGAAATCTAAAATTATACCACTCTCGCCATTCATGCTCTTTTCAGCAGGAATGATTGACGGGATGTTTGTTCTATCAGTAACTAATACAGGATGACCGGTATAATTCCGAATGTGAAGAGTTGAAAACGGACGAGTGTTTGTAGATGACAGATGATAGCCAAATTCATACAACTCTCTTTTCTGATGCGCTCCTTTCCCAGACAGATGTGCTTCTGCCTTAACGCTATCAGGAGTCTCAATCATAGCTTGGTACCTCTATGATGCTCGATGAACTTTAAAGTTTCTTATTTGTACCAGCGGTACTTTTCAAATTGCTTAACTGAGCGAGCTCCTCAGTCAGTGGCTGCAAGTTCTTTTTTTTTTACAATTAGCTTTGTTTTTAGAATCCCATGGTACGATAACACTACTGTAATATAGTTTTATATATTTTTTAACTTTTTAAAAATAAGCGGCATAATAAAACTACTCCTGCCCCGTAGGGCAGGAGTAATCTTTAGTCTGACAAATCCCGTTACGGAATCATCTTGACCGGAACGGCCAGGGAGGTGAGAGCCAGAGCTTCCAGGCCGATGACCTTGACCATACCAACAACCGGCAGGTTGGAGATGTGCAGGAAAGACGGAACAACCGTCAGTTCCTTCGAGTAGCTGCCGTTACGCGGCAGCGACAGGACGGCCGTAACTTCCGGACGCATGGCGCAGAGACCGAAGTGCAGCGGATTCGGCTGACCATCACCGCCGTCGAAGAAGCCGAACGACCAGACGATCGTATCCTTGTGCAGCGGATTCAGCGATTCGACGATGCGGTATTCGAAGTTCTCACCGAAGATGCGGATATCGCCGAAGATCTGGAGATAGTTGCGCAGGTACGGCGGGACACCAACGATGACCGTCGGGTTCGGGCTGCCAGGGCCACGCATGGCGGACAGAGCAACCATGAACTCGGACTTGGTCCAACCACGGTAGACTTGATCGCGCAGCGTGTAGCAGATCGCTTCCATGACGGCACGAGTCTTGTCTTCGGTGCTGGTGATCTGAACGACCTTCTCGATGTCCAGTTCCAGACGCTCGAAGAACGGCTGAACGCCGCACAGACGCGAGACACCCAGGATTTCCGGCATTTCGCCGATGTGGCTGCCTTGGCTACCGACGAACTGTTCCAGGAAAGCGGCGTGGCGGAAGAATTCCGCATGGGCAGCGTTCGTGGCACGAGCGTAGGTGGTCTGCAGCAGAGCTGCCATGTCAGCACCATCGTTCTGATCACTTTGGCTCTGCGGACGGGCCACCGTAATCGGAGCGCGGCGCGGAACACCGTGCAGCTGGGTGTAGAAGTTGGTGTTCAGCAGCTGGCCACGCTGACGCATGTTGCTGTTGGTACGACGAGCACGCAGACGATAGCTCAGCGGCTTGGCTTGAGCCGGGTTCTCGAGTACATCAGCGATTGCGACATACTTCGGATCGGTCGGAGCCAGACGATTGCCATCGGGATCAGTGATGCCAGTGACCAGGAGTTCGACGGAAGACAGGCGGACATCGCCAGATTCCAGAACGATCCAGCCATTGACATCCATCTGAACACGAACTTCCAGACCGTCGGTATAGATGACGTCCAGACCCGGCAGATTGGCGCCATCGGTAGACTTCGTGTCCTTGCTGATCAGCAGGTTCTTGAAGGACGTATTGACGACCATCTTACGGTATTCGTCCTGCACCGAGTAGTTGAAGTCGGTGTAAGACATACCGGAGACGTCCCAGCGAACAGCCTTGTTGCCGATTTGGGCGTAGACGGTTTCGAGCTTGACGGACGGATCGACAGCATCGCTGGTATCGGCAGCGCCGCTGGCCAGCAGTGCTTCGGTCTGACCAATGCTCAGCAGACCAATGGTCTTGCCGAACAGCAGCGGAGCGGTTTGAACGGTTTCACCAGCAACGACAACCGACGTCGGAGCGATCAGGGAAGCATCGGGGAACTTGTCGGCCGAGCTCGGACGAACGACCGGGATGATGTCGGTGGCGTCATCTTCGATGATGCTCGGATCAACCAGGGCGCGCATGACGTTGCGACGATTGAAATTCGTCGGATCGCCAGACGTATCACGACGCAGTTCCGGCTGAACCTGAACGACCGGAACCGTGAAGGTCAGGCCGAGTTGATCCGGCGTCAGCAGGTACAGCGGGTAGAAGGCTTCGGCCCAGGGCGATTGACGGAAGTTGGCATTCCAGACCACCGAGAAAGCGACGGCGTCCTTGTTGTTCTTTTCGTCGTAGGCTTCGAGGCCAACGTTGATGTCTTCCGGCAGCTTGGTGAAGAAATCACCAACACCAGGAGGTTGGGCGATCACGATGCGACGCGGAGCGGCGACCATTGATTCCAGGGACAGGTCACGATGAGCAGCCTGGCGCGGGGACATACCCAGAGCGGCAGCCAGACGAGCAGCATTGTCAGCGAATTCGCCACGGCCGAACTGGTATTCGGCGGTCGCCATGTCACCGGATTTGCCGAGCTTGGCTTCTTCGAACGAGAAAACGGAACCGATGATCGAGCTGACTTCGTCGAGAGCATGGCCAACATCAGCGGCATCGCTGAGGTCCATACTTTCCGGAGAGTAGACGGACTTGCCGACGACGCCCAGAGTGGCCGCCAGGCCGCCATTCAGTTTGCTATGAACTGCGGACAGTTGCTCGGACATTTTGCTGGCCAGAGCCGTTGAACCCTTCTGGCGCTTCTTGAGGAACGGAGATGTCATGTTTGTTTCCTTGAAAGGAGTTGAGTGGAGTTTCAGATAGGTTTCTGATGGAGGCAGCGCAGGTGGAATGAGAGTAGATCACCCATCTCCTTAGCCATGATTTCAAAGTTGCTATAACGATGTTTTGCCTCTAGCAACGAAGCTACCAGCCGACGGAAATTCTCTTCATCAGGGAATTTCATTTCGTCATAGGTAATGATTGCAAAGTTCTCACGAACAAAGTTTATTTCAAAAGCTTGCGATTCAGGTAGTGAGTCCCCAAAAGAGGCACACGTAACTGACCCATAAGATTCATCGCTGCCCTTTCGGAATATACGACGATAGAACATCTTCATGGATTCCTGGTCAGATTGAATCCGATTGCTAGCAGGAGTTACCTTCTGTTGGAAGAACTCACGAGCAGCTGCTAGCCTCGTTTCGGCATAATGGCTGAACAACGAATAGAGCTGAAAGACACTACCGTAGATTGGCATAGCCATATCACCGCCGCAATTAACGTCATCTTTGGCGCAGGATGGCGCTTCGGGAGACACATGATAGCCGACCGGTAATGGATCCACCGGCGTCGTTCCTAGCAGTCGAGCGGTTGGGCAATTGAACGGCACCATCTGATAGATGCTATTTTGTGCCAGCCCCAAGTCAACAACAGCGCTCAGAGGGAGAACGTCCTTGATTTTTTCCAAAGAGAGAATATCTTCGAGAATCAGGCGATGACGAAAAAGAGTTTTGCGAATAGAAAGCGGCAGCAAAATCACTTTCAGTTGTTCAGGATTTGAACTCATGGAGTCCCCCATAGAAAATTGTTTACTAATTAGTAATGGTCATTATAATTTAACATAAATTCACTCATCTGCTATTTTTAATTACATGCGGACAATCACTTGACCAGAGTTAATTAAGTTATCCAGAGGAACTAAACCAAATGGATGAACGCTATCTATTAGTAAACATCATTACCCTATTGTTTCATTCATCTAAACTGGATGCAACGGTAACTACCAACTATCGGGATCTAGCTCGCGATTTAATAAAGTCGATTAAGCTACCAGAGTTAGCAGTCGGAACAAACGATAAAACATCAGCCATTGTATCGCTGAAGCGAACAGCTACAATGATGGCCGATAAATCAGCGCCAACTATTTACACAAAAGACGAATTATTGCAGCGGTTAAAACTGGATTGTAATCAGGACAAATCTCTTTTTGATGTCTTCCTGAGTTCAATCGGATTTGAGCTACTCGATAACGAAGTTCTTGTTGCATGTATTCGCACAGCCAAGTATCTGAAAGACTATCAAGCTGAGCGTAAATTACAAGAACGTTTACGCAAAGCCGCAGCTCAGTTGAGCTTTTCGCGATCTGAAATTACTGACTTCCGAGCATGGGCCCGCGAAATCGCGGATGAGCTTGAGCCGTTTATCACCGTTGGTGAGGATGAGCAAGATCCAGCTATCGTCGGATCGATCGACATCGGCGATCAAGATTCCATCACCACTGTGTTCGAAGAAGTAGCAACAACAGAACTTGGCGAGGCCGGTTTAAAAGTAGGATACCAGGCCATTAACCGAATGGTACGCGGCTACTTCAGACCAGGCGATAACGTAGTCGTCGGAGCTCTACCTCACCAATATAAAACAGGATTTAGCCTGACGCTCTTTCGTCAGATAGCTGATTACAACGTTCCGTTCCTAAGGGATAAAACAAAGAAACCATTGCTAGTGCGCATCTCATTCGAAGATAGCCTAGCAATGAACTTTGATTTTCTGTACAAGTCATATCGTCAGAATGAGTCTGGCATCGTTGAGGATTACTCCGGTGTCTCTGCTCAAGAAAAGGCAAGATATGTACAGGAGAAGATGCAACGTGGTGGCTTCCAGGTCAAGATGTATCGCGTGGATCCCTCCAGATGGACTCATCGAGATCTAATTGGCCTTCTCCTTAAGCTTGAGGCTCAAGGTTATGAGATCAAGCTCCTTATGCTTGATTATCTACAGCAGCTACCGGCTGATTCGCTCAAACAGAACGGACCTACTGGTTCGGAAATCAGAGCCCTGTATAGAGTAGTTCGTAATTTCACCAATCCCCGAGGGATTGTAATGATCACCCCACACCAACTTTCCACCGAAGCCAAACAGCTAATCCGTGACGGCCGAGATAACTTCGTTAAAGGACTGCCTGGCAAAGGTTATTACGATGGATGTAAAACAGTAGACCAAGAAGTAGATATCGAGCTATTTGTTCATATCGAAACAATCAACGGTGTTTCGTATTTAACAGTGCAGCGTGGTAAGCATCGTTTGAATGGCCAGACCGATCCTAGGGATCTTTACACAGCTCTTCCATTCCTGAAAAAGGGGGTTATCCTCGACGATATCAACGCTGAAGATAAATCACACTCTGCGCCCGGTAAGCCAAATCTAAAGAGCTCTGAGAAAGAAGGAGCTACTGAAGATATGCTTGATTTTGTTTTAGGTTAAAATTTAATCTATGTACAGAGAGGTGCGTTTGAATAGTATGGCGAATATAGCTTCTTCGCTTGTTCGTTTTCTAGTTAGTCGCCATGTGGCGATTTTCAAACCACCTCTCAAGGAATGCCCAAATGCAAACACTTGCCCAAATCCTGAACGCCTTTGCCGCTCTCGTCGGCGCCGACGTCGGTGACCTGAAGACCAAGCTCGGCGATCCGGCTCAGCTGACCACGACCGAAAAGTCGAACCTGGTTCTGGCCCTGAACGAAGTCCGTGCCTCGGCTCAACAGTTCGCTGCCAACATCATCAACGACGCTGCCGCTGCCGGTACCTCGACCTACAGCTCCACCAAGATCGAACAACTGGTCGCCGCCGCCATCAGCGGCCTGGTCGACAATGCACCGACTGCCTTCGACACGCTGAAGGAAATCGCTGACTACATCGCCGCTGACCAGACCGCCGGCTCGGCCATGCTCCTGGCCCTGGACAATCGCGTTCGTTTCGACGCAGTTCAGGTCCTGACCGACGAGCAGAAGCAAAACGTGTGGACGACCATCGGTATCGGCGACGCTACCGAGATGGACCTGGTCACCATCTACACCAATGCCCGTGACGGCATCGAAGAAGAACAGACCTGATCTGGCCTGCTTCGGCTAGTAGTTAGGAATAACGTCTAGCTATCTCCACTCTCCCCGTGAGGGGAGAGTGGATTTATGCTGATGTTTTTTTTATACCTCAACCAAATCAAAGGCATTAGCGACATATTCCTTGAAAATACCATCAAACACTTCAGTAACAAGCGATGGATGATCGAATTGTTGAATGACCTGGCCATCGGCTGTAGTCAGTACAATTTCGCACATGTTGCCATTGCACGTCACAGTCCATACCTTCTCGGCAAAAAGAGTAATGTCGATTTTGTAGGACTTTCCACTATCCCAGCGGTGATGGTGGAAACACATCCCGATATAAGCGTCTAAGAAAAGCTTGCGCTTATAACTTGGTTTGACTTTCTTTGGATCCAAATCGATAGATGCCCGAAGCAACGATGCCAGCCTCAGTCCAGCATTGAAGCGAGTATTGAAGCCGTCCATAGGAGCGCGCTTGCGGTAAAGAACTGTATTCATGAAACCTCCCTTAAGTGAAAAAAAAAAGAACCCGATTAGAGGCGGGTTCTTTTGTACTGTAGAGCTCAGATACTGAGGAGCTCTGTGGCGTATTGATGACGCTGTTCAGCTAATCGCTGCAACTTATCAAGTCGCATAACTCGCAGCTCGGCTACCGTAGCTTCCCATACACAGCTATCGCCAATTGGCACAGTCACAGTTTTGTGACTATCGACTAGCGATACAGTGATGGAGAGACTACTCGAAGATGCTTTGCGATAGCTGATTCCCATTGGCATATGATCACGGTCTGCGTATTTAATCGACATTTGCTCCAATTCAGCGATACGACGACCAAGACGATTGAGGCCACTATAGGAGAACGAATCGATTGCTTCGCTGTTATCTTTCAGATATTGCATCGCGTTCTCATAAGCCTTCTGCAAACTACCATCGCGACGCACACCAAAATACACACAAATCCGATCACCAAACTCTGTATAGGTGGTCGCATACCAACCGCAACCACTGGCATGTAACGATAGTCCAGCCGGCACATATCGTTTAATTCCATCTGGCCCTTTGATGAAACCTTCATTATCTTTCTGGTACATGTTTTCTCCTTCAGTACTTTAATGAAAATGAGAGAACGAATCTCTCTTGCAGATAAAAATAGCAGGTACCTTACCGAACTTGGTAGCGTGCCATCGCTTAGCGTGCTCAATTGCACGAGTCATAATTAGATCGGTATTTCTGCGATCATCGACCAGAATCACTACACACAAATTAGGACATTCATCATCTTCATGTAAACCGTTATTGAAGAAGATGAAATTAGAGAGATTATCGGTAAGGGCCCTGAAAGTTATCCCGACCGTAAAATCAATTTCCTTATTTACGAGATCGCTTTCCTGATCGTGATCACTTATCGACCAACCAGAAGCACTGATGATATCTTCAAAGAGGATATCTTCCTGATTTGTCAAATTACTCCGATAGTCGAGACCATCGATTGGTATTAGACCAACACCACTGTTCAGGTTTCTCAGTATCTCCTCTGCATCTATTCTTGTAAGCGGCATTTCTTCCACGCACAGCCTGATAACGATAAGAAATCCAGAATCGTTTTTATTAGCCGCTTCATAGATCTCAGATGTGAGGACTTTTTTCATCTCAACTGTCATAGGTTTCTCCTACGGCAAATTCGGACACTACCTGCAAAGTGTTTTTAGGGAGACCCGTACCCCTTAGTCCTTCCATAAAACGAACCACCAATTTTTCATTCATCGCCTTATGAAAACGGAACTCAGATTTGTCGTATGGCCTTAGCATGGGATACTGTTTCGGCAGGAGGATGATTGCCGAAACAATTATGTTTTCCGTTAAGAGGTTATGATTGCATAGCACGCTCCTCAGCGTCCAATCAAGGGCGGAAACTATATCGGTCGCGCGCAGATCACCGAGAGATGTCTGGAATAAATCTTGCCTAAGTCTCAGCTTGGTTGGCACGATTACGCGCTCTCTGGGCCCAGCTTGAATCAGATGTTTGTCATCGATGTTAAGGGGATTAAAGCCTTTCTGAGTTCGCATAATTGCGCCAGCGATCGAAAAAACACTTACCCACTTTGCATTACTGAGATTCAAGACCAAAGTAATAGTCTCAGTTTTGTGAAACAGTGGATTACCGACGATGATCTCGGCAATATCTTCATTGCTGCTGAATCCTTTACTTGGATCAACAAATCTTTTCATACCGCCGCCAATTACGCTAAATTCTTGGCTTCCATCCATGAAAGAACTCGGAGGGATATCCGAAGCTGTCATCTTGTAATTCCTCCAAATCATCTCTTGTGAATAAAGCCCAGTCATCAGAAATCGCATCTAGGCGATATTGGTAAATAGGCGAAGGCACTTTGGTCAGCTCGTCTTTAACTAACTGACAAGCTTCATTTATTGTTTTACTTACATCGATTTCTTCGAGGTATGTCAGACTCCCTAAAAAAGTAAGGACGTCAGTTACCGCATTCTCTTTAGGGAGATAAATAAAGCGCTTGAAGATAAACAACATATCGTCTTCAAGAATTGCATAATCGTATCGATCGGCCATGTGATCGACTTGAGCTTTAGCGTAATGTATATCTAACGCTATGTGATCTGGTAGTCGCGGTTTGATCATAATTTAATCTCCTGGCCGATCGGCCAGGAGATATCCTCAGTTACCGAGATACTGCGTTACAGCCCCATGGAGTAAGTAAACGACGGCTACTTGAATCCAGAGATTGAGGGACTCTTTTAAATTCTTTAGTGTGATCATGATTTCTCCTTCAATTGACACCACAAAAGAAATATATATCTATAATCTTCTTTAACACACGATTATAGATACGCTTTACGCCGGTTAACAAAAACCGCTAATGCCGAGTTTGTGTGAAAGCGCGATGTGTTGGTTGCGCCTTTATCTTTGGTATAGGTGTTATGCTGAGCACCTATCAGACATCCATTCAGGGTACGAATGTTATCTCCATCCAGATACATGAGCTTGACGACCATCCCTGGTTTCAGGATGGCTATATTTGAGTACTCCCATTTGAGAGCAACAATGGCGCCATCTCGCTGTGCCATTTTAGAGTACTCGGCAAAAGGATTTGCCGTAATTCCTACAAACGGGGCTAGGTTTAAACGATCACCACGTGTAGCTGTAACCACTTCGCTGGCTATCAGATTGCGTTTATATAGGGCCTTATTATTATCTACCGACATACGGCCGTCGATAAAATTATTAGCATCTGCAAAACGAACAGCATTACCTGAATTTAACTGAATCTTGTCGGATTCATCGCTGAATTTTACATCACCAGTAGCGAGAATGGTGGTGTGCTTACCTGAGCGTATATATGTTTTCTCAATACCTGGAATTAATTTTTCCGGAACTAAGACAAGAGTGATACTCTCATCGGTTTCTTCCTGTCGATCGGTATTGAAGATAGGGAAGATGCGCCAATGTCGCCGCAAATAATAATTACCCAAACCCGATGAGTAGAGACCGCCGGCTTTATTCTGCAAGTAATCGGCCAAATTGGGTAGCATTATCTGCTGCGGAACGACTATCTGTCTATAGACCTCTCTGTTATCGATAGGAACTACATCGACGCCATAAGGCCTGACAGCATCATCTATTGGCAGTTTATCAAAGATACTCGAAAATACCGTCTTTAGGATCTTGTCCCCGCTTACGTTGTGATAAGTTTTGCTAGCTGAAAACATTCGTAAAAGATTTAAAGCTTCGCTTAATAACTGAAAAGTCACTTCAACGAACCCGCTCGCCTCCAGCTGTACTTCGTCTGGAGAGTTTCTTCCGTCGTGCTCTACAATTGGGTTTCCATTCTCATCTAGGAGAATTGCTTTGTACTTCTCTGAAAAACCATACGCGCTAGCAATCGGCGATCTGTCTATGATACCAACCGCTCTATCAGTGAGAGTCACGTATAGATTAGTCCGATTAGGATAGATCTTGTACGCGTAATCCGCCTTGGTCATGAGGACTGTTATAAAAACAATATCCCCATAATTAAGAACAAAATTCTGGTCAATGTCTCTGCTCAAAAAGACCAGAGGCTTAAAGATCTCTGTGTTGCTAAGATGGAATTCAACATCCACCTGCACACCCGTTGGCTCACGGCCTGATCTTACGACATTCTGTACCTCAAGATACAGAGCTGATTTTACAAAATCCATAATTTAATCTCCGCGATGCATGAAGTCAAATCCACGATCAAGGATGGCTCTGAGCTCATCCGACACGGAGTTATGACCCTTCATCAAATCGGGCAGAGGAGTCGTCGTATCCTCAACATCAGCGTTATCGGCCTTAAGTAACAAATCATGTTTGGTCGGCTTCTTAGTCGAGCTAAGCTTAGGATCGAATGGCTTAAGAATAGTTCCAATGGCGTTGTTGGAGATCTGCTTGATGCTGCGCATAAACTGACTAGCGCTACCATAACCATCGAAGAACGGAGACGCGTGAGGATAGACTATCGCAGAAAGAGCATCTAGTTTAAACAAATCCTCAACCAACTTTTCATCTGGAACTAACTCGACACTTAATCGACCAGTGCAGCGGATCAGGTGGTGCTTGATGTAATCGTAAATGATTTTTGTATCGTTATTGCGAACACTGATCACATAGCCATCTGCCACGATTTCGGCTAGCTTGGCCAGATTCAAATATGTTTGCCTATAGGCGAATTGCAACTGGTCATCTAGCTTCTTAATGCCAGACATGGGGACCCCAACCCTGCGGATGTATTCTTCAGAATCCAAAGAGATTCCCGGAACGTTAGCGTAAAACTGGTATTCCCAGATATAAACCGCGCTATTGATGTTAGGATCTACCGGCGGGTATTTCATAGCCATAAATCACCTCAAAGAAACAACTCTCGCCCAATTGGGCGAGAGCGATTTCATCAGTATGTTTCAATTGTGTATTTGGCCAGCAGCACCAAAACAGGGATGTAGTAGAACTTTTCCAGAGCATCCCACCCACGAAACTGTTTGATCGCTTCCATTAGATCATTGATTCCCACACTCTGCTTCATCAGCATGCGAGTGGTCATCTGTTCCAAAATCGAAACTTGATCTAGGTCAATCAATTTCTCTTTACAATAGAAAAACTCTGAAAAGAGATAATGGGAGTCGCGAGTGTATGGATGAATCATGACGGGTAATGCCAGATTCTCTAAAGGAGTACCAAACTCATCCGGTAACTCACCGCCAGTGCCATTGTAATAAAACTCGGGCATGTTGGCTGTGTTCAGGTTCTGATCAAAATCAAACATTGTTGGATCATCTACAGATCCATCGCCGTCCCAATCCCATGCATTGTTCTTAGCGGCCTCATAGTTAGCAGGCATATCCAGACCGATCAATTGGTCATAGTCGCTTGGCGGCATCGTTGATTTACCAGCACAATTCATATTTGCTGGAGCATGGATCAGCTGATCACTCGATGGCGTCTTCACAGGAGGAGGACGCATGTGAGTGTAGTTAGAGCGCGGATCGATCGGATAAACAATCCGCTTCATGCCACTGTGATACAGCGATGTAAATTGAGGGTGTTTGGTAAAGGTTTTGGCATTTACCAAGCAATACTGAGTAGAGATGAATGGCAGGAGGTTTATGTCCTGCTGGAGTAGCACATCCCAGATCGTTTTTGTCTGTAAATTATTATCGCCATCGTGATTTAGCTGGCGAACAAACCTAACTTCAGGAGCTGAGTCCGTATCAAAGATATACGGAAGGAACTTCATCAAAAATGGATCGTAGATGGGAGTTCCCTGACTCGGTGCAACTAGAGTCAGATACTCTTGACTGAAAAACTGAGCATAGTACAAGCGCCCAGCTTCTGTAACAAACTGCTGTAGCGATCTCAGGATATCAAAATCACTTGTCTGGATTACTGGATTGCGTCCAGAGGTCAGGAAGTTCCGATCGTAAACATATGTCTCTACGACCTTCAGTTTGAGGTTATCGAATTCCGTTTTAGTAAGGACGCGAGTTAGACGATAGTGGATCTGATATGTCGATTCCTTAAAGAACTCATTGCGAATAGAACTAGTTATCTCGCAGACGCAATAAACACCATCACCATTAGAGAAAACCATCATATCGCCCTTGTCCGGAATTACACCAGTCGGAAAGAGCACAGCAGATGCAACTGTTTCGAATTCTTTAGAGTCAGGGTCTTGACTCGACGAGAACGGAGACTGAACCTTGATCTCAAAGTTCTTGATTAGACGATACTGCTGATATAGAGCCAACTCATCAAGTGCTAAACCTTGGTTAGCGTCATTCTGGCCCTTGATCTGTTGATAGTAATCAACAAAGAGCTGGCGACCTGCGATGTGAGTTATGATGCTCGCATGTGAGGTAAACTTGATATCGTGAGTACTGCCTTTGTAAACCGGAGGCTGATGAACCAATGGAGGCGTTGGTTCCTTGATTGGTTCATCCGGGTCGATTTCAACAATGTTAGACATGTTCTTTCCTTCGAGCTTGGACCATTAGTGTCATGACAGTTTTAGGTGTCTGGATTCCGCGTAGTTCACGGCCGATTCTCACAGTGTGTTGTTCTTTAGCGAGTCGGTCCATTTCACTCTTTGGCACACCGCCATTATTACGCTGATACTCAAACCCATTCCAGCCTATGGCCCTTAGTACCAGATCCAACACTTCTGGATTAGCCGCCAAACGAGCACGTGCAGTTGGCTGAATGAGAGTAAAGTCAGAATAGACACTCAGACGAACTCGGTAGATTCGCCTTAGATCAGCATCTTCATTCAGAATAACTTCGAGCTCATCATTTACACTGAATTTTTCAAAACTGACAGGGGTGGTATCGTCGTAGATACTGACATTGAAAACAGACATGCCAGGAATATGAAGATAAGGAGCCTCTTGAATGAGGAACTCAAGTATCGCATCGTGCAAGTAGTACTTACTGCCTAGCTGATCTAAGCGACTTATCTTTCTCAGATCATCCGATGACAGTTTAACTAACATGCTAACCAATCGTAACGTGCTCACAGGCACGCTAAAGGGCCGCCATTCGTCTTGAGTCGGTAGATGGATACCAGGCGGTGGGTAGAGTCGCATCGAGCCTTCAGTGTTCTCAAAATAGCTCAAGCTGACATCGGTGACCGAACCAGTGATATCGTGGATATCTTCCGGTGGTTTGATTTGATCCATGTTGATAAACTTGGTCGGCATGATCTGATTATGGATCATGATCGGGTAAGCTATCTCCATACCTTGCGGAGCATTCCAGGTCAAGCGATAATTGAACTCCACAATGTGAGGAGTCATATCGCCTTCTTTTTCTGGATTCTCTGGCACTGTATCGTAATCGAAACTACCCTGAATACGAACACTAGTTTCAGAGAACGAATAATAGCCCACCTTATCGCCAGTGTTCGTCAGCTGAGTAAGCGACGGAAGCGAGTGATTCTGCAACCATTCGTCGAATGTTTCTCCGTACCCGGCTTGTTTTTCACGTAGCTCAAATATGCTCTTTAACCGATCCATGAAAATAGCTGGAATCTGGTAAGAATATTGGATCTTGTGGATGAGGACATCTTTGATCATAGACATCCTAGCTTCCAAGTCGTCACGAATGCGGCGAGCCCGGACACGATCTGGCGCTCTATAGCGCACCGTGATCACCACGTCCTTCATGACGTAAGCAGTACGTAGAAATACCTGTAGTGCCTCATCACGCATAATGAAACGATTACCGGGTCTTAGGTGAGGATTCGCCGCTAAGTTTTGGCGATTCGTAAACTCATCAACACTAATGGAGACTTTCTCATTGACTCCAAAGTTTGGTTCATTTGACGAGTCGATAGCCGAACCTGTCTGAATGCTGACATTGTCGCTATCCGGGTAATTCAGTCTAGTTTTTGGATCCAGACCTAATTCATTTTTCAGCTGATCTACGATCGAGATAACACTAGGGCGATGAAAGCTGTTATAGATCGAAGGGATCGGTGTATAGATGATTGGCACAGCAATCTCCCTTAGAATACAAAGTCATAGAATGAGCGCACAATATAATCAATTCCCCGGCAATGCCGGGGAATTGATATCTATAACTCCACAACAGAATGAAACAGTTCTTGCTTTCTACGCATGACGTCATTCTCTAAATTTTGGAAGTATTGCTTAATATCAGCTCTACCCCCCAACTCTAACTCAAAGCGCTTAATCGCTAAGAAATCTTCAATAAACGGATGCGGATAGAAATTCATCAGATCACCGAATATAACCGCTTTCTTTAGCGTATCAATTGGCTTTAACTTTTCGACTGTGTAATCATCCAGCGTAGGAATGTCCCTACTATCCACTTTCAATATATTCAGTGTTTTCCTGGCGATAATTGGCGTTAGCGTTAAAGCTATTTTACGCATTATCTGACCGTCTGCCAAAATTTCAGGGTATTTATCCAGATAACCAATCAGGATATACTGTCCTATAGTTGACATGATGCTGCATGACATCGCATTAGCTGGATCGCAAATGCGCTGATGTTCTGCAATAGCGAACGCCCAACAACTGGAGTTAGTAGAAGCTAACCATAACTCATTGGCTAAGCGTCGCGCTCTAAAAGTTCTTTGGTCTTTAGTAAACTGTTGCATGGCGATGACAAAAACAATCGCATGCGTGTCATGGAATCCAATCATTTCAATAGCGGCTTTAATACTACTGATTCTTGGATCTAATCGAGATGCCCTTCTGGAATTGGCCACACTCAACAACTTAGCAGTGATGAGAGGATCAGTGGTGATCAAACTGGCTAGCTCTCTTACGGAGCAGTTCTCACTTTCTATCAATTGCCTTATTTTACAATTCAAAACAAGACAAGTAGGAAATGAAATATTTTCCGTTTCCAGATCACTCCCTATCTCGAGTTGTAATGCTAGTGCGCTTTCTTCTGCGTTAGACATAGTTTCACTCTGAGATAGAAACAAATTAAAAAGAGAAAAGATGACAGGGGCAATTGCCCCTGTCATCGATTCCACTACGGTTTGAGTAACAGCTTGTGGCCGTTACCTAGACCGAACCTTAGGCCTTCTTGTAGGCGGTCAGGTTCTTGGCGACCAGCGCCAGGGTAGCACGAACGGCCGACAGAGAGTTGGTCGAGATGCTGGTGGTCGGCGAGAAGAACAGGTTGGAGACCGTCATGTTCAGGGTCAGCAGCGACTTGAACACAGCCAGGCCATCCTTGTTACCGCTGGCCTTTTCGTCCTTCAGAGCCTTCTGGTAACGGCCGTCAGCCTTGTCACAAGCTTGCTTCAGCTTGTCGCGAGCCTTCTCGGCCTTCTCGACACCGGTGCCACGCTTGGCCTTCTCGACAGCGTCGAGGATCTTCTCGCACTGTTCCAGAGCCTTGGTCAGCTCGCCCAGGCCGGCAGTGGTGAATTCGACTTCGCTATCGGCGTCCTTGTTCTTGCCGATGGTCGAGACCGGGTTGATGCGCGAACGGCGGATCGATTCCAGATTGCCCAGAAGACTGGTCTGAGCCTGCTTCGGATTGACGGCCTGGTAAACGATGTTACCGAGCAGCGACGCCGAGTACTTGATCTCGAAGTCCTTGCTGTCGTAGGTTTCTTCGACAGTCGACGGCTTCGAACCAGAGAACGGCTTCGTGACCGCCTTGGTGGCGTTCAGCAGATCAGCAGTTTTCGTGGCTTGCGGATTGGCAACATCGAAGTCGTTGATTGCGTCAGTAGCGGCAGTCGAGAACGAATCCACAGCAGAGCTGACATCGGCGATGTTTTCGGCAACGGTGGTCCACTCGCCCAGAGCGGTATTGAATGCCGAAATGTTCTTGACAGCAGAGCCGTTGATCGAGAGGTACTTGACGCCAGAAGAGATCGTGACGTTGTTCTCTTCCTTCTTGTAGCCGGCGTAGTCTTCGACGCGCTTCTTCATTGCGTCGAGTTTGCGGCGCAGGCTCGGGATCTGACCGAAGATCTTGTAGAAGAAGTCCTTGACTTGCTTCCACATCTTGTTCAGCCAGGCCTTGATGCTTTCCCAGATATTGCGGGCAGCTTCGACCAGGCCTTCGGTCGAAATCTTGCGACCGATGTAGGATTCGAGAGCCGGCACGATTTCTTCGACTTCGACTTCCGGACCAGCAGCCACAGCAACAGCGGTTTCGACCAGCTGCACATCGGTGGTGCTGGCTTCGGGAATGTTGTCGGCGATGACGGCCAGATCTTCCAGAGCATCGGAAACTTCGAGCATGCGCTCGGCTTCCTTGATTTCGCCCTGGATGGTGACTTCTTCAGCAGGCAGTTCGGCGGCGATCAGTTCCTCTTCCTCGAGGGAGAGATTGCCGATGCCAGCAAAAGCGGCAGATTCGAAGCTGGGATTCAGAAATTTACGCATGATGATTTCTTTCTCTTGAAAAAAGTGATGATTGGTTTCTTTTTCGTGGATAGACTAAATTAGTCTTCCTTGAAATTGCGGATCGAGTGACCGACCCAGTCCAGGTAGGCAGAGCCCGTGTTGATCGCGTAGGCAGTGACAGAACCGACACCGTAGTCGATGATCGTCGGCAGCTTCATCGCAAGCGACTTGGCAGCAGATGCGTTCTTCTTCTGATCGTCAGCGGTAACTGCGTTACCAACCGGATTCTGAGCAGTGCCACCAGGCTTGAGTGCATCGGTCGCCTTCTCGAATTCGCGAGCGAACGAGTCCAGCTGCTTTTCCAGGGATTCGCGCTTCTTGTTGACATCGTCAACCGACTTGCGGGATTGAACCAGCGATTGAGCCAGTGCCTTGATATCGTTGCAGATCTTGGTCATCTGCGCACGATCCAGAGTCGCAAGTTCCGACTTGGACGGAGCCTTGGAACCCTTGGCGGTATCGATCAGAGCGCGAGTCGAAGCCAGCGCCTTGAGAGCTTCGGCACCTTGGGTACCAGCCTTCGGAGCGATAGCGACGATAACCTGACCACCAGGCAGCTCAGCAGAACCAGCAACTTGTGTGTTGTTGTTCTGAGCGATTTCCTTGTAGGAATCAGCAACGGTTGCGTCGGAGAAACCAGTCGTCGGAAGGCCGATGTCCTTCGGAACGAAAGTAGAGCCGCCAGTTGCCGACTTGAGACCTTCTTCGATCGCCGTCTCCAGCTTGCCGGTCAGACCGAATGCGTGGGTCAGGAACTCACTGACCACGGTATTCAGGTTAGCGGAAGCGTCGACCTTGACTTCTTGACCGACATACAGCTTCTTGACCAGGGCTTCGTTCTCGACCTTGGCACCTTGTTCGGGCTTGCCCTTGAGGTTCTCGATCTTGGTTTCGAGCGCTTCGGCGCGCTTCAGCAGGCGCTCGGCATTACCGAAGACCTTCAGGAAGTGATCGCGGACCCACTTGAACGCAGCCTTGACTTTCTCGACGATGGCCTTCCAGGTACGCTTGAGCATATCGCCGACTTCTTCGAGCGACAGGTTGGTACCACGAATACGAGAGGTAGTTGCACCAAACGATTCCAGGGACGGCATCTTGCTGGGCGACGTATCGCGAGCACGAGTGCGCAGGTGTTCGAAGTAGTTACCGAACACTTGGGCGGTTTCACGACTGAAGCCCTGACCGCGAACGGCATCATGGGCCATAACAGCCAGTGATTCCAGAGCTTCGACGATCTCGCCGCCTTCTTCGATCTGATCGACGCGATCTTGGCCTTCGACTTCCGATTCAGTCATCTCGAGCACACCGACAGCTAGCTCTTCACCAGCTTCAGCGGCTTGGACATCTGCCGGATTTGCTTCCGCAGTTTGCGGGGTATTGGGATCATTCTCGATACTGAGGATCCCGGCTTCACGAAATACGCGACGCATGGTTTGATTCTCCTAGGTTGAAACTACATAACGGACCGTTATGACACTTCCCTGTATTGCTACAGGGAGCCAGTCATCTGCTTTACTTATTTACCGAAGAGGATGTTCGTCGTCTTCAGCAAATCAGCAATTCCATTTGGTCGCTTTACCCATTCAAAGATGACATAGATAACGCGCCGATACTTTGGTGGTACTCGCTCATCATCGTTGATGCTGTTACCCTTTGCCATTTCTTCAGCATAGGCTAGCATTTCGCGAAATGCATCTTGAGAGCGAGGTAGCTCAGCGATAACTCCTGCCATCTCGCGATTATTGCTCAGCAGTTGTTGCCACTGATCAATCATCATTTCCCGATTACCGCCAAAGATAAACCTCACAGTATCTTTCAGGAAACGAGCATGTAGGTAGTCAGTTGTTTCGGCTTGCGCCTGAGCAGCTAACCACTCAAAAAAGTCATCGGTGCCGAAGCACTTTAGAGCTGCGCCAAGAACACGCTCATAGAATTGAAACGTATCCCTTGTACGAAGGTTGGTCTGATATTCATGAAAGAGATCAGCAACGTCTCGATTGTGTGGATACTTCACATCAGAGCGATAGTGGAAACTACCGAACGAAAGACGCGTGGTATCGATACGAGACAGAGCCTGAGAATGTGCATCCGGACTCACGGCACCAAGAAAGCCGTGAGGGTGAATCTGAAAAGTGCGACTCATATCACCCCCTCGAGTTACTTGTTAGCCTTGTCTTCAATCCGACGAATGCGAGCATTCAGCGTTTGAATACGTGCCGTGATACCGATGATCTCTTTCTCGATACGAGGATCGCTGGCTCCCATCTTGAGATTCTCCAGATGCAGCTTGCGAGCCTGGATGCGCTTGAGTTCTTCGATAGCCACCTTACGGCGCTCAGCTTCGACTTCCACCCACCACATACCCAGGATGTAGAACGGATGAACAGCCAAAGGAACCAGGCGCAGATTGAACGGATCGATCTTGGAGATACCCATGGTGCGAGCGAGAGTGTCTTCATTACCTTCGACAATCGAGATCTCAGGAATGGAGTCCAGAGCCTTCTCGACCGAATGACGTTCACGAGTAACGCAATTGAAAGCAATCGCAAAATTCGTAGCGTTGGACTGAATCCATTCAATTTCACCAGGGGTAATTGAATCAGCAGTGCTGATGCTATCCGGATCAAGAGCGATGCTTTCCATCGTCAGGACAAAGTCCAGATAACGACGAGCGTAATGGATGACGAACGACGTCATTTCAACCAACTGCAGCACATTCGCATTCACGAACGTGATGCCATCGGCCAGTAACTTGTCGTTGAAGTTCTTGGAAACGTACGATTCCAGATAGTGGATATTCGCGCGAACGGCTTTGTCCAGACCATCGTGAATTCGAACGACAGTATTGCGACTACGCACAGATGATTCCATCATGCGGTTGATTTCAGAGTCAACAGCCAGGACCACCTTGCTCATCGGCTCTACTCCAACGTCAGCGACTGCTTCATATGCTGGCAGAGTTGTCTCCAGCAGATGACCCTCAGCAGTGCGGAGTTCTTCGAGAACACGATCCCGTTCAATCGTGTCAGGAAGCTTCTTACGGAAAATATTCAGTTTCATTTATAGAGCTCCTAAACTTGTTTTAGAACGAGACTTGACCTTGCCCAGCACGATACGCCTTCAGCGCTTCCATGATATCCGGACCATCCTTATTGGAGCCCTTCATTTCGATGAAGGAGATATCCTGCGCCATATCGGTACCCTGGGTGTAGATGGTGCAGCGCTCCCATTGCTTATCCACTACAACCATCAGCATCAGGTAAGTGTCATCGAAGACTTTCTCACGAGTGCTGAAATCATCCAGTTTGCCACTGAGTTGATCTTCCAGCATCCGAGCAGTATCGGTGGAGATAACAGCGATGTTGGATGCAGTGGCAATCGAAGGATTGGCGGAGAAGATACTTGCCAGTTTGTTCGAACGCCGACGGCTCAGGATCTTCTTCATGATTCCGCTACGATCCGCGTTCAGATTCTTGCGATGTTCGCTGATCAGATCCTGACAAAGACAGATGTCGCGAATAAATTCGAGACGACCAGTCTGCCAACCAATCATGCGCTCTTTCCATCCGGTCAACTGACCAGCATGACCCAGCAAACGAACCAGATCGGGAGTGGGAATATTGGTTGTCATGAGCCGAACGTTGGCCATGATGGTAGCTTCGTTGTCACCATCACGGATATTGAGCGCTAGCTCTTTACCGACAGCCAGACTGACTAGCTCCTTCAAATTGGTGACAGTATCGCGACCGACAGTCATGTTACCGCTGGTCGGTTCGTCATTCAGTTGGAAGTTCGGAATTTCAGCACGAATGGCTTCCAGACTCGCAGTCAGTGAAGGACCAGAAAGACGAAGCAGATTGGCGTTTTCAGCTGACATTACCCAACCAGCTGCATCTACCCCGCTCTTCAGCGCACTGCGGTTTGGATTCAGACGATCGAGATTACGACGAATCTCAATTGAGTTGAATCCCAAGCCAGTCGCGATAGTCCAGGCACGCAAGTAGTACGAGGCGAAGATATTCACCAACGTCTTGAGCACCATTTCGGTATGTTTGTAGTTGATCAGATCCGAATCGACGAGTGTGATCGGTTCGATACGGGTGATAGCAACATAATCAGCATACGACTTACTCTGACTGGCATTCCAGAGATCCGTGATACGACGGATTACATTCAAACCGACTTCATCAATCCTGAACATGATGTTTTCCCTGATAAAAAAAAATGTTAGTCTATGGCTAATTTGTCAGCAAGGATTAACTTCTGCCGCAAATCATCATGACTAGACCTATTGAAAAAGGTAAGAAAAAATGGCAAACGAAACTGAACAGTTTCAGATCACACGCGAAGCAGCAGATGCTGGAGTGGATCTATTGAAGAAAATTATGGTCCAAGGTCCTTACGGTCACATGGATCAGGTTTACACAAATGCTTTCTTTGGCCTCAACCATCGGAAAGCACCAACTGCATTACCGCGCAATAGAGAACAGACTCCCCTGATCTTTATTACAAGGCCTCGCTTGAATCTGAGTTCCGATAATCTAAGAGCTGATCGTAAGTTCAACTCGCTAGCAATCGGTAACAGATATTCCCTAGCCAGAGCCATTCGTTGCTTGCTTGATCCACGTCTCGCACCGAAGGGAGAAATCACCTCTCCATTTGTCGACAATAGACAAGCATTCATACCAATATTCATGGAAACAGCACAAGCTGTCTCTGGATGGCAAGATATAGCGGCCCAGACGTACAATTCCCCGGATGGGAAGATGCAAGAATCCTACGGGTGGATTGACGGACCTATTGATATTTACCGTTCATTTGACATCGACATGACGATGCGGAATATGGATGGTAATGTTTCTATTTACATGCTCGCAATGTGGATCATTTATCAAGCTTATGTTTTTGCCGGAATAATGGTCCCGTACCCTCCGTACGTTCTGGCAAGACGACGCGATTTTGATTCTCGGATTTATTCAATCGTACTTAAGTCAGATGGATATAGTCTTTCCCAGATTATGTGCACTGGGGCCTCCCACCCAGTGGCTGTGTCATCAGCTGCCGCACATAACTTTGAATTTGGCAAAACAATCAATACAGCCAATGACTTAGTTACTTGTCGTTTCAAGTGCTACGGCCAATTGCATTACGACGATATCGTAATAGATCAATTCAACAGAGCCGTTCGGATGACTAACGGCGACATGATGGATGGTTATCGCGAAAACGCGATGGTGAAGATTCCGCGAGATGAGTTGTTCATCTATAACCACAACGGCTATCCTTACATCAATATTGACACCGCTGAGTTGGAATGGTGGATTCCGAGAGATAAATACTTGGAAGTCGCACAGTACATATCTGGAGCGAGAATCAACGTCCACAATGAAGTATCCTCAGCTAACACCAACTAAAGGAAAAGAGCATGTCAGTTTTTGATAAACTAATTGATAATGTTGGTATTTACATCCACAGTCCAGCAAGTATCCAGAGACAAGCTATTACAGCTCTAGAAGAGATCTCTAATGGCGATCTTACCTTACCGGATACCAGTAATCCTTTTGCTGCTCTGTTGGGCGCAAATGCAGCAATGGTCTCTGCGGCGGCTGCTCGGATGGAAGTAGCTCATCGTAATCAGTACGAGCGCGCTAGCACCACGATGATGGAGCTCTACTCCCATATTTCCGATCGAGATATTTCAAAGATCTTCTCTCAACCATCCAGGATCACCATCCAGTTAAGTTTAGCCATGACAGAGCTGCAAGCTGCCATGGTCAGAGATCCTGTTTTGAATATCCATAAACTAGTGATTCCGCGCAATACCACTTTCACTGTAGCGGATATTCAGTTTAGTCTGCAGTATCCAGTCGAGATCCGTCGGATGGAGCATGGCGGACTCACAGTTGTGTACGATACATCCAAGCAGTCGCCTCTCAAAGAGCTCTCGGCAAACGCAATTCCTTGGGGCGAGTTCGTATACGACAATGTGAATGGCCGCTGGCTGACTATGCAGTTGGAAGTTGATCAGTTTGCGTTCATCAGCAAAACAGGATCCATCAGTCCATCTCAGCAGTTTAAGCTGGATATCCAGTTCCCTGATAATTACTACACAGCGCGAGTGTTCGTTAGCGACTCATCAGGTGAGAAAGAACTCCCTGTGGTTCTATCCAACCGCGTTGTGGACTTGGCTACGCCGTGTGCGGTGGTCGAGCCTTATGATGGCTTTGTGAGAGTTAGCCTGCCGCAAATCTTTACACAGAATGGTTCGATTAGCGGAACTGTGCGTGCTGATGTCTATTACACAAAAGGCGATATCTCGATCAACCTATCCGAGTACCCGATTACTGAATTCGTAGCCAAGTGGTTTGCTGTGAGTCCTTCCGATAATACGGTCTACTCGGCTCCGCTGAATACGTTCAGATCTGTGGCTTGTGCATCATCTTCGATTACTACTGGCGGTCGGAAACCACTGACTGTTGACGAAATTCGTGAACGTATCTTTACCAACTCAATTGGTAAGCCACAAATTCCGATCACTCCAGCGCAGATAAACCAAGAGTTAGTTGATGCCGGTTATACGATCATCAAGGGCATTGACGTGGTTACAGATCGCGTTTTCTTAGCGACGCGTGAGCTAATCGCTCCATCGGTTAGCGATTATTCAACGCTGCTGTCATCGACGATTACTCCGCGTGCCAGTAGTGGGATTGCGGCTAACATGAGTGTTGTATCTACCAGACTGAGTACATTGGTGGATAAATCAGGTATTATTGATAATGGGTATCGAGTCACTATCACTCCTGAGGCGTTTTTCGTCTACGACAATGGAGACTACCGTCATTTGACGGCGGATGAACTGAGGCATCTGAAAGAACTGAGCGTTGAGCAAAAGGTAGTTGAGCTCAGTTCTAAAGAGTACAAATACACTCCGTTCCATTATGTTCTCGATGCCACTACTTCGGATTTTGATCTACGAGCGTATTATCTCGTTGATCCGGTCTTCAACGCAAAGCTATTCATTGCAGAAAATGCTTCTTCGCTTTTGCAAGTTGGCGTTCAAGTAGCGGATTGCGTTAAAACAGATTACGGGTATTCGTTGCTAATCCGTACAGTTTCATCAGAGACTGTCCGCACAGGTCTCAACGACAGTGAGCTCATTTGTCAGCTTGGTATTCGGCCACACAATCAGCGAGATCGCGCGTATATCAACGCAGAGTTGATCAGGGTAGAGAGCGACGGCGAGCGAATCTTCGAGTTCAAGCTCAAGACAAATTTCGACATCGACAGAAATCACAGTATGATTTTTAATGATTTCTACATGTATACCGAGGACCCTCTAAATGTGGCACTGGATCTCGATGCGGTTTTCGATATTTTCTTTGTCACTACTGCTCAGGTTGGCCCTCAGTACTCGTACTCAAATATCGATAGTGTTATTGGTCGTGCTATTCTGCCAGAGGTGGTTTACACTGTCAATCATGAGCAGTTGGATTACACGATCGGCAAGCCACTCGATGCATTGTGGAAGAGAGCTCGCTCATATGTTGACGAGATGGCATACAAACGCCATACAGTCAGTATCCCAAAACGTTATACCGAGAATCAGTACGCCAGAGATCCTGAGACCAACCAGATCTTCAGAATCATTGATGGTGAGGTCGTCTATAATGAGATCCTGCATCGCGCTGGCGATCCTCAGATGACGGAAGATGGCGATGTAGTGTACGCGCACATGGCAGGCGATCTTGTTATCGAGAATGGCCAACCAGTTATTGAATCGGAGCGAGCTATTTCGAGATACATCGATATCCTCATGTTGGATGGGCTCTATTATTTCGCTACCGATCCTGCTATCCAGACATATCGCAAGAAAGCGCACGATGCGCTCGCTTCCTGGATTGTTAGTGAGCTGTCCGAGATCGGAATGAAAACGCTGGATAACACTAGTGTCTTCTTCCATCCAAAGGTACTCATTGGCCTGATCGAAGTAATTGTGGATGATAGCCGTCGTGCAAACATCCATGCCGAGCAAGCTTTGGTTATTGATCTTTATGTAACTGAAGCGGTCAATAACAACGATGCCCTCAAGAATACACTGGTCAATAAAGCGTCCTCTGTGTTGAAGTCTGAGTTAACGAAGACTCAAATCTCAATCTCAGCTATCATCGAAGAATTACGCCGTGTATTTGGCAATGATGTTATCGATGTCGGCGTGAAGGGATTGGGAGGTACTGCAAATTACAGTGCGGTCACAATCATCAACCAGCACAATCGGTGTAGCGTTCGGCAAAAACTGATTGCGTTAGCCGATAGCACTACGACTGTGGTTGACGACATTACGTTTAACTGGATTAGTCATAAATCATAAACCATTCCTCCTACCCCGAGAGGGGTAGGAGGTGGTATTTTAAAGCTTATTCAACAAACGTTGTTGATTTAGCCATTGCACGCAAGCGGTTAGCTGTTTCCGAATCGAATTCCTTTTCGAAGACATCAGCCATCTCATGCAGCGCTTTGGTATATGTCGCAAAAGCGTCATTGAACTTCTCATGATTATCCTTGCTAAGTCCAAGGAACTGACTAACCGGCCGTACGATCTTATCAAGCATACCTTGAATGGACCACAGCTTGCGAGGCTTGTCTGCCATGGTGACGTTAGCATTCTTTGTTTTCTGGATAATCATTTCCAGAATACCGAGAAGCTTCGCATCCATCTCAGCAACGAAGTCTTTCTGTTCGCCCTTATCGTCTTTGCCAGTGAGCGACCGACGAATTTCAGCAAGGCTAGCCTGTTGGGAAGTCATCAATTTGGACGTAAGGCGTAAGTTGATGATGGAGATATCGCGAGCGATAAAACCAAGCACAGCGCCCCAATCAGTAACTTCACGAACTTTACCGCGCAGCTCATGTTCCAGGAAGCGAAAGATCAGTTCGTGATTTGCGTATTGAGCGTTGTAGCGCGTACTATCGCCACTACCGCTCCTGTCCAAGGGAACGCGAGGCTCTTTAACCGAACCATCCGGCTGAACACCAGCTGTACCTTCACCGTGAACGGGGGGTTCTTGGGTCTCGGGGTTTACATCTGGAACTACTTTATCCCCATCGAAATCCACATGCGTCGTCCCAGCCATGTCATCGCGGAAAGCAGAGTCTCGATTGTAGATACCTGGAGTGGTATCCGCCATCTTGCCATTTGTTTTCTTCGGCAACTTCTTCATGTACGCATCGGCAGCTTCGGTAGCTTTTTCGATAGCGGGAAGAGTATCTTTGAGCTCCCGCTCAATTTCACGACTGGCCTTGATGTAATCGGTCACGATAGAAGATTCAGCAAGACGCTTGATATCTTCATAGATCTGTCCCATGTCGCGACTGTAAACGTCATGGGCCTCTATCATTCCGCGCAGACCAGATTGGTCTTTGAAGAAATAGGAGATAGAACCAATGTCAATAAACTTCTGACGGAACATGATACCAGTGCGCAACACATATCCCGGGACATTTTTCCCAACTTGCATAGACGGATTGCGATAGGCGATCGCCGGAACCAGCGCATTCAGACCAACCCCGCCGCCGCCAGTTACCAGATGACGGTCTTCAGGACTACGAACCTGACTGCGGTAATCACCGGTTGCACGCATTGCGTCCAAGACAGCAGTGAATGCTGGAGAGCTAGGATTACCAATCGCATCGCTAGCCGCTTTGATATGATCAAGCAGCAATTCCAGGCGATGAACGATCTGCTGATAGTTCCATGAGGAGCTTGTAATAATCAAGCGATAGATCTCCTGAATTTCAGAACTCTTCCCAAGGAAACCAATTGTCTTTCCTTCAGTCGAATTGTCAAGGAGTTGCTTGATCTCAGCGTCCAGGTTTCGACGAGCTTTGGTGACCTCGCTATTTTCGCGATGACGCTCAGCGATGACAGCCGTTGCTTGTTCAACAATAGGCGATGTCTCAGCTGCATCAACCACCATCTCGGTACGAGCTTCTACGGCTTCGCCGCTAGCTACCGAAGATGTAGCGTCGCTGCTGCTACCTTCTTTCTTACCGAATAGCCATTTGTAGATCTTCCAGACAATGGCCATAAGCGCAGCAGTGAGACCTGCATAAATGCCAAGCCGTTTCTTATCGATCTCTTCCAGACTAATCTGGTAGTTTGTAATCGACTGATGTAAGCTGAAAGAGTTCAGCGGTCGTCTTGCCAGCAGTTCGGGCACGAACGACTCCATGCTAGCTGCCATAGCGCGATCAATGCCACCATTCTGAACAATTGTAATCCGCAGATCGTTGAGATCATCCAGCGCTGATTCCAGGCTTTCGATCAGCTTTAGATCTTCCAGCAGAACTGGAATCTCGTTTGGATTCGGATTGACAAAGAACTTACTGGGACTGGAGTCATCGCCTACCATATTCCCGATCGAAATTGGCGGTGTGCCAAACTCGTTTGCAAAAAGCTCTTCTTGCGCTTTGTCAGTACGAGCAGCGCGCTCTTCGTCTGTTAAAAAATCATCGTTTAATGACATATCCACCTCTGAAACAAAAAGTAAATAAATGGCACCACTAGGTGCCATTTATTCGTTAGTTGATTAGTACCCGGAGTTCAGATCCTTAGCAGCCCGCTCTGCTATTTCCTTAAGCCGCTCATTGAAAAGAGCGCGGAAACTTCGGCTGAAGTTACTGATTGCGCAGGCATTCTTTTCGTAGAATGCCATGTCATCTTCCGGAATGAAGTTCCGAATGGTCGCGTGGAGACCAGCCCAGTTGGCCTGCAAAGCATCCGTATTCGCCATCACGGTGCGATACATGTAGACGCCTTTGGCGATATCGAGAGCGCAGTTGCGCTCCAGAATCATGAACTCGTTGAACATGGCGATGGCATCTTCGAGGGAAGTACGGTACTCTTTCGAGAACTTCAAATCGGCCTCTTGTTCCGAGGTGAACTCAATTGGCAAGTAGGTACCAATGGCTTCACCGAGAGCGAAACCAATGATCTTGCGACGCTCGCCAATACCAGTGTTGGTAATACCAACAGAACTGACCAGTTGGTTTTGCTCGGCAAGGCTCAGATAAAAGGGAAGAAATTTCATGTTGTTTCCTTAGGACTGTAGATCCGATTTGATTTGTTGAGAAAGAATAAAGAGCTCGTTGGTGGCTAGCCCTTCGAGGATACGAATTTTGTCTAACGTAGACTTACGCCGGCGTAAGCTAGGAACAATTGCTTCCACAATGACTGAGAGGAACTGACGCTTATCCTCTACCTCGGCAAGAAGCGCATTCATCCTATCGATGTTCTCGAGAAATCTCTTCCTCTCATCGGGCGTGATATCCGGTTGTTTCAGTCCTTGTACAAACTGGTCACGGAAGCGTTTAAAGCGCGCTTCGGGATCATCGTGATGTGCGGAACTGGCATCCATGAGGATCAACATAACTCCCATGAAATTTAGACCAGGAATAGCAATCAGAATCAACTTGATCACTTCAAAGAAGAGATAAAGAGTCCACCCACGGTGCGATCTAGAGAGACCGCGGCGATAGATCATATCTAAAGCTGTGGCTAGTTCGACTCCGGCCCCCATCCGAACAGCGTATTCGTCAGCTAACGATTCCCACGTAGTGTGATCGTAAATATTAGCTCCTAGCTGAGAACGGATGGTATCGGCCGTATTTGAGACAAGCACCATCTGAACCACATCTTTGGATTTGATATTGGTAGCCGCCTTGATATCACTATCGGGCATACCAGCTGCGCGGCCAGCAGTGGTGATTACAAAAATACGCTCACGCTCATCGAGTTCATCGGTCAGATTACGTTGCAGGTACTCGAACACGCTGCTAGTTCTAACAACAGCACCGAAGTAGAAGTAGTAGCACCAGATGTGACCCAGTTCGTGCAGAATCACGGCCGCGATCATTCCAGCTGTTAGGCCGCTTGTAAATACATCTTTGTTAGGTAGATGGAGATCCACCATTATCTTGCTGAATGCACCGCCAATGCGTCCTGTTGACGGATCAGCAAAACCCTTGATAAACTTATCGTTCCCGAGAGTCCTGACTAAATCGGTAGTACTCGCCACAGTCTGTCGCATTTCGTCAAAAAGTACATGATTCTTGGTCATCATCGGCATTCCGATACGGATGCCATTATCATCTTCTTTCTGAATTATGTTTACTGAAATTCCAGAGTGATCCTCAATAACTTTTTGTAACCTTTGCAGAATTTCATGATTACGACCGTTACGAACATCAGCGGTCTGTAGCTGCTCGATACATTCTGTCAGCTCAATTTTGAATTTTTCATTCTTCTGAAAGCTAATGCTCTCAGGACTAAACCATAATTTATTCATTGTCTTGTCCGCGAGGTAAGTGTGGAAATTCCATTAGAAGAAATAGCCGGAAGGGAGTGTAGGTTTGTATACTACGTTCCACCGCCTGAACGAGGAATGCCTGATCGACACTACATCAAGGAAATCATACATACCAAAGATGGCCGTGTAATTCCTCGATTGGTGTCAAAGGACGATATTAAACGTCCTTTTTTCGTCACAAAACCAGGATATCGGAAAGAATACAAGCAGCGTAAAGAATGGGAAGACATCACAAAGTGCGACAGGTTTAAATGTCGTCAGTTTGAATTAGTGCCAGCTATTGCTAAAGCGCTCGGTGAGTACCCAAATCCAAGAAACAGTCTGAAGCAAGCAGTCAGAACACCTTATGTCTATGCCGCTGACATTCCATCCACTACGCTAATTAAGCGGATGTACCGCAAGAGATACCCTAATCACATCACACCATATTCGGTAGCTGTATTCGATATCGAAGCTGATGTGGTTCACGGACATCGTAAAATCTTGATGGCATCGCTAACAATGAAGAATAAAGCGATTATCGCCATCACAGAAGAAGCTTTAGTAGGCTTTCCAAATCCTGAGGTTAATTTTCGCAAAGCCTTAGACAAATACATTTTGAAAGATGAAAAGCTAGGTCCGATTGTTGCTAGTCGTAATCTGAATGTTGAGTTCAAGGTAGTAAAGAATGATTTTGAAGTAATTAAAATTATCTTTGCCCGCGCGCATGAATGGAAGCCTGATTTCTTTGCCATCTGGAATATGTCATACGACATTCCTAAAGTAATGGAGTGTTGCGCGAAATATGGGGTAGAGTGCAAAGATATTTTCAGTGATCCTTCGGTTCCTCAGGAATATAAATTCTTCAAGTTTGCTCAAGGTCAAGCCCAAAAGGTTAGCGATAGCGGTAAGAAATCATCTCTCGACTACCACAGGCAATGGCACTCGGTATATGCGCCTGCTTCATTTTGGGTTATGGATCCAATGTGTTTGTACAAGCAGATACGCATTGGTGCTCAGGAGGAAGAGTCTTACTCGCTAGACCATATGTTGGGTAAGGTTCTAAAGCTCTCCAAGATGAAATTCACTGAAGCGGATGGCTTGGAAAAAGAAGAGTGGCATGCTTTCATGCAGCGGTACCACATGATCGAATATGCTGTCTACAACTTATGGGACTGTATTTCTGTTGAGTTGTTCGACGAAGCGACGTTAGATATGCAGCTGTCAGTTGCGGCGCAATCAGTTGATTCGGGCTTTGATGTGTTTAACAAAATGCCAAGAAAGATCGTTGAGTTCTTGGATGACTTTATTAAACCATACGGCAAAGTGATGGGAACTACCTCTGATCAGATGTCAGACGAGTTAGATACCAAAACTCTTTCAAATACAGATTGGATTGTCGCTCTTAATGCTGTACAGATTGTCGACAACGGCTTATGTATATTCGCGGATGCGCCACACATCCGCACCAGAATGCGGCGCTCTACTGGCGACCTAGACGTAACTGGAGCGTATCCGAATAACGGCATTGCGCTAAACCAGAGTAAAGAGACCACCAAGAAAGAGTTAATTACTATTATTGGTGTTGATGAATATGTGTTCCGGGCACAAAACATGAACCTGACTGGTGGTAGCACTAACGCCAGTCAGTATGTGCGTATGATGATGAAAGGGGCATCGCACTCAGAGATGTTAAATCTCTTCCATCAATTACATCCAAATAATGAAGGTGTTGTTTATTAAGGAGTTGCTATGCATTCAGCCGATATCTATTCGTTTGGTAAGAAGGAACCCAGTCAGTTCGAGATCGATAATATTCGGCGAGCGCTCATCGCCGAAGACGAACCAAAAGCACAAAAAGCAGTAGCAGTTGAGCTCATCGATATGACTTGTCAGCAAGTAAACGACCATCTAAAAACATTGGATTGGTCGTATGGCTCGTCTTTCGTTAATCTTCTGTCTGAGATTAACGACGTAGTCTCTTGCGTTAAAACCGAGTGGTTAAAAACCGTCAAGAGCGTGTCTTATTTTGGCGATGAAGTTTTTATCAACCAAGCGAGCATTCTGGTTGGTATCGGTGGACTGGATAGAAACAGAGCTGCCTCACCAAACAACATCACACTAACGCCGAACAATGAGCTAATTCAACTGATGCGCGGTAACGCTCCAGTCAGACTCTCTATCTTTCATAGATGTAGTGTGAGCGTTTTGTTAGATGCCCAATCGCCGTTTAAGTTGGTAAAAAATTAAAACTGAAAAGAAAGAAAACGTACATCACCGCCCTTAGGGCGGTGATGTACTATGACCTAAAAAAAAAAGAACCACCCCGAAAGGTGGTACTTCTTTTCCCATTCGCCGGCAGTGGGAACCCGCACCCAGTGAAAGCTTCTTCACGTGCATTCTTTTTTACTAAGCATGATAGCGTCTGTGTCTGGATTCAGAGATTAAAAATCAATGCCGGATTCTTTCATCAGCTGCATTATGAGAAGACCGTTATCGTTGGGACGGCCTTCAAACGCCATGCCATTATCGCAGCCGCGTTTGCTATTGAAACATTCGAGTTTGAACTCCTCGTATGTACTAAATGAAAACATCAAGATCATGTGCTGCCGAACTTTGGCAAATTGCGCAGGGTGATCTGTAATCAGAAACTGAAGAGCATCATCGCCGCAAATATATGCAAAAGATGGTGTCTTATCCTGAGCACCGGATGGCGCATTGTCGTTTAAGGATACTCGTTCCCATGAGCCAAATCGAGATTTGATTTTCTGCATCCTCTTAGTCAGAGGGATGCGATGATCGAAAAGCTCAAGTCGCTCAGGCAATGATGCATCCGTTAGGTCCATGGCAGCTGAGTCTTTTGACGTCCTTGATTCATTGATTAAAAAATCAGATCTGTCTTCGATCTGCGGGACTTTATCCGGCGACACAAGTCCATTAATGGAGTTCGTTGGTATGCTGAAGAGCTGACTATAGGGCGGCTCACTTTCAAGTATTTGATTGAGCCTAACTAACCCATTATAGCCAGCGAAATCATAATCAGCCATTCCATCCGATTTGTTAGGTACCGACACGTCGGATGCTTCCTTTAGTTCAGCCTGGGGTTTATTGTTGGAGAAAGAACCAATCATTTTCTCCAACAGTGCTTCGGCTTCGACATAAGTAGAAGGAATACGCTTTTGTTCCTTCACATACCCGGCACATAGCTGCATTACAGTCTTTGGCTCAGCGGCATCCTGACTCGACCCCATAGGGCCGAGGACAATTTTCTCAGAATTAATTATCGGCATAACGCTGGCGAAAGAATAATCGGCCCGAGACATCTTCGGATCAACCACCATAGGTCTTACTGATACCGGCTGATTGTTAAAGAGGCCGCTTGGAAAACGAGCGTTCAAGAAATCAATTAGCGTGACTTTTAAGAGGTCAGCTTGCCATCTTACTAAAACACCATCTCCAGATGATTCGATTGAATCCATCTTAAAATTGATGTCAATCATAGGGATTATTTTTTTGGCGACATCAGTATCTTTCGATGGATCGGGTTCTACCCAACCGATGGTGTAGCGGCCAGTGCCGTCTGCTCTCCTGACGACACTAACCAACTCAAATTCGGATTTAACTTTCGATGACATGGTTTTCTCCATACGTTAAGGACTGCTATTAATCTAGCAGCATCGATACAGCCATAACCTCCGGTCCTGTGATGAATTTATCAGGAACCTTACCCACATCTAGCCACACCATGCTGTTGAAGATAGCTGACTCTTTTAACTCCAGGTCACCGCTATAAGCTGTTACCTCGATGAGTTGTGTTTCTTCGCCCATTCCAGGGAAACCACATCCCCCAAATTCATTTGTGGTCAGCAGCTTTATTCCGAGTAGCTCTTCGCAGCACTTACGGCAGGCCAGCATAACCTCTTCCGTATGATCGTAGAAGAAACAAGGCAGGAGAAGTACTCGCTTGCCATATCTCGTCTCCTTGGTAGACAAGGTGAGTAGTTGTTTTTTGTCATTACGGATAATGAATGCAATCATGTTGCTATCTGTCATTTTCTTTCTCCTGGATAAGTTTAACTACACTAAACACTACTGTAATATAGATTTAAAAGTAGTTACATTGCGTAATACATCCACCAGCCCCATCTGGGGCTGGTGGATGTATGATTGTAGCGCTACAGTGATTTACTTACTACCGAAGTAGTTCTGCAGCTGGCGACGAGCTGCGTCATCTGGAAGAGCCGACAGAATGAGTTTCATATCGACTTGCTTCTTCATGATCTGGCGTGAGCTCGGCTCAGCCATGAGCTTCAAGAAGCTAATGAAGTTGATGATCTTTTCACGATCATCCTTGCTACGACGCATGGTCGGCTCATCGAAGAAACGGAAAATGTAGTTGTCGTGGAACGTCTGGTGTTCGCCAGAGTTATCGAGGATCACCTGCAGCAGGTAGTCCATACCGGCCTTGTAGTGATCGCCCAGGATTGCAGCGGCATTCAGGAGACGGAGACCGAAACGACGTTGCTTGGTGGCGGCAGCGACGTTGTCGTATTGCGGAACACCAGGGCGCATCTGATCGAGATATGTCTGGATGTCATTCTTCCAGAACAGAAGTGGCTGCGGATCGCTTTCCACATGAACCGGATCGTCCATTTCCTTGGTGTTTTCGTCCTCTTCATTGAGAAGGACAGCAGCTTCAGCCACCATCTCGCCAACTGGGCCAGTGGAAGCCAATTGCTGTAGATCGATCTGGGTATTGCCGGAAACAGCGCCAATTTCGCCAGCGCCGTCGATGACTTCTTTCAGAGAGGCTTCCAGTTCATTTTCAGCCTTCGGAGAATCGCCAGATGCTTCCGCAGATTGCTGAAGAGCCGGAGCAGCTTGCTCGGTGGTGGATGGAGCTGCCTGATCGGCGTCAGGCGCTTTGGTCACAGGCGCTGCAGCAGCTGTCGTTTCTTTTTCCGGAACAGGAGCCGCTGTCGGTACAGGAGCTTGAACGGCAGAGGGAGCCGGAGCTGGCTTGGGAGTCGGTTTGTTTGTCGACATTTGACAATCCTTGTAAGTTAAATAAAGCAATCATCGGTAAGAGGAGATACCTTTACACCTTTAGCGTGAGCGGCCGACATAAAGATATACATAACGCCACTGGTGGCAGCTGTAATTGCAGCTGATAGGCCAGTTTTATTCATAGCCAATTTATCACCACAACATACTGCGCATCTATTATTTCCTTTCATCTTACACGTCTGTGGCGAACGCATAGATACAGTTTTACCCATGAACTGATTCAAGTTTTCACGAGTAACTTTAATGATCTCTTTGCCAGAAATGGCATAGCATCCGATCATTTGTTCAGCTGATCGTTCCGTAAAATCATACGGAATACCAACAACAGATCCGCAGTCCTCACCACCAACCATTAAGTTGATAGAGTTACGAGTAGCCCATTTGAATTCCTCGCCACCTAGGCGAGTATTAAAGCCACGATTATGGGAACCGGCGCGCTGGTTATTGATATAGAGCGGTAGTTTATCAAACTCCCACCCTTCAGCAAGCGAACTAAAAATAGGATCTAGTTCAATAGACCCATCGATCCCAGGTTCAGCGCCATACATCAGGAATCGTTTCTTTGCAGATAGATCGATCTGCTTTCCCTTAATCAGGAAATTAAGAGATGGATCGCCCGCTAGGTATTCACGATATTTATCGACCATAGCTTTATCGATCAAAGCGATTGTCGCTGGGTCGTGTAGAGAGTCTTTGTACTGCTCGATCAAAGAAGCTCGGTACTCCTTCACCCAAGGCGGAGGAACCATGCTCTTGCGAGTAGCCGCTGGTGTGAATAACTGAGTGTAATTATCCAGGCTGAGTATGCATTCCGTGAATAACAGATACTCATCGATTGTGATGCCATTGCGCCTGACTTCATCGCTAGCATCATTATCGACCATCTTGTCTGCGATTATATCTTCGACGCTATCGATGTCTTTGTATTTGATCTTCCTACCAAAAGGAATAACCAATGCAAGATAGTTATACAGCATCTGGTAATAGGTGACTTGCAATGTTTCATCAATGTTGGGGACATCACCTTTGTTTATCGTGATCACTTGATTGGGCCCAAACAGAGGAACGCTGGCATCGCTATCGTCGATAATGACGGTAAATTTCTTACCCGCATTAGCTGGGTCAATATCAACGAACGCATACTTCTTACCGACCACAACGATATCTAAATGGCGAGCTTTCTGGATATCAAGATTTTCATCCTGTCGGGTTATAGCAAAAGCCTTAATTACCCACTCGGAATACTTGGCCATTCCAGAGTTCATTGCTCTTAGAAAGAACTCTCGTTTTAGCATATAATGCTCCCGTTTATTTCTGCGCCAGCACTGGTGCAAATTCAGAATTAATCAGCAGATTAGCCGCTTTGATCGCCTGAATATCATTGAACTTACCAGCGAAAATGTCACGCATCTTTGCTAACATTTCGTGCGGCGGTGTATTCGAGATTAGCACTATTGCACAGAGCTCACGCAAAATTGCCTTGGTATCGCTAAGAGCGACAATCTTTTCCCAGTAAAGAGAGAGATAATTCTCAACAGTAAGACCTAGCGCTAGTCCGGATTTCACTTCTTCCAAGACGATGAATTTTGGATCATCGTTAATGAGGAAACGAATGTTCTTTGCCAATGGAGGGGTCGCGGTAACCTGAATGATGTCATCAAACAAATTACCATTTTCCATTGAGACGTTTTGTAATCCACGAATACAGGAATTATTAACGCGGTCAATGCCAACTAGCAAGTCGTGCTCATCGATAACACTGAAGTAAGTGATAATGGCGACCAGCTTCTGCTTGTTGTCAAGATCATCATCTTCTAGAATGTAATCGATTCCAAACCGATCATCGCGAAACTCAATGCTGAGAACGGTGCTTAAAATATCTAGCATCGTTGAAAGAGGAACCTCGTCCGTAAGGAAAATCCCAATACCAGCAGCAATAGTTTTGGCATAAGTAACGCTGAGCATATGCCACTCGTCGCAGACTGTAGCTGTATCGGAGATATCGGCATGCGCAATAACAGCGCCAAAATTCTGCTCATATTGCTCCAGGCCTACTTGATCGATTATCTCAAATAGCCGAGCATAGGTAGCGACCTCGTCTGCTCCAAAGTAAGCAGATAAAAACCGAAGGTATTCATCCACAGCAATTTCCTTTATGTAAAGTCTATAGAATTTGCGCGAGTTATCAAATAAAAAAAAAATATACAGACCGCCCACATGGGCGGTCTGTGATAGTTACCTCTGACCTAGGTTGCGAATTGTTTCTGATTGTAATTTCTTTGCGAGAAAAGCGCCTTCCAACATAGCGCAAACTGCATCTTCATCATCGGAACTGAAGCCCATAGAGCTCGCGCACAAGAGTACCTTGTAAGCAGTATCTTTAAAGGTAACTGCAGCGATTACATGGCAGATGTCTTGATTCAGACATTCTTTTTGAATCTCCATCACCGCGGCGATCGGCAATCTTGCTAGTGTTTCGGCAGCGACACGAAAGACATTGCCACTGTTCAGTTGCTCGTACTCTTCCATATCGATGTATGGTATTCGAGCAAGTGCCATTGGCATAATGCGATCTTGACTACAGATTGATTTGAAAGACATACACTTTCCTCTAAGGTTAGTTGATCACTTCCTATTCTTTAAAGCGTTTGGATCTAATTTAATACCTTGGATACTAAGCTTCCCTATCAGACTACCGACTATCAGGTTGTGTGTGCATGATCCCGGCAAAACATCGCTATTCGGATCGTCCTCAGGGAAGTACTTAACTGCCATTTCGGCCGCAGCATTTAACAGACTGCATACCACTATTCTGAACTTTCTACCATCCATTATTGGTGCATGAACGGCTTTGCAAAAATGCTCAGAAATTACATCTACTTGTTCATCAGACGCGAATGTTAACAAGCAGATCACCATATCAATGTTCCGTTTATCTTTTCTGATACACTTCTCAAAGAGATGGCGGTTGAACGAAGGATGCTGATTAAACAATTCAATCAGCTTTTCCGGGATGACTATGTCCCCCAGGGTCAGCGAGTTGTGCATCTTGGACACCTTGTTTGGATTGTCCCTGAATGACGTCGTTAAGCATCGTAGAAGATTTCAGAAAGTCCGGAATAGGAAATTCTTTTTGCTTTTTATCACCGACAACCTCAGGAACTGTAGGGATGTGTTCCCCTCCCATAGAATTCCTTTTAGCCATTGCATCATGGCGTTTTTGGCCGGCAATCATAGCCATCTCGATGACGACCTCCCTGAAGAGATCTGGTTCATCAGTGAAGACTTTTGCAAATTCAGCTACTTTTGGATCAATGTCCTCCGGTTGGTGTTCGGGTGGTTTGGTTTCTGCTCGCGGTACCGGAATGATTCTGGGCCCGGAAGCAATAGTCTCACACGTTTCGGCAATTGTGTAAAGCATACCGCAAACAAAGTAAAGAATATTTGCGACCAGTTTGAACGGGATGCCTAAATAACTTAGTTTCATTGCTAATTACTCCAAAAGAGCAAGACACTCACTCATGGGAACGCCATCATCGAGATGCAGAGTCAAGGCAGCCAAGCCATCTTTGTTTCTAAGAGGAGCTTTTAAAACAGAAGTCGCCAGAGCTTTTTCGATAGCGGAATTTTCAGGGACACAATCACCAAATTGCTCAAGTAGTAAATAGTTGGCGAGCATGTATTTAATTGTGCCAGATACAACCGGGCCCAACATAAACATGGCTCCGCCTATGGCAATTAACCTTGGATTACCTTCGGTAAACCTCATCGCAGAGTCAATCCCAGCATCAGCTATCTTTTTATTTGCACGCAGAGCGCTGGAGACACCAATAGCTATGGTCAAGGACCGCATCTCCTCAGACGAGCCTTCAAAGACCGTATGGTCAACCATCCCCGTGATAGGAGTAACGATGGTGATTTTCGTATCACTGATATCCGTGACATTTCCACCAAATGCAATTTCGCAACTGATGAGGTAATCCAGTGCCTTACCCGGGGTTTTCTCCGAAACGATATCGTCATGAAGCTGACGATTTCCCTCGCTTCGATAGGTGCTGATTTTAATCATGGCTTAACCTTTCATTGATTATAGGTAGGAATCAATAAAGTAATATATTAGTGTAAAAATATACACCACAAGTTTATAGTCTGGATCGACCAGTTAACTCAAACAAGATAGGAAGTGGACAATGACACGTAAAAGTCAAGGCCGTATGCAACGTGATAAGTTGCAGAAAGAACTCACCAAGCTCCGCAACGACAAGATGTCCAGCAAAGCCTGGGATAATCTGCGGGAACACCATGAGTTCGCAATGCAGCAGATCAAGAAGTTCGGATCGATTGGCCATGCGCTCCTCGAGCACAAGCACTTGATCCCGTTCCTCATCAATCCGGAAGAGACGAACGACACGATCCGGACCATCACTAAGGATCTGAAGAAATTCAAAACCATGTTCGATAACATCAATGATCAGCACAAACAACGTACCGGGCGGCCGACCAGCAATGACGACCTGGTTTTGGTTATCGATTTCACCAAGCAATATACCGACCTGATGGAATCTCTGGTCGGCGTTGTTGAACCGATGACTACCGCAGTCACTGACGACTTCCAGGTCGCCAAGGATCGCCATGACATCGCCACCGGCGAGAAGCCACGCGCCATTGCTGAGGCAATGTCGTCCAATCAAACTCTCACTCTGGACCAGGATTCCGGCAAGTTAGTTGTCGTACCTTATGCCAATGCTGAGAACGCCGAACCTGACTCAGTGACTCTTGTCGAAAAAGAGGTACCTGTTACCGATGCTGCCCCAGCTGAATCGATTGCTGAGGAAACATCGCCGATCGAGGAAAAGAAAGATGACAACTGAAGACATGCCGCACGTACCCACTGCAGCCGTTGAGGTCGATCAAAATGCGTCGATTCCGGCTGGAGGTGTCACTGAAGTCGGCGGTTCGTTCAATCCTCTAGATGCGGATTTTGTCGCTGATCCGCAGCCAGTCAAAGAAACGCCCAGTGAGAACTTTACCTCGGTAGAGCCGCCGTTACCGAAGGGAAATATCAACTGGACTACGCCACCAATCAGTTCCATCCCTGGCGGTAAGCTCACAAACGATCGCATCTATGTGGTCGGCCCAGCTCACACTAGCGGTGGTTTGGCTGAGACCATCGCTATGTCACCAGTCATCGACCCAGATGCGAGTAAGACCGATCGCCATCACACTCAGTCGATGACCGTTGGTACTTACTTCACTCCAGCACAGAACCAATTTGCTGGCGCTCTGGGGGATATCTCCAAGACGTGGAAGCAAGGACTGACCTCTCCCAAAGGAAACCTCTTAGCAGGCGTGCCACGCTATGCTGAAGAGCGTGGTGATCGTGTATCTGGTCAACGAGCTGTCATGCGCATTCGTGCGCAAACTGGCCAGGGCACATATCTGACGATTCCTCTTTTCCATTCGGGTTTCTGGATCACTCTCAAAGCACCGATGCGCTTTGAGCTGGATGAGCTGTTCAGAACTATCGAGGCCACCAAGGTCAATGTAGCGAACAATAGCTACGCTCTTGCACTTGGTAATAGCGCTACGTACCTGCTCCGTCCCATCATGGATCTGATCGGTCGTCAGCTGCACGACATCTCTGTCAAGGGTGTGAATTTCGACTGGATCATGGATAACACCAGTTCTCTGGATATTCCGTGGATCATCGCACATCTCGCCCATATGGTCTGGCGTCGTGGTTATCAATACGCTCACGCTTGTATCAATGATGTTCAGTCGTGCGCCAATGTCATTACCGAGTTGATTGAAATCGGCAAGTGCGCGCTAGTGGCGGATGATCACTTCACTGAATACCAGCGCGCCCACATGACCAAGCGCGAAGGCTCCTCTATGACTGTGGATGAGGTCAAGCGCTACAAGTCAGATTTTCCGTGGCACGTCGGTCGTTCTGTCGATGTTCCGTGCGAAGATGGCGTCAGCTTCATCAAGTTCTATCTGAAAGACATGTCAGTTAGTGATTACATCGCTGCTGGTGTCCGTTGGGTTGAGCGACTGGAAGCATCGGTCAGTAAGACGATCAGTCAGACGGAAGATCTGAACATCCGCAATGCTCACCTCAACCGTGCAGCTGATGTTACCGGTATGATGGAGTACTCGCATTGGGTGAGTTACATCGATCTTGGTGATGGTCAGATTGTCGATGATCGTGAAACGATTGACACTGTGCTAATGGATCAATCGGGCGATAAAAAGCTCGTGGAGTCCTTCGGCGTTGAGGTCCGTAAGCTGATCGATGATTGCACGATTGCTCTCATCGCTGCGCCAGTCACCAAGTGCCCACTCTGCCAGAAAGAAGATATCGAGAATGGCGATCTCTTCAAGGGTACTGTTGCTATGGATACCCTTAGCACTTTTTTTACCCTCCTTTCCCAGGAAATCATCCAGGAGCACAGGATTCGTACGAGGGGGTAAACCCACCGTATCCAATCCACAGGCGCTTTGCCATGAATATAGGAGCTCTGAAAGAGTTCCTATATAACCTGTTAAGCAAACTACCCAGAGCTAATCGTCGTGAAGTACAGATGTGCTTACGCGAACAAACGGAGACATTTCTTGGAGTGCTAGATCACACAGGTCCTAACGCAGGTCAGTACTCGTTGATTAAGTACAACGAAAATGAACATGTAATGGAGAACCTGTACGGTGCTTTATTTGACAGGTATATTCAAGCTCGGGTACATCATTTCACAGGTATTTCTTGGGATAGTTTTTACAAAGAGCACGAGTATTGGGAAACCGAAGAAATGATTGAACGCTGTCTGAAGCTATCTAACGCCGAATCATCAGAGGCGAACAGAATGGCCGAAGAGCACTCTCGCTTACAGGCAGCTCTAGCTGCAGCTAACAGTAATAAGAGATAGTACGAATCACATTACACGACCCCATCGGGGTCGTGTAATGTATGCCGTTTATAGAAAAAAAAAAGAGCCGGCGCAAGCAGGCTCTTAAAGCTGATTTACAAATTGGCACCTACATTTTTGGTGTAAGTACCATCCGGAAGAGCATCGGAGATACGCACAATTAGTTCAAACACATCATTCGTAATGTCGGGTACATGTTTTTCGCCGATCAGTCCTTTGGGGTACCTGAAGTAGCGGACCCTTGATGGCAAAATACCGTCAAGAACAACAAAGAAATCCAGCACGGCAGTTTGTATCATGACACGCTGCAAACAACGACCAAGTTTCGAATCAAGTTCATTCAGCAGATTGAGTAGCTCTTCCTGCTTGATGTGTTTACCAGGATAAACAGGATCGCCATCCGGGAAATGAATATTCCAGCTAGTCTTGCCTACTTTGTCTGGAATGGTTTTCGAATTGTCATAGAGCGCACGTATAAATTTACTCACATATGCCATTTTTATCTCCTTGATCGGAAACTTATTCAGTAGAACAAATGTGAGAAAGGTTCTGCTGAACCAGCGCGCTCTCTTGTGTGGGATAGACAACACCACGACCTACGATGTAGTCAAGGTGGCAATTGTCATTTGTATCCGTAACAACCAATCGACAGTGAGCACCATCGGAGAACTCAGCGCTAGCCAATTGCGTATCGACAACTGAGAAGACTTCGGAGAACGGGAAACCTTTGGTGTGAGGAGGCGGCGTGATTTCGCGGTAACGTCCGTCCGAATCATAGACGAAAACGCGATAGAGAGTTTTGACGGGTCCTGCGTTGAACATGTTTATCTCCTGTTATAGATCATGTATGCAATATGTGTTTGAAAAACAATACACTACACGCCTTTATTAAAGAAAGTCGCTTTATATTTACGCAGCTGCTCAATGGCAGCTAAGCAATCATCCAGTGCTCGGTGTTTGGATTGCGCTGATGGCGATCCTGCAAATTCAGGTACCCATCGTTTTACAAGCTCACGAATAGAGCTAACATCGATATTCCTGTAATGGAGATGATCGATGGTTTTAGGCATATGTTGCTCTAGGAAATTTCTATCAAATCCAACACTGAATCCGCCTATTGGCGATTTATTTGGTTCCAGATGATCGGCGAGATATGTGTAAGCGGCTTGCTCTACATCCATGCGCCATAGCGCCGATACCTGGGATTCGGCCAATAATCCATTTTTAGTATGGGTGCGCAAGCACCAATCATCAATGATCGCGCTGATCGCATTGGGTGGATAAAAGACCACCCAGCTCTTTGGCTCCACTAATATGTTACAGTCGTAATCCGTGATGACGATAGCCAGTTCAAGAATCAAATGCTTTTTAGCATCTAACCCGGTTGTCTCGACATCGATCCATGCAATTTTATCTTGATTGATCATTTTAATACAACCTAAAGTAAAATAAAAAAGAGCGGCACATGCCGCTCTTTTTTATTTATCACTGAATGCTTACAACATGTAAGGATGATGAATTGCGTTGAACGTAAGCGTTTTGTCCCTGAGAAGATCCCTTTTAGCGCGATCGTACTCCATCTGCTTAGGAATATCTTTGCACGCCATATATAAGAACTTACGCTTCCGGCCCTCTTTATAACGCAGCCTACCAAAACCCTGGATATTTGATCTGGTTGCTTTAACAGAATTGGTTAGCGCCACAGTTGACAGATTAGGGATGTCGTGTCCTGTGCCGCCTGATAACAGAGTAGTGATAGTTACATCGCCACCCATCAGGTTTTCAAAAGGATCTTGTTCTACGTAGCGTCGAACATCCTTACCTGGCCAATATCGTTGAGCTTCTTTGACTAACTTTGTAGCAAACATAATTGATGCTACAAAGATTACCAATTTATCGCCCGGCTTATAGTCATCCCTCCATTCAGCATTTGCATTATCAAGAATCATCTTGACATACGCGTTGTAGGTAGGAATGTGTTTACAGATCGACTCTTCTAACTTGATGTGATTGTAATTTCTACCTTGCTGATACCGTAATTTCTTTGGCATCTTAAAGCAGAAAGTCAACAGTGTGGTATTGACGTATTTGTGATATGGCTGACGTTTGGTACGTCCCTCTAATGGGTATGCCAGAAGAGCCATACTGTTTTCGAACGAATCATCCCCATCAATTTCTGCGGAGATCGAAATTGCGTGTTTGACATGGGTGTATAGATCCATCTTAAACATCAGATGGAAGTCCATATGGACCTCGTCCATCATCCGGATACCGATTCCTAGATGCCCAAAGAAATCTTGAGGATGGACGCCATATCCGCGATAACCTTGGACGATCTCATAATCTCTCATCCAAGATTGAAATGTTCGATTTGAGATGATGGTAATTCCGTAGTTGTATTCGCCAACATTTGCCAACTCAATGGCTTCTTCTATTGACTCACTACCTTGAATTACGAAAATATCATCTTCAGTAATGAGCGTATGTTTGGCAATGTCATCTTTCCACTTCTTAATGAAACCAGGCCTTACAACAATACCTAATCTCAATGCCCGATGTAGAATCCCAGTGAGCGCAACAAAGCCTTTCCCGTTACCGGTCTGGTCTTGAAGAAGAATGCTCGGCTTACCATTGTCTTCGCAGACAAATTTGATACTTTCCAGCTGCTTTGGTAGCGGCTGGTATTCTGGACGAATCTTAAAAAAGAAAGGAGCTGCAGGTTTATGATCGCGCTCAACAATCGTGTAAGATTCCGATGTGAAATTATTATCATGCATGTACTGCATGAAATCATTAAACGAGTTGATATGAAACCGGAATTCGCCAAGATTTAAATTATCGACACAAAAAGATCTGATCTTATTTCTTACCCAGGAACCAGCATTTCTGATCCATTCGAATTGGTCAAAGCGCAATGCAAAGCGAATAACGGCGTATCTTGCTTGGTAAGACAGCTCACTCACAACGAAGTGATGCGAGCATTTTGTTATACGAAACGCCGGCATAAATCCTCCTAGCGGTTATTTTACATTTAATAAACACCCCCTGGTTAGTCCAGGGGGTGCATTACAGTTATGCTCCTTGCGGCTTTTTAGCTAACGCCATAGCGTACTCCATCGGCATGATGGTTACATCCATCGGATGATCGGGTCTATCCTTCAGGATGAAGTTTGCTGGGTTTTTCAATGCCTCACGATGGCCCATGTAGCCAAGCGTGATTGATACAGAGCGCAAGTTCATCAAAGGATTAAGGACACCAATGCCCATACGCTCACCGGGTTTCGGAATGTTGTAGTTTCGATCTTCAGCTGACACAATGGTCAAGCCCTTCATTACGATCTGCAAAATGCCGATCGATACAACGCTCTTGGTATTTACCAGATCACTTAACTCAAGCAGAAAGTCATAGGGCGAGATATTTGCATCTCGTTCATACAACTGATCTGCTCGGGCTTCGATGAACTCAGCGAGATCTTTGGTATGGTCTGCTGTGTTGTAGTTACGAAGTGGTAAGGAGAACAAACTACGCGCTGGACTCCACTCATCAAGGTTGATCTTGAAATTACCACGCTGATCGAACGTCCATCTGTTTTCTTTGACGAACTCCAACAGCTCAGCTGACATCATAGCAGGTCGGCGTTTTAGTCCAATCTGAACAGATGTTACGTTACCATCTGGGGCTTCGAAGCCAACAGTGCGAATGCCGCCTAGTCGGCTGCGATCGATTGCGTGAATATCAACATCGCCAAGATCGATGTCGGTCAAGTTGGTAGCTTCTGCTGGTGAGAGCAAGAGATGCGTTCCAATTGGGAATGGTTCCCGTAGGATATAATTGAGCTGAGCTTTGTCAGTCTTAAAGAACTTTGATGACTCTCGATCCAACTCGATCTTCTCAGCATCCGCGCTGCTTAGATGGTGCTTAGCGGATAAAAGTAGCTGAAGAATATCCTTCATGAAGTTTGTCGATGCATTGGTACCGACGTTGGTTGAATCGAAGTACGTATCAGCGATCTTACCGAGGCAAGTTTCGCAAACGCCGGCTGGATCTGGATGCTGACAATCCAAGACATTTCTGGCAAAGATCGTCACACCAAGCAAATGCTTATCGCTAGCTTTCAGTACCTTGAGATTACCATCGCCTAAATGATAGTAAATCCCTTCCCACACGTGCAGGTCACTCACTCGGGTAATACCCCCAAGCTCGTTACGCTCAGCATCACGCAAAGTGACAGCCATTGTTTTCTTTGATCCACAATCCCCACGATGCAGTGTAGAGATAATGGAATCGATAAACTGCAATTTACGGGAGTTGTAAGCTGCCATTTGCAGCGGATTACTAGCCATCTCAATAGCAACTGGAGCGCCACGAGATTCTGCTAGAAAGTCAGCCATTGAACGAATACCTTCAGAGAAGGAGCGCATGATCGGTTTAGGGAACACCGACGAATCCACATCACGAGCATACCCGCGCAGCAACACACAAGATGTCAATTGCTCCACTTTGATCTGCTTAATTTGTGCCATACGGCTAATGGGGAATTGTCCAACCGAAGAGTTGGTATCCATAACCATCTTCTCAAAGGCACTAATGGCCTTATTGATGGATTTCTCATCCGGCTGAACTTCTCGTTTCAGTTTCTGAACTTCGTCGGAATACTGCAAGTCCAGAGCAGAGAAGATGTCCATGGATTTTACGTATTTTCCAAACTTCACAGTGGTCTGATTGCACAACTCAATATGCGAATCGAACATGATCTCAGCTAGGCGCTCTTGCGTTATCACGCCACGGTAAGCATCAAGTACGTCAAATGCACATTCTTCAAAGACACTGAAATGAGTGGTAGATTTAAATAACCTACCTTTGAAGTGAGATGTGAAGTGGTGTTTTTTCAAATACTGAGTCAACGGGAACTGTTTGAAAACAGTCCATGCGATTGCTGAGAGCCACGTATCTTTGCGATCTGTGACCATTTCACTATCATCGAAAGCGATGATGAATTTACTACCGCGCATTCCCTCCCAGATTTGCTCAGGAGTCATAGCGATCAAATCACGAATTGGATATGTTTTCATTCCGATTCTTTCTGCTTTGCAATCAATCGATAGTAGGCTTTGGTGCGTTCACTTACTTTGTAGACGAACCGCATACCAGCACACTCCATAAGGTGTTTAACCAACCGCATAGGCTTGGGACCACCTAATGGGATCTTTTTACGATCAACAGCCATAGGAATGTTGGAAGGTGTTTTGGTAGCGTAGATCGATCTTACGAGCGCCCGATGAGACTCCGGTGAGTTGTTGCGGTCAATCCACTCAGCAAGAGCTAGCGGATGAGCATGTGCTGAAATTAGCTGACCTTCAGCTTCGCCAATAGCGCGAGTTGGTTGATTACGATGTGGGTGACTGTAACGATTCAGCTTACTGATTGTCGCAGGCACTCCGTGATGTTGGAAATCAGGACTAGCTACCGCCGCCCACGAATCGCCTGTCTTTTCCAGTTGCATCCAGTACTCGGATCCAATTAGCGCAGGGGTAACTGTACGCTCATGCACACCAGCGTATGTCTTATAGGTGACACACGAGCGTTCTTCGATACCTTCAGCCCTATATACCTCACGCAGAGTCAGAACAATCGTGGTGAGTTCTTCTTCGTCGTTAGATGGCTTTAGCAAAGGAATGAGTTTGCTGGTAAGAATAGAGCTGAGTCGAGCGAGTTTTATCTGTCTTGACATACTGACAAACTGCTCATGCATGCGTCTGGAAATGATCTTGTAATGCCGCTCAAGCAAATCGAGGAGTTGTTGGATTTTTTCCTCAGACTGACGACCGAGAATAATCTCAATTCCAGCGGGTGTTTCGTGAATTGGCAGATCGAGTAATCTCCGCATGTGGTGGATCAATCCTCGACCATATGCGTTAATTGCCTGCTCATACCACTGCTGAGTATTATTGCGGTTGATGGTCGACTCGACAGATGCAATCACTTGCGCACGATTACCAAAATCATCGACGGGCATATCTTCATCTTCAACCACTTTAACTGCCACACCTTTACCACCTGCAGTATTGGTGAACTTGCTACGAATGCTCGGAGTGTTGACGTACTCGATAGTGAACTCAAGTCGCCATACATCAACCTTATCGGTTGCATCGGTATTCTCGACTGCGTTTGGACCAGGTTCGATTTCTCTCAGCGCATCAATCATTAGCTGATGCATACGCGGAGTTAACTCTGGGTCAACGCCATTGTTTCTTGCCTTCATCTCGTGATACTTTGAAAGCATGTCGCGGTTAAATTCGCGTTTAGCTTTCAGATACTTCATCGCTTGCTCTTCCATGCCGCGTGGAGTAGCGTTATGTTGAGATCGATCGTCGTACCAAACACGGATGTCGATCACTCTTCCGCCAGGTCCAGCCGCATAGACGATATTGTCGTAGAAGTAATCCACTTCCATCAGATCGTATTTATTCAGACCAACGATATCCAGCTCAGGCGAGTGGTCGCGAAGAACCATCAGAATGCCAGATTCGTCAACATACTCGCCAATATCAGGAAACGCTTTCATTACGTCAAGAGTTCCGTACTTATTGATGGGATAGGTTGACTTACCCCACTGAATGGTACGCTTGATGTACGTCCGATACGTCATGCTCTCGAGCGCACTACGTGAGAAAGTCAGTCCATCTTCGCCCGAGCTATGGGTACCCAGATATACGGTCTCAAGTTCTGCACCATAGCAGAAGAAACCATCTTCAGTCACCGCTGGAGAATCTGCAAAAACTGTACCTTTTTCAAAGACAGCCTTTTCTTTAATTCTCTCAGCGAATTTTGTGAACCTGTACTTGAATCCAAAAGTCTGATGATACGACGCGTATTCCATTAGCTCCAGACAACCTACTTTGCCTGTGTTGAGGTCACGGTACATCACGACTTTTAACGGATTCAGCTCAATTGCATCATGTCCCATTGAGCGTCGATAGAGATCAAAAACCTTTAAGATCTCCATATCACATGGTGCTTGAATGTTGAATGTGGTTTTACCCAACTCAAACTCAATGCCGGTGAAAATAGCTTTTTCAGTTACCCCATCGCAATCAATAACTTGAGCGATTTGACTACCAACCATCTGCTGCCGAGCGCTGGTAATTGTGCCCGGAGCAAAGTTAATAGCCATTAATCCGAGCAATCTCGGATCCAATTCGTTTTGTTGATCCATGTAAAACGACTCCTAGTGAAACCCATTTATGTAATATAGGTTTTTATTTTAATTGATTCCAAGAGGCCTTCTATGTCCGCTTTAAAGTATCTCCCAGTTGATCAGAACCCAGTTTTCTATACGCAAGCTTTCCGGGATGAGCTCGAACATCATTTTCCAGTACTGCGACTATCGGCTAACACCAAATCAATCATGGTGGCGCCGCATGACTTGATCAAATTTGAATTCGATTTAGACGGATATCTGATTACTAAATCAGTACCGGCATATTTACACTGGGTAGTTGCTCGCTTGAACGGTATGGTCTGCTCTCAGGATTTTGGACCTGGTTACGAGCAACTATTGATCCCAGATATTACAGAAGTTGAGCGAATTAGGCAGATCTACATGACCACTAAGACTTAACTTTGGTTTTGTTTAGGGCGACGATTGTTATTACCAGTCATCACTCTTTCGTTCATCCGCTTAGCGACGATTTGCTCGATCATGTAAAAATCGCAATAGTTTGCAATCATCAGCGGAATAAACAACCAAGGTAATTCGCTCAAAGCGGTTTCGACTTCAGACTGCTGTGGATAATCACCGCGCATCATTTCGATTACTTCGCTGTCCATCCAGTCAGATAAAGTTTTATTACCGTTAATCAGCATAGTCGCTGATGTACATAGACGTGCATGTACAGTCTTAATCTGGTTGTGATTAACAACTGTAACCACATTCTGCCATGTGTGCAAGATCAGCTCTCTCATCATTGGAGAGTTGAAAAACGGATATAAGTAGTTGCGGAGAGTTTTTGGTGAAAATGACAAAAGCGAAGATGAATCCAGTAGGTTGCTTTCAATGGTACTAATGTATTCGTCCATGGTTTCGGCGGTACTTCGATCGCTTAAATCGACAAAGAAATTCAGTACAGCATATTGCACCGCTCGTATGTATGGTTGTGACTCTGCGTCAGCCAGCGTATTCTGGCCGGCGATATAATACTCTTCGGTCAGCTCATTCATAAATAAATTCTCCAGAAAAAAAATAATACCACGGGCTATAGGGCCCGTGGTATTATGCTGTATTTATCGAATCAGATCAGACCGAGGGCAACGGCGTTGTTATCGGTGTTCTGGACTTGCTGAAGGATAACCTGATTGGCTGCTGCGGCGGTACCGCCCATCATCCAGCGCCGTGCTTTGGATTGCAGCTTGTTACTTTGCTGTATTTGCTGCAGATGGCTGGCGTATGCCGGGTTTGCAGTCAGTGCTTGCATGAGCAGCTGCTGTTGCAGAACGGGATTTCCGGCAATGACCGCGGAGAGATCAACTGACCCGTTGGCAGTGAGAGGCGCTGTCTGTAGTGCGGTCTGAGCCCCTTGTGCCAAAGAAACCATAGCACCAATGCCAGGAAGCGTAAGTACCACAGGAGCACCAGCCGAAGCCAACGTAGCGGCCTGTTGCTGAACATGGCCATTGACTGCGCCAGCCACTGATGCTTCCAGTGAAGATGGAGCAGCAGTGGAGTCACCACCAATTCCAAGAATGCGGAGTTCATTCTGGAAAACAGTCAGATCCTGGAATGCTTCGAACCATTCAACGGGAGTCATGATCAGATCTGTCGATTCGATGTGGTCGACGAACAACTCAACCACATCGTTCAGGCGCTCAATGAGACCACCGAATGCCTGCATCAGCGAATCCATGTACGGACAAACACCAGAGCTGCTGCCCTTGGAGTAGCTGTTGCTCTCGGCAATCTTCGGGAAGATGTACTGGAGCATACCGATCAGAATCTTGCGATCTTTCGGCCGCAGGCTGTTCAGACCTGCTGCCTTCAGTTGTTCCTTGTCGCCGGTAGTGAGAATTTCGTAAAGCGGGAATGAAACAAAAGCAACACGACGGTATTCCTTGTCGCCGACCTTGCTATTCTTGCGAGAGAAGACATGGGCAACACCACTGGTACGCGAGCTGGATTCGTTGAGCTTGTCCAGCAGTCGAGCCAGATTGGTGAGAAACGATTCGTCCATATCCTGAACGGACACGAGGAATTCAAGCTGCTCAGGAGAAAGCGTCGGGTGAATTGCGGTTTTTGCCGCAATGTCAGCGAGCTCACTGATGAGCAACATGGTCTTCATGCTGATGTGTTCGAGGAAGCGGCCACGGATGTATTCGGTAACAGCCGGAGTTTCGCTGGCCAGCGCATTTTCACGGAACGGATTGAAGAAGATGCGATTGCTCATATCCGGAACTGCGAGTTGCTTGGCGACGGGCATTACCAAAGAGCGTTTGTTGACGATGATTTGTTCTTCATCAGCGTTTCTGATGAAGCCATCTTCGGTAACGCTGAGCCGCAATGCATTCAGAATCAGCTCGTACGCTTTGATCAGATTCATTTCGTTGATTCCTTGTTATGTTAAATGAGGTTAAAGCCGTTTGAACGGGAGAAGTCCTGCGAGATTGGGTTACTGATACCTTGACCTGGCGCGACTGCTTCAAAGAGAGTTTCGAAGTTATCTGCCAGTTGTGAAGGACGGGACGTATCACTGGTGATGACCGGTGGCATAAGAGCATCGGCAAAGCTGGCCTGAATGAACTGCACCGGACGATTGGCTTCAACGGACACATTAATGCGTGTATCGTTGAGAGCATCGCAGTGCACTTGTACACTAACGCCAAGTTTGTTATCGAATGTAAGCAACGGCATTACTTCGCGCTCGAAGCGCACCCGGAACATTTCCAGAGGTTTGCTGAGATCAACACTGGTGCCAGTGTCAATCGACATCAGCGACCAACCGCCACCTGGGATAAAGCTGATCATGCGTTGTGGTGCCAGGTTATGACACACAAAGCTGATAGCGCCGAGACCGCATTCAAAACACAAAGCCGGAACACCCTGTGCGAGAATCGTAGCAATCTTGGTCTCATGTCCCTGCACACGCCAATCTTGAGCATGAGATGGATTCATGTTTGCAAGAGATGAAACGCCGCCGATATTTGCCGAGGCGTTAGGTACCTCAAGCATACGTCCAGTGCGCATCTTTTTGATACGTGCCGGACAGGAAGGATCGATCGCTATCAGATCCTTAATGGTGAACGCCGAATCTACGCTGGTATCGTGAAGCTTACCAATAAACTTGAGAAATGGATCTTTGTGTGCTGATGGATCGCGAACGAACCCACCTGCGTTTGACATCGTCACCGATGGTTCTTCACCAGTCTGAGTAGAACGCAAGCTTTCGGTATAGCCATTGACCATCTTTGCAATGAAGTTGCTACTGATGGAGTTGGTACGGTCGGAGAGAGAAGGAGCGGTAGTAAGACCATTGCTGCTGTTAATAATTGTTCTTCCGCCGCGGGATTTACCGAACGATGACTTCACAGCAAGTTGCAGACAGATATCTTCCGGCCGGATTTTTTGAGCCGGGAGGTGATTGAAATCGACAGGGCCATTGTTAGCCAGCACGAGTCGAGATGATACGCCGCTTACCTGTTTAACAGCCGCATAGTTAGTGAGAACGGTATTTTGTGTGATTTGCGAAATCGAGTTGATGATGAAGTCGGCATCGGGATCAATGCGCACGCTGGACGTAATGCCAGATGTAACACCATCGTTGACGATTTGATCATTGGTATAACCAGCGATCAGATAGATCGTCTCAACACCGAGAGTATCCAGTACGTTGATGAAGAGGATATAGCGATGCCGTGCTTTCTCCCAGCCGCCGTCAATCAGGACCTCTTTTTCATGAGCCATTTGCGGCTGCAGCGCAGTAGCCATCTGCGTGGCAAATTGAGTCGCGGGGATACCAATGCCACCGGAGAACGAAATGGAATCGTGTACCTTTTCACAGACAGCATCGAGCTCATCCTGACTGAGAAACATCTCGTAAGGACGAGCAACGTGCGGACGATAGCCAAAAGCATCGTAAATGAGCAACTTCAAAACGCTGATCTTTTGGACATTATTGAGCATTCGAATTTCTCCTTGTATTTATTGCGTTAACGAATGATTCGACTAAAAGATCCCGTACTCTGGGATCGATAAATACGTGAGTCTGAACTGGCGGATTGTTCAGAGCTTTCAGTTCAGCTGGTGCGAAAGATAACCACTCGCGGGTATGTAACATCGCTGTGATGCTCTCAATGCAATCAATACCTGGGTTTGATGCTTTCTTGGCATTGGCACGTTTACCACCTTTTTCGTACGGAAACAGATCTTGCATTAGTTGCTTTGATTTTGTGGACATATCAAAGCTATCAGACAGCATGAGCGAAGACTCATCGCCCTCATCTGTTCCTTCATCAGGAATGGCGGTTAGCAACAGAGCTACGTGGTAGTTACCCCAGTGCCATAGAGCTGCCTGGCATGCGGCCATTACGTTTAATAACTGAGTTCTTGTCAGCTCATCGATACCTCTTGGAGGAATGGCTGGTTTACAGAACCACTGTGTAAGAATCTTTTGCGTACGATCGATGCGATTAGTCGAGAGCGCACGTATTGATTGCAGGCACAGCTTTAATTTAGCTACTGGAATTGTTTCATCGATTGCATTGGCAATTGCTTTTGGATCATCGCAAAAGAAACGCAACGATTCCGAATCACCAATACAGACTTTTGGCTGACTCTTGTAGCCCTCAAGAGTTGAGAGCTCATCTACTCCGCCGCGATCTTCACCTGGATCTCTCTTTGGTTTAATTCGCGAGGACGGCTGATTTCTACCCAAGCCTTTTGGGTTGTTGTTCATCTGCTTCGTGTAGGAGTAGATGTACTTCACAAAGTACTGAGCGGGATTGTGCCCGGATAAATCGCCAATAGCGACGCGTCGAATAATTACGGGCGTAGCATTGAACTTTGGGAGATCCTCACGACAAATACCACGCATGATTGCGTCGTCTTCGCTAATATCCCCGGAATGCAGGGCTACATAGCGAGTCAGCATGTTCATTGCGCCACTACGCCAAAGCTTAGCATGGCTCATCAGACGAAGAGCTTGCCATTCCTTGAAGTCGCTACCAACAACAGGACCAGCGTAACGAATGTACTCACACCAAACGGGAATCATTGTTTGGCATGAAATAGCCATTGCAATCAATTCCAAGTAATCGTCGCGCAGATACGTTTTCTCGGAAGTGATATTGCTACCAGCTTCATATTCCATCGCCTCTTTTATATCTGAGGGGACGATGATATCCGACTTGGTTTTTACCCAACTGAGAATCTCAGCTAAGTCGTGGTAATCGTCCAGCAAGGTTTTAACGATCTGGTACAGACTCACCATAACCGCATGGATGTCGTTTGCGTTGTAGAAAACATCACGGATCTTTTTATAGATCTCAAAAATCTCATCTTGCGTAGAAAGCGGTAAAGACTTCCAATACAAATTGATGTACTTCAATGAGTCCCAGCGGTCCTTGAAGAGTTCGGTCTTGTCGTAAGGTTTCCCATGCCACAATAACGATTCGTTATTATGACTTACCTCAATATCGTACCGAGAACCATGGACTACTTTCACTACAGCTATTTTCATTAACGGCTCCTAGGTATAGCTCAGTCTTGTAATATAGGTTTTTATTTTAATTGATTACTGAGGAAATACACCACCCCCAATGGGGGTGGTGTGCGGTATGTATGACTTAGAAGAAGTTATCGTCTTCGTCGCTCGAGCTGCTTGCTTGCGCTTGGTAACTGCCGCCCTGAGAGCCGCCAGAGCTGCGCTGACCACCCGAGTTACCAGGGCCCGGTTTTGGTTCCGGGTGCTTGTAGTCCTTGGCGACGATGTAGGCCAGGACACGCGCCAAAGCATCGATGTAAGCCAGGGCTGCATCGCGCGAGACATCGACCATGCTCATCTTGTTGCCGCTTTCGTCCAGAACTTCATAGGAGCGAAGAATGGCGGAGCCGAAGTAGAAGTTGATGCGCGGACGATCGCTCTTGTAGGCACGAACGGAAATGTAGATGCCACTTTCATCACGACCGACGATGAGCGTAGAGATCAGGACTTTCTTGTCGGAGCGCTTCCCGGCCATGAACGTGAAGTCTTCGTGCTTGAAGCTGCGTTCCTTGACCTTACCACGAGCAACTTCATCGATCGCCTTGAAGATCATGAATGCCAGGGGCAACGGCGCCTTGAACTTGATCGATCCATTTTGGTTGTTCGCGTCCTGCGGATCGCGAGTCCAGACAGTGATGCTCAGGCCATCGTTGGATGCGTGAAGGGTGAAGGAACTCCACTTACCTTCAGCGCTTGGGCACGGAGCCATCATGTTGAAGATGTTGGAATTGATGATAGTGCGTTTCGGAGCAGGAAATTGCCCCTGTTGCTGATTTGACATGTAAGAACACTCCCGGTTAAATTGTTCGGATTACTTCCATCAGATACTTATTCCTGAGCTCACGGATGTCGGATTTCATCTTAGCCTCAGTTGTGAGGGGAGTCCATCCTTTTTTACGTGCGAGCTGGATAACTTGTTCTTTGGCATCTATCTTCAGAGGCCTAAACATTTCGCGATCGCCAAAGACTGCTAACAGAAAATCTGTAAAAGGAATTGGCGGCAAGTTCTCGCCCTGATAGTACTTCGTGTACCATAGAACTTTTGTTTTCAGTTTACCAGTGTGGCTCTCAAGAAGCACCAAAGAACCAAAGCTAGGAGCGCTCACTAAATCATACGGAATGTGAGTCAGAATTACCGCATCGTTGCGCTGCTTTGGTTTTAGTTCATGATTGAACAAAAGAAAATAGTCGTTTTCTTTTGGTGTCCTTTTGATCACACTCTGAATTGTCCGCGTCATTAGCGCAGTGTATTCTTTTTGCTTCGGCGTATTGTCCCGCCGTAAATCTACGTTTTTATAAATACTTTCCAGCCGACTATAGTTGGATACGTAGAAGAAGACTTTAGTCATTCCGTGTTTGCCAATGATATCTCGGATGCTGCTGATCTCATTTAAAAGCGCAATAACTAAGTCCTCATGCGCAGCTGGCGGTGAGTTTGATGGCATTGCGCCCATGACGTTACGGAATAGAGTCTTTACATTGATCCACATTTCACGATAGTTACCTAACGTATTCGTAGTGCGGATCTCATTGGTTGGCTCAGGGTGTCCAATTATTGATTCAATAGCGATTGATGTCGCTATCGATAATGGAAGTTTTCCTTTTGCGCGATCACGAACTCCGTTCATAGACCACCTATTTGAGAACTGATAATAGACGCTGACACTCGTCAAGTAGTCCACTATCATCGGTTAACGTCTTAGCTTTCTCGATCACTAGCTCAACAATATTCTCAGGCGTGATGTCGATAGCCTGGTATGTTGGTACTTCGTCTATCAGATTAACAGCTTCTGATTTTTCTTCCTCAGCTTGATTAGCCGTGAAGGTGATCATTGGAAAAAGCCGCGCTACACTTGCTACATTGGTGTGTAACGGATGATTTTTAGGCGCCATTAATCTGACAAAAGAGCCATCTGGAATTCTATCGGTTATTTGCGCTTTTACGTACTCAAGTACTTTTTCAATATCTGACTGAGTGATCTTGAGTGTCTTGAAAATCTTTGCATTTTTATTGACAATAAACTTACAACGTCTTTCCTCAGTGTTGTAGTTTACTTCAAACTCCACATGTCCTTTTGGTTTTTCTTCACCATGCTTATCTCGATCAAAAGATCCCTGAGCGATAATGCGCTCAAAGGTAGAGCGAACATGGACGTGCCCAATAAAGATATAGTGCTTGACTAAGTCTAGGTATTTTTTAGAATTATGCTTCGGTGCTTTAACTACTGCCGGCAATTGGTATTCGAATTGACCATGCATAATTGCAAAGTCAACTTGCTCTAATCCTTTATCCATCATCATCGTTTTAGCGCGATGATAGATTTTATCAGTATCTCTATCAACGTCATCCGGAATATAAAGGAACGACATTCCCTTTTCTACCATTACGTCAATATCACTGATATACTTAATGTCAGCTCCAATTTCAGCCAGATAATTAATAGCTGTAAATCTACGTGGCTGATTGTGGTCGTGTGAGCGAGTCCCTAGAAGAACGCGCAATGCAACATTATGCTTAACGCAAGCCCTGAGAGTGTCTGCAATCCAGATATCGATCTCAATAACAACCTCGCTCGAATGATTGAGATTGCTATCGTAAGTATCTCCAGCAAAGAATAGGTAATCTAGCCTGTCAAAGCTAGGGCTATCAATTGTGGCTGCTCTTATTTTCTGTATCTTTTCAGAGGTAGGATTTCTCTCAGTCCCCAGGTGTAAATCAGAGAGAACAGCCCCCCTCATTACACCTGGTTCTTTTGTCTCGATATCAGATCGGATCGAAACCAAGGACTTGCTGGACTGGCTCTTCAGCTGCTTCGGTCGTGTCATTGCTTCCCTTCACCACAATACCGTAACGGTCGAAGATATCCGACCAAGCGCGACTTATTTCGTACAGATTTTCTTCCTCAGTCCCACGTTTGATGTAGTCGGTCATGTGAGCTTTGAGATAATCATTAGCCAGCGCGGCACGACCTGACAGACCTAACGCACGATAACGGCCGATAATGTCCGCTGCATTGACCCCACTGAGTCCTGGGGCACCTGGGTTGATTGAGTAAGTCGATTGCAGCGGAGGTACCAGGAACAGCTGTCGGCCAGCAATATCGGTGACGCGCACCCAACGATTTGGTCCTCCAGCCATGCGAGCCCAATCCGCCATCTTTTGATCGCTCTCCTCTTCACCGGCAAACACTGGCAGAAAGTGAGCGCAGAAATCCGCTTCTTTCAGTGACCAAAGAGGAGCTTCCTTAGCGCCATTCGCGATGCTGTTGTAAATCAGCTCCATGTCCACGCCAGTGTCTTCTTTCGTCAGCCGCCGCGGCAATTCGTTCTCGTTCATGCTTGTTCCTTAACCGTTATTAAGTTTCATCACACGTTTGAAATTAGTACCGTGCGCCTCAAGTGATTCAGCGACTTGATATTTTTTTCCATCGACTTCGGTGACACTACCGGTAATAACGACGTCATATGCTCCGCCATCATCGGGATCATCTATGCTGACCTCTAGTTCAGTCGATACAAAGAAACGATTCAGGTATTCAGTTAGCTGCTTCTGTAACTCACTACTTAGTAGGTTAGAGTCATGACTAGTGCGCATCGTGATTTCCTGACAACTCACATTAGATTGCCTGGTCTCATTTGACTGAGAATGCTGTGTTTCAAAGAAGTAGGCCATAGCTGCGTCTATCTTCTCATTAGGTGTGCGCACCACACCAGCTGTCGATAGTGTGACGATTCCAATTACCTTTTTTGCCATGATGTACTCTCATTGAAAAAAAAAAGATGGGGCGGTGAGCCCCATCTTTTTCGATGTTACAAATACCCGCCTGATTTATCCGTTGGATCTTGTAGCATTTCCACCTTACTCTTCAGGTGGCTACGCAGGAAGTCCCAGGATAGTTGGATATTGACTTGCTCTCGAATTGTCAGATGAGTATCCCCTTCTTCGAGATCATCACAGAAAATGTCGCACACAAAATCACCATCCGGCTCCTCAATCAACAAGCCATCAATGGCTCGTCGATAATCGTAGTGACTGTCACCAATACTACCTGGCTCCATGTCTACATACGATCCACTAAAGCCATCTACTTGCTGTTTGTGATACAACGCACGAAGAGTTGGCTCGGCCATAATCCAGCGCTGATTTGCTAGATTGGCATTCTGTGTTGAGATCAAGTCGAGCATAGCTGACACAGCAAACACATTGATTTCAGATCCGCTATTATGTAATGCTTTTTTGGCAGCCTCAATAGCCTCGTCGCTAAAGTATGCGCCAAATGATCGCTTCACGTCGTCAAACATTCCGCGGACTGCGCTCGGAATAGTCGCAATGGAGTTACCAAATTCAGCCAGTCTACTGGACAGGTAATTTACCGTACCTTGATGCGGTAGGCCATAGGTAAACGCAAGCTCAGTCCCGCCTGTACAATCGATTACACCGATTTCCATTGGCGTCAATCTCCTTTAGTCGGGTTCATATTGGAACATTGCATCAAGCATAGCTGCTTGAGGCTTCGGTAGTGCTAACAGATTGTTGAATGACCGCACTTTGTTTGGGTCAAACATGTTCATGAACGGCTTAAAACCAGACATCATGCCGGACATGTATTCATCGATGTCGAGTGTGAAGTTACACTCATCGCCGTCAAAGTCGCCATTCGGTAGTTTGATGATCCAGTTAGGAACAGAAACAGTCTTATCCAACATATCGATCTTGATGTACGTGATCAGCATGCTGAGAATGGAACTACGAGACATACTCGGATTGCGATTGAAATTACAACGGATACCTTTTTCAGGACTCTCATCAATCAGCTGTAGCATCAGCCTGTGCAGGTGTTCATTGTACGTATGAACGTGATCCTGAATCAGTCGCTTCGCATTATTGGGAGTGAATCCTTCATTGAGCAGAAGGGATGTAAGATGCGTCCTGAAAACACAGATCGCGACACCCCATGGAACGTGCATTTCATCGCCACGCGATGGCCCATCAATAGATGAGATAACTGCTCTAAACGACCAGCTGCAACGCGTACCTAAAAGATGTTTCCGGAATATACCCTTTTTGGCAGCGTAAAAAGCTTGACTTACATCGTCGTAGAAATTAGCCAGATTGCTCAACAGACTGTACGTGCGCTTTTCTTTCTCTTCGCGAGTTAGCGAACTGTGCACGGTATCGATGCCTACCATTTTGCGAATAGCGTCGGTGGCGCCGATGAAGATTTCATCCACATATGTAGCTGTTGTTTCTTCTTCCAAAACCAAGATGGCCTTGTTAGGAACAGCAATATGTTTACAAAACAACTTATGACGATTTTCTTTTACCAGCTGCATGAAATCGGTGAGCGATTGTTTCTGGAATTCTTTCACCGTGGCTAACTGATTGATAACTCTGTCAAAATTATCAATGAACTGATTCCATCCTCTCGGGAGATTCATCAGCTCGATTTTGACCATCCACGCTGGGTAGTTGCTAACTCTCCGCACATAGTACGGATCAACTAACCAATCAATTACTGAGAAACGCGATGCTGTAAATGCTTCGCGTAACATCAAAAAGAACTCAGGCGTTACCATGGCCTTCACGCCCTCAGGCGCTCTGATCCAGGTAATTGCCTCTAAGGCACCATGCGGATCAGTTACTTCGTGTCCGCACACATCGCATACGACACCGAGATCAGGGTAACCTCGATATTTGTTACATTCACACTTCGGTAAATTCTCAAGCAAATCACCTTTGAACTTTGTCAGCGTTACGCCGTCGACGTAAGCCTGATCCTCAGTTGTTAAATACGAAAGATCATTCAGAATGATTGGCTGATGAGATAGTTCCTGTATCCGGTCATCGGGATTTATTAATTCTAGGTATGTTGTCACATGACCACTCCAATTAATGGAAAAAATAGATACCGCCCTTTTGGGGCGGTATCTACGTACAGAACTACTTGCTAACGGCTATTACCAACCGACGTTGAAATTGCCCATGCCCAGGTTGCCCAGGTTGGCACCGCTACCGGAGGTGTTGCTGCCGCTGAACAGGGCGGAGATGTCGCTGCCGAAGGTCAGGCCAGTCACGTTGAGACTTGCACGCTGCAGGCTGCCCATCGTTTCGCCCAGGTTGTAGATCGGGTTCATGGAGAGCCCGCAATCGGCGGCGCCACGGACCAGAGAAACCAGGAGATTCGGAGACAGATTGACCGGACGCTTGTAACCGGTGTGACGGACCGACGGACCGAGAGCATTCTTGATCAGGTTCCAGCGACGATCCAGGCGGACCTTGAGCGGGAGTGCCATGTCAACATAGCTGTCGGAGAAGGTATGGACAGCGTCCATGTCGCCCGCATTGCCATAGAAGTTCATGGCGGCCAGCATGTCGAATTCCAGGAGATCGCGCAAACGATCCTGGCCATCGCGCCAGGTACCAGCATGGATGCGGTTTTCTTCGGCAGTGACCAGCGGCTTCTGCGGGTCGTAGTACTTGTTGAAGTTGCCGCCAGTCAGCAGGTTGCAAGCAGCGAGCAGTGCCTTGACAGCATTGGGAACGCCACGAGCAGCTGCCAGGAAGATCGAATTGATCCAGGTCTGGGGACCGGCTTCATCGATCAACATGGTAACCACCGGATCCGGATAGACGCCGTGGTTCAGGAGAACGCGAAGAACTTGGGCGTTGAACTTGTCCGGCGACGTTTCCACCATGACATGACCAGGTACATTGCCAGGCAGAGTTTCGAGCATGTAGCCGATTGCGCCGATGTTGCGATAATCGATTTCGCCCTTGGCCAAGACGCGGCGCGGAGCGCTGAAAGCACCAGACCAACCGTAACCTTCGGTCAGCTTCTTGGCGCTGATCAGAGCGAGCAGCTGCATGGATTGGGTGATGGAGTCCACGGCCTGGAAGTCGGTGATCATGATGCGCGGACGCAGAGCTTGGGTCGGTTTGTTCAGACCAAAGGCTTGGCCACCTTGCAGGTTGTCGGGCGGCGCGCTCAGGAAATCAACATAGCCGATCAGCTGGGTCAGGACCTTGGAACCGATGCCGTCATTGGCAGCGCGATTGAGGATGTTGTCGGTCGGGCTGTTCTGACGGGCGATCGGCTGTGACAGAATTTCGACACAGATGTCGGACCGGATCGGCAAAGAGTCGATACCGACAATGTGATCTTCCATACCAGAAATGCGAACGGAAAGTTGCTCATCGAAAACGGTTTCAGCCAGATTGAGGTCGGGCTGACCGCTGCGGACGTTGAGCGTGTGTGCGCCGGCGGTGGCGGCATTGGCGAGCAGACGGTAGACGCTGGACTGGTCCTTCGGATCGAAGGTGGCCGGCACAACGCACGAGGCTGCGTAGACTGCCGTCATGTTCATGCGGCCCTTGATGTAGTTGCTGATCGATTCGATCGTACGCACCGTGACGCCACAGCCCGGAGTGATGCGAGTTTCGATGGTGCCATAGTTCGGAACATTTTCGATTAGCGGCGCGCCGCTGGATTCGCTCGAGGCGGCGGCGATGAGCAGGTGGTAGGCACAGATGCGCTTTTCGGGAATTGCGAAAATCACGGCGATGGCGGAGTAGAACAGGCCGTCAGCGTTTTTCGGTTCGACGATCAGGGTGCTGATGTTGCTCGTCAGCTTGTACTTCTCGGCCAGGTCATCCATGGCGTTGGCCAGCTCGACAGCGACTTCGGAACCACTGCGGCGGCTCATGGGCATGTTGCCGATGGAGCCCAGGCGGGACAGGGAGAACTTCTTTTCGGTGGTCTGTCCGGAGCCGGCGGGATCGGTGGCGCCAGCGTGGATTTCTTGTTGTGCGGATGCGGTGTCGTTACCAGCGCCGCCGATGTTGCGATTGATCATGTGAAACTCCTGTATATGTTTCTTTTTTCAGCTGAATTTTGATCGCACATGGTAGTTTGAGCTCTTTACCATATGCAATCTCCCTAACGCTCTAGGATTAATTCCCTAGAACCAAGACTGTAATATGCATTCAAAAATAATTTCATTTTGAAAACAATTTGGTCCAATTAATTCTTAACCTATAATTTTTTCTCCTAAACGAGTTTAAGACGTAATTTCCCCAGTTTTATAACCTCACGGTTATGTGCACATTATTATACATATTGTAATAAAAAATATATACACTATCCTGCCAGATGGCAGGATAGTGTATGAGTGCTTTAATTGTCAACTATCTTCAGTAACGCATCAAAATCCATTTCTAGATTTTGATAAATGTAAGCGGGCAGGAAGCTCTTGAACGAGTTATCATTTCGGTACATAATGATCTTCCGTTTAATTGTAGCTAATTCTGCCGTATCGCGCATCAGTGCTTTTTCTGATGACAACTCCAATACCAATCTCAGCATCTTGATGCGAGAAATCACCAATAACCAAAGAATTTGTCTGGTGGCTGGAACACTCGGTAGTTTTACAATCGCCTGCATGTTGGTTGCGGTGATTAATGGAATATTAAACATCACAGAATCGATGTCGTAGGATCTCTCACGGATTAGTCTGATGTGCTCGTCCTGAAACTGATCTAACCGATTACTCCAATCGCTAAACATAAATGGCTGTTTGCGTAGCGGTTCAGAATTAACAACTTTATGTAAGCGATTATACATGCGGTTTAGGATCACGATATCGTAGTGTGATTTCAATGCATTCAAAAGGGGGTATTTAAAAATGAAATCGGATCGTGTACCAGAGATACCCAGTCCAGCAGAATCCTCCAAGTATCTTCTGTACTGATAGAATAAAACAGGGATATCTATTGCAATTACAGCATAGCCGTCTTCGACAGATGTTCTCTCACCCACTAGCGGATATAATCCCATATCCGTACATGGATGGTGGAGGATCTTTACGGATTCCATATCCTTCCAACTAACGGTAGGTTTAAATAAATCCTGACCTAAGTTACAAGCAAAGTAAAACTCTGTAATATCGTCGCTGTACATTCTGCTCGTTTCACTGAGTCCTGTCTGAATGTACGTATTGATGCGAGCAGATTGAGCCAAACGTATCGCTACGGATTCCGCGCCATTAATAAACTGCCTTAATGGTAGTTGATAACTGATAGGGTTAGCGATCAATAGTCGCTCAAGAACGTGACCTGCCTCGATATAACGAGTCTTTGTGCGATAATAAGAAATTGTGTCATCTAAGTTTCTACTGAGCATCTGCTGTAGGGCGTACCAACGACCACCGAGCAGACTAGGACTACCTGTTTGTTTTTCCATCCCAAGAAGAGAATACATTTTGTCACCTTGAGTAAAGAGTTGGCTACCAGCACTCCGGCAATGCCGGAGTGCTGGTACTAGAATTCATCCATAGCCAAACGAGTGAGCTTGTTATTGATGAGGTGAACGCCTAACGAATCCAGAATGTAGTAGTAGACGCTAGATGCACGATACACTAACTCGCGCAATTGCAGCTGACCAATACACTCTTTAGGTAACCCATGGGCATCCAGCATGGGTCGCGGAATTACAAACGTACCAAGCGCTTTCTTGCCATTTTTTCGCATGTAGTTCAGTAAACGCTCGGCAAGTGCCCTGTCTTCGAAAGTATCAGTCCATGCCTTAATTTTTCCAGGCGATGATAAATCCAAAGTAGCATTGATTGACATGAAAGGCGGCGGCGGACATATTGAGTACGACGGTCCGAATACTTCGTTCCAGAACAGATAGTGCTGGTAAGGAGACTCGGTCGGTCCTTTCGTATATCCGCTCTTATCGCTAACTCGGCTAGCTCGGAAGAATCGAGTATCGCCTTTGAGAAGTGACTGATACACGGATCGCTCCATGTTCGCTACACGCTTAAGAATATCTCGCAGATACAGCTGTTTATTTGTCGCTAAAGCATCCATCAATTCGTTCATTAAGTTAGTAGCGTCGTTGAGTACCTCAGCAGGAATCCGCAAGGTTTTCAGATTAACGCCCTTAATTTCGGTTTTGGTTACTTCGTAAACATTACCCTCTTGGATAATGATGTTAGCGAAATAGTGCTTAGCGAGCAAAGTCGGCGTAAACGTAACAAACTTAAACTCATTTTTCATTGCGATAAGTTTAAGCTCAGCATCGTCGACCCCCATATTTTTAGACATGGTAGCCAAGATATGAGTAATGGTCTCAGATGTTAGAAAGATTAATGTACTCTCAATAGCGTCAGCAACGGGAGTAACATCATAACTCCCAGTAAACCACTTTACCCACTCCTGCACTGTAAAGATTGTTGAGTCGGTATCTGAAACCAGAGCAATGCGTCGCATTGAGTCTGGAAAATGCGCTACTGATAAAGGCATGTTATCCGTAACAAACATCGCAGCGATGAAGTCAGAATAATCGACCAGCGTCTGATATATGTTTCGGACAGTAGCAGCAATTGTGATATATGCTGGCGTACCTTTTAAACTTTTGAAATTCTTAGCGCCAACGGATTCACTGGAACAAATACTCATACCCAAATAAAGATAAGACTCAGGTACTTTATTTGTAATCTCAGTAGCTTCGGCTTCAGTCATTGTCGGATCTTCGACATGTGCCGACAGCCTACCTAGAAGCTTTCTTGCAAAATCATCGTTAAATTTACGAATGTGGTGCATATCGCTAACGTAGCAAAATGCGGCCCGCTCAATAGGCAGCAGTTTGGCGATTAGATCTTTAATCTGTTGCATCCAGTTCGTATTCTGACTAGGATTCCAATATAGCCTAGCGCTATACTTAATGACATCCAGAGTCTCTTCGACCGTTGGGTAATGAAGTCTGTACTTTTCCATTACTGCCTCAAGTTTGACAAGATCAGTCAGGCGTGAGATAGTAATCAGATTGTCTAAAACTAACGATGGATGGAAGTAGTGTCTGTTACCAGCCACAAACTTTTCATTGTTAGAGTTAGCGCAGCCACTTGTCATACGACACGTTGACGTCAGGGCTGCATGTGATGTTTTGTTTGTGAGCGGAGTAGACTTCGATATATACGCACCAGAATAGGAGTTATTACGAATCTTCTCCACTTTTTCAAGTGCGTCATTTAACAGATAGAGGAAGTTTTCTTTCTGGGCCTCTATTGCATCATTTGCTTTTAAGTACTGGTTGCGCAGCTGCTCATGAACAAATTTAGCCTTCTTCTTTTTACTGCGGCTTTGCAGACCGGCTCGGATCGATTTACTCGGGATAGCTTCGCGCTCTGACGGATGTACGTACGTCGTAAGCGTTGGAGCAAGAATGTTCCTATCCCTAATAGTTTCGCCAAGATACTGCATTAGCGTACCAGTTTTCTCAAATCGATCTGCGTAATTCTCACGCTCTGCATAAACCACTGTTGGATTATGTAGAGGTAGGCGACCTGTTGGTTTGATATGCGTAACCACAAACTCACGAGCGTATTGCGCGCTACAACCCGTCATCTTTTTTAAGTAGAAGGACATGTCCTCCACGTATGAGCGGACTGGATTCAGGTCGCGTTTGTAATCTGCCGTTGGACGGCAGAAAATCAAATTCGGATCCATCGAGTCTCCTTAACTCGATCTCACGTTCCTACCAAAGTGATTGTGAAATCGGAATATCCATTCTCTGCAAGGATGAGCTGAATGCGCTCTTTATCAGACACGCTGATCAGTTCTCCTCGTACCACAACATGCACTTCTGCATTAGAAAATTCCTCGATCGAATCTTCACGGATCCATTCTTTGGCAATGCATTCTTCGCGGCTATCCTGGCTACGGAAGATGTAGTACGTTAGTTTTGTGGGATCTTTGGAGACACCAGGGGGCAGCGAGCCAATCACGCGAGCATGAGTGGCATCCACATCAAAGCCAAGACGCACAGCGGTAGGGTAACCAACCACATCGGCTAACGACCAACCAATTGCGCGACGACCAGATGCCAGACTGTAGCTGTCAAACGTATACGATTTTTGGCGTTCGAGTTCCATGACTTCACCTTGAAAAAAAAAAGAGGGCAATTACCCTCTTACAACCATATTGACTCCCTTGAATACGAATGGGAGGTCATTTGGTTGATAATTGAAAACAATTGTCGTTGCGGACAAATATGTGACTGGTACGTACGGGAATCGATGTTCTATGTACAGCCGATCATCGATGAGTCGTTCATGGAGTCTTTTTATAGTTCTATCGAGAATCCCACTAATTACATCGTACGTACCATATCCTCCTAGTAGCTTTATTGTTGGAAAGAGAGTGTTGATCACCGAAACTACAAAATCAGCTTGCTTAAAAGATTGGTCGGAATCAACCCTCAATGCATCAAACGCAGCACTGACAACCCATTCGTAATTGCGTACAGACAGATTGAACTCAGGGCTACTACTGGCTACGAGTAACTCACGTAGCTCATCTTCCAGAGATAGACTGATCTTGTCTGGCTCCAACGAGATCAGCCCTTCAGGTAACTTCGAAATCGACACAAAGAAGCCCTCCATCTAGATATACCCGAGTAACTTTACTGTTAGCTGGCGGTATGCATTCCTGCTCAGCAAACATACTTACCTCCATAACAAGGGCGTCTATGAAAAGCTCAGTATCCGTATCGATATCCGGGTCCTTTTTAACATCTGGAGAAAAGCGATGGAAGCGACGCATATCTTCCAGTACTTTGGCTGTAATCTCCATGGTGAAGTCAGATGCCCGACCACTGTGAATGACTTCCTCGATTATTTGGGGACGCAACACTCGGTCAATGACCAGCATGGTAACCTTCATGAAATTATCCGGATACCAGTACATGTTTGGAATCTTGCAGCTGATCTTGCTAAGGATTGCATAACCGTTAATGACATAGCCGATTACGCTAATGCTCGCTTTTCCAGAGATATCATCGATATCGATCATTTAGTTAACTCTTTCAGTCTATTGCTGATCTCTGATACGATGTCATTGTTAGGAGTATTCCACTGAATAAAAACAGTGAAAAGCGACCTGATCATGTAACACCGATAGCCTTGAATCTGACCATGAAACAATGCATTGATGCGATCGTATTCCAGCATCAATTCATCGATAGCTGGAGCCACTGCGCTAATTACATCGTGTTCGATTTGCTCAATGCGCTCAGTCGGTAATCCGCGCTGAGCTAGCATCTTGCGACAGATGGTTAGTTCAAACGGATCTTGGTCATTGCTGAAAATATGCCAGCCGAGAGCACGCAAGTACTCTTCGTAATCAATGCCACCGCCTATCCACATCTCGTATTGCTGCAGCACATCTAGGGCAGGCTGTAGGTTAACGTAAAATACCTCTGGCCGGTTTGAGCCCCTTCCGTTTCCTAAAATTAACTCCATCACCAGACTCCCATTGATGAATGCGAAAATCTCCGTAGTCGGTCAGTTTTAAAAAACCGTTATCAATCTCTGCGAAGATGATTCCCCATTCGTTTGTAGGCAGTAAAGCATCTTTGATTATGTTTTCGATACGCCTTAAGATCGAAAACAAAGGTTCACTCGAATAAAGCAGCTCTCCCCATTTTTCGATAGAGACCGCTTTGATTGCATATTCTGTTCTGAGATGACTAACAAATACTTCAGCCATCTGCCGGTAAGAGTAACTCTCTCGCCGGTTATATCGATTAGACCACTTAGAGCGACAATCAATCGATTCGTTCACGTAAGCCAGCAGCAACTTATAGCCAACTGTTGCATCTTGTCTCTGTAGGCCTTTGCGCAGAAAGCCGCTTGTATTAAAAAGCGAGAGCGGCTCATCTTTATCGATTTCCAAATATTTGGAAAGTAGCTCCTCTATCCCGAGAGCATCCTCTGTAACTGAGGTTACGGTTAGCACTGTAAGTGACGAAAGATGTTCTACGTCAGATCTTTTTAAACGCTTAGATGACATTTACTATCCTTAATCATTTTTATAACTTATTACAGCATGCTGTCCTACGATGATCGTATCAATCACTTCACATTTCTGTAATAAAGTATGGGCTAATGTTCGCGATAGAAACCACTTTAGCTCAGCTGGTGAAAAGATGTCATTCAAAGTTAACTGATCGAGCACATCGATGCCAGCGTAGCAATCCATCGGAAGCTGTTTATTAACCAAGCCAAAAACAATAACGCTATAGAGGTGCTGCATTATTATTCCGACCGTAACTTCACTTAATGATTTTTGGTTTTCTTTTTTGAGTTTGATGCTCTTCTGAAACAGGAGCACCAAGACCTCACGTAGGTCAATAGCTAACATTGATTACTCCATTTATATTTTTTCAAAAGAGAAATAAGCGAGCGTACCACGTATCTTAACTACAACAGTGTTTTTCTCGCTACATACAAAAGATCCATCTTTAGACTGACAGCGCAGAACGTGGTTCCATAGAGCGTAATTCAACAAGCGGTAGCCGTTACCATCTAGCAGCTTCCACATATGGTTATTGTTGGTTTTCTCAAAATACAGAATCCGCTCGGCGGCCGACTGCACACACTTTTCGATGGATACTGCAAAATCTTCACGGAATCGATCGCTATTTTGCAATGCCGTAAAAAGCTGCAAAATCGGTTCTTTCAAGTCAATTACTAATTCATTCATAAGACTTTAGTCCGTATTTGTCATCAAATCTCCAGCAACTGCTATAATTTACTGAGGTCATAGACATACAGCCGGGTTTCCCCGGCTGTATGTGAATTATGACAAACTGATGTCAGTAAAACATACCGTCATCGGCAACGGTATTGGGATCAGCGATTGCGATCTGTTCACGGCTGGCATTAGCACGCTCACGCAAACGCACCAGGCGATCAGTGTATTCGCCAACAATCCTTGCAATGCCGTGGGTATGCAGTGCGTAGAAAATGGAGACATTGTTGGAATACTTCGAGCCATCGCCAACGTACAGCAGACCAACCTTCTGGTATTCCGGGGCATCATCGCCGAGGATTGCCCGTTCATCGAGCGACTGACCGAGAGTGATCATGGATGCGATCGGCAGCTTGCTCTTCAGTTCGGAAAGATCGGAGCGATCACACGTCATGATTTCCAGCATGGCCAAACCAGGATCGTATTCAGTGGTTTCATGGAAGTGCAACCAGCTGTACAGGTCACGACTGTCGATGTATTCGTGATTGCCAGAGAACAGAGTGGCCAGGAGAACGATGTTGCTGCGAATCTCACGATTCACTTCGGCGATTGTTTTGTTCACCGAGTTGAACGCGTAGATGATCGGCATCGTGACTTGGTTTGCACGAGCAACACCGTCGATACTGCGCAGAGTGCCGATCGTGTTCTTGGTGGCTTCGATGGTAGTGGTGTCGCCAATAACAACACACACGACATTCATACCGCGCTTCAGCAACTGGGATGCCAGCATTGGGCCGATCGTTGAACCAGAGCCGCCAGAGGCAGAGTAGATGATGACATGGATGTCTGCAGGCTTGACGAACGACACAATGTTGGGCATTGCCTGGCGAATGGGATCGGCGTAAAGAGCGCGGTTACCGCCAGCACCATCAAGACCAGGGATTGTGAAAGCACGATCGACTTCCACCGTCACGGGAATGTTTGCCCGCGAGGTATCGACGTAACAGACATCGAACAGAGTGGTCAGTTCTTCCGGGACGCCGCGAGTTGCTTCGAACTCACTGGCAGTAACAACACCAGCGCCACCACAGCCGATGATCAGCATTTTCTTTTGTTTCGACATGTAAAACCTCTCTTACAAAATACTACGATAAATAAGGTAAAGAGCGAAAACATTCCCAGCTGCAATAGCTAAGAACATCAGGAAAAAGAGTGTAACAAACGATGTCACTGCTACCAGTATTAATTTAGCAGTTGAGCTTTTTTCAGCGAACCAATTACTGAGATCAGTGAAAAACTTATAGCCGATGGTAGGTGTGGTCAAAGAGGCCCGTAGTTTGATTTGTGATGGGAGTTTCATCTCACATCCTTAGATCAAACATGATGGTCTCAACAATAACCAGAATACCAATTAAAAAAGCAAATCCTAAAACTATAGAAAAGACGCTACCCAAAAAACTGAGTACCGATACAAAGATCTTCCAGATTACCGAAGCCACAATAAACGCTATGGCTCCTAAATACTCGGACATTTTTGCTTTCACATTAGCTCCTATCTTAAATATAGGATTAAAGGAGTTTGGGCTTACGTAGATGTTTTTTATTTCTCGCTTGAAGCGCATTAGCCATTACAAGCAACCGTGCTCGATTGATCTTAGGATTAATTATCCTTTTGATCACTCTTATCTCGCGGCTATGATTTCGAAAACCATCAATCATGCCTTTGTTGTTGTGATTCTGAGTAATGGCATTCGCGACTACAATACCACGTAGCTCAATGATTTTTTTATGTAGCCCGGATTCTTGTACTCTTAATTTTTCATACAAATCAAAGAGTTTGAGGATGTCTTCAGCAGTGGCAGATGATTTTTTCGGAGGTTGATTAAGCAACCAAAGAACCAGCGCACCAACTGCCATGATCAGCAATGCTACGGCTACCGATTGATAAAAATGTAGCATCTCCATTGCTAAACCTTCGGGATAACCGGAACGGCTGGCTGCCCCATGTACTTGCCGTTACGATCCTTATAGGAAGTCTCGCACTCTTCGTCAGCTTCAAAGAAGAGGACTTGAGCGCAGCCTTCATTGGCATAGATCTTCGCTGGCAGCGGAGTGGTGTTGGAGAATTCCAGGGTCACGTAACCTTCCCATTCAGGTTCAAACGGAGTCACGTTAACAATGATGCCGCAGCGAGCGTACGTCGACTTACCAAGACATACAGTCAGCATGTTACGAGGAATCTTGAAGCGCTCCACTGAGCGAGCCAGAGCAAATGAGTTTGGAGGAATGATACAGAAATCATCCACCACATTTACATAATTGCGTTCGTCGAAATTCTTCGGATCAATTACGGTACTGTTGATGTTTGTGAAAACTTTGAATTCACGACCGCAACGAATATCGTAGCCATAGCTAGATGTGCCGTAGGAAATTACTTTTTCCAGAAACCCGTCGCCAGCAGATAGTCTTACCGGTATCTCACGGACCAGGTCCGGCTCAAACGGCTCAATCATGCCTTGATTCCAGGCATACTCGCGGATACGACGATCGTTCAAAATACTCATGCTTCTGTCCCTTGATTTTCTTTTGCTTGTTGAATGTAGTGTTGAAAGACACGTTTACGACTGGCTGTACCGATCTTGTATAGGGTTTCGGTATTTTTCAGTTTGGCTATTCCTTTCAGGTACTCGCTAGCGGGATTTAACAGAGTATCGAGAAAATACGTAATCTCCTCAACACTATTCAGGCCGCTTACAAAAGCATATCGGCCGTCATACATCGTGATGTCACGTTCAGCAAACGCGGACATACCAAAGAACTGCTTTGTGTCATCGTTGATAAACATCAAAGCATCATCAAGAGCCCGACGGGCTGCCATTAATGACATAACTCCTAATGACATCTTGCGGCGTCTTTTAATCGCTACTTCGTCTTCCATGTCGGTCCTTTACAATTGGCATTAACGGAAATTGTCTGATAGAGCATCAATCTTGTAATATATTGTTGAAAAATTTTTCATGTGGGAGTGAACATGAACATTGCGAATAAAGCCATTGACCATGTCAAGGCAAGAATCCCGCCACAAGTTCTCAGATACGCATTCATGTCTAATAGCCGCGGATATGGATTCACCCCAAAAACAATCGATAGCCAGATCATGGATCTGGTGATCAGACCAATGGTCATGGTCGATTGCAATCTGGTAGGCGGTACTGAGGTACTGATCGATCTGAGTCGCGTACCAAGTGAACGTACTGATGACGTGACCTATGTATTCCGAGTACCGAAGGAGATCACTAATGGACAATCCATTATGTCTCTCTTACATGTCCTGCACGTAGATCCCACTAAGCAGCTTCAGCAGAGCTTAGCTGGCGCGCTATCTGGTAACGCAATGCTGCGTCTTACCCAGGGCATCACTGATGCCCTAGCAATGCTGCCAGTGATGTCAACGGCAAACATCGAACTCATTGCTGAAAACACCGTAATGGTGAAGGATAACGTGTTCTTACCGCGCACTTCTTATCTACGTTGTATTATCACACATGATACCAATCTTACAAAAATTCGTCCTCGCTATTACACGATCTTTGCGAAGATGGTCTTGCATGCTGTTAAGGGATACATCTACAACCATACAAGGGTAGATCTCGATGAAGGAGCAATGAAGGGTGGTCATGAATTGGGCATTATCTCGAGCTTGATTGATGGCTACGCTGACGATTACGAGATGTACGATGAGATGGTGGTTAAATGGGCCAAGATCCTCATTCTGAATGATCGCGAAAGTAAATCTCGTACAATCCGTTCTTTGATAAGTGCGCATAGATAAAACAATACATTCCTCCCCGAATGGGGAGGAATGTATCTATGTGGTATTACTTTTTAACAAAAGCAGGATGAGTTTTGAAATAGCTACTCTTCATACCTGCAATGATGTCGTTTTCAGGCGCGGGTGTTTGCTGAACCGCATGAGCGGTAGGTTCAATCGTAGATTCATCACGAGCGGCCCGATACGTCTCACGAATCATCTTACGACAATCAGCAACAACGGTACCTGATGCTGAAGTGGCCCGATCCAGAATGCCAAAACGAACTTTGCGGATACTGTCCGTGGCATCGCTAGCTTCGATCTTGAATGATGCCTGCTCACGTGGCTTAACTGTTATTTCTTTGGGAGTTACTGTCAGTCCCTTAGCAACAGACGCTGGCCCAATTGTAACTGGTGATTTTGCGCCAGCTACACTAACTCGAACTACAGCCTCACGTGTTTTACTGATATCGATATTCGGTTTATCGATGTGAACGATAAACAGCTCGAGTTCAGCCACGATGTCGCGATTATCTGTAAAGACACAAAGCGACTCACCGGGTAGGACCTCAAGCTCGATGATCCGACTATCTTGCTTTGCCGGAATCTTAACGCTAGGTTTTCCACTTACTTTCTCAGCCCATTGGCCAGCCCAGTATTGTACTGTTGCTGGCAATGGCTTGGGATTGTGCAAAGTTATTTTTGCCGTGTAAGTGGATTGTGTTTTATTTGCCCAGAGACACAAAGAGCGTCCCACTGGCATTTTCAGTTTTGACATTGTCATTATGGCGTATTCGGCACAGCGATTTTCGACTTGATGACATCACCTTCGTAGGAGTATTCCCAGGTGATCTCGTCGCGAATGGTGGCACCGTCGTCTTCGAAGTACTTCACGACTTCACGCAGGTATTTGCCATCAACCTTATTCTGCAAATCAGCCTGCAGAATACGCGTACCGTTTCGTCGAAGATACACAACGCGAGTGAAGAGAGTCGGATCGTCCGAATCTGGATTCGACCGAGTAAACCCGTAATTTTCCGGGACGATAAGTGCTGGGGAAGTTACCAGCTGTTTCATACTTTCACGTAATGTTGCATTGCTCATGGGATCACCTGTGGTTAAGTCGATTGTTGCGGGCGTTACGTTTACGTTCTTCACCAACTCTTTGTAAGAAAGAATCGATATTGAAGAATTCCTCATTACCGAGAATTAATTTACTCTCAAGTTGACGCAGCTCGATTTCATACTTCCTGAGGATTAGCTGATTTGTTTCTCTGACCATGGTCTCATAGAGCTCATAGATCCTATCGCGAATCCTCTTCTGTAAAGCTGCCTCTCTGCGCTCATGTGGCGATGCGGTATCTGGAAGAACGCTAGTCAGTCTCGACATTATCTTTGTAACATCTAAACCATACTCTACCAAATTCCGACCGTTCGTTAGCATCCAAATTGACAAAAGCCAACTAATGACGATATCGTCTTTCTTACCCTGAGCGTGATCTGTTCTGTTATTGATGGTTTTCAATGTATGGAATTGATCGATAAGCTGCGCATCGAAGATACGACTAGCTGCTTTCTTCAGACCATCCATCAATGTGGTTGAGTACAGATCTTTACGACTGGTTAGGCCGGTACCTGAGGTGTTGAAACCAAAGGTATTCTTGTATTTGACATATACATCGCTTCTACGTCTATTTAAAGGCTTGCGAATTTCTTCCGTTCGCACCGAGTCAGCTTCTGGTTCGTTGATTGCTCGATTAAACAGACGCTTAAATGGATCCTGGCCCTTAGCGGGCAGATAGTCGCATAGATAATCCACAATAGCTACGCCGCTGCTCTTGTATTCAATCATCAAGACTGATCTTCTAAATCTAAGTAGTAGCTTACCGACCCAGATACTAAACATAAACAAACTTGTTTCTGAGATAGTAGCAACACCAAGAATACCGAGATCCTCTGGATCCATAAAAGTGATAGCTATATCGTCACGACCAGACGCGCTGGAGGTATCCATACTGATGATGAATCCTCGATCTGGTAAGACGTTATAAACGACATCGGAATCTACATACCAGCGGATTGTGTATCCCTCTGAATTGAATTCCGTAAACTTGACTTCTTTTCTAGATCCTTCAATCAGATCCAGATATTCTTTTGGGATTGGATTATCACCGCTACTATCCGCCCATCTGTTCAAGAAGTCTGCGGCTGCATTTTCGCCTTCAGCTAGAGCTTCAGATATTCGCTTACGCAACCATTCATCATTGTAGCCCAGCATTGTGTGGTTGAATACACCAGCGATTCGGAACTCACCACCTGCTGCTTTACCAACGACATTTCTAAGATCAGCATTATTCTTACAATCCAGGAACGACTCCGTCCATGGAGCTGCTGATTGGAAGAGGTTGTAGATATACGCCCCTTCTTTAGTGCTCTTTACACCAGCGGTTGTGGTGAAGATAGTCCCATATGGAGCGCCAGCTGCTTCGGCCATTTCACGAGCAGCGCCGCCTGCAGCTAGAGCTGCTGGAATACTGATGTGGCAATTTGGTTGGAATGGACCTTCGTCATTCTCGAAGATTTCCATTGTGTAACCGCGACCAGAGTTGAGCGCCATCTTTGGACTCATCTGTGGTAAGAAAGCTTTTAAACGATTACCCAGTGCATTGATGGTGATTTCTTCTGTATTGTTCGCATCGCCTTTTTGACGACGATCCAGATACGGAGGTAGTTCATCCATGATGTCTTTGAGACGCTGAATATTGCGCGCTCTTAGACCTTCGTCTTTTGTCAGAAGACCAATCGTGGATTTATTACACCAGATATTCAACAAACCAACATTTAATCCGTCAAGATTCAAACTCTTACCAGTCTGACGAATTTGCATCAATAAGAAAAGAGCGTGATTAAAGAATGCCCAAAATAATGCAATGTTGCCGCGATTGGCTCTCAGATGAATAGGAGCCTGACCAGCTTGACCTGGTACTCGCATACATTCGCGGAAATAGTACCATGGATTAATACGGCACTCTAGAGCAATCATGTCCATTAACTCTCTGGACTGTAAGACTTGCTCAGAGAAAGGATCCACTCCCTTTAGTTTCTGATTTACTAGCGCCAAAGGGAATAAATGATTTTTAACTCCCATGAGCTTGTACTTAGCACACAGCTCAACAAAAGATCTGTTCGGCGTATCGAAATCAGGTAAGGCTGTAGGGTAACGTCCCCAATCTTCTAAAAAAAGAATCATCGCGGACTAGCTCCATTATTTATTTATAGTCATTCTATCAACCAAAAATAGATATTCCTACCGCCATTGGCGGTAGGAATATATGCTTACTTATGAGGTAAAAGCGGCTACTTGCCGCAGAGGGATACCAGCAATCGCTAAGTGCAGATCGTTGTTTACCGTACGCCGGAAGAACTCAACGTACAGGGTGTGGCCATGGTAGATCTCCTGGCCAAGATCAAACACATCGCGCCATTCGCTCAGAAGATGCTCCGTCCTGAATGCATTGGTGATGATGGCAAAATGAGTGGGCGATGGAGCGTCGGCTTCAGTGACCACATTCATCAGAGGCTTGCTGGTACGATAGAGTCGTTCCAGCCATTCGCTCTGCTCTGTGAGACCCATATCGAGCTTCACTCGTTTCAGATTGGCATTAATGAAGACCATCTCTCCATAGTTACCAGTTCCAAACTGAGGATTCTGACCAGGCTCGTACTCAACGCGCCAGTTAGTACCTGACTCACCACCAGCAGTAATGAGAGAGATGCCAATGACCTGTGCGTGCAGATGGCTCTTGAATGACGGCAAGGCCTTGTTGAGGTCCAGCTGTACATTCAGATTCTGCTTGATGCCCAGTGACAATGGCTCGAATGCAGGTGAGTTTTCGCCAAGGCGCACATGAGGTGTAACGCGCTGACAAATGCTGCGATCTAGGTTCATCAGGAAATATTCCATCCGATAGCCGTTGGTCTGATCGATCCAATTCGGATATGCGAACAACTTAACCGAATATGCTCCATCCTGAACAAGAGTGCGGATAGTGTATTCGCTCTGGAAGAAACGCTCAGCACCAACTACGCTTCCGCCAAAATGAACCTCTTCATCCGAGAGCTTGTATTTCAGGAAACCCTTGAACCGCTTACCTGGTGAGGTAGCCAGAAAGTTATCCAGTCCGATGAACTCAAACTTCGTACCATCTACTGGCATCTCGACTTCATCGCCATTCGAGTAATGCACCACACCTCGTAAGTTCATACTGAGTTGAGTGGTTCCGATTGGGAAATCGATGATGCTTGGGTCAGATGAGGACAAATAGTCCGTGCGCAACGAAATGCCTGTTACATAGCGGAGATGGCGATCGCTCTTGAAAATGAATCCAGAGTTAACAACTGTCAGCTGCCGGGTAGAGATCATTCCGCCTTCGTCGCTCAGGAAAAGGGCAGTGACTCGCTCACCATCGTCCAGATCAGCCAACGTATTGAACGGCGGCATGATTTTCACCGCCACATTATCTTGGCGATCCACTAACTGCAAAGGGATATCGTTCCCTAAGAAGTTACCGCTGGCATCATAGAGGAGACTGATACGACCAGTTTCGTCATAGACATCAGCGCCTTTGTACAGACGGCCAATGCTAGCCATGCTGCCACGGATGTCCAACCGAGCATCGATTGCTGCATAGAAAGGACGAACTGATTTGTCAATGAAGATCCGGTACGTATCCGAATCGGTGCCGGGGCCACGACCAAGGAGAAGCTCTTCATCTGTGAGCGTCGTGTCTTCGTCTGGCTCTTCGAGCTTGCGTAACGTCGGAATCTTTGTGGATTCATCAACGTAAACAATCTCTTTGTGATAGATCCGATTACCGACAACAGAGTAGACGATATCACCCACGTTGCCAACGTATTTTTTATTACCAGCTAGTCCCATGAACAGCTCTTCTTCACGGAACGTAGTGAAGCGACGATGGGGCTGGTAAACAGGCGGGAATCCATCAGTGCCGACGACACCCGGATCCACGCTCTGTTCGTTATTGTCTGCCATTGATTTTCTCCCTAGGAGGAAATGGTGTAAAAGTGACTCATATCAAGCACGCTGTTACAAATCAGCTTATTGACTCGACTGAGGAAACGATATTGCTCCGGTGTAAGATCGACTACGTAATCGTACATGTGCGGAATCACAATAACAAAACGATCGTCAATCTCTTTACCAGCTTGAGTTGGATCGTGTTCGAGAAATTCCACGTATGGATTACATAGTTCGATGACCCGCTCATCAGTAAGGTGTCCGCTGATGTCCTCGCGAGGAATGATGCCCGCCTTAGCGATAACTGTCATTCGAGCAAAGAATGGGGAAACGACAGGATATTTATCAGGGATCGTGTAAAACTCATCCCCAAGATTATCCGGTAACTTAACAGACATGTAGTTGCTAATCTGTTTATCGACGATCAAACTCCGATCACGTAAATCGACAGTATTACTAACGGTCAGACCACGAGTTGGAACAATGATATCTTTTACATGATACGGCGTGCCGTTCATAGAGTCCAGATACGGTGAAAATTCCAGATTCTCAGCAAATGGAATCTCATTTACGCGGTGAACGCAGCCACCAATTACGATTTGCTGCACTTTATCATCGCGAAGATCGTAGCGGCTGTTATTTGACAAGCGACCAGCGACAATGAATCCGATATCTTCCAGAGATTCGCTCGTTAGATCTTTTCTCGGGAAAGCCATGCAGCGAATTGTTATCTTTTGCGTAGCTACACCAGGATTGATCAGATGCTTCTTGTTCAGAACCGTGACACGAGGGAATGTGTAACGGTAATCGATGTTCTTTGTCAATAGGTAATCGTTCAAGAAAACATCTACGGTACCTGGTGGTACCTGCATTCTTGTCTGCAGATTGCCCTCAACTTCATTTAGCAAGACTTCAATTGTGCCAAATAAAGAACTGTGCTGAATCTCACGATGCACAAATTTAGCATCGCTTCTGACGATAACAGAATACTGACTCAGATCAATGTTCCAAGCACCACCGGTAGGGCCAGCCAGATAATCATTACTGCCTGTTACATCTTCCCAAACAAGCTTGCTTTCATCGCCGACTTTCTTGGCTTTATAAAAACGATACTCGTTGAACGGCTGAATAACAAATGTCTGACCGTACTGATCGTCAAACATGGTGTCGGCAATGCCGCTGAAAGCTTGAACTAAATCTGTATTGGCTGGGACTACAACATCTTCCCCTAATCCATGATGAACTGAGTGATTGATCAGCTTACCATTGATGTCATAGTTGTAAACCGTAGCGCGATCTACCAAACCATACGGAAGATGCACACTCTTGATTCCGCTTTGGAGGAATGGCGTAAGCGGGCTTTCGCCGAGAATAGTGGATATACTGTTGTATCCGAGTGCATCCTCTGTGAGCTGAAGGGAAACAGGCATTCGTAGCAAGCCCATCACCTCAGTGTAAGCAGATGCTTCAAGATTTGCAGCGCGCCAAACATCGACCGTTGACTCTACACCAACCATCGCTGCCATTCGTTTAGCAAACGGTAGCTTAAATAACTCGTGTGTCCGATTGGCGTTTGTCTTCAGATCGCGCACATAGCCGCCCTTACGAATCACTACCGTAAGAAAAGCATCAGCTGCGTTTTCGATACCCAGCGCCTGGCACAGGCTCAGCACAGATGCTACACGGATCGAATAATCCTGATGCGTCACCATCCGCGCTGATCTCGGGTTACCCATGTTCTTATGGTAATAGACAGCCCGACGAATATCGATGTGCGATGAAATGTAGAATTCCAAGTCATCCACGTAATCGATCATCTCACGACGTTCTGGATTCATCACCAGGTACTTTGGTTCATTATCGACGATGCTGACAAAATCTTTCAGTTCAGATATCGGAACTACAAACTCTGTCCGAACAGTACCGTCGTAGACCATCTCGATCGAATCACCGGACTTAGCGTTCCCAGGATGCACGCGATCAACGCGATATCCGTTAACATAAAACACCGCTTTACCAAGTGCATTATTCCTGTAAGGATCGGTTGCATTCTGAAAAGCAACAATGTCATTGATATCGCCGGCTGTCTGACCAATTACTTTTATCTCGTCAGGGATGGAACTACTCTCATCGGTGAAGAAATAGGCATTGGTATAAAACTTGATGTAGATCGGCTCTACCTCTAGATTGATACCAAATTTTGAAATGCTGGGAATTGCAAATAACAAGTTACCATCGGAGTTGTACCGGTAGAAGCAACGATGGAGCGGATACGATACACCATTTGTCGTGTAGACATGAATGATCATCTGCTGTTCGTTACAGGCATCGCTAAGCTTCTTCCAAGAACCAGTAACTGGAGCGATACCAAGACGATCAGCATGCAGCTTGCCAATCATGTAAACAAAATAACGATTCGACTGATCAGGTAAATCGTACTTTTTGTAGTTCAGGTAAAAATAGCTCAGATCTCCAGGAAACATCGATAGTCTGGCTGGGCTGAAGATCGCTTGCTTATCCTGAGCTGGGCTACACCAGAGATTCTTTCTGACGTGCGCCTGGAGAAAATTCTCGAGCATATTTGTTCCTCATTCACGCAGTAGGCCAAAGACGGAAGCTAGCAGTTGCGCGACTTCTTTATTCTCTGTTTTATAAAAGAGTTTTGCAATGCCACTTTGTGCAAAACCACGGATAATAGATGCAGCCAGCAGCATAGAGATCCATACTGGAGGATATTGCAGAGCTACGGCCGCTACAGTCCGACCGTTAGCGCCATACCAAACACCAGTTACTGCCGTAAGAAGGATGTCTTTATTGAAGCCTTCCAAACGCGGAGTGTCTGCTACATTGATGATGTTTTCAGACAGATCTTCTAGAGAAGTTCCTGTGCCATCGATCTGTTGCATGATCGTTTCGATATTCGACGAGCTCATGTCAGTGGCTGCTGCGATGATGCCGATTGTGCGGACTTTATCCACAGTGGCGATATCGTCATCGCTGAAAAGTTTGATGTAATGGATAGCTGCAACTACAGCGATCTTCATTTGAGTTTCGGGGTTGAGGCCGAAGCGGCGAGAAATGCTATCAGCGATCCATCGTGCAAAGAGCATGCAAGGTAGACGAGAAAGCGACTGGATGTGCCGCTGATCGCCACTCGCCCAAAGGTATGCGAGCGTAGCACGAAGAACAGCAAAATTGAATTCGTAAGGAACGCGAATGACCCACTCACCGACTGAGTTCGTGTGTTTGATGAAAGGACGAACATCAATTACCACTGCTGCGACTTCGCCTGCGCTCGTAAACAGAATGACTGGCTGATCGAAGCTTTCGATACTGCTCTCATTTGCAGTTCCAACGATCAGGCGAATCACTCCCAAATTGAGGTTATCGCTCATCTCTAAGGAGCCGGCCTTTTCGACTAGCTCCTTGGTGAGGGGAGTGATGTAGTCGTTCATGCGCAGCTGTTGCAGCTTATCGGTCAGGCGTTTGATCTTGGTTTCATGCCCGGCCATGGCTTCGGTGTGATATGCGGATTGAAAAACTGACATGTTTTGACTCCAAAATTAAATTTTTAAATCACCCTAATCAGGCCATTCCAAACTAACTGATATGAGCATTCAACGAGCCGTAATATAGGTTAGTTGATGATCGTAATCAACAATTGATCGGTGAGCAGCCTGTAAGGAGTTTCATCGCTTTACCATACAATTCTTTGGGGCTGTAGCTTAGTAATTTAGGATGTGACCTAGCTAGACGTCTTAAGTCATTTATGCTACGTCGATTAATTGTTTTCTTTTGATCCAGGAGATTTTAATAATGAACCTCTACGACAATGCTTCACCGCGGTTAATTCTGCGTGGAGTCGAGGATGACTCTGGTCGGACCGCTCCTGTCGCTGTAGCTGAGCGACCGCAGCACATGCCGGTTATCTATACATACGCCAAGAAAGGTAAGGGTGGCTTGCAGTTCATGAGTCCGAACCGTGCCAATCTTGTTTACGGCGATGAGTCGTTTTATGAAAATGGCAAGTATGCCACTCATGCGACTCCGCTGTATGCTGTTTTTGCCCATCGCGCAAACACAATGGCAATCGAGCGTCTCTTCGCACCTGGCGCCGCAATGGCCTCGCTGCGCATCAGCGTTGATCTGCTTGGTCCGTTTGATGTTCCGCAATTTCAACGCGATGAACAAGGTCTCTTTGTTCTGACTGAGCAGGGCGAAAAAATCCCGACTGGTGCTGTTCGTACCGGTTACAAACTGAAATGGGTCAGTGGTCCGATCACCCTGGATAGCAATAACCTAACGACTTTCCGTCGTATGGCTCAGTCCAATGGCAATCAGGCTATCGATCAAAATGGCGAGACTCTGCAGTCGCGTCGTTATCCGATTTTCGACATCCTGCCGCCTGATCCGGGCGAAGATGGCAACTCGCGTGGTATTTCCATCTGGGCAAACACCGAGATGGATGAGCTGACTCCTGACGTTGCTCTCCTGAGCGACCCGAAGGCAGAGGCTTTCCCGTTCCGTATCGCTCAGTTCTACCGCGAAACAGCCAATTCCACTGGCAAGAACGTCAAGACCAACTGGAATGAAGACTCGCTGGAGCTAACTCTCAAGCCTGGTTCCTACAACAGTCGTGTTGAGCAGGACGTTTACGTCGGTGAGGATTTCCTCAAAATGTTCAAACCGGTTCAAACAACTGGTGAGGCGCCGATCTATGGTCAGTTCGAAGACTTCTATGTCTACGACGACAATGTTCGCACCATCCTGGGCCTATTGATGGCCGCTGAGCAAGCTCAGTCGTCCGATCAGCATTTTGCTGAGGAGCTGATTGGCAAAGCCGATAAGCCGTACCTGATGAACATGATCAGTGGTCGCAGCCTGTCTGGTGCTCCGTACTTGACCGTACAGATCAATACCGAAGATGCCGATTCCATTTTGCTGGTGAAAGAATCTCAGCATTACATGGTCGGTGGTTCTGATGGTCAGATGAATCAGGAAAACTACGAAGCTGCTGTGGTTAGCGAAATTGCTAACTGGGCCAATCCCAATCATCCGTACTCCGAAGTCCTGAAGTATCCGGTTCGTGTCTTCTACGACACCGGGTTCACGATGGATAACAAGAAGAAGCTCATTCCGTTCATCGGCTCGCGAAAGGACCTGGTCCTTGGTCTGACGACATACACGGTTGGTGAGCCTCGGCTGACTGCATCTCAGGAATCATCGCGCGCTCTTGTTCTTCAGAGCTTGGCTCGCCTGTATCCTGAATCAACCTTCCACGGTACTTCAACGAACCGCTGCTTCATCATCGGTCGTCACGGTACCAAGATCGACAGTGTCTTCAAGGGCGAGCTTCCGCTCATCGTTGAAGTTGCGGACTGGTTCTCCCAGATGATGGGCGCTGGTAATGGTCGCTGGAAGTCTGAGTTCATTCCGGATCGCAATCCGCGCAACATGATCAAGCTGTTTACTGATGTGAACGCTACGTTCGTGCCAGGTAGCGCCCAAGCTGTTGATTGGAACAACGGCATGAACTGGGTCGCTGCATGGGATCAGGCCGGTAGCCTGTACATGCCGTCTCTGCAAACCGTCTATCCGGACGATACCTCCATCCTCAATTCCGTCTTTGCGGCGTTTGCCTGTGCCGAAGTTCAGTACCTCGGCGCTCGAGTTCATGCTACCTACTCTGGTAATGTGACACTCACTGCAGACGAATTCAAGGAAGAAGTGACCAAGGAATACGAGCGTTTGCTGGACCGCAAGTTTGCCGGCATCTTCGATACTTCAGTTGTAACCAACATCGAAGGTCGTGACAGGTTGCTTGGTTATGCATGGCATAATCAGGTGATTGTTGCTGGCGATCCTGCACGGACCGTCATGACTCTGGATGTTCGCGCGGTACGTCGCTCGAACTAATTCCATCCCCGCTTGGTAGGGAGAGTGAAAGCTCTCCCTATTAACTTAATCCGTTTTGGAGATTTTATAAAATGGTAACTCGCCTAACCGATGCGCTCATGCATCATGGTCAAGGAAACGGCTGGGATGGTGGTCGCTTGGCACCCATGCTGGATCCTCGCCGTGGTGGTCAGATGGGTCAAGCTACGTCATATGTCGAGCTGTGCTCTTCTCAGTTGCATCTGCGCCGTAATCTGAACGTCATTGTTTTGAAGGGACCTGAGTTCTTCAAGAAGACGGACAATCCGAAGTACTACTACGGTGTCCTGAAAGCAATGTTCGAACTCCTGCCGCTGTCTATTGATGGCTTCAACCAAACGATTGATCTCGAACACGAGTCAACTCCGTATGGCCGTTCTGGTGAAGTCATTGAGCAGGTCAGTCATTCGACTCGTCAGCGTTCCAATCCGGTTCTTCGTATTCCTGAACGCTACGGCAAGCCGATCGTGGAATTCAACAAGTTCTGGACTCAGTACTGCTTGATGGATCCTGACTTCGGTGCTCCGCTCATCACCACCGCAGGCCTGGATGTCGATGACACGCTGATGGACAACTACGCTGCTACGATCTTGGCGTACGAACCCGATCCGACCAATAAGTACCCGGTCGAAGCCTGGCTTGGTTTCAACATCACGCCGAAGACATCTGGCGAAATCATTGGCCGTCGTGAGATCACCAATGGTCTTGAGCAGATCGTTTACGATATTCCGTTCACGATGACTCAGCAGGTTAGCAGTGGCGTCAAGCAACTTGCGAAGCAGGTCATGGACACCATTTCGATCGTCGGTGCCAATCCTGCACGTCGCGCTGCCGGTATGACTGGCATCGCAGCTAACATCGATGCTCTTGATGTCGGCCTGCGTAACAACGTTCAGTCTCTGGTCAACCAGCAAGTCTGATAGGTTTCAGTATCTCCTTAAAGGCCTAAGCGGATAACGGCCTTTTTTCTAGGTCCCATGTATGAGATAGCGAGAAAAATACGAGCCCCTCCCTGCTGGTAGCTATGGAGTACATGGGACTTCTTTTTTGATACTGAGATTGGAAACAAAATGCGGATATTTAGCAAAATTGTTAGTGCTGGTTTACCTAATACTTCTCCTCCGCCAGAACAGGAAAAACCAATCGTCGTGAATGGTCCATTGTCCGAGATTTATACTCAGGCACTAAACCAAATCTATGCGGTCGATGATCCTGTTACAGGGGAGAGCAAGATGGGCGCTCCGTCTACCGAATCCCAAGCCAATGATTCACATCTGGCCAAACAGCTGATTGGTGCTCTGTCGGAAAACTCGATCGAGTACACCACAGAGGTACCAAAAACGTATGTCTGGGCTACTCGTCTGGATCTTGTTACACCAAGTAGCATGGATGATTTAGTCGCCAATGTCGATGAGTTTGAAAACGACAAGGAAGCTGTCCGCTACGTGATGGTGAATGATGCAAACGCTGATGGCGGTGTGCGTGAATTGGCTATTGGTGAGCACATGACCAAATCGCGGATGATCGATTCAATGGAAGCCTTTGTTGTTAGCAAAGGTGGTACCGTGGTCAACAGCCCGGTTGATATATTCAAGAAATAACGTCATAAATTCTAATACAGCCCGCCAATGGCGGGCTGTATTATTATGCCTTATGCATAGTGGTTACGAGTGTAGGCTCGTGTAACGATATACAACATAACCGCTGTACGAATTGCAGCTAAGTTGTTACGATTATGGATACCAGTAGCGGTCTCTACAATTCCTTCGATGTCATCGCGTAACTTAATAAGAGCATCTTCTTTCGTTCTGGATGACGTATAGATACCTCGTAGATTCGAAAGCAGGGAGACCAAATCAACAGACCCTGTCACTAAGGATTTGTTCTTTGACAGATACGTAAACGAGTGAGTCAGCAGCTCATCTACAACGGTTTCGATAATGCCACTTTTAGCATTACCAAAATTCTTTACCATCCAGATAAGAGTTGTACGGAAATGTTTCTCTGGGACAGCGGGCAGAATACGCATCACTACGTCCAGAATTTCTTCCTTGATAAATGTACGCTCATCGATGAGAGCTGACAAGATATACTGTTTATACAGCGTGACGCTATTCACCTTATCGCGAAGTATATTAGCGCCATCGAAACCGACTGTATCAGACACGGATCTCATTGTCTTACCAGCGCGGTGAATATCTCGGAATACACCAGTAATGTTCTTGAGGCGATTATTAATACGACCTTGAGCATCACTTAGGCAATCTGTAATTTTCTTATCATCGTTGAATTTAGCGATTACGTCGCTGTATTTCTCATAGATGTGAGTAGAGCGAATTTCAAGAGAATTTAGCCAGTTGCCATCGGCTTTCAAACGAAACTTCATCGAGAGTTCAGCGTGGGCTGCTTCAGCTACTTCGCGCCTAGCTGGAAAAGGAAAATATTTTCTATGCAGCTGCGTGATGAAACGGAAATTCATCACTAAGAAAGTTTCTACGATTGCTTCGTGTTTCTTGTCTTCTTTTAAAAGTGGCGAATTATGGAATTTATGAGCAAGCCACAGACATGATAGGTAAAGTGGATTTGACGAAACCTTACGTGTCTTATCAATAGTCGGGAGACTATGTAAGGCTGCCTTTAACTCAGCTTCATCCACTTGCACAATCTCGGTAAACCAGCGGAAGTAGTCCGCATTGGTAAACTTGATCGAGTGGACTCCTGTCAGATGTCCACCGAAGAAGTCAATGTGGTCGCTGTTCTTATTTACAAAGCCAATGCGAAAGGCTTTGATTAGATTCATAAGGCGGGTATCGATTTTGAGGTCGCCGCAAAGCGTATCAAATACCTCTTTGATTGAATTCATTTAACTCTCCTGATCGGCTCTACCTGACATATGAGCGATGATGTTTTACTAGCGCGCATAGCTTGAGACAACTTTAAAATATCGTCAGTGCCTCTACTTAGACCAGATGTAGATAGCTCTACATAAAGATGATGGCCAGCTTGTTTGGATAGCTCATCGGATGTTTCTTGATTTAATTCGAATATCTGAATCTGAAAGAAATTGATCTCAGCTATTAGTGCTTGCAGCTATGCTATAATCGACACAGGTTCGTTTTCAGCTCCGTCTAATAGGAGCATCTCAACTAACCGCGATCGTGCGCGTAAGCGAGCTCTGAGTAGCTTGCTAAGCCTAGCTTTCTCCGGCGACAGATTGTTCATCATGCTCCCCTTAAAAAAAAAGACTAATCACAACATACAAGGTAGTAACTGACCTCCCCATATGGGGAGGTCAGTACTTAAGCCTGGTTGTTGTTACTTGTTCAGACCGGCAGTGCAAGCCGCACGGAACTGGGACTTGACGATACCGAAGCCGCCGGCCTTCCAACCACGAACGGTCAGCTTGCTGGCAACGCTGCCATGAACGGTTTGACGCCCGCCCTTGCCATCCGAGGTTTCCTTGGTACCTTCGATCAGCAGATTGATTGCGCTGCCCTTGACCAGGGGAACGGAGAGTTCGGCAGTGAATTCGGGATTCGAGACGATGAACGGGACGGCCTGGGAAGTGGCGACATCGGCGGCGGCGGCATTGAAGTCATTGATGTGCGACAGGACGCTGGCGACGGTATCGGCGGTCATGCCTTCGGGCAGGGTCTTTTCGAAAACGCCATCGGCGATCACGGATGAGCCGGTGGATTCCAGCACGATGCCCTTGAGGTCGTTGATTTTGGTGATGATCAGTTGTGTCGAGTCCTTGTGACCTTTGACATCGACTTCGGCGGTAACGGTGGTCATGAGTTGTTTCCTCTTGATTGAAAAGTATTTTGGCGATCAGGCTGCTCACCAGAACTCCCTACGTCTCTTAACGCCTGTATTAAGAGATTGATGAAAAGACATCTGTTAGCCCAGTTGGGCTAACAGCTGCGCTCTCAGCAGCACATCCAAACGCTTACACCGGTGTTGCATTTGGACGGCGTTAATTTGCTTAGTGGGTCCGCATCGAGAGAGCCAGTACCTGCGGTTAAGAAGCAGGCTCCGGGTGCATCGACTACCACCAAACAAACGACTCGCATTCTAACCATCTTGCGCTAGTCAGAACGGAGTGGAACATAGGAAGTGAGTAGGACACTTACGACTATGCTCATTACAGTAATATATCGTTAAAAAATTGTTTACTTTGAGTAACGAGAGAAAGCCTCGGCCATGGCTTTGTCGTAGCCCTTTTGATTTGGACCATTGTAGATTTGCGCCATTAACAAGAAGTTCTTTTCACGGATAGCCTTGTGTAACTTGGCATTGTCGCGGATAAACTCAGCTAACATTTCAAGATGAGCTGTAGAGTTAGTCATCGCTTTCTGCATGAACTCAAGCGGTGAACTGCACTCTTGCTCTTTCCAGTGAAAGCCCATGATCTGGAAGGTACCCCACGAGCAGCACTGGATCGCGACGTCCATATCGATCATTTCCATGATCTCGAATTTTTCCCACGAGCCGGCACCATCCAGGTAATCGCCCGGTGTTTTATTCACCAGCCGAGGAATGAGAAGCTGCATGTTCTCAACATCCATGCCCTTTTGTTCGAGGAGCTTGTAGGCCCAATGGCGCTCATACAGAATCTTTGCTCGTCCGTCAGTCAGGAATCCATCACCGCGGGACTCGACAGTGGCGAACGCTTTCAGAATTGCTGGCTCTACATCAAGGCGTTTTGCGCACTCTGTATAGGCTTGTTCGGTAATGACGTTTTTGGTCATACCAAACAATTGGTTACGGGTCGTTGGCCCGAAGATGCCATCATTCAGAAGACCAGATTTGGCTTGGAACTCGCGCACTTTCTCCATGGTTGGTTTGTCATAGACGTTTGTTACAGGCAAGCCAAGCGCGCCTTGAACTGCACCAACTTCAAAACCTTTGGAACCTAATTTCAATAGAGCCACGATATTCTCCTTGAATTAAAAAAAAAGAGCCTGGGTAGGCTCTTGAATTTACCGCTCACTCAATTACAGAAACTGCAAGAAATGAAAATCTATCATTCTAAGTAGATCGGAGAACTCTGTACTCGCGTTAAAGTACGAATGCTTTTCCTTAGCGAGAGTAGCAGGGCATTTATCCCTGACTTGTTTAAGCCATATTTCGTAATCGCCGATCATGGCAGCGCGACGAGCTTCAAATAGCTTTCTTTTTTCCTCGTATTGGCTCTTATCGTCTGTTTCGATCACAATATCTAGCCGGTTAATCTCAGCAGAGTTGCGAAAGCTTAACCTGCGTATAGACGTGCTGAAATCTACGTCTAAAACGATCTCGAAATCCGGTAGCGCCATTTCCTTAGCCGAGACATAATGATCGTGTAACCGGCTCACCATCTTGCGATTGGCGTCAGCAATTTGCGAATCGTCATTTGCTATTTGGTAAGCAAAAGTAGAACGAATGTACCGATCACAAATGATCACTGGAGCTGTTTTACCGGTGTAGTCGGCTCTCATGACAGGAAGAATTACCTCTGAGTTTAACAGAGCACGCGAAAGCGTCATAGCTAATGCCGTAGTGGACTGATTGAGGGGATTCTCCATAATCAGTCTACGAAGTATCTCACCGCCAGTAGTTCCGCCTGGTTCGCGTAACATGATTGTCGGTATGTCCATCTCAGGGTCTAGCAGCTCGCAAGCTATTTGCTTACAGAGTGTAGATTTACCAGATCCGTCCAATCCTTCGATGACAAGGAAAGTTGGGATCCCACCTAAAGCTCGCCACTTAAGTAAAGTGATTAAGCTGCGCATTTATTTATTTCTCCTTTTCCAACGCGCTCGATTGCTTGGTCGCGCAACATGCGGCGTATTACCTTTGCCGTAGAGCCAGTAGCGGTCACGGGCTTGGGCGATGTGGCGGCAACCATGCGTACCAGTTTTTCCGTCGAGCTATCCAAGTGATCACTGAACGATTCGATGAAAAAGAGTCGTTCGATCTTGTCAGGGCCGCTGACTGATATCAATGTACCGCTATTGTTTTGATTGTCATTGACTTTTTTCATGTCATCAAAAGCGTATTGGGAGACCAACAAGAGACGCTGATTCTCATTGGTTGCATCAAACACATCCTCCGGAATTGCGAGTACAGCAGGCACCATATCGCGACCACCATTGATACGAGCGATACGGATCACAACCGGGATACAAACATCAGCCGACATTGAAGCAGACATTCACTTACTCCATAAAAGACGAGATTACAGGTGGGGATCCCCACCTGTAATCTCAAATTAAAATCAGAATTAGACTAACGAAAACTATGGCACTACTTATGCCTTTTGCAAATCCACAGATATAACCGACCTCATAGCCCTGTGATTGACGCTGTGAGCATCTTGGTACTATCTGTTTTAGGGGCCATTGCTGCGGTAACAGCTTTCGCAAGGCCTGATGAAACGGATGTGGTGATTGATTTTTCATCGTTGTACCACGGGTGATTGCGAATGGTTTCAAAGATTTCCGTTTGCTGATCATCGGAGATGACGTTTCGTGATTGCCAGTCATCTGGATCAGCATTACTCCCAAACAAAGATGATTGCAGAAGAGCAATCATCCGGCCATTTGTTGATCTATACACATACGTTTTGTTTTGCCGATTGAGCGCGAGCAAATTGCTTTGCTTGATTACGTGCTGCTCCATGGTTTCTTGCGGCTTCTCGAGCGGCACTACTTTACCTTCGTGATCCGTGTATTCGTTTACCAAAACACGGAAGTTCAGTTGGCGATTACTCAGCTGTGGTGGAGTTGAGTTCAGAGAAACAGACTGAGTACAGACGACTAACCCGTCTTTATCAGTCAACAAACCAACATAGCAAGCGTAATCCGCAATATCGGCGATATTGATGAAGTCCTTGATATCCTCGATCGATTCGTTGTATCTGTTCATTTCCTCGATCACAGACTCAAGCATATCGACAGTGAAAACAACCTTAGCTTGCGCAAAAGCTATCAGGTCTTCCAGATGATCTTTATTCTTCAGGTGCTTTTCGCTGTAAGCACGGATGTCTTCAGGCGAAAGACCAGTCATTGTAAACGAATACAGCAAACGCCCTGGTCTGCTGTTAAAGTACTTACTGATGGCATTGCCGTCATTGGCAGTCAGCAGAAACAACTTCTTACCACTGCTTACTCCGGAGAAGAGCGTAAGTAGTTGATTTTGTTCTGACATCGAGAAATTCTTTTCGAACTCATCAAAAACAACAAAACAGATATCCGTAATGTCGGTCATGAACTGAATAAACTCTGGTCCACGAAACGAACCATTGACCAAAATGGTCGGAATGCCCATTTGGCGCAAGGTGTAGGAAATACAGCGCACCAGTTCAGTCTTGCCGGTACCTTGCGGTCCTTTTGCAAGAACGCCAGTGCTGCGCTTGCGATCGAGGAATGTCCTCACGACTCGTTCGGCTCGTTCCTTCAGGCCGAAGAGACCTTCGGAGTTTTCCATATCTGCTGTTATTTCGAGATAGTAGGTTTTATTATCTCGATCTTGCACGACAGTGTAGGTGCCAACTTTTAATTTGCTGGCGATTTCAGCCGATGACGGAATCAGGCTGATCTTACCTTCTGAGGTGTAATAAGGCATTAGCGCTCCTTGTTATTTAATTGCATCGATATCTTAGCTCGCAAGAGATTAGCTTGCGCGTTTCTTTATTAGGGTTATCAGGATTTATCACTGATGCTTTAAAAACAAATCCAGTTACATCTTTGCCGTAATTCTGTTCGCTATCTGTCTCAGCGATTAGGGTAAACGTTAATTTATCAAAATCAGTGCTTTTGGTTTTTATTCTTTCTTCTATGTATTTTCTTAGGATTGTTTTTGTAAGTTCATTGGTAGAAGATTGACTGAAATGATTGTAGTTGTTTTTACTTGGATTAGAGCAAGTCGCAAGAATTACATCCATTCCAATGGTGATATACTCGTACAGAAACTCGCCAACGATCAATGAGATTGTAGTTATAAAGTTCTCTAACTCATCTCCAGTTAGCCCTTCCAAATCTCTAATTAATGACTTAAGTGAAAATCCACTTACAACAGCTGCGTAGAATCCTACCTCTTGTTTAAATGAAATATACGATACTTGCATTGGTTTATTAGCAATCGCTTTTAACAATGCAAATGATGGCTCGTTAAAATTCTTTAGAAGGGAATCGATCACTTACTATCCTCCGGTCATCTCAGTTATAGCTGCTACTATTTTTTACTGTATTTAATGAGCATTAAAAACATTTAGGGGGCGCTAATGAGCAGCTTTACACTTTTCGATAGTCCATCTGCGATGATTTACGATAAAGAAGCATCTGTCGCACTGGGTAAGGATTATTGGCGGACAGCGCATGCTTTTCGTTATTACATTGGTGCGCTAGGATCGGCCCGCTGGGTAGATGTACCGGCTGGATTTTTATCCGATGGCGCTAGTGTTTTCTTTCCAGTGAACACTCTGATCCCAGCTTGGGGATCTTACGGACAAGCTACTGTTCTGCATGATTATTTGTGCGAGCGATATATGTGCACGCGTATTCGCGATGGTGTGGTTTCTGTGGAAACAATCGATCGTAAAGAGATCGATGAAATTTTCGATGAGGCGATGAAAGTTCTGGGTGTTGAGAAATGGCGGCATAAGCTTATCATGGCTGGAGTTACAGCTTATAGGCTTGCTACTAATCCTAAGCGCCCAATAGTAAATGCCCTTAAATGGGAATTGGAAAAGCGTAAATTTTAATAAAATAAAAATACATGGCGCCCTTAGGGCGCCATGTATTAAATTCCAGATTTCAACCAATACTTTTCCCACGCTTCATTGATCGAGTTCAGGCGATCTTTATCGCGCAAGTTTAGGCGATCTTTGAATTGCTCAAAGTAGCGCTTCTCAGTATAGTCGTCGTTGTTTACTCCCAGTACGTGATCCTCAAGTACCATATAGAAAAGATGGTGCTGTGGAATACAACCGCACTGCTGACTATTGCGTTGAATCAGCAACTGCTCAAAAACTTCTTGTGCTTGGGCTGCAACAGAGCTCAACGTCCTGCCACGTAAGAAGTTTTCGATGACTTCATCACTTCCGATGAGATCGGAAATAACAGTCTGCGCGTAGATCCTTCTTGACCCATGATCTACTCGGTCGATCGTTCTGGAAACAGCCACATGCTTATTCAGTAACCAGAAATACTCGCTACCTTCGCCAGGTACAAAAGACACATTGCGCTGAACAGCAAGCGCGACCAGAGCTAGAAAGCTGATATCGCGACCACCAAAATACCATGTTTTACCGAGCTGATTTGTCAGCTTATAAACAAAGTGATGTTGGTAGTTGTAGGTGAATGGGTCAATCTGGATAGTTATTGGGTCTTCCCATGAACGGCTATCGGTATCCAGATCGAGTAATTCAATCTTTTCTTCGGGGTTTCTCAGCAGCTTAATTTCATTGACTAGGCTACTGAGTTGCAAAATCTCATCGTGTTTCGGATCTACCAGCTTGGTAGAGACAATGGCAAACTTGGTCATGATTTTCCTTTACATTTGGAAATAGCTGAGCCAAGGCCTGTTTTTTTGTAAACATTATTTTGGCTTGGTAAAATCAGCTTTGAAAAACGGGTGGGGAAAGATGATTTCGTCATCTTCCGGTTTACGGAGATCTTCTCCGCTAGTATCATCTATGTGGGTGGAATTATTGCAATCGGCACAAACGAAATACGATTCACGAACATCGATATCATCTGCCGATTCGGTAATGATGAGTAGTCCTAATTCTGCCTTTCTCAGAATATCTTCCCACTCCTCTTGGTTCGGTTCAATGCTCTTGGAATACACACCCTCACATTCGTCGCAGACTCGTAAGTGGCTGACAGAACGATCACCAATTTCGATTTCCATTTTAAGTCACTCCGTAGGTTGTAACACTTTAGTAATATACACTTATTATTTTTTTTAAAGTAAAAAAAAAAGCCCCCCGTTCAGGGGGCTCTTAATCACCACGTGAGCTGGCAAGCGCTAGCGGCGCTATTCAACTCGGGAACTGTCTCCTTGATTCCCTTGGTGGGAATCTCAGCACGTTGCCCATTTTTGATCACTGCTATGGTTTTTGCGTTGCGCATAGCAGCCCAGAAGACATCAGCCTTTTCGCCATCACCACGACTCGGGAGAGCAAACGGGGCTTCGATCACAACACCATCCAGTTCAACGTCAAACTGGCTTTCATAGGTCAGGGATGAGTAATCCTGGCCGGAGATAGTGGCAATGGCATGGACATTGTCACCATCCATACAAGCGATTGTCAGCTGACCGGTAGAACTGGCCGCGCTGTACTCATGCACGCCCTGGCCAAAAGAGCTGAGCCAGCCGGGATTCTCATCCACAGCGGCAACAACTACGCCGGTCGGCGACTTGGTATCAGTCGTCTTGGCTTCATCACTGCAACCAGTGAGAACAAGAGCAGTAACTGCGACAACTGCCCAAAACACCACTGCTTTGATTTGGTTCAACACGATTTTCTCCTTCAAAAAAGTTTACTGATCTGGTAGATAGAAAATACAGCCAGACCAACCAATGACGCTACAAAACACAATTCAGCACTGTCCATCTTCATTCCTCGTCGATCTGATACACGCCATATGGCGCGCGACCCAAAAGTGTTAGCAGGGTCGATATACCAAACTCATTTGGCGAATCCATTCGGATCTTTTGGCCATTGTGGTCTCCAATCCACACGGATGTTGCGGTTGACAGCTTAGCGGTAAACGTTCTATTGAACGCCAGTTTGCCGAAGTTGCCAAGGATGAAAATGTATCCGTTGAGAAATACCCACTGATGAATGACTGGATCGCTATGACAATCCTTGACCAGCTGAGAGATTGACAAGAAGATTGCCAGCAATTCTTCAGTCGAAGTCTCCTTGGAGAAACCTGGGGCATCGGGCAAGGAGCTGTTAAACTTGATTTTCATCTCACGCCCCCTTTCCTTTCTTGAGGTCTGTGATGATGTGCTCGCGAACTTCACGAATCACATCAGCGATACCACCCCGGATCGTAGATGCGCCTTGGAGCCCAAGAAGGAACTCCATGTCGTCGTCCGAAATAGCACGCTCCGATACCCAGCGTCCCGACCGAATTCGGTCGTCTTCATTGTAAGTGAAGACATCTTTACGATCGTCATAGCGATCAAAGATCACCATCAGACCGAGATAGGTCGAGATGAACAACAACCGGCGGCCGGTCGGTGTCGCTGATGCACGAACCTCGCCAACCGGAATTACCGGGGCATGCGGCGATGGGCGGCGACTGGCGCCAACTGCGAAGTTGAAATAGCCGGTGCCATTGGACCATTCCGTTTTGAATGGAATCTGTTCGGCAGCCTCATACACTTCTGTAAAACGCTTGGCGCGACGAGCAATTTGCTTTTCCATGATTTTCTCCTTGGCATGGATGATCTCTTTAGCGATGTTGCTAAAGCTTATCAATGCTGTTATATGTAAATATAAATGGCTAAAGCACATAAAAAAAAAGGAGCACGCGGCCAGGAGATCTTGGCCGCGTGCTCTACATCAAAATGGGTAGATGCACCGCATTATTTTTGCATTTGTCTCTTCGGTGAGATCGACCAGCCGAGGGGTGATGTTACCGTCGCTATATTGCCTGGCAAACACAATGCGCCAGTTGCCAATGCCAATCAACGCTATACCGTAGATGACATATGGCTGCAGGGCGCCAGCGGTAATGTCCGACTTCATTCGCTGTTCTGTTAAATGAATAGCGCCTGCTAAAATCATTGGAGTTCTGTTAACTGGTAATGCAATGGCATTACCATCATTGGCAATAACAACAAACTGCCAATTAGTAGGTATCTTGGTGAAATCGCGAATCGCGGCTTTTTTCATGGGTATCTACCTTCTGTCGTTAAGCATATATGCCCGGCATTGCCGGGCATATATGCTGGAGTTTAATAAACCCGAAGCATTTTGATTGCTTCTTTGAAGACGCCCGGAATGGTGTACGGAACAACTTCAATACGATTCAGTTCGTGATTGTAGCCGATATGAAACTGCTCTCGCCAAATTGCCAGGCCCACACGAGCATAAGCCACAACGCAAACATCTTTGTTGTTCTGGCCGACAAACATGTTTTCCATGAGCTTGGTGGCGTACTTGATCGCTGTATTGCGAATGGTGGATTCCTTCAGCTCAGGTAGCGTCATAGCGATGTTCGGCTTACCGATGGCCACAAATTGCCAGACTGTTGCTTCATCCGGCAGTGGTCGCGATGCTGGCGTAGAAATGCGTTCAGGTGTATTGCGGTTGTAAGAGCTGCTGGTATTATTTTCAGCGCCCACAATGCGTTCAAAGATTGGTCTCATTGTCATCGTCCTGGTTGGTCGTTGATTGAAGCTGGAACTGATGTAGTGCTGGTGAGAACTGCACGGCTTGGCCATTGACATACGCACCGACTGCACCCCAGATATAGAAGGGAGTGTCTTTGTGCTTCTTGGAAAGACGCTCTGCTTCCTTCCTTGCATCGGGTACACGCCGATGCTGGGCTGGACTTGAAGCCAGAGTCTGATCAGTCAGTAGCCCAGAGGTGATGATGTAGGGTTTGCGCAAATCCCACGATTGGACGCTGTTGCGGCCGAGGAGATAGTAATAGAATTTTTCTTCTTCGACCGATTCGAACGGCGCGCTGATTTTCTTTTGACAGGAAAGATTGAATCCAGTCAATGCTCGATTAAGAGCATTTTCTGTCAGGTCCATCCAGTCCCACGGCATCGGTTTTGCTACTTTTGGAACTTCTTCTACTTCTGGTACTGTTTCCATGACGGCTAGTTTCCTAGAGAAATTAAAAGAATATGAGAGAATACATTGCTCTCATGGTCGTAATATGTAAGTACAATAAATTTAAATACATACCAGGCCCATTGGCCTGGTATGTATATTTTAGAAAGTTTCAAACGTCGCACCGAGAGCAAATAGTTCATCTATTTGTTCATCAGTCAGTTGGAACATCTGCGCGATAAGGAGAAGAGACGGCGAATCCCTTTCGAATATCTGTGTATCGTACCAAGCGATTTTGTGCTGGGCTGGAGTTGTTGGCTGAGACATGTAGATCTCGATCAGATCGTACAAACTCTTGCCAGGGTACTGGGCTGACGGAGTCGCAGCTAAAGCTAACTTAGCCTGACTCTTCATGAGTCTGGTGACACGATTGAGCTTAGTCTCGGCCTCAGTCCGAGTTTCAAACCAATGCCATCCGTCGATTGGTAAATTGAGATTAGCTAAATTGTCAGCAGTGAGCGTGTAATTAATACCGTAAACGAATAATCCAGCACTTGCGATTTCTCCGGTATCTAACTTTTTATAGAAAGCCATGTTGTTTCCTTAACCAATGATTGTCCAGCCCTTATTCAGAGCTATGTTACGTTGAGCTGCTGTTAGGGCCGCTGACCCCCAACTACCTGAGACGTTAATAATCTTGTTACTGGTAGACCCAAGACTACCGAAGAGAGCAAGTAGATCGATGATAGACAGCTTAGCATCGCTTAGATCTAGGTCAGTTTTAGCGCCGCTCAGAATGGCCTTTTTGAGCGACACGCAGTCGGCAAACATCGATCCGGCACTTGTGACTTTAGACATATTGATGTCTGTGATCTGATTTAAGTTAGCGCAACCGCTGAACATATAAGCAGCATTAGTGGCTTTAGCTGATGGGATAACTGGAGTCGATTCGAGCGATACGCAGCCTGCACACATGTAGCTCATGTTTGTTACATTGCTGTAATTTAACTCCGGTAACTTTCTGAGTTTATAGCAATTCTCAAATAGGTATCTGAAACTAGATACGTTGGCCCCATCCATCGTAACAATTTCATCAAGGGAGTGACAATTACGATACATGCCTTCAATTGTCGTGATTGACACTGATGTTTCTAGAGCTACTACTTTTCTCAGAGCTGAACACTGATTAAAGAAGTAACTAAAATCGGCTAGTTTAGAACTAGTGAGTGCAAATTGCTCGAGCAATCTATGCTGAATAGCCGACCAACTACCACCAATCTGCAGAGAAGTCAGCTGAGGAGCATTGACTTCGATATCAGTCCATCCGGTCATTAAAGAGGCTGGACCAGTTGCTGAGCTGTGCTTGACATTCAAATCAATAGATGTAAGATTCTGATTTGACTGAGGGTAGATTTGAACAATGACTTGTTTGAAACCCCGATCTTCAATTGTAGATGTCGGTATGCTGCTGAAATTATAAAAATGCTCAGCAGCCTGACCGCCCCAAAATGATTGAATCTGACCATCGCCCCAATCGACGACATAGTTGCCGTGGCATCTGAAGGCAAGATAGCTATTTGTTGGAAAAATAGCGTATAGACCAACGAATCGCTGGTCTTGCGCTTGAATCTCTGGTAAATGTAAGTAAAGAGGGGATCGCACCCACGGTCTTTGAATATTGGGATTAGCGATCACCCTCCGTAAATTATGCAGCTCTAAGAAACCAGCCATTTTACATATCCCTGATTAAGTTAAAAAGAAACTTTAGACAATTGGTACTCTATAGATTCCGTGAAAATACGCACCAAAGCCAGGATCACCTTCTCGATACGTTCCTTTAAAGTATCGATACCCTCCTACATCTACGTAATCAGGAGGTAGTTGATTTGGTGTATTCTGGGTATAGATTGTAGTGCCATTCCATAGAACAGAGTAATTATTGTATTCCGATAATATTGGACGATTTTCCGCCCAATGCGATACGTTTATTTGGTAATGTTCACCGCTGGCTGGATCTCGATTTATCCAATCTAATTCAATTGGTTGATTGCCGGCCGTTCCCCAAATCGGCTGGCGATTTAGCTTATTCCAGGCCGGTGTGTTCAGATCAAACGCCGGCGCTGCCTGGGGTATCAATCTCACATCCCACATACTTAGATCCTGATTGAAAGAGATTGCATTTTGAAACATGCTCTCCATCGTAGTAACTGATCCGGTATTCCAGCCACCTATATCCTGGTTAAATGCAGATGCTCCAGAGAACATACCTCGCATGTTAGTTATGAGCGAGGTATCCCAGTCACCAATATCTTGATTAAATTCGCTACACGAGTTAAACATGTTTAACATCGATCTAAATGATGCGGGAGGTACTGGCACTCGTATGAGTTTTCTAGATGATGTGAAGAGGTGCTGAGATAATTGGTAATTTCCGTATGACTCCACTGATCGAAGTGCTTCGGTACCCTGAAAAACTATAGCGGATATTGTTCCGCCTTCTATGGTCAGAGTGAGCTCATTCGAAGATTGCGCATACGAATGCGATACATTAACTGATCCTGAAGGAGCAATTGAGGTCTGACCGTCGCCCCAGTCAATTAACTTTTCTCCAACGCTAATAAAACTTAACGTCACCTTTCGATTTGTATCGATCGGAGCGTCCGGAATTATCTTCGCTATATATTTGTTTGGTGGATATACCGGTCCGCTATCTGCCATTCCGAATAAAGATCTTACTGCAAAACTCATGATTTATATCTCCGAAACAATACATCCAGGGCACTGCCCTGGATGTATAAAATCATTAGATTTTCAGGAAGGTACCTGGAACCAGTTTCCTTCCCAATTACCATTGGCTGCTTTAGTAACACACAACCAGCTGGCTCTATTTGCTGTCGCTAACAAAGTACCTGATGCTTTTACGTCAGCCGGCAACGATACAGTCCTATTGCCGATTCCATCCTGCTGAAACCGAATTTGGATGGTTTGGCCAGTGACGCCTGAGTCTATTACAAGAGATGTATTGGCAGTGAGCGTACCCACCTCAAATGAGTTTGATGCCGCAGGGTCAATATTTATCCCAGCCGCACTGAACTGCAAAGGTACAGACGGAGTGAACGCTCCAGCGTAAACGGTCAGTGTACCGGCTACTGACATCTTTTGCTGAAAATCATTGGCCTGCGCCAGTGACGCTTTGTTGATCAGCTCGGCCATTAGGGCATTGGTGACAGTCGTGAAATGATTGATTCTGTTCTGTAGCTTTCCAATAGCTACCAGAATGGAATCTGTTTCAACTACAGCTGTTCCGGAAATGAACGAGATACCTGTCAGGACAGATTGAATTGCTGCAGTTTTTACATCATCTACAAAACTACCCAGGGTTTTATCCCCTTTGAAATATTGCGTGGCGTTACCTGGGCTTAGTGCGTTCTCTTTTGCATCTAGCTGTTTTTGCAACTTAGCCAAAGCTTCCAGCAATGTATCAGTAGCTATAATCGCGCTAGCCACACCTGCCGATAGTCCAGTGAGAACTACATTACGGACATCTGCGGCAAGGTTACGCCATGTCTTAGTACCTGAAAAATACTGGGCAATTGTACCAGCAGTGATCGATGGTTCTTTGAGATCTAACGCCGCTTGCTGCGATACGCTAACTGGCTTATTCGAATCTGGTGTGTTGTCCACCTGATCTAGATTGAGTTCGGTAAGTGTCGGCAATCGCCACTTCTGAGCACCCTCCTCAATGCCAACTAGTTTCTCAAACATAGATCTGGTCATGAGACCAGCGCGCAAATTCGAGACTATTGGAAGAGTAACAAAATTACCAGTGCTACTCTGTACATGGACTACATCGTCCGTACCACCTAGTGACAGATTAGTGGCGACGTTCTTTTGAGCTTCGGCCTGGATACCATCTAGCTTCTGTTTATCTAAAATAGTAAACGCAGTAGTACCAGCTGGTGTCGGAATGAATTCAGTTGGAATTAGACCATCAACCACTGGCGGTATTGTCTGACCAATTTCATCTAACTTCAAATAAGTGGTTAGATGAGCTGACATATGTCTCTTGGAGACTGCTGTACCGTGTCTGAAATCTTGCAGCATTTTGTGTTTCCTTTATGGCTGCGGTGGCACGTAGGTGCGAGAAACCATCTCGCCATTGCTGTACGTCATGGTGTATGCTCGAGTTTGTACAACAGTCAATCCTGTTGCATCATAGTACTCAATGACATACGACGTGTATTCTGGCGATGTACCGCCTGATAGCGTCGATTTGCGATAGAGAGTCCCATCATCGCGGAAGTGTTTCACAATGCGAAAAACATCATTCTCATCGCGATCGCTACGTTCAACGCTCATTAAGTCTTCACCAAATTCTCGAACTTGCATTAGTGCAGATGAGATCGTGTGGATATCGATACCGATGTTTTGCAAAACATCACGAATTTCGGTAAGCAGATCGCCGCTCATGAGCTAATCTCCTGTATATTTATTGGGAAGAAAAAAGTTTATAAACATGTCATCAGATTTGCAATGGGGCCGACACATAAAAAAAAAATAGCCCCAAATGGGGCTATTTTTAGACTAGACAATACACGGGCATCTCTGGCTTAACTAATTAGATTTTACGTTCATCCTCATGGAGATCATCGCTAGAGAGAGCGAATCTTTCATCCAGAGCATGACCGAACAGTCCATCATCAGCTGAGTCGTCCTGATCAACTTCATCGACTACATCATGCTGAAACCAGAAAAGATCATCACGGGCATAGTCGTTATCTCTTTCTCGCAAATATTCGGCTTCAGCTTCTCTTATCGGGATTAAAAATCGATTAAGATTTCGGCGAATTATGCTTTTCAATTTCCTTTTGCGAATGGCCATTTGGTCACCCGTAAAAGGATCATTTATGCCGTTAGCCTTCCGTCTGATCGCACCATGAGCGAGTACATACAAGGTCAATCGATTCATATCAACCCAGGAATCGTGCTTGGTATGTAACTGCTTCTCGACTAATGATAGAATTACATCACTGAAAGGACAAACGTTTTCATAGCCGATATAGCTGCTTCTCGAGGGCTTACTGACGGGAATAGACCATTTGGCTAGAGGCTCAGGTTCTGCCTCAAATACAACACTGCCAGCACCACGTTTGATTATTTTTGTAACGTGATCGATATTCAGGCATACCTGAGTGCGCTCTTTTCGAGTCTCGCCAGACGGTGTGTTATCGTCATTGTAGATCGGGTATTCCCGTTCAATAAAGCTGGTTGTATTGATCACATATGTGCCAGGATAAACCGAATATAAACTCTCCACCTCGTGTTGCGTCTGACTATCCGTTAATCTGGTAGCGAGCTCACCGATCTCAAACACTGTTCCCTTCGGAAAGTGCGCGTAGCTGAATTTCATGGCATTTCCTCATTGGTTGTAGAAGTTGGAATCGTCGACAACTTCGTCAACTATTTGATTCAACTCAATCATGGTAAATCGCGAATTTTTGTTTAGGCGACGGCGACTGATGGCGTTTATGCAAATGCCATTGCCTTCCATACGGAGGCGCGCCGCTCGCATTACGTCGTTCATGTCGTACTTTTTGTCCTCTCGCTCGGACTTGGTGGTTGGTACACGCAGCTGATCGATTCCATAAGGCACAGCTAAACTCCTATATAAAAGAATAACCTATGTAGGCTGCTCGCAAGACAGCTAACCACATAGGTTCAATTTTTGAAAATATCCAGAGCCATGCGGCTCCGGATACCAGGATAAAGAAAACCGTTTTCACAATGACTCACCAGTTGGATCAATGTAGATATCCATACCGAGAGTTATAGTGGACGCAGCATAGTTACCGGCCATACGGACAACTTCGGACAGCTCATCCGCATCAATTGCCCCTTCAGGCATATCCGCTATTGCTTTTGCATGCATGGATTTTGCACGCAGTCGTATGGCCTGCTGGTGAAAATGACTAGCTAATTCCATCGCTAGTAACTGTTTAGCCATACGACGACTATTTAAATCGTCATCTACATTGTCGCTGCTCATTTTGTCTCCTTAAATTAAACAGCATAAAAAAATACACACCTCCCCGAAGGGAGGTGTGTAAAACAGGGGATGTACCCCTTACGCAAGAACTATCGAAAGGATCGTGTTTCCACACACGACCCAGACGGTAGCTATCGCGAGCTACTAACTGATTGCACGGCTGTTTACACCGACGCAGAGCAGATCGACGTGATGTCAGCCTACGAGCGTGTTTTCGATAAAATTGCAATCTAACTTTTGCCATCACCCGGATGGCGGCGGTGCTGACTATGGGCTTCTACGCGCAAAAATTTAACGGGTCGGTCGCGACACCTATCTGCTAAAAATCTGCACTCCACCTTTCGCTCGCCTTAATCAGACCTAGCGAAACTAGCCATCCCTACTGCATCTATTGTCTCGGAGTCAGTGTAGGGCAACCGACTCCGTCGAGCTTGTAATCGTTTAAAAAGATTTGTCCTTTACAACGCATCAATTCTACAAGCATTCATCGAGTAAAAAACCACGTAAAGTAAACTCCACCCGAAGTTACGCGGATGTGTTTCTCAGACTGTCGGGGCCAATACTACAAGGCGCCGATTATGTCGATGCGGCGAGTATATCCTCGAGAGGATTCCCCGGCGCGGTACAGGTGCTCGATTATACGACTCCAACCCGATCGTTACGATCTCACGGTAAGTTAGTACCGGGAATGAATTCAGACTATGAAACTTGGCCGAACTCATAATAGAAATATATGTTCAAAAAAATCTTAAACACATTTCCTTTACTGTCAGTCAAAGTAGCCAGCGCAGATGTAGCGTCGCGGAATGACAGGATAGTTCTCCAGATCAGTTTTAACGGCATTGCGAATAGCATTTTTGACATAGTTACGATAACTGCGTTGCAGGTATTTGCGACCAAATTTATTGGGCTTTTCGCGACTGCTGATACGCCTGGCGTCCGAATGAAAGCGAGCGCGCTCGCACGCGACGTAGGCATCCGGATCGGACATGTTGATGCGATTGAGCTTCATGACCTCACACAGCTCAAACCGCCAGTCGCGCTTAATGTAAATAACGTTACCGATAACATAAATGCAATCGATGTTTTCGACATAACGATTGTACAAATAAGCCAAGTTCTTCCTACGAACGGTTCTGGACATCTGGATACTCCCCGGATTAATTAAAATATTTAATCCGAGTCGTAGTTTTGATAGAATTTGATTTTCATGATGGTGAGTTTAGATTGGATCTAAGAAAAAGAGTTGGCGAGCCTTATTGTAGTTCTCGGTGGTGATTTGTAAATTAATCAAAAACGCGATATCTTCCCACGTTCTTGGCTGCGGAGCAACTCCGAAAGAAGTGCACTCACATTCTGATGTGAAGAAGACTCCCTTCTCATCGGAGTTTCTAATTACTTCTTGATCAAACGAATAAAATAACTTCGTTCCACAGATGCTACATTCCCTTAATTTGGTTGAACTTACCCCTGCCGCTATTACAGCTGCTTTTATTTCTTCAGCTGTTGTCGTGTGTATTTTCTGTGCGTTTTTCATAGCTTATCTGTATTCGTGATCGCCTAAGTCTCGATCATAAGGAAGATCGAGTTCATAAGTAGTGGCGCGAGTTGAGTAATTGTTAATTGGCTTGAAATTGTGTTTTTTGTAAAACTTGATTGCCTTTTCATTTTTATTATTGACAATCAGCTGAAGTTTGTCGCAATCAGCGTCTTCCGCGATCCAGATAGCTTTCTTCATCAAACGATGCGCTAATCCGGTTCCTTGCTCAGATTCTAGAACCGAGATCAGATTGATGATCGCTATATTGCGTTTTTTAGTCGGCGCAGTAACAAATAGCTGACCGACAATTTCTCCGTCCTTCAGAGCAACTAGAGCTGTTTTGTTGTCCTTGTTTTGCTCACTGATTTGTTTCACAGCATCATTTTTCGAGAGAGCGTTCACATAATCGCTCTCTTTATGCGATTGTTGCCTGAACTTGATGTATTCGTCGAGAAGATTTAATGTCAATGGCACCGTACCGGACGAGGGTTCTTCTTTTAAACTATTGAGGTTTTTTATATCCTTAGAAGAAAGCTGATAATGCTTTGGGTCAGTGCCATCTTTTCCATTTTTGGTATCTAAAGCTACGGTTTTGATATGATCCGGTGCATATTGTAATCTTCCAATTCCACGCGAATGCGCTACCCATACCTTGGCAGCAATATCCGGTTTGGTGAAATCCTCGCCACTGTCAAAGGTTACATGGAAGCCTTGTTCTTCAAGAAGATTTTTTACTGTCTTGTAAAATTCATCGGCGATTGGTTTGATTTCTTTCTTATCAAGGTACTTTGGGTTACCTTTAATTATAACAGCTAGTGGCTTAGTCACATTAGCTTCTTTTCCCATGATTTTGTTCCTTATAAAAGATTCTTTTATTAAAAATTAATAAAAGAATTTTCTAAAATAAATAAAAAATAAATTAACTACAGCACGCCCCTAGGGGCGTGCTGCGGTACACCAATATTGAGTTACATCTGGATCCATCTATTTGCAACAAGTCGGCAGCGGCGGATATCCGCGAGCACTCGCGGATCGCGCCAGGGACCGGGCCGGCCAGCCATATATTGCCGAGTGGTCAGCCGCTATGATGTCACTAAGGCCATATGTCGCATTTAGATTCGAGAATCCTGATTGGTCGTTGGTTAAAATAACTCATCATGGCTCCGTAACACTCCTCACCATTCGCTAAAATGGTACTGGGTTTTCTTCCCAGCTTGTTACGGCTTATTTTTGGGCTACTCCTACAATCACCCAAGTTAGTCTACCTGTAGGAAGGGATCAACGAAAGGCTCTTAAGCTGCTCCTTGTAATCAACAAGGTCGCGCTCTTCTTTAAGCGTGCGGCGCCTATAGTGCTTTCTTGCATTGCCGCACATATGACAACTACAGATTTTAGGAGTCTGTAACAGAACGTTTACCTTTACAAAACCGATGGCAGCGTAACTCTTGGCAGTAATCCTTTTTAACCTAGCCAATTTCTTAACTTTGGTTTTATACACACGCAGTGATCTGGACAAGATTCTCTCCCGCGCTCAGCGTCCAAAAGACTATCTTTTGGCATTCTCGCTGAACGCTACAGTGGGATCTCGTCGTTAATTTTTTTGTTCATTCTTAACTCCAACAATTTACGAGAAGCCGCGCATCCGCCATTTTTATAATTATGGCAAATTGGGCACACTCGACCTCTTGCAAGGTCAATTACGGTTTTAGCGCTGTTGTCGCCAAGAGCTTTAGCTAAAGAGCAATTGACTAATTTATACTGATGTAAAGTAAATTTTGGCATTTATCTCTATCTAACTTTTACACAGTCGTGCAATCCAGTTGGTACACGGTAAGATACAAACTGGATTGCAGACTGAGAGCTTTCTCAGTCTGCAATTGAAACTGTCGGATCCACCTTTAATGCGACACAGTGCGCTCGGATAAATCCTTTGCTTCTTTATAGCGTAATCGTTGGTTGGCTCTGAGTCTTCAATGGTCGCATCTTATCGATCGTAACTCTGATCAGGAATTATGTTCGATGTACGATCCACAATCATCTTCGGCTACCATAGCTTTAGCTTCTAACGCTCTACCACACGAGTGGTATTTGTTTGTGAGTGTTTACACGTGACCTGGTGTAGTTTGGGTGCAGACTCATGGTCCCTTACCATGTCTTGCATTAGCTCTTAGGCGATTTGGGTTATATGCGCTGATAGGGCGCTGCGGATCGGCAAGGCGTGCCGATTGTTCATCAACATCACTTAACCAGCTATCTGCTTTCCGTACTGAACTACTGTTATCCAGTCCTACTAACTGGGACGGTAAGCATACGACAGATTGAGCTTTGTTGCTTAATCCAAAAACGATAAGAGGAAACGTAGCTGCCAAAAGACACGAGGCCGTAAGAATTAAAACTTTACGACCAAGACTTCGCAATCAGATCTCCTTTGTTGGCGGGGGCTGTGAGATTCGAACTCACGGATGGTTTCCCATCGCTGGTTTTCAAGACCAGTGCAATCGACCGCTCTGCCAAACCCCCTACTGAACTCTTTGTGCACGAGTTTTACGATAGTATCTAAGAATACCGATATTATCTCGTGGTACTGCTTCTATTGAAGAAACCATCCCCTATGTCTAGAACAGGAGATACAGGCTTAGGAAGCCTACCACTATAGTTTTCACTACCAGAAACAGGCGTTACTCTTTCTTTAGGAGCCCTGATTTTGTTTGTGGTCTGGAATACGCCTCTACCATGACAACCCATCTAAGCTACCTGTTACTAGACCAACACCCCGCGGCGCGCGATGAAGTGATCCAATAGCTATTATCGACAAATTGTTTTAGGTCCCTCGGGTCTACTCTCTACACCTTTCTGATAGTTCGCAACAGCATCCTCGCACACTGGACTTTTTTACAGAGGCGATTTTCCCATTACGGATCACACAGACTTGGCTCGGCGTTAGTATTGTGGGACGATTCGAACATCCAGTAAGCGGCATCTTTCGACCCAGCCTCGTTGTTCGTTAGTTTAGCACTGACGACTCAACGCCGTTTCACCTTGTTCCAGTCTCCGCTCTCACGGAGACCCAACGGCCTTACACATCAAACATTCGCCGACTTTCCGAGGAATGTGATTTCATCGCCTGGCCACGCGGCGTACGATTCATCACACTGCATTCAACTGAACTCCGTTTATGGCTGCTATTTCAAGGATGACTCCACTCAACCTGGCGACTGAGCTTCATTGTCTCACAGCTATCCTAAACACTACTAAGAGTTCTCCACTATGGCAGCCCATTTTTTCCATCGCGTCAGAGTAGCTCGTTCCGGTCTGTATGACCGGTACTACACATGTGCGCGCGGATGTCCGCTTTCATGGTGTTGTTTTACCGCCTTTCGGTTACGCTGTTCCGTGTAAAGTACTCGCTGATCTATCCGCCATGACACGGAAATACCGACAGCTATCTGTCATCGATACAAGAATCTCTTCACTACTACCAGCGTATTTTTCGGTAATGCCCTAATTGAAGCTTCACCCGCTCATACTAGCGAGCAGTTTAGCTTTCTATTTTATAAAAATGGTCTTTAGCGACCCTGATCGCGTCTGCCATGAACATATGGAGCTTTCCATTTCTTCCAGTTTTAATTGCCAGGGCACGCTGAGCGAGCATTATTCCAGTAGCCCTATGGAACGGATACCATTCCCATTCCATTGCATCATTGCCAGTGCCTTTACCACCATTGATGGTGCGTTCGAACTTGGCAAAATAAGCAACAGATTGTACGCCTTTAAACAACTTGCGACGCTCGATTTGAACTGGGGTACCTTCTCCTGGCTTTAGCACGGTAAACGGCTCTTCGAATGTATGACAGTCAAGTACCTGAATGCCGCTTACTTTGACGCCAACCTCTTCAAGAAGCTCAGCTGCTACTGCCTCTTCTGGAGTCTGTCCTGGCTCAATGCCGCCTCCAGGTAGGGTCAGCATTTTTTCGTTATAAGGCGGTAACGGGGGCTGATTAGCGATGAGGACATTCCCGTTATCGTTGACAACAACAATTGTAACACGCTGACGCCACGGTAAATCCCTGCTCTGAAATATTCTACGCACCATCACAGGACCTCTGGGGTAGTTCAGTCAATGACTGGCCGACTTCCATGATGCACGCTTCGCGATAACCAGGGACATTTTTGAAACGGTCGTTAACAAGACCATAGCGGAGTTTAAATTTATCAACAATGGAAGTGCCAATTAGAGGGCTGTCATCTTTGATAAGATCGACTATTGCCTGATTACGATGTAAATCGCACGTATTCGCATCATAGCCGATAAATAAATAACCATAACCAATGCTTTTTAAGTCATCGGTAGTCAGAGGAAGTAGATCGTTCGCTGCAGCGTCTTTTAACATCACACTCAGTCGATCTTGTCCATCAAATCCCACTACAGCGCCAGTGCCAAGGATTTTATCCTCCTTGACAATCCATACATCGCTCCCAACGCTAGGGGATGTGAAATGAAGATTCATGTTACACCGCTCCCAATGTTACTAATTCCGAATATAACCTAGCCAACGATCAGGGGTATGTCGCCTGATGCCAAGTAATTTGCGGTCGCCCAAAGAAAAAATACTTGAGCTGCGCGCTACCCAATTCTTTTTGCTAGAGCACCTGATGTGCTTTTGCATCAGTTTAATGAAACAGTCTTCGATAAGCCGTTTGAGCGTATTCCATACTTCTTTGATCAGCTCTTTTATTGCTTCAACGCCATCTTTTTTATGGTTTGATTGCATGATTACCTCTTGGTAAAATAAGAATGGTCCGCCCGGCAAAATTCGAACTTGCGACCCTCTGTTCCCAAAACAGATGCGCTACCAGGCTGCGCTACGAACGGACAATTTCATGCGCACTTCCAGGACAGCACCGCTTTGCAAGGGCGATGCTGTCGAGGTAGTCCGCGCGAACTACTGACACTCTAGACCTAAGGGAGTGCGTATTCACCTATGTGCTATGGATTGGTGGGTCTAGTTCACTTAACCCAGTTTCGCCTGGATGTCGTCTGTTCTAGTGATGAGAAAACGTATCTAGGATAGTTCTCTCATCACTACCCAATAAACTCCTTGAACTTGGATTTCGAACATTGGCATGATTCTAAACCAATCCTCATCGCCGATAGCCAAATATCAGTTCTGATTTAGTCGACCGTTTAAGAGCGCTAGGTTCACCCTCGCACACTCTTCGACACTGGTACTCCATCATCTCTCGCATCTGACCACAGAAGTAATCTGAGGGTTTTGCGAAATCCGGAACTATCACGGCTCCACTTCTGATCAGCCTAACTGCCAGAGTCTGATGTCAAACTGTACCTATCATGAATAGGCCTTGATCTGACGACAATGCAGGACTGCCTCACTATCGGACTCAGTAAGTCCGTGCTTTCTTTACTATTCAGACAATAGCGAGCACATGCTTTTTTTTTTTCAAGCGTTATCGCCAAAGACCTGATACACTTCTTTTTCCGAGAAGGTATCGAATTGATCAGCTGCGCGGGCAACATGCAGCACATGATCGACCGAGAGATTCGGATTATCGTTGTGAGCTTCCTTATAACGGCAGAAAGCCAATTTCAGCCCCGAGATCACTTTGGTGAGCTCAGTGGGCAGTTCGGGATGATCTTCATCGAGACGCACTCCGTGGGAATCCACGTTGAGGAAAGCGCCATCTTGATCGTCCATCGGAGATTGGAAGAGCTGAACGAAAGCCCCACTATAGCGATCTACGCCGTAAGCAAGATCGAATTTTTGACCTTTATGTTCTTTACGTGACATAATTTTCTTTCTTTCGTTGATTAAGAAGATATGGTCCGCGGTATGGGAGTCGAACCCATATACCTTTCGGTGTGAGATTTTAAGTCTCATGCGTCTACCAATTTCGCCACCCGCGGATTAAAGTTTACTATTCTAAAATAATTGTAAAATAAATCACTTTAGAATAGGGACCCAAGGGATCCCTAGATCGTATCATTACTGGAGTCGAACCAGACATCTAAAACAGATGGTCGAATGCCCAAATACAATCCTGAACATAGCCTCAACGCTTGATACTAACAGAAGTCGCCCATCGGCTCTGCTAACCGATTTCATGGGTATCACGACAAAGTCGATATAGCGCCCATTAACTATCCCTCACCCTCCTACGAGGCTATTGAGCTTAAAGCTACCGGTACAGGAACTGGTTCCGGTTTGTGTGGTACTCTGATGATTACCCCCGAAGGGGCGGTAATTTCCAATCGAGCTTGCTACCGTCTTCCGTCATGGCAGTAACGGATGGGTCCTCTTCAGCCTGCCAGCTAAAGATGGAGCGGAGTTTGCAAGCCATCGAATAGAATTGATCTACCCAGTATTTGAAAATACTTAAATCATCGAAGTACCATGCTGGATCTGGCCACATGGTAATTCTCCTGATTGAAATTTTAAATTGGTGCTCCCGGACAGAATCGAACTGTCACCTGATGATTACAAATCAACTGCACGACCTTCATGCTACGGGGGCGGTCTTTACTTTAGCTCAATGCACAGAGTTCCTGTGCAGTTTTCGTGCACATCCGCAATGACACGCAACACTTTCTTACGCAAAGGATTGAAGAAAATAGAGGCGTCAAGTTTATCACCTAAAAATTCGGCGCGCTTTGATGCTTGTAAGCGAAATGCTTTTGATACCCCATCCATACGAAGCTTAGCGGGAGTTACGTCTGTATCGGCAAGTCGCGCTGAGTATTTGTCAATAAACAACTGGAGCTGATGTAACGCGGGCAGAGCATCAGATGGATTGTAGCCGATACTCACGAAAATATAGCAGGTAGCTTCGGTTTTGTTATCTGGGAGCAGCTCAAAATCAATTAAAATTAACTGGAGTGCATCAAATTCCGAGCCAACTGCTTGCCAAAGCCTACCGGTCACACCGGTCATGTGCTGAACATCGGTGATTTTATCGTAATTGAAATTCTCAATTACGATACGCAGTTCCAGAGCGCACTTCTTAGTCAAGTATTTACTGACACGATTTTTCATTCGATCCCTCACAATGAAAACAACTATTGAATTCTTGGCGGAGATAGTTGGATTCGAGCCAACGATACATTTCTGTACGCTCCCTTAGCAGGGGAGTACCTTAAGTCACTCAGCCATATCTCCTTTGGTGCCCAAGAGGGGAATCGAACCCCTACACCCGAAGGCGCCAGAACCTAAATCTGGTGCGTCTACCAATTTCGCCACCTGGGCACATCTGTCATGGATGCGATTACCTAGTATTAATCCATGAGCACTTTCTTCTTTAACTAGAATTAACCTGTTACGCTGTCAGGCTACGCAATGCTAATAAGGCCAGCACTGGGATGCACTTTTAGTTTAAGGAAACTCACTACATCGTCTTACGACGATCAGAGATGTATGTGATTTGTGCTGTCTCGCAACGCACGCGTCATGTCCATCTATTGTTGTAGTCCGGAGATCGCCTTTACCATATCTGCTTCCTTACGCTAACACGGTCATCATGATAGGCAATTTATCCATATCACTATCGAGTTAACTTCGTTTTAACGACAAACATCATCGCCAGCAGACTTAGGTCCTGTCCATCATCTCTCTACACCTCACAAGAATGCCTGTCTTTAGATCTCTCCCGAGATTCTAGTTACACCGTAGTGTTTTACCTGAACTAGCATTTACATCCCCGCCATACTACCGGTCAAGTACATCCGACTAAAGGTAGGTTAGGCTGAATAGGACAACTTGTTTTGGCTCGGCGTTAGCGTGTCCTAACGGACGCAGCATTCGCCGACTTTGAACAGATTCACCCATCTATCTTTTTAAGGTTTTACGCGTGCCAAAATGAATAGATGTTTTATGCTTCTTTCGACTCTATCGTTACGCCATCGCAGCGTGGTATTATTTCTAATAGCCAGCCACGTTGACTACCGATAGTTTATTAGCAGGTGCCCTTTGTTTGTTACTTTACATCACATAAATGTGCTGCGAATTAAATCACTAAGAAAACCGATAGCGCTTGTTGCTATAACCGCTACTACATACACCATTGCCGATTTTTGCACGACATGCGTACATGTCAGCATACGGAAAAATGCCTCCGCGCTTCAACATTTGTTTTTCTTCATATGCTTGTTCTTCTTCGGTTTCGGCATAGCGGTACTGACTAGCAAAGCCATCGCAACTTGGGCATGTGATATGTGCAAAGGTATCGTATTTGTGTTTTGATTTATTGTTTTTACGTGGGCGGCTTTCGATGTAGGCGTAACGCAGTTGAGCTCTGCGTAGGACTTTACCATTCCTGATTATGGTCGGAATAATACAGTTCTCTTTATAAAGCTTCGCGCGAATTGATTTGAGACGAATGCGTCGGTTGTTCATGTATTTGCTTCTCCCAAATTAACAATGGTAGGAAATCAGTAAAGTAATATGTTTTTATAAAAAAATACATCACTACCGGGCATTGCCCGGTAGTGATGTATAGAATATCGACTTAATCGAGAAGGCGAGAGTTTGTGTGCGACAATTCCAGTGTGGTCGGACCAGTGGTGATATTGGCAAGAACATCGTACTGGTAATCACTGACATGGCGAAGAATTCGCATTCCTCCTGCCAAAGTACGCATGAAGATATGCCGGCCGTCATCGGTCACGCCGTCGATGATCATACCGACTGGCACTGGTAGCGTCTTGACGAGACTCACGCTGACATTCACTCCATCGAACAGAATACGGTAGAATTGCAAGTTGGTATTCTGTTGTACAACGATGGTGTTGGAGTCAACCCAGAAGAGTCGTGGCTGGAGCGCCTGCTCGGTATCAAACGCATGTAAAACGCGCTGAGTAAAATCGCCACCGCTAGTAGCCACAATAGCCAGTTGCTTCGTTGCATTGTATCGCGAAGCGCCTGCTAGGATCTTGCCATCCGGGCTAAATGCCATACTGTTATTGCAAATCGCATTTGTGAATTGCGAAGCCGGCACAGAACCAGCCTGAGCAAAAGACATCGGATTGCCATCCGTAACACTGAGGATATGCAGACTGCCATTAGCCATAGCGACAGCTAGTTTACTACCATCGCGAGTTTCTGCCATTTTGCCATGGATGGCGGCTGCAACAGGCTGAACTGGATCGCTGCGATCAATCGCATTAACGCCGAGGATCTGAGCCCAGTTTTGAGTTTGATTTGCAGTCTGCTTGTAGACGACCTTTGGATACTGCTTACTTGCCAGCATGGATTGAGCAAGGACGTTATCGTAATAGCCAGTTTCTGCAAATGTGCCATTGGCATTGCGCTTGTGGGCCACAACACGAACCTTCGGATAACCGGACAGGTAACCTTCATGCGAGAGGAAGAACTCGCCATCGCTACTGAACTCAGTGCTGATGAACTGATTCGGTGGATACGGGGCACGTGTCGATGTGTTGGCGATAGCTACCTGCGAGACATCATCGCCAATGATCTGGAAGATACGTCCGCCTAGAGAGTGAGGAACGTAGAATTCCACATCTTTGAATTGCTTGGGCTGGAAGCCGGCGTAGATGCTCTCGATGCCAATCTGACTGATGGCCAGGGCAAGAGTGTTGTGAAGGTTTGCCTTTTCCGGCTCAGTCAAAGACATGGTCTGATCGTAGCGCACAAGCTTTTCCATCGATGTCAAAATACCTGACATCTGTGTCTGATCTTGAGCGATGTAGTCAGCGATTTCCTTCAGCGTGTCGTATGCCTCGGGAGCGCCTACCTTGATCAGGTCAATCGCTGACTGAATAGTGGCTTCAATCTTGTTGGATGAGTACGCGTGATCTGACGACTGAGATGCGTCATGAATGACGCCATCCAAGTAAGAATTTGCGTATTCTTTTAATGAGTTCAGTGCTGCTACTAGGCTTGTCTTGTCACCATCACTCAGCTGTGAGAGATCGCCGCCGTTTTCACGAAGATAATGAATATCAAGACCAAGAGCACTTGCCAGGACCTGTAAATTCTGTTGAAGCATTTTGCTTTCCTTTGCGCAATTTATAAAAAGAAAAAATCCCCTGCTGCTATCATCTAATACCGATCCGGCTTAAGCCGGATCGGTATCTAGTTTAGTGCATCGTTCTTGATGGTATTTCCAGTTCAAGTAATGGTTTATCTTCCAATCTCGAAGATATCAGATCGGCAACGGATTTGTTTTGGGTCTGCGGTAACTCAATGATCATATCGCCGCTCATCAGAGGGATGAAAGGATCTTCAATCCCATCGATGGAACAATTCAAAAATCCATCTTTGATAGATTTGAGAATAGCTTTTAACAACGGTTGATGCTCTTCGTAAAACTTCGAAAATCTAGCGTCAGAACCAACGGTATCGGCTCTTAACAATTCTGGATCCATCCAGCGTTTATTATTGAGCTCAATGAAAAGGTATAATGAGCTCTCGCTCATCTCCTGAATCTCTACATCCCCAAAATCCAGTACAAAAACTTTGATGGCGTTGGTATCTAGACCAGCGGAATCTAAAGAAAGAGTAAATTCCTCAGCATGGCACGAAAGCTGATTTGCTCGCATACCCCCTTGGTCTGGTATAACACCAATCAGCCAAGAGATGGAATCCTCGGTAAACTCGAATGGAGCTCCTGTTGCTGGAACGATCGCAAATGATAGTTTCATCTCACTACTCGTCGGCGATGAGCGCAGTATTGGATTTCTTGGGTGTTCGCAATACTGCTAGATTATAGCCAAGAATTTGACAGCTGAGATCAATCGCCGCTGTTTCCAAAACAGGACCAATCACTTCTACTCGATGAATCCAAACCGGAGAGCTGGAAATACCAAAGAAATTATCACAATCATTGTGTTTCTGTTTACCACCAAACCACTTCGGTATATTTACGTACAAATGGAATTGTAACGTCACTTTAAATGAATACCCTTCGTCTGTTGTAAGATTACAGACAACCAATGGCTCGTGCGCCACGGGTATCATTAATCCGGGTGGATTAGTTGGCTCAGATAGCAATGGCAGCTCTATCTCGGCGTCCATACAAACCACACTGCTACCGATCATGAAAAACAACTCGTCGATAAATACACGAGGATAATCGGCGATATTGTCGCTATCTGACGAATTTTCGTCTTTGGAGATTATACTGGTGCTGATCAGAGAGCGCATTTCGTCTATCTCTAGATATTGCTTTTCTGGATCTTGCGGACGGATACGGATTAAATCTTGTTGTGCTTTCATGATAACATCTCCTCATGGTAGATTGTAGATCGTCGATTGCTGCTTTGATGGAACGTACTTTAATTCCCTTTTTCATTCGGTGGGGCAATTAGTCCAATTGATAAAATCTCGACTAATTGCTTTTCCATTTCACCTGTATTGGTGTTAAGCACATGCCTGCATAGTGTGCGTAGACCAAATTCCGATTGCAGTGGTTTATCGAGTAATGCCGCCGCTAGTGTGCCCTTTGATTTTACTAACTCACCAAGGAATACATTTCCTTCTTTGCGCACATCTGTAAAATGTCCTATTACTTTTTCATCGTTAATCGAGGTAAACTTTTCTAACGAGCCCATATTAGGCGAACCAATCATGACCGGGCATCTTCCATTATTACGCTTAATAAAACGGGCCATAGCCAGTTCAACCTGCTCGTTGTGCTCATTGCCAAACAAATAGAGGCCGGGATCCTGATCAGCGCGCTTAGGATCCCAGATGACAGCTGTTATCAGTGGATCGGTATTTTGCAAAGCTTCATCTACAGATAGCTCCAAGCCACTTGACGCAGCCGCGACAATACAACGCAACGTGAATTCCATTGGCTTGAGGTAACCAGTCATCGCTTCCAGGAACTCAACTAACTGATGCCCAGATAAATCAACATCAATGAAAGACAGCTTTGGTTTTTCGATGTAAAATTTCCCTGTCTCACGAAGGATACAACCTCTCATCTGGATACCAATCTCACTAATCCTGGTTCTTTTAAAAACCCCAGTTTCCATTGGAATCGAAACATTGATGATCCGCTCGCTAATTAGCGGTAGGTCATTTGGTATTTCATCCACAAATGGGAGCACAAAATGACTGCTGTTCAGCTGTTGCGAAAAAGTGATGTGCTTCTTGCAGTTGCGAAAAACTATCGAGGATACTCCGACCACTTGTGTTGCGCTACGCTCATTTACCTCTTTTGAGGTATGCCATTTTTCAAATGAAAACATTGTGGTTATTTTCCTTAAAATTAAATAAATAGCTACTTAGTTTACTTAATGCGATCAGAAAAGTTTGCTCATTATAAATTCTTTTAAATCGCTGCTTGTTGATTTATAGTGACAATTTTTTTGGACACTAACACTATTGTCGTTATTTATGGTGGCGATATCAAATGAATTATCCGATGTGCTTTTATCAAAGAACGCGGCAATTCGCATGTGTGCAATTGGATCACCTATGTCTCCGCCGGCTAGCGTTGAAATAGCTTGTGCGTACTTATTCCCACTCCCATGACCAATAACAATCCCGCTCTTGGTGACGTAGTGGCTGGTGGAAAAGAGACTGTCAGTAATACTAACCTTATGCGTTTGTCGCTTACCAGTATTATCTGTTGTGATTGCTAAAAATCCGGTGCCCTTAAATTGCTTCAGTGGCCATGGGTTAGATATCGCATTTGGTACAGCTATCGAAGATTTCATGAAAAGACCAATATCATTGTCTTTTAACATAAATAGCTGAAGCTCTAGACAAGGTATGACTGAGCCGGTAAAACCGATTACCAAAACTCGCTCACCATTGATATACATAGGTTCATCATCTGACGGTATAATAATTTTTGATTTATTGTCAGTGAACGCTCCTTTTGATTCGCCGCAGTTATGGCAAATCATGCGTTTATTTTGATCGCCAGAGCTTCTGCTAGTGCGTTTATCAGCAAGGAAAACATTACCGTTTGAAATTAATGTTGTCATTTGTTGGATCCTAAAGTTAAACTGTTATCGCCACCATAAATAATGAGGACAGAATAGGCCCCGAGGGGCCTATTCTGGTTTTAGTTCTATGTTACCTTTGAGCATGACTTTACATTGAGCAAACACTTGTTCGATCGAATCCGCTACATCTGAATCCGTTCGAAAATGAGGTGCGCTAAAGTAAGCGTGTAAGAGTGAGTGCGATTTCATACCGTCGAGCGAATTGGTAGTTACGTTACTTGCAGCTACCTTAATTACTCGACCTAACCAACGATCCTGATTGCGCTGGATGGATTTTTGCATTCCTATTTCTTCAATGGGGATTACAGATGTTAACGAGCCGTCCTCAGTTTCGCAAATACATGACGCCGGTTTATTCTCTAACCTCGTACCAGGTAAGCCGTGAAGAATGCCTACGATTTTAAGATTAGTTTCGAATGTTGGTTTTATCTTCGCCTGATCTGGACTGATGCCATCTGTCCATGGACCAAACCAATTTTTGATTATAGTCCCTTCAAAACCATTTTTAACATTTCTACCAGTCACTTTTAATACTTCATCGAGGGAGTGGCAGATCTCTGACTTTACTAACTTAACATACCTGGGTCGCTTAGAGATGCAATCGCTAAGCATTTTGTAACGGATCCCGTACATGAGGTCACATCGACCAGCGGTTAAATCGCTGTGATTGATAACGTCCCATATATGAAACACTAGCTCTACATGATCATCAAGGTCAATGATTGAGCTGGTATCGCTATACGTACTCATTAGATCGTTCAAAATACTTTCAGCAGCTACACGACCTAACTGCTTTCCATCCTGACTGACAGTTATAGCCCCATGTAACTGATAACCAACTGGCATCTTGTTCAGCGACGTAAAAATAGGCTTCATCACGACGTTAGGAATTACATCGCCATTTTTGGTAGTGACACACCAGTCATCGTGCGAGTGCTTAGAGACCGCCACATACATGCCATCAATTTGATTTTGAACAAACACCCCATTTGCAAAGTCGTATCTATCCAATAAATTGCTGCTGGCAACAGAACAACGCATATACGGGAAAATAGGAATCAGTTCTGGTATTGCTTTATTAATAACGGCCGCTGAGATGCCGGCTTGTAGATTCTTTTTAAGGATTCGCACTAACAACAATGCGGATTCTTTTGTCATGCTCTCGATAGTCCGTAGTAATAACTGATCCACGGTTATACCACGTACATTTTTACCGATGATCTTATTCAGAACCGACCAAGTTAGCGGAGTGAATGGCTTGAAGCCAATCGATGTACCAGATTCTATCGCGCTAACCAAAGAATCAAAATCGATGATGCCATAGTGCTTGTACGGGTTATATGCATAATCCAGCACTCTGCGTAGCTCAAGATGCTCTGCGTATTTTGACAGCATCGATTCTTTTTGTCTGGTCGATTCAGTGGCTGCTATTTTTTCAAGCAGCCACATTACTTTATCCGAGTTCATTGGACTCCTTCACCATCCACGCATCGACGAATCTCACATGGTAGGTCCGTATCTGGGATTTTGGACTCAATCTTCTTCTGATAATCGGCGACACGCGCAATCAGCAAATCTATCGATTCAATATGTGCGGGATTGGCACCAAGTTCGATACACTTAGCACGATATCCTGGCAGCGCTCCCTCTAGAAACGCTTTGTCCTTTGCTAGGAACAAAACCGCGTCTCTTTCTGAATGCACATTGCCGCTACACGGATTGATTGCCGTAAAGCTGTATTTACGATCAATATCGATGCAATCGATATCTTGGCAGTTGAGTATTACTTCTGCCAGCTCTGACTCACGCAGATTCTTTTTCAACTTGGAAATTTCAAGCACAAACTTAGCTTGCATTTCTTCAAGATGCTTCAGATCTGAAATTGGGAACCAGTTTGCTTTGTTGAACCAAACTACGGTACCGATCTTAACTGGGGCACGCTTGATAATAGCTCGGCCAGCTGACATGCTGAAGTCGTGCTTGAATCCAGTTTCTTTGGTGAGCTTTTCAACCGCGGCCTGTATCGCTGAAGAAGAATCGCTAACAACAGCGGTTGTTAGGCCATGCGAGTAAATAAACGAATCGCATTCACTGACGTTCCACTCAGCTGCCATAATGGCTATTTTTCCATCGAAGAAAAAATCCTCAATGTTAACCTTATCGCTATCTGACATATCACTCTCCAGTTTTATTTTGTAATGGGTTGGCTTTGCGCCAGGTAAATTCCGATTTGGTCCGGCTAATTAGTTCTGTAGCCAATTCGTGTTTTACTTGGGGACTGAGATCTTCGACATTGGTGAATTCCAGGGGCTCTTTTGCCTCGTTTTGAGATTCACGGGTGCTGATTGGTTCGTAATCGAGGTCAGTTTCAAACATTGAGCAGAACAGATCTTCTAACCATTTGAAAAATCTCATTGCCTTCCCCTATTTTAATTCAATTATCTTGGCGATCGACTGCTGATTCAGGAAGCGACGAAATTCTTTTATTTTGTCGTGCTCTGGAAAATTCTTAATTCTTTTCTTATTGAAGCTAAACCAGACACTCCAGCCATCTTGTTCGCTAACATCATGGATGTAGAGCGCCATTAGCATACAGCGAATATAGACCTTAAACGCTAAGCAGTCTTCCAGATGTACATAGTTGGAACATACATCGATTGATTTCTTTATATAGAAAGAGTGTTTTCTTTGACCACTGATCGCGAGAGCCTGCCAAAAAATGATAGCTGGAAATTTTGCAGCCGATCATCGTGGTCGTAACACCAATCAGCATCGGTTACGTCTTCAATTAGCGATACTTGATCGGCCCGTGGGTGCGCGATGACTAAAACCGATAATCCATTTGATCCTGGAATTGGCTTGAGCAACTGTTTGTTGGCGGATATTACCGCATTGAAAAGCTTTGCTTCAGAGCCCAACCAATCCTTCCAGATATCTTTTATTTTCTCATGCAGAAGTTCATTTCTTTTTTGATACGTGATCTTTGAGCTCATGACGTTTTACCAATTAATTAAGCCACTATATACTGGTAGGCTAACAAACTATGCTAGCCTACCTATAGATGCAGCTAACCCATCAAAGGGATATCAGGGATGCCCAGTGGTATCGGGAATTTCCTATCCTTTATGGCTTTGAAAGCAAGCGCATTGGCTTTATGTTCGAGTGCTTTATTGACTGCGACCTCCATGGCGTGATCAACGTTACGCTCGATGTAAGCTTCAATTTTACCGGAAGCCGCGTATTCTAGCGCAAAGTTATTCAACTTATCGCTGATGAGAGCGTGCAGCATTCCAGTCTGATTGTTCAGCTCTTTTAGTTCCCTGGATGACATATTTGCAATCTGAGTAGGAGTGATAAGCATGTTATCAATTTCCTTTTTCGCAAAGTCCAGCATGCGCTTACGGAGGAGCTCTTTAATCTCTTCCGTTGTTTGGGTTGTATTGATATTAAAGCCAATGTTCATTGGGTCCTCCTTTTGCTTCTCTTATTAGAGCGAGTAGCGGAAATGTCAAAATAAACATCAATCACGTGATTGATCTCTTGGATAGATCCGTTTATTCTGGTATTGCTGACGGTAGATATCGCTCCAGTCGAGATATCTACAGTTGCTGTGATATAATACTCAACTGTTTGGTCAATCGGATTGACAATGTTTCCGCAGTAGGTGGTTTTGTTTACTTGCGCCAAGCATACTCCATCATCAGGCAGTATAACAACTTGTACTGATTGATTCACGCACACTTCAATGCCGTTATCCAGATTGTTACGAGTTACTTTTATGTCTTCGATGTGCAAATCTGGTCTCAAAACCAGAAGCCTTACAATCGAGATTTTCAAGGAATCAGACATATCTTTACTCCAGGTTGGGTATTTAGAAAAATGTACAGTTACTACTGATCCATCTTAAACGAATGTAAAGATCCTCTCTCATTTTCGCTGGGGAGGTGTGCTCTATTTGCTGAATAAGAAAATCAGTTAGATTATCTTTGGTTAGATTTATTTCGGCTTTTGGAAAAATCACCTTAATGACGTGATTTATACACTCGGCAAAGAGAGCGTCTTTGATCGACGATGGATTTAAGCCCCTGGTATTGATACCGATGTCAAGTTTAACAGGGATACATTCCCCATCTATCGATGGGGAATGTATCTGAATTGATTTTTCTAATGGATTAAAGACGATTTCCGCTCGGATATTCAGTGCTAGGTCATTTGACCAACGTAACTCTTCCCCGTACTTAAGCGACAGAAAAAATTTCTTTTTTACGGAACTCATAGATAGAGCAACCGCTGAGCGAATTACAGAAGCGAGCATGCTTTCTCGCATCTTGCTACCTTTGTTAAGAGCCAGTAATTTTTTCATTTGAACTTCCGGCATATCAAAGATTGTCAATATCCTGATAGCGTTTCTCGATAGTGTCGCCAAATGCATCATGGTACAGTTTTGGGTACCTGGCATAGCCGTGGCGGCCAAATTTCTCTTTCACATGAGCGATCGCATCGCTCACGATGCTGCTGGTGACCTCCCCATCGCGCGCTCTATATTTGATCGCTCGATCTACTAAGGTCTGTACATCCGTTGGTAGGCCCCGATCGGCTGCTGAGCACAGCTCGGAAAAATGATGAGAATATTTACCCTTAAACGTGGCTCGGTGCTCCAGACATCCGTAGGCAATAATCGATCTGTCAAGTAACGGAACGTCTGGTGGACCAACGACGTCTGAGATCAATTTGTCGTCTGTAGTTAGGACGAACGCACAGCTGAGCTGATGGTGGTTGATACGAGACCATGCAAACAAATCGTGGAAATAGGCGAAAATTGCAATCCTCTTCTCATCATACCCAAGCTGCAGATCATCATTGATCTTCAGTGCCGTTGCATAGACATTGTCGAAGTGATCTTCTCTGTGGGCAGGGTCGTTTAAAACCCAGCGTTCTCTATAGGCCTCTTTGATGGCCCGTATATAGTAGACCGGATCGAAGTCGCTATAGTTCAACATACTCTTACCTCCCAGTTTGTCTCGGTCGAAGATTTGCAATCTGTCTTTTAAAAGCTCTGGCTTCCCTGAATTTCAAATTATCCTCAACGATCTGATTCAACATTGTCGCAAAAGCATGCAATCCGACAGGTTTGTCGATATGGTAGCTACCGACCGCAAATCCTTTACAGTACTCGATCGGATCTGGTCCAGATGCATGGCCATCGACGCGGACGTAAGCCCCATGGAGCTGATGTAGCTGCGACGCATATTCAGGAGGTATGCCAGGTCCTTTCGCTACCCAGTAATACCAATTGCGCTTGAATTCCCAGCCATGAAGGAAACCGATAATGTGCGTTTTTACTTCTCCAGATCCTTCAATGACAAAATTTGCTAGAGTGCTCTTTGCCCATGATTCAAGAGTGAACTTATCTCTCTGTCCGTTTTTCACGGAGGTTAGCTCTCTGCTCACTTGCTCATAAATGGGAATGATTCCAGCTGCTTGAAGTTCAGCATCCAGAATAGCGTTGTTTTCAATTACAGGCATTCCAGCCCTATTTGGAAACCCAGGATAACTCATTTGCTTTCCTTTCGTTGAGATTATTTAACTACCGTCATAGCTGTAATATATGGTTGTGATTTTTTACATTGTTAGAAAAAAAAAGAAAAAGTTCTCATAAGAACAACACATACGTGTATGGAATATATACTTATATTTTTTTCTAACACATTCCGTTAAAAAGAAACTATCTGCCAGTCTCTCTCAAACGTCTTGCTATCGACTAGGAAAGAATTTACTCCGGTTCCAATAATCCATGTCCCTTCCTCTAAGTAAGAACTGCCGCTGTCATATGGACCACCGTGGTCTTCGCCACCAAATCGCCAGTGCGGCTTTGGGTCGGTGCTATGAAAAATGTTCGGATGAACAGATGGGTCGCCATTGAACTGAACTGCCGATAGCTTAATACCGGCCGGTTTAGGTTTCGTTTGTGCAATGATCATTTTGTGTCCTATAGCGTAAAAAAAAAATACAATAGAGGAGCCTAACGGCTCCTCTATTGTTTAATGCGTACTGCAGATTACAAGCCGGCCAGCAGTGTCGTCAGATTGACGCCACTGGCAGTCGCGTAATGATACAGAGTAACCCGATACATGTGGTTACCCTGATCGGCTTTCTCGTAAGCACGCCGTGCGAGCGAATTGAGCCGCTGAATGCACAAAGCGTATTCCATCCGGGAGTCGGTCTTCTCGAACTCCCAGTTGAACTTCACAACATCCACGAGGAATTCATCGTACTCAGCATCGCCAGTGGTGGCGAAGTTGAATTTCGATTCTTCCTCGATCTTCTGCATGATCTCGGCTTCGATCTTGGGACGAGCGTCATTCAGCACAGCCTGATTGTACATTTCACGGAAAGTGTTGTAGCAAGCAGGTGAGCGAATAACAGCAGCGCGCACCAAACCAAACAGCTGCACAAACCGACCGATGAATTGGTAATGGCTGTCAGCCGACTGCGGCAACAGCTTGTCGCTGTCGATCAGCTTCTGGATGACCCGACGAAAGTCGACTGCGGTTGTCTCCATGGGTTCTTTCCCGAAATCGGGATTGAACTCATAGCCCTTGTGGGTCCTGAGCGCAAATGCCAGTTCGACATTCAGCACATTGCTGGCGACCTGTGTGACGCCATCAGGATTATAGATCTTTTCCTGATAAGGCCGCGGAGCTGGCTGAGCGACCGGTGCCGGTTTTGCTACCTTGGCCGGTTTCGGCTTCTTTTTCGGCTTGATGGTCGGTTTGTTCTGAGACGCAGCCGCTGCCGTCGCATCGCCCAGGTCTTCAGCAGACTGAATGGTCGGTGCTTTTTGGCCCGGGGCCCCACCAATGACACGCTCAGTGAGATCTGCTTCGAGCAGTTCGCTATAGATGTGCGACGTCGCTGTATTCTGCTGAAGAGGCACAGTGGAGTCATCGGCCAAAGCATTATCCGACGCAATATCATCGACCGGCGATAATTCTTCTACCGGCAAAGAAATAGGACTTGCTACGACTTCCGGCAGATCGTGGTAGGTACATGTCGGCGGGGTCATACCCCGGAGGGTATCTTCGGTTGCTTCGGCCAGCGCGCCCTGATTCGATTCGCCGCTGGGAACGGTCGTCGAATAGCAGTGGTTGATTGGCTTGTCGAATTCCTCCGTATCAACTTCGACGCCAGAGCCGGAGCACATTGCTGCTTGCCGAGCTGCATGATAGTCTGCCAGGTTCTTCAGATCGGTGGGATTTTCCGACTTGGTGCTAACCTGGACATTCACAAGCGCTGCCGTGAGTGCGGCAGCCAAAGACGATGGCGGGGGGTCGCCAGCGGTGCACGGCTGACTGACATTGCTGGTAACCTGATCTTCGGTCAGAATATCGGTAACGACTTCGGCTGAGCCGATGTTGCGATTGATGGTCATGCGAGACTCCTTGACTTGAATGGGCTTAAGATATCTGCGAACCGTAACTTGAAGTACAAATCAGGCTACGACTCATATATGAAATATATACTTGAAAAAACTTGGATCACACCAAAACTTTGTACTTGATCTTCTCGTGATGATCGTAACCCAATAGTTTAAAATCATCAAGTGAGAATGGATGGCCATCGGCAAGACCGTAAGGATCTAATGATCTATCAGTAAAGATATTCATCATGTATTGCGGCCGGGAGTGAACATATTTCTCCCAGTTGTATGAGTAAAAATGATCCGGTAGAGCTAATGCTGGTAGAGGCATAGGTCTGCGATCCAGCTGCAATTGTGCTTGATCGATCTGGTTCTCGTAGATGTGGCAATCGCCCATGGTGTGGATGTAATCGCCAGGAACAGCATTGATCACTGCGGCCAGAATATGCGTCAGTACTGCATACGACGGAACATTCACAACTGTACCAACCATGAAATCCTGCGAGCGAGCATACAGCTGCAATGATAGGCGGTTGATCGGAAGAGAGATCTTCTCACGTTTAAAACTATCGCTATACCCGACTAGCTCACACGTGTTTTCGAATTGGTACATCGAAACGATCTCTTTCAGCCGCTCATCTCTCTCATTGGCTGATAAACGCGAGCCATCGGTAGATAGTTTTTGCAGCTCTGAGATTATCTCGTTGATCATCTCCTGGCAGTTGATCATATATGGCAGAACGAACCGATTATGTTGAAGATATTTGACCAGCTGCTTAGGTGTGACGGGAGCAACAAATACCTGCCACAGCGGATGGCATGGAGGCAGAACCTGTTTACCAGCCATTACATTCTGACTATGGGACAGAGCCTCATCTGGGAGTAGGCTGGGATTCCAGCTACTAACAACATGGCGCCGCGAATATGGATTGCTGAGTAAATTTTTCACCAGCTGAGCGATCTGATCCGCACCATTGAAATTCCGCCACATCTCCCCGTAGATCGGGCCAAGCGATCCTTTTTTGATAGCGACGACTGACTCGTGGTCTTTAATGCCGTACTCTTGCATCAGAGCTTCAGCATCTCCCATAGATAGCCCATTCAGATGCTTGATCATTTCCGAAACGCTCTGGTTCATTTTGATAGCCAGCGAGCAAGCACGAGTATAACCATCGACGGGAGTGTTCTTGAGAACATTTTCCTCGAGCGCCCAGGGAGTCCAGAATTTTGCGCCAAGATGAATTAGCTCATCGTTGTTGGTACTGCCAGAAAGAAACCAGAAAAGTTCAGCCAGCAACGAACGAAAATCGATGTATTGCGTAGTAGAGATTGGTAATCCGTCCATCAGATCGAAAGTCATCTGCTTGCCGAATAATGCACGCGTCGGTTGATTGCCGCGACCAGGCCGATAGCTGCCATTTTCGATGATGTCTTTAGCCAGTTCAAGATGTTGTTTCACGATGAGTCCTCGGTGGATTTATTAATACGAGCTAAGCACAATATCTTTGGTTTTGAACAAAAAAAAAACAGCCCTTTTGGGGCTGTTTTGTTAAATCGCCAACGCTAACAGAGCGCCGGCAATAATCATCAACATGATACTACGAACCAACCAAGTAGGCTGGTTTTTGTCAAGACTGCGCTTTTCAGTACGGATTGGCTGCATTTTGTTCCATCCAGTCTCTGGTCATAGATGCCACAAGGGCTTCGATTTCGCCCTGGTTGAGCCGGTCAATGAAGATCAGCTCATCGATGAATGCGTTGATGAATTCGTCGAACTTGACCTTGTCCTTAGTTTCAGGACATGCGCCGGTGCGCTGCATCGCACCAGCGATCGCACCAAATGCAATCCGCATCTTCGATGCGTCTGCCAGCACAGCTTTCACTGTCTCGCAGCCTTCATTGGCAGTTGCCATTTGATAGAACTTCGTGTGCTCTTCATCAGAGCAATTGGCGATCTCCTGGATCATCGCCAACATGATTTGGAACTGCTCATTGCCGATTCGCTTGTTGCGGAATTCATTCTGAAGCATTTCAAAGTTTTCCATGATTTTCTCCTTGGCATGGATGCGCTTTAACGGAATTGTTAAAGCTATTCAGTAAGGTTATATGTAAATGAAATACTCTATACCACACGCCCCACTGGGGCGTGTGGTATGAGATTAATTAAAGATACCCTCTATCTATCAGCAGTCTTTCGACTGCCTTCCAATCCACGTATGCCTGTTCGCCAATTAACGGCTGAATTAAAGGAATACCAAGGCCGATATCATCAATAACCAAATCGCCAGCGCATTTGTTAGAGGATGTCCATTTGTGCTGGTTAGGATCTTTACCAACCGCATAAAGCGGAATCTGACGTGTAGCAAACCACCTGACCGCATCATCTAGCTGCTTACCTGATCGCATAGTGTACAGGATCAGCTTATGGCCTTTAGCCACTAATTTCTTTAGCACCGGCTCTGCTCCAATATCCTCACCGATTTCAGGATACTTAGATTTACAACAGGTGCCATCGAAATCAATAAGAATGATCGACTTTTGCATCAGATGTATTTGGAGGCGTTGTATATGCAACGCAGACCAATGTAGTAGCAGTACTTGGCTCCTTTGATAGAGCGAATGACTTCTGCACCAAATGGTTGCTTCAGCGCGGCAATATAACTATCCGCAACCTGACCAACGAATTTCACAAACTTACGCAGTTCGGGAATATCGTCAGCAGGAATGTGAGAGCTCCCACGCATTGCTTCGACGCCACGCATGAGCGCATTGGTTGCTCGCTCAGCGCTGTTGCTGAGCTCCAGACCAGTATCGAGATTGGCAACGTAATCTTTACCGAACATGATGATCTCGCCAATTTCATTGGTAGAGATTTCCATTGGGGCGATCGATGATCCCTTGATAGCTGCGCCAATGTTGGTTACATTAGCAACAACTTTCATGGCTGTATGGCCCTTTGATTTCTTCTCGACAACTCGCGCACCGGAGCTCAGCTCAGTGGCGCGCGAGTATGACTTACCATCGAATTCAAAATCCTTACCAACACTGCCTGCCGATTTGATAACTGAAGTGACGTTGAAGTAACGTCCCTCGCCAAGCCACTTGTCATCGAAAAGCTCATCGATAGTTTTCAAGCGTTGAATGGCTTCGATAACTTTATGGCAATCTGCCAAGCTATGCAGCCGTGCTCCTTGAACGATAGATGCCAGCGCGGAGAGTTGATCGATGACAGCCTTGCGATAGGTTACCAAGACAAACTTGGAGAATTCCGTATCTTGCTGTAGATCACGAATCACATTACGCGAGGCACCTTGCTTGTTGGAGAAGAAGTACCACAGCTCCATCAGTGATAGATGGTGCTCTCCATCGCGGAACTTGTGCTTCTTTTCCTGAAACTCACGCCACGTTTCATTCAGCTTCTGGTTGTAGCGGGCTATCTTCGGATTGGTCTCCGAGAAGAAATCATTCTGAACATCGCGGAAATGTTTCCAGTGCAGAACTTGGTACTGGAAGAGATCATCGAAACCATTACGGATATCTGTTCCGATTCCTTCTTCTGAGATAACGGTCTCTGGAGTGAGCTCAGGACCATCGTCCATTTCAGCAATTACCTCTTGAATGCCGTCCAGAGAATCAGCACCAAGATCAAGAAGAGCCTCTTCAAGAGAGAAGGCATATGTACGTGGATCAGGAGTAAATAGACCAGATGGAGCATTTCGTTTCATTTTCTTTCCTTGTTAATCTAAGCACTTTCCAGAGGGGTGTCCCCTCTGGAAAAATGTCACCATGTCATAAATGCCGTTTTTTTTTAGCCTCAGTTGAAACTTCTAATAATTTCTTATTTTGAAATTCCAGCTTTGTGACTTGAGTGATTAGGTGTGATATGGATCACAAGTGGTAGAGGTCTCTAAACAGCCTCTACCACTTGTGTATCTTTCCTGACCTTATCCGAAGCAATCTCTAAGACCGCATTGAAGTCGGCACGGGCGGACATAATTACCAGCGCATAAACGCTGATGTCGATGACGCGATCGGCTGCCCCAGCGCTGATAGCAAATCGCGAGCCGACAGCAGCATGCTCTCCATGCTGGGACCACCATCGTTGGCATCCTTTATCATGCGCTCCAGCTGAGAGCGCGTGAAGATGCTGTGATCGAGTTCTTCAAGCGAGGGTGTGTCCAGCTTGTTTGCGAAATGAATACCTGGGTCATTTACCTTATCCCAAGTAACCACTGTCTTCAGAACTTTCTTACGGGTATAGCCGTGACGGAAGTCATCAGTAAACGAACGAATGGAATAACAAACATTTTCATTCGGATTGTTGAACGATGCCTCGAGATGCGCGCCATGCGGACCACTCGGCTTAACCCAGCCGATGATCATCACTTCTTCGCTACCTTGGCGCGGCTCCAGACGGAACTCACGAATGTGGCTGCAAACGTTTGTCTCTTCGATCGAAAGAATGCGAGCAAAATATTCGTCATCAGACTGGCCAGGAAGACGCTTCGGATGACCTAGTTCGGAATTCAAACGCTGAGCCATCAAGCGGCGGTTCAGCAAGTTGGATTTATCCATCAGTGCACTGGCACCTTCCATCGTGTATACCGCGCCTGTGGAGTTAATGACGTTCAGGCCACCGAGCACGATCTCGTAGTAGCCTTCCTTATCGCGCTTCAACTTACCACATTTGTTTGCATCAACTAACGCAGTACTGACATAATGAATTGCATTTTGGTTTGCCATTTTCTTTACTTTCCGAAAAATGATTATTGTCTGTAAACAGACTCCAGTAGCCCTACCTCTGTAGAAGGATTCAGAAGGGAGCTAATGATGCCATCGTACATATAGCTACCACCGAAACGGTTTAGCGTACCTGATGCAATCAGTGATACATTACGCATTCCCACAATCTCAGGCGGTCTCGTCACAATATCATTCTCGGATTCGATGGTCTCAGCGTAATACTGAGTCGGTTTCTTTGGATTTCGCGCTAAGAGGGAGATCCAAAGTTCAATAACTTTCCGCTGCGAAACCACTTTAGTTCCAGCAAAACGGTCTGCGTTATCGAAAATTGCTGAGAATTCGTAGAACCCAATATACGCCGGCAAATTCCCTTTTGAAAAGAACTCTGCCAGGATATAGTAAATCAGGGTATCTCGCTGAACGATATCGGTATTTCCAATAACTACATCGCCAGCATTGAAAACAAATTCGTGATAATCAACTCCACCCACTTCAGTCTCATTGATTAGAGACGGAGTAAACAAGACCATCGCCGGTACATTCATTGTGGTAAACTTATCATCCACAACAATTGCCACGTACCCAATGACATAATTGTCATGGCCAAGAGATGCAAGACCTCGTTCAGTAAATCTGGATGGAAAGAGAACGCGCATTTCTTTTGTGGCGACTCTTTGTTTCCCGACTGTTTTAAGAAATCCTAAAACATACTTAGGATCCCTTTTAAGCTTTTTAAAATCCATTTTCAGATCCTCATTAAAACTAGCCCGGCCGTAAGGCCAGGCTAGTCCTATTTATTGCTGCACCAGCTTCAGTTGTTTGCGACCCCAAGCACAAACATAGTTGATGGTGGCAACGAGTACCACATCGCGAATGCTCATGTCCGGATTCTTGGAAGCAACTTCATTGGTCAGACCGATAATGATTTCGGCATCGGTGTGCGGGAACACTGCACGACAAATGAGACGCGTCGATACCATGCATATGTCTCGTAGGTCTTTGTTGCTTGTGTTTTCCAGCGTCTGCTCCCAGATACGAGAGATGTGCTCGGTGTGCTTCTTCAGATCTTCATCGAGGCTCGCGATAACGTCGATCACCGCACGGCGGAAAATATTCCGCGTGATGGTCTCGATATTGCGCTCTTCTACCTGACGAGCAATGGCTACATGACGGTGCCACTCGCTACGGAGTTCATCGGAGTGGGCACGTAGCTCATCGATAGAGCTGTAGGGCTTGGTACGAAGACCGTTGCCATACAGCATCTCGACATCGCCTCCTTCCGCAAGGAATTGCTCATAGAGCTCCTCACGTACCAGCGTCGTGTTGTCCTCAACGCGAATGACAAGCTGTCGCTCATCATTGATCATCCGGTAGTACTCTGCGCGCTCATTGACCAACAGAGCGCCGAGTGAATCACGGAGATCAGACATGTACCGATTGTAGTCTTCCAGCTTAACAGCAGTGCCTTCAATCGGATTGTCATAGAGCGCATCAGCCAGGATGAAAAGGCCGATGACACGACAGATGTCAACATTGGGCAGATTGCGTGCATATACCACATTTTTTGCAGTATAGCGAAGGAAGCCATGCAGGTTCTGCGTATCGCGAATTGACGTAGCGGCTGTGAAGAAATCCGTATAAAGACGGGTCAACCAGCCTTCACCTTCGGTGCTCAACCAAGCATCGATAGCCGCATCAGTTTCTGGGCTACCTGTCTTGATCAGATCGCGAAGCGCTTCATCTGACATAACTGGAAGAGCAAAACTACAAACCATGTCTGGATTGTAATTGAGAGTCGTGTACTTTTCAAGAGCCCGAATCATACCTGGGTCATTAAAGACAACAGGGGTACGAACTTCGATCACATTAGCAGCCAGTAGTGCGCTGTTGACGCGACCATTCAGTTCAGTCGTGACCATAGTCATCAAGCGCTCAATCATGGGCTTGACGACATTGCGAGCGTGCGCCAGCTGCTGAGCAACAACCGGAGCATGGAGTTCGACTAACTCTTCCTGGACTGTGTCGTGAGGAACCAGTTTGGTCACTGGATCTTCGCTGTTTGTGTGATACAGAATGCCGTCGATGAGAGTGCGAGTCGAATCGATCTTGTCATCGGTAGTTACGGCCTCAGCCACCATGCGAGTCAGATACTTCGCATAGTCATCGCCAGGATCGGTAGCGCCAGTTATGCGGACCAGCGCAGCCAGTGGCGATCCTTCCACTGGCACCAAGCTCATTGGCTTGCCATTGAAAGCTTGATCAAGAGCAGTCGCCAGAAGCAAGCCTTGCTCAACAGATGTTCTTGACAGCATGACTTACCCCTGAGCGTATTTGGTTGAAGAGTTGATATCGGCGATAACCAACTGACCGACACCCTCGCGAGTCATGGGAGCACCATTCAGTTGGTCCGAGATATCGTTACCAGCGATCGAGTTCACGATTGCGAACGTCAAATCGATCAGATTACCCACAGCCACAGCTGTGCGCACTTGATGTGATTGTCCTACTTGCATGTTCATATTTAGAAAAAGGAGCGGGTTATTTGCCCGCCCCATCCTTTCTTGAATTATTGATTACGGTAAGCTGAAACTGTTTTTGTAGCGATAAGCTTCAGAAGCGTAGTAAGGGCACCGATACGCGGAAAGCTATCAATAATTCGATTATCAATAGATGCCTGGCCGAAGACAGCCTCAATCTGCACACCAGACTCAGTTACAATCTCACCACTGATCACTTCACCAATGACTGATTTTAACTGATTACCATACACCACTTTATCGGCTACAGCCGCTGGCTCGCTACTTGCGATATAAAACTTGATGACCATACTATCCACGGGGATAGCCTCGCCATCTTTGCGGAACGAATCATCGACCATACTGGAGTAGATAGGCATAGCGGCTGCCTTTTGCTTCTGTTTACGCTGACGGTCAGATGCTTCAGCTAACTTCCGCACAGTTTCAGACATGTTTTCGAGGTCGCCATGATAGAAACACTCGATGTACTCAATACGTCCTTTGTACTTAGCGGTTGGTGTTTGATTACTCCACTCAGTAAGGGCATCCAGTGCCACTTGATCTGTAATACCAGTCGCTGAGCTGGCTACGCTCGGACTAATGTAACAGAGAATGTCATCGGGCTCAACTTCAGTACCGACACCAACTACTTTCGATAGATGATCCTGGAAACTAACAACAACCATGCGATCGTGCGGCGTATCGCAACGCAGACGCTCAGATAGCTCAACGGAGATCATTGAGGAATCGTCATTTGTCAGCGCTGCCTCATACAGAGCAATCTTTGCAGTGGTGTTAAACTTCAACATCACTTTTGTCGGATCGAAATAATCCTTGGCAAAGAAATTGCTATTGTAAGCGATGACGTCCCCTTCTTTGAACTTCTGACCTGGTTTCATTTCTGAAACCAGTGAATGAGACACGACACTACCGCAACTAATGCCGTAAACACGACCTAGCTGAACTCCCTTTACCGTACCGTCTGCGTATTTAACAACAATCCCGTCATCTGTTACTGACTCAACGACACCGGCTTGTTTAGCTGTAGTACAGAAAAGATCACCGACTCGATGAGGAATCACATATTCATAGCCGGTACGAACCTGTGGTGGTTTATACCCGTGACATGCTACGGTGTGCTGGTTTTGAATTCCCGTAAAAACTGCTCGCTTCATATCTTCATTCTCAGCGAATGGAGCTAGCAGAGTAGTTGTGCTAAACAACTTAGTGGGGTCGTAATCTCCATCCAGCTGTTTTGTGTTACCGTAAATAGTGGTAAGGTTTGGGTTAGCCGATGTCCAGATGTTAACGCCCACATCGCCTGAGTCAACGTTAGCTTCGGAAATAATACCCATATCTTTCTTGGTATAAATCCGCGATTTAGCCATCATAGTCTCAGCTGTACGACCACCAGTTCCTGAGAAAGTTACGGCTTCGATTTCTTTCAGATGGGCAATTGGATTGATTTCATCCATTAGCAATTTAGCTGAGTCATCAGCAATTGCTTTCCATACAGCGTGCGGCTTCAGCTCAATTGGAGCTCTAGCGCGATCGGATCTTGAACGATGTCTCCGTACGCTACGTACCAGTTCGCGGTAAATAGCTCCGGCCATACGTTCGTTACCTTTGAGCTGTTGGTATTCTGTATCCATTTCTGTTGGATGCCAGTCGATCAATAATAACTCAACGGCTCTCAACAGTAGCCCACGGAACGTCGTTGGCTCATTCATTCGCTTGAGGTTCAACTCAGTGATTGGGTCAATAAACAGATCGTACAGGTTGTCGATTTCTGTCAAGTAGCGCAGCGTCAGCTTGCGGCTCTCTAAGAGCGGTAGATAGATGTCCTTCTTATTAAACTCACGCAGAGTGCGAGTCTTTAGGAAGTCATCGTACTCCATCAGACCACCGATGATCATATCCAAGCGGCCACGATCGCGATAAATCACTAAACAACAATCCTTGAATCGCAAGACATAGTGCGTATTACTTTTTGACATCATCCGAATATTGCCCTCGAACTTGTCATATTTAACACGCAGCGCTTTGAGCATGGTCTCCAGACCCATCTCGTAAGACAGAATAACTCCAAGCGGAATATTCTTGTCGATGATGCGCATGTCTGCCCGCTCAACAGGTGAGAACTCTTCGATTCCAACGTAATCTTCAAAAGAGCCAACCAACCGCGATGTTTTATCAGCGCCAATATAAACTAGACCATCGGTGCCAAAGATCAGATATTGGTCATCTTTCGATTTCCCAAAAATCAATCGACCATGCTTTTTATCGCCCTCGTACAACTTGATAGCCTCGGCGCCGAATCTCTCTTCTCGCAATTTATGGTTGAAAGAGCATTCAAATCCTTTCAGATTGAATCCTGCGAAGTTCCTAGCGAGAACCGAGTACGTATAGTTGCAGCGGAAATCGTGGTCGAAATCATTTCCAACATGCAAATCCGTGATCGTTTGGTTATTTTCATCCAAACCGATAGCACGAATCTGAGCTGCTAACCAGATTTCGTAGCTGTTGTTCTTACGAGCTCCTCGCGTGATGAATTGCTTTGGGCCGTAATAGCTGGAAAGCACAACCTCATTTGGGCTGATTTTGCGAATAGGCACATCTGCCTTCTGGCGGCGAAGACGATACTTGGTGCCATTGGCTACAAAACTACCGTCGTCATTGCAAGCCGATACACGAATTTTGATTGTGCTGGGCTCGCCCTCAACGGGTACCAAACGAACAGAATAAACGTCACTGCTGCCCATGATGGTATCGATGCGATCTTTTTCTATCTCTGTGACCGAGATAGCGGCTTTCTGAATAGCCATGATGCAACTTACTGTATCCGCCAACATTCCGCGTTTCTGATACTCTTCGTTCAGCTCCGAAATAGATGACTTAAGCATGCGCTTATCTTTAACGCCTGCGGCATCCGGTATCAACTTCGGCTCAGCTAGAGCAACGCTAATCGGATCTCTCTTAATTAAGTCTTCGACTGGCTTACCGTCGATCTTAATTTTCTTGAAGCTCTCAGATAGCCGAATATGTCGCTTGTACTCTGCGGCGCTAAGAACTCCCTGATCAGCCAGGTAATCGCATTTCCGAGTAACTGCATTGTAGATGGTCGGAGCATCGATATCGGAGATCTCCGCTACTTCGGTGACAGGAATATCTTCCTCATCCTCACCATACTTGTCATTCTTTCTGGAGAGAACGGCCAACTCACGCTCGAGCTCTTTTTCCAACTCTTCCGTGATAGCGAAATCAATTTTTTCTGCTGGGGTAGAAGGCCTGTCATCTAACAGACCATCATCCATTTCCTCATCCATGTCATCGTTTACCTGAGTCACGGCGCCAGCTTTATTAGCGATGGACGGAACTGAGGAAGCATCGTCGATGATTTCTTCGCCGGCTGCCTTTAGCTCAGCGTCCAATTTTTCAACGTCGACACTCGGCGTTTCCAGCTTCGAAATAACAGCAAAGAACCGAATCAACCAGCGCTGGTACTGGAGCGGCATCTGTCCGCGGCCTGCTTCTTTACCGAAGAATTCCCAGACTTCTTTTTCAGTCTTTGGAGCAGATCTCCAAGAGAACAAAAGGCCCAGATTGATCAGGATGAAATTTCCTTTGTGGCGAAGAATCAAATTCACCTTACTTAGATTTGCCAGCGAGATCAGTGAGAAAAGAGAGTTTTGGTTATAGCCAGCTCCCAGCCATTTGAATAGCTCAAGAACAAGGCGGCGTCCTGGAGTGTTGAAGTCCTTAACAATCTTTCGCTCAAGTTCTGCTGAGCGCTCGGCGTATTTTAACAACTCTAGAGATGGCACCAACTCCGGTGCATCGAAAACCAGGAACTGATGGCGGCTACTGTTGTTCGCCAATTCCTCAACTTTTTGAAAAACAGTTTTCATCAAGTTGTAATACGAGTGCCATTCTGAGTAGTTCGTCTGGGCGTAATAGTACGCCCTTGGGATAGCCATGTACGAAATTGCCACCAGAGCTTGATCATCAGGGACGACCTGTTCTAGGGATTTCATCCGACGGAATTGCATGTTGTTTGCTGTCAGGAACTTATTGAATTCACTAACAACATCGTAAGCCAGTTTACGTGGCTCTCCATCCAGTACAGCCAGCTGATGGACGTTGAGCAAGCTTATGGGCTTGCTCCATCCCTTCAGAATTGGATCATTGGGATTTGGTGTTGGAGAGTCACTACCATCCGGCAAGATGTGGTACGCTGAATTACGAGGCAGCTGCAATCCTTCGAACGGATGCAGTTGCGGATTCGTAATTAATTCGCTCTTCCATGCACCCACGCTACGGAAGAAAAACTGATAATAATCACGCATGAGCGCTTAACTCCGTAAAAGATTGTGTTTAACCAGGTTTATAGACATAGAGAAAACACTCCGTGATAATTTGCCGTCTGTGCCAATATATGCGCGTCTTGAGGCAAAATACTCATGGGTTTCTCTCATCGCCTCATCTGTCATGGTAAAATTAGACGAAACCATATCGCCATCAAAGTCAGCTGATAGTCCAGCTATCTGACACCCATGAGGAATTGTGGAATTGACAAAAGCTTCACCGGTAATCGGGAACTGCCATGCTATCCTGTCAGTGTTTTGCAAATCGACATTCCAGGCATCGTCCAGCTCTCGCATCTGGCGAGTCTTCACCGTAGTACGGATGTAGGTAAAGGACGGATAGTTCGATCCATTCCCCGCTACAGGGTAGCGACAGATCCATAATGGGTATTTATTGGCTCGTTCGTAAACCGAAAGATATAAGAACTCGGCCCAGGTAATGGGACTGACATTTGCTGTATTCAGGTTACCAGGGAGTTCGCGAATATCACGGAAGATTTTAAAGGTATTGTCATCGCCTTTATAAACTAACGCCAGGTAATGACCGTTGATTTTAACTGGATCGTGTCGACCGACATCCGGCCGGAACTTTTCAATCAGTTTTTCAACGCCTTCATCTGAGGACCAATTGTCGTAGAGCTTCCGCGAAAGCTTTACTTCCGTCAGCTGTAGGGTCTTTGGATCAATCAGCTCAACAATTTGATCGGGGCGATAAAAGACCTTATTAAGGAACTTCTCCCGCATAGCGAACTTAGCGATAGGAGCTAGTCCCTTAAGAGTATGGAACATACCAATCTGCGTATGATTGATGGTCACGTTACCGGCCGCGCCAACCTCTTTGATAGTCGGACCCATAGCCGTAATGACGTTACGATTACCATAGGCAACTCGACGCGACATAAACTTTCCGGGAACTAATTTCTTCTTGCCATCAATCAGGTCCAGGAAATAATCAAAGAGGTTATTGAAAGTAATCTGCAGTGAGTACCGCGAGTTATCGAGGAACTCTGGGTTATTTTTGAGCGCTTGGCGATCGATCACATTTGAGATAGAGATGAGCCGCTGATAAAACTCATTGACTTCACTCTTTGTTACACGACCATCGGCTTCCATTTCAACATCACGAATGCCAGCTGGAATCACGATGACTTTATCGGACGTTGGATTCTGCTGATATTTGTTAAGGGTATCAGTGATCTCTTTACGATATCGCGATGAGCTATCGTTGAACTTTATATCGATCCAGTGCTTCATGAAGAAATGATAGCCTGTTTTACCATCGATAGCGTTTGACCGATCGAAGTCATTGGTTTCAGGATTCCAGACAGCAAATTCCTTACCAGACATAATCCCGCCGTACAACGATTTATATCGGATTAGGCTATCGTAAATAATGGGATGGAAGATATGAGCCCGGATATCAATGAAAGAGTAGCGGTAGTCGCGAATCTCATCGCCGATTCTTCCAAAAATTTCGGTCGAAAAAAGACCGTCTGCATGGAAGTCAACTTTGTTAGCTGCGAACGTATCGAGGACTGTAACTGGACGAATTCCCTCCAGGTCATCTTCGGTAGGGAACATCAGAAACAGGTTAAACGGAGTAAGGATCTTTTTCATTGGGCTTAACCTAAAGAGGATTTCGTTATGGCAAGAAAAGAACGAATGGCGATGGATAACTTTGATGTCGACATGGACTTGGATTTCAAGTTCGAAAGTTACGACTCACTGTACCAAGAGCCTAAAGCAGACGAACGCTCAGCTATTACGAAAGTAGGTCGTGGTGTGTTCCGTGGTGCTTTTAATGCACTCACTGGTTTCGGAACTATCAAGAAAGTTATCCTGAAAGCTCTTCCAAGAGAGTTCGGGGAAGTCGATCGTGCTTTCAGCCAAGGCGTCTCGGTCGCCAGGGATCTATACGATAAAAGTCTTAAAGAATTAGATCCTGCATTTAGGGATCTTTCGAAGAGCGCTAAGCGTGCTCTGCCTGCGATTGGTAAGGAACTACCTGGTGGTATTGGCATTAAGATAGATGCCTTTGCTGCCAAACTACCGTCAGGTGATAATGGTAGTCGTGGGCCGTCTCCCGACGAGTTGCGCGAGCTTGCTCTCCAGAATCAAGTCGCCATGGCAATGGGGCAAGGTCAAGCTCAAACTGCATTAGCGCAACAGCAATTGGTTCAGACAGCAATCGGTAACAAGATGCTTGGGCTTCAGCACAATGAAGCTGTCAAGTACCTGAATGCCATCCGTATCTCCTCGCAGAATATCGATAACTACAATACCTCGGTTACTGTCAATTATCAGCGTAAGAGTTTAGAGATCAATTTGCGAATGTTGAGTTTGCAGGCTGAGTCGCTAAATGACGGACGTAGATTTGCTGCTGAGACTATGCAGCGCCTTGATGGCATCATGCGGAATACCGCTTTGCCTGAGTACGCTAAATTGCGAGCAAGCGAGCGTTTCGGTGAAGCTGTCAGAAATCGCTTTATTGGGAAGTCTCTCGATAATGTCGGTAATCGTTCTCGTGAATTCATGGAGAAGTTTGGAGCTAATCTCAAGAGCGCCATGAGCGAGAAGATGGATCGGTTGCGCGAGGCATTTGAAACCGGCACAATGGCGATGGATGCTCTTGGCGATCAGGCTGAGATGATGGATAGCATGGCCGGTATGGGCGACGGAATGAGCATGACCGATATGCTCTCTGAACAAGCTGGGCAGGGCATCATGGAGAAATTCATGATGGAGCTCGGAAAGCGTTCACGTAAAAGCCCTGTTGGAAACTTCTTGCGTAATAATAAATACGCACAGAAGTTTCACTACTTTACTAAAGAAGGTCTGCGGTATGCTGGCGATATTCCTGGGGCCGCTGATGCCTTCAGGGAAAGCACAGCTGGTGATTCGTTGCCATTTGTACGAGCGCTCAAAGATCTCTTCCCAAATATGTCTCCCGATGTAGCGCTTAGTAAACTAGGCGTGGGTGACCTACAAGGGAATGCGATCTATACGGCTAAGACCGACAAGACAATCAATAAAGTAATCCCGGAATTGCTAGCTCGTCAGTTACGTGAGCTCACAATGCTGCGTACTGGGAACACCAACGTTGAGATGATTACTTACGATCATTTCAAAGATGAGTTCGTCTCTAAGAAACAAATGACGGACACCGTCTTTAGTAAGGTAATCAATCAGAGCACTCGTGCCAATATCGCGAACAACAAGGAAGCTTTGGAGAACTATCTATTCGATGAAAACTCGAATGTATCCAGAGAAGCTCGTGATAAATTCTTCAACTTGTTAATGGAGGACTCTATTCATGGGAAGAATAGCGATGCTCGCCGTTACACCGACACCGATGCATATTTGCGCGCTGGCATTACTGGCGATGACGCTGATAAGCTAACTGCTATTTTCCGTAATAAATTTGGTTACGATGAAAGCGGGAAAGCGCTGCAGACTAATGGATTTTCGGATAAGCGATCCAAATTCCAAGAGCTCTACAGGAACAGCTCCGGTCAAATGGATCACCAGCAGATGGTCTTGCAGACGCTAATCAACGCTGGTTATGCTGACGAACTAAAGGCTACTGGCCTTCTTGATTCTGAAGGCAACCTCAATAAGCAGCAGTTGTACGATTACATGTCTGGTGCTAACTTTGACTCTTCTGGAATTGAAAATAGTCCGGATTACGAAGGCTTTGGTTTCCGCAGAACTAACCGCCGTAAGGCTGGCCATGCTGTTAGGTCATGGGGTACTAAGGACCTGAACAGAGCAGCCACTGGTGTTGCGGACGACATCAACGCAAGTAACTACATGCATACCGGAGTTGGTTCAGGTGGTGGCGCGGATATCGACCGTTTGGTCGATGCGATCCGTGACGCAAACATCCGATCTATTGCCACTCAGCAATCTGAAACTCTACAGCGCATTGAGCTCATCATGCTCGAAAAAGAGTTTGGTGGTAATCGGCCAGGCATGTTTGATAAAATGGCTGGGTACGGCAGTAAGGTACAGCAGTGGTTTAAGGGCAAGCTCGGTAAGTGGTCTGAGAAGTTTGAAGGTACTCGTAAATTCCTCACCTCTACTAGAGATCGCGCTAAATCCATTTGGGATTTTGGTAAGAAGTGGGGCGGCGCTGCTCTTAACTTCGGTAAGAGACTCGGAACCTCGGCATACGGCTGGACAAAAGACAAGGCGATAAACGCTGGCAAGTACGCTTGGGATAAAACCAAGGCCGGCGCAGAGGCCGCCTATGAGTTCGGCCGAGATACCGCACTCCCCACTATGACAGAATGGGGAACTAACGCCGGTAAGTGGACTATGGACCAGGCTGGTAAAACTGGTGGTCGCTTGTCCAGGGCTGGCGATTGGATAGGTGATAAATTTGGAGCATTCCGTAGAGGAATGTCCGGAGATGGATCTAGTCAATCGGAATCGGGTGGCATCGGCCGAGCGTTCGGTAAGCTTGGTAGCGGATTAGGATGGTTAGCTGGAAGCGGCATCGATGCTGCTAAGAGTCTAACTCAGCGCCTACTAGGTGGCGGTGTCCTCGGACGCAATACGCAGAAGACTGTGGATATTTTATCCGCTATCTATAAGCTACTAGATGCTCGTCTACCTAATCGCGCTGGCGATAAGGATGGCAATGGTTACGCTGAAGGAACGTGGCAAGACCAATACGCTGATGAGTATGCGGAGAATAAAGAGAAAGCTGCCGCTGGTACCGGCGCTGAGAGTAAGAACGGCGGAATATTAGCCGGCCTGGCTGGGTTGTTCTCAGGCAAAGGTAAGAAAGACGATGCTAAAGAAGAAGATGAGGAAGATGACGGTGACACAATTGTCGCTGGCGGTTCTTTAGATATCGGCGGCGACGGCGATGATGAAAAGAAAGGCAAGGGTAAAGGAAAGAGCAAGAGTCCTAAAGGTAAGCCAGGTCTCTGGAGTAAGACCAAACAGTTTGGTCGCAATCTCCTGAAGAGTCCTTTAAAGACAGGGCTGGCTGGCCTGGCTACTCTTGGTAAAGCTGGCTGGTGGTTGGCTAAGAATGCAGCCACTCGCGTTGCATGGCCTCTCGCTAAGGCTGTAGTAATGACCGTTGGCATTAAGCCTCTCCTTATCGCGGCTGCTATCGCTGGCGCTGGTTATCTAGCTTACAGAGGATATAAAGCCTTAACTGCCCATCGCTTTGGTGACATGTCGAGCATTCGTTATCAGCAATATGGTTTTGCTGCGGATGACCAAGGTCATTTCCAACAGGTAATGGATCTTGAATTAAAGATCGAGAAATTTGTTAAAACCGGGGAAGGTGGTTCTCTAACGATCGATGACAGTGGTATCGAAACCGCCGAGATCGTTAAGGACTTTGGCTTAAATCCGGAAAGCAGGACCGATGTCAATCGCTTCATTAGTTGGTACCAAGAACGCTTCAAACCAGTGTATCTGACATGGCTAACTGCCATGAAGAATACCGGCGGTAAGAAGATCAGTGCTGCTGATAGCTTATCCGCTCAAGATAAGTTAGCGCTTCTGAAGCTCGTGGCTTTCCCCGATGGTCCTTATGGGTACAATACTTCTCCGTTTAAGGATTTGAAGTCGCTTCCATCTAGCTCTTCGACTGTAGCTAATGCTGTAAAGGTACTGACTGCTACATTGGAGAAATCAGCGCAGACTGAGACGACTAAATCTCAGATTACGGAAACTCAAGCAGCTACGGCTGGTACAGCTATCGCGGCCACTCAGCTATCAAAGGTAGCCGATAAGCAAAATGAAGGCGGCTCTAAAAATGCTGCCGTCACTAGCATGATCGGACAGCCGGGCTCTGCTGCAGCTGCCGCGGCATCGACTATGGTCGGTAGGGCGACTGTATTTAGTCCTGACTCTTCTGCCAATGTTGTTCAGATGAACGTTCGCGAGCTGACTCCGATCGAATCGATTCGGATGCGGGTATATGGACTAACTAGCTCGGATAGCTTGAAAGTAAGTGCGATCCTAAGACTAGAGGCATTAGTTCTACCAAATACCGCAACTCAAGGCGATGTAGTTGTCTGGAAGGGCGATGTCTTCGCTATCGCTAATCGCGTATCTGGTTTATTCCAATTCTCCACTCTAAATAGCGACCATGGAGAGATGTGGCAGCGTTGGTTCGTCCGTAGATTCTTACCGACGTACCTAGCGTATCTGACCAATATCTTTAAGGTAGTTGGATCGTTTAATAAGGATGGTGATCAGGGTAAACTCAATCCGATCCAGATGGTAAATCTAGCTAACGCGATGAGCGGGGCTACTTACCAAGGGAATCCGGTTTGGTCATTTACCGATTCTCCGTTCAGGGATTATACTCTCACGACAAGTCCCGAATCGGTATCTGCGTTCATCGATGTAATTGCCAACAAGGCAAAAGAAGGCGCTACGCTAAAAGAAGAAGCGAACCGCCACATGAGCACAAATGACTCTGTGAAAACTGCAGAGGCTGCAAAATCCAATATCAGTAGTGGCTCTGGTTCACAGCCAGGGATGTTCTCACGCGCTGCTAATTGGATTTCCAATACAGCATCTAGCATGGCATCGGCTGTTGGTAGAGCTGCTATGGCTACGGCTTCTGGTGTAGCCGGCGCTGGTAGGTACATTGCTCAGTCTTTGGGACTGGCCGGTAGTACAGCTGACGTCTCTGATGGTACTGGTGGTAAGATCGATCAGCTGCCAATGCCAAAGCCTGGAAGTGGCTATCAGGCATTTAAAGAGCTACTAGATGCAGCGGCTAAAATGGTGGGTGTGAATCCGACTCTACTTGCGATCATCTGTGCTATCGAATCCAGTTTCAATCCATCAGCTAGGCCAATCGATAAGAACGGAAAAGCTCTATCATCGGCAGCCGGACTGTTCCAATTTATCAAGAGTACCTGGCAAAGCATGCTGGCAAAGTTTGGCAAGATGTTCGGTATCAGTATGTTCGCTTCGCCGACTGATCCGCGAGCCGCTGCGCTCATGGGCGCTCAGTTTCTGAAGACGAATATTGAGCATCTGAAAAAGGCTCTTGGTCGTCCCGTTACGTTTGTTGAGGCCTACATGGCTCACTTCCTAGGTGCTCCTGGCGCGTCTCGCGTACTAAAGCATAGTCCGGAAACAATCCTGGCTCCGCTAATGCCGGATGCTGTAAAGGCTAATCCGTGGGTGTTTCTTGATAAGAGTGGTCGCGCCAAATCTCTCGGCGAGATACTCTCTGACTTCGCAACGAAGTTTAAGAAACAAGCCGAGCGCTGGGGCATTAAGCTGAGCGATACCGATCTGCAGACTCCGGCCGATAAGGAAGGAGCTATTGCGGATGCCAATAACGGCAGTGGTGCTGCGGCTAACGCTGGTGGTGGAATAGGTCCAGACGGACAATCTGCTGCAGCTCCTACACCTGCTGGAATGGGCGGCTCACCAGCAAACACGCCAACCGTAACTGCTGGCAGCGATGTATCTAAGGGCGGTACTGCCGATGGTATGTTGCCAGTTGGAGCACCTGCTCCTAGCCCAGTGATGCCGTCGTCAGGCGATGCCGCTGCAACTCAAAAGGCGCGGCAAGAAGAAGTCAATCAGAAACAAACAGTTAGCTCAGCTGAAGTCACAGCAATTCTCAAAGAGTCTCTTGCTACGCAGATGCGTTCTGAGTTGCTACTGAGAGAAATCTCCAACACTCTGAAAAATGGAGCGTCGGCGATACCAAATGCTGCGACTCCTGATCCTCGAAGTGGGGCTAAACAAGTTTCTGGGAGACCGATGCCAACTGAGGCCGTCAGTTTACGACGGTCTGCATAAGCAGTAATGAGGATAGGGAATCTTCTGATTCCCTATCCTCTCTATTTTGTTTTAACCGGCAAGGAAAAGCAATGGCTAACGTCTATGCAAGAGACACCCAGTGGATTAAGCGGGCTTTTATCATGCCTGATTCATCTGGCGAAAACGAATACAAAAGTCGCCGCTTCTTTTCAACAGCGTCGATTAAATTTACCGATTCATCGGTAGGTGGTAATACGGTAATTAACCCCCCGTATCAATTTACAGAGTCTGCCGACATTCCTCTACCTGGTATTTTTCGAGGCGAGGTTTCTGGCGACCCAGTAATGCATGGTCAAGGTCCCTATTACAGTGAGGCCATTGACGACAATATGCAGCAAGTACATTGTCGCATGGGAGTAGCGAAACATAACTCGCTGACTCGCTTCTTTGGTAATCTGTACGATACAGACGCCGGGCGTCTAGCTAGAACTGGTCGGACCTTTGATCCGTTCTTCCTGCTGGGTCGGGCTGCTGGTTTTGTCGTCTCTATTATCTTTTGGCCGATTATGGCAATTCAGCTAGCTGCTGCTGGTATACGGATGTTGTTAGGACATCCTACTACCAAGTTCTACTATCTGAAACCAACAATGCCGATTTTCTGGAATGCTGCAACTTATATTGTCAATCAGCTAACTGTTAATAAAGGTATTGTTCCGAGATTCATGGACGATCGCGAACAGAGTCAGACCGGTGAACGTAACTACGGCTATTCAGCAAGCGAGATGGAAGAGTTCAGTAAAATCCTTCCTGATATCTTCGAAAAAGATGGATCAATTAACGTCTACGCTGTAGCTAATAGAGCCCAACGTATTGCACGCAAAGTCTATTTGAATATGGAGAACGCCATGAGAACTCATGGATCGCTCCTAGAGGCTATAAATGCTATCTACGGTCAAAGATACGTTGATCAAAAACCACCAAATCTCCTTTCACGAGAAGGCGATGAGTCTCCTTCGTATATGCAGATGTATTTCGAGAAGGGTGGCGGCAATGCCAATGATCCTTCCATAGCTGGAGGAAATAAAGGTGAGGTTGGTAAAGTGCCAACTACTCTTGGAGCTGCTATCGATGAGGCTCAAGAAAAACCCAAAGAAGCAACTACACCGACTCAACAGACGCAGAGTACCGACCCTACGTCTAAGATTCCAGCGCAGGATGGTACTGGTAGATCTAATTCAGGTGAGTATGAGGTCATCCTTGAGCCGGTCATGGATGAATCTGGAACCGAGACCAGTGAATCTATTGCAAATCGCACAAATGCGTTTGAAAGATTCGGAGAGTTCTTTACTTCGGAACTAGATCACGGCGGTGCTTTCTTCTCTTTCAGACCAGATTACGCTGGCCCTGTCCAGGAATCGTTTTCAAATTCCTTTGGTCAGTCTGAGATTCAAAGTACCATGAATAGCCTGTCTAGCAAAGCTCGCAATGCTCGATTCAACTTTGCGGATGGTAATCTTGCGGGCGGACTAATGAACGAAGTACTTGATGCCGTTAAGGGCTTTATTGGCGGCACTCTTGAACAATTTAGCGTTCAGGGACTTCATGTACTAGCCGGTAATGCGTTTACTGATATCCCGATGGTTTGGGAATCAGCTACGGCAAATCTCCCGACTGCAAATTACACAATTCGTTTAGGTGGTCCTTACGGCAATCCAATATCGCAACTGATCGACATCGATATCCCTCTAGCTTGCTTTTTGGCAATGGGATTACCAAGGGCAACTGGTCCTCAGTCTTACACTTCTCCGTTCTTTCTCGAGTACTACGATCGAGGTAGGTCGCAATCCAGACTAGCTTGCGTCAGTGCGCTCAGCTTTAACCGAGGCGTTGGTAATCTCGGATTTACGGATAACTGGAGAGCTCTTGCTGTTGAAGTTAATCTGACGATTATGCCTCTAGATACAATCGTAGCTATGCCAATCACCACAGGGCTGACATTCAATCCTACCAAGATTATGTTTAGCGAAGATAGTGCGTTTACTGACTATCTCAACGTACTGTCTGGCATGGGCATGCAAGATCAGATATACGCGTACAACAAATGGAAACTGAATATCAGCCGAGCATTACAGAACTTCGATACGTTCTTCTCCGCAGCACACTTTGCATCGTTTGCTAGCGACATCATGCCGGTTCGCTTAGCGGGACAAATCATGCGCGGTACTGGTACCTTCGGTTTCAACGGTACTATCAGAAACTAAAAAAAAAATATACACCACGCCCCATCTGGGGCGTGGTGTATGTCTATCGTTTAAATACTAAAGTTGGGAATTCTTTTGTGAGAGTTGACGAAACTGACAATTGCTGTACATTGGCAAGATGTGCTAGATTTCTACGCACCGGTATAGCCGGATATCTGTGTGAAGCGTATTTCGCCACATCCAAAAATTCTCGACTAGCTCCCATCAGTTGCTCGAAAGACTGAATCAACTGACCATTATTGAGGCGCTGGCTATGCCAGTATGGATCAATTCGGTTGAAGGTCGTCTCGATGGTAATCAGTTCTTGCTCTAGGTTTCTGTTTCCATATGTGTCGTAATAAGCACGGTAGCTTCTTACAAAGTTAGGAATTGTTGTAGGGGCAATAGCTCTGACGTAACCATACGATGTTTTTTCACTGATACTGAAAAGATCACTGAGCCAGCCGGCTCTTGTAACTGATGTAAGCACTAATCCGGATATCAGATTCGCAGTTTGCGGATCTACGACTGCTTCAAGAATATCCTTAACAAATCCACCTAAACCAGATTTGATACCTTGATGAATAACGCCACTAAGTAAAAGTGACGTCTGCTTCTTATTACCTAAATCCAAATTACCGGAGAGAGCGAGATTCTTCACCGTATCAACAAAACTCTTTACTCCGCTCTGCTGCAGGAGCTTGTCCATCGATGTAGAGCCAAATACATTCTCTAAATTGGACGTTATAACCGGGGAGATTTCGAATTGTTTTATCGAATCTAAGACGCTGGCTTTAATACTCGATCCAGCGCCATCAAGGGCACTCGCTAGGTCTGGGACCAATGCTCTGCCTTGTTGGAGAAGCTTCTCAGGAGTTAACTGTTTAGCTTTTGCCTCTACCTCAGCAATTACAGACGTAGCCTGATTGACTGCTGCATTGGCATCTTTTAAAATGCCCTGTAAAGCACCCGTGTTGAATTTGGGGAGCATGCCATCAATAATACTCGAGTCGAGTTTATCGAGGACAGATGTAATATCGTTTAACGGAGCAGTCGATGCCACGTCGTAGATATCAATTGCTTTTAGTGAGTCCAGAGGTCCCGTTACAAAGGTTGGCAATGCTAGCCTGGGCGTCGTCATAATTCTTCCTCAAGTCAATTCTCATGCATTCAAACATGATGACAAATTTATCAGCTTCTCTTGGCCTAACCTTGAAAGCTAAACCTGTCTTTTTGTCTGTCATCATGTAGTAATGATCAAATGGTAACATTGAGCGAATGAATGCCAAGTAAGCCTTTTGATTACTCAGGACCTTGGATCTGTTCATATCGCGTATCATGTCATCAAAGTCACTTGGGCGCGTATCTAAGTACTGCCTTGATTTTACCTTTACCAATAACGGGGACATTGTTCGAAAAGCCTCTTCCTTACATCCCGTTCTTACATAATGGTAAAAGTTTTCCATTGTAGAAAAACTACCTAGCTTTGGGTGCAAAACTGCAACTGGGGCGAAGTGAGTGAGGAATCTACCCAATGGTGTTTTACCGTTCGAGTAGATGTTGATGTGACTTATTCCGTCCTCTTCTGGTTTGAACGAGAAGATTGGAATTGGCTTTTCTGAATCCATCGATTAATTATCCCATTGGACAAATCTTTTTATTGGTGCGTTAAGAACCCCTGTCGTGATATGGATATCCTCGATCAGGATAATGTTGATCTCTTGCTTCCCAGGCGTCGTTAAGCTATATTCTTTACGAACGCCGTTAGATAGTAGATCGTTCAGAACGAATCCGTTCTGTTTAATAACTCGTTCATTAAAGTCTGTCTTTGACAAAATGTAGTCAAAGCTAGTATTGGCATTGTACCCAATAGACGAGCTGACCCTACAGCCAACTGGTTTTGGTCTTAACTTCTTTACTTCATCGGGCATATGTTTAGGAAACATTTTATACCTTTGATTATTCTTATATAAAAAAGATAAGCCGGAGGGGATCCCCCTCCGGTTTTTGTCAGATCAGTACTGATCGGTATCCTGAGTTTTGTAACTGAACTCGCTTGGCTTACAGCCGCGCTGAATATATGCGCGATATTCTTCCAAGAATTGCAACAGTGGCTGACGGGCCGGCACTTCAATTATTAGGCCAGCTTTATTTGTGTAATAGCACGTGAACGGCAGGATGCAATCCCTGAGCATTTTAATCAATGCTACGTTTTGAGAAATCTTTGCAATGTGAGCTCCAATCACTAACTCGTTCAGATTGCCGATCTGACGAACCTTGAACCTACCGAAGCGCTGTTGCATCTTCGTGCCGTATGCGTCTCGGATTTCGTCGGGTACGTTTACATGTGTGACCCAGAAATAGAAAGCATTGATTGATCTGAATGGGCCGAATTCTGGATGCTGGAAACGACAATCCGCTTCAGCAGCTAACAACTTACCGAGAGGTGTCTTGGACCACGTATGTACATTGATGTGGTCGACGCCATCCATTTCAGGCTTGTAACGACTATCGTTATTCTGCTGGATCAGCTCCGCTGGAAGAATCACTGGTGTTGGTTTCTTCTTGCGGCGCGGCGGTGTTTGCGGTGTTGTCGTCATGGTTCGTTTTTGGAATTAGTTTTTCAAGGTTGACATGCAGCGCATGATGATGGATGTCGGTACGACCGGAACGCCTGGTATTCATAATCAGGTCAAATTCCGCCACCTTAATGATTTTCAGTCCTTTCGTGAAAGTTTTCATTGTCATCTGCAGTTCACTCAGTTGACGTTTGATGCAAGCGCGAGTGCTACTCAGCTTTTCAGGCTCCGGTACATTCCGAGGGTCTTCAAGATAATCGTTCAGACAACGCTCAAATTCAGCGTCAGTTATTTTCAAATTACGCCGGATGAGGTTCCACATATAAGCCAACAACTGATCTTCTGGTAGATGGCTATTTTTGGGTCTCCCATTGAACGGCTGTTTTGTCCCAATCGGGTTCATACAGTCTCCTGTCTATTGACAGATTGCTAATACGAAGCGCTCAACGCTCAAGAGCATTTTTGCACTTCTTCTCGATGCATGGTTATCGAGAAAGGTTTCATTTGGTTCAGTTACTTCTTCAAGGACTCGGAGTAAATCTAAGGCATCGTTCACCAATCCGAGACTATGTTTAGAAAACTGAATGTACTCTCTTCTGTCCTTATCTACATAAAAGTCTCTGACGAAGATCGTGCCTTCAGAAATTGATTCATTCGCAAATGAACTTCTGGTTTTTATTTCAGTTATGCGCCTCCTTATTTCCGTACGCAATTGAAGAATATCAGCATGAAAGCTGTAGAATGTTTTGGTCTTTCCCCCATGTTCGTAGAGATATTTAATTAAATCTACATTTAGTCGAGTCAATATCTTGTGAAGACGCTGCACATTGGGTATTTTAGCGGAGCTGTTAATATCCGAAAAAAGCCCTCTGTGAAACAGCCTCCATAAGAGCCAGTTCCATTTCAGAATTTGGTTTTTCACATGTGGAGATCTCGCTACTAGACATATATGTAATATGTCATTGAAAAAATATTTAATCGAAATGGGACAATCATGACCATCATGGAATCGAGTGACAATGACGATCTCGCTGAGCTGCCTGCTCTCGAGCCAACCGAAGTGATTTTAGCTGGCGAAAGCTCCGCTAATCAAGTCGTGCAGTCTGTAACCACAACTCCGCAGCAAATGTCAGATGACGAGATCCTGGCATTTACACAAAATGCGCGTATCGGAATCGCCAGTAAGCTCTTAGCTAATGGAAAGATTCCTGAAGATAAAAGCGATCGCAACCTTCTTACCAATGTGTTGGATGGTTTAGATCGCCAGGTCATCAACAAGAAACGAGTGGATGCAGAAGTCAATCAAGCTAACGAACTAGCTGCAGCCACTCTATCGATCACCAATCTTCTCAACACAGTTGCTCGTGATGTCTATACAGCCGGCATTCCCGTTGAACGGACTTTGCCGGAGATTCCGATGGAATGCGTTACTCTCGTAGAGGCCAAGTTAGTCGAAGGTGAGCTAAGTGGCACTTACGTCCAGGAGACAATCGAGGATTTCAAAAAGAGAACCGACAATCTCAAGGATTAGAGATACCAAACAGGGCATCGAGGTGCGTTTTCTTCTCTTTGATGCGATGAGCGTTGATGTCAATTACAGAGAAATTTGCAATAGGTAAAAGCTCTAAATCAATCATAGGTGAGGCGATGAGCCTCACCTCTGAGAATGGATCGACTTGAGCGTTCATCATCTCTTGCATCTCTTCCATATTTGGAACTTTTTGTCCAAAAATAGCAGGACCATACAACTTGACCTCAGTGAGAGGAGACTTTATCAAACTCTCACCTTGGGCTCGAATAAACTCCTCGTAATCGTACATCGTCAGCATGGCGTAGTGATTGGACACAAAGCCGGGGGTTAGTTGACTTGGATGCAACCGCTGAAACTTGATCTCGAAGTCAACCCCAACAAAATCTTTAATCACTTCGGCCATCTGAAAACGTTCGTCATCCGATAGGAGGTGGGGGTACTCGTTAATGTGAATCTCAAATCCTGAAGAGAATGGGGACTCCAGAACTTCCTTTATCAATTCTTTTACCATCGATGGTAATGCGATTGCAGCGAACATGGTCATCATTGAGTTTTCAAGAACTTTGGGATTTGTTCCTCTGTTCTTGTAGAGCTCACGGTATGCCTGCTCATCGATATCTGAGTATCTCCAAAACTCATCTGACTGCCGTTCGAAATAACCTTTGGTCATAATTTCCGCTGCGTGAGCAGCGGAAATCAGACTTATGCAAGCAAGGCGGGTATCGAACAAACAATCGAGAGCTATCAAAACTCGTTTGACTAGCGACTCGTCTTTCATCTCAGGGATCCATTAAGGTTGATTTAAGGTGCATGCCTGTGAGGATTGTTTGCACCGCTTGAGTTGATTTTACTTTGGTACCGAGTTTGAGAATTTCATCCATCGATGCGCCGCCACGCTGAGCGATTTCGCGATTCATGGCGTTGAGCGCTTTGTTATCGCCACCGCGGATTTTGTAAAACTCAGTGAGCGATTCAACCATGCCAAGGGCCACAGCTACGTTGCCTTCTGGGCCTGAAACAGTGGTACCCTTACTTGGGCCGGTTACCTGTCCGGTCAAATGATCGATTGTGGAGTTATCTACTGGCACAGATGCCTTCTTAGAGAAGTGCTGCGCCTGTCTGCGAACAGGACCATCGATGATCAGATATGGGTGGTTTGATTTGAAAGGCGGCGAGCCATCTTTACGGTCAATCCATACGTGTTCGAAGAATTCATGTCCAAACTGATCAGCACAAGCGAAGATATGATCCATATCAAACTTCTTACTGTCGCCAATTGGTACAGTGATGCTGAGTTCAACGGTTTGGTTTTCTAAAGCTACCATAAATGCATCGAACTCTTTATCCGACATTTTCGTAACGGTAGCCTTTAGACGCTCATAGTCAAAACCATCGGCGTCTAACTTCTCAAACATACCTAACAACACAGCCTGGGCTTTTTTACGATTACCAGCCATTATGTACTCCTTGATTTTGAGCATTGGTGATATTTGCATCCATCCAATGCCTCTCAAGAAAGATAGCTAACTCTTGAACAAAGTCCATACTGTAATCATAATCGTACACATCACGATAATTACAAATAGCTAGCCTTGGTCTTTCTAAAGTCAATCTCCAGTGATTTGGAAAGAGGTCCTGCATAGATCGCATTCTGTTGCGATACTGATCTTTGAAAATCTGAACATCCATTCTATCGTCCGATATATCATCCAACCATCGGAAATCAGGGATGAATGGAATATTGGTTCGAGCTTTACCTAAAGTATATCGTTGTAATCCAATATGGACAATGGCGTATTGCTTGGCAATAAACTCTTTAATCTGGTACGGATCGATTATCGCTATTTCTGTTTTCGTCGCTGGGGCTATGTTGCCTAGATCGATCATCTGCAGAGAGAAATTCTTTTTCTTATCTCTGACGCTAACTCTGTATTCTTTTGAGTATTTATCTTCGCCGAGAAAAATAAGTCCGGACGACTGGCTCTTGAATGGAAGTAGTGATGGGCGATAAACATTCAGCTTACCGTCAAACACCATTGGATCGACCACCCTATACCTGCCGTCATGTTGCTGACACCAGAGCTTCATCAGTCCGGACGTACCAAAATCGGTATTTGCTATCACAAAGATGGTTTTCTGAATGCTAAGACCACCTATGTTTTTATTAATGATCTCACTAAACATATCGAAATCATTAAAAGAAGGGGACCCGACAATGCAGATCTCGTTATCGAAATAACTGTAGTCCACAATGTCGGTATCAATTTGCAGTTGAGTGGGACGCCGCTTGGTTAGGATTCTTGCGGCGTGTCCTCGGCTGGCGAAATATTTTCGCACTCGATTGTAGAGACGGACTCCGCACTTGCTGCCTGATCTACATCCGTCTGGCGCTCCAGCGGCGTATTCAGGTAATTCTCGTACTGAATGAGACATGGCACAATGAATTTCCGGAAGATGAGTGCCCATTGACCAGGTTCGATAATCACATCCTGCAGCGTGATGCGAGCGGCCATCGTTTCAAACGGCATGCCGCCAAGAAATGCGCGGAGAGTGCGGTTGATGAGATTGATCTGGATCGGCACTGTGGTTGCTGGATTGAAGACGGCAGAGTGAACGCGGTCGACGATTACCTGGATGGTCTGCGGGATGTTCTGGAGCGCCCCATCGCTGAGGACTACTCGAATGAGTGATCCCAACAACGCGGGCATGTTGTGTTCGGGATCGAATTCACGAGCACGGAGCATGAGGTATTCTTCGTTGGTCACTTCCTGAGTGCTGACCTCACCTGTTTCGCGATTCAGAACCTTCATTACCAGGTAGATCTCTGGGCTTGTTCCAAACTCCAATTGGCCAACTTCATAGATCGGCGGCGGAGCGATGATGTTGGTCTCTTTTTCTTCGATGTAAACCCCGGGGGCTGTGATGCCTTCCTCAGCCACTTGGAGCTCTGCTGAGTCTGCTTTTCCAAGAATGTTTTCGTTCATGGTGATTCTCTCTTATTTGAAATTGGCTTTGATTTTGGATTTCTCCGAATCAGGTAGCCAGTAAGGAATGTATTCGCCAGTACGCATCTTCAGCATATCCAGAGTACTGAGAAACGCGGTTTCGTCATGCACGCCAATAGGTGCCCACCAGCTGCGAGTATCCATCAACTGCTCCCAGTTGTAACCGAGCTTAACCAGGTCGTGCATCAGTTGTGCGGGGGTCACAACTTCGGCAGTGAGTCGGAGATTGTCGAGCATATCGTGCTGTAGCAACTCACAGCTCAGTGTGAGAGCACGGCGCAAACGCGCATCGGTATCTATCTTTGAGCGAATTGTAGTTCTTGACAAAGAGCAGTCCGGCAAACACTCAAGTGCATAGTTCTGATCATTGCCCTCAAAACCGAATTTATTTTTCTTCAAATAGTTAAACTCGGATAGGCTCGGCAAGATGCCGTCTTTTTGGGAAACAACAATTTCTTGCACATAGCCGGACATGCCAGCTTTACCTCGGAGGTTTTGAATCTGAACGATGTTCAGGTCCGGATCCATTGGCACTTCTTCGCCAGGAACACGAGGATATTGAGCGCCTTTTGTACGATCGTTGCGGAAGACACTAGCATGGATCATGTGGTAGCAATCGGTAGTCAGATAGTTGAACTTCCGAGTTGCGCCCATGATCTTGTCGTTATTCCTCAGATGCTGCAGCCTGACATTGGCTGTTGGCGACGCATATGGATCTTGCATCATCTCTTTGCCGAGCTGGGCTGTCATGAAAAGCCAGTGGCAAGCCGAATTCAGATAGAACGGAATTTCGGTAATCAGCGCCACTTTAGCGAGGCCCTGGCGCATATGGATCGTCTGGCGTTTCGAGTCACCGATTTCGTTGGCTTCCTGAATTCCGACGATATCTTCTGTCTTGAACTCAGAAAACGAATCCATTGCGCTAGCCGATGGAACAGGAATCCGATATGGCTTACCGGTCGTACCATCGAGGAATGGCAGCTCAACATAAGCGCCTTTTGTTCCATTCTTGAAATACTTGATCTTGTCTTTGAGGTATTCTTTCAACACCTCGTACCACTTGTTACCAAAGTAACGAGTACCATCTGTAACCCGGAGGCGTTTGGTTTCGAACAAATCTTCGCCGCGAAATTCGCGAATAGCGGAATACAGCCGACGAATACCTGGGCGATGAACGTTCAGTTCGGTATCGTAGATATCCATTGACAAAACGCCAAGTCGTGCGCAAACGGTCAGGAAGAGATACTCCATGAAAGTCGACTTGAACATGTTCTCCTTACCGACGACACCTACGCCGAACGAAGCACCGCCATTTAGAACGTTCTCACCATGGACTCCTCTTAGGTAATATCCATAAGGTACATCGAGTCCAGCACCTACGTTTACCAGAGGTTTGATTTCAGGAGCTTCTTCGAAACTCGGTCTTAGCATCATTTGCAAGTACCTCAATTAGTAAAGTTGTTTTAGTCAAGATATTTTGGTCTGATGATTTTTATTAATTTGGCTAGCGTGGACCTTAAATGCTATGGAATCTTTATAACCCTATTCATAGACGAGGATGTCAAGTGAACACTGAACTAGAAAACAAACTTGCTCGCATGCGTAACCTTATCAGCTTGGAAGCTGGGGACGCAGTGGGACTGGCATCGCGAGTCGATGCTATCATTTCGAGCCTCTCGGATGTTAGCGATAATGCTCTGTCAGCTTTATCAGGACGCATCTCGTTGTATCGTGACTTCAGCGGGCCGCAGCGCGATCTGCTTACGCTCGTTGCCAAACACAACTATGCGGATCTCGCACAGATCCATATCCCAAAGCCTGCTGGTCTGAAGGTTACCTTCCTGGAACTACTGACAGGATATTTGGTTCCTGGCGCGAATTACTGCTCTGATGTAATTGCTCAAATCGATGGCTTCACTGGCTTTATTGGGCGAATTGTTAATAATCGCCAAGATCGTATCGCCATCAACGATATGTATGCCGGTACATCCGCCATCACCGAGAGCCGTTACACCGAAATGTCAACAATCCATTCAGCTCGACAATCTTGCTTTGTGACAGGCGGAAATGAGGCCTCTGCAAAGTTGGAAACTCTGGTGGAATCAAACAACCAATGGCGCGATATCATCTCCAAGATGAATGAGGTCGACAATCTCCTGAAGAAGATCTCACCGAAGGCCATGGAAGGCAAGGTCAACAAGGCTGTTAACTACCTCAAGACGCTCCGCGCATCAGCTAACCAGGGTAACATGTCGGATGTCTCTCCTGAGATGCTTCTGCGTCTCACAGAGTACATCGAGGCCACTGCCCGTAGTGTTGAGTTGTACTCTATTGTCTATTACGACGCGCTTGGCTTCGCTGAAGCTTTCAAAGAATCGACAAACAAACTTAAGGCAATCCTGAACGAGAGCTAAAAGCATCATACACCACGACGCCCATTGGGCGTCGTGGTGTATTTGTGTATTACTGACCGTTGAGAATTCGACGCAAGGCTAAGAGGGTGGTCACATCAGTAACCACGTCTGCTGGTTCTTCGTACAGAATCCATTTTGGTATGTGCTTATAGATCTGTGATGCCACTTCCACACATTCATGATTGCTTGACAGAGATTTCGAGTTAGCCAGATCTGAGATCTCGCTAATTTGATCATCTGAATAAATCAGTCGATACAGATAGATCGGAAGAACAAGAACATCGTCCGTAAGTCCTACAGATAGCGTTGTGTTCACCAATGAACGATGTCGCTCACTAGCGGCCTCTGCGCCAAACAAAATCGGCATCAGCGATGATAACAGAAGAATTCGCCGCCTTGATCTTGGAAAGATGGCAGTAAACAGCTTCGTTAAACATTGCAGTATTTTTTGCTTGGCGCCGCATCCAGGTTTGTAATACTTGAGATGTGCAGGTTTCAGTGTTGTGGGCATTTTCGATTAAGTGGCGGTAATTGTTGGTTACCGCTCCCTCGTTTAGATGTTAACAATACGGAGATTGGAATATACACCTGACCATATTCCAATTCCACCTGTTACTTCAATGATTGTTGCAACGCGGAACGATTTTACAACGCCGGCTGCAGGCGTATGATCGCACCAAGTAATGGCTGAGACCTTTGGGCGGCGGTCCTCGAGACGTTTAAGGATATTGCGCTCAACGATATCAATGCCAAGGGTAAAACGGCAATCGGTAGTCTCTATACCATCTGCGCTGGCAAAAGCGACTGGTGTATTGAAGTGAGTTAAGCCAACTACAAACTCGTCATTCAGTTTGTATTTTGTCTCTTTGGTTTTCTCGTTCTCTTCAACGTCGTAGATTCGAGGGGTGATGTCCGTGACAACGATATCCTTTTCACCGGCTTGGAAACTCTTCAAAACCGTATTCAGATTGTTGTATTCGTCCACTTCCCATTGAGCTTTACGCGCTGGCTTCAGCTCACGAGAAACTGGCTGATCACTGACATCGCAAAGATCCATTTTGAGAGGGCTGCTTCTCAGAAAGATATTCGTTCCGTAAGTCAGGATATCAATGTAGTTGGTTGGCTTCATCAAGTAATCGAGTCGACCAACAATAATGGACGGTAAGTCCATAGCGAATTTGCACTGATATTCGATAAACGATTCAATCACTGGCTCTGGCTCGTCCATATAAACAACAGCCAAAGAACGATTGGGATCTACCGATCCGATCATCGAGAGATCGTCATCCCGAATAGCACTTGACAGAAGATACCGACCCGGTACCAGCGACTCAGAGTGAGTCGAGAACATAAAGCGAGGCATACCAAAGAATGGATGCTTTTCGATACGAATCTGATTGCCTGCGTCGTCAGTATAGGAATTTTTGTCCCAGTACTTTGTCGGCGGGTAGTTCTTCTCGAGAGTATTCACTATGTTAGCCATCGATCGGGTAATGCCGATCGTAGCCAATCTGTCGGCCATCTCGTTTCCAAGGAAACCAGAGTGTGCGTAAATGTGGGCAATGGTCAAAGACTGTTTGTTTTCAGCTAGCTTATCGATGAGCTGCATGATAGTCTGCCAGAGGTCCATGTTACTGACTGGCGAACCATCCCGTTTCTTCCACCCATTTGACTTCCAGGTATTTAACCATTTATTCGAGCCATCCACAAAGTACATGGAGTCAGCAAGAATATATACATTGGCTGCTTTTGTGCTGATGGCTTTCTGAAGGGCCATGATACCGGCTGTCAGCTCAGCTACGTTGTTGGTCACCCAGCCACTAAAAGAAGTAACTGAGTCGATGTAACCTAACGGGGTCACGAGCTGGTGTTCTGTTTTGACTTCGTCGTTTACAATGTATCCGACAGTAGTTAGCTTGACACTGGTGTTACCAGTTCCCTTTTTCGGACTATCAAGAGAGTAGCTGTATCCGTGCATGCCAGAACCACCATAGCCAGGACCAGATGATGGGCCTCGACTACCACCGTCGGTGTAGAGGACCAGACCATCTGCACCTTGGGTGGTATCTTCGCTATCTTTTACTTTGGTGTCCATTCCAAACTCCAGTCCTTAAATATTAAAACATGACATTCAATGTCACGTTGTATCCTACATAATTCATGGACTTAAATGAATTTTACTGTCTTTAGTAGTTGGCTTATGCGCGATGGGTTTATCGGTCACGTTAACCAACTCTTGGAGACACCATTTGAGAATATCCGGGGTATTGGGATCTCCACTAGCGAGAGATTGTTTACCTGTACGACACTCGCGTAATTGAGACTGTAGCGTTTCGATTTGCTCTTTGTAGCTACGCTCCATAATTACCTTTTGCTCGGTAATCGCGTAAATCTTCGGCAACGTCACATAGTTTGCGTAAAAAGAAATGATGACCAGAAGAAAGAAAAACAATCTGATTTTATTTTCTCGGAAAGCCTGTTTAAAGGTCAGCTTCCCAAGAATCATTTCTCTAATTAGAATAAATAACAGTTTAAAGACCGACACACCATACCTCCCCATTCAACATAGGCAATTTTATGGCCTATAGGTAATTTATTTTTTAAACACTCCAAGGAGATTACTGTGATTTTTGTAAAAGGATTCGTGGAGTTCCCATCATTTGCTAACAACGCTCTAGGCGTAGTTGCTCCTCTTGGAGAACTCTCGGCTGTATCCAAGACCTATTCCACTGAAATAGGCATTCACACATCTAGCTTGGCGCCTGCTTTAAATCTCCGTATCTTCAGCATCCAGGAAGAGAATACCGAAGCGGCGCAGGCAACTGATCATCAGATTCAGCAAGGAATGGCTATTCTGGCTAAAATTCATGAGCTGATGCTGGACGAAAACACGTCAGATGCCACTGACTTAATGCAGCGTTTGATGACTGAATTCCCTGCTACTTTTGCAGAGCCAGCTAGCGGTAACATCATCAGCGGTGCTTATGATTTGCCCGAATGGCTTAGCTGGAGCACTAGCGACGGCGAGGTAAGTTTCCGTGTATGGTTTTCGGATGAAGCGTTTCGGTCTCAATATGACATCTCTGAAATCCGTACTGTGTTGCCGTTCGATAACGTCGATTTGTTCTTCCAACAGCCGGCTACCGTTAAGCAGTTGATTGCCAACATCACTCAAACCAATCTCATTGAGAAGATCAACGAGACAATCGGCAACAATCCACAAACAAGCATCCGTACTTTCACGTTCGAATACATCAATCCAAACGATAGCATGGATCGAACACCTGTCAACTTCAGTGCTGTGATCTATGGCTGGGCTGGTAATAACCTGGATGCCATCAAAGACGCATTGGTGAAAGACATCCTCTCCAAGAGTACCCGCACACGAGAGGAGTGGGTAGAGATTCTACCTGATCTTTTTCGTAGGACTGAGTTCATCTTTGTTCCTATGGCCAATCGCTATGCGATCAACGAGATGGAGACCCAGGCCGGTATTTATTCCCCGATCGTTGAGGCGAAACTGATCAGCAAATATATCGATCCTAGCTGGATTGATTCGGCCGAATATTACGTCGATGAGAATACGCAAGTAATGTCTCTCACGTATCGGTCTATGATCACCAGCGTGATCGGTAGTCCCGAAAATCTGAACGGGATGAATAAAATCACCGATCACTTTCCGGACTATATTGCGGTTAGTACCATGAGTACCGACTTCAATCGCATGCAGCTGAAAACGCAACAATGGGTAAATCTACTCAACGCCGCAATCAAGGCAGCTGAGGACTATAGCCCCAATTTCAATATCCCGGCAAATCTGAGTCGTGTGCGGCGCAATGGATGTGATTTCATTGCTTTCAATTTTCACAACGTGCAATATCTGGTGCTGACCAAGCAGAGTCTCTATAGTCAAAACCTACCGCGTGGTGAAGTACCGGAAATGTAAAGGGTTATAAATGGCACTATTCCCACAAATAGGAGCAATGGGGCATTTTAAAATAAAGGCCCCTTTCAATACTCTTGTTAGCAGTGATGTTGTTTATACCTGCATTGCTGTTCGTCGATTTCACGATCTGCATAAACAAGGTATTGATCCATTTGCTCAATATTACTCACCCCGTGGCTTAACCAATGCTGTTTATCAGACTGACGATGCCAATGGCGAGGCCATTGTTACTTTGTCGGATGCAGCTGGTCAGGTCTATCGGATCCCATCTTCGTTCATTGAGGAGTTTCCGACTCTCGGTGGTTATCCGTACGCGGTTATGGGACTCACAGTGAGCATCGGTTCGATGTATAATCAGACTGATATGGCGCCCATAATCGCAGCGGTGAGAGATGCTGTTAAGACGTACGCCGGCATTGATCCGATCGGTGGCATAACTCCAATTGCTCTTAGTGGCGTCACTTATGTCAGCTCTGAAGCGCATAACGCTATTGTCGCAAACCGACAACAAACAATAGATTTCGCAAATACACCAAGTGCGGAACTCAACCGCCTAAGATCAAGCTACGCAGTAGCGCTTGATCGAATTGCTGAGCTAGAACAGTACATTGCTTTAAATCTATAAACTATACATCACGCCCCATCTGGGGCGTGATGTATATATCCTTAACCAATACTTCTCGCAAAGCCATTTATTCCAGGGGCTTCGATAACCGAATTAACAGTCAAGAGATCAATTGTTGCTTTGTCAATATGGACACTGCCAGTGATTGTGTTTCCTTCGCCGTCTGCTGAATCACCAACGCTCAGCTGCAATGGGCCAATCATTATGTTTCTGATTCCCTTGATTGTGTTTACGCCTTTTGATTCAATGGTGGTATTACCGCCAGAATTAACAACGGTATTACTAGTAGTATTGACGGTAGTGTTACCAGGTACATTAACGTTGAGATCATTCTTAACAAGCTCCAGTGATGTATTGTTTTTGTTACTGAAAAATAGTCTTGTCTCTTTTGAATTCAAAACAATATGGTTTCCAACCGTATCGGTTAGAGTAAAGATACCAGTTCCTGTATCGAATTGCACGTCATACCCGAAAGGTTCGCCGTTAGCCTGCGATGTATGGAAATGCACTAATTTTCGATGAGTTGAGATTTCGATATAGTAGTAATTGTCAGCGTTCACTTCTGCACTTTCGACGGTTGTGCCAGAGAACGCATAAATTACTGTTTCTAACTTTCTCAGTTTTAAATCAATACCCAACGTAGTCCAGTAGTATTTTTGCTCATTACCAAATTGATAAATAACAACACGTTCACCGCGACGGACATCTGGAGAGGTTACACGGTTGCCGCTTCCATCGAACGGAAGCCACTCGCACTCGATAGGTTCAGTGCTGACAGTTTGTTCTTCATACGCTGCGCCAGATTGATCGAACCCTTTTCCTTTTTCTACAACTGCTACAGTTGTTGATTCGCCATCTGTAATGGGAAATGTTTCCTCTGGGCGTACATAGACTTTCTTCGAACTAGTTAATTTGTTCTCAGCAACCACACCGTAAGAATAGATGTGGAACTGAGATAATTGAAAATTTGACATATGGCACCGCCTTGAAGTTTATCATTGGATTCGGCTAACTAAATTAGAAAAAAAAAATAGCCCCGGGAAAGGGGCTATTTTTATCACCACTGAATCGATGATACGCCATCGGGCGTACTAACGGCCAGTTCGATAATCTGGCAGTTGTAATACGTCTTCAGGTTGATGGCCTGGCCAAACTGGACCTTGACTGGAAACTTTGTCCAGCCAGCAGGCGCCAGTTTGCAGTGGCCGCGATTCACTGTCACACCGGTGATTGTGGTGTTGTCACGAGCAACCAAGGTTATTACCTTGAATTTGCCAGGAAAGATACTATCGTGAGACCAGCTTGCTGAGAACTCGGCAGCATCAGCAAAACTGATGCTGGTGCAGAAGACAACGAGAGCGAAGAAAAAGCCTTTCATTTTGGATCTCCTTAAATTACATTGAGTCGAGCCGCTTGAAGCGCTCGTCGATGACAGGGTTGGACATGATATCTGCCATGATTACGCCGTACCCGATGTTGTTGCCTTGGGCTTGGTTGAGTACATGTATCAGTTGGCAAACTGCGGCCAGTTGACTGTGCAGGGTATCAGCCATTTGCTGAGGCGAGTACTTCTCGGCCATAGCACGATCAGCTGCGTATTCGAGATGGACAGCATGCTTGGTGTTATCTTCGAGCTCTTGCGCCAGCTCGCCGGCTGTGATCTCGCCCTTGACAAGCCGGGTGGTGCGATCATCAGCGGCTTCCTGCATGCTTTTTTCATCGATGTAAGAAATCAGTACGCCCTGGCGGTCGATCAGCAGCTGTAGCTCTGAAGCTTTCAGTTTGCTAACGACCTCCTCCAGCACCACTATCTTGGTGCCGAACGGCATGATTTCTTCATCGTGAGTGAGCTTAATTCCCATGGCAATTTGCTTGGCCTTGATTTCAGGAGTCCAGCTTATCGTGCCGATACCAGCCATCATGAGCATCACCTGTACCTGGAACTTTGCCAATTCGCGCGAAGGGCAAGACTCCACTATACGTTGAAGAGTGAGGCGGATAAGGTTGTTGTTTTCCATGATTTTCTCCTTGGCATGGATGAAGTCTAACGAGATGTTAGAACTATTCATTAAAGAAATATGTGTTTGAAATACTCCATATCACATAAAAAAATAACCTACTTGAGGTTATTTTAATCGGCTATATTTTCTCCTGAGTTAAACACACTAGCCCCAAGTGGGGCTAGTGTGTATGTTAATATTTTTGAACAATTTCCGGATGTCGAATACGCCGACCTGTCTTAGGAACCACATCGGCGATATATAAAGTATGCACCATGCCCCTATACGTCAGCTTGACACTGCACCGCCGAGAGTCACGCCAAGTAACTTCTAACTTGGTGGCTTCCCTAACTTTGGTTAAAAACTCGACATTGTTTTTATACTTAGGTAGCTCAGTTATGATTTTAAGCAATCCTTCCCTGAGCATTTCTACTAAAAGAGCAGATTCAGACATTGACTCAGTCCTCTGTTTTTATTTCAAGGATGAATACACCCCAATCGGCCACTTGGCGAGCTTATTAAAAAATTCTTTTCCATGCTTACTGGAAAAATGAATAATTGTATTTTTAACACATGTGCCGATTACGGTAAGTTTAGCGTTTTGTAAGTCGCTATAAGGTTTTGATAAAACTCAACAATCGCATCATAATCAAAACATTTTACCATGGGAATCTCCTACTAAAAGATTATTGAGTCTGATCTGTACGGCCTTGTACCATTGCTTTTGCCTTGGTATCATTGGGTTCGTTAAACAGACGATCGCAGAATTCCTTATCTTGGGGATTACTTACTTTCCCTAATTTGAAGTGATCGTAAAATGCCTGGCCCCAGCGCTTGCCTTTGTTCAGATGCCGAAATGCCGCTACTTCAGACTTGCTAAATGTTAGCATTTAAACCTCCCCCTTTAACTGTCGAAAAAATGAAATCTTAACAACTCGCATTCTGCAGCGATGTTGGCTGAAGCCCGAACAGCTAAAGTATGTTGTTCCTCGTTGCCGTTAGTCAGTAGCCTGACCATGTCCAACATACTGATGCTATTCAGTAAAGCTTTAAAAATCACACCAGAATCGTGCTTGAAGAGTTCGATGTCTTCGGCCGAATCGGCAAACTGTAAATAAAAATTCAGGTGATCAAAAGTCAACCTATATCGCTTTGGACGTGATATTTCGTACGAGTTTAATTGTGTATTAAAAGCAGTTAAAGCGTCGCCTATCGAAACAATGGGATCGGAGAGACACGCTGCCTCAATGTCTAGATAGGTCTGCTCTGTAAGCAGCTCCGATGCGACAAATCCAATCAGCCGGCAATCTGGCCTATCTGTTTTTTCTACCAGCTCACTCAACAAGAGCATAGATGCTTCATAGCTAGGCATGAGATCAATTACTTTACGCGGAACCAAACCACCAAAAACAGTAAATATGAACAACAAATAAGCGACCGATAGCATCCTGGCTTCTTCTGCCTTTCTAAGCCAGCTAGGATTGTTACTGAGGTACTCCTTAATTTTCAAATTGAGTTCTTCGAAACTTACTACCGCAACACCCATATCGCGTAGGTTCGAAATAAAACGAGCATATTCATTGTCTGTTGACATTTTTAAATCCCCTTGGGTTCTGATTTGGTTTCTTTTAAATAATTGAGAGAGTGATGAATCTGTTCTTTCGTTTTTTGTTCTGCTCGCCGTCTTAACATAGCGATAAGTCCAAACATCAAACGATAAGATTTGGAATCGGGGCTTACGAATTTTTGGTCGAGGTGCTGAATAATCGAATTATTCATTTTCTTGTAAAGATAGAGCATATTTGTGACAAAATCAATATCGACTCGTTTATCACAATTAGCATTCACCTTTAGCTGGAATTCAGTCTCAAAAACAAATGAGAGATCTTTCTTTTCCAGAGTACCGTATGCCGAAATGGCAGATGTAATATCTGCATTGTACTGCATCAGCATAATTCGAATGATCTCTTTAATCTTCCCGAGATCGGCAGTTGTATCAGCCGCTGTAGCGTCGTCGAAGATATCCTTCAAAACAATACCACTTACAGATTGACCGCCAATGAGCTCCGCTGCTACCTGTCCAAATATCCAATCTTTCCTGAAAAAGATACGACGTACATTTTCGTTAAAAGCAGCTACTGGAATCATCCCACTACATGCAATAGCCAACTTATGAAAGTCAGCCAGAAATAAATAGCTATCAAACAAAAAATACGAATCGTCACACTGATGTCCGTCTTTTTCTTTTCTCTCAGCTAGATTCCAAAGATCTCCAATACTGAGATAGATTACTTTGTTCTCTTCAATAATAGGTTCTTGAGTAATCATGATCGTACCTTTAAAACTGAAATGGTTAAACTACGTCAGTTTAGTAATATATATTTACAAAAAACTTTAACAGCATAAATCCTACATAGCCCCTTAGAGGGCTATGTATTTATTCTTATCTATTTTCAATTACAATCTATCTCAATCTCTCTTTAATAGATTCTTTAAATAACTCTAAATGCTAGCTATCTGCTAAATCTATTACTCTATTACTAAATCCTCATGATTTATAGGGTATTATCATTTTAAGAGAATAAACCCTACCCATTCCTATCCGTAAGGATAGAAGATATATAAGGAGTATTTTTAACTATAGCTAATGGAGGTATTAGGGGTGACCCAGGCACTGAACATTATGGGAACAAGTTTCAGTACATAGAATATAGTAACATAACAAAACAAAAAAAAAGAAAGCTAGGAGAAATCCCTAGCAATCTTTTCTACACTCACTGAAGAGTGTAGGTGCCAGCCGGAAGCATTGCTTCAATATGGCGGAAGAGCACAGCTGCCTTTGCCTTGATGCCCTTACCATTGGGCTTGGTCATCTCGGACATACTGATGATAGTCCGACCATCACTGATCGTGACATCGTCCTCACCCCGGATGATCTGTTGCACCGGAAGCTTGAACTCATCACTTGCTGCAACGAACAAATGACCAAGACGCTGGAAGTCAAGGTCGGGATAGTCCTTCACATCAGCCAGTACGACATTGATACTCATTTGTACTTCCTCCAGTTAAGCCGGATAGAACGGCTTGTTAATAAGACAGTGTTGCATGACCTCCTTGAAGGTCATGCCAACGCTCAGACAGGCAGCACCAACTACAGCTGCCTTATTGTTCAGCATCTCACGGATGCCACGACCACTTACAGCACGCTCACCATCAGCTTCGATGATAGAGCGACTGCAAAACTTGATAACACCACTTTCATCAACCACCAAGTAGAGGTGATCCTCAAACGTGATACCATTACCGCCATCGATGTAGGCGGTAGCAACTCGCACTTCAGCGAGATTCTTCTCATTGGTCTTGATCATGATTTTCTCCGTTCTATGATCGTAAAAGATTACATCCACGACATGTAGTTGTGGGCGGTTATGATGTTGCGATTGTAGGCAGCGACAGCGCGATCGCGCTTAGCCTCAGTGCCCACGATAGAGAGCACAGCCCCGAGAGGAATGCCCATCGCTACCAAAGCCGGAAGGATGTACTTTCCAGACTTGGTCATGTTGCGACTGAGAGTGCGCTTATTCTCAGCACGCTGAGCATTAGTGGGCTCAGCTACGTCAGATTGAAACATCCGGCCATTATGGTAACGACCGGGGTACTGCAGTTTCAGTTGTTCCATGATAGCCTCCTGGCTAAATGAGTTAACGACTATGACCAAAAGCCCCGAGAGGCCACATGGTAAGCTTGTTGAAGATTGTGATTTGCTCCGGGGTAACTTCGAACGGGACAGATTCGAAGTTGTCGGCTGCCAGAGCAATGGTCACAAGCCCTCCATCGACCGTGTAGTTGATGATGTTACCATCCTTGGTAAAGAGACGAATACCGCCATAGCAGACTTCGATCTCTTTGATGCCAAGACCAAGAGCCCACAAGTCACCAAGAGCACCAGCGATCATGATGTCATCGATCTTACCTTGATCGGCTTGCTCACCAAAAATTTTGTAATATGCCATGATTCTTCTCCTAAAAATGGCTAGCTTTAATGGGATTATTAAAGCAGATCACAAAGGTTATATGTAACTGAAATACTCCATATCACATAAAAAAAAAATACACGCACACAGCCCCAATTGGGGCTGTGTGGTTAGATCGTTTAGTAAAGCACCAGATACGTATTACGATACGTCGCATTCAGTTTCTGAAGCTCGTTTAGAACTACTACATAGTCGTCGTCTGACGCTAAAGCAATTCTCTTCCACGCACTAGATCCAGGATGCTTGATCGAGATCTCTAGTCCGCGAATGTTTTCAATCAAACGAATATTGGCAATATTGGTATCGATTGTACAAAACAGCATATCCGATTCTTTGAACCAGATATGAGTAGGACCGAGATTCAATTTCCAACATGTATCGTGTTCTCTAGGAAGAACTGACCGGATAATGGTATCGATACTGGAAATCAAGGAATCAATATAACCACGCTTTTGCTGGTCTCCTGTACAAAAGGTATATACGAGAGAATAAATTTTGTTATCATCAGTCATAAATCACTCCTGTTCAAATACTTCTTCTTTGCGTTTGTAACCACCGCGCGATTTGCGCACCGGTGCTTTAACGCACTCGTAGTACACGGCACTGACTATATGTCCTCTGGAGACTTTGATATAACAGCGACCATCAGCTCTCCAGACTAATTCAACTTTGGTGACATCGTCCAAAGACCCATCAATAGCCGGAGCAGAGAGGCCTAATTCTTTCAGCGTCGCAATGAGAGAGTGGAGAGTGTTTTTAGTTACTTCCACCATCTTGGCTTTATCAGCCGTTATTTGTGTCAATGCCCCAGACAACATTTTTTGGTTCCTTGTAAAAAACACAACCATCGCCATCGATACATACTTCTCGATTAGCCAAGGGACACCAAGACTCGATCAGCAGAATTCGTGCATCATCTTTGGTAGTGAGCATCGCCTTCATGGGTGTCCCTGAGATGTGATCGAACCACTGATTCGGAAACAAAATAGCGCTTGCACGCGGACTGAGACAAATCGTCAGCATTGGTGCTGTCTCCTGCTCACCAGCTAACACCATAGCTGCATCCCCGTCAATTACAGCGACATTTTCATTGGCACGTAGTGTCCCTAAGCCAGCAATCAACGAAAGATACAGCTGACGAATTTCGGATTGATTCAGAGTCTTGATCATTTAGCCATTCCTCATTTATGAAAGTTAAATGTGACTATCATAACTTGCTACCTTTCTTATATTCAGATTTGCTCTGAGATAAATAGCTTACTGTACTTTTACCTCTTCCGCCAATAAGAGATCGGCATCATCGCCTTTGATAATAATTCTAAGAGTGCGATCGTATAAATCCGTCATTGTTGTTATAACCGTGGCGATGGAGAATATTTTAAAGTCTTCGACAATTACGGATTTGAACAGACAATCAGCCACTCTTTTGCTGATCATGACATCGAGCCTTTTGCAGCTATCGCATACATCATCGATTACGTTTTTACCGTCGCCAATTACAAATACATCACGACCAGGTACAGGCTCGTTACCGCTTTCATCTTTAAACAACAGCTCGATTTTTGCAATCATGAATAGAATCGCTTCTTTTTTAAAAACTTCGCGAGCCAGGGTAGATGATTCACAATGAGTATTCATGTCGATACCTATATAAAAAGTTAATTAGCTGCCAGATACATTTTAGTAATATATCTTTGAAATGTAGTTTATTCCATAATCTACGAATGGAATGTAAACAGTCAAATACGAGAGATAAACATGTCAATCGCATCAATGACAATGCTGTCGTTGGAATTGATCGGTAATAACCGATTGGCACCTACCGGCATTCGACGAATTAAGATAACACCCAAATCTACTCTGCAATTAATCCTCGGTACTAATGGCTCTGGTAAGAGCAGTCTCATGTACGAGATGTCACCGTTACCGGCATTGTCGAATCAGTTCAGCAAAGATGGATCAAAAACAACGGAATGGTTGAAGAACGGCAGCCATTACAAGCTTATTACCAAATTCTCAAATGGTAGTCAAAAGCATTCGTTTTTCAAAGACGACATGACTACCAATCTAAATCCTGGTGGAACGCTATCTGTTCAAAAGCAGCTAGTGCTCGAGCACTTTGGCTATGATCAGGAAACACACAACTTGTTGATTGGCTCTGAGCGGTTTACGTCAATGAGCCCAATTCGGCGCCGTGAGTGGTTTACGAAGATGGGCAGCAATGACTACAGCTATGCTCTCTCGGTGTTTAAAAAATTAAAAGAAAAACACAGAGACGTAGTCGGTGCTTTGAACATGGCAAAATTTACGCTTGTTGAAGAGACCGCAAAGCGTTTACGACCAGAAGAAGTCGAGGAGCTAAGAAGAAGTATTGCGGATGGCCGCAAACAGCTATCGGTCGCAATTCGCAACATGTCCAGTGAGCGACTAGACCACAGTCGTTCGAAATCAGAATACGAAGCCTCAAGAAACCTTTTTATCTCATCTGCTAAAAAGCTAACGGCATATGCTGGTCGCGCAGCTACTTGGGTTTTTGGTCAGAATCAAGAATCTGCAGAAGCCATACTCATCGATTTAAACGCACAGTTGAGATCGACCAACGATGCGATACACCATCTCTCTGAAGAGTACGTTAAGGTAGAGAACAACTTAACGACGATGCGATCCATCGGTATCGATAACCAATCCGATTTAATTTCAGCGATTCTGAAAGTCGACTCGAATATTGAGTTAATTAAATCAAGATTAAAGCATCTGGACATTTTCGAAGAGATGGCCTCTCTGAATGGATCTGGCAATATAGATGCGGCGATCGAATCTGTGAGTCCATTCTTGAGAGAGCTGGCTGCAACGCTCCCTCCAAATCCGGACAGGCATCTTTCACGTAAAAATGAAGAAGGCGCTGTAAATGAGCGACGCTCATTAATTCTTCAGAAAGAAGAAGCTTCCAGTAAGCTAAAAAAGATCGATGCTGTTATCAGAGAGCACATTCATTTGAGGGATCATGCTCAAACAGAGTGTCCGAAGTGTAAACATATCTTTAGCAAAGGTTATTGTCAGAAGACTCTAGCTGATGCGGAGTTAGAAGCTGCGAGGCTAAATGATGTCATTGATAATCTCACTAAGTCTATCGAACAACTCGATAAACTCATTTCCGAAATCGGAGAATATGGTCGACAAGTGGCTGCCTTTTCTCGCTACATGGCTTACGATTATATTCGTCCTATTCGAGATCGCATTGCTAGTGACTTTCTGTTCAACAATCCAGCAGGCATCTCCGGCTTTCTCGATCAGTTACAAGCAGATTGCACACATTTCGATGAAATCCAAAGCTTACTCAAACAACGAGAAGCTTTACAGGCATTTGCGAGAACAGAAAATGAATTTGAATCTAGGTCAGCTACGCAACTGATTGATCGGATGTCTGAGCTGGATCATCAGACTAAAGATTTAAGCCTGAAGGCAGCCGGCCTGAACGGGAAGATTCAGACATACACATCCATGTTAGATTGCATTGCGGAAATGAACGCACTGCGTAAAGCTACTATTGATTTGGAAAAAGCTACCGATGTGGCGTTTGAGAAAATGATTGTTGCTGGTATTGACGATTGTTATTCCAGGTTGATTGTAGAACTTGAATCAGCTCTAGCGTCGCAAGAAACCACCCTGCGAGCAATTGATATTCGCGAAGGCTATATTCTTGAGTTGGAAAAAGATATAGCCAAATACATACGGCAGGAAAAAGCTTATGCGGTTCTTATCGAATCTCTATCACCAACTGATGGAATCATAGCTGAATCGTTGCATTCATTTATGACCGTTTACGTACGGCAGATGAACCAATTCATCAGCAATGTATGGAGCTATCCACTAGAAATTAAGTTCAACGATTTTCTTGGTGAAGAGAGCGTAGAGCTGAATTACAAGTTCCCTTTTTACGTTAACCACACCAGTTATCGAAGCGATGTGGCCGAAGGGTCGCGCGGGATGGAAGAGATCTTTAATCTAAGTTTCAGAATGATAGCCAGCCAGCACTTGGGTCTTGGTTGTTGTCCGCTATTCCTGGACGAGTTTGGTGCGTCCTTTGATAAAGCCCACCGAGAGACAGCGACGCACGTAGTAAACTCGCTTCTAAATCACAATACATTCAGCCAGCTGTTTATGGTATCGCATTACGAGGACGGTTATGCTCCGTTAGTAGATGCCGATATTTGTGTTCTATCCGACACAAATGTAGTTGTGCCAGTCTCCGATAAAGTAAATCATCACGTCGAAATAGACTAAAGACCACAGGGGATGTCCCCTGTGGTTAAATTTAATTAGAGGGAGGTTACATGGAAACGTGTGTGGTCATTATTAATAATCTATACTTATTGAACAACTTTGAATGCGTTGGTCCATCTTTTATTGATGGCGATACTCGATTTGTTATCACTGACGCATCACCTGTTTGTCAACAGGATGAGGCAGGAAAGATGATTTCTAATTATGATCTTCTCATTGGTACTTGGCGTGACGCGTGTATCGATGGCAATATGTTGCCTATCGATATTGCATTGCCGAGGTACGGCAAGTTTGAGCAGAGTATGATGCTCAGCGACATTGCTGAATCACTAACAAACGATAGCTCAATAGCGCTGAGATACTATCGTCCAGTTAAGTGTTATAACAAATCGTCAGCGTCGCCTCTTCGTGGAAGAGCTATCTTGCCTGGATGGAAAGATAAGAAATTGTACATTCGCTTTTCACATGGCGCAAGAGGAGTAGGTAATTGTATTTTTGATACCAGCAGAGCAAATCTCCACGCATTCTTATTAGTGCTATCCAAGGGTAGTCAAGACGATTTGCAAAAGTTTGCTCATGCGGCCTCTTTCAATATTGGAATGGTAGCGCATAATGAAACTATTGTTTCAGAGCTAGAGAATAGAAAGACTCAAGACCTGGTTGTCACTGAGGTAATTGATAACATCATCTGCGAATCGCGCGTTTGTCTTGATTACAGATCAAAAGTTTATTTTACGGAAATCCGTAGAGTAAGAAAAAATGTACCAAAGATGAGCATTGGTACAGATGCCGCCACTGCTGCCAAATTTGATATTCCTCAGTTCTACGATAACGGCGACCAGCCAATTGAGACTATTTTCGGTAGTGAGTTTTACATACCAAATTCATTAGAGTTCAGAGCATCGGGCCGCACATTCCCTGCGGACCATACCCTCCAGATGCGTTACGAAATTGAGACATTCTTGTCCAAATTACCACCGATGAACTCAGTTGATCTTTTCTTCACCGAAGATGGTAAGTGGGGGATCTTCGAATTCTGTAATCAGTTTACTACAGATGACATGTCTCATAGTCCCGAATATATCGCCGAACATCGTAAGTTTATCGCAAATGCATATAGTGACAAACTGAATAAAGGTAAATCCTAAATGCACATCAATTTGCTTTTCCATTCCGAAAGAGTACAAGAGACATTTGTTTCTGTAATAGAGCGCATTCATCGAAGCGATGTCAATCTAGATCTCCCAGGTATGAGCACCTTAGCCCAGTTGCATATGTTGGTTGTGGATAAAAAAGCAAATTGATGT
>Ga0247724_1000005_pt1 | contig 233377 bp, 267 predicted proteins | sample OKSTACKMC2E_FD_182776 | JGI IMG/M metagenome (GOLD analysis project Ga0247724, IMG submission 182776) | Subsurface sediment microbial communities from gas well in Oklahoma, United States - OK STACK MC-2-E | ecosystem: Environmental > Terrestrial > Deep subsurface > Rock core/Sediment | place... | reverse complement strand
ACTTTCTGTTAGCGAGGAAAGTGTACCGTGAACACTATCCGTCGACGTTACTGACGTTACGGTTATTGATGTCACAGCACACGAACAGTATTGTAGAAGACGATGCGTGGTTACAACGGTTTATGACGTATCTGTCTGCAAATGACGGGGTAGATATCCCTCCTGACTTTGTACGAATCGACAATGAGTTACATTCGTTTATTTTTGTAATAGATCACTTTCGGTGGAGCAAGTAAACTATGAAACACGACGATGGTACAGGACTGAAGCTGGTCTTAGATTTTGAATACGGCAAAGCAGTACGGTTAATCCACACGGTGAAGCAGTTAGTGGACACCTATGGGTATTCTTTACAGCACATGCACAAATATCCCGTACCGATGCATGGGTTGTACTACGTAGGTAGTAAAGACAATAATCCGTACGTGGAAGTAATGCTCGATTTGTTACAACAACTCAGTCCGTATATGGATGACTCACGCGTGATCGCTAAGATCAAAGAAGCGGGGTTACGCTTTATCCAAACGGATAAAGCGATTCCTACTGGAAGTATCGCAAAAGCGCTTAGTACGCATTTTGGCGTGTTTTGGTACGAAGGTACACCAGGAGCAGGGGCGATACAAAAAGACGTGTACTGGACCGTTTGTTGATCTTTAGAACGAAAGGACTGCGGTCCTTTCTTTTTTGCCGTTTCGAATAAATTATAGATATAAATTATTGCGGTGAATGAGGCACACTAACCCATTCACAAACGTAACCCCAATCGCCCTTAGGAGAAAGACCATGGACTTAAAAGATTTACAAACCTTCCGCAAAGCGTTACTGGCGCACGACTGGTACTACACGTACTCCGATGACAGGAACGTCTATCGTAACGGAGCAGAGCGCGAAAAAGAACTGAAGGAAGCTTCTGAACACAGCGCGGAGCACAAAGCCTCGTACCGCGACTACTCGCGTTTTGTTTTTCGTAAAGACCCAGAGGAATGCACGAAACCAGACTGGGCGGGAATCGACGTCGTTGCGTTGTTCCGGCAAGTCCAGAAGAAGTTAAGGTCGGACCAACTAGAGATGAAGTTGGAAGACTTTAATCGCAGACTGTCGGTGATCGTTAACAACTGGGGACGTGTAACGTCCAACTACGAAAACCGTCTGATCTACGGAGAACACACCCCTAAAACACAAAGTTGCCCCAAGCTTTATTGTGTTTCTTTACCGGAAAGTTTTCTTGAAGAGTGGAAAACTCTGAAAGTCGAATGCATCGAATACATCAAAGCTCTCAGAACCGAAGGGATGTGGGACACCCATAAGAACATGTATTTGTCATCTGGAACTGGTTTGCTAGGCACCAGCAATCTGGGTGGGATACGGACGGATGTATTCTACCTGCAGTACCACGGGGCAAGATTCCCTATTCCGCTAGATGCGGAATAGGCTTTTTTAAATAACCGCACACTCCCATTTTCAAAGAAGGAATCTAAACTATGTTAAAGCAATTATTTGTTGTCGTTATCCGTTTCGTAAAGAATGTTGCTGCTATTGTTCGTAGCGGTAAGCGCCCTAATTTAAAATCGTGTTGGTACTCTGCTAAACACGGGGTATCTTTCGATTCCACGTTGGTCCGGAACCAAGAAGAAGCCGCGCTGACACTCAGACGCACCATCGATAAAGTTTTTGCCTTATACGGCACGATCTCTCACGCGCATACTGGGACTGTTCCTTATTGTCGTGCTGCGTTGATGGGGTTGGTGGTTCCTACCACCGAAGAAGAACACCGTACCGTTCGTGTGTCGGCGGAGTGGCAAAACTACAAAGTGGCCAGCTGCATCGCAGCGAACTTAGTGGTTGAGGGTACCATCACGTACGAGCAATTCCACACCACGCAGTATCAGCTGGAAGTTTTGGATAAACACGTCGCAAGACAACTGGTTAGCTTGGGGCAGGACATCACTCCACGTCGTTGTTCTTTGATTGAAGCTGCGGAAGCGATCGGTCAAGGTATGCCAGTAGAGCAAGCAAAGTGGATTGTTATTAAAGCCATTTGGCCCGATGTAGTTCCAGCCATACAAGTGTAAGCGGCATACAGGAGGAGCACTTGCTCCTCCTGTAGCTTTTATTCCGTACTTTCTTTTTTGGTGTACGTGATCACCCATGACTGAATCGGAGTCGAGGTGAGCTCTTCTCGTTTCAGGGTGTAGTGCTCGTACGGGACGTCAGGGAAGAATGCGTCTGCGTCAGGTACGTGCTGTAACACCCACGTGAGCACCAGCTCTTGTGCGATGGGTAAGAACAACTCGTAAATTTCCCCACCACCAATGACCCACACCAGCTCTTCGTCTTTCGTGTACTCAAGTACAGCGTCATACGAGTTCAACCACACCACCGCTGGGTTTAAATCCACTGGGCGTGGTTGAGTAGACAGTACTACGTTGGTACGCTCTGGGAGTGGTTTAGACCCTAAGGATTCAAACGTCTTACGACCCATCACCACACACGTGTGTAACGTCATGCGTTTAAAGTGCTGTAAGTCCTCTTTGATTCTCCATGGGATCTTCCCTTGCTGTCCGACAGCTAAGTTACCAAACGCGACAGCAGCAATCATTTTAAATACAGGCATCAAAACTTCCTCTCGCAGATATGTACAGGGATGTCCAGTGGGTCTAAGTACTTGTATAAAAGAGGACGGACTACCTTTTGGTAATCCAGTCCTCCTTTCCCACACCCTAAGTAAGGCACACCTAAGGACGTAATTCCCTTTTTAGGGATGGCTTCCACCAATCGTTTTAAGTTGTCTTCAACCCATTCGACTTTTGAAGGCATCGTCCAGTTTTGTTTCGTAGGAAAGGCTAAGAACCAATACGGGATGTTTTCTTCCGGTTTAGGTTTGTACAACCAAAGCGTACGGATGGTAAACTTACGAGTCAAACACAACTCTTTATACTTTAAAAAGAAAGGTTCAGAGAGCATACGAAAGTAGTAAGCCAAACCAGACCCCATCACCCCTACCGTGTTGACAGGGCAGAGTATAGTCTGCGCTGGGCACTCTAAGAGATCGTGTTCGTTTTCACTGACGATGGGCATGTTTACCCCCCTAGTTTTCGTAGCTCTTCTGACAGTTTTGCTTCTATAGAGTCAACACTGTTTCCTTTCTCCCGAAGGCGCAGTAACGCCCGCTCTAACAACTCATCGGCGATGTCACGAGGGAGTTCTAAAAACTCCACCAGCGAGAGTCGATACGTCTCTCCTACTTTTAAACGCTCAAATCGGTCCACGTAGGAAAACAACCCAGAGTACCGCAGGGTGTTATTCGCTTCATGAAACGACACAGGCGCTAAAGGAGATTCGTTCTCTACGTCAGGCCGTATCCCGTACGTAAGCTCATACAACTCGGTCAGTAGCATTCTACACTCAAAGGGATCGAGGTTCCTTTGGAGTTTGTTGAGTGCGTCTTGGATAAAGTCTCGTCCTTTGACGGTTAAACCAAAGGATGGATGAGCGACGTACTGGTGTTCTTTCAGTTCGGGAGGTACTGAAGTAACTTGAATTGCATGAGCGTAAAAAAAGTACCCACCGCATCGATTGGGAGGACTAACCGATTGCTGTGTGAGGTGTGGTGCCAGTTGTCACACGACGGACACTTGTAGTTGTTAATCGCAGCAAGTGCAATCGTACGATCGTTGATATACTGGTACACCCCATCGATAAACACGTTGGTGTAGTCGTCTGACGCACTGAAAGAGTCTACAGCTTTGTCAATCGATTCTGGTACGGTAATCGAGCGTTGGATCGTTGATTCACCATCAGGAGCTGGGTCATCAAAGATGACTTCTTTTACCCAATGTCCGTACTGACGACACAATGACGCTTGCAGTTGTTGTTTCATGTACTCTAAGCGTTCTTGGCCCGCTAAGGCTTCACGGAACGCGGCTTTGGTCGACGTCTCAATTCCGTCTAACCAACGCGCAGCAGAGCTGAAGTATTCAGACAACGTAGGGACACGGAACACCACCGTGATGTCGTTAGCAATGCGCGCTGTACCTACACGACTTTCGGTGTGTTTTTCTTGGTACGCACGGACTTGTTCTACCGTATGTTTGGTAGCACGGCTCGACATGTGTTTGAGTTGTTCAAACGTCAGTCTGGACTCATCGACTTGTAAACACTTCAATAAGTGAAGCTTCGTAGTTTCTGTGTGGTAACATTTCCCAAGCTGTGCAGTACACGGCTGAGAGAACGGGAAGCCATTGGTGTAAATCGCAGTCGCATACGCTAACGCTAACACCTGAACGTCAGGAGAGAGGATTAACTCTTTCAGTAGCGTTGGGTTCCAGTTCTGTACGTTACAGTCCACGATGTCCTGTAAAATGTAACCCACTAACGTTTCCAGTGAATACGCGACGTCATTTGCGTAGATCATCCCAGAGGTTGCATACCCTAAGTGATCTTTGTTCATGGAAATCTGACGTTCCAACTGCAGTAAACGTGCGTTGTTGGGTGCTTTGATCGTGACGTAAAAACCAGACGCCCACATTGGGAACGTCACCGTTTGACCGACACCGATAGACTGCGCTACACGCGCGGCAATCGAGTCACCGACGTATTGGTCACCTTCTGGGGTAGGACGACCACGGGTAGGAACTAACCGCTTCCCTTCGTAGTACGGTGTGTTCGTCCACTGAGCGGGGCGTTCAGTCAGTAAGTCTAACGCTCCGCCTGTTGGATGGAACCCCGCGGCTAATGCTCCTTGTAACGTAGCGCCCCACTCGGCAGCTTCTGCGGTGCCAGGTGAATTCAGTGTGGCAGCTTCTAACGCTGCTAAGGTGCTGGAGAGTTTGCTATATAGGCCATACAGGGCTGGGTAGTCATTTGACCAGCTTGGGAAGTTGGCGCTGACTGCAGACGCTGAGTTTTCTGTAGTCCGCGGAGACGGGTCTTCGAACGCGTCAATGACCGAGTTTCTGATCAGAGGAATTTCTGGGGCTGCAGGTTCCTGATCGTCTTCTTCAGCGGGTGTGTCGGTTTCTACCAACTCCCAGTTTGAGTCACTCGCGACTTCAAACTCCACACCTTCTGGTAGCTCTACGGCAATACCACCTAATGCAGTAGAATCAACGACGACGATACCCCCACCTACATCGACTGCTGTGGTTTCTTCTGCTACTACACTCGCAGTGTGCTCGTGGTCTTCCAGAGGAGTCTGCTCACCTAGCTCTTTATTGAGCTTGTCAGCTAAGGTTTCTAAGTTTTGGTCTTCTTGCATCTCTACGTCCCCTTAGGAGTGATCGCGGTACTGTTCGATGATTTGTTGGATCAGATCACTTAACGAAGCAATGCTGTTTTGAACGACTTCAGTGTATTCACCTAACCAGTTGTTGTATTCCATCGCGAGCTCTAAACCAGGACCCACGAGGTCCGTTCGCTGAGCGCCTTGTAGGACGGATTGTTCGTACGCGTGTTCTCTTTCACGCAAGGCTTCATAACGGGTACGGAAGGTCGCGATATCAGAAGTCACACGTCGGGAGAGTTCAGCAATCTCACGTTGACGTTCTTCAGGAGCACGCTTGATGATCTCAATGTGGTCTAAACCCACTTTACCGAAAAAGGGACCTACATTTAAAAGCTGGGCTGCTTGAGACGACAAGGCTTTTAAGTCAGCGATAGATTTCTTACCGTACTGGGTTGCACGACGAGTGGCGGCTTGGTCGCCGTACATTTTATCTAAAACGGCAGTGGCCGTTGAAGGTTTGTCTTTTTTAGGCCGATTCATGTTTAATTCCTTTAGGAGAATAATGAGAAGTCTTTAGGGAGGTCTGCACAACCATCATATATAAAAAGAACCTCAGTAAAAAGAAACCAAGAAAAGGGTGGAGTATGGACTTATTTCAAACGTGGCTCAGTAGTGTTGTATCACCAGAACGCTACGGGAAGACCTACGAATTAATCTTGACGTTACAGACCGTACAACCCAAAGGGATAGAGGGAGTACTGGAGAACATCACCAGTAAGCTCAACGCAGAGCCTACGTACCACTTGTTGTTTTTACTGGAGCAAGGCTTAGCAGACTGTATTGCGTACGCACTACAGCAGTACGAGTTTATTGTCGTGGACGACATTGAAAAACAAGACTTAAATGTGCTAGGGGACTTCGTAGACACGATCAGTCGTATAGAAGAGCACGCGATGCCTGGAGAGCTACTGGATCGTTTACGTGCTGCAGAATCTGTGGAGGATAAACTCTTAGCGGTTGCAGGAACATACTACAGCACAGAAGATCGTTTACTGGAGTTGTTCACGTACACGAACCCTGCGTACTTCCATGCGTTAGAGTCTAGACTACAAGAGCGTTTACTGTCTGTAGAAGAAGTTTCAGTACAAGCAGAGCTGAGTGGGTTTGCAAAAGCGTTCTTAGCAGAGCTTCCAGAACAGCACCCACTGCGACATTACGTACAGAGAGGGGGTGTGATAGGGTATCCTTTCCAAGCGTATTTAACGACGTTTGAGTCGTTGTTAGGACAAACGGGTAGCCCACAAGAGCAAGGGGCGTTATGGTTTGGTTTAGGGGCGTTAGCGTGTTTAGAGAAAGAGCAGATTCCTCTGACGGTGAAGCAGTACTTGCAAAACTACTACACGGATGCAAACCGTTTAAACCTTGTGTATCGTACCGTGGTACGTTACAGTCAAGCACAGGAGTAACTCGTGGATAAACGTACGTATTTTATCAAAGCGATTAACGCTGGTGCGTATCGCTGGACGAACTGGGTGATTGACGCGTTTGGAATCCCTGAACTGCGTGAGAGTCCTACACAGGACGACCCGTTACACCCTGAGCAACACTGGCCCTATCAGTTGTACAGCAAAGATGGAAAAGAGCGTTACTTCGTGGACCCAGAGACAGGAGAGGAGACGCTGTTGGTAGGTCCTCCTCTGAATGAGCCTTTGTACTTACGGTTAGAGGAAGTGGTGTTCTCTGCAGGGGACTTCGCAAACGTCACGACTGAGCTTGTGACGACGTATGGCAATGGCTTGTACAATGCCTTTGCGTTACTGTACGCGTTTGGGGGTAGGGTACCGTTTCAGGTAGGTCGGGTAGACATTCCAAAATTGGAACAGTACCTAGTGTCGAAGTACGTGGAGAGTAATCCAGCAGACGACCAGATCGACACGGGGATGCTGGAGAAGTACTTAGAAGGCTCGCTCCACATGGAAGGGTTTGCACAACTCTTTGCACCCAGTGGCACGCGTCGTAGTTTCCTACCGCATCCTGATGGTCGCAGACTACGGGATGAGTTGCTGGAGAAACACAAGGACGAGTTACATGACCCTGTGGTGTTAGCGAACATCGCAAAACAGTTGTCTGACTTAGACCGTCAGTGGATTGCAGAAGACCCAGATGGTGGGTTTATCCGTAGTGCAAAAGACTTTGATGTTACCCGTGCAAAGATGTACTACATGTACGGGATGGAATACAACTTCAACGGAGACGGTGGGATACAAGTCATTCCACGGTCGTTAAGTGAAGGGTATGACATCAAAAAGCTTCCACCGATGATCAACTCCATGCGGGACGCGTCACACTCTCGGGGTGCGATGACGGCATTGGGGGGTACGGTAGCGAAAGACACCTTACGGATGACCAGTAACTTACAAGTGAAACTGGAAGACTGTGGGACTCAGCTTGGAGAGTGGGTAGTGTTCACTCCTGAGAACAAGAATGAGTTTGCTGGGAAGTACTTGATCGTCTCTGGTGGGAAGTCTCGTCTTTTGGATAAAGTCTCGGTAGGAGAGCTAGTAGGAAAACGAGCAATGGTGCGTAGCACACAAACATGCAAAGCCAAAGCTCCAGACTACTGTATCTATTGCATGGGTGAGTTTATCCGGGGAAGAGAAACTGCGGTGAGCATTGCAGAAACTCAAGTCGGCAACCAGCTGATGCTATTGCAGATGAAAAAGATGCACGGTAAAGCACTGTCCGCTGTAGAGTTTGACTTAAGTGTAGAGCTTACGTAAACGTCATACGAGGGAGGGTACAAACCCTCCCTCTATGCTGTAAAAAAACCCGTTTCGAAACTTTTATAGGTCTTTAATATGGAAGTGAATGAGGTACCACTACCTATTCACGAACCCAATATCACAATTGCGAAACGATTTGAAAGCTTTAAAAGCTTAAGGAGTATATCCATGGATTCCAAAGACGGTTCATACGTACGTCTAGTGGAGTTACTGAACACAATGGCTGTTTACGTGAAACACACGACCGCTGGTCTGCGTTTCCGTAAACGCTCGCGTTACGTACTTCGCGAAACGACGTTCGCTCAAGCAGACGACGTTTACTTAGTTTTACTACCTACTAACCCACCGGAAGGTACGGAGACAACAGTAGTTACTGTGAAGCAATTACAGATGGCATGGTTGTTAGCGGACGATGCGTTAAAAGGTACTCCGTACTTAGAAAACGCATTAAACGCAGAGCGCTGTGAGTGGACGACCGACGTCGTTGATTTTGACGGTATGTCGGTGTACTGTTTTGTATTTACCTCAGGCGACGGTACTCCGCTGTACTGGCCTGTCACCCCCGTTTAAACGTTCTCACGATCGCAAGGAAATTAGAAATGTTAAAAGTGATAGTTACACACCCAGACCTTACGTTAGCGCAACACAGTGCATTACGTGAGCTTTTAGAGGACGCTGGTTTTAAGGTCTCTCAAGTTAACGATGGTTTAAAGTTAAAGTGGTCTGAGGGATACGGCACGCACGTGATCCTCGTCAACACACCGGAGAACATCAAACCAATGTCTCGTATGGAAGCCGACTCGTACTGCTCTGTATCGGTAGGGGGTTTCTCTGGAGCTTTAGTTTTCGCGATGGAGAAAACCGCAGTCGGTCTTAGCAAAGGAGAGATCCTTACGGCTAAGGAGTTTGTTGCACGTCACACAGTCGAGGTGGTTGCATGAAAGACGTTATTATTCCGGTAGGAGGTTTCCGTCGCGGAGAACTTCCGATCATCGCAGCTTTAACCCATTCCAAGCGTTCAGTTTTTAATCAGGAGTCTACTATGACTAACACTATTTCCTTGTTGTTCACGTTAAAACCGGTTTCTACCCACAGCGCTTTACAATTCACTGTGGACGTAGATCAGAAAGCGTACCTACATAACCCGCAGGAAACGCTGAACAAAGCGTTTAGTGACTTAGACGCTCAGTTGACTGAGACAGCGAACAGTTTAATCCCTGGCTCGTTTGATCGCTTACAGCAGTTGGTGAAACTGTATCAACCGTATCTGTCGACGGGGATCGATCAGTTAATCACGCTGATCGAAGAAGGCGCGGATTACACGGGTTTTAGTTACCGTCCAAACGTCGGACACGATGCGGTGAAGTACGGTTACACGCTGTGCGTATCCATCGCTGGTTACCAAGCTTAAGAAAACACAGGGAGCTTCGGCTCCCTTTTCTTTTTGTTTCTTTTTAATGGAGTCATTAACGATGGCTAAAACTGCAACTGAAGTACCTCAGTCAGATTTTCGTGAAACGGATACACAGACCGCTGAGTTAAGGCAAAACATCCGTAGAATACAAAACGCTTTGTCAGCAGAAACGACTGAAGGGCCGTGGGAGCCAGACGTTTTTAGCGGGAATGTATATCTAACCAATAATGAATCCGTCGATGTCGCTTACGATCTTCGATTAGAAGATGCGGAATACATTGCCTCAGTAAACCCAGTGGTGGTAACTACTTTATTAAACGAGCTGAAAAAGCTACGTCCTGAACTTTTCGTGGAGTAATACACCATGTCAAATTTAAAGAAAGGAATGGCCTACGCCATAATCGCTACTGTCCCAGAGGTTTTAGCGGACTTACTAATTACGAAAGACCTCTTTTGGGAATACCGTTTTATCGCAGAAGGGACGGAAGGGCTATCCGATCCTTTCCGTGTGAAGTTTATGGTACGTAAAGGTGATGTTTGTATTTTACCCCTCGTCACAACACCCACATGCGTAAGTGTTTGTTTTATACACCCAGACGAAAAACCCGACGAAGCTTTAGTCCGTGAGGGACTGCAGTGGTTGAAAGATTACTTTGATTGTCAATACAACCCGTATTACGTCAGGCCGACGCCAACGGTTGAAACCGCTGTTATCTCCGAAGAAAACTTTAGCGAACACACCAAACAACGCTTAAAGCAGTTTGATGACATTTGCGAGTTTTTAAATACACGTGGACACGTACCAGACTCGGAATCGTTAAGCGAATACCGTAAGCTGGTCTGTGCTGGTTACGTGATGTTTTTGAGAGGACGGCAGTTAGCGTTCAAGCGTAGTGTAGACTCGGACGAAGAGTCGCTGTATTTCTTCAACTACGGTAATTTGTCCAACGATGAAATCTTCGGGGTGTTAGCGCAGACGTACGTCAACGTCGACGAAGTGGATATAACACGGCCGGGGGAACTAATTGCGGCGGGACAACCGCAAATCGATTACACCCCCAGAGCGGACTTAGGTCCAGCGTATCGAATCAAATAAGGAGTTTTAAAATGCCGATCAACAAACCGATGTATCGAGTTATTGCAGACATTCGAAACCAACACCTCGTAACAATGATGGAGGAAGCGTTATGCGCTACCGGACGTGTGATCGTCGATTACGGTAATTCCGCCACACTACGTGTGACACTCGACCCTTCGTTTCCTGCGGGTATCACGCCAGTACTCGCTCACGAACACATCGAGTATGTGATAAACCAAGCTGAAATACCGTCTGGTGAAAGGGTGGGTAACTTACGTCTCTGGTGCGGTATCATAGCCGCGGACTACGTGGCGCGTATGGACCTGAAATACGATCTGACTAACGCCAAAAAACCTTTATGGGTGACATTTTCGATAGCGCAAGCCGGTGAGTCGCCTACCGATGTGTGTAGTTACGACTTAAACGCTCCAGATTTGACGGAACTCGTTCTTTGGTTGCGGAAGTATCTACCAGAAAGGAACTACAATGCTGAATTGTTCCAGAAATGGATTAACCTGGTGCGTTCTGATATGGGGAAAAACTCTGGGTGTGTATATTCTTTTGGTGCTGCTCAACCGCAGATACAAGTCAGACCTGTCGGTTTTGGTACAATTAACCATCCGGTTAGTTAACAAAGAGGATTAATGAAAGATGGCTATTGAAGAAATCTTAGCGCTTGCTAAAGCGTCGTTCGGTTTAGTAATACCCGATACTCTGAAAAACAACCAGACCTTCTTTGCGTTCGATTTAAACGAAGATGCGTTGCTGCGGGTCGATGTAGTAGATGAGGCTACCAAAACAATCATATTTAGTAGTTATGATGGTACTGTATACGAAATGGGTGCTGAAGAGCTGGTGGAGTTTCCTGAATTGGCTACTCAGTGGCGGATGTTAGTGCCTACGGTCGTACCTGAAAAGAAACCAGTGGTGGATACCACCCAACCTTTTTGGGTAGAACTCTCCGTTGCGTGGTTTGGTAAAAACCCGCTAGACATCCGTCACGTTGATCTAAATCAGTTAGACGCGGAAGCTGTGGGGAGTTGGCTGTCGGAACTACCGGACGGTGAGTTAGGTAACATCGATGCGTTTCAGAAGTGGTTAAGTGAAGCCGCAGTGCGTTTAAACGAAGGACATGTATTGTTGTACTCGTTTGATCGGGAGTTGGAAATCACTTTGAAAGCAGCGCCTTGGTATTCAGAAGAAGACCAGGGGGTTTACGTACACGTTTTACGGGATTTACAGGTGAGATATGTTGTTCATCTAAACAACCCTACTGAGTTACTGACACTAAAGCACAACCCTCTTTTCTTACAAAAAGATGGGGAAGCGATCCTGGCTGCGATTGAATACCCCTCAACATTAGAACACACCGAATGTGTCATGGATGTGGGAGAACGATTAGGGTATCTAGCAGCTGCGTTGTACAGCAACACAAAACATCCTAATCGCCCCACGGTGTCGTTTGCTGAAAAAGGACAACTATTAAACCACGCGAGCGGTTTAGGTTTTCTGCTTTCGAAACAGCAACTGGACGTTGGTACGGTAGTAGATAAACAACACTACGGGGAGATTTACTGATGAAAATTTTAATTGTTGGAAACGTAGGGTTCGTAGGTCGTTTAGACTTACTCCGCCCTACAGAGAATCGTCCGGTACAACGACTGCAGTTCTCAAGGACGGGAGACGTCCTCGCGCGGTTCAAACAAGAGTACCTTCAGCCTGTTCCTGAAACTCTGGAGGCGGTAGTGGGCTACTGTTGGCGGGATACAACGGAAGGGTTAGAAGACTTGATTGCTGTAAGTGATCGAGTCATTCTAATCGACCCCGTAGAGAACATCGGTGAGTCGAAAGTGGTACATGGAGATATTCCTTCGTGCATTTCTTATTTAGACGTATTGATGGAAGATCTCGAAACACCAATACCGACCATCGCTTTGGTGTTTCAGTACGAACACCATACGTCCGATCGGATTTACCTAGCACGTTTAGATGACGTCAGTATACAAGCTGCTATGAGTAACCCATCGACAGCAGGTGGTACGTTAGGGGATGTGTTAAAGGAGTTAGGGCACAAACCCTACACGCTGATCAACGGTGTTGCGCGTATGCTGAAAATAGCAACGGACACGGGAGTAAGGATGTCTGACGTTACGGTGATTGCAAAAACACCACTTGACTTAGACAACCCTCCTGTAGCAGTAACGCTGAAAGTCAGTTATGCGACGTGGGCGCAGAAACGTCCTAAAAACAAAATGTGGGCTATAACGCCCGAAGATTGGGAGTAAAGTAAATGACCACCATAGTACAACGGGACTTAGTCCCACAAGACTACCAAGAAATGTTAAAGACGGAAACACACCACAACCACCCGATTGTATTGGTAGATGGTGTGTTGCGTTGGCAGGCCGATCCGTTCATTTGTGAGTTATACGAAGCTATCGGTTTGAATGAAATTGTACATCAGTTTTATAAAAACGGATTGAATAAAAACTCAGAAGTATGGCGCGAGCTTTACAGGAAGATGGGCTACTCTTTAAATGGGTATTGGGAGGTTTTCTACTGGGAAGTGAATAACGAATCCGCCGGTGAATACAAACCACCTACGACTGTTCCAGATAAGCTCGAAACTCACTTACAAACATACCAACACGTTTGTAGTTTCCGTGCTGAGTATTTAGGTGATGCGTCAGATTTCATCGAAAAGTTCTTCCGAGCTTTGGAATTGTATTTAAACACAAACGGTGTCGTTGTGGAGTACTACATTCAACTACTACGGCATAAAGGGGAGCGGTGTCCAATTTCCGAACCCCTTGTGGAAGTACGTATGGATAAACCCATGTTACAAATCGTCGAAAACGTCTTACGTAGTTTAGACGATTCTCACGTGATGTTACAGACGTTACGTCCTATACCTTGGACTGAGAACTCGTTTAAACGCGATCACACTAAGGAGTAAAGTAAATGAATAAGAAATTAGTCGTGGTTTACCATCCGTGGAACGAAACTGTTCAGTATTACGGTACGATGGAGTTTCATTACGGTCTGGAACTGACGTCAGCGAAAATGGAAGCGATTCTCAAGCACTGGGATACGTCGACCAACAAACGCTCCTTAGCCGCGCAGCTGGGCGTGCAGGGCGTGTCAGAATCGGAGCTGGAAGGGTTGTTGCGTTCTATGGACACCTCGGTGTTAGATTCCACCGACAAGTCATTAGTCTGTCTGAAGTACGACACACAAAGATATCACATCGAGATCTACGTGGGTCGCGCTAAAGAAGACATCCGCAAAGACTACCCTAACAGTTCGGTGGTGTTAGTGAACAATTGCGGTGCATCTACAGTAAGCGTGGTGTTAGAAAGACTACCTGACTGATACGACATAGAGAGGGAGCTTCGTGCTCCCTCTATGCCTGTAAATTACCACCCCTCACAAAACGCTCTGTAATGCGTTATAGGACGTTTTTCTTCAATTCCTTAGTGGTTTATACCCACCACCCTTAAAACGTCTCAGGAATGGGTTTACGTACGTTTAAACGTACATCTGATCAATTAGAAGGATTCTAAAAATGTACTCAAAAGAATTTACCTACAGTAGGCTTACCTTAGTGGGAACGTCTACCTTATACAAACAAACGCGTGAAATTTATACACGCACCAGTAAGTTCCCGCACGAAGTGGAACAGATGGTGCGGTTTCTACAACTAGCGAAGGACCTCCCTGCTGTAGAAAACTCACAGTCACTGGTTGTTTCAGCTGACCAACGGAAGATTGTCGTTCCGTGGGGCGATAAAACGCTCACCCACGAGTGGTTGGGTCACCCTTTGAGATCAGAACTTTTCGAGTTCAGGTTCTATTACGCTGGTGCTTGCTTCTATACGTTTTACTCACGCACGGCGTCGTTTAACAGTACGACCATCGAACACGCCGTGACCTGTGCGTTAAGAGACCACCAGAAAGTAACACGACATTACTACGACATTCATGAAACGACCGTAAAGCTTTGTCGTTGTTTACATCAGGTTGGGATGTATTATCAGAAAGCCTCAAACCGACAGCCGGTGGAGTACATGGAGAGATCCAAGTGGGTCACTCACGGGAAATTATCGGTGGAGTTACGCTGCGCTTACAGCGAGCCGACTCCTGTGGTCTGTCACGCGTAGGGGTTTTCTCCCTACGCTTTCTTTTATTTTTGTTATGGGAGTTACAACATGCCTCAAGTAAAACCAATCGACTCTCTACGCTGCGCCTTGATACGCCCTGAAGTAGAAAGACAACTCACTCTACTGAAAAGTAAGGGAGGGGAACACAAAGAGACGGTTCGTCAGTTAATTCTGGTTCACTACACGGCAGGTGTCGTAAAACCAGACGAGTACTTGCTAGAACAGTCGGTTCGTTTCAAAGAAACTTTCTCGTACCGTCTGGCGGTGCCTGCGGTGAAGCGGTTACTCTCACACAACGGTTATAAAGGTCGTCCCCGTTTTCATACAAGGATGCGTAAGGAAAACCATCCATTCTGGAGCTTCCCTTTCTCGTTGGACTTAGAGATCAACGCTGAACAATGGAAGTGGTTAGAAGAACACGGGTGGGAGTTTGAGCCTATACTGGTTGAGAAAGAAACGACGTTGGATGTGCTCACGTACAAACAGCCGATGAATCGCGTTAAGCTGCTGAGCAGTTATGCGAAACTCATGCAAGGGAAAACAAAGTGGGCGTTGCTTTGTGTTCATAAAGACTGTAACGTGACGCCTGAAGAGTTAAAAAGTAAGCTGGATTCTTCAGGGGCGAATTCTGTACTTTCACGTGAGTTGTTAGAGCATTGCGACGATTTACACCAACTGGTGGATTTCATCCGAACATTCCCTGAAGGTCGACCTATCGTTATTGTCGTTCAACCTGGCGTGTACTTACCTGAACTCTTTGGGTTCATTACAGAAGCGTCTGGTTTGTACAATGGGGTTGTGACCAACTGGCGTAGTAAGAACAACCACCGGGGTGTTGTATCCACGCTCAACGAGTGGTTGGTTACTCACCATTTAACACCAACAAAATAAAGGAGTTTTAAAATGGTTCATTTAAGAAATATTCCAAAACGAGTTCACTCGTTTCTACAAGCTCTTGTAGTAAAATGGAATTCGTATAAACAAGAAAGGGCTGCGCGTAAGGCGTTAGAAAACGCGGTTGAAAACACCGCGTGGTGGATCAGACATCAGGGTTTTGATTCTCGTAACGCAGAACACAAAAATCTGCAAGGTTTACTGACCTACGAAGAAATCAGTCGTTACTCACATTCAAAAACGCTGCGTGTAGATAAGTATACGTTGTGTGTAACCACCATGATTCGTGGGACGTTAGTCGAGTTACACGCTGCCGCACCAGGCACGTCAGATGAAAGGCTTGTTGCGATGTGGGCTGACTTAACGACTAAGCTCGGTTCTGTTGGCATCACAGCACACGACGTCACAGTGAACGACACTGAAGCGTTGGTCGATTTCTACGAAAGAGTAAAGGAGTTTTAAAATGGCAATACACGTGTCGAAAGAAATGGCTGTATTTATGTTTGGCGTGGAGGTAGAGAAAATGATCGCTGACCTCTTCAAACGAGAAGGTCCCGGTCTTGTGATTCTCGAAGATCTTTACCAACAAGCCACGACGTTTATCGACGTCATGTGGCAGGATACAACCTCTACTCGCGCAGAAGACCGTTTTGAAGTGGGGGTGGCGACAGCCCACCCCCTGTTTCTTTCTGCGTTAAATTACGTAGGGTTTGTGACAGTAGGGAGAGAACGGTATAGTGATTGTCCGTATCTTGTTTGTGGGATCGACGCTAACTACGCTGCTTTGTTAGCGGAGTGTTTTGAACAACAAAAGAAAACCGTTTCGAATAAATTATAGATACTTAATATCACGGTGAATGAGGTACTACTACCCATTCACGAATCCCATTTTCCCATTAGCTAAAAAGGTAATACGCCATGATTACAGTACAACAAATAAAATTCAATGCTTTAGTTGCTTCCGCTAACTACCAATTCGTTAGTGCTGCAGTCGATCACACCAACATTCCTCACGAGTTAGAGGACGCGTTTATGCACGCGTACGGTACGATGTTAACCAACGTACATGTTGGTCAAGCTGCATTACCAGCGGTGTTAGAGACCTGGATACCCTTCAGTGCCACACCAGAGCTGTTGGCAGACTTCTTCACCCGTATGGGTTTTGCGGTCTATATCCCGATGGTACAGACTATGTTGGATGGTTTTAAAGGAGCGGACTTAGAAATCCGCACAGGGGGTTATTTAGCAGGTATGGATACGGCAGCACAGACGATCGTGTCTGAGGAGTACCACTACAACCAGAACGGCACGATTGAAAATTTGTGTCATCTGTACAAGCTGAAGCACACTCCAGTGTGGGCTAGTTTGTCAGAAGATTTTAAACGTCAGGTTGTAAAGATCCAAGCAGAGAAAGCACAACACTTCCTGCCTCTGTTTGAAACGTTCAAAACGGGTTTAAAAGCACTGCAAGCTGAAATGGCTCAGGTTGTAGAACAGGAGGAAATCAACGACGGTGAGAACATGTCCAACGACCTCACACCCTCGAGTGTTCACGAACAGCTAGTACAAGCTTTCCCCAATGCCGCAACAGAAGGATTCGACACTCCTCTGAGTCAGGTGGTTGAAGGTGTATCGACATTGTGGGGTGCTCCAGTTTACACCGTAAGGGACTTCTTGTCGCGTTTTAAAGAAGCGATGGAGTCAGAGGAGTGTCCTACGCCTACGCCGTTAGTGGTCTGGCAGTTACAGAAAGTGTTGGTGCATCTGTATTTTACAGACAGGCGTGTACTCTCCGGAATGGAACTGGCGCTACATGCAGTCTCAGGAAGAAACCCTGAATGTAGTCATCGGTACAGTGCCGAAGAGTTGAAAAGTCGTAACTTAAACAAGTACGGAATTCGACTATATCTGGCTCCAAGCGGAACGTTCATGGGTCTGTTCAACGGGAAGCTAACGCATTTGGGTTTATCTAAACCTGAAGTCGAAGCCTTCGCTGAAGGGTCTTTTGATGCGGGCGCCACAGGCATCGTCAAAGAGCTTAAGTTTTAATCACACAAAAAAAGAGAGGGGGCAAACACTCCCTCTGATCGTTCTCCCATTCTCAATGAAGGAGTATAACCATGATCGACTTTATAATCATCGCAAGTACTGTATTAACTTTCTTTTTCACTATGGCTTATTTAGCACACCGCGACGCACGTCGTGTGGATTCTAAGGAGTAACGTGTTATGCAAGACTATACGTATTTGGCGTTGTTCTTCGTTTGCGTCTTTCTTGTGTTTGCGTACTGGATTACTGTAAAACAAAGAAACAGGAAAGCCCAACAAGAAAGTGCGCTTAAGTTACTCACTACAGTCCGCGACTGCTTGGCTGAGCTATACGAGTACGATCCACACCACACTCAGCTAGGTGCGTTTAAATACGCGCACTACGCGGTAGAACGCGGTGAGTACTTACTCGTCTGGGCTGACTCCGAGGTCTGTGCGTACTCGTGTGGTAAACTATTCTTCCGTGCTGAGTTCCCTGAAGACATAGACAGTTGGAAAGTAGAGACTGTGAAAGACTTTCAATTGCAGACGCGACTCAGTTGGGCTGGGATAGAAAACCTAACCGCTCGATTGAAACAACGTCTACGTCCGATGCAGTAAACCCTTTAACTACATTAGGAGTACTCGATGCGTAAAGTAAAAATGTCAGAGCTGTGTAAGCTTCCGATCGGCACGGTGTTTAGCACTCACGCTAAAGACTCAATGCCGTGTTTCAACCCACAGTTATTCATACTCTGCGAACGTAGCGGTGGCGAGAACGATTTCTATTATTTACCTGTACACGGACAGTTTGAGGGTACCGATGACTTCGAAGACGATTTCAACGCTAACCTGAAACTAGACTCGGGTGAATCTGTAGCTATGGATGCGAATACAGTATACCGTTGGGGTATGTACGATCCTGAAGAACTCTTCGTGGTCTTCGACAACAATGACGTAAAAAAGATCGTAATGGTGTTGTCATCAGCTCTGTTTGCTTTAGAGAAACAAAAAGCTGAACTCGATACCGTAGCAGTAGAAGTCCGTGAGTTACCAGAGTCAGACAACAACTACGGGACGTTAGTGATCGTAGGCGATTAAACAGGCATAGAGAGGGACCTTCCGTCCCTCTTCTTTTTTTGCCTCACCACGCGATCGGACCACGACGGACATGCCAGATTCCCACTTTCCCGATTTTGGGTCCGCCGCTATATGTAAATTAAAGAGCGATAGCTCTCTTATCTAAAAAACTCTTTTTCTTATTAAAAAAATTTTCTTATTAAATAAAATATATAAAAATCTATAGAAAATAGTCTTTAAACTATTTTCTATTATTAAACATTACATAATATACTTTTACTAATGTAAAAATTTACATACTAACTTCTTATTCTATAGGCGAAAGAAATTTCGCTATAAAGAGCGGAGTGAGTAACTTGAGTTGAGGATACAGCGAGCGGGATTCTGACTGAAAGGAAGAATGAGCGAGTAGTAGCCGAAGACGAAAGGTACGAACGACAGCCTCACCGGAGTGAGCCTGAACGTAGTGATGAAGCGAACGAGGTCTTTGGGGAGGGGGGTCTAGGAGAGCTAGGGGGTCTGGGGGATGAGAACCTATAGGGGGGTAACCCCTTTAAAAAATAAACAATAATAAGGAAACCCTAAGAGGTTTCCGTTTATGCTGTCTGGAATCCATTTGAGATCTACATTATCCCTACGAGAATACTAAATCACTCGAGAGAGAGTAATGATGTCCAGATACGACCATTTAAAGAAAACCTACCCCACGATAAACTTAGAAGCCTGCGAGGTTAGGCTAACTAGACTACAAAGTCTAAGAGAACGACAGATACGTGAATTACAACGTTTAAGGATCGAAACGATAGGAGATTTCCTCACATACGTCCTACAACCTAAAGTCGTACTCTCTGGATTTAGAAAACGCACACTGGAAGAGTTTCGAATCCGGTGTTTAGATCGCTGTGGTGTCCACCTAGACCTTCACGACAACTGCGGTAAGCTTCCAGTAGAGAGTTTAGACCTCACAGGACTCCCTCAGGACGAGTTACTGCAGACTCTGTATCCTGGAATCGTTGTACGGAGAACCAAAGACCCACTGACAGTATTACGTACGTTTAAACCGGTGTACAGTAAAGCGTTAAGTGAAGCGAGGTTAGTGACGGTAGGAGACTACTTACAAGAAACCCACGCAGCGCACAAAAAGACCCCGAAAGGCTTAGGAGCTAACTTCACTGAGTTTAAACACCAAACCTTACTGAAAGCCTGCTTCTTGCATTGCGGACTGACGGAGAAAGGAGAAAGTTTAATTTCTCCGAAGTTTAGCGTATTGGCGGATGAGATCTTCTTATACGAGCCATTCTGGAACTCTTTATTTTCGTTAGTTGTAGATGCTGGGTGTGGGGTGTATACAGACGAGAAAATGGAACAAGTGTACGTGTGGAATGGAACAGACGCTTTTGCGGGAATGGTAGGGCAGTATGCGACGCTGTTTCCTAAAGGTCTCAGTCTACCTTTAGAAGAGACAGTACAAGTGCCTGCGTTGAACTTAACACTAAAAACAATCGTTCCTCCGGGAACAAAAAGACCACTGTCTACGTTTTGACAGTACATTCAGGAGTAAGAAAAAATGACAACAGCTATACGAACGATGATTGAAGCGTCAGCCGCGATGTTAAAAGAACCGGTGGTGTCAACGGCGGTAGAACGTCGTAAAACCTATGGCGCGCTGCTTCTGAAGTATATAGAAGCGTTAGAGAACAACACCGCGTACAAAATGCTCCCTGCCGTAGAGTACCTCGTCTACGATTTGGGATTTGGGGTTTATATGAACGAGTTGGATGAGTTAATCATTCACGATGCGTATGAGATTCTTTACACGAACCTAGGTGACGTCTGTAAGCCGATTGGGGGTATGGGAGACGGGGTGCGGTGCGAATTCACTGGGTACATGCTAAGACAGCTGATTCCGCAAGTGCCGCAGGTATAATTACAAAGAGGAGACCGAAGTCTCCTCTTTTTTGCGGTCTGGAAAGAATTACAGGCATACATTATCTTCAAGAGAAACCACCTTTAACCCAGAAGGATTCAGGAATGAACACACAAGAACTCATTGAGATGTTAATGCGTAAATACGAATACGCGTACTCGATCTGTGATAAAGCGCATCAATTTGAACATACGTTGCAGGTATGCAAAACAGCATTGGAGTTAAATCAGAAATTTGATTTAGGGATAGAGGAAAGGTTGATTGTTCCTCCTGCGTTGCTACATGACCTATTTACATGGAGTCGGAGTAACCATCACTATCTCGCTCATAGCTTCTTTACGTTTGAACCTGCAAGTTGGTTAGTGAACAACTACACCCAGGAAGAACGTGAGTTAATGGGGTTAGCCGCACTGGAGCATCGCGCGAGTTGGAAAGGCGGATATAGTAGTCTACTGAGTGAATTAATCGCCACAGCGGATCGTGGAGATCCTCAGGACGTTGTGGAGATGATTCGTCGTGCTATCCAGTATCGCCGTAAACACAATCCAGAGATGTCAGCGGAAGTTCAAGTGATAGAGTCTCTAAAACATCTACGTGAGAAGTTCCATAGTGAGACTGGGTATGCGGTATATCCTCCGCTGTATTTAAAAGTGTACGGTGAGTCCCTAAAGAAAAGAGACAACGTGTTGTTAGCTTTAACACCAGAGAGCGAAGAAGTTCAAACTGCATTAGAGTCGTTAGTGAAGAAGTTTCACCACACTAACGTTGAGTACGTGTTTTGTCAGGAACCTGGAATGGGTTTAGCACGTAAGTTTGAGAAAGACATCACCCCACAAGAAGGTACGTTGTTAGGTCGTTATGAGCGCACAAGACCTACCTCTATCGGTTCGGTGGAACATCCATTTAAAGATGTGAATTAATTAAGGAGTATAAAGATGACCAGAATAGAAAAGATAGAGTTATTGAGAACATTGGGTTGGTCTACTGAACAAGTAGCCCACTTCTTAAAAATCACACTGATCCAAATAGACCGTATGTTACTTCTGTCTAACGTGGGGTGTGCTGACGCAACCACGATTGAAGATTACCTTACCGCAGGCTGGAGGTCTGCAGAGGTAGACTTGTACATTTCAGACGTGGTGTTGGCTGCAGCAGTTCGGTATGTACAGCCTGCTCACAAACTTACGACTTTGGGAATTCCTTCTGAGGTAACTATAGCCGATCTAATCAACGAAAAGGAAGAAGGGAGCTGGAAAGAGCAAGCGGAATCTAACTTAGTGTTGCGAGTCGATGTACATCCGTCTTTACCAGAACTGATCTACTCCTTAGACGAACTGAGAGACGAACCACTTGACGAACACGCGTTTTCTTATCTGAAAAAACAGTACCCTTTAGTGGACATACGAAAGTTTGCTACACAACTGGAATTGTCGCTCTGGGGGCAAGGTAGAGAAATTATCAGAACGTCCATCGGACGGTGGTTGATTTGGTTCGACGTGATGTGTAAACCGACTAACGTCACTCAGTCTTTCTTAGACGTAAATGCTGAAGTGTACGTCAAAATCGCCGAGTTCTTAGAGCTACAAGTCTGTACAGAAAATGGATTTAATTTCATCCTACCTTACTGTCACGATATAGCCGAGAAACGTCGTTTAGAACGACATGAATTTGCCGTAGAACAACTGCGTAAAGCGGAACAGCGCGAACATGCTAAGTTGTCCCGTGTACCTGCTGCGGTGGTTAAACCAGCGGAAACCTACGTAAAGGTTTCAGTGGGTAAAAACGTCACTGCGTTGAGCGAAGAACAGTACGTCTTCTTAGCGACTCGTTATTCGGGTGTGGAATCTAAAAAGTTCCACACGTTGCTGGAAGAGGTAATTGGGCATAAGGTGTTCATCGAACAGGGGAAAGTTCCAACGGTGGGCGATTTTCTGTTGTGGTACCACGAACAACAAGAATCCTCCTGTCGTAGTTTCTCTCCCACTGTGCTCGAATATGGCAGAAAGATAATGCAGTATCTGTACCCTCCAGTGGAGGTTGTGGTTAACATCGAAAACACAAACATCTGCCGTACCACAAAGTTCACTAAGCGCGCCTTAGAAATAGGTCGGGAATACGAACCGAAAATCAAGTTACTGCTATCGAAAGACTTCAGTGTGTATGCGTTACACGACGGGAAGTTGACCTACCTAGGGATTGCTGAGCCGGACGTAGAGTGTATTGACAACCCATTCTACCACACACCCGAGTTAGGTATTCTCAGAGAGCCTAAGCTTTAATAAAAACACCAGAGACGAGTATTCATACCACCGAAGAAGAAAGTCTCTTAAAATCGATTCTAGACGCATTAAAAAAGGAGTAGTTATGTTTTTAGTAAACTTCGTACCAGCAAACAGTGACGAGTACTCTACGGACTCCAGTTACGCAAGATCGATGAACGAACTGGGAAAACTCTTAGGAATCCAGGTACAGTCAGAGCACGCAGAAAATTTCGTAGTCTCTGTAACCTTCAACGACACCTCGATAAACACTAACATTGGTGTTCTGGTTACTCGCATGGGTGTGAAGGGTGTTTGTCTCACTATTTCTGGACGATATCGCGACATGCCCGCGTATACAGTCGCGGAATTGTGGTTGCGGTATTGTGGGTTGTTTGGAGACCATCGAGTTGACCCTGACGCAGTGAGCGTATTGCGTCGTTATACCCTTTTATTGAAAGAGCTGAACCGTAGTCCGATTCGAGACGAGATCCACGACGAGCGACTCCTAGCCTATGCGGCTAAGAACAAACTAGGTCTGCTCCGCCACGTCAGTTTACCACGTTTATACTTTCTGTATAGCCAGATTTCTTTCGTTTCGGTGCTTCAGATCAACATGGCTGAAATCTGGTCAAAGGACTTACGAATCGTGGTTCCAACTGAAAACGAAGCGTTAAACATTATCGCATCCGACGAGATAGGGATCTTTAGCCCTGACTTAGTTAAGCCTTTGTTTGAGCCTATTACACTGGAGTTAGAGAAATGAGTAACGTGTTAGATACCTGGTTCCGTAATGGAGTCTGTACGATTGAGTTCAAACTGGAGAACGAAGCCCAGCGTGAGTTTGCAGTCGCGTTAGCAAGTTCGATGTATCGTCAACCCATGCCAACGGTGGTGCCCGCTGGTCTGATCGTGCAGAGTGCGAGCGCGCTTCCTATGGATAGTTCGCGTAAGCTAACTTTTCTGACGTTACAGCGTTTGCTACATGCGTCAAACTTCGGCCAGTATCCACAGTTGATCGCAGAAGCTCAGAACTTGATTGCTCTGGACTTAGACGGCAGGTTAGATCGTACCAGATCTTTAGCGGTGCTGGTCTCTACTTACGAGGAGGCCTTGGAGAACGCACCTGAAGAAGTAAAACAGGCCATCCAAACCGTTCTGAACCATTTGGATAAACACAATTAATTTAACCCATAACCGAAAAGGAAACTCCCATGAGTCAATTCGTATTACCAGAAAAAGTACGTCCGTTCTTAGTGGACTCCAAAGCCACTTTAGTCAAAAGCAAAGACGGTTGGATGTTGGAATTCTCCGACGGTATTTTCTTAAAACTAAACAAAAGTCAGTTACCGGAAGGTGCAAAACATCGTCAGGTGGTGTCGTTTGACAGCGAGTTTAAATTTGCATCAGCGACTACCGCAGAACCGTTACGTCCTACAGGGACTGCAGCAGGCCGTAGTCCGTATCCATCTAAAGCGGAACGGGAAGCCAACCGCTTCGCTTAACGTACAACATACAGAGAGAGCTTCGGCTCTCTCCTTTTTGTCGGTTTGATTTAGGAGTGAGGGAATGTCGATTATTTTTACGGCCGATGGAGTTTTGTATTCAGACTCTCAAGGCGAGTACATTGAGGAGCGTGGTGCTGAGCCTGTACTTTTTAAGGCACAGAAACTATTCACCACGGAGTGTAAACGGTTAGCGTACGGCGTAGTGGGAAAGAGTCTTTCCAAAGACACACACCTTGCACTACAAGAGTTCTTGATTGCTGCGGTGAGAAATATCGAGTTAGGGAAAGTCGAGGCAGAGTCCATTCCAGAAGGACTGAAAAAGTACTTTGAAGTTGTTGGCTTGCTGGTTATTTCTGCAAAACAGGCGTACGTGATGGAGTTAGGTTGTTTGGTGGTTTCTCCTGTAAACTACAACATCTGCGGAAGTGTGTTTATGGAAATGCGTGTGTTGTTAAACGCGGGTGTTAAACCACTGGAAGCTTTGGAGTGGGTGTTCCAACATAACCCGACGGTCTCTGGTCCTGTCTGTAGTATCAGTAGTAAAAAGCTAAAGCCGATGATCAGTCAAGTATTTGACGAGGAGGAGTCTGATGTTTCTGTATAAGAAAGGAAAGTTTGTGACGTTCTCAGGAGAAGTCATGCGTCGTGCCGGGATTGTCTTTCCGCAGAACTTAATCAAACTCCCCTTTGGGAATTTGTATTGGGGCGGAGAAAGGATTACAGCAACTCTCCCTGAACTCTTTAACATGACGCGCACGCAACGTCAAGCAGCGCTACGTGCGCTCCTGCAGGACGATGAAATGACGGTATGTTTAGGTTACCTTCTCGATGTCCGTAAAAACTTGTACATGCTGTATTCCGGCGTACGTTTCGTTAATGCTGTATTAACCTTGAGCGATGATGCAGTCATGGCATCACACTTCGATGGAGATCACGACAATTCAGTGTACACAGCTGCGATGATCTCTGAGACCGCTGAGTGTGCGCTCGAAGTGTACAAACAATCGAACCGCAACGCGCCTGCTGTGTTTGCTACACACGACCTGGAAACAGTCATTAAAGAAATGGTAGAAGAAGGCCGTACGGGTTCTCTTCTGGAACACCTAACCCACATTGAACTAAAAGGACAAACACCATGAGCGATAAAATGATCGTGTTTCTACTCGTAGTCAGCGCATTTATCGGTGCGTTTATAGCCAACACACTAACTACACGTCGTTTAACGAAACTACGCGAAGAAGATCTGAAGCGACATCAAAAACAACAATTACTGCAAGAGATCTTAATCCGCTTAGATGCGTTGTGTACACCTTCGATGAAACTGGACGTTAATAAACCGGTGATGACCACTCATGAACTAAGTACAGTGGAAATATACAGAAATGGGCCAGTCAAACAGGCTTTGTTTATGTATAAACGCCACTATGCCGTATTGGTTGAAGCGGCCGATATAACCCTCTGGCTGACAGTAGACGGCGACGTTATCAAAGCGTACTTTTACTCCGGTTTGGGAAACGAACTGAACGACTTACAGTACATCCACAGAGAGCTTGAGAAAGCTTTGGTAAACAAACGAACTGAAAAGGAAACCACCCCATGCAACTAACCAAACTCGCTTTAAACTTTCAACCAGTCACGACACACCGCGGTTTTGAACACACGTTAGTCGAAGCTTTAAAAGAAGTCGGGTTGATTCTCGGCCTATATATCCCAAGTCAACTGGTCGAACATACCTGTTTTGTTGACGTCGACCAACTCGACGGCTGGAAAGGCGATATCGAAATCTATACCATCGAAAGCCCCACTTCCGACTTTGCTGGCGTGACTGTCTCCGGCGATTTCCGCGGGTGCGATCTAGACAATTTGCGATCCGTCGCGGCGGTGATCTGGGTGGACATCTGGATGAGTTGTGTCTCGACCTTTGAGGACGAAGAGGCGTGGGGTGAGTTGAATCGGCGCGCTGTAGTTCTACAGAAAGCGGCTCAAGAAGGGAAACTACAAACCGAAGTAGGGAGGATGCAGTTATGGCGACAACTGCGTTTGAAAGAAGAGTAAGGGATCGTAATCGACCTCCTGTGGTTTCTTACCGTGATGAAACCCACAAGAAAGTAACACCGCTTCCGGTAGGCGCGGATACCACACTGGTAGAAGTAGTCCGGTTAGAAGTCCAAGTGAAAATCGGCGACACACGAGAGTACGTCGGTCCTTGGTCTGCTCCCTGTTACGACACGTCACTAGAATCGATCTGTTGGCGGTACAAACGTGAGTTGCGTGGGTATCCGCCAGAACCGCGTGAAGACGGTATTCCCATGGAGTTGTCCGGAACGTCTGTCCTCTGTGGATTTGATAGCGAATGCCCTAACCACTACGTCTGGGTACCCTTCAAAGACACCTGGGAAGAAATGAAAGAATTGGGCTTTCGTTTTGCGGTGTATTCCGTACCGAATAACAAACTCATGCGCGGGAAGTCTCAAGTGTGTTGGTGGGCCGAACACGGTACGTACCAACGTGACTTAGATTGGGATCAATTGTTAGAATTTCTTGAAAGGAGAGAAAGATGAGTTTAGTGTTATTTGAAAAACCAACGTTTAAAGTGAAAACGTTGTTAGACTTTCATTTCAAAGGTAGTCGTTACACAGACTTACAGGGTCCGTTGCTGACACAACTCAGAGAAGCACTGGCTGTTGCTGGTGTGGTGTGTGACTACACCGTAAATACTTTAGTCCCTAACCACGACCTTGGAATTACGGTACATTTACACGACGTACATGACCGTACTCCCACTTGTAAGGTGTTATTTGAATCGGAGGCAGACAACACGCCCAAACGTCTGAGTGTGTTAATTGACGCTTACCAAAATCTGAGCAACCCAGCTATGCGGTTGATCTTTGATGAAGTCTGTGCGCAGGTGTACGAACACTTAGCTGGAATGTTTGGCGTGGTGACCGAGCAGTCGGTAAAGCAAGCCGTGGGCCAAGCGGTGCTGCACCATCGGGTTTAGCGTACACAAAGAAAGAAGCTTCGGTTTCTTTCTTTTTTGCTGTAAAATAATCATTTGTGTGACGAATCCTTTGGGCGTCGGCCGGCGTCCTTTAATTTCCCTAAGCTTAAGGAATGTTTACAATGTCCAAGAAAAGAAACAACACCACCGCAGCAACAGCGCCGACTGAAGCACCTGCGGTAGAAACGACCGAACTGGAAACAGAAATTGGCCAATTAGACAGCGCAGAAGAATCAATTGGTGTGGATGAACCAGCTTCTGAAACTGCAGAGACTCCAGAAAACGACGACGTCACTACAGAAGCTGAAATGGCTGCTACTGACGTGTCAACGGAGCCAGAAGCCACAGCTGAAGAAGCGCCTGTAGTGGAAGAGCCAGCTGCTGTAGAAACTCCAACCCCTGCCCCAGCAGAGCCAGCCAGTCGTTGGGAAGAACCAGCCGCTACTCCGGCAGACGCGCCTGAAGTCGCTGTATTCAAACGAACCATCGACGCCTACGTGAAAGAAATGGCAGCGAACGTTGCTGTAGAAATTCGTACTGGTGCAAATCACCAATCGGCTTTATTCCGTGGTGTGATGCAAGCCATCGAATACAGTAACGGTCAACACTTCGGCCACTGCATGAAAGCGTTAACAGAAGCGTTAGGTACACAAAGCGCTTTCGGTCCTCGTCACCTGTTCCGTTTCTTAGACGCACGTGACATCCGTATGACTAAACCACAGATCGAAGAGTTTAAAGACTTCTTCACGGTATTGGTTTCTGTGTCTACGTCAAACCCAGGTGAGCGCGCTTTAGTCTCCAGCCGTTACAACCTGCAATTAGCGTTCCGTTGCATTAAGAACGAAACGTACCGTCAACGCTTCATGGCGTGGTACAAACAGTTCTGTGCGATTTAATACACTGTACGTGCATACAGAGAGAGCCTGAGCTCTCTCTGTATGCGGTCTAGTCTTTAGGTAACACCAACAACGTCACTGCAAAGTGTGAGGGGTCTCCCCACGTGTGACGTATGGGTTCAAACTCCACGTGACTTTCGACTCCTTCCCGTAAACGATCGTGTTGTCCTTTATGAGGGACTTGCCGTGTGAGTGAAGGAGCTTGTTGAAAGGTTTCCAGTGCGATGAGTTTAGCACTGGTGAGATCGTCTATTACGCTATCGAATAACGCTTGGTGTTTGCGTGGTAAGTCCAGTAACCCAAGCTGCATGCGTAGCTCAGCAAACCCGTGCTCAAAACGCTCTAGTAACACCCACTCGTACGCTTTCTGGTCGATGGAGTCGAATATCACCTCCACCGTTCCATAAAGAAACGGCTTAGGTTTAGGCTCAGTCACCGTACGGTGAGCGATCAGTAACACAGACAGCCTCATGCGACCTCCTTTTCTTGCTCAGCTAAGTACGCTTCTAATGCATCGTCAAACCTTGGTAATTGATACATCGTACAACACCAGTCTACCGCGTTGGTCATCCCACCTGTCATGTTAATCCCACATATCCGACGGTCTTGGTCGGACACCCCTACAATCTCACACACTTCTACCAACGTCGTTGACTTACAGACGTTTAAGAAGATCTCTGTGTACGGATAAGAGGATTTTACGTCTAACGGTTTGTTCAAGAGTAAACGCGACTTACTCTCCGCGTGGTTGCCCACACTGCTGCAGGTTTTCCCTGCACGCCCAGACTATATCTTCACCGTGCGCGTTAGAAACGCGTTTAGGTGGGTTCTTATTTCGAAACGCCTTGAGTGTATACTCCGCTTGCGTCCCTACTCCCCGCTACGGGATAGTCGTTGAACTCTGGTGGTTTAGAACCACCCCAGCTGCTGGTTAACCATTGTTTACAACCCTTAGCACCTTGCGTCTAACAAAGCTTTTATTTCAGCTTAGGTTATCTCAAAACTTTTTTCTATCTTTCGATGGCATTCACGTCTGTCCTCACGGACTGCGTTGTAGCGTTTTGAGCTTTAGTGTATTCCAGCAATTAAAGAACCTACACCCACTCTCTTTCGAGAATAGGGGACTCGGTGTGTCGTAACACACCTAGAATCGCTTACCCAACATCGTGCTTGAGACCGAAGCTCAGGAAAGTCTGAGCATACGAAAATCCCATTCTCCTCCACTAGGTGTGAAGGAAGCGTGATAATCCACCCTTCACGGGAGATCACGTACTCGTCTAACGGGTCTAGCATTTGGTCAGAGATACTACAGAGTACCATCTGGTTTTCTAAACAGAAGAAGTGTAAGTCATCCGCTAACTGTTTAGGCGTAGACTTAAACGTGTGGATCTCACCAAACCCTACCAATTCAGGTAACGTCAATTGCAAGTCCATCGTTTTCTCATCCAGAAGCTCTACACCGATGGAGTCGAATAAGTTATATACCAAGTACTCAATTTTGTATTGAGTCTGCATGACGTAGTGCCATTCTCTCCCAGACTTCCCTTTCGCTCCATCGAATTTCAGTTTCTGACGTTTGATGTTTTTATCCAGTACGTCATCGAGTTTGTAACTGGATTCCATCCCTGCAGCTTTACGAATCATCGCGTAAACGATCATGGCGTCTACCCAGTAAAACGTAGACGGGACGTCAAAAGTGTGCCAGCGTTCATGGGGACTCAACGGTTGTTGTTTCCCAGAGCTTGTGACTTTGTTTTCAGTCCCTTCGATATACCGTGGGTTTCTGAATTCGTAAGGAACACGAGGGTCACAGAACACCTGACCAACGTCCAGTCCTTCTTCCTGTACAGTAGCAATGAGTTTAGGTAAGTCGAAGTTGATGTTCCAACACGCCATAAAGTCAGGTTCGAGTTCATGCGCTCGTTGCATGACGTATTTCACTGCTGCCGCAGGAGAGTCAACGACCTTAAAGTCGACGGTGATCTCACGCTGACGGATGTCTTCACCGATGTGTTTATCAATCGCTGCAAAGAGTCGACGCTCAACGTCTACAGTTCCTTCTAAGAACTTTTCTGTAGCAACTAACACGGCGTGTTTCCCACACGTCAGTGAGATTGCGATGATATCCCCAAATTCATCCGAGTCCACAACGTCGGTTTCTATGTCGAGTACAGCTAAAGTGGACTTGGAGGATACGTCAGGCCAGCGTTCTTGGTATTTCTTTTTAATCCGTGTCGCAACAGTAGCATCGGCACCATACACGTACGGAGAGCGCGCTAAACGTCGCAATGGTAAGTCTTTACCGCCTCGTAACCCTAACGCTTGAGAAAGCTTCTCAGGGAGTTTGCGTTGAGTCGTCGTGTACTTCTGTAAACGACTCAAAGGTTCTGCGATCTTTTTCTCACGGTAGGTGCGCAGTGCAGGTTTTACCACGTAGAAATCCATCGGTGGGTTATTCACTTGACGGAAGTTGGTGGTTTGTGTTCCGTCTTGAAAATGGATACGTTCTTTGATAAACACCGCATCATCAGAAGACATCGCTCGGTTCGAAGGCATGTAAATGACATGCTTGCATTCAATCCCTTTGATCTCTTTTTTTGGTTGTTCAGACATCTTGATCCTTACTTACGTGTAAAGTTATCCTACAGTATGTCAATCGTGTGTAACTATTTAATCCGTTGGACCATTGGAGAGGTTTATGAAACCCATTTTAAAGCGGTACGCCGCTGAAGCAATCGCGCACCAAGACCCCGCACTTTTTAATGAGATCTCTCTGATTATCTCTGAAGTGAAAGCCGAAGGGAAATACGACAAAGACGCGTTTAAGCGCACACGTTTACGTAAAGTGATCTTTGATCGCTTAGGGATAGACACGTTGTTTATTGTCGATTTCTCACCTAGCCCAAATGCGTACGTGATGCCACCGACGATCGATGTCAACCATCCGTTGATTTCCATGTTTAGACGTTCTAGTTGGGGCTCGAACGAACAAGGGAAAGCGTTGGTGCGTTGTAACGACTACAAGAAAGCGGTCGGTGTGGTAGATCGCGAGAAGTCAAAAGTCACAGGTGCGTTCTCGAAACTCACACTCGACGCCGCTGTGACTAAAGGAATGTTCACAAGCGATTTCACACCAGACGAAATTGCAGCAGTGATTCTACATGAGCTGGGTCATGTCTTCTCCTACTACGAGTGTTTGGCGGAGACCCTAACGACCAACTACGTCTTGACGCAAGCGACGCGTGAGTTCATGGGTATCGAGAACGCCAAACAACGTATCGAGTTCTTAGAAGACTTAGAGAACGTCATGGAGATCAAAATAGAAGACAAAGAGCACGTTGCTGAAACGAGCGACGCTGACGTCTTCCAAACGTTGATCTTAAAAGACAAAATCGAAGAGACGCGTTCTGAGTTCGGTGTTCCTTTATTTGACGTCCGTAGCTACGAGCACCTGAGTGATCAGTTTTCGTCTCGCCACGGTGCGTCTTTGGCGTTAGCTTCGGCTCTGTCAAAACTGTACCACGGCGCGTTCTTTGGAATTGGAGCTCGGTCGGCACGCGGCACGATTTTATTTTTAATAACAGAAATCATAAAAATCTTAGGGTTCATTGGTTTTGTCATAGCAGCATCAAAAGGTGAACCCACATCTATCACGATCATACTGTCGATTCTGTTTAATAACCCGTTCTACGACGACTACGACCAACCTGAATTACGCCTAGAGCGCATACGTCGTGATTTACAGACGATGCTGAAAGATAAGGACTTACAACCAGCTGTCGAGAAAAAGGTCTTAGAAGATCTTGACGCCATCGAGTTACTGGTTAAGAAATTAACCGACCGTGAGTCCCTGTGGCAGAAGATCTGGCTGGTAATCGTTCCAGGTACCCGTAAACAACGCCGTACGTACAAAATGCAGATCGAGCTTGAAAAGCTTGCTGCAAATAACCTGTACGCTCGCGCTGCTGAATTCCGTCAATTACAAAGCTAAAACAATAAGGAGTGGTGAATGAACCATACGACCGCACTTCAGGTTGCTAAGACCCTGAAAGAACTCAACGTCCCAGACATCGACTTACATGTCGCTGCCGCATTGGCATGGGCAATGCCTTTGCCGGTAAACAACAAAGATGACGCGTTAGGTTTCTACGCGAAACATTGCCAGGGGTATATTCGTGACTCGGTGTCTGACATCAACGAGTCGGTGATCCTGAAAGTTCCTTACGTGATCCAAAAGGTACGTGAGTTTTACGATGCTCGGTTACTGTGCGCTTACAGCTTAGGTTGTCAGTTAGACCAGATCATTCCGAAGATCGATCCAAACCACGTAGGCGCTTACAAGCAGTTAGTAGACGCCATAGAAGCCGATTACGTAGCACAGGGAATGTCAGCATGGTCACAGGGCAATACAGTCACGTCATAGACGCGTTACCTGCCGAAGTAGGGGTCTTTCTAGAGACCCCTCGTGTCGTTTGCACAGAAGCGCACTTAAACACGTTCTTACACGAATTCCAACAGACGTTCGGAATCGGTTGCCAGTACTTAGCGAAAGTTCTCTCTGAGCTTTCAGAGTACGCGATCGACCCTCACTCGTTAGACCTTCGGAACGACCACAGGTGGCTTCAGTGCGCACGCGCACATACCCAATTACAGCAGCCTCTCTCTGCCTTGTATACCGACACCAGAGACACCGTAGACGTTTTAAAAACAGTGCTAAGTACACCTTTACTAGAGGATGCATTAGACGTTTTAGACCACTTCCACGCCCTCACAGAACGAGACGCGTGGTTGTCGTGGTTAGGGATAACGACACGGACTCCGTTTGATACCGTGGCGGTGTTACGGGATCGGATACACGAGTGGAAACCTTTATGTAAACAAAGTGTACGTGTGTTACCTAAACATGCGTTACTCAAACCTCACACGCTGGTGTCGTTACTCCAAGACACTGTAGCGGATCGGTTGTCTGTACAAGTCCCTTTGGATGACCCGTACATCCCAGCGGTGGTAGAGGGCCTTACAGCGCTTTTAGAGCGCGTTTCGTTACTAGGTGCCGTGAGTACACTCACACTCGTCACCCATCGTCAATTACAAGCGTAAATAGGAGCGTGTTATGTACCTCACCGAAGACGACGCATACCTTGCGGGGAGTCGTGGGGAGTTAAAAGACCTCTTTGAGAGTGAACAAACTGTACTACAAGACTTAGAGCAAGCGTTTGAGACGCTGAGCGCTCAGTACGTACAGATTGACGCTCGTGGGATGTCTAAACAAAACGCTGTGGCGTTAGAGTCTTTACTCCCTACGGGACTGTTCGAACAAACCTCTCGGTACACGACTGCCCCTAGCTTAACGCAGAAAACTTTAGCCTGTGAAGGTATCCTCACAATCGCATTAGCTGTGATCGCTGCTGCGTTAGTGGCTGTAGGTGTGTTGATTGTCAAGCTGTACAAGTGGATCAAAAACAAAACCCAAGAAGGCGTAGAAGCCGTAGAAAAAGCAGCAGAAGACATTGCTGCTGCACTCAACGAAACTGACGCAGATGAAGCTACAGAAGAACACGCAAAGAAAGCACCGTCTAACTTACGACAGTTCTTTGAGTCTCGTGTCAGAACTGTGGAAGAGTCTGTGATCAAAGAGCAGAAACACCACGTCAGTGAATTCGCTTTGCGGTTTGTGACTGACCCTCAGATCTCTAACCGTTTAGATAACCTCCATATTGAAATGCGTAAACTCCTACAAGGGGTGGCTGCACAAGCGTTAGAGCTTGCTGTGTTTGTGAAAAAAGCAGACAGTACAGAAACTGGCAAGCTAGAACTCAGCGATGAAGATACTTTACGCGCCAACTGTACAGCTTTTCTTGCTGAGCAAGAGCAGCTCCAGCAACAGATCGGTAAACAAGCGATCTGGTTTAGTGGGGGTGCGTACAAAGGGTACGTCAAAGGACACGTGGGGCTGATCGATATCTTCGCTGCGTTCTTACCTGACCATAACCCACTGGCTCAGTTCAGTAAAGAAACGGTTGCGCTAACCTCACAAACGGCCACTACGCTCTTTGCAGAAGCAACAAAAGCATTTGAGCACACTGCTGCGATTGTTGCTGGTGGACCTACCTACTTAGAGAGCTTAAAAGTCAATGAGCTTTTAGGGTACTTAAACGGTGGGGTGGGCGGACAACAAGTAAAGACGGGACGGCATAACGCTTACAACTACCCGATCACCAAAGACGGAGTGGTTTCCACACCAGAGTTGATCCGACAAATTGTCAGAGAGCTTCAGCAGTCATTGGGTGCATTTGCTCACTTCGAACGGTTTAACTACGAGCTTGTGCGTCGCGTGTTTAAAACGTTTGAAACTGCAAGGAAACTTAGAAGTGACATTCGCGATCGTATCTTCAGTGACCCTGTGGATGAATCCAATCCGGAAGAGTACGAAAACTTCTTAAAAGAAGTCAAGGCGTTCTACCGGGAAGCGTTAGCGAAACAAGACGATGAACTCAAACGTACGAAAGAGCGGTACTTGAAGTTAATCGAACGTGGTAAAGATGCGGGCAGTCGGTTGGATGAAGCGGAGTTTAATCGATTAAACGAGAAACTTCAGGACTTCTTAAAACCTCTGGGTCGTTAATTTTATGAGCAGCGAGGGTGTTTGCCCTCGCTTTTTTTCGGTTAAATTTCGAAGAGAGTTTTTAATTATGGCGAAGAACAAACTGAATCGCTTTCTTGCTTTAGAGAGTGAGACGATCATCGAACAACGTTTAGAAGGTTCGGAAGAGCCTACGGTCGGCGTAGAGGCTGCAGCCGCAGAATTAGGTGAAGTCGAAGAGGCGTTAGACGAATCGTTAGACGTCCATGGCGAACTGTCGGCTTTAGCGAACCAAGTACAGACTGACGCAGACAACGGTAAGTTATCCGCAGAAGCTTTAGGCTACGCCAACGCGTTAGCCAAAGTACACTTAAGTCGTGTGGGTTTAGGTGGGTTACGAACTGGCCTAGAGTCGTCGTACTCTGCTGAGTCTGTAGGCTCTCGCATCAAAGAAGTGTGGGAGATGGTGAAGAAGTTCGTAACCGAATTCCTACGTAAATTGAATCTCTTCTTCCAGTCTTTCTTTAGCGCTTCCGGTCGTCGCGTGAAAGAATGCGAGCAGATGATCTCGCGCCTTAAGAAGGTGTCTGAGCATACCGCACCTCCACCAATACCAGCGACTTTAGAAATGAAGAAACTAACGGATGCTAAAGGCGAATTTTGGCAACCCCTAGACGGATTGTTTTGCGTAGAGCAAGTCATGGCGTATGCGTTTGATGAAGTATCTACCAAATACGTCGATCATTTAAAGTTAGTTCGAGAACAACTCGATGAGATGGTGAAAGTGGTTGACGATTCAAACGCGTTTACTGCGGTGTTGGATAAATACCGAAACGTCAGATTGGGTTACGACACAGCCAACACGTTCTTACGCGAGACTCACGCCGCACCGGAAAGTCGCCGCAGTAAGGAGTACAAAACCCTAACCAGCGACATCCTGCTAGGCGATCGCCGTTTAATTTGGATCTGGAAAGGTAATGTCGTTCAGAACGAAGACTCCGGTAAAGGAAGTTCTGACTATTGGGCACACGTCGCACAGCAGTATGAGAAACATTCAGTTTATATGGACAACTCTACGTTACAAGACGTTAAATTTACGGAAGTACCTGGACTAAACGCCAAGGAACTGACACTTCTTCTGGAAAAGGTGAAAAAGATTAGCGCTGATCTTTTAAAATACGCTACCGTTGAAAAGTCTTTGTCGGACGAGATGGATCGTGTTTTAAAATCAGCAGGAGTGTTAGCGGGTCACGCAGATGCTAAAGGTGCTGACGATAGTGTAAGAGCGACTTCAAGCCACGCTGTTAGTGTTGTGAAAGCGATGATTCGCGCAAGTTCACAGTTCAGTACTGTGGCAGCTAAGTACTCTAACGAAATGTTAGACGCTACCATGGCATACGCACGAGCTAACCTTAAAGAGATCACCACAGTGGGTGCTTATGTTGCCCACGGGCTGAACAAAGAACTTAAATCTTAAGTCACACCAAGCATACAGGGAGGCGCGAAGCCTCCCTGTATGCTGCTTTATGCCGTATGTCGTTTAAAATCCACCAGCACGTCTTCTATGACGTTTAAACGGTTGTTCGGTAGTAACTCCAAAACCCGTTTCACAGAAGCACGGTCTGCGCTGTCCGCTACAGTAAACGTAGAGATGTCTTTAGAAGGACCGAGTTTCTCTAAGTCTATAGAAATCACGTCATCCCCAAGTGCCGTACGTAACTGAACGATCAAACTATCCAACGATACCGTCGTGCGTGTTAGTGCAGAAGCAATCGTCGCTTTCACTGCAGTACGAATCACTTCCCGTACTTTGTCGTCCAAGTACTTCGTCTCCGACAGGTAACACCGTACCACAAACGACAGACTCGATGGAATCTGCAAGCGTCTTTGGTCATCGGCGATGACGTTGATAAACCCGATGTTTTTATTGGGGTAGTAGTACAACTCTGTACGATCGTACAGCTGTGCGTTCAGTGCCGCAATCTCCGTGTTGATGTACCCCACTAACGTCTGTGCGATACTGTCTCGGTAGGCGATGTCAGACTCTACGGTAGCGTACAAGTAGATTGCATCCACCAGCAGTAAGTCCACCTGACGTAATACCGTACGTCCGTTTGCAATCACTGGCAATTCCGTAACAGGGTCAATCACCACTGAACCTGCCGGGAATAACACTACGGGTTCTCCGTCTTCGTAAACGATGTCCCCTACGTTGTGTAACACCGTCCGTTTAAAGGTGTCATCCGGTAAACGCTCTAACACCACGGCTCCTGTCACTGGGTCAGTCCGGTACACAGGAGACTTGTACGTGAGGTAGACGTCCGTAGGATGTCGTTCGTACGTGACCGTACTGGCTACACTACGACCATTACTCCACAGTCTCTCTAAATACACTCCTAACTCCAGCACCAGCAACTCTTCCGTTAACCCTAGCGTGTCATCTGGGAGTAAGTGCATTCCTAAGTGATCGTCGATACTCGTGCGCTGGAACCCATCCACGTTGTACTCACTGACCCCATAAACGATTCTCCACTCGTGGTTCAGTGGAGCTGCTAACACTTGCGGGGTGGTATCAAACATCGTAAAGTTAGTCAGCAGTAACGCGTTCGTGTCACTCACGTCGTAGTTTGTGACGACCCTAAAGTCCCAGTAATACTCGTTACTGTCAGGATCGACTCCTCGCACCGTCCCGTTGACGTACGCACCAGACGACTCTCCAGGAGGGACAAAGTACAGCTGTGCGTGCAACTGCTCTGGGGCTAACGCTTTGTACACCTCACTAGAACGGGTTTTCACAGTGACTAAATACCCTTCTGCCGTTTTCTGGATTAAGAATCCATCCGTCGTGACAAAAAGTCCAGTGGTCTCATTCTCGGTTAAGAAGCGACGAGACTTTAACGTAGGAGCGTCTAAGTAAAACGCGCGCACATTAAACTGGTTATCAGTCGCATCCAGCACGTAATGAAACGGAGTATACACGTAGGTCCCATTGTTTAGAATGTTTGCTACGGTGTCGTTCCCTTGTACGGTGGGATTAGGGATCTCTGTCGTGGGGACTAGCTGCAACGTACCGTCTTTGTATTGCAATAACGTGTTAGAGAGCACAGTTAACCGCTCACCGTTTCTACGGACAGTTGCCAGTAACTCCAACTGACTGTACGACGTTTGTAAGGTATCGATAGTACACGCAGCACCAGAGTTGAACTTATACCCAGCGATTGTCGGTAACCCACGAGACGCTAAGTATTTACGCGTCGTCAAACGGTCTACGGACTTAATGACACTGTACCCTAATGACGTCAGTTTAGCTTCTAGCTCCAGTGGAGTGATAGGCGTTTGACGAGGAGAGATCCCCGCCATCACACGAGCACGTAGCTCTTCTGTCGTCAGTGCGTTTCTGCCGCCTTGACAAATCCCTGCAGAGTAAATACCTTTACTGGCAATCAAGCTCAGTGGTGCGCTAAATACGCTTTGATCTGCAGTGTACTCTGTACCCCACTCTGCTGGAAATGCGTTGACGTTGTAGTCTCGTAAGTCTTGTGTGAAATCCCCACGGGTCGTGTAGATATCAATCCGTAATTGATTCGATACCAACCCGGCGGTTAGATACACCAGAGGAATCTGTACCTGTAACTGATTGTCTAATACCTTCAGTACAGCGGTGACCTCTGTAGGGTCGTAGGTGATCGCATCGTGCGTGGTTTTGTATTCGGTGAAACTTCCGTCTTCGTTTGCGCCATACACCCGACAGTAGTAAAACTGATCAGGGAAGTTGATCAACTGTTTATACCCCACAGAAACATTCGGGGTGTCGATAAACGTGGTAACTTCTAACTGGGGAACAGTAAACTCAAACTCAATGTGGCGTACACCCGAGATGTCGTTTAAGTACCAGTTGACGATGTTACTTTCAATCTGCTGTAAAGGAGACACCACGTCTGTGTCGTACAGAACTTGTATTCCACCTGACGCCAGTACTCGAATCTCCAACGGGTACTGTAACGTAAACGGTATGTCATTCGGACGAATCACCGTTCCTCTTGGAATCACTAACTTACGTGTTACGCCGTCAGCCGTAACCACTGCGCGTTGACGGATTTCCGCTTCAGAGATAAACATCCGAAAAGGTGCAGTACTGTACTGACCAAACACACCAAGGTAATCGTCATCCGACATGTGTAAGTACAAGTCTTCTCTTGTAAGAGCACGCTGTGGTGCACGACGACGGTCGATCGTTTCTAAGTGACGGTGTAGACTAGCTGTGGTCACAGCAGCAGACTCCATCAAGTGCACAAAAGGAGACGTCGCATCCACAACGTCGAAAGCTCCGTTTAATGCTTCTTCCAAGGTTGCTAGTTGCAACTCTTGAATCAACATGGGGTTGTTTCTAACCAGATCCAGCTGGTCGTTTAATTGAGTCACAGAAGACATATCTGAATTACCCTACTTTAATGGAGTTGTATTGATCTCGTGTAACAAACCACATCAGCTCGTTGGTCAGTGGGTGTATCAACGGATACCCACGGAAGTTTCCATACACAAGGTCACGTTCACGTAACTGAATCATGTTTTGTCCTTTGAGCACGACTGTAGACTCACGGACTTGTAGAATCGTCATTGCGGGGTTATACCAGCTCACTAACCGATTGAACTCTTCAATCGTAATCGGATCGTTGTAGTCCATCCCGTAGCATCGGAACTGTGCGGTGATCTGATCGCTCCCTTCCACAAACGTGCGGTCACGGTTAAAATTCGCTGCAACACCAGTGGGATTCGTGTAAGGAAATCCAGCACCGATCGCAAAGGTTTTAGTCACCCAACGACGCGAAGGGTCTAAGTCAAAGTGGTAGATTCGTGTATTGTAGTCAATACTCCGACGAACGATGTGATCGTTGTAAGGAACCATGTCCCCCACGTACACAGAGCTTGCGTACAGTAACCACACCGCCAGTAATAACGAAATCGGATCACCGTCTACGTTACGAAACGTTGCCGTTAAGTCAAACGGTGTGGTGATCCTCACGTGTGAGTCGATGTGACCATACACCTCTTTACGCACACCAGCACGAGACTCATAAAACTGTGCCACCTGATCTGGCCAGCCCGTGAGAGAAATCAAGTTGTTGGTCAGTAACGTAATGAACGGTAAGTGGTCGTCAATCAGCGGAGAAGTGATCTTCCCAGGAGGCATGGTTCCTGAATTAAAAAGACGATCGTACTTGTACGTCATCCCCCGACTGTTCCTCGGATCTAACAAACTTCGTACTGCGCGTTGGATCGTGTATTCGTCTTGGGTTAAAAGTGGCGATAGCGGCCTCACCCCTGAGAGGTTATCGTATGTTAGATTTAGGTCTGGCCGCGTGAAGAACGTGATCCCTCCATTATCATGGTGGAGTTTTAAGGGCGAGCCTAACCCCCTGTGGTTAATCCCAAACAGCATATTTGCGTACGCTGTCGAGAAGTCACCCCCGCCTGTCGTACGGGCGATGGTATCAATCGCCTGGCGGATTAACTCTTCTTTATTAGCCATGTGTTAAACCTTTTTTTTCTTAAGAGTGAGGATGTATGTATACACCAGCTACAGTTACCGTTTTAGAAGCCGCGTCGAGTGTCGCGAAGCTTCTTGGACAAATGCGTCAAGAAGGAGCCGACAGTCTGGTGGAATACACACAGGCCAGTCGGGTACAACCCATCGTACTGATTGACTCCAGTATCGAACACGAACCTTTCATTTCTGACGTGTTACAAACCTTGACGTCAATGTTCTCTGCTTACTACTTACAAGCAGTGGCGATCTCCAATAAATTGGGTGATATGTCGATCTCTGCACGGTTGGATAAATTCAACCCAAACCGTAGTGCGCTCGGCAGTGTGTTAACCGGACTAAGCCAAGAAGACTTCCGTAAGAGTCTTCCGAATTATCGTCGCTTAGCCCAAGAAGCACATGATTCCGGTCCAGGTGCAATTACTGCAGGTGCAGGCCGTGGTGGTGTGCAAGGTTTACGCGAAGCAGATAACCTAGCTGTCGGTAAAGTGTTAGACGTTGAGTTCTCTGACGGGAAGAACAAGATCGTCGTGCCGGTGACCGTCCAGTTGCAGCCGATCGCTATACGTCAAGACGTCTTACTGGACAACTTACGTAGTGCTGGGAGTGAATACACGGCGAAAGAGCGGAAGTATCAATGGAAAGCAGGTGCAATTCGTTTTATCCGGGACATCGTGTTAGCAGAAGACATTATCCAGATGGACAAGCGCGGTATGATGCGCGACAAAGACGGCATTTATGCTGCTTTATTAGGCAACGAACGCGGTAGTAAATTAGCCGGTTTAGCCTCTGGTAATTTGTCTGTAGCCAGTGCCTCCGCGATGCTGGTGATCCCTACGGATACACAGTTGCAAATCGAACGTGAGCTTCTGATGACGTTTAAAGACCCTACGTCCCGTCAGCGTCTGTTTGTGAAGTCCGCTTTGATGTTACTGTGTGTGATCGACCGTGAACTCGGTGAGATCAAGATCTACCATCGTGGTGTGGCATTGCCGACTAAACTGTTGTTGCGTGACTTAAAGTCTGCCAACAAAGGGACAGGTCCTGACATCGAAAGTATTTTAAAAGCCTACCGCGCAGCCACTGCGCCTAGTTTCTAACGGAGCCTCTCCATGAGCCATGTGAATTACACCGAAGAAGCCTACGTAGATCTGTCTGGTATCAAAGATTACCTGAAAGGTTTACTGCCTTCTTTCAAACGAAATGATGTACTAAACGACGCCAAAGCGACGTTAGACATCCTGAAGAACCACACATTACCTCCATACAAAAGTGCGGTGGATGAACGTGTGTTTCAAACCTTGAAGTCTGCGTGGTGTAAAGACACCAACACGTACTTAATGGGTCAGTTACGTGGACAACGCGGTAACTACATCGAGATCGTGTACCGTGCGTTACAAACCTTACCTGCGAAACTGGAATGGTTGGAGCAGAACGTTGCTGCAGAAGACAGCAATGAGATCTCTAAGTTTGGTTTGACGTACCGTTCCACGTCGGTGATCCGTGCGTTAGAAGGTATGTCGTTTACTGTGAGCTACGCACGTAAGTTACTGCTGTGGACGTACCATCAAGAGTTAATCGCGAATGGTGGGGGTGACATCCCCGCTCCACTGAATGCCGTGGAACAAAAGAAACTGAACGACGGCCTGACGATGTTTGCTCGTTACTTACAGATCTTCTTACACACGACAGAAGAGTTTGTATCGGCGATTGAGTCTGCGCCAGAGATCACTCTGGATCTGAAGAACATCGATGCTGCAGTACAGGTCCATGGCCGTGACATCGTCGATCCAATGCGTTTTGGGTTTATCAACCATCGGTACAACCCCATCTACCACGTCCGTTTAGCGATTGCCGAATGGCAAACAGCGAAGTACCACGAAGCAGTGGAAGAGCAGAAGTCGTTAGAGCTACGTTTAATGCACTTAAAGAAACAACGCAGTGGTCAGCAAGACGCTGCATTGGAAAAGATGATTGATGTGCAGGAAAAGCGGATGTTGCTGATCACTAACGAGATCATCGAAATGGAACGTGACGCTGGTATGCGGGAGTAAGGTATGGACTTACTCAACTATCAATACTACCCACTGGGGTTTCGTACTCCACTCGCTCCAGAACAAGCCAGACACGACACTGACGTAGACCACGCGTGGGTGGCGTTGTACGAGACCATCCGTAACGGCCGAAACAACATCGCTTCGATGTCCTTCCGGATTGCGGTGCTCAAACACGCCAAGCGTTTACTCGGTACTGACTTCCGTACTTTTTTAGACGCGCAAGACCGCAATCCAAAGCTTACACGCTCTGGATTTGTTTTGTTAGAAGAAACGTGTCGGTTTGTCCAAACTGGCCATCGTCAACTGAACTTATCGAGCAATCAGTTACTGCTTGCAGAAGAGTTCAGAGCACAGCGTTTTGAAAGCCCAGAGGGCCCTCAACGCACCACCAAACTGTCTGAAAAGTTTAACGTCAGTGCGCCGTACCTGTACCAATGGGTGAACCAACCCAATGGGATGGCTGATCTGATCTGTACGTTAAACGTGCTGTTTGGTAGCACCGTCGAGTGAGGGAGTCCCCTCGCTTTACTTTCTTAAAAACTAAGTAAAGGAGTCAGCAATGGCTTTATTGTTACATAAACTTTCAAAACTGTCACAAGAAGACGCTACATCAACAGCCTCTGTAGTCGAAGGTGCTGAAGGTCAAGGTGAAGATACTGGTGTGGCAACGACAACCGGTGAAGACACACAAACTACAGATGCTTCTGTGGCTGCCACTACGACCACTGAAGTAACTACAGACAGCGGTGCGTCTGACGCAGCGACTACAGAAATCGTCATTGACGTGGATAGCGATCTGGATACCACACCAGAAGCAGAAGCGTTAGCAGAAACTGAAGACGACCTGGAAGAAGTGGAAGACGGTATCGATACCGCTACTGAAGTCGCTGAAGCGTTGGAGTCTTTAGTCGAGCAGATGGAAACTGACCACGAAGCAGGTAAGTTAAATGATGCTGCCTTAGGCTACGCCAATGCATACGGTAATGAGCTGGTAGAAGAAGTCGGTTTACCCGTAGAGCAAGTCTCTAACGAGTCTGTGACGTTATCGGTAGAAGGCTTCAAAGAACGTATCGTTGAAATCTGGAAAATGGTCGCGAACATGATCAAAACCTTCATCGAAAAAGTCGCTACGTTCTTCAAACAGAACTTCACTATTTTAGGCCAAGCGAAGAAGAAAGCTGAAGCGTTGAAAGCGAAACTGGATGGTTTGGGTGATTCTGCGAAAGCGAAGAGTGAGACTCTGCCTGGCAAGCAGTTTAAGTCCATGTTGATCGACGGTAAGTTCCCTGACGTGCTGCAAATCTTAGGTCAGACGCAGGACTTAGCCAAAACCGCCTTCACTGGTGAAGGTCCAGACTTAGCCTTACTGCAGTTCGCCACAGCGATGATCGAAGGGATCAACGCATCCTCAGTAGACTCTCTGAAGTCAGGGCTGGAAGCGGTCGACGTCGGTAATCTCAAAAGTACCAACATGAACTTCCTGGAAGGCAAGCACGGCAGTGAGTCCAAAGGGAAAGACGAAAACGGTCGTGAGTACACCGAGTACGAAACTAAGCCATTTTTCGGCGACTACGTGATTTCTTATCGCGTCTACGACTCAGAACCAAAGACGATGAAAGGTTACGAAATCGTGAAAGTGTATCTGGACGCTTTACTAGCTAGTCTGAAGAGCTTAGTCTCTAAAGAAGGCGGTGAGAAAAAAGCGATTCCTGAGACCGTACCTACAGCCGATGTGAAAACGTGTAAGAATATCGTTGCTGAAACGATGGCTCTGATCGACACTGCGTTAGCGTACGACAAAAAGAACGGTGAGATGGCTCGTACAATGCAGGAACTGAAGAAAGCTGGCGATTCTCTGTCTAGCCGCGCAGGTGGTTTGAAAGACGTTCCGGCTGATGTCTCTAAACAGCTGTCAGGTGTGCTGTCTTTAGTACGTAATACCGTTAGCGCAAGCGGTAAGTTCTCTCGGATGTCGATGAAGCTGTGTAAGATGTCAGCCCAAGAGTCTCTGAGTTACGCTACTGCGTCTGTGGCTCAATACGCGTAAGTCGGTCTGTGTGAAAGAGAGGGTTTACGCCCTCTCTTTTCTACCGTTTTTTTGGTAAGGAACCCTAAACGATGTCTAAGAAATTAAACCGCTTTTTAGCAATGGAAAACGAAGCCATTGTAGAAGAACGTCTGGAAGAGACCGCAGCTCCGGCCGAAGCTGCCGCTGAAGAGTTAGGCGAAGTAGAAGAAGCGCTGGACACGTCACTGGACGTACACCAAGAGCTGTCTACGTTAGCGGATCAAGTTCAAGCGGACTCTGAAGCAGGCGTGTTATCCGAAGAAGCGCTGGGCTACGCAAACGCGTTAGCGAAACGGCACTTAAAGAAAGTGGGGTTGGAACAGTTAGGTACTGGATTTGAATCCAGTTACTCGCAAGAAGGGATCGGCCAACGGCTGAAAGACCTATGGAACATGATCGTCAAAGTGGTTTCTGAGTTCTTAGCGAAAATCAACGACTTCATTCAAACTCATTTGACTCGTGCTGGTTACTACGTCAAGCGTGCAAAGTCATTAACCGAGAAATTAAAGACCGCTAATTTCAAAACAGGAAACATGCCAGCAAATGGCCTGAAAGCATTGTACGACAACCAGGGTGAGTTACTGGACCCTGTTATCGGTAGTGCTCGTCTTTTACGTGCGGTAGACCACTCGGTTTCAGATGGTGCTGATGCGGGTATCGCGCGTATGGAGAAAATGGCAGAATTGTTGAAGGGTGTCAAGTACGACGACAGTGAGTCGTTCTACGGCTCGATTCGCGATTCCGTCATCCGTGAGATCCTGGCTACTAGCGATGATTACATCACGAAAGAAGGTGCTCGTGTTACCCACAAAGACGGCATCGAGATTTCGAAAATAGGCCCTGTGTTATTTGGCGATCGTTCAGTGATGACTGTTATGATCAAACCGGACTATCAGAACAGCCCGGATTACACCAACAAAGATTCTCAACAAAAAGACATCATCAACTGGAACGCTAAGTTCTTCCAACAAGTACCCACCATGCTCGCGTCGTACTCGTTGGTAACAGAACGTTTCAGATTCAGACCCGTGGAGCCTAAGTTCAAAGAAGTCCCCGCTCTGACAAAAGAAGTAGCGATCGACGTGGTTGATAACGTACAAAAAGCCGCTGAGAAAATTCTGTCCTACCGCACACGTGGTGATAAAGTAAAACGTGCAATCGAAACACTCAAATCTGCAGCAGACCACTTTTCGGATAACTCCGACAAAGCGGCTGGTTTGGGAGAGAAAGAGAAAGCTGCCGCTGCTGCGATGCTTCGTATTTCACAACACGTGATCCGTGGTAGTCAGGCGTTTATGACCTCTGTGGTGAAGTGGGCGATTCCAAACATCGGTCATTGTTTAGATTACGCTGAACGTAGTATCCAGAAATAGTACGTCCATACAGGGAGGGTAGAACCCTCCCTGTATGCTGTCTTTCCTTTAATGCTATGTACCGACCGCTGCTCAGGACTACAGAGTATGTCCGGTGACCTAAGCACTTCCAAGTGCACGTGCTTGTAGGTGCGTAGAACACGTGTTCTAAAAAAACAAATTTTAATCCAATTGGAGTTTTAACCATGGCAAAGAAATTAAATCGTTTCCTGGCGCTGGAAAGCGAAGCTATCGTAGCCCAGAACGAAGACGGTACTGAAGGCCAACAGTCCGTGACCACCACTACTGACGTAGACGTAGAAGTGTCTACGACTCTGCCTTTACAACAAGAGCTGGCTGAAATCGCAGAAGACGCGGCTGAGCTGGATGAGATGGAAGAAGGCATCGAAGAAGCAGAAGATGTACAGGAAGCCCTGGAGTCACTGCATGCGATGTTAGGTCGTGACGCTACTGCCGGTGGTTTGTCTCAGGAATCTGCCACGTATTTCCAATTCGCACTGAACCGTGAATTAAACCGCGTGGGTTTAAAGAACACAGCTCCAAGCTGCGAAGCGTTTGGTGTGTCACAGTCTAAACTGCGTGCCACTACGCTGTCTCAGGAATCTGTCGGTACGAAGATCAAAGAAGTGTGGGCGATGATTGTGAAGATGGTCACCGAGTTCTTAGCGAAGGTGAACGAATTCATTCAAACTCACATCAGCTCAGCTGGTCGTATGGTGAAATCCGCTCAGGGCGTGTTCGAAAAAGCAAGTAAAGCCAAAGGCGAGAAGAAAGCCCAGACGATGAAAGCCGGTGCCGCGACCAAACTGTGTAACAAAGACGGCAAGTTTGAAAACGTGACTGGTGGTTTAGATGATGTTAAAACGATGATCAACCACGCGTGTGGTGAAGCCGCTACTAAAGGTGCTGAACGCGCTAAAGCGATGGCCGATGTTTTACGTAGTTTCAAATTCACGAACAACATGGACATCTACACAACGTTAGCTAACGATGTCGTTGAAGCTGTTTCTACTACCGACGACTACATCAAAGAAGCTGGTAGTGCCTTCAAACAAGACGAATCGATCTACCATGCTGTTGCTGGTCCTGTATTACCTGGTGGTTACGCTGTTGCAACAGTGACCGTACGCGACGATTTCAAAGATGACAAAGCGTACAAAGACTCTAACAAAGTCGTTCAGTGGCTGACACGTTGGGCTGCTGCTCAGGGTACGGTAGGTACTGTTGTACTGAAATGTGTAAAGACCTCAGCATTCGGTATGTTTAAGAAAGACATAGAAGCCGACTACGAAGAAGTTCCAGTAGCTTCTATCGAAGACTGCAAAGCTATCGCGAAGACTGTGGAAGAAATCGGCCAGATGATCGTTGGTTACAAAACCAAAAACGATCAGGTACAACAAGCGATCAAACAACTGCGTGAAGCAGGCGATCAGTTCGCTAAGAACGCAGAAGCTGGCGAAGGTGCAGACGAAGGTTCTAAGACAGCAATTAAGTCTGTACTGAAAATCGTACAGCACGTTGCTCGCGGTAGCCTGAACTTCGCTAAGTCTGGTATTTCTTACGCTACGTCTACTGGCGTTGCGGCGTTAAGCTACGCTGAGAAGTCCTTAGCTCAGTACGCTTCTGAGTAAGTCGTTTACGTTCCGTAGGGGGAGTCTAAACTCCCCCTCTCACAGAACCTTTTGAGTAAAGGAATTTAAAGATGGTTTTAAAACGTTTTTTAGCACTGGAAGAAATGGAACAAAACGCCGAAGTTGCAGAAGCAGAAGCGTTAGTGGATATTCCTGACTTACCAGAACCACTGGAAGATATGGACGCTGAACAAGCGGCCGTAGATGCTTCTAGCGCATTAGCTGAGTCAGAAATTGACTTAGAGCGCGCCAACGATATGGCTAACCGTGCTGTAGCGATGGAGTCTGCTGCTGAAATATTGGATCAAACTGTAGAAGAGTCTACCCCAGGTGAGGTTTTATTAACCGAAGCTTTAGGTGACTTAGCTGCTGCTGACACCCCAATCGATGCTGCAGTGGAATTAGGTCACGACCAAGAGATCCCGGAAGACGCTACCAGCTTAAATGCTGCGTTAGAATCCATGGGTTACACGAAACGTAAGTTGTCACAGGAAGCTGAAGGTTTCCGTGAGATGGCTCGTCGTTTCTGGAACTTTGTCTCTGGTTTAGTGTCTCAAGCCTGGGAAGCATTCATGCGCTTTGTGGAAGCGGTGTTCTCGACGTTAGGTCGTGAAAACGCGAAGAACAAAGAGTTGATTGCCCGCATCGGTAAAATCGAAGGTAAACAGCCCACGAAAGACAAAGTCTCTACGGGCACTGCCGGTAAGTACTTAACCAGCAACGGTAAAGCACCGAACAAGTTCGCTGACGCGAACGACGCGTTGAATGAAGTAGAGCGGTTACTGTCTTCTTTATTGGACAAACACTCTTCTGAAATCTTAGGTTTAGCTGACGATTTAGACAAAGTGTTCACTGGGTTTAAAACCGAAGAGTCTGAGAAAGCATTGGCTGAAGCGGCTGGTAAAGCCCGCGCCGCACTGCGTAACAGCAGTGTAATGGGTATCCTGCCTAAGCCAGGTAGTTCTGACGATCGCTACAAGAAAACCGAAGACGGTATTGAAGTGAAGATGTCCGCGCCTCTGCCAGGCGGTAAGTTCTTAGTGGCTCACCTTCCGACCGATGACGCTACCTCCGCTAAAGTACGATCAGCGAATTTTGCGATTGTTGATAATCCAAAATTTGAAACGTACAAAGCGGGCGATATTGACGTGCTGACACCAGCCGATCTGAAGAAATTGGTCGGTAAGTGCGCTGCCGTATTGCGTTTAGTGGCAGACTATCGTAACGGTAAATCGAAGAAACTGAAAGACGCTTCTGACAAACTGAAACAGTCGTCTAAACGTTGTTCTGAAACCTTCGGTAAAGCGGAAGCTACTCCTGGTCAGAAAGAAAACTACCAGGACTTACTGCGTTACCAAACGGCATTCGCTACGTGGGCTACCCAGCCTATGGGCCGTGCGTGTGAGTTGTCGTTGCGTGTGGTGAAAGCCGCACAGGCGATGATCGCTACTCATATTGCTGCCTACCCGGTAGACAAAGAGTAAGCCATAAAACAAGGAGTACCTTCGGGTACTCCTTTTATGCCGTTTCGAAACTTTTATAGGTATTTAATATGGTTGGGACAATAGCCATATAAGGAGACTTAACTATGTCAGCTTTAGATTTAAATGAGTATAAAGAACGTCAAATTCGACTGTTCGCGGAAACCAAAGCAGAGCTCTTAAAGCAAACTGAGCTTACGCCAGAGGTCGTACGCGAAGTGCGTCTATCCGTGTTGGGTTTATCCACCGCCATCGCGGATACGTTACCCGACCCACACATGAACGTGCATGTCGAGTACGCCATTCAACAAACCTTAGAACAGGTCCTGGAATGGCGTAAGAACCCACGTGTGTTAGCAGCATGCTTCGCATTAGCACAGCTGGAACTCGCTAGTGAGCTCTTCACTCAGTTTGCAACGAAGTACAGTTTAAAGTGGTACTTCATGCGTGAGACCACACGACGTGAGTTAATCCGTAAAGTCGGTGACGTGTTATACACCTTACGCACACACTGCGGTACGTACAACGAGAAAAACTGGTTATCCCTCTTTAGCGAAGATGACTTAAAGGGTCGTGAGTTTACACTCCCAAAACCTTTAGTGGCTAAAGACGCGAAAGCGACTCAGAAAGAGCTGGATCTGTACTCACCGTTACTGGTCGAGTACTACAACCAGTTCTTGGCGGTATTAAAACTGCCTAAGGAGGCACCCCAGCTGGCTGCTGCCCCCACTGAAGCAGAAGCCTGATAACCGGCTGATTATTCGTAGGACAGCCTTCCACAGCTGTTTTGCGATAGTAAAGAAAGACCCAACCGATGGATCATACGTGCTGGAAGGAATCGCCCCTTATCAAGGCATCCCACCACACTGTGAAGACTTAATCGGTTACGGCAGTATCCGTTCTCGCAGAGCTTTAACCAAAGCCATCCTGCGCCGCATGCGTGAGACGCCGAAAGACTTACTGACTCGCGCTGTCCCTACTCCAGAGACCATTCGTTACTTACGACAAACCTACGGACATGAAAACCTCCAAGGGAAGTTCGTGGAGTCTAACTACGTCATCTTTGACGACTCTGGAAAGGAAACGGTACTGAAACCTACCGAGTGGTTCTGGTTTTTAAGCCAAGAAGAAATCGCTCGTTTATGATACAAAGGCTGTGCCACCGCACAGCCTCACCCCACTCTCAAAAAAAGGAAGCTAGACTATGTTCACAACCATCAAAAAACTGTTTGCCGCATTCAATACAGCAGCCCGTACTCAGGAAGACGTTGCGTTACGTCGTGCTGCTGAAAGAGCAGCAGAAAAATTTCATTTGTCACTGGTCCCTGTACATGCAGGAAACTGGGACGAAACCCAAACCAACCCGTCGATCTGTTTAGACGGAATGAATGCCTTTTACTTCACAGGTACACGTAGCTTACGTTTACCGTCTGGTGTACTTGCCAACACGTTACGGGCAGAAGTACTAAAACAGCTTCCAGACCACGTACGTGCTGACTACCGTAACCGTATCACAATCGCAGCTTAAGAGGACGACCATTATGTTTATTAAAGAGACTTTTGACGTACGTAAACAATTTGTGATTATCGACTTAAAATCTGGTGGGGTGAGCCCTTTCCCAGCCTGTGTACAGAAAATCGCTTTAAACTTAGAGACCCCATACGACCTTGTAGAGGAAGTGAAGTTAGGTGGTCGTAATTACGCCACCAAGTTCTTCAGCGTATTGGAGAAAGACACTGAGTGCTTCGGTGTGACGGAACGTCCTGTGATGCAATTACAGAACGTACGGTATGGCGCTGCAGCCAACACCACCTACGGCGGACAGCTACCTGAAGTTCTGGAGTTAGCAGGTATTCAGTTTGGCTGGTGTGAGTACTTAGACTTATACACCCCAATCAAACACGTAGGAGACGTTGAGGTCTCTGGGATAGACACGTTGCTCCTAGGTAGTTACGGTGACGCACCCCGCGTTGAGTATGGGGAGACTATGGATGAGTTTGAAGTAACGACTCCTCTGTGTGACCTCAAAGTGGAGGACGTCGCTAAAATACAAACAGGTACACGAACCTGTGTAGTGCGTCTCAACGAGCAGCTGTACTTAGCCGAAATGCAAGCCAGTGCGTTAGCGACTCGTTTGACAGACCAAGAACTACAGTACTACTTAAACACACACCTAAACCCCCATGGGTTAGAGGTCGTTGAGTTTGTAGGGTTTACGTTCTTGTCGTACCCACAGAAACTCAACGAGGGTGTGTTCTCAGTGGAGTTACTGAACCGTCCTGTGTCTAACAAAGTCGTGGCTACGGGCTATAGCTGGGAAGTGCGTGTACAGAACCGTCGTGTAGTAAGTGTGATCCCTCAGTTTGAAAACGGTGTGAAGATCACTGCTCAGGTGAGTCGTCGTATTGAACATTTCATGGCGATGCTCGGTTTAGTGAACCACAGTCACGATACTGGAGAACCTACGAACTCCATTTCAGCAGAGCACAAACACCTGCACTAAGGGGTATGGATGAAAACCTTCAAAGTAGGGAGCACAGAGGGTGAGTTAGAACTCACCCAACTGAGCGAGGACGGTGTGACGCATGTCAACATCTATTCCAAAGCAAGAACTGAGCTAGGGCGGTTACTGACGAATTTCTCTCCTCTGGGGTTTACGCACCCAGAGTACGGAGAGTTTAAGTCATTAGAAGCGTTCTGGTACTGGTTAGGGACGGGGAAACAATGGGACTCGTTACGTGAACTCTCGGGATACGATGCAAAACGGGTAGGAAAGAACTACCGGCAAATTCCACTCGAGAACTTTCAGGAGGAGTTCAAGCGTGCGATTCTGTTACGTTTCCAACAACACCCTGATCTTACAAAACTGTTTCTAGCTAACACACTCCCTTTGACGCACTATTACACCTTTGGTGGCGGTGAACAATTTGTTGTCGTGGACGCGAAGAAGTCGTTTTGGATTCTTGAGTTCTATGCCGAACTCTGGACTTCTAAACGGTTAAAGCATGTAAGCTAAAAACGTGTTACGGGGCTGAAAAGCCCCGTAATCGTATAGTTTTGAACCTATTTCTTTTTTTTTGTCTCAGGGAGACATCCCCATGCCTTTGATCAACTACATGCTACCAGAGACGTACCAGAGCATCACCCGTCCTGTGGCAGTATCTATTTTAAAACAGGTGTTAGCCAATAGTGGTATACACGACCAAACCTTCGTGGGGTTCTTTGGAGACCAACAAGTCCTGCGTTTAACAAATTCAGGATGGTTAGAAGAAGGAGTAGGGCCTCAGTTTGACCAACGTCAAGCGGTGTTTGTGAAACACCAAGAGCTCGAGTACGAACCGACGTTGATCGCGCAGAACTCTACCACGAAAGATCAGAAGTATTTGTTCTTAGACACCGACTTAGGGATCGCTTACCGTCCCGTTACGACCACGATGGAAGTGACGTTGTCCTTCACGTTCCGCTCTGAAGACAAACAAGACGCGGTACGTTGGAGAGACAACTTCGTAAGGCAGCTACGGAATAACAAAGCACATCAGCTCCACAAAGTCAGTTACCAGTATCCATTCCCACCTGCAGCGTTTGCTACCCTTTTAGAGTTACATCGTTTACGGGAAACCAAACAAGGCTACGCAGAAGACTTCGGTGTGTACTGGAAGAACCACGCTGCACTAGAAAAGTTTACGTTTATTACCAAACTGGATGGTTCGGAAATGGAACCGTACGTGCAGGAAGACCAGATCAACGTACAAGGGTGGTTCCGTGATACCCTACCTAGTGAACCCAGTAAAACCACCGGTGCAACGTACGAAGCGACGTTTGACTTTGTGTTCCAGTACCAACGTCCGATTTCGATTATTGGGAAGATTCCTGTATTGGTGCATCAACAGCCCGTACCAGCGAAACTGTATGACCGTCTACCGAGTTATAAACCAGAAGCTTTAGCGGATAAAGGATTTATTGACGAAATCCTTGACACACCACGGAGTTTCTCGTGGTTGACGAAAGACTACACGGTAGGGATTACTATCCCTCATTACGACGATTGGTTACCGAAGTATCCAAACGCCAACTACTTGAACATCGTCACCTCGTTGCTGTTGATTAACCCAGACACCCCTCGTACGGTACTGACGTTAACTCAGTTGGGTGAGTACGAAATCGTTCCTGAGCTTTTAGAGTATCTAAAACAAGAACGTGCATTTTTGTTTGGTGCGAATAACTGTCCAGTACAGATTGAGATCTACGAAGGGGGTGTGCCCATTGACTACACCTACTTAAGTATGGACGAGAACTTCGTGATCACTTGCAGTCGTGACTTAGACCCACGGTTAGAGTACCGGTTTCGGTTTAACGTCCTGTGGGGCTTAGACCTGCTAGACACACAGACCGAACTACGGTTTCGTCAAAACCCTCAGGTGTGTTTAAAGGTCTTACGCTGGGTGTATCCGCCTATGCAACCCCAAGGACTTACTCCTCGGGTGATCGCTAATCGCTTAGTAGAGAAAGAAGGGTACGACAAGGTCGTAGGACGACTACGCAAAATAGGTCAACAACGTGCAACCAGTTTTGAAGTCCGGTGGTGGATGTTCAATGAGTTACTAATTAAAACCCGCAGAGGACGTTTAGCATGAGTTTCTTTACCGATGACACCACACCTCCACAAACCCCTGTGGACTTAGTGACTCAACCCTACCGAGGGATTACCAACGACACGCGGTTAATCCCAACGACCGATTTACTCACACACGTCAAAGGCTCCAAGTGGGTAGTTACGTACTACAGTCAGGTGTTAGGGGTAGACAGTGAGCCTACAGCGTACTCACCCAGTATCCCTCCTGCACTCCAGCAGTACGTGCGAATCCGTGAGTTTGAGTTTAAAGTCACGACACCTATTGAGCCTCAGTCCTTAACTGAAAACGCTGAGTTCAAAGTCGAAGGGACCGCGTTTGTATTTCCGCACGTGGTACCCAACGTAGGGGATATGTTTATCGCCCCAGTCCGTCCGGGACAGCTTGGGTTCTTTACGCTAACGTCAGCTGAGCCGAAGTCGATCTTCCAGCAACCTGCGTATGAAATCCGTTACGAGTTACGTTCCTTACTGGACGACGTCACGTCACGAGATCTTGAAAAGAAAGTCACTAAGGACGTGATCTACGTTCGTGATTTCTTACGTGTGGGTAGAAACCCAATGTTAGTCGAGTCGGAGTACGCACAGTACCAGACGTTACTGACTCTACAGCAGACGTTGATCAACCAGTACTTTGAACAAAACTACGTGCATGAGTTTGAAGCGTTCTTGGTTCCTGACCAAGACACTACCACGTACGATCCTTACGTCGTAGACTTTATCTCCCACCTGGTTCCGAAAGACCGCTATCGGTTCTACCAGAAAGCGGAACAGCTGGTGTGCGATGACGTGAACTCAGCAACAGTCACGACACTATTTGACGTTCTACTCAAAGGAGACACGAAGCAGCTGGTGCGGTGTCGTCGTGATTTTGCGTTACTGCCTACAAAGACGGTATTCCAACCTCCTTTGTACAGAACCATTCGCTACAGTGGGATTGACCTTGTGGTGAAGTCTGCTCAAGACCACCCCAACGCCACACGTCCGATTAACTGGATAGGTACCCCACCTACGATCCAATCGTTCAGTGCTCAAATCAGCACCACAGAGCTTTCAGGGCTCTTACACACACAAAGTAGTGTGTCTGTACCCCTATGGCCTCTAGAGCCCGCCTACGTCGTTTCTGAGGCGTTCTACAGGGACTACGTTGCTACGTGTGTACTAGAGCAAGAACTCAAAGCGGTGTTAGACAATCAAACCCCTCAGCTCGCCAGGGTATTAACCTTAGCACGCGATCTTGACAACCTCAGTGAAGTACAGCGGTTTTACTTTACTCCTTTAGTGTTGTTTTTAAGCGTGTATGCTTTAGGAGCGATTAACTAATGCGTACGTATCCTTCTTTGGAGGCTACCCCTATCTGGAAGTTGTTTAACTACTTCTGGTGGGTACAAGCTCCACAAGTCCACTTACTGACTGATCACCACATCCAGTTGTACGGAACTCCCACCAGTGGGGACTTAAAACACGACGAAGCAGCTTTAAAGCAAATGGTGTTGTGTCAGCTCCCTGCGGTACGAGACCCAGAACAAACTCCACAGATCAAATCGATTCTAGAGTTGATCTTGGATGGCGTTCCAGTGCAGTTCGAGAAACCCCAAGAAATCGCAAAGTTGTACGACTTACTGGTCGAACACGTCCAAGTCCTCGCGGAGTACTTTAGTGAGTCGATGTTTTTCAGCCAACGTGCCATTCAAGCGTCTCCTGAGAAACAACGTGTCTTACAAGACGCGAGTGACTTACAAGAGTTTATCAACGCACTCCACCCTGTGGTAGAGCGATGGCGACCTGAGCCTGTGGCTCCTCCCTCTGACTTCTTGCAGATGTTGGAGTATTGGAGACACGGTGTGGGCACAAACCCACTCTTTGAACGTGAGCAGAAAACCTACACCAACGAAGCCCCTGACGTGTTTAACGCAGCACTCAGTGGTTTAGGTCGGGAGAGGGTACGCGCATGGCGTTAAAACCGATGTTTTACACCGAGGCAGTACGGCAAATCCAACGTGCCCCTCGGCCTGTGTTTGTACAACTGACGGCTGAGTTTCGAGTCCCCAAAGGAAAGTTCTCTCCATGGAAGGTAGTAAACTTTGACCAAGAGAAAGACTTTGTCAAAGGGTTTATGGAAACAAGCTTTCTGGAAGTCTTAATGGTGTTAGAACAATACCGTCAATACGTGTACCCACACAGAAACGACTTAAAGGTAGATTTGAAACGGATTGTCGTCGGTGAACTACAGGGAGGGATCATCAAGTCCCTCCCACCTACGCTGCGTACTTACCGTGCTGTCCTTTTAGAGAACACAGACCCTGGACTCTTAGGACAGAACAGTATGTCAGGTCTTGCACAAGTCAGCGGGACTCAGACCTTTGTCAACGTAAAGTTTCAGTTGATTCCAATAGAGTTTGATAAACTGCAATACGTTCGTTTTGGTGGACCTTACGTCAACTCCACACCAGGAGATTTACTCAAGTGTTTACTCACCCAAGCGATCAGCCAAACCAAAGGGTTAGAGAACGAGCGATTAAAGGGGTTGGAGTTTGTGACGCCTGATAACAAAACCGTCAGGAAACAGATCAACATCCAACACGGTGTAGAGCTTTATAACCTACCAGGGTATCTACAGAAACATGGGGGAGGGATCTACAACAACGACATCGGTATTTTTTCACACCGACAGTTATTGTATGTATATCCGTTGTATGACACGACGCGATACAACAAAAGTAAATATGCCGTGGACTTTTATATCATCCCACGCAACCAGGTGATCACCGAACGAACCTACGACGTAAAGAACGATCGAGTGACTGTTGTAATTACTGGGGCAGTAAAGCATTTTGACTTTAGTGACCAAAAACAAACCTCAGAAGGCAATGGTGCAATGTTTAGCGTTGCCACCAAACAGTTTAATGAGTTTGTGAAAGTCGAGAACGGAGTGGGTGTTTTACAGCCCGATAAAACCGCAGCGACAGTACAAGTCCAGGAGCGTGAGTCTAAACTCAACAACGCTCCGATGCTTCAGCGTCGTGTGACGGACAACATCGCACGAGAGCTTTCTAAACTCTCAGCGCGTAAAGGTCAACTGGCACATTTCGTATGGAATGATGCAGACCCTGAGTTGTTAGTCCCCGGTATGCCCATGCGTATTTTCTATCAAGGCCCACAAGGCTTAGTAGAAGGCTACGGCACAGTCCTTGGGGTAGAGGCATATACCGCGTTAGAACGTCCTGGGTTTACCACAGAGACGTACCAAACCACGGCTTCGGTCATGGTGTATTTTATCCCAAAAACTTAACCGACATAAAGCTACTCTAGGGCGCAGTGCCCTAGAGTAGCCTGACTCGAATCTTTTATAGATATTTAATATAAAGTTGATATGACGCTTGACGTCAGATCCCTAGGAATTTTCCACCCAGCCAACAGGAGCAAACACCATGGCAACCTTAGTAAGACCCAACGTAGAAGTCCACCTGAAACAATTAGGTGAAGTCGGTATCCCAGACGGTTTCGTCGTAGTAAAATCCGGCGAACAAACCGTAAAAGTTGCATACGAGTTAGTAGGTGACGTTCCAGAAGAGTTAGATGCGCAATTTATCCGTGACATCCAAACTGCTCTGAATGTTGAATTACTAGCCCGCAACTTTCCACAGGCACAACGTGTCTACGTGGGAGCGTGAGCTCCCACTTTTATGCCGCTGTAGAACATTCCCCCATTCCCCCACTCAACTTTTAGGACACATCCACCATGCAAGAACCCCAAACTGTTCAGTTAGCGATCAATGGTAAAACGTACGTTTTCACAGTGTACGCGATTAATACCAAACCTCGCTAACCACCTCGTTTGCGTAGCTGCACTCTGACGAGTGTATCTACACGAGCGTTCGTGCTCGAACATCCGAAGGGAGTTTAAGGTATGAAAGATGCGGCAATTTGGCTACTCTCCTTTACAGGAGACAGCAAGAGCTCTCCGGCTTTGGTAAACAAGGAATACTGCTTGTCCGCGCAGCGGCCAACCGGTGGTTTCCGGCCCACGCAGTCCCCAAGATTACTGCGTCATGTAAGAGTCCCGAAAAGTCCTCCACACGCGTCTCGTTTGCGTGCCACACGAACAGTCGGCGTAATAAAGGTGAGCGCAGCCTTCCAACCTGCCTTGTCACTGACTTCTAGTCGTCTTCCAAGACACCGCGACGGCGGCATGACTAAAAGTCACACAACACCTAAACCTACGCTAACGAATGATCGTAGAAATACTCACCCATGTTCGTCCGTAGACCCGTGTTAACCTTTCATACCTTACTTAGCATAGAGGAGGCCTTCGGGCCTCCTCTATGCACTTTTTTTGCTTCATTTCTTTTTTTGTATTACGCGCTGTACCAGAGTAAAAAACTCCAGTAGGGTAAATACAGCCAGATTGCTTTACTGCGTACAAATCCTTGCAAGACCTTGGTGATGTCCATGTGTTCTTTATACAGAAGTTTTCCTCTAAGTACAGAGACTCGCTTGAAATGTACTTCAAGGACCCAGAGTATAAACTCCAATAACGCAACAGTAGCGACGGCGTATAACCACTGCTCTAAAAGCACAGGGGTTTGACGACAGAGCGTATACGCTAAGATACACGCTGACCAAATCGCTGTAAGGTGTCCTGTGACGTTGAGTTGTCTTGACGCAATTCGATGCTCGTGTTTATTCCAGTAATAGATAAGCACGAGGATACTTTTAAGGAGTATCCCCCACAGATAGTAGTCGATCATGCTGCAAACCACTCACCGCCATCCCCGTGTAGGTTAGCGCCCCCTGGACGAGACATACTGGTATCACGACCATGGATGTCATCTCGTATACCACCTACAGGCTCAAACGGAAGTACGGTATACAGATCTGTCTCAGGTGTCATGCGGGTGCCTAAGCCACGGTGTTTCCCACGTTGTACCGTTAAGTAACTCCGACCATCGAGTTTCACGATATGGATCAACATTTCCATATCGACTTCTTGGTCGATCGTTTTACAGGAGTCCCAGTAGCCTTTGTTGGCGATTTCTTTCACGAAGTCATCTACACCATTCCTCAACAAGTACTTCGCCTCTGTGCTGATCTGAGCCGGTGTCATGACCGCTATTCTTCTCTTTTATGTTCGGAGAGGTTCGTGAGACCTCTCCCGCGTCTTACGCTTCACAGCGTGGGTACGCAGCTGTAGGCTTTCCCTACAGAACAGACTATATCATTTCATCCTCTACTCTTAGTAGAATAGGAGGAGCTCTCCACTTGGGACTCACTTGAGTCCTACTCCCAGCTACGGGATAGTCGTTGAACCTTTCCCCGCGTCTCAAGGACGGGAGGGGACTTGGCTGCTACAGGAGACCTTAGGTCTCACGGTTGCCCATTGTACATCCGTTTCGTTTTCAAACCGTGGCTTTGGCTTTCGCCTCGCAGTGGTGAAACAGCTTTAGGGGTTTCCAGCAGTTCAGAGAGGTTTCATTAAAACCTTACGGCTTTAACGCCCTGTAATTAAGGAGCACAAAAGTTTCTTACACGTCTAAATAGGTCACGCACGTCTTGCCCTTGGGCACCAGCCGTACAACCTTTTTTACTGAACATGTTCAGGTAGTCAATCGTCAGTAGGTGTATCTCGTATCCTTCTGCTTCTAGTTTCAGAATCAACGTAAAGAGTTCTGGGTAACCAAAGTCAGAGGGGTTTACACGTACGTGGTGGAAGTGGTATCCGTTCACGCCTAAACGTCGCTTCACATAGGACGTCATCTCCTCGTAGGAGACCCTAGTCAAGTCCGCTGGTTGCTGTGTTTCATTCTCTACTAAAGAAGAGTACAAAAACGTCATGTTGTCTGTCGTAGCGTTTTCAGCGGCTACAACAAGTATCAGTGGCTTCTTCTTCGGGTCGATCATGTACGGTGTGTTATACAAAGCAACTTGTTTAGTGAGGTTCAGAACCATCCCTGATTTGTAGTTGTGTTGCAGCGCACCGATTAAGTAAAAGTCGCCTCGCCTCAGACCGCCGTGCCAACCGAACATCCGAGTCAGCCCCTGCCAGCCTACTTTCAGAATACCCTCAGAAGACGACTCCTCCTGAGCTTTCTTAAACAAGTCCTGCATTTTCTCTTCGTCAGAAATATCGACATAGTCGACAATCCCTGAAATTCCGTCTATTAAAGCTCCCTCGCGGTGATACACGTAGTGCTCTAACTGTTCGATCATTTCTGCTGCGGCTGAAGCGATGTCGATCTGCTCGCCTGAGTACGCGTGTTTGGCGTAGAACCCTTTGACTTGTTTTTGAAACTTCCGTAAGTTCACAAAGTCAGAAAGTTCCTGTGCGTATAAAAAGCAACGTTTTTGAATCTCAATGCCTTCTAAGCCATCTGCTAAACCATTAGCAAATGCGTCGTAGATCGAATTTTGATCACGACAGATAATCCTTACTCGTTGCAGGAGTGTACCAAGGTTCATCGCACCTTGGTCGGGTTTGTTGATATACTGCAGCACTAAACCACGTAACCCCACGACGATCTCTCGTGTACGATCCCCATCGATGTTCTGATCTGGGATAGGGACTTCTTCTAACACGTTGCTAAGCAATTGTATGGACCCGCCGGACGTGTGTTGTAAACGGCTTTCCCAGTAGGCTAGAGATAAAGCCTGCACCAGAATCATGGTAGCGTCCATCGTAACTCCTGTTGTTAATTAACCATAAACCTTTTAAAAGCGGATTTCACTATGATGCAAAATCCCGTGACTCGTTACGTCGCTTTAATCCCAGAGTGGTTTAAAGAACTAGCGACGTCTAGACAAATACCAGTCAGTGACTTTACGAACCTCTCGTTACTGGAGGACAAATTATCTGTACAGGACGTATGTTTTTACGTCGCATACCACAATCGCCGTGAACGGTATTTGAAAGGGCTAACGGGCGCTTTTAAAAGTTTTACCGACCACCCACAAAACGATGCGTGGTTAACCAAACATCGCAGCAAGCTACAAGCTGCAGAAGCAGAGTTCGATACAGCAGTGGCTGTAGCAGAACGGAGTGGGGTGGAGCTGAGTGAGATCTCAGTCCCCGTTACAGTACGTAGAACATCCTATGTACCGTGCTGCGTCTCTGACGAAACCATCGCCTTTATGGGCGTGGGGAGTTGGATTCAGTTTGAACAAAGTGCGTTCTTAGAACAAACCTTGATTGAGCTGAATAAAATGATGACGCACCGGGAGCTGGAACAGTCAGAAATGTTCAAACTTTTCTGTGCGCTGGAACAAACGCATTAATCATTTGAGTGCTTCTGGCGGCCCCGGTGTCGTCGGTAGTATGAATCTTAACGTTAAGAGTAAAGGAAGGCATCGACTATGTCAAAGTTCGCATTAGGCCAATCGGCCGGTACGTTTGTAGGTAATCTGCAAACACAAGTAAAAGCAGCACTGGCTCGCCAAGCTGCAGATTCTGCCGTAGGCCAAAAGATTCTGTCCGCAGAGTCTCTGAGCTTCCAGGATACCCAAGCATTAAAAGGTACGTTCAGTTCTGTGAATAACGAACTGGAAGGTGCGTTGAAAACTGCTTTCGAAAACAGTAAAATCGATCTGACTGGCAACAAAGCTGCGTTAGAGCGTTTAAGCTTAGGTTTAGAAGCCGCTACAGTCGTTGCGTTAGCACGTAACAACTTAAACAGCTGGGGTTCGAAAGCGGGTGTTCCTTCTGTACAGTGGACTCCAAACGCTCAGAACGGTGAGATGTTATTCCAACCGAATTTCTCTCAGGAAGCTTTCGACCGTACCAACGCTCAAAACTACATTGAGCAGACCATCACGTGGAACGTACTGTCTGCCCGTCAGGACGATTTCGCTGAAGCGTTTTTCCCAACGATCGTTGCTACTCCTGACCAATCGATCTTCATGGTGCAAGTAGACCGTACGTTAGTGTACCCAGGCTACAAACACGTGAACGGTGGTGCTGAAGCTGACTTCAACCGTAAGTCTCTGTTAGATGCAGTGGTAAACCCTGACATCCTGAAAAACAACATCACTGACCTGGTGCCGTACAAAAACCCAGACAACAGTCAGAACGCTTATTTCTCTGCAGTAGCTGGTTTAGCCTCTACTCGTGCCGTGGGTTCTGTCAACGTTCCTACTGCTCCGCTGGTGTTTGATAAGTCAATCGGTCTGTTAGGTCTGTCTGCTCACCCAACGCTGCTGAGCAACAACGTGTTCACTGAGCAAGATGCCATTGACCCAGCTGCGAAAGTAGTAGGTGCTTGGTTGAAAGTGACCAAAGCCACTGACGAAAGCTACGTGTTCGTTGATCTACGTAATGCTCCAGGCACTCAGTTCTTCAAAACGCCAGAAGGCGATTGGAGAGAGATGTTACTGAACATGAACGTCGACACAGTAACGTTCAGTTCTGCAACCAAAGACATCGCTGGTGCTGTGGTTCCTGCGTTTGCTGCATTCACTGGTAAAGTACAAGTGCGTCTGCGCTTCAAAGGTGATCTGAACGTTCAGTCAGGTAACCTGTACATGTCAGGTCAGGTGGAAATCGTTCGCGTATTCGACGCTAACGGTAACAACATCGGTACTGGCGCAGCTGACGTGACTGGTGTAACGTTCGAATTAGATAGCTTTGAGTTGTCAGCTCGTCGTACCAACAGCAACTACCGCAGCCGTGGTATCCTGGTGGAACAAAACATCCGTCGTGAAGGTTACACCATCCCAGTACACGCTCCAGTGCACTACACCAAGCCAGTAAACGCCGACGCGTCTTACGATGCTTCTGTGAACACGGAGTCACTGATCAACACCACTCGCGTACAAACGAACAACGCTGCTGTACAGCAACTGCTGGACAACGCGTCTCTGATTCGTTCTGCGTATGAAGCGTACCAGGACACTGGTATCGTTCCAAAAGTGGAAGGTTTAGGTCGTGAGTTAGTGAAGCCTTACTACCGTTACATCAACGTGAAAATGTCTGAAGTGTTAAACAGCGTTCGTTCTCAGGACAAGCTGGCTGACATCCAAGGTTATTTCACCACGTTGATCGGTCAGGCTGTTGCTGAAGCAATGACTGTGTCTGGTTACTGGGCAGCCGTGTCAGCAATGACTGGCGGTGTAGAACAGAAACCAACCGTCGTAATGGGTACAGATACTACATTACCACAATACCTGATGGTACAAGGTGATGACCGTACTGTAGGTCCTCTGCTGAAACCAGAAGTGGTTTCTACCAACAACCGTTTAATGCGCGGTAAGATCATGATCGCCCTGCGTTTAACTGATGGTGCTGAGTACCACCCACTGAACTACGGTAACCACATTTGGATTCCTGAGTTAGTCGGTGAAATCCAGATGATCCGCGATGGTTCATTAGCGATGGAAGTAGGCGTACAACGTCGTAACCGTCACATCCTGAACTGCCCAGTGCAGATCGAGATCGACGTAGAAGAACTGGAACTGATCACCTCTGGTGCAGTCGAGTTCATCAACAACCCAGTAACGCCATAAGCGCCATTGTGGAATACCCTTTAGAAGGAGAGCTTCGTGCTCTCCTTCTATGCCGTGTCGAATCCATTACAGATATATATTATTTTTTTGAGTAATCTACGATCATTCAGCCTCGCAACTCCCTAAACCGTGGAACGTTTAGAAGTCGCTTGGTTGAATTGGTCACGCGGGGTGACCCGAGCTTTTAGGTAGCGTCCAACTAAGGTCGCTTAGTACAGCGTTTTCCCATTAGCTTCGTTCTTTTCAAAAGAGACTGTAAAAGGATTCAGTGGTATCGTGAATAACCCAGCGAATTTATTAGGACAATATCTAGCGCGTGTTCCAAACGCGCGTCCTGTAAAAGCTCGCGTCGTAGAGCGAGACTGTACGGACTTAGGTACGCGTAACGCGATCATGAGTGACGTGCGTTATTACAACTTTACAGGAAAAGACTTATGGATGGTCCTGCGCGACGGAAGCGCAGTAAAGATTCCATCCTCAGGGACCTCTAGAGATCCCACGTTAGAAGGACGGTTGATGGTCGAACAAATTATCGACCACACCATGCGTCCTGACCTGATCGAGTTAGAAGACAACCCACAGCTACATCTACTCAGCAAAGAAGAAATCGACCGTATCCCGAAATGGCGCTTAAACACCAAAGGCCGTGGATACGTAAAAACCAGTTACCATCACTACGAGGATATCAAAGACGCCGGCGGGTTTATCTACTCAACGGACTTAGATGTCGTGTTCGTAGACCGTACTGGAAAAACAAGGGACGACGACTGGCCTATCCACCCTCACTCTGTACTACAAGAGTGTCGAGAAAGTCTAGACGACGCACCCGTCAAACAAAATCCATGTGGGTTACTGTTTGAACTGATCGACAACGAAAACCTGATTGGTGAGCACTACGTTAACGTAGGGGGTCACGTAGTCACTATCACACCACAAAAAGACAAAGACCGACCCTGTGGTTTTTACGTCTACACGTGGGGGTGGCAGAAACTGGGGAATGCGGCTAAAAATAACATACTGACTTATATCTCTGTGACCGATTACGACACCGATAAAAGTCCGTATAAGTTCTTTAAATCAGCGCGTGCTGCATTAGAGTTCGGCGATGAGATCACACGTAAAGAACGTGAGCTCAAAGCAAAACAACAAGAACTCGATGCTGAGTTGTTGCGTCTAAAGAAAGACATCGCCAACGACAAGTACGACGCAGATAAAGACATCCTGGAGGAAGAACGCAAAGCACGCAAGCGTAAAGCCAAACAGGAGAGAAAAGACTTCGAACGTGATCTGAAGAAGAAGTACGAAGAAGACCGTTTAGCTGACAAACAAGCACAGCGTAAAGACCTCAGCGATATCATCAAGCTGGGTATCAGTGTCGTTACGTTAGTGATTAGTTTAGTGGCTATTGCACGGAAGTAAACCCACCAACCCTTTGACTAGGAGGAAAGCTATTGAGTCAACTACTCCAGCGGGCGGCGAAAGCAGTCGTACCGCCCTTTAACCCACACGTGAAAGAAGGCGTGGTGTACACCCACCTCAAACACGCCATGTCTCACATTGACATGATCTGGCGCTGTGCTGCAGAAGACTGGCCAGAGTCTGTCAAGTACTTACGAATGGAACGCTGTACTCCAGAAGAACACTTTAACTTCGTCTCTGGAAAACGGCATGGAAAGCACCAATTAGAAATGGCACCTACCGATGTCTTTTTAACCAAAGTGTATCTTTCCTACCAAGGGCGTCAACTCGAGCCTCGGTATTTGTATTTACCTTTTACGGATCAAGCAGGCAGAATACGCTTACGTGGTCCAGAACACACCATCCATCCAGTACTGGCTGACATTACGATCTCCGTGACAAAAAACGGGATCTATATGCCGTTCAGTCGTAGCAAGCTCACATACGAGCGCTTGAGTCACTCCTTCCAACAAAACGGGAAACCAGCGACAGGCTATGCGGTGTGGAGCGGCGTGCACTCCTACGCTGAAAAAGAATCAGGTAAGAACGTCATGTACACCACACTGACACATTACTTGTTCTGTAAGTTTGGAGTGATCGGTACGTTTAAACGCATCTTTGGGGAGACGTGTAACGTACAGCTGTTTGGTCCAGAACGTAAACTCTCAGACTTCCCAGAATCCGATTGGGTGATCTGTACGTCGTTAGGGGTAGCTCCAAAAACGATTCGCGGTGTAGCGAGGAAAATGTACCGTCCTTCTAAAGTACGGTTAGCGATCCCACGGGAGTTTTGGAATGAGTTTAGCTGTAACTTAATTGCTGGGTTTTTCTACGTGGTGGATAACTATCCAGAACGGTTACTCCCTCAGTACTGTGATCACGTACGGGTGTGGACAACCATTCTGGGGTTGATTATCTTCAAGAATGACTCACGGGAAGGGAAGGTGTATGAAAACACCTTGGTGCATTTGGACTCCACTGATTCCTACGTGGATGCAGTGGTGCGGGAAGAGCTTGCTGAAGCAGGTATTTATTGCAATGATACCTACGAGTTCTTTGCGTACGTCATCCAAAACATCTCGATGTGGATCATGACCACCAACCCTGGGACCATGCATGGAAAACGCTTACGCGTACTGCGGTATGTGTTATCAGACATCGTGCAAGCGATCTTTAAGTTCTCATTCCGTATTAAGAATGACAACCGACGGCAGCTGAACGAGCGGCGTCTGACAATGGCAATCTCTAAGTACATCAAACCCGAACTGATCTTTAACCTCTCCAGAGGGCATGGGGAAGTAAGCGTGGTGTCGTCTCCTGGAGACAATATGGCGTATAAGTTCACTGGTGCGTTGGTGTTACAAAGTGATGCTACAGGGGGACGTAGCCGGAGTAAAGTCAGTTTGACCGATCCCGCACGTGCGCTGCATTCCAGTATCGCCAGTGTTGGTAGTTACCCCAACCAACCGAAGTCAGACCCCACAGGCCGTGGTAAGTTAAACTTAGCTGCAAACGTCCAAGCAGATGGAACGGTGTTACCGAACCCCGAGTTCCAACCTTTGCTGGATCGTGCACAAGAGATCTTTGAACGTTAAAAGAATAAAAGGTAAAGAAGGAAAAGGTACATGAGTAATTTAATTCAATTAGTCCACACTGAGTTGGTGCAGTTCGTAAACCAGTACGCTAACAATGGCGTAATGTACAGGACGTTAGCGGACTACTGCCGTGTTCCACAGAACATGCAGAAGCTAACACAAAACACCAATGCAGTAGCGGTGATGTTCCAAGCCACACAACTGCAAATGGCGCAAAGCGGATCGTACATCCGTGAAGCGGTGAAAATCTCTGCGGGTGTGCAGGCAGCGACACTGGTGTCTCAGAACCCGAATCTGTTGTACCAAATGTCTCCACAAGAGCAAGCGGACTACAACGCTATGCTCAACACACGAGCACAGCTGGATCGTGACTTAATGAATTTTGAGCAGCGTTTACAGCAGGCTCCAAATACATACGTCCCTCCAGTACACGCTCGTCCATCAGAGCCGATGTCGACGTACTTCCCACAGCAGCAGTACCAACCGCAGGTGGTTGTACCAAACCACATTCCGGTCTCTGGGAGTTACCAACCTCAGCAGGTAAGTTTAGCAACCTCTGCTATCCATACCCCTGTACAAACCCATACGACTGTGAGTGCTCCTATGGCCTCTACAGCAACCCCCGTGGAGGTACTTGTGAGTCGCAAAGTGTATCCAGCAGGTTGTCCTGCTAGTTTAGTCTTCCAAGCGCTAGACGGCGTTGTAAAAACTAGCACTGTCGTAGACGGTGTGTGTATAGAACGGATAGAAGAGGACCCAACCGTGCGGTTAGAAGATCATTTATTCACTGGCTTAGTCACTCCTACGACCATTGACGTAGGTGACGTCTTAGGCGGTCAGAACTTCTGGGACTTTATTGTAGACGTTCCACGTAGTAGTGCAAAAGCTACAGACTCTCCACTGTATCAAGCCACAGACAGCGTAGAGCTCTTTGAGCGCTTAGAGCCGATTTACGCCCCTGGTGTACTGGCTGCACTGACTCCTGCGACTCTGATGCGTCAGGAGCGTATAGCGAAGGGTGGAGAAGCGTACCAAAATGGCGTAGGCTACTTTACAGTGATCTCTCACCAACTGGTGTGCGCATTTGACTCTGACGCGAATATGTCGGATGACCAGAAGCTGGAGTACAAGTTATTCAGTGACTACGAGCAAGGCCTCAAAGGGTTCTTCGATTACGGTACACATCTGAATGAACTTTCGGTAGATGCGTTACTGGAGTTACTGACTCCAGCACTGAGTTGCGCAAAGAGCGAAATCGTTCGTTTGTTAGCCGGGGACTTAAACACCCGACTGACACGGATGTACAACACGTATCGTCAATACTCTGTAGGAGATCAGTCGTTTGAGATGACGAGTTTCTCAGCAGACTACGAACCAGCGAACGAACGCTTACGTAGTTTTGCAAAAGAACGTTTCGGTCCAAACTGGAATTCTTTAGTGGGTATACCAGCCCACATGAAACAGTTGATCAAACGAGCGTGTAACTACTGTCACGTGAGCGCAGAGGAACTTGAGAAAGCTCCTTATTTACGTCAGCTGACGGTAGACCACAACTCTGAGTTCGTGACGCGCAGCATCTGGCGTCGTGAGGTTTCTTTAGTCGCACAGATTCCAATGCTCTCAGCACAGCTTGGGATTCTGATGGAAGAAGCCATTGGTGCAGTCACTCGTGAGTCGTTCCCTGCTTTACACAGCTTCTTAGGAACGCTGGTAGAGAAAGGCGTAACGTCGAAGTACGGTCATACTCGTCGGTTCTTTACTACGCAAGACAATCAGATCTTCGAACTGATTGCTCTGAACAAAGACGCAGATGGTAGTACAACCTACGTGATTCGTTACAGCGCCACCGAGTTATAACAACACTTGTACCTCTCCTTCACAGGGGAATTTTGAAGAGGAGCCTTCGGGTTCCTCTTTTTTTTGGTTTAAATTCTATGTGTTCTTTTTTTCCCTTGAGAGGGGTTCAAATGGTTACTTCCTTAAAGAGTGCTTTACTGTCTGTAGAGTCTTTACTTGCCTTAGAGTCTATGGTAGACGGACAAGCACGCAAAGAGATTGAGTTGGTGTTCTACACGCAGTTTACTCCAGAGCAGTTTGTAGAGTTACAAGCTAAAGCGATCAGCACAGAAATCCAAGAGCAGTTTAGTCACCGTGCCGAAAACGGGACGATACGCATGCGGGCCTGCACAGACCGTTACAGTCGGGTATCCGAAGACGCTATAGAAGACGAGTACATCCTGACGACGAAAGTCTGGTCCAGTGATGACTCGTTTGGTAAAAGTGAAGTCGAAGTAGAATCCAGTCGTGCGATGTTTATGCATTTCAAAACTCTGTTTACAGAAGGAATGTACAAGCAAAGGTTTCGTGTGAGTGGTCCTACCGTCAGTCATCCAGACCAACCCGACGAAAAGACTCAACTGGTGTACGAAGTGGACGTCTTCTTTACAGACAGTGACGCTATCTGTCCGTGGGTGAAAATCGACTTAGAGTTACCAGAGTACTTAGAGTCTACACGGAATGACTACAAAGTCTTACCAGAGTGGTTACAAGGCAGTGACTTAATCACCGCACAACACGGAGAGAAAACTCCTGAGATAGAAACACAGATCAAGAGTCTATACCGTGACCATTTCTCTGTGATCCCACAAGGTCGTCCTCGCTTAGAAATGAAAGCATAAAGGGAGGAGCTCAAGCTCCTCCCTATGCTGGTCTACTTACGTAGGTTCTTCGTCTAATCCAGGTTCTTCTTTCGGAGTTTCTTCGGCGGTAGCCTCAGGCTCTTCTGTTTCCTCTGGTTCAGTTTCCGTTTCTTCCGTTTCAGGCTCTTCGTCTAAGTTGAAGTCGTCTCCAAACGAGTCGTCTCCACCAAAGTCGTCATCCCCTCCTGTGTCTTCTGTGGTATCGGTGGTCGTCGTGTCATCCGACGCCGCAGGCTCTTGCTCTAACTCCGCATTCACTTGCTCGTTTCGTTTGTCGTTGTAGTACGCCACCCCTTTCACAAAGTCCCCAATCGTGACCTGTAACGCCTCGTATAAAGCCAAGTGGTCTTCTTTTAAGTTGAATCCCGTTTGCTCTAACTCGTCGTTGTTCAGTAACTCTTGCAGTTCTGGTAGGATGTTGTTTTCTGCCATGAACTTCCGAGTGAAGTAACTGATCACAGCCGCTTTGGTTTGATCGTAGCGATCAGAGCCTTCACTCCCACCCATCGCAGCCAATACGTCACGCGGTAAGAATTCTTCCACTGCTTGTTTCAGCAAGTCTTGGTAGTTTGTCAGTAAGTCACGTGTCGTTTCCAGTTTGGTAGAGTCTGGAGCAGGTAGTGTGATCTTCAGTGAATCCAAGAACGATTCCAGTACGTCATCTGGCGCAACGTCTTGAATGTCCTCACCCGTTTGGTCGTCTTTCAATACAGGTTTGGATTCATCGTTGATGTACTCTACGATTTTCGTGTACAATTCTTTTAACAAACCCCCAGATGCTTGCGTGTACTTACGTACGTGATCTACCAAGAACTCACTGGTTGTTTCTTGGTACACTGCAACGCGTTTGTTCAGTAACGCATTAGACTGAATCACAGAGGCTGCAAAATCAGCACCTGATGCCGTATCGATAGTTTCAGGAGTTAAACCAAACGACATCAACCAACGCTTACGCATCGTGTCGTCAAAGTTAGAGTCAATCTCCACCCGGTTAGACTGGATGTCATTCTGAGAGACTTTCGTTTCAGGATATGCAGGGTGTCCTGTGACGTTGACTTCAATCCCTGCCATCCTCACGTTGTCTTGGATTTGTACAGGAGAAAAACTACCAATCGGGTACGCACCGCCTTGCACACGAGCGATTTCCGTCACCAGCATATCCACCGCTTTACGTGGGTCTTCTTCTCGTGGGTCTAACTGGATCTCGATACTTCGACGTGCGGTAGAGTTCTTAATCGCAGTCAATGTGTTGGTTACAGTTAACACCGCACGGATACTGGAGAGAATCTTTGAGCGTTCGATCAGCGAGACCCCAATCCCAAAGTCGTCGTAGTCATACGCCACGTACGTCATCAGCTCTTCTGGAATCCAGAGTAGTTGCGTACGCTGGTTCGCAAGCTGACGCGCTAACATAATGCGGTAGGCCTCTTCAGGTTTAGCGATCTCTACGTCCTGTCCGTTGATTCCGTTCTTGATCCGAGACTTCAGCTCTTGGTCCACCACCATCCCGTACGCCTGATACATCTTTGACATATCTACCGTTTGGTCGTCGTGGATTAACCCCGTACTGTATTGGTTCAAACGACTCAGTAAGTCAGTCGCTCCACGTTCACCTGAGTTCTGTCCCATCCGGTTCAGTCGAGAGTTTAACTGGTTGTAGTAACTACTCGCCTGAGCACGTGACAATGGATTACCTAATTCATCAATCAGAATAAAGTAGCCCACTGCTGTTTTAGGAGAACCCGGTAGGGTGACAGGAATTACCGCCTCAGCAGGGCAATGTAAGACCAACGGATGGCCAATCGGAGCACGACTGGCCTGTGCGGTTGTTGCAACGGTTTGTACTTCCCGCACCAACATTTGTTTATTCCGATACAGACTGTTCAGGTCATTCGGATTCCCTTTCTGCTCTTTGTGCTTCACTGTGACTTTAATCGCTTCAAGTGAACTACGCGTTGCGTTAGGTAAGTGATCACGGATCTTCTGTTTAGTGACGTTCTTACGTAACTCGTGTGAGAGCTTCGGAAGTTTCAGTGCGTCGAAACTATCGATCACGGTAATCAAGCCATCGCCAATCGCCAACTTTGGATCGTACGCTGCGGTGGGTTTGGCTGACCCCATCGCTGACTCTAATGCAGCCCGTGGGGTAGGTGACGCTGGTTCTCTGGTCGGGTTTCCAAGAAAGCCCAACGGGCGCAGTGTCGTACCTGACTCGTCAAAGTAGCTTTTAAAGGCTTCATTTGCTAACCGTGGCTTGACGTTAATCAGATCGTCTATGGACGACTCTGGTAGCACCACTAAAGGGTGAGAGCCTTTCTCAAACAACGCATCCGACAGCCACTCCGGAAGGTCATTTTTAATCTTATAGACTTTCTCGAAGTGCTCGCGTAGCACTTTCAGTAAGTCGTTACTAAGCGCTGGAGCCAGCACGGAGTTCTCCACTTTCCATGTAAGCTCAGGGGAGCGTAAGTCATTTGGACTTACGATGCACGACACGAGGATCTGTCTGACGAGTTCTGTCTCTGGAAGAATCGCGAAGATATTCCTTGCATCTTCAATCCGCGTGGCGGTCGTTTGTGAGAGTTTAGAAAGCGTAGACGTCTCTGGTGCTATGGCTCCATTTCGAATAGGTGCTGCATGGCGTTGATCTTTGACTAACTTCAGAGCAACGGCTGCTCCGACTGGGTTTTCTCGAAACGCCTGTAGTCTTTTTCCTTGAGTAATCACTGGTTTCATGAGTGGAACCTTTCTGTGTTTTTTTAAAAAAGAGAGAACCAATAAATGACCGATTCGTACCAGAAGATATACCGTCAGGGTATATTTCAACTCGCACGTTCGTTCGTGGTGAAATCGGTAGCCACGGCTATGGCCATGAACAACAAGATCTTACGAGAATCGGTCGTCACTGGACAGACCGTGCTTTTAGAGCAACCCCAGACGTGGCGCTACTATTTACATCTTGCAGGTGAGTACCATCCATTAGACACTCCGATGACTGTGATCTCATTAGACACGACGTTGGAGATTCCATTTACAAAAGCAGCGTTAGTCGACCACCGATTGACGTTACGGACGTATCGTCGTGGCGGTAGTTTTTACAACGAGCTATTGGCTAAGTACCCAGAACAAGTGCTATTGATCAAAGGGATACTGAACCCAGTCCCTTTGTCTGTCTCTATTGCTGCACAAGACCATACGATTCTGGCGTGGGACAGAACGCTTGTAGAACCCCAAGAAGACGACTTGATCCTCCGTGTGCAAGGGTACATGCAACGCTACTTGGCTCGCTGGTATGACTCCGATCAAGTCTTTGCGCACAACTGCTATCCAGCTGCCGTGTATGGAGAACTCTTCAGTCACGTTCCAGCGTGGATAGAAACCGTACGGCAAGAAAATGTCCGTACGAATCGTGCGCACAGTTACCACATCTGGAATTACTTGGATGGCTTTGGGAATTTCTCTGTGCATCGCAGAGCCCTCACGACTGAGCAGGCGTTGTGGTTGTATCGGAACATGCAGTGGTTGCGTACCAACGGTGGGAAAGAACACACCTTCCAGACGTTAGTAGAACACTTACTGACTAAACGGAATATCCCTTTAGGTCAGCACTACGTGAAACAGCTCACCGAAGGGTTAGAGGACAACCTATACCCAGAGTTACAACTCGATCGGTTAGCGCTCAATCGAATCGATGAGAATCCATACACCGACCGTATCCGTAGCTTAGAAGAAATCGTTGAGTTACAGATTCCCTACGCGCGAGACAACGACAAAGACGTCGCTGAAGAGAAGGTCAACGTACGACACGACTTAGAGCGTACACGACTTGCGTCTTTACCAACGAAAGTGTTAGAGTCTGTGATGGTGGATAACACCAATCGTAAACCGTACGCGTTGTCTGACGTGTTACTAGACCACTGGATTTTCTTAAGTACTTACCAACGCTACGGTGCAGTGATCACTGTACGTAACCCCAACAACGGGGACTTGATCCGGATGTCGGTCAAAGAAGCAGCGGTCTGGTACGTGTATGCAATGAACCGAGTGAATGGGTTTGAGATCTTGGAGCAAGAGATCCAACCGTACGAGGTCAACTTCGTACGACGTCGTGTACCACCAACCACCAGTGAACTCCAGAGCATGTCGTCTCGTTTAACAGACGCTGACATTCAAGAAACACTTTCAGACTTGATCCCTATTGAGTTTGTGGTGTCTACTGAAGCGTTCTATTTCCTCTGTGGGGAAATCCACCAACGGATGTTACTGCACCATCGTCAGTTCACTCGAGAAGAACGTCACGTCAAACGAGGACAGCTTGAAGAAACCACGAATCGGTGTTATCGAAAAGCGACGTGTGTGTTTGTAGACACGCCAACGACGTTTGAAGAGTTTTTCACTAGCCGTGGATGGAACTTACATTTACTTAATGACTCTGACATCCAACTGACGTTAGAGGAAACCATTCGTCTCGCTACTGGAGCGGACGTCAACTCTGAACTGACTCTAGCCGAATTGCAGAAGTCGTTACTGGCAGTCACAGCAGCACTGAGCGCATACTCAAATCAGTTTATCCCCACGATCAATTCCAGCTCAGCTATTGCACTGGAAGTATTACGTGCTCGGATCGACAACATCCAGAGTGTAGTGTCTGGAGAGAGCATGCTCCACCAAGCGGACATCACTCCACTGTCTGTGCGGTGTCGTACGTACAGTGTTGTGAAAACAGACGTAGGTCGTGCCTCTACCTTACGGTTAGGAATGACGTATACGCCTCATCGTCTACGCGCAGAAACTCAGCTGCAACTCCAACCCCAAACACGAGTCGGGACACGGTATCGGTTAGCACTCTCTGAGAGTCGCATCTTGCGTGTGCGAGACAACACCTAAACCATCGTATGTCATTTAGTCCATTTTTACTTATAAAACAGAATTGAGGTGATCAATGGCCAGCGAAATTATTACGCGGACCGTCTATGGGGCAGGACTCCAGAATGCTTTGTTGTTACGTCGACCGTACACGATACTGCCTAACTCTACATTAAACCAAGCGTTAGCCATCCAACACCCTTCTACGATTGCAGCAGGCGTCTACCCACAGGTAGGCTACTACGCGATTGGTCGTAAAGGCACACGGCGTTTAAACCACACTGAAAGTGGGGTAGGATATGATGCACCAGTGAAACACCGTCCACGTGATGCCGCACCGTTTGAAATCGTGCCTTTTGTTTTACGGTTAATCACCGATGACTTACCGGAAGTAGAGCGAAACAAATACGCGTTACGTCGTCAAGAAGAACACGGTGGTTTACAGTACTACGCGTACTACTTAAAACGGTTGGATCTGTCGAACACCACGATTGACTACTCGTTAACGACCGTAGTAGGGGGTGTGGAGAACTCAGTGCCGTTTGTGCCGAACAGTGGGGATCTGTCTCCTACACAACCAGTGCTCCCACCGAGTACGTCTACCCCAGCATTAGAAGACGGTGACTTTCTAGAAGTCAGCTCTCCAGTGCCTGTGGTGTTCAGTGCACAAGACGTTCAAGAGTACTACAACGTCTGTAGCGTACTCTACGGAGATCCACTGTTCTCTGTGGTGTCTGAGATTGCTGTGTGTAGTGGGTTAGACCGTGTGGTGAACGTACAAACCACGGGGGGTGCTACCATTCCGTTCAACGAGGCAGTCGGTGTGCAGATCACTCACTTTATCTCGACGTACTACAGTTTAGCGTTTGTAAGTACGGGTTTTGACATGACGTTTGACATTGGTGCTACCGAACCAATGTTAATTGAAGAGTAATGTTGAACGCACACTTTACTACAGAACCGTTACGTATCCTCGCCCTCGACCCAGGGACGAACACCCTGGGCGTAGCGTGGATAGAACTCTGTTTAGTCAGTGGGAGAATCACCCTGGTGTACGGTGGAACCTTTAGCGCGGATCGGTACGCAGACTTTGACTCTTCCTTACAGTGGAGTATAGGACAACGTGCCATCAAACTAGACTACCATCGACAGAACCTACAACAGTTGTTGTTTCAATACCAACCACACGTCGTGGCGAGTGAAGCCCCTTTTATGGGGCGTTTCCCTCAAGCGTACGCTGCGTTGGTGGAATGCTGTAATGTAATTACCCACACTGTGCTTGGGTATGATCCTTCACTCCAAGTACAGTTTGTAGATCCTCCTACAGCGAAACTGTCCGTAGGGGCACTGACGCGTAAAGGGTCGAAAGAAAACGTACAAGAGTCCATCCGTGCGTTGGTAGACGCAGGACGGTTGTTTATCCATCCTTCAGTTCCTTTTCTGGAGTTAGATGAACACACGTACGATGCCATTGCAGTAGGGTACTGGTCAGCCACAACCTTTGCTCTGCAGTTACGTCGCTAGAGTGGAGGGGAAACCCTCCTTCTATGCCGTTTTATTTTACCCCAGCGAGTAAACTTGTAATCTGACACAAGAGGTTTTAGAAAATGGAGAAAGGTACGTTTTACGTAGTAGAAGGGTTAGATGGTTGTGGGAAAGGTACACAGATCGAGCTACTCAAACAGCACTTAGAACAAAACGGCAGAGCGGTGCTTGTCGTCGCAGAGCCCGGTCAAACCGTCATCGGTACAGAGATTCGTCGAATCTTGAAAAGTACGGAGTACCCACGGACACCGATTACTGAGCTACTACTCTTTGCAGCCTCTCGTAGAGAAGCGTTGACTGAAGTAGCGATTCCTGCACTGGACGCTGGGTGGGACGTGATCTACGATCGATTTGTCTGGAGCACACGAGCGTATCAAGGCGCTGGGTTAGGCATTCCGGATGAAGTAGCACAAGTGGAAGAACTCGTGTGGTCTGGTTTGGACGACTACCGACCTGACGTGGTGATCTACTTAGACTGTTCGGTAGAAACGGCTTTAGAACGACGTAGAAACGCCACAGGGATGGACATGATCGAACGTAGGGGTTCGGAGTTCTTTAAACGCGTCTGTAACGAGTTTAGAGCGATGTTTACCAGTGAGGCTATGGGATTGGATCAAACTGCAGCTGCATGCGTTGTAGTGAACGCTGAGGCCCCTATAGAGGACGTACAGAAAGAGCTACTGTCTAAGCTTGCTGAGTTGGAGGTGCGCTGTGGATGAATTACACCTAGATCGTAGTCTAGAAGTCCCTACTGAAAAGGTCAATGAAATCGTTTTGCCCAAAGACCCACAGTACAGTGCTGGACTTCGGAATGGATTCCGTTTTACCTTAAAGAAAGTAAAGACCGGAGTATTAGGGATACGTTACGTGGTGCCTAGCCATTACCACCCTACTTACGTGGCTGGGATACTCTGTGCAATCTACGGACTCCCGAAGTTCTTAAACCTGTACCAAAGTTTAGAGTCGTTCAAACAGACCTTACGTGATCACAAAGCAGAGTTCGTAGGAGTAGACGACTTGACGTTACTCAAAGCGATTGACTTAGTACGGCAAATCGACCCCAGTGATCGTAAGTTCGTAGTCGACGTCTTAAGTGGGCTGACTCTACCTAAGTAACCGAATCGAATGTTTTATAGGTATTTAATATCCCAGTGAGTAGGAGTTGTAAACTCCGCTCACAGGACTTTTCTTTATTGAAGGATTTTACCCATGAAACATTCAACCGCTTTAGTTTTACAGTGTAGCGCAGAGCACCAGCGTCTAATCGTCGGTGTGCACAAGCACCCAGAACTCTTACGTGTGCTGGACGACGTAGCAACGCTTTGCTCGCTTCTTGCATTTGACCACGTTCATGCATACCGTCGTGGCTTGTCGGATTCCGAAGATTGGATCGCGACTATCCAGATGGCGTTGACGTACATTAAACAATACACACCTCAACGTGTGCATTAAGGGAGGTGGGTATGTACGGTTTAGGGATTGTGTATCACCTCGTGAAATTGTTCCTTCTAGTCAGTTTCAAGAGTATGTGGTACAATCTAAAGTATACACAGAAAGTAGGAACGGACCTCCCATGGATCTTTCCTAACAGCTGGATTTACTTACAGATGGCGGTGATGTACTGGCGTCTGTTCTGTGCGGTGAGTGAAGACGATTTTCCTTGTGTGGTTCCCGCACTGGATCGACTACTGGAAATCGAGAAACAAATCGCACAGCTTCACTTTGTATCCACCGGACGTTACACGTCTACCCAACTTGGCCTGATGTACGAACAACAAATGGCTGATCTGAAACACACACTAAAAAACATAGCAGAGCTTCGCGCTCTGCTTTCTTTGCGCTAAAGGAGTTCGACCTATGTTAGCAACATCATTCAACACCGCTCAGTTACGTCGTGAAATCGATGAAGCGACACCCATTGCTGCCACCTTTCGAATCGGTGGGAAGTTTGTGGTGTTTAACTCAGAAGCACAGCAAGGAGCGTTAGCGTTAATCGCGCACTCTGCGCAAGGCGCTGCTGAGCAAGTGTTCTTTGTAAGTGCGGATGTTTCGGCGGATCGTGCAGCTGAAGTGTTGAAGAAGTTTTTAGACGTGCCTAAACAGCACATCAAAACGGGGACCGTCGTATCTACTCACGCTGTAGCGGGTTCTGACTTTCTGTCCTGTGTGGTGCAGATGTCAGATGAGCAAGGTGTGTTCTACACTCACGTCTTTGGTTTAGTGCCCACGCAAGGGGTGGTGAATCAAACCGTACGTCACGTAGGTACGGTGGATGACTTAGCGAATAACTCAGGAACTGAAATCGATGACTAAATTACCTTTATACATCGTAGTGTCGGCCGTGACACCAGTAGAAGATCCGAGACTCAAACGGTTTCTGGAGCAAGCTTTGGAGTACTGTGAGTCGGTGAAAGTTGTTGCTCGCGCCAACGAGTACTTAACGTCGGGTTTAGTCCCCAACCGTGTATCTACCTACGTCGGTGGGAGGTTCTGGTTACAGCAAACGTGGAAGACGTTAACCGATGAATTGGATACTCTCGCCATGCTTTGTTACGACGGCAAACACCCTCTTGACGACTTGTTAAAGTCTCCTGCGAAAAATGTAACGCCGACAAAACAGGCGAGTGAACCGGTCTGGAACTACGATACTGAAACCACCACCTTAGTACCCACGGAAGAAGCGACGAATTGGGTGTTGGGAGAAGCGGTTTCGTTATCGGCCAATTATGCGACAATGGTCACTACGGTGGATTTCAGTAAGAACCAGCAGTATCTACCGAATGAAAGTTGGATACTGGGAATCATCACGTCTATTCGCGAATCCCATCCAGATCTTACGTTACTGTACACAGAAGGGCAGTGCTGGAACTTCTACAAAATCCTGAAGTCGATCTTTGGTGACGTGGTCGCTGCTTGGTACGACCCTGTAGAAGGTCACGTGTACTCTAAAATCGGTGACGCATGGTACGATATCAGAGGACAACATAAAACGGTTGCAGAAACCTGCAGACCGTATGCCGAAGTCCAAAGTAGCGACCACGCAGACAACTGGGGTACTCGTGACACCAGACGTCTCATCGACCTAGCGGTTGCGAAAGTGGTGTACTCCGATCAGAACCACCGTGAAGTGTTGGAAAACGGAGGTCCTTTACTGGATCGCTTGATTGAAGTCCCACATAAAACATTCGAAAACTTAATCGACGTGTTAACACGTTAATCCAGAGGGAGAGTACAGACTCTCCCTTTATGCTCCCATTCTCAAATAAAAGGTGCAGGTCATGTCTAATAAAAATATTCGTTTAGTACAGATGAACAACGGTGTGTTAGTCGAACACTTCCACCCAGCTCCTACCACAGAGCGCTTACCAGCCGCGATGTATCGTTTGCAAACCACCGACAAAACTGTAGCGTTGATTCACGTTGACCCCTACCCAATGCCCACTAAGATCTACGGCGATCACCACCGCCGTAAAGAGCTGATCTTAGACACACTCAGTCGTCGTGTGGAGTCGGTGGGTGTGTTGTTACTGGGGATGAAAGGTACGGGGAAATCCGTATTAGCGTATGACTTGTGTAATGAAGCGGTGAAGAACGGACACCCTGTGTTTGTGATTGACCACACCGTACCTGCGTCTATGCTGACCTTCCTGTATGAGTTGGTCAACGGCGAGTGCGTGTTTCTGTTTGATGAGTTCAACAAACGCTACGCGGAGAAAGCCGAGCAGGACGACTTGCTGACGTTCTTCAGTGACGCGAAGATCCAAAAAGCGTTGTTCTTGATCACACAGAACGAGGTGGATAAACTTCCTGATGCGTTTTTAAATCGCACAGGACGTTTCTTGTTCCGCTTTGAGTACAGCGTGCTTAAACGCTCAGAAGCAAAAGAAATCATCGATGACTTGATCGTAGATCCTGAAACTGGCGAGTTCTTGCTGGATTACGTAGACCAACAGGCGTTAAGTCCGAATATGCTGATTGATCTTATTCGCCAGATTCAATCGTTCGGTGGTCGTTATGACTTAGGCTATCTGCTGAACGTCATGAACGTGCCTCGTCCAGTGTGGGTGAACGTAGAATGGGGCATTGCGTTTGATCCAGAAAATCCTTTACCGAAAGGTTGGGGTTATGCGATGGATCGTCGTGACGCCAAAAATGCGATCCTGTACTTTGTTACGGAAACAGGCAGTCGCATTCGGGAGCTGGACGTTGAGTACGGGTTACCTGAAGTAGGGCGTGGCGGTGAGTACAGCACGATCCGTACGTCTAACGCTGCGAATCTTCCGTCGAAGGTGAAGTACTACATTCACGTCAAGACGTTAGGTGTGGGTGTGCTCAGTGACTACAGACCACCGGTTGAAGTCCAGGTACTTTACCCAGAGAAGGAAACGGAGTCGGCGGATGAGTGAAGTGGACTTCAACCGGCTTCTCAAACGTTGGGCGGTGCAAATCAGCTCAACACGGGAAGACAAGAGTGGTGTGAAGGAGTGTGATATCGGCGGTGGGTCATTCGCTACCGAGAAAGGTGACCGTCTGGTGTCAGGTATTACCAAAAGCGGTCTACTACAAATCGCTACGGACCACCCACTCACAGCAAAAGTATTGATGGGTAATAGTGCAAAACTTGACACGACTCGTTGTACCACCGCGGCGGATATTCTGGACATGGATGACTTTACAGACACTCACTCGTCGGTGTATGTGTCAGCTACCGCTGCTCGGATTAAAGTTCCAGCTCAGGGTAAACCGCCGATAGAATTTAGGGCTCCACAGAGCATCGATCCGGTCTCTTTCGGAACGCTTGTGTGGCCGCAGCGTGGCGTTAATGGTCGGTAAACAAAAGCAAAGGACCTTCGGGTCCTTTCTTTTTTGTCCAATCCTGTGTTTAGGATCAGGAGAGCTATGATGAAGGTAGACCGTTATTTAACACTGTTGGGAGACGAATACCTTCGCTCCGCGCTCCCAGAAGGAGCGATGTTAGTCGAAGAGATTAACAAACACACCACACTCAAACATTCGTATAAAGAGCTCACTGGAAACCAAGCCAGAGACTTAATCGAAACGCTCGAAAGTTACCACCAGAAAAAGATACTTGCGTGGGAACTTAACGACGGTTTGGAATCAGAACGTCAGCGTAAAGAAGCAAGAACACAACTCGAACGGTCTAGATCGGGAAAGATCTTAAAACCGTTAGTCGCGATAGGGATGTGTTTCTTAGTCACCGTGCTGACACTCGCGTACACCGGGATGATTCTCTGGGTGAGTTATCACACAAAGACCTTACCGGATTGGGAACAAATGGTATTACCGTATATCGTTCCAGGGTTTGTGATGTGGAAGTACTTTGGGATTATCAACGACGAAACTAAAGCGTTGATGCAAGCGGTGGTCGAGTCCACACCTGCGGGTTCACTCGTGAGCAAACTAGCCGACTTACGACACTCCAAAGGAAGAGCCAAACCTACCACTGACGACGAGTACAATCTACGCCCACCTCCACCTCCGTCGGATGGTTAGAAAACATAGCACAGGGAGCTACGTAGCTCCCTTTATGCCGTTTCGAATTTTTTATAGGTATTTAATATCACGGTGAAGCGCGATAGACATCGCGTCAATCAGGAGGATTTAAAGATGTTAAATTACAAAAATTTTGATCACGTCAGGATGGTGGTGGTATTTAGTGCGATATTTGCTATGGCGCAATGGGTGTTCCCAGAACTCCAAGGCTGGGCGTTAGTTGCATTGGTGCTTGCAGGACACCACACGGTGATAGGATGGTGTTTAGGTCGTTATATCACGTCGAAGGATACGGTGGTGATGTTGGCGTGCTCGCATACGGCTGTGTGCGCTTCTGTATTTCTCTTATATGCAGAAACTCCCTGGGCGTGGTTCACAAACATCGTGGGGTTTATTGTTGTGTCAGAAGTTCTTACCTATGTTACTCACGCGGTTAGTTTCATACCCAAAAGGTTTGAGAATGAACAGCGCTAGTTTAGCAGCGAGGATCTCCCAAGACCTCGCGTATCGAAAATTCGTGGTGGAGTCCAGTCAAATGGATTCCACTCTCAAAAAGAAAGAGTTAGCTGCGCTGCAACGCGATTTAGCGCTCTTAAAACAACTCAGGGAGAAACACAAATGAGTTTATTTCTAACTGCCTTCACGTGGGTTGCTGCGTGGGTGTCGTACTACCTCGAATACTCAGGGTTTAATCCCATTGAGTGGTTTTGTGTGATAACACCACTCGTGGTTTTAGGGATAGCCTACATCGCACTGCCTGATAAACCGGGAGCAACCAACCACTTGGTTGCAAGGGTGTTCATTTTAACTTTGTTAGCCAATGGGATAGGGGTTGCGATATTTTCAGTAATCGTCGCTTTGCCTTACTCGAGTTTCCAAGCATTAGTTTTATTACTCTGCGTGTTGGTACGTGGAGTGACGTTTTACGCTCGTGAGCGCAGACGTGCGCAACAAGAAATCCGCTGGTAGGTGTACACCTACCTGCACACAACGACAGCACCTGACGACAAGGGAGTAGGATTCGGTACCCCACTCCCTTAAAGGTGTTTATTAAAAAACTCTAAACAAAAGAGAGCCCACTCATGGAAAATACCAATACAAAGAAAGCCACCAAAGACATCGCACAGTTCGACGGATTCAGAATCAACACCACGTTCAACGGTGGTGTGATTGGTCATTGTGTAGTTCCTCAGTTAGGGAACGTTACCACATTGATGAAAGAGCACTACCCTATCACGTGGTGGGACGGTGTGATGAACCTGAAAGCATTCATGGAGTTGTTCCAAGGAGACCCTGAGGTTAAAAGTGAATGCGACCGTTTGATCAGACAGATGTCTTTGATGACTTCCACGGAAGCCTTAGCCTCCGAACACAAACTAAAAGCGACAGAGTTCGGTCTACGTTGGGAAGACACCCGCGGTGTGTGGGGTGTGAGTTTCAACGCACAAGCGAGGGTCGAAGTCACGGAAACGTCGATTCCGTATACGTTTACAACGCGTGTGTTTTCAGGACAGCGTAACAAGCGTGCGGTGGTGTTACACGGTACAGGTGATGCGGTCAGTAATGCGTTAGTGCGTAGTGCAGCGATTTACATTGCAGGTGAGCGTGAGTTGGGTGAGCACGGTTTAGAGTTGCTGTGTGTGTATCTGACCATCCAAGCGTTAGAAGTCTTCCGTCACTGGCAAGACGGTCGGATGAAAAACACCCGACGCATTAACGTATTGGGGTTAGAAATTGAGTTCGTCGTGGAGTTTGCTGAACCGGTGCGGTTTGCTGGTCGTGTGTCAGAAGAAGCTGTCGTCGCTTCTACGGTAAAAGAGGAGACTCCGGTGGAAGTCACTCTGGACCCGAATGACCCATGGGCACGTGCGCGTGCCGGGCTAAAATCTCCTCGTCCTCCTAAACAGAAACAGAAAGCTCCAGTGGAAGTAAAACAGGAAGAACTGAAACCTGCGCGTAAACCTACCCCACCGAAAGCTCCAGTGAACTCTGTGATGGCTGATGCATTAAAAGCAGCTATCCCGGAGCTTAACAAAGACCCAGTGAGTACAGCACCAGAAACCACTGTAGTTCCAGTCAGCGCTGAGCCTATCGCCAAACCTAAACGTGAGAAACGCCGTAAGCCTGAGGTTGAAACCCAACCAGAACCTGAAGTGGGTACAGACTCCGGTCCTACCGATTTAGACGCGGCGTTGGTTGACTCACTGAAAGTGGCGTGCGGTACAGCAGAGCCAGTGGAGACTTCCGAACCTATGGAGTCCGCCGGTGATGAAACCTACGCGTTAGAAGCGTAATACGGAAAAGGGACTTCGGTCCCTTTTCTTTTTGCCCCAAAGGAGGGAGTATGTCACAAAACACTTTAATCACCAGACGTTGGAAAGTTGACGTCAGTTTACCGGAAATACCCAATTCGGTACGAGCATACGTAGGTTTTGGTCAAGAACTCGATTCGCTCCAGTTCACAAAAACGGTGGCTGGTCGCAATGAGTTACTGAAACTACGTAGTGTAGTAAAAGATATCACCCACAGTGACGGTGAGACGTTGACAGCGATTGAGAATCTGCTGGATGATATCGACTACGCGGTACAGCCGATTAAAACAGAGCGGACTGGGCATCGCCTCATTTGGAATAACGAAGAGTACTACACCAAGCTAAGTAACTTAAAGCCTTATTATTGGGATTCTGAGTTACAGGTTGTGTTGATACTCAAGTCAGCGACGTCTGAAGTTCGTTACACACGAGACTTAGGTGCGCTGAATGAGAGTATTACCGCGGGTGTGTTAGGTTGGTTTCCAGAGTGGATGATTTGGGAAGCGTTACTCAGTCGTTTGGAGAGAATTGAAATAGGTTCTGAACCTATCGTCGACCAACTGTTATTAAAACAAGGGCTACATGAGTTACATTACTCATTAGCCGTGAAATGGGAGTCTGGACAATGAGACATTTAGTCGCACACATTTTCGAAAGGTGGTGTGAGTATTACGGGTTAGTCCACCGGAAGAACATTCCGTTTAATTCTAACCACCCACACGAAGCGGTGTTGTTAGAAAAGATGAACTCTGGCGATTGTGGTGTGACCGCATTTGCTGTCGGGGCGGTGTTGAAAACACTTCACGGGTTAACTCCAACTTTCTGCGACAACGGCGAGCATGCGTACTTCTTCCTGAACGTCTCTGGTATGTATTTGTACTTCGATGCGTACAACCCAGCAGGTACAGACTGCATCGAAGAAATTCGTGGGTGTAACCCGAACGATTTATCGAATGTGACTTCTGGTGACTTTAAATGGTTGCAGGAAACCTTCATGCCCTCAGATAGTTTAGGATGGGAATACATTCGTGTGTTTTATGGGTTGATGACAAACCGCGACTTTGATACGGACTACCCGTACCACAGAGCAGCGATTCAGTTTGACTATTACGACGTGTACGTCCATAAGTGAGGTTTTAAATGGGTACTGATATACACGGTACGTTTCAGAAGAAAATACAGGTCGGCGAACAAACGCGGTGGGTGGATGTATCACACAACTGGACCTTTGGCCGCAACTACGTTTTGTTTGCGGCCTTGGTAGGCGCGCCAACCGTCCACTTAACCTATCTGCAAAGTCACGGCGTGGACACTTCTGTGGTGAGGATAAATGGACTACCCGACGACCTACAACTTGTAAACGGCGACCATATACAGTTAACTAACCCTATTGAAACTGTGTTTATGGGTAAGACAAGAACTCAAAGTGGTCTGTTGTTCATTGGTGACCACACCCACAGTTGGCTCTATGGTGAACTGCTGATTCAGTGGTACCATCGGAACATCGATGCTCTGAATAACTTGGGGGTTCTGAAAACCCCGATTGTATCATTGGTCGATGAAGTAAAACGGCTCACCGAAGAATACGGACAGATCCGTATGGTCTTTGGGTTTTCTGTTTAAAACAACAACGCAATCAACCAAAAGGAGACTTTAATGTCTACACCAACAACCACACAAGCACTTTTACCAACATTTCACTACATCTGGCAAGCCAGCGTTAATGTGGACACGGGCGATGTCGGTATTCACACTCCAGCGGGTTGGGCACATCAACTGAGTTTCCAGACGGAGTATCCGGACTTTGGTTTACTGATGCGTGACTTACCAAAAGCGTTTGACGCACTGGTGCCGTATAAAAACATCGGCGGGTACGAACCACAACTGGACTTCTACAAAACGCGGATAGCTGAACACTTTGAAATCTTAAAAGCGTTAGCTACCGATGCTGTGGATTTCAGTGACATCGGTTACTTCTACGCCCACAGCGAGTGGAACCGACTGAACTTAAATGAAATCGCCCCTGGTTTCACCATTGAGATTGGTTTGGCTCCCGATGGTAAAACGAAGTACACCGACAAACCTACCAACAGCGACAGATTTGAATTGTCGATGGTTGTGAACAGGAAGCGTACTGTGTCCGTGTTACCGAACAGTAACTTAGACCCAGACGATTTACTGACAGCCGTTGAATACGTATTAACCTACGTACCAAACTTCGTAAAAACTGGCGCTGTACGTTTCTGGTTGTTGTACCGTCTAGTCAGTCTGATACAAAACTCAGACCTGTCGACTTTAGGCGCTGAAGGAAACCGCATCAACCTGAAGTTAGCAGACTACGAATTTGACTTTATCTTATCCAAGGTAGACCAAAGCGTAGGCGCGTAAACTAACCCGCATAGAGGAGTCCCACAACGGGACTCCTCTATATGTTGCTTCATTTCTTTTTTGCTTTAAAAGGTATACCCGTTTTCTTTGTAAAACTCAGCGTTCTTTGAGTTATACTCGTTTACTTGGTCGTACTGGAGTTGGATGTATCGTTGGCAGGAACCAAGGGTGACTGCGGTTCTATCAGCGTCGCTGGTGAGACGGATAAGAGCTGTAGCAGTCTCTTCGTGAAGTTCGGCTCGACGTTCTGCATGAGTTCCGATGGCGGAGGCTGCAAGATTAGCGGTGGCGGCACTGGCCTCTGCGTCACGGAGGCGGACTGACAACCTAAGTTTATCATTGCGAAGCTGATCCACAAGCTCAGTTTCAGTTTTGTCCACATACTTAATTACCTCTCTGTATTCAATACGTACGGTTTCAGTTTTGTTCGCGTACTTTTTTTGTAACTCATCTCGCTGCTCACGGAGGGTTTCCGTATCTTTTTGATACTTTTCCAGAGCTACGACTTTACGTTCCGCCTGTGCGGTTTGTTCTGCTTTCTTCCCGAGGTAATACCCACCCCCTACAAGGAACACCACACACAGAACAAACAACACCACCTGTCGGATGGTTTTCCATCCTTCGGGTGAGATCGGTATACTAAATAAATTAAACATAGAGTTAGGTCTCCGTTGAGGACTTAGAGAACACCAAGAAATGCGCACCAGCGTATTTCGCAGGTTTGTTTGGATCTGGAAACTCTCCTACGACTTCTGGAGTTTCTACCCAATCCGTAGAATGGAAAATGTTGGTACGATCCATGTAGTCGTTGGTTTGCAAACTCCACACGCCAGCGAACTTACTGTGTTTGTAATCGATGAGTCTGCCTTCACTACCAAGTAATGGTAAACCGATTTTCTCGTAGCTGTAGTAAAGTCCAGGTAACTTCGACTGCTCCACGGGGTGTCTGGTAATGAAGAGTTCTTCTTCCAGGTCTAAGTAGATCACAAACGTCTGAGACAAGTCAAACAGTTTACGGATAGTTTCATCGGCAAAGACTTGCTCTTTCGATGCGTACTCCCCTAAGTGTTCTATTTCCCAGTCCATGTCCGTTAACCGTTGGAGGATAAAGAATCGCTCTAGCCAGTTAAACCGTTTGAAGTCAATCTTGTAGGTCTGGTCCCCTACCAGAAAGTTGTGTTGATCGGGTACGACTAAAAACCCTCCTATAGAAAGGAGGACTTTTCGTCCGTTGATCGGTTCCGGTAAACTCACGTACAGCACGTCAGACAAAGGCTGTGTGTCTTTTTGTTTGTAGACGTCGTGTCGAGTCAGGTTCACACACGAGAGCGTAGACACCCGTTGGAAGTCAATGATCCCCATTTGGTTATCATTCTTCTTGCGTAAGGTTCTTGCTGCATCGTAGACTGTAAGACCATGCACTGCTCCTTCTGTAAAGTGCAGTAAACCTCCTGCGGTGAATAAACAGTTTTGCTGGATAGCAAAGTAATCCACGGAAGGTTTCGTGAGTAACACGTCAATCTGTTGGTCATACGAGAGTTCGTAGTCGATATGAAACGCTCGGTTCACTGGCGTTTGTTTAAACGTAGCGTAGTGGACGTTGTAGTACTGCGCTCTATGCCACGTAAACGTCAAAGGGTTGGTGGTGGTCGGTAACACCAAGTTTCCATTCTGGACTAAGAACTGGTTGAGTGTGTACTCTGAGGTTCTCCAGATTTCTGGTAAGTCGTACAGGTTTAAGGTCTCCTCACGACTGAAGACGTCATTGTTTAAGAGGACGTACCCCCGTGGATACCTGAAAAAGATTTGGTTCAATTGCAGGTGTTGGATGTCGGTCTGACGGTACTGTCCGTCGTAAACGGACGTCTGTACAAAGGCGGTAATATAGCTATACACTGGGGCTACTCCATGGTAAAGACCGAGGTAATTCTATGTTAACCCACGGTACATCGAAGAGAGATCATTCATATGTTACAACTGAGCTATACCTTTCCCCTTGATCCGGGAGGAGAGGCCGTCTCGAATAAAATCGAGAGGGAAGTGCATGAGATCACTGCCGATCCTGGCCGTGTGTACAATTTTATTATCCCACGCTGCGCTCCTTACTTTGGAGAGAGCGTTTTAGTCAAAGACGTCACAAGCGGACTGTACTTAACGAAGAATATCGACTTTGTGCTCACACATGCGTTCGAAGCACAGAGTAACACCGAACCGTTTAAGCCGGTGTATGGTAGTTTACTGTTAACGAACACGGCGTTCACAGGTCGATTAGAACTCACGTACCAAACGCTAGGTGGTCCTTACACCTTAAACGAAATCGAGTTACTCAACACGTTAGCGAATGTGTTAGTAGACCCCCGTACCACCACGTGGGAAAGCGTAGCGGCCAAACCGTACGTGTATGACCCATTGCTCCACACTCACCACTCCAGTGACTTAGTGGGGATGAATGAAGTCGTAGACGCGATACGTGAGATCGCGCAGAACATCACGAGCAACAGCGCAGCGATTACGCAGGCTATACTGGTGCACAGAAATGACCCAGATGCCCACGCACAGTACGTGAAACAATCGGAGCTCACAGGACAGTTCCAAGCCCAGCTCTCTGGTGCGAGTACTGGGTTTGCAGGTGGGACGGATAACGTGTTGGAACTCAACCAACCGGGGACGTACACCCTTACTAACTACGCAGAAGGGTTGTTGATCAGTTTCGTAGCGACATACACCAACACAGGTCCAGTCACTGCAAAGATTGGTGCGTTATCTGCACTGACGGTGTATAAAGACAACACACGTCCTTTAGCGCCAGGTGATATCAAAGCGGGTTGTAGTTACCAGTTGGTACATCGTAGTGCTCAGTGGTTCTTGTTAAACCCAAGTACACGGCATCAAAGTCGGTACGTGAGGATCGTCGCTACCGCTGGTCAAACAGAGTATCGGTTTAAGTACGTACCGGGTACTGTGACGGTGAAGAAAGACGGCTTAGCTGTCAATGTCGCTAACTACACGCAAACCAGCGGAAACGTGGTGGTATTAAACGCTGGGGTAGTAGTGAACACGTTGATGGAATTCACGTTCGAGCAGGAGAGTGGGAAATGGGTCATGCCGCTGAATAACTCTTACCTTGCCAGTGGAATTCAATTGTATCCAGACAACGCGTTAGGTCCGTGTACCTACTTTTTGCCGTTTAATCCAAGTGATGGTGAAGCGGTGGAATGGGTCGCGAGCGACACTGATTTCGAAACAAACCCAATGACGTTCAATGGGAATGGTAAAAACATAATGACAGATGGCACGTTAGTCGTGAATGAGTCTCGTGTGGGGGGTCGGTTGATCTACTCTACGGCTCTGAATAAATGGCGTCTGTTTGCAACCACCACAGCTGGTGTGTGAGGAGTTTTATAAATGGCTGATTTTAGTCAATTTTTTCCCAACAGCAGCGCCGCTGGCGCTGAAGTCGGTGAGTTGATAAGGATGTATCGAGGTACCACCGATGTGCGTTACGAAACTGGTGGTAGAGTCTACCTACAAGTAGGGTTCCTCGAGAGAGACCAGAACTACTACGATACAACTTACTGGACGCCCGGTAAACTTTGGATACCACTCAATGTTTTATTACGCGACGCCAAGAACACCGTTGCGGCATTTCATGCTCTGGGGCCTTCTAACAGGTTGAGTTTAATCCACACCGGCAGTAATGCCGCGGATTGTGCGGCATGGTATTCCGATGACGGAGGGTTGACGTGGGTGCGTTGTACTGTTAGTCCTACGATCACCCAAAACCAGAGAGTGATCGGGAATGCGTACGTCCCAGGAATTTCTCGGTATTTCGCTGTTGATTCTGAGTCGAGAATACACACGTCGACCGACGCGATAACGTGGAGTACCGCTAATGGAGGATCGGCGATCGCTTTTGCCGCCGGCACGGCAGTGCGCACGACGAGCGATTCTTCCCGAATGTACGCTCACTCGAACACAAAATCTAGCGACACAGCTTACATCGCACTGATTTCAACCACCGGAGCCCCAACAATCGCGAGCTACACAGCCACAGAACCAAATTTAATCGATTTGATACACGACGGCACAAACGTAGTTGCGTTGTGGTCGAACGGCTCTTATATTTTTCGAGCCTATCGCTCCGCTACCGGCGCGACTGGGACTTGGTCTGCTGGGATATCGATGGACGTGTCGACGGATGGTCCGGCTCCAGCTGTTTTTGGAACTAACGCGACCATCGGGTTCTTTTTCTTGGGCCCAGCATCTCATAAACTCTGTGTTCCTTTTTACGACCCAGTACGTTTACGTTCTGGTTTTTATTACAGCAACGACAGCGGTGTTTCTTGGTCGCGTGTTGATGTGGTATCACCCAATGGTTTTGCGTTGTATACCTCCTTTTATGCGGACGGGTACTGGTACGCTTACGAGCATCCGAGTACTAACCCACTCGCTCAGGTGTGGAGAACAGCGGATCTGATTACGTGGGAGATGACAACCATTCGTCCGTACGGAGTGAAAAGTGCTGCCAATGTTTTCATACAGGGAAAGAGAGGAGCCATGTCGCTACCCAATCAAACACTCACATCCGTGACTAGCGGGGGTGGTGTGATAAGTATTCCGGCTGCTGGTTCAGTGTACGATAGTGTATCGGGTCAGTACGATTACGTTAGAATAAAATGAGGAACGATCGATGACGAATAGCATCATAGACGCGCGCGAACAACCTACAATCGCGGTCGATCTCAGACTCGACGTGATCTTACCCAATAAAAACGTAACTGTGGCGGGAGTTGAGGCACTGCCGTATCCCAACGGCTTTTACTACTGCTCTCCGGCAGATACGTTATCTGTATCTGCCGGCTTAAAAGCTCAAGACGGCACGCCGTTACTGGAGATCAGCTACGTGTGGCCGGAAGGACATCCGTTGGAAGGACAACCCATGGTTTTAAAATTACCGTTCGTGAGACACGCTGCTGGCCGTGCGACGACAGACGAAGTATACCTCAACGCCACTATTGTAGACGGCGAGTTAACTATTTGGGGTAAAATACCTGACGTTGGCGGAGACTGGAAAATTCTGATTGACCGTTGTAACGTGGCGTTGAAGGCCATCGGAGCTCCGTTTAAAGTAGTGTCTGCCGACATCACGTTTTTAGCATGAGTACGCTACGTCCACCCCGTAAAAGGAGAAAAGTCATGGAATGTGAACTGAAGATCATTTTTGGTTCAAGTACAAAGATAGGCGGTAAAGCCATTCGTGGATGGACGTGGTCAAAGTGGAGTCACTGCGGGTTGTTGTTTGACCACCCGCATTACCTCAGTCAACCGAAAGTCTATGAAGCTGTTGCGTTTAAAGGAGTGATCACGACTTCTTTAAACGACTTTATAGACCGTTACAAATCTGTTGCTGTGGTATCGGTTACTGTAGATGCTGCCACTTACCTCAACGCCAAAGCAATCGCCGAGGCAGAGCTTGGAAAACACTACGACTACTTAGCCATCTTTGGGATCGTCTTCCAACGGGATTGGCATAACCCCAATCGGTGGATCTGTAGTGAGTACGTACCTTTTGTATTCGAGGAAGCAGGTATCCCACTGATCCGTACCGATGAGTCCTTAAACCGAATCGTTCCACAGGACTTATGGTTGTTAAACTTACCGACCGTCCATCTTAAGTAAACCCTGGAGTCAGAGATGTCATATCCGTCAATTGCTAAGTACCCGTTGGATTTGACGGGTACTGCACTTACTAACCGTATTACAGGGGAGCTGAAAACGATTCCACTCAACCGGAATCGTGCGTTTGCGTTATACGAAGGACCGTTTTACGGAGAGAGTTTAGTCCTCACTCGTTTGCCTGGCGGAGAAACACTGACTCAAGGCACCGACTACCAGTTACTGTATCTGTACTCCGATGCAACGATCCGTTCCAGTAAACCTGTGTACGCGATCGTGAACATTATCAACCCAGCGATTGAAGGAGCACTCTCCTGTGACTACCAAGTCATCGGTGGGACGTACTCCAGTAACTTTGCAGCAATCCAGTTGATCCTTGATGCGCTGAACTTAGACGACCGTCCTGTCCAGTGGCAGAACATCGTCGGTTTACCTGTCCAGTTTCCACCGTCTCCTCACCTACACCACGCGAGTGAACTCTACGGAATGGAGCACGTTGTTAATGCGCTGACAGAAATCCTCAACGCTATGGGGCAAGGAAACGAAGCTCAGATCACAGAAATCCTCACACGGCTAGGTAACGTAGAGAATGCGTACAACAGTATTCTTCCTAACGTCAATAAAAGTGTAGGGTTTGCTTTTGGTACGTTTCTCTCTGTAGACTCTACGGTACAAGTCTCAAAGCACTACCACGTCGGAGATGGTCTGGTTGCAACACTTCCAGCGATTGGCTCAGTAGCGCTTGGAGACAAAATCGTTTTCAGTCAAACCCCAGGACACACGTGGACGTTACAAACCCCAGGAGGAGCAGAGCTGCTCGAATGGTGGGGTGTAACCGATACCTCTGCCCTTTGTAACCTAGATCGCTCGTTCTTTGTGATGAAAACTGCTGCAGATCGATGGAGTATTTTAGAATGATTAATCTAGCTCAACGAAAAGCATCGGTCTCCGGAACGAACACGATCTTGTTAGGCGATACCATTGACGTTCCTACACTGACGCTCTCTCGTGTGTCAGGAGTGGCACGGTACGTGGTGGATACCAGAGACACCTCGGTCACCGTGACGTTAGATCACGCAACGTATGCAATCAAAGATCAAGTCACTTTACAAAAAGCATTCTCCGTAGGACGAGTCGACTACCGTATTCCAGGAGCAGACCTGCTGATGCCTGATGGAACCGTAGACAACGCCCCTTACGTAGAAAACACGCCGGCTGAAATCACACTGGTTAAGTTGAGTGCCACACAGTGGGTGATTCAACTGTAAAACACCAAAGCAGTGGGCGGAGTGGGTCATACCACTCCGCCTTTTATTCACGTCTTTTTTTGAGGACCGGAGTGAGCAATGAGTACACCGGCGTTAAACAAGTACCCATTAGACCTGACTGCTGAGGCGTTAAGCAATCGCATTACAGGTGAACAATGGACCATCCCCCAGTACGTGCAAAGGACGATCGTCCCACGTGAAGGCGTGTTCTACGGACACGGTTTTGAATTACGGCAAGTGGGAAACCCCACTCCTTTAGAAAGAAACAAAGACTATCGATTCTTGGAGCTGAACTCTGAGATCACAGTACGCTCAGGGCATGCTGCTTTCTTTATCATCCAGCTTTTAAATCCTGACGTCTACGGCGACGTTGAACTTGACTACCAAGTGCCTGGTGGGTCGTATGTCACCTACCCCGACACCGTTGCAGCGTACCTACAGTTATTAAACTTAGACGACCGTCCTGTGGCGTGGGTGGACTTAGTCGGTGCGCCAGTGCAGTTTCCTCCAGCACCACACCTACACCACGCGAGTGAGCTGTATGGCATGGAAGACGTCAGAGACGCACTACTGGATATCGCAGAGAAAATAGAGATCTCTGCTGCATTGCAAGCGCAAGTGGCGTACCTGACAGAAGAAGTCAATCGACTCACTGAGAACGCAAAAGTGGTTCTCGTCTCCACCGATGTGTTTTCTGCACTCCCTGGACGGAACTACATGGTGACAGCAAACAACGTCAACGTGTTCTTGCCTTTGCTAAATACCGTCCCTATCGGCAGTATCGTTACAGTAGACACAGCGGATGATACCTTTACTGCGGTGATCACAGTAAACGACGTAGCGAACGAACTGATCTTGTTTAACAACCAAACTGCACCGTCTGTCAACTACAGCAACGTAATGACCATTCGGTTTATAAAAATAAATGACACTACATGGAGAGCTCGGTTATGACGTCGATTAATATAACCGCGAATTTACCAGGGTACTTAAACGACATCGTCGAGGTCGCTACGTTTGCCGACTTACCCGTCACGGGCAGTACGCAATACACCTACAAAACCATAGATACCGGACGGTTGTATAACTACGTCCCAGGAGTAGGGTATGAAGACTCTGCGGATGTCGTCAGTAGTGACGCTGTACCAGAAGGGGCGACTAACCTCTACTTCACGCAAGCGAGAGTGCGTGACACGGTACTGGTTGGTTTTACCCCAGGTACCGTAGCCGCTATTGCAGCCACCGATAGTGTTTTTGAGGCGTTTCGTAAACTACAAGCTCAGCTGAATAGCCACTTTGGTGCAGGAGGTAGCGCCCACGCGTTAGCTTCCGGTGCTCAAGCGGGTTTTATGTCGACGTCACACTACGTGAAATTAGACGGCATAGCCGCCGAAGCGACGAAAAACCAAACGGATGCGTTTTTATTGTCCCGTACCAACCACACCGGTGAACAACCTATCTCTACAGTGACGGGTTTGCAAGCAGCTCTGGATTCTAAAGAACCTAATTTAGGGTTCATTCCAGTACAGCAAGGTACTGGTGCAGGACAGAGTCCGGCGATTGCAGTGAAGATTGGGTGGAATCCGACCAGTGCGCGTTTAGAACTTGCAACCAACTCTACAGAGTACGGTTCCGTATGGCCTATGTCTGTGTCGGGTAACGCACTTACAGCCACCCGCTTAGAAACCGCACGGACGTTATCCGTGGGTGGTGACGCCACCGGTGGAATCTCTTTCAATGGTACGACAAACGTCACGATTCCTGTCACGTTAGTGAACACTGGCGTAGTCACTGGGACGTACACGAAAGTCACAGTAGACGCGAAAGGTCGTGTGACTACTGCCACGACGTTAAGTGCGACGGACATCCCTAACCTAGACTGGAGTAAAATTACTACAGGTAAACCTACGACGCGTGACGGGTACGGAATTACCGACGTGCCTAAGAACGACGGTACGAGTGCTACCGGTACGTGGGCGATTAGTATCTCTGGTAGTGCAGCAACACTGACTACAGCCCGGACCATCTCTATTACTGGTGATGGCACAGCCTCTGGAAGTTTCAACGGTTCTGCCAACTTAGGGTTAGCGTTCACTTTGGCTAATTCTGGCGCTACCGCAGGGAGTTACGGCACCAGCATTGCTGTTCCTACAGTGACTGTTGATGCGAAAGGTAGAATCACCGCTGTTTCTAACACGACAATCCGTAGCGCGACGACGAGTCAAACGGGTGTGGTGCAATTAAACAACACCGTGACCTCTACCAGTACCACTGAGGCAGCAACTACCAACGCAGTGAAAGTGACTTACGACTACGCTGCGACGATGATTCCTCTCGCACAACGTGGGGTAGCAAACGGCGTAGCCACGTTGGATGCCCAGGGGTTGGTGCCGTCGTCTCAATTGCCGAGTTACGTGGATGACATTCTTGAGTATCCGAACTTAGCCGCATTTCCAGCTACAGGTGAGACTGGAAAGATCTACGTCGCTTTGGATGACAACCGGCAGTATCGTTGGTCAGGTAGTGTGTATATCTGGATCAATGAAAACTCAGGTACAGCCGATGCCGCTGTCAAGTTACAAACCGCACGGACGATCAACGGGACGTCGTTTGATGGTACAGCGAATATCACCACACTGACGTGGGGTACCGCAAGAAACATCACCATTGGTTTACTAACCAGATCAGTCAACGGTTCTGCGGATGTGGAGTTTACTTTAGCAGATATCGGAGCTTTTCCTAAAGCCGGCGGGACAATCGACGGAAATGTCGACGTGGGTGCAACGAACCGTGCAGCAAATACGGTCGTACGCGCTTTAGCGGGCGATGCACATCGAGCTGGCTTTGAGGCCCACGGGGACGTCCAGGGAACTGGATATGTCTACGTCGGGCAATCGACCACGTTCGGTGGTGGTATGTTCTACAACGGTGACGCTTCTCCAGCGTTCGCGACGGGGGAAGCTGCCGATCGGGTGAGTTTCTTCCGTAGAGCCGATGGAGTCGCACACGTTGTGTTTTCGTACTTCGTTACTGGACCAGATGTGCTGTTTGTGGGGAATATTACAGCACCTACCTTTATAGGTGCGCTGACTGGTAATGCATCCACAGCGACTAAACTCGCGACTGCGCGTACGTTGAGTATTACAGGCGATGCGACGTGGTCCACGACGTACGACGGTTCTGCGAACTCCACAGGAGCACTTACACTCAGTAACTCTGGTGTGGTTGCAGGCACCTATCCGAAGGTCACCGTAGATGCGAAAGGACGAGTCACCAACGGGTCGTCTTTAGTAGCAGCGGATATTCCTAGTTTAGATTGGTCGAAGATTACCACAGGTAAACCATCGACACTTGCTGGATACGGAATTTCTGATGGTGCGTTACTGGATGGGAGCAACGCTGTAGGAACCTGGGGTATCTCTGTTACAGGGAATGCTGGGACTGCAACGACGTTACAGACTTCAAGAACGATCTCCACGACCGGTGACGGTACGTGGACTGTGGACTTTAACGGCTCTGCAAACGTCAGTGCGGCGTTTACGTTAGCGAACAGTGGCGTGACGGCGGGTACGTTTGGTAACAACGTAACTATACCTACTGTCACCGTAGATGCCAAAGGGCGGGTGACATCCATCGCTCACAACTCAGTCCGTCTTGGAACTACATCGCAAACGGGTTTAGTACAACTCAATGACAACTTAACCAGCACCAGCACCACCTTAGCATTAACTGCAAACCAAGGGAAAGTGTTGCGTGACACCACTCCTCACGCAGCAAGAACTAGTGGGACGTTAAACACAACGTCGGGTACGTGGTATCGTGTCGCTTCATCGCCGGTGGGTGTGGATCGCTGCACGGGAGAGTTCTGGGTGCGGTGGTCTATCAGTTCCCATCACGGTTCTGTGCGTTTTGACTCATCGATCTACTATGGGCTAGAACCCACAGCGATCCAGAAGGATTTCAGTCGTTTTGGTTCAGGTGGATTTGATGCAGTACGTGTTGTGTACCACACGACCTATGCTGGAAACTATGCGTTTGTAGAACTACGAGCGTCGGGTACGCATACTGCAATTCAAATGGACGTCCAGTCCAGTAGTATGTTAGGATGGTCGTTGACTCCAGTCGGAACGTTAGGGTCTATCCCAGCTGGTTACAGCACCTACCAAGCCAACTTCTACTTAAAGATAACCTCCGGTACGTACCCGAAAGTCACTGTAGATAACTACGGTCGTGTGACAGGTGGTACGACGTTAGTAGCGGCAGACATTCCTGCATTAGACTGGTCGAAGATCACCACAGGCAAGCCCACCACCTTAGCGGGATACGGGATTACCGATGCTGCGTCGTCTACGCACAACCACACGTTGGACTCACTGTCGAACGTGACGGTGACGTCTCCGATAGACGGGCAAGTGCTGACACGCAGCGGAACCGGCTGGGTGAATACCACGCTCGACTCCATCAATACCGGCACAGCGACTAAACTGGCCACAGCACGGACGATCTCTATTACTGGTGACGGTACGTGGAGTGTGTTGTTTGATGGTAGCGGTAACGTGACTAGCGCACTTACGCTCAGTAACTCCGGTGTAACAGCAGCGACGTATGGTAGTACGATTGGCGTACCGGTCATTGTAGTAGACGCAAAAGGTCGGATTACCTCAGCAAGCACCCAAACCATTCGTAGCGCGTCGACAGCACAGACGGGTGTGGTGCAATTAAACAACACCGTGACCTCCACCAGTACCACTGAGGCTGCAACAGCTTCGGCTGTCAAAGCGGCCTACGATTCCTCACTGACAAAAATACCATTGAGTGAAAAAGGAGCCGTGAACGGCGTAGCGACGTTAGGTGCGGATGGTAAAGTACCTGCAGCGCAATTACCGAGTTACGTGGACGACGTGTTGGAGTACGCTACACTCGCGTCCTTCCCAGTCACTGGAGAAACCAGTAAACTGTATCTCGCGATAGACACAGGCCGGCTGTACAGATGGTCGGGTAGTGCGTACGTGTGGGTCAACCCCGCAGCGGGTACCGCAGATACTGCAGTGAAGCTACAAACCGTCAGAAGCATCACCTCCACGGGTGACGTCAGCTGGACGGTGAACTTCGATGGTTCTGCAAACGTGTCTGGCACTGCAACCTTGGCGAACTCAGGAGTCACCGCGGGTACGTACACGAAAGTGACTGTAGACGCGAAAGGACGTGTGACAGGTGGTACGACGTTAGTAGCGGCAGACATTCCTACACTCAACCAAAATACCACAGGGAACGCAGCCACAGCGAGTCAGTTACAACGCCGTATCAGTACAACGAATTCCGGTGGTACGCTCAGCGGACGTTGGACGAAAATCTCCACGATGACGATAACGAACCTATACAGCGAAATGATTGTTTTGTTGGAAGGGACCTCTGTCGGATCTGGGGATGGTATTTTACGGGCGTGTGAAATTACGTTACGGGTGAAACAACAGGCCGCTTTTGGTTCTAACCCATTTGTTACCGCACAAATCGTGGGGGATGAAAGCCCTCACTTTACGTTAGGGTATGTGGTTGTTTCTAATGCAGGCCCTACTGTTGTGGATTTCTACATGCGTTGGGATACCACGTACGCCCAACTGACTGCTGTTGTCATACACACCGACTCTGCAGGCGTTGCTAGTTACACGTTATACAGCGACCAACCTAACTTCGCCGCCGGTGATTTAACCGGACTGGTTATTGTTGATAAACGAGTTCGGTTATTAGACAATGACGCCATCGCTTTGAATGTAAACAGTGCGTTAACGTTGACAAACACACGAACCATCGCTATTACAGGAGATGGTACGTGGTCGGCGTCGTTTAACGGGTCTGCGAACGCCACAGGTGCGCTTACGCTTGCAAACAGTGGAGTGACTGCGGGTACGTATCGCAGTGTCACAGTGGACGCGAAAGGGCGGGTTACAGCAGGTACGAATCCCACTACGGTGGTGGGCTACGGACTGACGGATGCGGTAGACATCACTAGTACTCAAACCTTAACTGGGATGAAAGTGCTGGCGGCTGGGTTGCGTTACGGGAATTTATCTTTTGCCAAATATGCATGGTCGCCAGCGTGGGGTGCGGAACAAACATGGAGAACTCTGGTTACAGTTACTCTAGCCAATAGTGCTTATAGTGCTGTCGCGTGGCGATTTAAGTTAGTCGACCCGCAAAACAATTTTGGTTCACAGACAGCATCGGAATTTCTGAAGACCAGCTATTACACTGTAAGTTTAGTACGCGCGAGCGGAACAACGCTGAACGTACCAGACAACGCAAATGTGTTTGGTCCCGGAAGTCAAATACGAGTAGTACAAACCGGACAAGGTCAACACGAAATCCAGGTCTGGAATGACGCTTGGCATCGTGTTTACCATGTTGAATCGGAGATGATTGCTTCTAATGGAAGTCACACCATCACCTACGGGACGGGGCTTGCTGTAGGCACGTCTACAGGCACGATCTACACTGCAGTGCGTGGGTCTGCACGTGAGTTCTTTGAGCGTATCAGTGCGAATGTGTTGATCTCCGAAATCGCTACAGGCACCGCGCCGTTGATCGTTGCGTCTACGACCAAAGTAGCCAACTTAAACGTCGACCTACTGGACGACCAAGAAGGCTCGTATTACACCAACGCCAGTAACTTAAATACTGGTACGGTACCGGTAGCGAGACTACCCGTCGCCACCACCAGTGTCGCGGGTATCTCCCAGTTATCGGACAGTGTTTCTACAACCAGCTCTACGTTGTCGGCATCTGCTACAGCCGTCAAACAAGCGTATGACTTAAGTTCAAGGGCACTTAGAACCAGCAGCGCTACGGTTAATACGGTAGTCAATGGGTGGTACCGGCTTGTTTCTTCCAGTTCTGGGATTAACCGATTTGACGGCATACTAAACTTACGTTGGAGTGTATCGGGAGATCATGGCGTTGTACGTGTACAATACTCGTGTTATTTCGGACAAAACCCACAAGTGAAGTTGTTGGACTACGGTAACTATTCCGGGGCTGTGTTTGATAAAATCCGAATCGTCTACCATCCAAGCTACACAGGTAACTTCGCGTACATCGACGTACACGCCACCGAAGCGATGACAAACATGTCGCTTTTTGTTGAGATTGTCGATTACAACAACGTAGCGTCGGTAGGTATCGCAACTGCCGCTGCCTTGGGCTCCGGGTATCTCACCGTAGAACAAGAGATTTCTCTTGCTGCGTTGGGAGGAGACGCCGCTGGGGGGGAAACGTTCCAGTTGATCTCTGCGAATACGACAGCTGTCAGTAAGACGGTGTACGGCGTAGACACCACTGCGGGCATCGTGGAGTTAACGTTACCCGCCACACCAGCTGTAAATGACACCGTCAGTTTCTACGACGCTGCGAGTAAGTTTGGTTTAAACAAACTCGTACTGAAGAGAAACGGACAGTCGATCATGGGGTTAGTGGAAGACGTCGACGTCAACCAAAGTGGGACTACCAGTCGGTTGGTGTTTGTGGGAGGGACCACGGGATGGATGTTTGTAGGCGGGGTATTACAACCGTCAGAAGCGTCTACGCCGACAGTCGCTACGTACACGAAAGCAACAGCCGGTACACGCAACCTCACTCGGGTCGCTGGAGAAGGAAAACTCTACGCAGATACGCGGTTAGGGAACGTGTCGATCGTGTTGGACAACACGTTCATCGACCAAGACCATGTCGTGGTGTATAAACCGTTTACCGCCAATCGTGTGACTTTTACAACCACCAGTGGAACCTTCTACTTACCAGATGGAACCACCGATAGCAACCCATGGTTCGAAAGTGTGAACGGGGAGCTGCGTGTGATTCGTGATGGTACGGATTGGGTGGTGCAGTTATAACCTAGAGTGGGGGGAGACTCCCACTCGACTTACTGATTCTTAAGGAGTGTGTATGAAAGGGTATTTACCTACCCCAGAAGACACGATACGTGTCGTCAATGGGTACGTGTGTGCTGTGGGTGTGAATGCAGGCTCGCCTGACATCCCTGCGGGGGTGGTGATGGTAAAACAAATCACTGCTGGTGGTCCTAGCAGTGCGTCAAGTGACTTTGAGCTAGTACACGCGATAGACTACGTGGAAGCTGAAATCACTCAGCGTTATGACGGGAATACCAAAGCGTTCTTAGACGACTTCATCCGTGTAGGGAATGAGAAGCTTTTAAAAGCAACAGGTGGAACGCTTCCAGAGTACCCAACGGGGGTATTGGAACAGTTACTGTGGCTTTTTCGTTACGGCTTTTCAGACGATGCTGCACAAGGTTTTAAATTACTTCCGTAAGGGGTAGGGTATGTTTAAAATAGACGTAGCGACGTATGATCGCTTCATTATCCAGTTTCAATTAGGAATGGATAATGACTTTTGGGTCGCGTTATACAACCCGCAGTCGGGACAGAACGAGGAAGCAATCGCGGTTAGTAACGACGCGCAAGCTGCCATTACGAATAACTACGGTGGGAGTGCAGCAAGGTATGTGGCTGAAAAGGTTATTCCAGAAGCTACGGAGTTTCTTCAGGCGTATTTTGGGGTCAAAGAGCCTACGCCAGGGACTGGCTGGGAAGACGCATTAAAAGTAGAGTTGAGTAAATACTCGCTCGATACCACAACCTTTACATTCCGTAAATAAAAGGAGACTACCCCAATGGGTAATTTAGCGAGATTTTTCGGTGGTGGTGATGTAGCTGTTGGGGCCAAGACGACCTTCTATGAACGAACGCCTCACGTGCACATCGACGGTACAAAAGTGTATGTGCGTACGGGTACTGTACTATCGGACCAAAATCTGATCGATACGACGTTCTGGCGTTTTGGAAGACTAAACTTAAGTACGAGTTCTGTATTACCTACTCTTTATGGTAACGTTTTGGGAATCGCAACTCCGTGTCAGATACCATCCACTGGCAGGATTGTAATTCCAGTTCAGAGCGCGAGTGGTGGTCCTAAAGGTACCGTGGTCAGTGACGATGGTGGGGTGGGGTGGTCTTTCTTTTTGAATAACATTGGAACTATAATCACCAACGGCTCTTTAAACGTAGGGTTTTGGCATCCCGGATTCAACAGAGTGATTTATTTAGCTTCCCAAAACGACCATACCTGGATTTTTGGGCATAGCACGGACGGTGTCGCGTGGACCATCGCGTCGTCGTCTGTGGCGGATGGGACGCACGGTTGGCCTGATTGGTATGCTGCCAGCCCTAATAACTTTGCGGTGCTCCGCAAAAGTAGATCGGACACGGGCACACATTCCAGATTCGCCATCGAGAAAGCCAACAACCTGACCAACACAAGTCCGACTAGAGTCACCGTAGACGTGAACACCTCGTCTAACTGGTGGCCCTACGGAATTGTTTGGGACGGTACCAACTACGTCGTTATGGCGCGTTTTAGTGGAGGTACCGCGTTCCGTTTGCTTTATGCCAACGACTCTACGTTTAGTTTTACGTTAGGTGCGGTTGTGGACACGAGTGGGTTGAGTTTACCTAGGACTTTCTCGTTTCATCTACTTCCTGGTGGTGGGTCTTTTAGAAATATAGTGCCTTACTCCGATGCGGCTGGCAATAGAGGATTTTATTATAGTAATAACTCTGGTGCTACTATGACCGATTTTCCGCTCGGGGCCAACAAAACGTATTTCTTGTCTTACGCAGGTTTCTTCGACAACAAACACTGGACCAACGGCGAGGAGGGGCGTTTTTACACGACAACGGATTTTGTGAACTACGTGGAAGTCGATCATTCGATGCCGACGGTATTGACGTCACAGAGAGTGTTTGTGGGAAATACAATTGGAGGTTTTCTGGCGGGAACACCAAGCGCGACATCTTCCGGTAGCTTCGTTGATTACGTAAGAGCAAAATAACGAGTTCGTATCTTGGTTACAAACCCAGCATAGAGGGAGGCTTTACGCCTCCCTCTATGCTACACCTAAGGTGTCAACCACTCCGCGTAATTCCAGAATGCTTTCCATACACGGTTCACCCACCCCCGTGTAAAGTCTTCGTTCTTCTGACGCTCTTCCGAGATCTTCACGTAGTGTGCGATCTGTAAACCGTAGATCATCAACGTCAGTTTCTCAAACCCAGCTGAGTCTTTCGTCACGGTATTCGCATACCCTTCAAACGCTTTTAGAGTCACAGGACCAATGATCGTCCCTAACTCAATATCAGGATACAAAGTACCCTGCTTATTTAACACGTTTAAACTGCGTTGTAGCGCTTGTGCTGCGTTAGCTATACCAGCATTCACACCAAAGTCAAATAATCGACTAGCGAGCGTTACAGAGCGTTTTGCGATGGTGTCTAAGTTCAAACGTTGCCAATACTCCACGTCATACACCGCATACACAAAATCCACTGGCATTGTCCGCATGTTTCCGTCCCACTTGTAGTGAGCCCACCAGTGTTTGTACTTCATTGCTGTCTCTTTGGTGATCCCATAGTTGGTCTCTCCCCCTAAGTCATTCGGGTCATCCACGTACCCACCTTCTACCACCACGACTTCGTGGATACATTCATTCTTCGTTAACGGTTGTTTCATGGGTTTCTCCATTCAAATACACCAGCAGCTACGTCTGCCTTTACATACACTTCAGCCATAGGACAGTCTACCACATGCCACGTAGGACTGTTTACACTCGCTTTATCCCACAGATATCGATGTCCTCCGTCGACTACCGTGAACTCGACGTGCATGTGTCCTCCTACACCAGGCACTACAGAGAACACAGCACCAGGACGTACGTTCACTAAAACCTTTATATACCCATTCGCAGGAATGGTTACAGATTGTTGCATCACACACCTCGCTCACTACTCTTTGTATCAAAGAATAGTTATTTTTTACACTGAGTCTACGTATACTATGTAGTCACTGACTACTGCCTCTTTCCAGCAATGGGAGGGGTTGGGGTGGGGCTTTTTGTGTGTGTAACTATTAGTTAATATAGTAGAGAGAATAGAGAGATAAGGTATAGAGGAATGAACGTAGTGAATGACTTCCTTATCCTCTCTATGAACGATATCCTTATTCCCTGTATCTACAGATACAGGAGAGAGAACTGTCTGTCATAATACAGACAGTATCCTTCAGTAGTGTGAGTGTCCAGACACTCACCATCCCTATCCCTAGAGAGAGGTAGTACTCTCTCTAGACAGACAGGAGTAGCGTGGGTGCTTACACCCACTACCCTTCTCCTAAGACGAGAGTCCAGTAGCTAAGAGGGAGGGGACACACCCCTCCCGTCTATGCGGTCTGGAAAGAATTACAGGTATTTAATATACAGGTAGAGACAATCAATCAAAGGTATACGTACCATGCGTAGAGTGATGAAATACGGAGACTACAGTCATAAAGAACCAGTCGTGGTATTCGATAAGTTACTGAACAAACAGATCCGTAAATACATGAAAGTAGAATTAGGAATCTCCCCAAAAGAAATATCTGCCTGTCTACAAGTGTTGTATCACCCAGACCTTACGTACACGCAGTCGTTTGGGAATACGTCTAGCTGCTCGCAGGTTGCGTTCTTTGAACACTTGTTGGTGGAGGACGTTTCATTGTTGTATAAACGCATGGGGAGTCTAGCGAAACGTTTAACAGAAACCGTAGGGGAGCGTGTTACGGTAGGGAAAGTACTGAAGGTTTTTAAAGACGCAGAAGGACAATTAGTAGAACACCTCGAGGCGTTAAAAGAACAGGCTGTAGATCAAGTCTTTGTCCAACAGTCAGAAGCCGTGGTGCGGGTGTGTGGTTTACCTACAGCAAAGTTGGGTTTATTCCAGAGCTTCTTTGCTGGAGACTTTAAGGACACCAGAGATAAAAAGAAAATGCAAGCTCGATGGAAGAAATACTCGGTGTATAAAAAGGAACACCGGATACTAGGGAAAGCCGAATTAGGGCTGATAGAGAAACACAAAGGGCAGGTACTCACGTTCAGTAAAGAAGGGTTACAAATAGAACCTTTGTATACGCCATTGAATTGGGAACTGTTAGACCGTTACGTACAAACAAAAAACTGAGGAGAGAGAAATGAATGAGAATACGATCTACGTTGTGTTGACGGTGTTCGCTGGCCTGCTGTTAATAGGCTGGTTGGCAGATCTAGAACAAAGAGAACAAAATCGCCACAAGCCTTACGTAGAAGAGGTTTTATACAAATTGAGCACTCCAGCGGATTGGGGGTTTCATTACGAGTACGCCCGAGACGTCACCAGTGGAGAGACAGGACGTACGTTTGAAGTCTCAAGCTACGGGAAAGGAAGCTACACCGTGTACGTGTGTGAGAACTACGTGCAACTGTCGTACCAGGGAGGACAGTTAGTAAGAATCCATCACCACACGGGAAAGGACGGAACCACGGAAGTAACACACTTTGTGTTTACTGGTGACGTAGAAGAAGCAAAACAATTAATCAACAAAGCATTTGCGTAAGGAGTGAGACATGTCAGAAACTTTGCTGTTAGGAATTGTCGTAGGGGCGTGTTCGGTGTTACTGTTACACTTGGTAAGGTATCTGTGGTTAAAACACAAAGCGATGAAGCGGGAGCAACGACAGCGTTTGCTCCCGCTTTTCTATGACTTACAAAACCATTTGGCGGGTTTTAAGGAAGTCTCCGATGAAATCGTCGATGTTCCTGGTATGGGGAAATCCACCATGTGTGTACGTACGCGTGAGGATCTAGAAGTCGTGATGTTTCCGCATTACGCGAGGGTCTTAATGGGAGACCGTGAGGTATTAAGTATCATGGTAAAGGATGGAGAAGTCGTTAAATACACGTGTGCGAAAGACCCAGAGCTCATTGAAGAGTTAGTGAGATTAGCAATATTCGATCGTGGATTCAAAGTAATCCAGTGAATCTGAAGAAAAAAGGAGTACGCTATGCCGATAGTAGAGACTGTAGAGACCGAACACCTCACACAACAGCAACGGGATACGCAAGAACACTTAGTGCGGTTAATTAACGGGGAGCTTACACAGTACATCGTAGAAGGGTATGTGTTCACAACACCAGAAGAAGCAGAAGGGTCACTGGAAGAAGTGCTGTGTCTAGAGTGCGTGAGAGGCGCAGGAGATGCGTTTGGAGACATCGCAAGTGAGTTTATTGACTCAGCGCTTGTCGAGCTTGAGCTGAACGCGTTTCCTGATCGAGTTCTAGAGTGCGTCCTGACGTTGTTTTATATTTGCAGTGAAGCCAAAGCAGATATAGCAGTCCGTTGTACGTTATTCGTGCCTACAGACGACGTACTCTACATGGCGATCGAAACCGTGGACGAAGATACCGAAACTGCGTGTATTCTGTTTAAGATAGAAAAAGTAAAAGTCAGAGTGCTCCATTAACGCAAAGCGGGGAGGGTTTCACACCCTCCCCGTATGCCGTTTCTTTTTTTGTGTCATAATTCACAGCATAGACTAATCGAAGTGTTTATAGACCTACATTATCTTTAGGAACTAAACTAAAGAACCATCGGAGAGTACCATGGAACTAAAAGAATACGACGTACGTTTACCTAAGAATTTCACTATACAGCATGGAGAATTCTCCATAAGCACACTGTCGGTGTTATTGCCAGAAGGAGGTACGTACACCCCCACAAAACTTACCGCTGTGGACTCATGCACGTATTGTCTCGAAGGTGCCTTTAACACCTACCGCGTAAACGAGCCTCATGAGTTTTGGGTTCGTTTTACGTGTGAACGTTCTTCCAATCTGGAAGAGGTGACCGTGGAGTCCAAACAGACGTACGCGAATATGTCGGATAAATACACGCCACCTAGCGATAGAGTGCACGCGCAGGTATCGGACTTTACCGTCGATTACCCAAGGGGTATGGGACGTGTGATTATAGCCGAGGTCGAGTGGTCTGAGGACGAAGAGAATAACAGCATGAGCGATCGCCATAAAGTACACGTTCAGATAAAACTCAAAGACCCTGAGGGAAAATTCTTCCCTCGGATACCTGAGTTCCTGGAAGCAATCGAACACCACTACGAGAAGGACGTTCCTTTTGATTTGTCTCTAGGTTGGCCTTATACTCACTTAGAACAAATCCAACGTCCACATTTCTTTTTCTCAGAAGACTTTAAGGACGAAGAATGGTTCTACGAGTTACTGACCACGGAAGTCGATCGGAAGAAACTGGAGTTACACAGAGAAGGGAAGGTGTATCCGGATTGCTTACAAGCGTTCTTTACATTAGTCTCTCCGTTTCTTGTAGCTGAAGAAGGACAACTGTTAGCGGTATGGGCGCACGAAGACGACGACTTTGACGATCGCTTAACGTACGCTTATGTGTATCGCGGTGGATTGGCGTGTGAGGTTAAAGTTCCTGATGAACCACCAGTTAAAAGAGAACCTGTCTTCCTTGGGTTCCTGGGTACCCCACCAAGAACTGTTGGTGGGATAGACTTCATCGCGTTGACAGTAGAGGGCGAGTGGGAACGTTTACAAGAGCTGTTAAAAACCACTCCTGTTATAAACTCATTCGGATTAAAAGAGAAGGAATAAACGGTATGTACCAAGTACTAAATCAAGATTGCCCACAAAGAGCCGTAGAATTGATTCTAAGCGCTTTTGGTGAAAAGAGCATGCTCGATCAACCTGCTTGTATTCACGTCGATCTGAGTGATTCTGAGTACGCTAAAAACAATCCCATCGTCGTACAACCTAAAGAGGAATGTGTGGTCGTATGGGTATCCACGCCGAACAAACCGGGACATTTCTGTAAGTACCTGGAACGGGACTGAGGAGTAGACTATGAAACGAATCGAAATTGATTTACCGCCATCGGAACTCATGCACACTACCGTTTGTGGAGTCACCTGTGCTGCGCAGAACCTGGTGTATTTGGTACCGTCACACATCTCAGTTGAATTGTCTGAAATTGGAATGAATTCCGGTACAGAAACTTTCTTTGCGGTCTGTAACGTTTGGGAAACACGCAACCCACAACACAAACACCAGCATCGCGTTGAGTGGAAAATAACCCAAGCAATGGATGTGAAGAACAACTGCCATGCTCCTTTGTTGACCTGGAGACAAACGTACGTCTGTTTTGATAGTCCTTATTGCGCCCCTAAAGACCGGGTGTGGTTGCAGTGTTCATTGGTCACCCCATACAGTGGCGATGAATCGGTTCGTGTAGCGACCGCTTGCATCGATTGGGAAGAAGAGGATTGAACCATGTACGAATACGTCGACATCAAAATCGGTACCACCGTCTCTCCTACGACAGACGCGGTACTTCGAGCGCACTTTAAAACGCTGAACCCGTTAGTGAAGCAGTTGTCCACACAACTACCCATCTCCCACGTCTGGCCTAGCCGTGGAAACTATTACGAAGCGCTGAGTTTCTTTGAGAACAACAACCTCGTGGTGTGGTTAGACCACCCAGACAACGGACCGTTCTGTTACATCAGCGAGCGTTTAACCGACCGGAGCGTAGAGCCGGTCATTACCTTTAACCTATACGAGGCGGTGGTAGAATGATGATTATTTCCGGTGGTGTATCTTGGGAAATACCGAGGTACTTAACACTGTCTGACATATACCGTCTTCTAAGCGTTAGTCGTCGTACTCTGGAGAGGATGCGGTACTCTCCGGAACACCCTGACTACGTGCCACTTAGGGACTCTCGCGGGAATATTACGGCAGTGCCTCTCCCAGATTTTAAATTGGGAGGAAGTCCGAGATGGGAGCGTGAGAAATTCATCAACTGGCTAAAGTCACTTTCTGAACCAGAAAAGGAACCAACATGAGCACACCTGAACTGAAGGACCTAATGAGCGACGCGCACCAAACTCAGCACGTCTTACGGGATACGGACACAACGTCCTGTTACGTGGCTGTCATAGAAGGAACAGACCATCAACGCGTTGTAGAAATCTTTCTAGGCGCACACCAAACGACACTCACTAATCGTGCTGTAGCTAATGAGTACTTTGATCGCTTTCTAGAAGACCTAACTCGTCCTAAAAGTGTAACGCTTGGGGTGTACGTTGACAATGGGGTATTGATCGGCTTTCTTAACGCCAGTCCTTGTGCGTTTGATGCAGAGTGCGTTTCGTTGAACCAACTTTGCGTAGCGTGGCAGTGGCAGCGTTCTGGAGTAGGGAAATTGCTAGTGAGGACTTTAGAAGACCACTGTAGACACCACTTTGATACCGTGTTTCTTTCTACAGATAAACCGAAGTATTATGAACGTTTGGCGTATCAAATCGTTTCACAAACGTACCGTAAACAGTGGTTAGTCATGGTCAAAAGCATAGCCGATCGTTGGTGATCCAAAGGGGGGGGGTTTAAATGAACATCAAAATTACCGATCTGAAAGTAACCGCAGCACATGCACAAATCACTGACCTCGCTGTCTGTATGCTCGATGGGACTCCTCTAGATCTTTCTCTAGAGTTATTCACTCAAGGGTGGTCGGATCACCAAGCCGTAAGTTTACGAGTCACTGGACTTTACAACGTCCAGTTGTGTTTTTGTGATCCCACGTTGATGATCAAAGCCAATAAATGGACAGGTAGTTTATTTTTAGAATGGGTAGGCGACCCACTTGGATTTACAATCGCTACGCCCGATGGGTTGGAATTTGTGCCCGTAGAGGTCAAGTTCAAACTTGCTGTTGAGTACACTTATCGCGGAGGCGAGTAGAATGGACAACGTCGTATCCATCACTAAGAACAAAGACTTTAGCGAAGCGGATATGCTTCGTCGTCGGTTACTTGAAGAAGACCAACCCTTCGTGTATCAAGGGGTGTTCGTTACCCCTTTAGTAGGAGACCACGATATTCAGCTGAAAGAAACCGTTGCTTTAGAGTACGAAGAGACCGACACAGCCGATGGTTTAGTCAAAGAGTTTGTTCAAGCTGCTATTCCTCGGTTTGGCCTCACTCCATTCAACCACACGTGTTTCACTTTGTCCGCTACCGCCATGGGAGCACTTATCGGTTATTCGAAAAGTAAGATCTTGAAAGGGGAGTCCTTCTCTCCTTTTCAGGCGGTACTTGCAAAACAAACCGATGGTTCGTTCGTGTTGTTACTTGACACGGAGCTCTATGAAAATAAAGCTACTCGACTGATTAAATTCAGCCCAGTAGTGTTAAAACCTATACAGGAGACCACCCGTGAGTGAAGCAACCCAACACCCCCGTTTGAACCTACAGACACGGAACTTCCAAAAGGACGAAGTCTGTATCCAACTCAAGACAGACAAGTGGTACCACGAAAACTTCTTTGAAGGGCTACACATGCTCCTTAAAGGAGAAGTCGCACAGTTCGACTGGAAAGACGTCATGGTGGACATCGAGACGTTAGGACTGAGCTCACAAGCTGCGTTTGTAGAGATCTCCTTAGTGCAGTTTAATCGCTTTACAGGAGAGTCTGGTCTGTTCTTAAAAGTGCCGATTCGTTTAGACAGCTTACTCAAAGCGGGTTTAAAAATAAACGGTGGTACTGTAGCGTGGTGGTTAAGACAACCCGATACTACACGTCTTCCGTTATCTCGTACGTTAGAGAACGGGTTAGAGTTAGAAGATGCGCTTCACCTCGTTGCGGTGTTCCTGAATGAAATCGGCAAAGACGCCGTCCTCTGGGGGAACGGCGCTCGGTTTGATTTAGGGATACTCGCGAATGCGTTTGAAGTCTCTGGTGTACCACTGCCATGGAAGTTCTTTAAAGAACTCGACGTCCGTACTGTCGTAGAAGTAGGGTATCTCTTTGGAATCAACCCGAAGAAAACTTTAACTTTCGAAGGAGAGCCTCACGACTCCCTGCACGATTGTTTCCACCAGATCAAGTACGTGAGTTTTATCTTGAGACAACTCAAAGCGGCTGGTGTGGCGTTCCAGTGGACGAATGACCAAATCCGCGAGTTAGCACTCCGCAATGGCTTTAAGTTAAAACCTCAACCCGACGGACAGGAAGACTTAAACCCATACGTGTACGGCTTTGCAAGGGCGTTGCGTCCTAATGGGAATCCAGAATGAACCAGAAGGTAGAAATAACCGTTGATAGTTTTGCGGTCGTAATGGTTGACGAAAAGATAGGCGCCCGCAGGATTCCCGAAGAATCATTAGTGGTGCACTATCAAACTCAACTCCCGCTGGTAATACCAGTTTTTGAGTTAGGCTATCTTCACGGTGAATTAGAGCACCAAGGAAAGAAAACTCCTTTCGTGTACACATTTAGCGTGATTCCAGTACCCAGTGACGTAACTAACTTCATTGTCGCTGGCGGTGCTGCTTCTTTTCTATCGGCTGGCCAGAATGCCTCGCAGGCCGATGTGAAGCTAACAGTTGAACCGGTACTCAAAGCTGCTGTAATTAAGGAGCAATAAACGAATGAACGTAAATCCAAATCCTCAGCTAGTAGTCCTATCTATAGAACGGTATAAAGAACTACTCTCTTTAGTAGAGGAGAACTACCACGAAAGTCAAAGGGAGTTACTCCTCAGACGTGTGAAACGGCACGCTCGTAAGTTTAACACAAACCTTCGCAAAGAACGTTACGCTCAGCTGGTAAAAGACAGAGCGAAGGACCGTAAACACAAACAGACAATGCGTCCGATCTTGCAATACCCGGCATATCTCCCTCTACCGAGAGCCTTACTGACAGACGTGGAACTTTTCCAGTTAAGTCCAGTCGGTTTATTTCACCTACACGGGTGGGAGCAGAAAGAGATCCGGTTCCATCACCGAGAAGGGCCGTTGGTGTTTGTCAGTGTGGATCGTGTCTTTCGCGGTACTGTGTTGTTATGCAAAGAGATGTTTAATGACCTACCGTCACGCCCGATCTCTGAAGTCATAGAGAAAACAAACACCCTAAATTGGTTTACCAAGGAATCCGAGATTCTAGCACAGCAGAAGGGTAACTAAACTATGAATGTAAAAGTAGATTTAAAACGTTTTTCTATGGAGTTACTGACTCCCAGAAATCCTAGCACAGAAGTATCGAACATACCTGTGCTCAGAATCCAAACGCCGCTTCCTTTGGTTGCTAACGATGGTGACGTGTTGCAGATTCGTGCTATGGTGGACTATCGCGGTGAAACTCACACAGCCGACTTTGAACTCACTGTGAATAGCAAGCGACAGGAAGTGAGCAGAGTACAAATACTTTGTCGTCCTGTTGTTGGCACGCCGGTCCCAGAGATGTTTTTTACGACTAACGACGGATTGGGTGTTCGTACCACAAAACTAGGAGACCAGAATGAACATCACTTTCAATTCAGTCTCTGCTTTGGCAGAAGACGTTAACCTACTGACGGTTGTATCGACCGAACTAATAAATACTCCGTTAGGCCAACCCAACGTCGTTCAATGCGATACGTACAACGGGTTGGTCGTAGGGTATAAACCGATCGGTTTGAAAATCGTGGCAAAGAGTGGCGATGGCGTACATACTCTGGTTGTTTGGGTGAAGTTGAAAAGAGAACACAACACAATCTCCCTCACGTTAGAAGGAGAGCCAGTGATGTACGCGCAGACAGCCGAGGGAGTGTCTCCGGTACGTTTATCGATTCGTATTGACTACACGACGGATGTGTTCTTTTAGTGATGTGCGTAGAGGAGACTTCGGTCTCCTCTTTTTTTTGTCCCTATGGAATTAAATACAGGTATATATCATCGTTGGGACAAGTCAACTCTAAGACATCGAGGTTCCCATGAATGAAATCGAATTAAACCAATTAAAAGTAAATGCTTCACAATTAGGCGCTTGGCGTTTGATAAATTGGGTCTACCGTGGTATCTATTACGGTTACCCTTCATGCTGCATTAAAGCATTCATTTTAGAAAGCCATCAAGAACGACAGTCCGAGCAAAGACAACTGAAGTCATTAGGAGAGGACATCGGTTGTATGCTTTGTCCTGAGTGTCAGAAACTCTCTACCGCCGAGTACGTCTCTGGTGTGAATAGTCGTCGTATGGCGCTGTCTATTTTCTCAGCAACCAAACCTGTCGAGAAGGACGACGGTAGCCATTACAGAACCGCACACCGTTGGTATGAATTTGAATACGGAGAGAACCTTTGTGAAATGTATCGTCCTCTCAAAGAGTTAGAGAACGAGTTGTACGAACAAGTATCGCGGAACGCTTTTCCCTACATAACAGTAGAAGAAGATCTAGTACCTTACGTGATTGCAGAAGAAGATCACGCGTACCTCAGACGAGCGATACGTAGTTTGGAATTCCAAATTATTGAAGTTGGAGTATTAAACACACCTGACCACGTGTACCAAACGCGAGTAAGTGAACGCGTGGATAAGTCCCGTCTGTACCGCATCAACACACAGAACCTCAGTTTAGTCGTGTTGTGTGAGAAAGAATACACCGAAGAGGAAATGAAACACCTCTTACACTTCCACAAACTACCAATAAGGAAATTGTTCGAATGAAACGCAAACCTAACCACCAAAGAGTAAACAATACAGCGACCCGTACCTTAGGGTTATTCGGCAGTGGGTTGTTCACAAAGAAGTCTCGTGAAGAAGCTCGACTAAAAGAATTGCAGAGCCAATATCTGTTCAGAATGAGGCGTTACATCCTGTCGGCATTGAAGACGCTCGAACAGACTGTCGCTGACCGTTACTTCGAGTTTGCGTACGACCTCGCATCTGACGTACGTACGAACGACGCCACCGAAGAACAATACCACATCGCTAAGGTTTTATATACCACCGACCCACAAGAGGTGCGTGTAATGTTAGGTGAGACGTTAGTGGCTTTAGGGATCGTGAAGTCGGACTCCGAACAGTTTGCTGCGTTCTTAAACCTACCGGTAGAATTTGTAACCCCACCACTTGAAAACCAACCCAAGTGGATCGCTGAGTTGTTTGACGATTCCCCACAAAAAGGATAACCGAATGACAGTACGTGAATTAGCTATAGTAGACAACTTCCTACGCCAGTTGAAAGTGCCGGTCTATTTACTGGCACACAACCCAAACGTGAGCTCGGAGAACCTACGAAAACAAACGGAATTGCCAGTGGTTTCTTCTGAAGTCCTCTATTCCAAAATCAACCTTGAATTAGGAGGTGTGCTTTTAGGACCCCTCCCAAATGGGTTTGTGTTGATGGAAGACCCTAACTACCCATTACCAGACTCCGCAGCATTTTTAGCAAAACGTTACGGTGTGGCGTATTACGTACCGACAATCACCAAACACTCACTGATTCAGTTGGAGTGGAGTGTGGAGGTGTTGGTGTTTCGTGATAACTTGTCCCACACCGGAACACGTTTACCTTTAAAGGACTTTACGACGTGAGCAAACTGAACACCAAAGAGTTGTTAACCACGACTCTGTTAGCACAACACATCGCGTATGAAAACACCAAGCAAGCTAAGCTTTCGTTTGACCGTCCTACGTGGTTGTGTCGGTATTTAAAGAAAATGCTTCCTCGCTGCACGCCTTTTGCAAAAGGGATCGTGAAGAAGATCCTTGAAGGGGAGAAAACCTTAGAACGCGAGGGGGTCTGGAACTCCGCTGAGTTTCAATTCGATACGTACTGTTTGATGACGTTCGGTCGTCGGTTTGTCCACCCCCTAACACTACCCATTCCCGATGAATGGATTTTCGAAGTGAAAACCAAAGCAGGCATACTAGCGGAAACAGGATTGTCATTAGACGACGTGTTCGTACCTCGTTAGTAACAACTAAACAAAAAAAAGGAGAGTACCCATGAGTACGTGGATTTTAATATTAACTATTTTCCTAGTCAACACAGATGGCAATTCCAGTAGCACTGTAGTAATTCACACCAGCTCGCTTACTGAGTGCAACGCGATTGCTAAAGAACACCGACATGCAGTAGATGCCACGCCGTTGTACGGGCTGAGAGATAAAAAAGTCGTGTGGTCGTGTACCGAACAAAAAGGAGTGGTAAAATGACTGTCAGTGAAAAAGAAGCGTTAGAGTTAGAACGCTGTGTGCAGGAGAACGGCTACGCTGTAGCCGTGTATGAAGCGATTGGCGGTTATACCGTAGGACTGAAAGACTACGAGCTACCTGACTTAGTGATCCTTACCCCCCGTAATGAAGACGGTGAATTTAACCACCCTGGGTTGGTGTTAGAACGGATTGTAGAGTTACTGAGAGATCAACACTTAATCCTGGATAAAGGGGGTGTGTTAGAGATCCCAGCGTCGTTACACGAGTTCTGGAGTGAAGGGGACTTTGACACCACGGTGTCGTTGGTTCCTTTAGATCCAGAGTGCGTGAGTGTATTACCGCACTTAAACACACAACAGTGGATGAACACCTGGTTGTACCAAGTGGTGTTTAGCGACGAGCCAGAACGGTTCACTCCACAGAGTACAGACTTTTTGGAGGTGTAAGATGCGTTACTTAGATTGGTTGGGTTTTATTGCAGGAACGGTCTTCCTACTCGTATGTCTGTTCATGGCCATCCGCGCTCGTAAGAGTTTAGAGGACGCGAAGAAAGAATCCGGGAGTCTCTCGTTTGACGATTACAAGACCTTAGCAGGAACACCACCTACTTCAGAGGTTTGCGAAAGCGAGGTGGTTCAGGAGCCAGCTAAACACCCAGTCCCGTTAGAGTACTATTACAACGCATACACCGGTCGGTTGATGCGTGATCCTTACGCGACTTCACTCCTTAATGTGTTGTTGTCAAACGAAACCAACCCACAGAAGTACTTAAAAACGGTACTGACGGTTTTGTTAGACCAGCAGGCTACGTTATCCGCGGTCAGTCAATACCAGTACCGTATGTCAATACTGATCAAAGACATCCAGGAATTCGAGAAGACGTGGACTACTCTAGATCACGCTAGGTTGTCTTTGTTGTTGTTTGATTACCAAAGCGCGATTAACGCAGGTAACTTTTATCACGATCTGCACACGACGGAGTGGCCAGGTGTGATTCTCAACAACGAAAGAATCCGGCAATTAACTAGAGGTAAGTCGACCATCTTTTTAAGCACCGAACAAATGGGGGCTTTATGCGCCAAGACATCCAACTAAGTCAATTTGTAAACAACGTCGGCTACCCAACGGCATTAGAGTTCTTCGAACGAATCGAGAAGAAAACTGACAACGGAATGTTTACGACGTTCATGGATCTGTTACGTAACACACCCCCCGAACTACGGGAAGATCTGCTCTCAAAGGACTTACAACACTTCAAAGTCCAGTACATCAACAAAGCTGATGCGCCGTTAAACTACATTGCGGTAATTCAGTTCGATTGGACGGTGGAACATCACTTTCTACATACTCCAGACCGTATGTACGAAGGAGACCAAGAACTTTTAGAGAAAGGTGTGCACTTAGTGTATACTCCGATCAGTGAGAGTATTTTCGGTGAGCAGCGAGATCTACGTCCAACGTTAGACACCGTAATACAAAACACTGCAACATCCAACGTCTTTGATACAAGGTCTAGCTTGGTACATTGGAGGTTGTTTGACGTAGCTCCGACTCAGGAATTTCTGTGTGGTACTGGAACGAAATACGTAGACGTTGCGGGTAGTCGGTATTGGGTAGTACGCGACCCCACTCCACATTACTGCTATGTCGGTCCTACACCCTCAAATTCAAAACCCGAGACTGAAGTAAAAAACCGCGTGGTCTTACTAGGGATCAGACCGTTGTGGATTTCTGTCCCTAGTTCCAGTGAGTTCGAAGTAGTTGCCAAACTCGTAGAAGGTTTAAACAGACGTCTTAGTCTGTTTAACGAGACCCTCCGTCAGCAAGAAGGTAAGGTGATTTACCAGCTCCAGGCCGATAAAGTAAATGTCACTCTAATAGTTGGTGGTGGGACCGCTGATGACTGCGGTTATGTTTATTTACGGTTACTGCCTTTGGGTGTCGTTCCGGAGGTTGTTCGAGCTAATTACGAGACGCTGTATTACCAAGCTACCGCTCCAGAACAGCGCTTCCCAGATGAATTGTTAGACTCGATCATCCAACAACTGATCGCTTAACCCATTACTCCAGTTCCCTAGGGAGGTTTCCCCTCCCTAGGCTAACAAAAGGAACTACTAATCATGCCTTTAAATCCAAATCGTACCGACTACCCAGACGGTACAGTGGTTTCTGACCACGTCCTATGGGATTGTCCGCACGGAGCCATCCTGTTCACAGACGCAGATGGAGCACTGCTCTTTCTGTACAGTCCTAAACTTGACGTAGAAAGCTCTGTAACGCAATTAGAGTCGTTCTTTAAAAAAGAGCTACCTAAGTATTGGTTAGCTGCAGATACGTGCTCCTACGTTATTGGAGGCGCTTTAACGCCACGTGTGTACTATCGACGTAACCGTCCCGGTAATACCACAAAACTCCTCTCTTTAATGTGTCGTGTGAAAAACGAACGTTCGTACTCCGATGTGGAATTATTACACTGGGAGAAAACCCCAGCGAATTTCGAAGGCCCCACGCAGTTCTGGTCCAAAGAGTTCGCAGGCGTTAAGTTTAAGTACGAGTCGTACCTTCGCTTTTTGTTAGAGGTTGCTCGTCCTAAAACCAAAGGAGGAGTTTGAGATGACTACTGTAGAACAGACCACCCTAGCACTCGTCCCTAGAGGTTCCAGAGTACAAATTTTACGTTCTGGTGACGTAGGGGTTCGAGTGAATACACCCGAGTTAACCGATTGGACACACCACGTGTGGTTGCGTGTGGGAGGAAACCTTAAACACTACCATCCTGCCACCCTCGTATGTATTTTATCGGTGGAAGAAACTCAACCTACAGAGAAAGCGCTCGCTAACACAAAACGACTAGCCACGTATCTAACCGCCGTGTTTAAAGGTCTCCCGGAAAACAAACCGACCAAAGCGTATGGTGATTTTGTGGCAAAAATCAACCTATTGATTGCTCAGTTGAAACCGAACGAGGAACTCATCGTTTCTCTGGTTCCATGGGTGGCGATGCAGCGCCTGCATCTGGGGGTAAAAACACAGACTCTGGACGGCGACGTGACGCAACACGAACCGGTCGAATTGTGTCTGGTGGATGCTCAGTCGTGTAAAAAACGAATAGAGCGTAGGTTGAGAGCCGTGGGTTATAAACCATCCGAAATGTTGATTAATCGTTTAAGGGCGATTTCTGGGATCGGTGAATTAGTGATCCACTACCGACACTTTACTCACCGCACCAACAGGGAACTTTTTCTACACGCGGCTAACGAAGGCGTGAGCACGTACATGACCCGAGTAAGAAAAAACAAATAAAGCGTAATACTTTGTTCAACTAACCCCAGGCATTGGAGCTTTTTTAATGGAATCTTTATTTTTAAACTACACTACGTTTGAACCTGCTAAACCATTTGTGGTTGTACATCTAACCACCTCTGTGCAGACAGAAAAAGACGGTGAGACCGTAATCGACGAACGTAGCATCCCAGCCGCCTTTAACTTCAACGACGAAACCGAAGTGGGTACGGTTGTATCGGCCGACTTAGAAAAAGAACTAGAACCCCGTTTCGGTTGTAAGGTCACGGTCGGGGCTTTCTTCGAATTCGGTCAGGAACCTTGCTACGCAACGTATCTAAACCAAGACGTAGACGTCAACGGTCACGCGTTGGGTTACTTACCACATTACGCGGTGTACGTCGCACGTAAAGTGTTAGGTTACGTCCATAACGACGTAAACTTCACAGGTCTGTATGGGGGTACCCCTCTGTTACTACCAGACACCGTGAAGGCTCAACCAACTTTGGTGGACTTACCTGGTGAAACCGCAGACGAGCAAGGCAACACCAAAAAAGGTGTAGCGGGGTTTAAGATCTTCGCACGTGACTACCCAACACTGGACGTTGCAGAAGAGATCTTAACAGCGGAGCTTGGTGTGTACAATCCAGAAGCCAACCGTTTTGTGTTAGTCCAAGCCGGCGAGCAACGCTACTTTATCAGTGTGTCTGCGTACCACTCACAAGCCACGAACATCGAAGCGTTGGTGAACTTAGGTTTGTGGTGCTGTGGTATCGAAAAAACCAAAGTACTGTTCGTAGGCGATCGCGTACAGATCAGCCGTCCTGCCTGCAGTGCGGATGACTCTGGTTTAGTCCACATCGGTATGCAAGTGAGCTTACAACGCAACGACACAGGCGCGACGGTACTTGCGTTGCTGAACGTGTTTATCTCTGACGAAGAGTCACCACAACTCAAAGTCTCCACGGTAGACGGTACGCCAAACGAATCGTATGCACAATTGCAATTCTGGTTAACCGCGGTGTTAAACCAGCACTTAGGACGTTTTGACGTCTCTGGTTTACTCCATGACTACAAAACGCGTTTAGCTGCTGCTACCGCCCCTACCGAAGAGGTTACTGCTGATGAGCCTACAACTGAAGTGGACACCGTTCCCGACGGTGCTCCGATACACTGAGTTAGAAAACGCGGGTGGTAAAGCCAACGGCTTCGTCGTGCGTATAGACCCCAAGTATCAAAACGATCCTGGAGTCCACGCACACGAGTACAGACACGTCTTGCATTGGTACTTAACTGTACTCTTAGGCTGTCTGTGGTCTGTGGGTTTACAGGTGGTTGTTGACTTCCCTACTGAGTTGATGTGGGTAGGGATCTTCCTAAGCTTTATCGTTTACTCTTTAGCGCTACAGAACAAAAAGTTAGCGCTTTGGATTGAATGCGACTGCTACGGAGAACAGTTCAAAGCCACCCCCGAAATTGAACACCTACCCACCTGGGCGAGGATTCTAAAAGACCACTACAAACTCCCCCATACGCTGGAAGAAATCGAAAAGCGTTTGCGTGAGCAAGTAGGAAAGGCATAAAGCACAGAGGAGAGAGCAAACGCTCTCTCCTCTGTATGCCCTCTCTTTTTTTTTGGTTAAACCGGTGTACCTGTCGGTGAAACCGGACCACTCGGTGCGGTAGCGGACCCTGTGTGTTTGTGTCCGGACCCCACGTCTTTTCCGTTATTGGTCATGCTGCCAGAGACGGAGACCCCACCGCCCAACGTAGTAGCCCCACCGACTCCCATGGTGCCACTTGTGGTTTGATTCCCTTCGTGGAAGATATTCCCTTTGATATTAATCGTTGGGGAGTCAATATTCGTCGTCTGTGCTTTCCAGTTAAACGTCTGTGTATCAAACGAGATACTCTCACTGGCGTTCACCGTCCATACTTTCGTTTCAAAGGTGATGTCCTCAGACGCTTTAAGCACGAAGTTCTTACACAGAAACTCCACGAGGGTTTCTGCTTTAAAGTAGATATTCTGCGGAGCATACCCTTTTAAGTCGTCTTTATCGACTGCGAAGTACGTTCCGTTTTTGTTCTTCAACACAATCAACTGTTCTGCGCTGACTAACTGGATGAGATTCTGCTCGTTATCCGTCAGTGTAAAGATCCCGTCTTTGGTGTTCAGTTGCATCACGTACCCAAACGGTTCTTTGTTCTTCTGACTGGTGGTAAGCGTAATGTGTCCATCGTGCGTAGAGACGGTAAAGGTGTAACAGTTCTCCTCACTCCACTCGTCTTTGTCATCCGCGTTGGGATCGGCTTGGAACATAAACGCACCCGTTTCTAAACGACGGTAGCTGCGGTCTAACTGACTGGACACCCAAAAGTATTCATCGGTGTCGGCGTACCGATACAGAAACACCCGCTCCCCTTTACGTACGTCAGGCGCTGTGGTTTGGAATCCCGTAGGGAGCCATCTGTACTCTTGGGCGTTCACGGTTTCTGCACTCGTGCTGTACGCGGTTCCTAACGCATCCACCCCTTTAGCTTCTACCTTCGCAGACTCACGTGTCAGTTTACTCGACGCAAATGGAAACACCGAGATCGGTGTTGCAAAAATGTTGTTTGTGCTTCGAGGTTTGTTGTCGTGGACTATCCCAACGTCAAAGAACGCAAAGGAGTCAAAGTCGTATTTACTAAAGTCTTTTTCAGACATACCGTCCCACCTTGGGTTTTAAAATACAATACCTACCTATACAATGGTACCCATAAAACGTCAACCACACAGGGACACTGTTTTCATGCGTTTAGTCAAAGCTACGTTTGTGCACAATGCACGTTTATTAGGCGGTGGGACGACAGAAGTCCACTATACGCCAGAGTCTCCTTTACAGTTACTGTTAGGAAATAACGGTTCTGGGAAAACCACGTTGTTGTATGCATTAGCTCCGTTCCCTGCTTCTCCTGGAGACTACGTCAAAGGTAAAGGATTTGAAGAAAAAGTCTATGAGAAAGAAGGGACGTTTTACACCATTCGAAGTGACTTTCGAAAAGGGCAGACCCACTCTCTACAGATCAACGACGACGAACCGATTATAGGAAACGCAACCGTGATCCGTACGCGGTTGATAGAGCTTTTAGATTACACCCCAGAAACCCACAACATCGCCATGGGGTTAATCCTTTTTACTGACCTCCCTGCTCAGAAGCGTCGAGAGTGGCTCACTAAACTTTCTGACGTTGACGTCACCTATGGGTTACGCATCCATAAAGAACTCGCTACACGGGTCAGGAATTTACAAGGAGCATTAAAGCTCGCTGAAGTCAAACTCACAGAAGAACTCTCTACGCGACTCTCTGCAGCTGTAGTAGAAGAACGTAAACTGGAACTGAGTACCTTGACCAAAAAGATTCATGAGTTACTCTCTGCGAAGAATCCTACTACACCAGAGTACAGTCTTTTAGTGCGTGACGTTAAACGCCACAACGAAACGATCCAACGGTTAAACCGTGAGCTGCAATCCGTCCCTCGTCTTTACACCGAAGGGCGACACCACGACACCGTGATTGCTGAGCTGAAAAGTCAACTCCGGCATTGTGAGTACGTTCTAGGAGAACAACGACGAGAATTCGAACGACTGGACTCTTTACTGACTCCGTTTAGTCACGCGGATGAGCGACCCCTGGAGCTACTGGAAAAAGAACTCAAACAACTTGAAGTGGAACTAGAAACATTCAGTCCGTCTGGGTTTTTTGCAGACCTTACGTCGCTGCAAGAGTACGCGTTAGTGAAAGCGGAGCTTTTCAAAGCTCAGCAAAGTTTGGATGAGTTATACCTACGACTCCCACAAAACCCAAACAAGACCACGTACAACAATGCGCGTGTACAGCAAGCCAGAGAAACCGCACAGGCTTTGCAAAGTGAGATCAACCGCCTTACGGCGTTGGAGCAACAGCTTAGGCTACAACTACGGCACATTCAGAATCATTCTACTGTAGAGTGCCCTGAGTGTAAGCACGTGTTTATTCCCGGTGTAGCCCCTACAGAACAAGCCGTACTGGAACAACAACTCACCACTACGTTGACAGAACTCGAACGGTTACAACTTCAACACGAACGCGTAACCACGTACTTAACCGAGTACGCCACCTACCGAGACCTCTACGTGGAAGTTCTCTCTACACGACGTCAACACCCAAAGCTTGCTCGTGTGTTTCACGACATTGACCCAGACGATATCCAGCTGGCGGAATCGCCTAAGTCTTTAGTAGGGAAACTCTCATTGTACCTAAGGACGTTAGACCAAGACGAGTACGTGTTTCGTACCAGTCAGAATCACGCAATCCTTACAGAGACGATCCACGCTAAACGCTCTGTGGGCCAAGGAGGCTTAGAAACGCTCAAACGGCGTATGGTAGAGCTGGAACACGAGCACACGAGCTCTAAAGTGCTCCTAGAGCGTTTAACGCAGGAACTCCGTGCTGCGGAAGACGAGTACCGGGTGTACAGTCATGCGTTACGTTTACAGAAAGAGTTACAGGGCACACTGACCGAACTGAAGCAGTGTATGTCACACTTAAGTGATGCGGCGTACAACGAAGCATTGTCGCATGACGTAGATCGCTTACAGAGTTTGGTGACAGAGATTCGTCAAGAACTTGCACGCAGTGATGCCAAAGACAGTGTCGTGCATCACCTAGAAGCGTCTATTGCGCAGTACCAGTCCGACCTAGAAGCAGGACAGTGTTTACTCAAACAACTCTCTCCTACCGAAGGGATTATTGCTGAGCAGCTTTTAGGGTACTTAGGGGTATTCGTGAATTCACTCAACCAGATCATCCACCAGATCTGGACGGTACCGCTGAAACTCTCCTTACCTTCTGTGAACGACACGGAGCTTGACTATTTGTTCCCTATGGTGAGTTCTCAACTTGATCACATCGTACCGGACATCGCGTATGGCTCACGAGGCCAACGGGAAGTCATTAACTTTGCGTTTATGTCGATTGCGTTAGGAGGGAAAAACGTCCCGTGGTTCTTAGACGAGGTAGGACACAGTTTCCACCAAACACACCGAGATCGTTTGTTTGCGTACATCCGTACGCTTTTAGAACTCAAACGAATCCCTCAGGTGTTTTTAGTGTCTCACTTCGCCTCTAGTCATGGAGCGCTTACGAATGCGGAAGTCAACGTACTGGACACGAGTGGTGCGTTAGTGAAGCCCGGTGAGAACCTCAACTTTAAAATAGTATGACGTAATGAGCAACACGTCATCTTCCTTAGAGTGTTAGCCTTGGTGGGAGTTATCCCTCCCACCTTTTTTTCTAAGACGACATAAAAGGGAGCGCGAAGCTCCCTTTATGCGGTGGTTAATCCGGAACGTCTACCACTAAGCCATTATCGACTAAGATCTGCTGTAGTGCCGCGATCTCTGCGCGTGCTGCCACCAACTGTGCTTCTAACGCAATCCGTTTGGCACGTTCAGTTTGGCTCCCGACGATTCGGTTAGTACGAGCGACTTCCATCCCTTCGTGGAGTGCACTAGGCATCACGTTTCGGGTAGGAGCGACGTGCACTAAAGGCGTGGTGTCTACACCGATGGTCGTTTCTGTGAGTTCTTTAAGTTTTGTACTTAAGTCTGTAAGCCCTACGTATTCAGGGAAAGGACCTAAACTTAAAGAGATCACCACGTGTTGATACGCGACGTTATCCATCGACGGAATCGAGAGGATATACGTATCCGGTACATACACGTAGTTGTCATTCACATCCACAAAAGTGACGATACTTGCACCGTTTCGATTATCGGCTTGGTAGTCACTTTGGAGTAACCCATACGGTTCGTAGTAGTCCGCGAAGACGTCTACGGTCAGTACCAGTAAGTCTTCAAACTTCCGTACTGCTATACACTCATACAGTCCGGTAGGTAACACTAACGTGTCGTAAGGGGCGGCGAGTGTGTACCGCCCCTTAAGTCCTATGGTGGGAGTTAACGCCATTCTTTACACCACTGGGTCTGGTAAGCTATCTTTGCGTGCAATCAGGTACTTGATCTGATCGCGGTTGAAACTCACGTAGAACACTCCGTTTCGGTCAATCAACGTATACCCTTCTGGGAGTTGCAGAGTCCCTGCGTTTTGTTCTGCGTAGATAAACGCAGTAAAGAGTTGGTTAATCCAGCTGCGTGTAGCAGGAGAGATTCGGTTGTAATCCAAAGAATTCACCGGGATGTTGACGTAATCAGGCCATTGATCCGTTAAACGATACAGCCCATTTCGGTTACGGTGATGTCCTACGGACACAAACGACAACCCTTTCCAGCTTGAGCCGATGATCTCGTTCTGTGCTAGAATGTGTGGTGTTGCGTAGTCCACAAACAACGCTTGGTACTGTGGTAATTCCGCTTGTGGAATACTTGGAGAGTAAATCCCAGCCGTCAGTGTAAGCTCTGGTAACGCGTAGCGGTTCCATGCAGGAACGATGTAGTATTCCGTAGGGATAAAGATCTCAGGGAAAATAGTCTCCCATGCATCGCGGTCGTACGCTGAAGCGTCTAGCAGGTGATCAGCAATCTTCTCTTTGATCAGGTCATCGTTATTCCCACGAATTCCGTACACCAACACCACCCAGTTTGTACGACGACGGTACGTAGCGTCGTTTGGATTCACCCAATCGAATTCATACGACGGTTGGTACGTTGGTGGCGTACCCGCACGCGCTAATTGTGCACGCGCCATGTGTTCAGACTGTAAGTACTCGTCCAGTAACTGATCTACAGCCGCTACTCCAGTGTGGAATGCTTCTGGGTCTACAATCGGTGGAACCACGATAATGTCGTAGTAGTCATATTGCGCAGCGAAGCTTGCGTTGTGGTACCACAACCGCACTTCGTTGTCAGGAGCCCCTAACGCTTTGTACGATACCCATGAAGGAAACCAGTACTGACCATTGGTGACGGTGTCTCCTAGGTCGATCTCTTCTGCTTCTAAAACGAAGTAACTACGCATTGCTAAAAGCGTATCCGTTTTATCCTCTGAGATCTGCCCCGCAAGCGATCTCGCGTACAGCCACTGCGACATCATCAACGCTTTGTTCTGGTGGAGTGTGTTCACGGGGATCAACCCTGTGGTATCCTCAGAACGAAACGACACTAAACGGACGTCTGGGTAGGTGTTATTCGCATAAACCCCACGCTCTCTGGAGTAGGTTTCTTGCTGGGGTTCGAGTTCACCAATCGGGGAGTTCTGTCCTACCGCGTTGTTCATCAACGCCGGCATTGTTACAAAACCTCTTAAAATGTACATGACTGCTCTCCTTCTTAGGTATAGCATGCTTTAGTTTCGTTCATATGTTACGGAGGTCATTCCTGTGTTTGGACAAATGCTTATCGCTCTACTGAAGTCTCTCGGTCCTTATACACTTGATATACTCAAGAAAAAGATCGAAGAGATCATCCAACACCCCGAAGGACGACGTCCTTCTTTTCTGTCGTGGGTGTTGATTCTTTTAATCGTCGTCTCGTCCTATGCAGCTACGTATTTCTACGATCAGTCCCAGCTGACTAAGCCTGAAGAAAAAGACAAAGGGCAGCCTGTAGGACGGTACCACTCTGAAGACTACTTACAACGCTTGCTGGTTGAGTCCCAACTGCAGGCGCTGCGCAAAGACTATGAGATCTCCCAGCTGAATTACTTTAACGAAAAAGAACGTCACGCTGAAACCAAAAAACAACTCGATACATTAACACAGACGTGCCGTGCTCCCACACCTAAGTCTGATCCTCCAGCCAAGAAACCCACCAACGAACGTGTGAAAGATCGGTTAGAAACGATCCGTGATAAAGGAGACACAGAATGAAAAAGCGATCTAACCTCGCTATCGTTTTACTACTGCTCGCTGGGTGTGTGTCACCCGGCGTTTCATCTCCTGAACTCAACACGTCGTTGATTCCGTTTTCGATCCCTCACGACTACAATCAATACCGGTCCAAAGACCCAGCTGCGTTTCTTACGAACGTCACTCACTGGAGAGACGACCTTGTGGGTTACCAGCAGTACTTAACTGGGTATATCAACTACTTAAACGTGACCTTCAAGCTAGAGTCAAACGAACTCCCTAAGTGTCCTCCTCGTCCTAAAGTCCCAGAACTTACACTGGTGTTACCTGACGATGAGATCACTGACGACATGACTGAGACTGAAATCCAAGACGTGTTGTTTAAACACATCGAATCGATTCAAACGCAAGTAGACTCTTACAACCGAATGGTCACTGCGTTACAACAAGACCCTGTGGATTGCACCCCCTAAAAAAGTACGACTACGCGTAATGGTGTAGTCGTACTTTTGCACGTAACTAAGGTTTCCCTAAAATGGCTAAAAAGAAAAAGACTCCAGACGCAGCTGCAGCAGTAGTAGAAACCACCCCTCGGTGTGGTGTGGTGTTATACACCGATGGTGGTGCGCGTCCAAACCCTGGTCCGTGTGGCTGGGGGTTTCATGGCTACCACTTTGACTTAAACAACACTCAGTACACCACGCGTTTAGCGAACAAAGAACTCGCTCCAGAACGAGAAGGTGTCGTGACCGACAAAGGGTACTCTACGCTCTCTAAACAAGAAGGAGGACGGGGTACTCAAGTCCTCGCTACGACGTACGTCGATTCATGGGGGGCACTAGGTGTGGCTTCCAACAACGCAGCAGAAGTCCACGCTGCTTTAAATGCGATCAACTACACCTGTAAAGTCGACCACGTAGAAAGCTTAACGGTGTACACCGATTCCAAGTACGTCGTAGAAGGGATGCGGGAGTGGTCAAAGAAATGGATTGCTGCCGACTTTAAACGAGACGGCGAGCCGATGCCAAATGCCGATGCGTGGCGTCAGCTTTTAGCCTCTACGTCGACGTTAGAAAGTAGTGGTACGAAAGTCACGTGGAACTGGGTGAAAGGACACGCAACGTCTGTAGGGAATAAACTCGCTGACCGTAACGCGACCCGCGCGGTGATCCTCAGTCAAAAAGACAGAGCGGGTGAGGTACATGAAGAAGTCTCTCCTCCTGCTGGCTACTGGGCTCCTAAAGCAGAGTACAATCGTTTATTCTCGTTAAACCGTTGGTACTTTGTGATGAACACCGACGTGGCGAAAAGCACCGACGGCCGTCACGTGTATCACTTAGGACAGTCTACTGCAGACAACGAGTACGACGGCAAACGGATGTCAGACCAAGCATACGCTGTGGTGTACTTAAAAGAACCAGAACCTGTCTTAGAACAACTGCGGGAATACCAAACGAAAATCTCCCGTACCACACAACTTGACGTAGTGAAAGTCTACTTAGCGAATGTGTTCACCGCTTCAGTCTACCAAGACTTAAAAGACCACCAGATGGATTACGTGGTCAAAGCAGATCACTTTAATGACCTGTACACCATCGATCAGAAACAACTGACGTGGCACGCTAGACCGCCTAGAAAGGTATTTGACGCGATCTCTAATCTAGCGCACCTACAGGGCGTCTTAGATACGTTTTTGTCTAAGGAGTCCATCCAAGACCCGTACACGGTGTATACCGATGTAACGAGTTATTTCTATGAGCACGAAGAGAAAAAAGGCAAGTCAGTCTGCGTTTTACGCAAGACGATTGCTCAAACTCTGAAGTCACTTACCCTACCTGTAGGGTATGACTTAGGTGCAGGTAAGAAAGAAGCCAACGTGATCCTCACCCTTGGGTTAGACACCCCGTCTCGTAACGCACTGTCTGCTTTAACTGCAGAGTCTCCTACGCTGACGTTAGTCACCCGTCGTGAGTCTAGCGTGGGGTTCAGGTATTACCTTGTACTGAGTGCGGGAGAGGATGTAGGTATCTACGCCTCGATGGTCAGTAACCTCTATGTTGAAAGGTCTTAGTTATGTTTACAGCAATTCGGAAATGTGTACGAGCCGTGATCGGCTTCCTGTGGGAGTTAATTGCAAGCACGGCTAGTAAACGTCTGTTATTTGTCGTAACGCTCTACCGATACCTGAAGGACTACGGGGCACCCACCACTGACGAGTTAACCAAGCGAATCGGAGTAGACAACGAGGAGCTTGAGCAGCTAAACCGGACTTTTGGACTCGCTGATCGTACTACAGCTTTAGTCTTCCCGGCCCTAGCTTTCACGGACCGTTTATGGCCGCGTGGGGCATTGGACATCCAGCACCTCGAAAGAGATGCATTGATCCAAGAGATTCTTAACCATACCTCCAGTCATTTGCGGTATGGAAGAGAATCTGACTTACGTGCTGATATCGGTGCCGTGTTAAACTTTTTAGGCAGGTAGTGTATACACAGGCTGTGGTTAAAAGTGATAGGACGTCAGAAAGGGAACATGTTCGTGAGTTGCATTCGTAACAAACGAATTTACAGCATACAGGGAGGCTTCGGCCTCCCTCGTATGTTTGTTTACAGTTTTTTGATCACATCCACAGCGTCTTCTACAGCTTTCAGGTACGAAGCGATCAGCGTGTTCACCACACTGTAGAAACTGACTTGCTCTGCTAATGTGTAGGAGAGATCTGCCAGTTGTTTCACCACTTCAGGAGAAGGGCGGTACTGCTCGTTGGTGTCTCGAATCCGTTTGATCAACGTACGCAGTTGTTGGTCTAACTCAGTGACGGTGTCAGCAAAGTCTTTTGGACTCTGACGGTCTGCGTTGCGTTTTAACGTCGTGCAGATGTCTTTGAGTTCTACCCAGTCGTTGTTGTTACGAATGACTTCACTGTAAGGACGTGTGGCTTTCGTGCCATTACGAAATACGTCTTTCAGTTTGTTCTGCAAGTCCTTTATTTCTTTTGGATGGTTTTGTGCACGTAAAACACTACTGCCTAATTTCTCAGGATTGTTCAATGCCTCCCCTACAAACTTCTGGAATGGCTCTAAGGTGTCATCCAAGATACTCATGGATAGCTCTTGAGCACGCAGGAGCAACTGACCGTAAGGGACTAAAGGAGCAGACAACCCTGCAGGGATCGGTAATTGCACTGGAGATAAGTCCACGTACTTGTGTTTCTGCACTTCACGTAAAGCCGGTACGAAGTCGATCGCGCCAACCGGTAGTATCAAACCACGTAACGAGTCAGCGATCTGATTACTGACAGAATCGACCATCGTACCCAGTTTTTCCACCATCCCAATGTTCGGTCGGTGAACCGCTAACGCTTCGAGGGCTAACACCTCATGCTGAAATTGTAAATCGTTTAAGTTTGCAAACATGGTACACACCGCCTTTTGGTCTGCTGGTTTTTATGAATTAACATAGAATTAAAAATTCCATACCCACTCATTTAATGTACTCAATTCTCAAAGGAAGCACACTGCGATGGCTTTAGCATTTAAAAACAGATTTCAACCTGCTCCTGATATTCGTCCTATGCCTAACTTAGGGTGTTTGCTCGACATCCCTACAGGCTCGTACCAACTCGGCTCGAAAGGAGAGATGGTACTCAACGGTGGTTTGGCACCGGTTACTGGAGTCGGTGGTCGTGGCAACGTCGGTAAGTCATTACTGGCACGGTCAATGAACCTCACTGTGATCGATCGGTATAGCCCTTCAGAAGCGATGCTGTACGACACCGAGATCTCTGCCAGTATGAACCGTACTCACCAGCTCGCTCGACGGTTTGAAAACTTACAAGGACACGACCTGCAAGCAGAAGATCGTTTCTTACTGACTGCAGGGGACGTGATGATTGGTGACAAGTGGTACGAAGAGATCCGGAAGTACGGAGAAGACAAACAAAACGCTCCTGCGAAAGAAGTCAAGTACACGACGCCGTTTGTGGACTCCAAAGGCGTTCCGTTTAAAACGTACTTCCCATCCAACGTAGAGATCGACTCCCTGTCACAGTTCACGACTTCTCAGATGGAAGAAATCCAAGAGAAAAACACCATCGGTACGTCAGGTCGAAATATGGAGTCGATGCGGGGGGCGATGAACAAATGGCAGATGCTGAACGAGCTGCCTGTACTCACCGCCTCTAGCGGGATTAACATGATCCTGACGGCTCACGTAGATGACAACATTCAGTTAGACCCATATGCTCCTGTACAGCAGAAGCTTGCGTTCTTAAAGTCCAGTTTGAAGTTTAAGAAAGTACCGAACAACTTTTTCTTTCTAACGAACAACCTCTGGTACGTGTACGGTACGTCACCGCTGAAAAACAAAACCACCAAAGCACCTGAGTTCCCACGGGACAAGTACGACGATAACCCCGATTCGACTGACTTACAGGAAATGACGATCCAGAATTTACGTGGGAAGTACGGTCCTACGGGTTCACCGTTTCATTTACTGGCCTCTCAGTCAGAAGGTATCCTGATCGGTCTGTCAGAGTTCTACTATATCAAGAACCACGACGCAGCCACCAGCGACACGTTCCGCTTTGGTTTGTCGGGACACGACAAGAGTTATAGTGTGGTCTTTCTGCCTGACGTGAAACTCCAACGGACTACGGTACGCGGAAAGATCGATGAAACCCCTGAGTTACGTCGTGCACTTCAGATCACCTCTGAGCTTGCGCAGATGCGTTACGTGGCGTTTGATCAATACCAAGACCTGTGGTGTCCTCCAGAAACACTGTACGCTGATTTACTGAAAATGGGCTACAAGTGGGAAGACTTACTACAGACCCGTGGATTCTGGACGTTTGAAGAACAGAATCATCCACAGCACTTTTTATCGACGTTAGACTTACTGCGTGTCAGAGCAGGTAAGTACAAACCGTACTGGATGTAACGACAGTGAACGAGGGAGTGCGCTCCCTCCTTCCTGTACGTCTTTTTTAGGAATAATAATAACATGGCAACAATGAAGCATAAAACCATTGCCGCACTCGGAGCCAAGACTCCGAAGTTTTCAGCGGCTTTACTGCAGAATTTCCACCACAGCGATCACGCGCTGGGCGATCCCCACAAAGAACTCCGTGAACTCAACCAGTGGCTGTCCTCTGAGCTGTGTCGGTTGTTTGGCGACACTGATTCTTTAGTCTACCGCATCGAACTGATCCACAACGTGACCTTCGAACAATGGTTTGATCGGTTCTCCGAAAACGTGTTATGGATCATAGCACGCAGTTACGGAGACGGCGTATGAGAGACGATGAAGTCAATTTCGATGCCGCCGAACGTCTGCACGCATTAAGTGACGTAGGGATTGACCCACTACGTATTGCAGTTGTAGGCTGTCGTCAGTACGACAACTACGATTTCTTCAGTGAACGATTCGTCCATTACGTCAACGAACTCAAAGAGCTCTACCCAGGACGTCCTTTTGAGTTCTACTCAGGCGGTGCTCCTGGAATCGATAGCATGATCGAAGACTACTGTGCAGATCACGGCTACACCTTTACAGCCATTGACGCCGACTGGGACAAACACGGTAAAGCGGCAGGCTTTATCCGTAACCAACAACTCGCAGAACGTGTAGGTGTGGTGTTGGTGTTCTGGGACGGTCAATCCACTGGCACGAAAGACATGCGTGATCGTTGTTTTGAACTGCGTCGTCGTGTACGGACGGTACGGATCGAAACGACTCCAAAACGGTACTATTCCAGACGTTTAAAAGCTGGCTTTAAAGAGAGAGGCTCCCATGACAGACTTCGAAGCGCGTAGAGAGAAATTCATTGCGGTCCTTGCAGAGTACTTCCCAAAGATCGAACAAGGGGAGCAAAACTTAAACGCGTACCTTCAAGAGCTTCGTAAACTTCCTGAAGAGAAATTTGAAGCCATGGTAGCGAGTATAGAACGAGGTAGAGACACCCCCACTGCGGTGCTCTCTGAGTTTATCCTTCCATTCTTCGTACCGAACCTCAAAGACTCGAAGATCCGCATGGACGGTTTACTGAAACTCGCTGATGAGCTTAACGTTCCTATCTACCAACGTGTGTGGACGACTGATGAGTCCACTGGACAGCGATACTTAACACCCATCAAGTACCCTGTACTCCCACTAGCGGTACGTCGTCAAGCACAGACGTTAGATGGAAAGCAAAGTATCCCAACGGATACCTCGGTGATCGATGACTTGACTGGACAGCCTACTGGGGACTCCAAAGGCTCAGCCATGACCTACACAGAGCTCCAGGTGTTCTACGCTCAAGGGTTAGAGAACACAATCATCGAAGCGATCAAAGTCCGTGGGGGTGACCAGAAGGCACTCAACGCATTTGAGCGTGAGATCATCGAACGTGGAGGTGCAAGCTTGCAACCTATCCTCGATGCAAACACGCACGTGAAATCCACTTTAAGTTTGAATGCGTACTTACGAGGTATGCACTTAAGTTCAAACTTACCTCACTCGTAGGAGTCTCCAGTGTCAGAACGTTTAGCTTCAGAATACTTAAAAGCCGTGGCACGAAACGCCAGTCTCTCTGCGCAGACCTTAGACGTTGTGCCTCCACCAGAAGGGTCTACTCGCCCAACAGAGATACGTAAGTCTGTTGACTCTGACGTCGTGTTACGTATCGAGTGGATACAAGGCGTGTGGAGTCTTCCTACGGTGTTACACAAAGACCACTTCCAGTTGGTCGTAAGGAAGATCAACGACCAAGACGCGTGGGACTGGGTGTTTAAACTCCACGCACAATCGCGTATCCAGTTAGAGATCTCTGATGTTCAGTGGAATACACTACAAGCCCACTTTGTTGCAGGCTTAGCTCCACATAGCCGCAGTGCAGGTGAACCTACAGGTGGCGTGTTGGATCAAGGGACGTTAAGCTCCTTACCGTCACGGGAGTACTTGACTGAGCTCTTTGCACAAAACCCATGGGCGTTGACGTTGTGTGCTTTGTCGTTAGGTCCACGTGTGGTCTTTACCGATGACTTGATGGAGACGTGATATGTTAAACCCTACCTCAGAAAGTCGGTACTTGATTCCGATCGATGCGCTTTTAGACACACGCATCGCTACGGTGTCTTTACTCTGTCCTGAAACCGCAGGGCGGCTACTGCGTACGACGTATTTCATTCGTGACAATGACGAGTTTCAAAGTCGTACGTTTCGTAAAGAAGACTACCGTGCGGCGTACCAAGCACGAAACGTCCAAACTTTACAAGCAAGTGGTCCTACAGCGTTTGCAGATTTCTTGTTTGAGGAGATCTGTTTAGAAACGTCTAAACGTGAGCAAACTGCTGGGGAGTATATCTACGACATCGACTTAAACGTCTGGCCTTACCGGCTTCAAGAAGACGAGAAAGACGAGTACGTGAAGATCCTTCAGGTGTTGTTTCCAAACGTACGTAAAGTCACTGTGGTGAACTACAGCCCACAGAAACTCGATCCAGTCTGTATTGCTTTACAGCACTACAACGTGGTGGTGTTGTACGACTACGCAGAGTGGTTGAAACTCCACTACCCCAAAGCGTTGGATGCAACGAAACTACAGCACGTGACGTTTATCGTTCCAAAGATACGTGACAACACCCAAGCGGTGCAGTTAGATCCAAACAACGAAGACGAGCAACTGTACGGAGAGTCAATCAAGATCTGGGGGTGTTTTGAGTTGATGCTCTGTGAGCACGCAGCATGGCGGTTTGAAGACGTAAAACACTTCTCACTGCTGATGGCTTCTCAGACGGCATAAAGAGAAGGGGGGTCACCCTTCTCTTTGCGCTTCCATCTGGTCCATAAACTCGTCGTGAGTCATTGCCGCTGGTGTGATGTCCATCTGCCCTGGCACCACCTCGATCTCTGGGAGTTGTGACTCATCGGCTTCAGCTTTTGAACGCACCCCAGCAGGGACGTAATCGGAGCCAGCAGCAAATGGGTTCCCTTTGGCTTCACGGCGAATCTGATCGACGATCCGTGCGGACTGTGCAGCGATCTCACGGTCGGCTTGAGCGTTCTGGTTATCCTGCTCCATCCGTTGTGTGGTTTGGACTTGTTTGTCGATTCCGTCTAAAAAGCCCGCCATCACTCGAAGCATTTTCGGGTCGTCAGGGAACTGACCTTCAGGAACGATATTATTGACCGCTTTCACCCGCATCTCACGGGTCCACTTCAGCAGTGCAGCTGGGTCTTGTGGAATCATCGTGGAACTCATAACCACACCTCACGAACAGAAATAAAAACAGACATATATTATTGTTTTGACAATAACAACGACAGTATAGGAAACTATATGATTCAGGCCGCTAAACGCTGGTGGTACAAGCGCAAGCTTACCGAGTTTCTCAACGAGCCGTACAAACGCTACTCTCTTCAAGGGATGCGTCAATGGCTTGCTCTATACAAAGACTTCCCTGTCAATGAGAACCACGACGCGTGTCGTGGTATTATGCTCATTACACGCACGTTAGATATTACACAACTCTTGGAAGAACTCGATCGATACCGTCTGTGGTTAGAACGTAACCCAGAACGATTCGTTCCAATGCTCACGTTAGACAGCGCTTTAACAGAGAAAAGTATGTATCAATATTTCTGTGCAGGACGCGTCTTACTGAATCGAACTGACGCACACCGGACACTCTGTGTGTTACTCGAAGAGATCTTCCGTCACTTACCGAACGAAGACGAGTACACGTTCCGTGCAGGCGCTGTACTCTGGCAAGACTTAAAACAGTACATCGATTGCATCGTGTACCGCACTTAAAATAAGAATCTGAAGAAGGAAGGTACAATGTCAAAAGACTCGAATATCAACCCGCTCTTACAAAGCTCCGATAAAGGCATGCGTGCTGCAAAAGGAGTACTTGCAAAATTAGCTCGTAAGCTTATGTTAGACTTAGGGACAACTCCCTCCGTGTATTTCAACTACATGAGAGACTACTTAAGCAATCCTGTCGTCGGGATTAACCAAACCACTAAGGATCGCTCCAGCGCACAGGGAAACCTCACGAAAGCGATTGCAAGAAACGACATGACGTGGAAGACGTTAGAGAAGATCTTGCTCTTACACAAAGTAGTGGATATGCGGATTACGTTAGAGATCCGCAGACACGGGGAGAAAAAGTGGACCAGTCACTCGTTGGAGTTTAAAGACTTCGGCGGAGGGTATGGAACAGAAACTGTGCGAGAAGAACCTGCGTACGTTCCAAAACACAGAGGGCCTGTGATTGACTACTACGTTACGTCACTGTCTACTAAAGATACGTATATCACCCAAGACTTGGATGACGTGGTGTCGAGACTTCGGTTAAATGCCACGGAAGTCGATGCGCTCTTAGGAGCAGGACAAGAGAACAAACCCTACACCAAAGGGTTGTACTCAGTACGGATTGAAGGGTTAGCGTCTTTACAGCAAAGTCAACAATGGCAAGAGCAGCTGGAACAGCTAGGACAAGCCACGGGAGTGATTGTATAGACAATTTAGCCACAAAGGTACGGTACGTATGGCAGATCTAAGTACAGCCATCCAAGGAGTGTTGGGTGGTTTTTTCCAAAGTGGACCAGACGACTCATTACTGACAGTAGACCCCTCTGGCGTCACCCCACAGGAGACGCTCTCGAAGATCAAAACCACGACGGGGGATGCCAGTAGTAGTTTACTGGATAAAGCCAAAGCGGGATTCTCTACGAGTGATCTGAACCTTAAAGACTTAAGTCGGATGGTGAAGATTGGCGAGAACGGTGTGGGGTTAAACACCTCTGAAGCGTTACGCGTCTTTGACCGGAGTCTAGGTACGAGTATCGGTGGGATTGAATCGGTCAGTGCAAAAGTCAAGTCAGACGCGATCAGTAGCGCGTTAAAGTTGGCTGGGTTTCCTGGCGTAGGGGAACTTGTTAACAAAGCAGGGCAGACGTACAGCGTGTGGGATACTGCACGTACCGACAATGCCATGGGGGTGTTTAAAGCCTTAGCGCGATTGACTGGGAATGACGCCTTAGGTGGTGTGGTCAGTGACATCGCAAAAGACTCTGCCTTCGGTGCATTACTGACCGAAGCGTTAGAGCTGGGCGTACCAGACGCCATCGATGAGATCATGAACCAAGTCAAAGACAAAGAGCTCGCAAAGCAACGTTTGATTGCTTCTCTGCAATCGATTGTTCTTCGCTGCGACTTAGCATCTTTACGAAAAGTAATAGAGTACATTGGCGCAGAAGCAGTCATCGCTAAAATGCCTGACGCGGTGATGTTTCTACTGGCTGGGTATCGGTTTCCTCCTCGTACGAAACCTGCCGACTACGCTGCACTCAAAGCGTACTTGGTGGAGACGTTAGGGTTGGTGCAACCCACGTGGACGCTGACTAAACGAAACGGTGTGGACGTTCCTGCGTTAGCTCCTTTCTCTAGGATCTCTCGTGACGCCAGTATTGTGTTGTTGTCACACACCACACCTGCGCTCAACGGGTTAGACCCTGAGTACTTAGTCCCAGTCCTTTGTGCAAAGAGCTACACCCTGCAAGACATTCAAATTTTAGGAAAGAAATTCTACCCTCAGTTAGTCCAATGGGGGTTGACACGGTAGCACAGGGGGCTTCGGCTCCCTGTATGCCGTTTAAACGCAACAGGAGAGCCTATGAGCGATTTTAGCATAGAAAAGCTATCAACGCCCACACAGAGCCTAAAGATCTCGTGTGGTGAGCTACACGTAGCGACATTTGAATACATTACCAACGCGGCACTCAAAACCCCCGGTGGTTACTTGGTGATTCTGAGATACCCGTACGACTACCAAGAGTACTGGCGTTTACTACCGCACTCCGCAGAGTTCGATCGTAAGAAATTCTTATTGTGGTATAGAGGGTACGTGGAGACACTGACTACCGCACTGATTGGGCATTTCGACTTCCGTCCTATTACGGTAGACGACTACCCGTGGCAGCCTTTCTCAGAAGGGTACTCTCTTTTGTGTAATCAAAACCCAGTAGGGTGTTTGCTCGACAACCGTCAGTACATTGCTGTGGTGCGTCAGCGAGCATAGAGAGAGGGGAGTCCCCTCTCTCTCTTTTTTTGGTTTACGGACGGTTGGTGTTCTCAGCAAAGAGTGACATCAGTTGTCCTGGGAAGGTTCCAAAGGCCCAGTTCGCAAAGTGCGCTTTGTTGAACCAACTGTTGTAGTTCAGTACTTGACGGTAGTAGTTACGTTTTAACCGACCAGACCACGCGTAGATTTGTTCTGATAGGCCCAAGCTACACAGTACAGCCATGTAGTTCGAGAATGCAGATTCATCCGCAGTAAACATCCGCTGTATACCACCTGGTGTGAACGGCTCCCATGGTTTAAACATCGTGGTCAGTGGCATGTGGATGATACTTGACATATCCACAAAACTTACCGTAATGTCAATCCCTAACGGTTTAGAGTCTTGTGTCCACCCTAAGTTGCCCGTCCCCCGACGGATGTCCAATGAGTCAATCATTCCTAATCTGAATTGATGTCTGCCTTTACAGAACAGCTCACACAAGAAAGGAGAAGTGAACGAACTTGGACCTGCGGATAACGGTAGTGCTCCTGCTAGTAAGAACGCTAACGGTACTAACAAGTCTTGGTATCGTGAAAGGTCGTTTCCATACGGTGTACGTAGCTCGATGGTGTACGTTGCTTTAGGTAAGTTTGCTGTAGATTGATCCCAGTGTTTAGGAATGTCTACCATGGCATTACCGGCCAATGACGCTAACCCGGAAATACTTAACGAGTCTGCCAAGCCAGCCACGACGTCAGTAACTGCTCCCACAATCCCTTTGACGGTAGTGGCGATAATGCCATCGTCTAAGTTACCGTTCGCAAACGTAAAGCGTGAGTTACGTGCACCTTGAGAAATACTGTTGATCGTACCGGAGATATCGGAGTCTTTCACCGTACTGGAGAAACTCTCACCGACTTCACCAGGGTCTGCAACCCGGAAGGTGATAAACTGAGCACCATCCCGCGCTTCTGCGATCAAGAAGTCTACAAGCCCTGGGTCTTCTTTTCCTTTCTGTCCGGTTGGATCAAAGTCTCCGTAATACGAGCTTACATCTTCGCTGGGTTCTGTGAAGACTTTGGTGGGAACCCCCTCAGTTGCTTTACCTGCGTCGTTGGGAACCTCAACGACTTTATCCCCCTCGGGTGCGGTACTTGACATTCCAAGGTATTTATCCAGATAATCCGCCAGACGGTTTCCTTCAGGAACGTCCGTTCGTTCTGTGTTTTGGTATTTCACAAAACGATCACGTAAGTCTTGTACGCTCCCCGCTTCTTCGCGCATCTTCGCGAGTGCTTTGTTTTGTTGATCCGCTAAACGTTGTGCTTTAGTCGCAATCCGGTAGATATCGATTCCACCGTCCGCGCGGAACGTATCCGGTAATAGAAAGTTACGATCAGCGATGTCCTGGGCGGTAAGTCCTATAGAGTCTTTCTGGTAATCCTCAAAGCCTTGGCCTTGGATAAACCCCATATTTGCAGCCATGTAGTTCGTGATCATCGTCACTGCGTTCCAGTACAAAGGCATGGTGGGTTTTAAGTAATAAAACTTCGTACTGGGTTTGTTCACTAAGAACTTAATGACCTGACCAATCAGAATCGGCGCTATAAAAGGTAAGGCTACCACGTAGCCTGCTAGTTTACCTAACGTGTAGAACAACCCAGTCCCTCGTCCTGTACGCGCCAAGCGTGACAGTTCAGGAGAGTAGAAGTTTCCAAAGAAACTCGTCCAGCTGTTGTACTGGGCTACACCAAACCGTAAATGGACGTGAATACTGTTATCGTCAATAACCTCTGAGTACCACCGGCCCATTGGTAAAGAAAGGTTCGTGTGGATTCGTTTCTCTGGAATGTCAGCAAAAGGTGTAAATTGATACGGGGAGTTAATCGCAAAGTTCCCACCGAGTGTCGTGTCTGTGAACTTCCGATAGCCGTTTGAATACGTACGACGTACTGCGTCTACCGCATCTATCCCCCGACGAGGCAAAAGAAAAGATTGACGCACCCAATTCGCGTCGCGTTTGAATTCCATGCTGGAAACCCCTGTGGTTTAAATTACACAGAATAGAGGGAGGGCCGAAGCCCTCCCTGCTAAACGTCCCGTGTGGTCTTCACAACCGGTTGTGGTGCTTTACTTGCAAACCGTTGCTGAGCTAAGTTGGTGTTGCTACTGGGCTCATCTGGTTTGGTTTGTACGGGCTCCTTGGGTTGGAATACCGAGAGTAGTTTTTCTATACGCTGAAGTGTGGACGCTGTAAGCTCGGTCGCTTCCGTTGTCCGTTTCGCGTAGTCTACCGTTTGTGCCATGGTTGTGTGTTGGAGTTGTTGGACGTGTCTGGCTTGCTGCTGGGTTTGTGCAGCTTGCGTCCGTTTCTCCTGAGCCATGCGTTGTACTGCGCTCAGTTGCTCTCCTGCGGCTACTGTAGTGGCTGGTGCTGCTGCGATTCCACGAGGGACAGCGTTAAACCCGCCACTGGCTGCAGAGGGTTGGACTTGCACCAATTCTGCTGTGCGTGGCGTGACGAGTTGTTTCGCAGCTTGATCGTAGATCCCCAAGCTTTGCAACCGTTTGACTTCTGCAGGAGTCGCTGGTGCATCCGCTGCAAAGCTTTGCTGCGCTGTTGCTATGAGTGTAGGTTGTCCTACCGCAGAGTCGTCAAAGAACGCAGGAACGTTTCCTTTGACTTTCTTGTCGATATACGCCAGTACCTCAGCCACACTACGATGACGATTCCCTTCCAAGAACACAGAAGGATTCGCACCCGCAGCTGCAGGTAGAACTTTTACACCATCTTCCATCGGAGAGCTATTGAGTAACTTACTCGCTCCGCCCACACCAAAGTGATGCGCTAAGTAGATATCGTTCAAAGATGCTTTACGTCCTATCTTCGACTCTAATTGAGCACGGTTCGCTTTGATGTATTCTGCTGCAAGCAGCGCTGAAGCTTTCGGGTCTGTGGGACTTGCGTCTTTTGGAATCCCGTACGTAGCAGCATGCTTCCCCAGCTGTTCCTTCCACGTCTGGTTAGTGAACTGGAATAAACCCGTTGCAGAGCTTTCTGGATTTCTCACCTTGGTTCTAAACGACGATTCAATCTTTGCAAACGTCTCTAGGATTCCCGGTTCAATCCCAGCGGCTTCTGCTGCGGCTTTGAGTAAAGCAGCGTAGGCTTCTGGCGTACCGTCTCCTTTGGGGTTCGGTAACTCCAGATACCCAGCACCACTACCTGCCATAAACGGAGCTATCGGTTGACCTGACTTCCCACTGCTTGGGAAGATCCCACTTTGTCCTAACCCTGCGGTATTCCCCGGTTTAAAGACATCAGGAACCCCACCGGTCGCTGTGTAGGTTGTCTTGAGTTTAACCTCACGGTCTCCCTTCAGGTTACTCGCACGTAAGCTTCCTGGTGTTTGATACACGACTTCTTCAGCATCTTTCTTCAGTGCTGCTAAGTGGACATCCACTGACGCTGCGTGTTCGTTCATCGCGTAACCTGGGAACGCTACAGCGTACACTGACCACACAGACGTAGGTTTCTTCTCCACCACAGTCGTAGAGGACGCAATCGCTTTGGCGATCTCGTGTAACCGTCCTTTACTAAACTTCGTAGACGCACTACGTGGTTCTGCGTTTTTGTCAATTCGCTTCACTGCGGCGATAAAGTTCAGTAACACCGGAGTAAACCGGTACTGGAACCAGTACAACCACTCGGTACGTTGGTCTGGGTTCTCCGTGTTTACCCCAAAGTGAGACGCGTACAGCATCAGGTAATGCATGGGGTCTTTGACCAACTCTGCTCTACCTGCTGCGTTGTACACCACTTGCTGTAAGACGTCAGACTCTAGCGCTAACACGCTGTTGACTTTCTCTACCTCTAACGTCACCAACCCGTACGTTTTCAGACGCACTGCCGCAAAGTCATCGATGTTGTTGTTGCGCTGTCCGAATTCATTCGTGAGTGTGTCTGTGAATTTGGTGTTCACAGAGTTCGGTAGGGTAGATGGTGTGACGTACTCCAGAGCTCCCGCTTTGTACGTTTTGAGGTTACTCTGTCTTCCCGGTTGTGGTGCACTGAACTCAGCCAGTTTCGCACTGCCTGCTGTAGGCATCCCGTCTTTCATTCCAGCGACAAACCCTAAAGACCCAGAGCCAGAGCCTTGAGCAGCTAAACGCTCTTTGGCTTTCTCACGTAAAGCATCGTCTCCAAAGAGTGCAGTGAGTGCTGTAAGTTCCTCTTTAACGACAGAGTCGCCCATCTCTGAGTCACTCTCACCATAAGGACCCGCAGCGACCGTGTATGGATACCCTGCTTCGTCTTTACGCCACGTGACTTTCTCCGCGTAAGGAACCTTGAAGGAATCTTTGAGTTTTCCGTCGAGGTCACTTAACGTCACCCCAGGTTGGAACTGAGGTACTAACGTCACCCACCGTAAGTACACAGGAGCAAAACGGTACTGGAACCAGTTGGCCCACGTCATCGTTTCTGTCTTGTCTTTCGTGTCGATCCCAAAGATATCCACGAGTTCTTTCCATGGAAGTTCTTTGTCTAACGACGCAGGACCCTTAGAAGAAAGGATCAAGTGAGGTCTGAGTTTCTCTTCTAACGCACGGATGTCTTCAAAGTCACCAATGGAGTTAGGGTCTCGTCCGTACTCTGCCGCGCGTAAGCGCTCTAATGGCTTCAGTTCGCCACGTAACGCACGATAGCCTTTATAAGCGCCATACCCTACAGCTCCAACAGCAAGGCTGCCTAGAACCACAGGAGACGTTAGGATCGATGCTGCTGCGCCTAAACCTAACGCGCCTAAGCCGAGTGCTCCCCGTGCTAGTAGTAATGCAGGCATGCCTACTGTCCACTTCGCTACACTAAGCGCACCGCGTCCTAAAGCTTTGGTCCCACCCCACGCCGCTTGACCTAAACGACCTAGCTTCGTTTTCGCACGAAGCTTTCCTTTTTTGTCCGCGCCTTCTGGTAACCCATCAGGAGTCAGTAAGTCTGCTGCTCCAGCTGCAGCTTGTGTGGCGAGTACAGTGTCGCGAATCGCTTTCACTCCTCCCCACATCGTCGTTAGTGTACTCACGACTTTTCCTACGGCAGTTGTGAACAACGTCCCTAACCCAGCAATCGCAAAGAGAATCTTCCCTAACCACGATGGATTGTCTTTGTCTCCTAAGACACGATCTTTCCACCCTGTCATTTTCCCTTTCGCTGCTTCTTTACGGTCACGGATAATGTCCACCCACGAGTTTTCCCGTTTGTCCTCTCCAGCAATGCGTTCTTTGAGTTTCTCAGAGAAGCTTTTCTTTTGAGCCTTCAGGTACTCTTTGTAACCGCCAGCAGAGTCGATGTCCTGTTTGATACTCTCCAGTTTTTCGATATACCCATCAGGTACACCGATTTTCTTGAGTTTATCCATGGTGTCATCGACTAAGGTGGAGATCTCTACGTCAGAGAGTTTACTTGCTGCTTTCTTTCCTGCGGCTTTGGCTTTTGCGAAGATACCCGCTGCACCATACCCACCTAAAGGAGCGTCTTCAAACTTAAACCCACGGATCAGTAAGTCATGGATACGCAGTAAGACGTCCAGTTGTTTGGACTGCAGATCTAACGTTTCAGAGTCGCCAGACTGACTCCCAAACGAGACACCGATGTTTCCTTTGACGCCAGAACCTACCCACCCTAACCCTTTCTTGAGTAAACCCCACGTTTTGACGTGCGCTTTCTTCGTAAGCTCCCATACTTTCTTACCAGCGGAAACCGCTAAGCCTACGCCTTTTTTCCCGATGGCGTATAAACGCTCCGCGGGTGTACGCAGTGGTTTACCGTCAGTCGTGACTAAGCCCGCTTGGAAGTCCTCTACGGAAAGCACCACTTTCCCAAAGTTATCCACCACAGGTCCTGTGATGTCTTTAAAGGAGTAAATAGTTTTCAGTGTCTGCTGGTCGTGGTAGTACCCTTTACGCATTAAGTTCGCGTAAAGACGCACGGTAGGTTCTTCCCCTTTGACACAGATGTCTTGGTGTGCGTGGTAAAACGCCCACGCTGACTTCAGACCGTTCTTTAACCACTCAGTAGGTTTAGTGACGCTTTTGAACATCGTTTTTACAAACGTAGCTCCAGGACCTGTAATCAGACCTCTGGCAAGATTTACTGCACGATCCAGTAAACTCTTCCCTTCGGACGTGAACGCGTTCTTCGCGTCTTCGGCAGATAACACTACTTTATCAAACCGATCGAGTACAACACCTTTGATGTCTTTTAACGAATAGATTGGTTCTCCTGTCTCGGCATCCTTGTACCAACCTAGCGCCATCTTCCATTTCTGTAAGATCGGCTCTTTCATCCCCGGTACGTACACGTCATCCGGCTGGTCTTTCTCTTTATCCTTTTTGGTTAAGAGATTCCATCCAAATTTTCCAGTGAACCATGCTCCTTTAAAGAGTTTGTTCCGAAGTCCAGCACCAAAGTTATACAGCCCTTTAGTGGCTCCCCATAACCCTTTCGCAGTACCTTTCAAACCACCACGGATGTTTCTTTCCAGATTCGACATCTGTGGACCAGACTCTCCACCCGTTACATTTCCGGTCAGTACCGTCATGCGTTCTGGTAAGCCTTGGATCAACTCCACGATCTGTTTTAACGACTCTGTTTGAGAGACTTGTAAGTCGCGAGTAGAAGACTCTTCTATCGCGTCTACGATCTGCTGTACAGCGTTATCGCTAAAAGCGTTCTGGTAGGGTTGGGTGGGTGTAGTAGCGCCGTAGATAGGCTCTGGGTTGCGTGTAAAGAACGGTTGAGTTTGCGCTTGCTGTGCTTGACGTACAGCAGCGACACTGGGTGTAATTGGAGCGCTAGTGGGAGGTACCGCACGAGGAGACCCGGAGATAAACTGAGTGAATTGATCAGTCACCGCATTTAAGTCGTAAGACTCATCGTCTCCGTTGCGTTTAATCAACCCAGTGTCACGCACTAAGTCTCTAAGTCCGGTGTTTGCGTAGATCTGAGTGTTCTTGAAATCCCCAGGTAGAGACTGCAATAACTCGTTGTACAAACGACTTGCACTGACTAACAGATCCCGTGTGGCTTTGTCGTCGTAATCAATCTTCCCATCGATCGTCCGTTTGAACTTAGACTCCACCAACCCACTAAATTTCTCTGCAGTCTTTTTCCCTAAAGAGCCTTCCAGTCTCCACGAGTCACTTAAAGTCTCTGGATCAAACAGTTTGTTACTCTGCGCTTGACGCACGAGTTCTGCTTGGACTTTCTTCCGCTCTTTCTCTGTCAGTTGTTTCTCTGGGTCTAGAGCATCCAGCAGAGAGTTGGTACGGCGATCCAACGTCCCTAACTGTGTCTCAGTAATTGCACGCTCACGGATCTTTGCGGTTAAGTCACGACGCGAGACAAACTCTGCAGTTTGGTGATTGTAACGCAATTCATCCACTGGCTGTCCGGTACGGAATGTTTCTAACGATTGCAGGATCTTCGCTAAGTAAGTCGGGATAACTTCGACGATACTGCTACGGACTAAGTTATCAAACACTGCAGGTTGGTTCAGTTGCGCTGTGTCCGTCTTGGCTAAGGCTTGGTAAGAACCATACCGTGGGATACTGTCTTTAAACAGATCTCCTACCCAGTTCACAAAGCTACCGAGCATCCCCTCGCGTTCCGTAAGCTGTTCGTCGTTCCGTGCAAACTTCTCCATCAACCCTTCGCGGTTGGACACCAAGTAACTTAACTTCGCTCCGTACTTGTCCAGTTTCTCATCCGCACCAGGAATCTTAGACGTGATCTTCTTGATTGCTTTGGCGGTTTTATTACCTAACATACTACCGACAAACATACCGCCCATCTGAGCAGCAGTGCTGGCTGAGCTCCCGCCCATCTCCTTTTGCATCTCAGCGCCATCGGTGATCGACTCTAACGCATCGCTGCCACCCCGTAACCCTTCCGCAAATGCGCTGCCTGACTCTTTGATCTTCCCACTGACGTTTTGTAAGAACCGACCAAAGAACTTCCGACGGTGCTCGTCAAACCCTTCGTACGCTTTGCCTAACAACCCTTCCTGTAAGGTTTGTTTGATCTGCTCAGAGGTGGTGATCTTTTGGATTTCTGGTAAACCTGTGTTCTTTAAAATCCCACGGAGTAAACTGACGTTCTCTGGGACGGCGCCTTTGTTTAATTCAAACAAGTCTTTGATGGCGTAGTACGTTCTGTACTGTAGCTCTAATGACTTTTGTTGGAACTTTACACCAATCGAGTTTTGATACCCAACTAAGTGGCCTATCCCTTCTGCTGTTTTGGCGAGTAGCTGACGCTGTGTATTGGCACGCTGCTCTTCTGCTAAGTCCCGTACGGTTTCACGGTCTGCTGAGTCTTGGTCTTTGACGTTTTGAATCTTCGTCTGCGCTGCAAAGATTTCCGCTAACCCTTTCGTAATTCCTTCTTCACGAAAGTCCGTTTGCTGCCTTTTATACTCTTCTTCTGACTCGAGTAATTTATCAAGTTTCTCACTTATCCCTTTGGGTAGGACGGGGGTCGCTAACGCTTTTACTCGCTTAAGCGCCCCTTTCAATCCTTTGACCGCTGGACGAAGCTCACGGTCTAAGTGATCGTACGTCCCTTGGGCGGCGTACGCCACGTCGTCTGCCACGTCGAGTGCGTCACTGTACCCACTTGGTAACGCTTTGCGTAACACCTGACGCATAAAACTTGGGTCGGTGACAGACGACTTCACACCACTTAAGAAATCTTTCGGTAAAGCAGCTACGATCTCTCGGTCACTCTTGGGTCGAAACGGATCATCCATGTCTCCGTCAAACCCAAAGTCGTCAATGTCAAAGTCATCGACGTTATCCAGTTTCTTTACCATCACAGTCTCCATCTCTTTCTTTTATAGAGGATTAACACAGAATGAGGCTTGAAACCCTTCCCTTTAATATAGGGATAGAACAACTCACCCCAGAGTCGGTGAAATACATGCGTCCTGTGCGTGTGTTAGATACCCACAACGCTGCGGGGACTGAGTACCATCCCGATGGCTTATTCTCACTGGTCACCTTTGGACGCCAAGGCTCTGAGGAGAGAGACTTAAAAGAAAGTTACATCGACCTCAAAACCACAGTGTTCCACCCAGAGATCTACATGGAGCTTATCAAGCTTCGTGCGTTTTATGCCCAAGTGATGGCAGGCAAAGCCTACGCTTTATGGGACGACGCTAGTAAAGACTTTGTAGCCTCTGACCCCTTAAACGGACAAACAGGCTATCAGTTCTTTATGGAACACTGGCAGAAAATCCAGTGGAACACGGAAGGTTCTGACATCCGTAAAGAACGTATTGCTGTGTTAGAGCGTTACAAAGCGAAATCGTTGATGCGGTATCACTTGGTGATTCCCGCTGGCTTACGAGACATCCACGAAGAGAAACCCGGTAAAACCACCGAAGATGAAATCAATGACCTCTACCGGAAACTCTTAGCCGCTACACTGTCTTTACAAGACACGAAAGAGTCGTCTACCTCTCCTTTATACGACAACGCACGGATTGCCATCCAGAAAACTGCTGTGGCTATTTATTTGTACATCAAACGGATGGTATCTGGAAAACGAGGCTGGTTGCAAGGGAAGTGGGGTGCGCGCAAAACCTTCCATGGCACACGGAACGTCATTACGCCAATGACACTGACGTCTGCTTTATTGGGCAGTCCCGATGCCCCTCGTGTGAATGACACAGAGATGGGGTTGTGGCAGTTCTCCCGTGGTGCGGTACTACATACGCTCCACTGTTTACAAACAGGGTGGCTGGGTAGAATCTTTGGTGGGGAAACGGATGTTTGGTTAACCAACAAGAAAACACTACAGAAAGAACTCGTGCAACTCGACTCTAAAACCATCGAAGACTTCACGACTCGTCCTGGGTTAGAGAAACTCATCAACCGGTTTGAAATCCATCGGCTGCGCAACCGTCCCGTGTATGTAGAGAACTACTACTTAGGGTTAGTGTATCGCACAGATCGGGTCTTTAAGTTCTTTGCTGATATTCGTGAGTTACCAGAAGGGTTCTCTAAAGAACACGTATACCCCATTACGTTAGGGGAACTACTGTACGTTTCTTTACTACCGAAGATCGATACATTAACGTGTTCAATCACGCGATATCCGATCACCGACGATGGTTCGGTATATCCTTCCTTTGTACGCGTGAGAACCACCAGCGAGTCTTTACGTTTAGTCCAACTCAACGAAGAATGGCAACCCACAGAGACTATAGCTCCACGTTATCCCGTTGTAGATGGGTCGCAAACGTGGATAGGAAGTTTGAAAGTTAACCCTCTGCGCTATCCGCGCTTGGGGGCAGATTTGAAGAAACGTGTGTTTTAATCAATCTCCTAATACTGGAGTGCGTGTTTTACACAATAGTTAAAACATAAACGTTTCTAAAGTCCCACTATACAGTAATGTGTGGTGTGTAAGTTCTCTAATGCTGGAAACTGCTAAAGCTTGGCTACCAAAGCGGAGTTCGAAAGGACATACGTCACGGTTCCGAAAGGTGTACAAAAGTGTCAAGATGGTCTATGCTGAAATAAAACGTGAGTTACGACTCACCGCTAAGGACTGTAAACAATGCACAACCAGCCGCGAAGCTTCTAAACTTTACTGACTAAAAGGTAAAGCATGAAGTGTGCTCAACGACTAACCCTTTAGCAAGGTGTAGGGCTCAAGCGAGTCCGAAATGGGAACACCCTACTTTTGCACTAGCGGAAGAGGGATTGATATAGTCTGGTCTGTGAGGAAATCTCACAGCGGTCTTAGAGCGCCGTGAGACGCACTCTGACGGGGAGGGTGTCGCGAACCCACCTGAACACTACGAACGACGGAGACATGTGTAGCTCGCCTATTTGGATGTCCGATGAAGCGAATGCTGAAATTAAGAAGTTGTTGTCGTCACGCAACAACTATATCGACTTAGACGGACGGATGCGGATTACCGCAAACGGAGACACCGTCAGTTTGATTGTACATAACCTCACAGGGGAACCTGTGAAACGAGGAAGGTAAACGTAATGTCAGATTTCCTTCAATTAGGTTTAGAAGCCCTTACGTTTGATAATTTCTATTACAAACGTGGGGTAAGGACCTATACCTTATTTAAACAACCTGCGTTTCATACGCTGGAGAGTTTCGAACTCCCACTCCAAAGCGTGGTGCATTACCTCCCTACCAGTGAGTTGGAGTTAGGTCCTACAGAGAAAGACGTATTCTTCCAAAAGAGAAACGGTCCTATACTGGTAGAGCATGTAGCAACACTCTCTACACTGGAAGGAAACCCAGTGAAGAAACTGGTGTCTCCTGATGGCTTGATTCAAGCGTATCGGCGTAAAGAAAGAAACATCCGCCGCTTGCTGTCGTTAGACGTACCAGCCCGTGACACACGTGCGTTGCCTGTGTTTAACTACGCGTTACTGCAGCACATGTACCGCTACCGTGTAGTACCTTTAACACGGTATCACGAGTTCTGGAATACGTACAATACGTTACTGGCGACTATAAAAAGTACAGCAGAGAAACTTCCAGACCACCATCAGTTTATTCGGATGGAACTGCCTGAGGTTTTACCAAGCTTACCTCAGTTACGTAACTTCCGCAAAGCAGTCAATCGCAGTACGTTAGAACCGTTAACGAATGACTTTACGCTGTTCTTAGCAGAGCTCTGGGCGTGGTTAGGAGAAGAGTCCAACTCCGAGTTACTCAAAGGGTTGGACGAAACGACCTTAAGTCGTGTGAACCTGCTGTTTGTACTCTCAGGTCGCTACGTGGTATTAAACTTAGGGACACTGTGGAGTTGGAGAAAAGACCCTACAGAACGTAACCCGAAAGCATTAGCGTCTCCTAAAGAGTTACAGATCCAACTGTATCGCTTTGTGATGCAATTGCAGTTACTGCAGACGCAAGGGGAGCGTGTAGAGCTCATTACCACACAGGACGAGAACGGAGAGGAGCTGGTTGTACTACAAACGCCTACGGAAGTCGTAGACGAAGCAGAAGACACACCAGAGCTACCTGCGGATAACTCCTTACGTATCCAGACTGTGACGTCGGAGGTTCCAGTAGAGCCTCCAAAAGACACAGAAGAGAGTTTACCGCTGTGGGACGTTAAACCCATGGAGCACGTCAACCGTTTAGCAGCGAAAGGGTTACTGTCTTTAGCAGAGCAGAAACGTGCCATTGCGTTGAGTGAATCGTACAAAAAGATTCCTAACCCTCGTGGAGAAGGTACACTTGCCGACTTAGTGCAAATTGATCCAGAACGTCTGACCCACTTTAAGAAGAAACGTATTCCTGACAGTGCGTTTATCTTTGACAAAAGTATGTTAGAAACCACACTGGAAGATTTCCACAAAACGTCAATCAACTACGCCCTCCCGCGCTGGACTGCGCAGATGGTGCTCTCCGCTCAGAACTTTGGTGTAAACGTCACTGGGTATGAAATAGAACCTGTGAAAGACGCGTACAACGAGTACGAGATTCACACGGTGAAACTGAGCCCAATCGGCGGAGCCCCTTCGGTGTGGCGGTTTAAATTACCGATCATTAATGAACGTGGAGAATATTTAGCCGGGTCAACTACGTACCGGATGCGTATTCAAAGGTCTGACAATCCAATTCGTAAAGTGAATTCCTACCGGGTTGCGTTGAGTAGTTACTACTCTAAAGTGTTTGTGAATCGTAGCAGTAAGAAAGCGTATGACTACAACCAGTGGTTAGTCTCTGCTGTAACTGAAAAGGAACAAGCGAGTTTACTACGTACCACACGCGGTAAAAGCTTCGACCACTTGCAGGTCTGTCCTCGGGTCTATAGTGCACTAGGCAAAACCTTTAAAGAGGTCTCTACCGAAAACTACCGCTTTGTCTTTAAGAGCAGTGTACTCAAAGAAGCGATTGGTGCTGACGTGTACGACCAGCACGTGAAGCTCGGTCAGTTCCCTTGTGGGTTGACCAAGACAGGTGACTTGTTACTAATGGACACCCAAGGCTTTGTGTCGTTAAAAGACGGTACAGCTCTGGAGCACTTAGAAGTCATCCTTGGGTTAGATCGTGCAAAAGCTCCGATTGACATGGCTGAAGTCTCTTACTTAGGGAAAGAGATACCTCTAGCGTTTATGCTTGGTCACCGTATGGGCTTAACCCAACTGATCCAGTCCCTCAAAGTCAAACCTCGGGTAGTGACTCGTGGTGCCCGCTTAGAGTTAGAGCCTGAAGAGTTTCCGATTCGCTTTAAAGACCAGACGTTAGTGTTTAGTCGTTTTGATGATCCAAAAGCAATGCTTATATTAGCAAGCTTAAACTGGTTCAGTACTGAAGTGCAGAAGTACTCTTACCACGAGTATGACTCTCCAGAAGTATACGAAACGATTATGTACAACATGGGCTTAGGCGGACGGTACACGAGGGAGTTGGTGTCGTTGTTTGATGGGTTTATTGACCCGATTACACTAGACGTTTTAAAACGCCTAGGAGAGCCTACCACGCTTCCTGAATTACTCTTCCGTAGTGCGGAGTTACTCACTACAGACGAGCATCCAAACGAATCTGACGCACGGTATCGTCGTGTGAAAGGCTATGAGCGGATCTCAGCAGTGGTGTACAACGAGTTAGTGAAAGGGATCAAGCAATACCGTACAAACCCACACACTACGAAAGCGAAAGTGGAGATCAACCCCAACGCAGTCTGGATGGCTTTACAAAACGACACCGCAGTGAGTATTGTAGAGGAGTCTAACGTCATCCAAAACCTGAAAGAGCAATCGAACATTACTCTTTCAGGTACAGGTGGGCGGACGTCACGTAGTCTGGTGCGTAGAACCCGTGAGTTCCACGAGACGGACTTAGGGATTGTTTCAGAAGCCACAGTGGATAACGCTGAGGTAGGAGTCACCGCCTTCTTATCCCCAAACAGTCGTCTAGACGACTTGTACGGGTTAACGAAGACTGAGTTTGATCCTGAGAACACAGCGAGTATTTTGAGCGCGTGTGCGTTAGCGACCTCGTTCTCAGATCGTGAGGCAAGTCCGCGTCTCGCATTTCAAAATATACAGCAGAGCCACGTAATTGCAGCAAAAGGCTATCGGGCGTTACCTGTACGGACTGGTTACGAGACTGTCCTAGCTCATTCTACAGGGGAGTTGTTCTCTTGGGTCGCGAAAGGAAAAGGAAAGGTCACTGAAGTCACGCCTGTGTCTTTAGTCATCCAGTACGACGATCCAGCCTTAGGGACTGAAACTGTACCTTTAGGACGTGAGTACGGAGTGATGACTGGTACGACACTACCACACGACTTAGTCACTGACTTAACCGTAGGGAGTGACGTCGGCGAGGGAGATATCGTGATGTGGAACTCTGGGTTCTTCACACGAGATTTCTTTAATCCAAAACAAGTCACGTGGATGAATGGTGCTCTGGTACAAACCGTGTTGTGGGAAGGACCATCCACCTACGAAGACTCCAACGTGATCTCTGCGGAAGTCGCAAGAGAGTTAGAAACCAACACCACACAAGTGCGTGAGCTCTCTGTGGACTTTACCCAAGGGGTGAGGAACCTCGTCAACCCTGGAGATGAACTCGACATTCATGACGTACTGTGTTATATCGAAGACTCTGTTACGGCAGGGACTCGACTCTTTGACGAACAAACGTTAGAGAAACTTGGTACGTTAGCACGCAATGCTCCAAAAGCGAAATACGCTGGAAAGGTAGGGCGTGTGGAAGTACTGTACAACGGGGACGTGGATGACATGACAGAGTCTTTACGAGAAATCGTACTCGCTGCAAACCGTCGGCGTGCGAAAGAGTCTCGGTTACGGGGTGGGAAAGCCGCACTTACAGGACGAGTGGAAGACTTAGAACTCGACAAAGTCGTGATCAAAGTGTACATCGATTCTACGTTGGGTTCAGCGGATGGCGATAAGATCGTTTTCTGTAATCAGATGAAAACTGTGACACGCGGGGTGTACCACACCGAGCGTAAGGCAGAGTCTGGTGCTTTGATAGGAGCAGAGTTTAGTTACCGTTCTGTGAATGCACGGATGGTAGAGTCTGCTTTATTACAAGGGACCTTGACGACCCTTTTAAAACATATCGGTGAGTTAGCCGCTCAAGCTTACCGCAGCTAAACTGGAGTAGAAAAAAGTGGATAAACAATACAGTAATGTGGCTATTCTAGCCAACGCGCTGGAGCTTGCCCAGCAACTGGTTTTGGGCGTCTGCGGAGAGGAGGTGGCTTCGGCCACCGCACTCGACGTCGCAGATGACGTAGCCGTTTGTATGAATCAACACATTGCACCGGAGGTCCGTCGTGCTTAGTCCTATTGCATTACAAAACGCACAGCGTATCGACGAGCAACTGAAAGAACGTGGAATCGTACTCCGTGTTTTACCAGAGACTCCTCTTGCGGCTATTTTAGAAACGTGTGCTCCTGTGTCACAAGCAGAGATCGCCATGGAAGACAGCATGTATATCGAGTCCGTCACTAACGGCGAAGACGTACGTGCACTGAACCATGACGACACGCTGAATCACGAAATCGAAAACTTCAAAGCACGCTTACAAGCCCAGTTGAAGTTTTCAAAAGACGTCGTGAATCCACAGATTCGCGCTGTGTACGAAGCGGTAAGTGCTGACGTCAAAGAAGTACCGATGACTCCTTACGTGATCGTGGAGTGCTGTCCTGCTGACGTGTTTCAAAACGACACTCTACATGAGCTGATTCGTCCTGTTGCTACCCGTACGTACCAGCCAGGCACAGCCATGGCGATGGGCTTTAAGAACTTCCCAGCACGCAGTGAGGACGAACTCAAAGCACTGATCGCCACAGGCTCTGGTGTGTTAGACGACACGGTGTTAGAGCACGTAGCTGCACAGGGTGCTGACTTCTTAACGTCCGTGTACAACAAGTACTTCGTGTCAGGTGACATCGTCAACTGTTTAGCCTTAAACCAAGTCAACGTCTCTGAGATGTTGGTGTTGTTCTTGATGGCACGTAACTTAGTAGATGAAACACCAGCAGAAGGTGTAGCGTCTACGATGGCTCAGTACACCAACCAGATGGTGGATTTGTTCAGTGCTGCTGCGTACTACTGCATTGCAGAGATTGAGCGGCAGGACATCCACGCGAAGTCAGACCGTGTGGTGATCAACTTCCCTGCTGCAGCAAATGCAGAAGGACAGCTAGTGATTGAAGTATCCGCACGTCACTACGAAGACTACTTAGCCAATGGCGGTAGTGCAGATGCAATCATCGGGTCAGCATTGTCTACTCAAGTGCGTGACAGCAATGAGTTACTGGCACAGAACGAGACGTTAACCCGTACGTTCTTAGCGAATGAGAAAACTCGCATTACGCAGTCAGAAGACCAAATGGGACAACGCTTACGAGAGAGTATCTCCAACGTCATGCGTCGTGTGTGTCATGAAGCACAAGAGCAAGACGTGGTATTAGCCAACGTAGGTGAAGGGTCACTGGAAGAGAACTTGTTACGCCACTTAAATGAAGCGTTAGCGATGTTCAGCGACTACGACTTGATCAAACGTCCTTACTTTGCCGTACAGCAAATCGTCTGTCACACACTTTACAATGGGAGTGATGCACTGGAGTTTATCCGTGCAATCGACGCCTTTGCTGAAAAGTACCCAGACGATGACGTCCGTAAAAACGCTTACCGTGCGTTAGTAGCGAAAGTCTGTGCGTTTGTAGCAGGTATGTTTACTGCGACCTTGGAGTAACGTCGTATGGATTTACTCGCACTCAAACGAGACGCAGTGCGCGTAAACCAGACGTTGAAGACGTTGGACGATGGGAGTGTGATCACCACCACAGGGTGTCGGTTACACGTCCCAGCCAAGTACTTTGAGAAAGGCTTAGGAGCATTCGGGGACGAGACCTTCGTCCTCGGTGTTTTTGCGCTTCAGTCTGGAGACGCGTACGCGGTCTCTAAAATCACGACACTGGTGGAGATCACTCCTACGGGGAGTAGTCGATACACCCAAGGGAAACTGGAGTACATTGAGTTTTACTTTGCACCCAACAGTGTGGTGTTTCCTACCCGCAAGGTGATCGTACGTGATACCATCACGTATGAGATCTTTGACTTCTTTATTGCCTCTGGGTATGTGCCTTGGTATTTCACTCCGTTTGACTTAGGTAACTTGTACGGTCGTGCAGGCGTGTACAACAAGGTTCGTTTGGGGGCTGACCGTACTGTAATTCAGTTGATGGCTGCAGTGATGACGCGTGTGGCTGGGAATAAGAAGCAGTACTGGCGACACACGTTAGAAACACCAGCAGACTTAGAGAAACGCAACTACGAGTTTGTTCCTTTTAGTAGTGTACTCTACAGTGCGACGAGTACGATTTCACGGTTGATGGGTGCGTACTACGATGAAGGTTTAATCGGTGCGTTAGTGAATCCTTCTGAGCGTGTGGAAGGGACAGAAAAGTTACTACGGCTTTAGGAGGAGCGAATGGACTTTACGAAAGACTACAAAGACCTGGAGCAATTCCTGAAGATTACGTTTCCTGATAAACGTAACTTAGTGACTCCTGTGGAACGCACTGCTGAACACCCCGTGATGCTGCACATCTCCAAAGACAGTGGGATCAAAGAGTTTACACCTCGTGTGGCTGCACGCTCAGCGAACGTTGAAGACACCAGCTTACCGAGAGTCTGTGTGAGTCTCTCAGTACTAGAGTGTGTAGTAGGGTATGGAAACGTCCTGTGGGACTTTCTATGGGGGGATCGGGAGAACGACGGGTTTAAAGGCGGGTATTATATCTACGCATTACCGTATCGTTTAGCACTGAAACCTGACGTGAAGCTTTTAAGTGACGTCGTGAAAACCAACGAGCATTGGCTGGTAGGGTACAACCGTCGTCGCTACAGCATCACCCCTGACGTCATTGGAAAGCTCTGGTTGGATGAAACCCAAACGGAGCGATTTGGGGATCAGAAATTCCAGTATGAGTTTACCTTGTACTTAGAATGCAGTACTGAGCTTTGGGTGTCTCCAGATCGAAAAGTAGAGGCTGGTTACTACGAGATCAAAGTCAAAGGCGCAAAGAGCGATACGTTCTGGAATCTTGACTCTGACCACGTGAGCGTGCAGACGCTGTCCAAAGACGAGTACACGAAGCGTAAGAAGTTAAAGGTGTCGTTGCTCTCGTTAGAGCATACCCCACAAAGCAAGGAGTTTTAGGTATGAAGTTTCAATGTACGGCCTTAAATGGGACGAATAAAGCAGGGCAGCTCACGCCCGACCACTTAGGGTACTACACCGTGATCCTCGGTGCATTGGAGTACCCAAACTCCGTAGGCTACACCTACGCATTGCAAGGGGCGTTGCATCTCTTTGCGGAGTCCAGTGCGTTTATGCGTCGGGTGCAAGACGGCTACCTCACCGGTGAGTGTGGCCATCCGAAACGTGCTCCTGGGATGACGTACGACGATTACATGGTGCGGGTGCATACCCTGGAAGAGACGAACATCTCTCACCATATCTCTAAAGTGTGGTTAGACTACTCACAGAAACACTTGCACAACGGTGCGGTGTTGATCATGGGGAAAGTCAAACCGTCAGGTCCAATGGGTCCTGCGCTACGGGAAGCGTTGTCTAACCCAGAGCAGAACGTCGCGTTTAGTATTCGTAGTTTCACACGAGACGATGACGTACGGCGCATCAAGTACTTGGATACGATCTTAACGTGGGATTGGGTGTCAGAACCTGGGTTACGTCCTGCGAATAAGTTTGCATCTCCTGCACTGGAATCGGTCTGTATGGACTTAGACGTTCCATTGGAAGTCTTACTGGCTGCTCAGAAGAAAGTCCACACCTTAGGGTTAGGCTTTGAGTCAGCACAGAGTCTACTGAACGAAACGGTGGGGAGTTACCAAAAAGCTACGCTAAACGTCGCGAAGGTTTCTGGAAGCCATACGTGGTAAGTACGACATACGAGGGAGGGGTTACACCCTCCCTCTATGCTGTGTGCGGATGGAATTTAAAACAGATCTACATCATCACTATAGAGAACTACTACCTTTACAAGGAGCTACCTGATGGCTTATGAAATTCGAATCGTTCCGTTACTCAAAACGTGGGTCACTTTACCTACGGTCCCGCCGGAAGCTGGATACCAACAACCTACCGAAACTTTGTTTGAAGAGTTGTTGACGTATGACCGCACGGATGACGACTTGAAACAGTTGGCGCTTGATGCCAATAGTTTGTTTTACGGTTTAACATTAGACCCCACCGCGATTGCGGGTTTACCCAGTGGTTACGCGTTAGCGCTTTACTTAAACGTACGGTACAACAACCCTGTGCTGAACACACAGTTCCCTGTTCGTCAAGTCTTTAAGAACACCGCTGGGGAGTGGGTGGATCACTTTCCAATCTCTCAGCACTCGATGGCGGGGTTGTGTTTACTCGCTGGGGTACTCAGTCGTTTACACGTGATCACAAAGAAAACCACCTCTGCTGAGCAAGCGACGATCGCGAACAATACATTACGACTCTACCGTCGGGTGTGCTGGTTGATCTATACGTTACAACAAACGTATGCTCAGTTTGACACCAGTGACCGTGTGGTCTTTGCCTGTGCGAACTACCAAGGAGCCACACCAGAGACGTCACTGTCGGTGGTGTATATGGATGAAGCCAAACTCAACACGTACATTGCTGCAGGTCATACCCCAGAAAGTATCGCAGAGTATTTCTTAGCCAATGAGGAAGACCCAGCACTTTAAGCTTACGGTGTACGGATGGAGGGAGTCCTCCTCCGTATGCCCTCTTACAGAAGGATACGGTATGAAAAAGTTAAAAATTGACTTACGAGACCTCCCAGAGTCACTGTCTACAGAGCACGTCGAACAAGCGGTGAGTGGGGTAGACTTCCCACCGTTTGAAACATGCGTAGGAGAGCTTGTGGTGCGTTTAAAGAGTAAACAAAGGCTCTCGTCTACCTTTGCGTGTGAGTTCTTTAAAAGGCTGTGTGAGACGTTTAGCTTTAGTAAGATCACGGTAGAAGACCAATCCGAAAATAGCACGCATTCAAGACTGTTGCAAGCAGGCTATGCGCATGTGTGTGTTTTAAAATCAGCAGGACAATAGAGGGCGTATGTTAAACAAATTCCACCAACATTTATTACGTTTAAGCCAACCTACCGTACAACCTAAAGCGCAGTGGAACGTCACCGTGTTTCGTAAGGGACAACCGGTGTATAAAGGGAGACTGAGTAGTGAAATTGAATCAAACCGCTCGTAGTGTAAAGACAGCGCTAATGTCCGATCCTCCCGAAGAACCCCGTCGTATAGAAACTTTAAAAGCTGGAGAACACGGTTTTAAAATCGTGTTTACTAGACCCGAACTTCCACTTTTCGTTATCGAAGAAACCCTCGATTGGAGTCTGAAACAACCAACACACACTAAAGGGCTAGGAAGTTGGCTTTCTACACCTGAAGCTCTGAAGTATTTCCACGAGCAACAGTACCAGAAATCACTCCGTCAAATCGACAGCGTACCCGAGCACTTACGTTAAAATAAAAAACTACGACACCAGTCTATCTAGTGTCGTAGTACTATTTTTTTGTAAACTTTACTAAAACACACTCTGAGAAAAGGAAGAAAGACCCATGTCAAATTTCATGCAAGTTGCTGGTATTAACACGATCGCTGGTAAAGCACGTCAGGTGGCTGCTGCAGCACACACTGACGCTAACTACTTTAAGGTGTTACAAAACCAACAGAAGATCATCAACTCTGAAATGAAAGAGCTGGTCGATTGGTTAGCTATCGCTGCTGAGTTACAGCCTAAAGTGATCGCAGAAAAAGAACGTATCGCCGCTGTGTGGGCAAAACACACTCCAGAAAGTGGTACTACTCCGTCCGCTGAAGATGTCCAGTTTGACCCAGACCTGAATGCCGAATACTCCCACGCGCTGTTCCAAATCCGTGATGGTTACGCTGATGTGTTATTCACTGTGTACGGTGGTGTGCATTTAGCAGGCTGGAACGCAGACGAAGACTTAGCTGCAGTGTGTCAATCCAACGTATCGAAGTTCGATCGTAACGAAGAAGACGCAGCAAAGACCAAAGCGAAATACGAAGCATTGAATGTTGAAACGTATCAGATTCAACAGACACTGTTTGGTCAGACGTTCTGGATTACTCGCAGTGCGAAAGAACAGCTGTTCAACGGTGAGATGATCGCTGAAGGCAAATGGTTGAAGTCTGTGAACTTCAAAGAGCCTACCTTCCGTCCTTCTGCTCAAGTCGATGCTGAGTACGCACAGATGGAAGCCACCAGTCAAGCAGCTGGTGCGTTACGCCAACTGTTTGATGTGTTCAACAGCAAGATGGCTGAAGTCGAAGCGGCTCACTCCGGTGAAGGTAATGCGTTTGCTGACTTTAACGCAGAAACAAACCTGATCGAGCGTTTAGGTTTTGAAATCCCTGAGTCAGTAGACAGTATTCTGAAGTCACTGTACTTCAAAGCAGAAGCCGACGGTAGTTTCACTCCTGACGCAGCGAAGATTCCACAGTTGATCAACTTAGTGCGTGACTTAACTCAGGACCAGCGCAGTGGCATGCCTGGTGTAAACATGGACGTACGTCCAGTGAGTGATGAGTCTGGTTACGTGATCACCCGTTTGCGTTTACCTTTCCAGGTAGGTTACATTGACCTGATGGAACCGTTAGATGCGTTGTACGATTCACTGCGCGCAAAAGAGCAAGCCCGTCAAGAAGAGCTTGCTGAAGTACGTGAAGAGTTAGCTGCAGACACTGCGATGGAAGCAGCTAACGATTAATTAAACCGCGGTTTAAAGGAAGAGTGAACTCTTCCTTTTCTGTCCGCTTTAGGAGTTTTTATGTCCTCTAGTGAAGTAAGCGATTCGCGCGTATACATCCCCGCCGTTTGTACGAATAGTCAAATACATTTTCTGGTTGACAAAATGTATTTAGTTGAAACCAGTGGGCTGTGTTACTGTGAAAAGCCATTTTATACTGCTCCTTTGAAATTCGGTACACCGGCTCCACTACTGACGTTAACCAACAGACCAGAGTTACATCCTCGCGGAACACCATACACGAACGATACGTTAGGTCGGGTGTGGTTACGTAAGTTAATCGTACATGGAATTGAGAAAACAGCACCGGTGACGTGGGACATCGAGTTGATCGTCGGACAACCGTTGGAATTCGAATTCACACTCCAGCGTGCTGGGTGTTCGGGTCTCGAAACAATAGTGATTACCCGCCAAGAAAGTGCCGAAGGCGAGATACTCGTCAGTATCGACTCTAAAGAGTTTCCTGGTCTGTATCAACAATACCCCATTAATACGGGTTATGAAGTCTTCTTTGAACGCATTAAGAGGCCAGCCCATGCAGAAAGTGAAAACTGAAACGACGGATAGTACCATAAGAACTACTATCCAACTCGAAGGGTATTCTGGTAAGAAACAGATCAACCTCCTGGGTATCGCGTTGGCAACCAACCCAATGCTTGCGTGTGGTGTGGTGAATGAAATTTACGTAGAGTCGATTGAGTGGCAAGTAAACTCAGAACAAGGCGTACAGACGTTAATTCAGAAGAACCCTCTGCGCAACCAACGGGTTTCGATGTTACGTGCTGTAGGGCAATGTAAAAACATCGAAGCGTTGATGCGTCTGGAAGTTAGTCAGCTTAACGAACAAACCGGAATTCTGGCTTTTTACTACCACGCTTTAGCGGACAGACCGGACCAAGATCCAGCTTTAAAATCTTTAACCTTAGTTATTTCTATCGGAGATCCAAATGTCCAATCCTCGTCTTAATCCATTTAGTATCTCGTTTGAACAGCAATACATCCAGTCGATACACGACGTATTAGACTACGGTGTGCGTATCCCTAACGAACGCACCGGCATCGATTGTATCCAGCTGATCAACCAAGACTTTTACATCGACGCTGCTTCAGATGACTTCCCTTTACTGACCATTCGTAAAGTAGGAATCAAACGGATGTTTGCCGAGCTCTTGGGATACTTCAAACAGTTTACCTCCGCTGCTCAATTCCGTGCTTTAGGTACTCCAAACTGGGACGCTAACGCCAATGAAACCAAAGCGTGGTTAGCCAACCCGAACCGTAAAGGTGAAGACGACATCGGTTTGGTGTACGGTGCGGTAGCGGCCAACTGGCCTAAGCACGACGGTACGACGATCGACTTATTCCGTCGTGTGTACGACAACTTGAAGAAGGGAATCGACGATCGGGGACTTATAGTCACCTATTGGAATCCGGGCTTATTTGAATTAGGTGCGTTGCGTCCTTGTATGCATGGTTTCCAATTCAGTTTGGAGCAAGGTGTGTTGCACCTACACCCCACACAACGGAGCAACGACAGCTTATTGGGCTGTGTGTCAAACATCCCTCAGTGTTATATGTTCTTACGTCTGATGGCACAGATCACTGGCCACGAACCGGGACGTGTGTATCACCGCAGTGTGAATTATCACGTTTACGCTAACCAGCTGGATGTATTACACGAGTCGGGTATGCTGGAACGTCAGCCTTATAACCCACCGAAGCTGTGGATTAACCCGGAGATTCGTACGTGGGACGACGTCGTGAACTGGGTGACTCCCGATGACTTTAAGTTACTGGACTACACGTCACATCCTGCGGTTGTGTTTCCGATGGCGAGTTAAGGAGCTGGTATGAAAGTATTCAGAACCAATCCGATTGTTGCTGCGGTGAAAATACTATGTCTCCGTGTACTGGGGAGTTTGACTTTGACAAATTTCACGCAGGAAAAGGAGAGCACGTCCGCGAAATCGATGACGACGGAGGTATTACGGTGGTCCGAGTGTCCAACGGTAATGGTCCTGTACGGGTAGGTCGTGTCGGGGATTACTTAGTGGAATTCGGTGACGGTAGCTACTCGATCGTTCCTAATGGGCTGGGATGTTTCGTAAACTCCGGTGGTGTTACGTTCAGCATGTGATAGCCGCAAGGAGGTAAGATGTACACTTTACTTTGGATTTTATTACTGGTGGTTGGATTCATCTGGGTGATGGGGTCTTTACTTTTTGGGTTTGTGTGGTGGGCGACGTACGATCCTAAAGTCCCTCCACAACGTACCCGTAAAGACTTCTGGTTAGATTTAGCGGCTGTACTAGGATGGCCACTACTAATCTCTTTTGGTGTGTTAGACGTCTACTTAGACCGTTACCGAAACAAGACGGAATAGGTTTCAGGCATACATTATCGTGATGTACTCTAACAAGGGAGTTTACTGATGATCGATGTTTGGTTGGGTTTCGCTTTCTATCTTTACGGTATTGTGGCGGTATCCCAGTTCGTCACCTACTGGTATTTTGGGTGGTGTATGTACGATCGTCGTGTGCCTTACGGAACGATCAACTACTACTTAAACACAGGTTGGGGGTATTGTTTGTGTATATTACTCTGGCCTGTTATGTGGATAGTACGATTGACGGTAGGACACATCAGAGTTAAACATTAAAACACGAGGGAGGTTCACTCCCTCGCTTTATGCGGCAACAAACAAGGAACACGACATGTTGAGAAAAAGGTTTGAGGTACATCGACTTTCGAAGCTGGTGAATCAAGCAAAACAGATACTATTTAAGTATGGTATTGACACTGGAAGAACGTTAACTGCTACAGTAACGTTGGTAGAAAGAGGGGTAAGCGAAGTAAAAGCAGAAATAGACTGCTTAGCTATGGGATCGGAATACGACCCACCGCGTTTGTTACTGGAGGGGGTCGTCCGTGTGTGGGTCGGTCACGTTCACGGATTTCTGATGACGCAAAAACCCATCGGAGTGTACGACACTCGTGGAGATACGGGAGAATGGACACGTATCGATTATCTGTTCAGGTACCACATCGTTCGTTTCTGGATTCGTTTTGAGTAAGCGACATGGCATTACTCAAAGCGCTACAACTCAAAAGTATCCGACTGGACGTCAGGTACCCCAATGGGAAAGGAAGACAACTCACTGTACGGGTCGCTAAGCGTTTTGAATCGTTAGACACTAATACGGTACTCGTAAAGAATTTAAACGTCGCTACGGCCCTTGGAGAAGGTTTGGTGACACTTTTATACGACCACTCGAGCGGAAAACACTCTGGAAGTTTTAAACCTTTAATCGACCAACCCGGCGTCGTGTGGAACTGGGTGGGAATTAACGCAATAGCAATAGAAAGGAGACCTTGATGTCAGAGAAAAGAAAGTTAGTCTTGTACAGTGGTGGAATGGATAGTACGCACATACTGCGTCAGTTAGTTTCAAACAAAGAACCGTTTGACGTCTTGTATGTTCATACGGCAGTACATCCCTTAAAGAAAAAGAAAGAGTTAGAAGTGAGAGAAAAGTTCTTAGCTTCAATAAGGCAAAAAGAGGACTATCCATGGTCGGTACGGGAGTACGAGTGTGAGCTCGACTGGTGGAATTGTTGTAAGAAAGGTGACCGCCTAATACCCCACTGGAATCAACCACAGACGTGGGCAGTTGCAGCCGCACGGGCGTTTAACCCAGAACGCCATAGTGCGTTAGTAGTCGGGTATTTGATGGAAGAAACAGGAAAACTTCCTATAATCAAACAGCTTTGGTCTGCGATGTCGCAGCTGAGTTGGGGTGAGGAGTTTCCTCTAGAAGTTCCTTTGGCTTATCTGTCCAAAGAACAAATTTTACGCGACTCACCAGACAACGTCTTTGAAACGACGTGGGTGTGTGAGTGTCCTATAGAACGAGAGACTATCCATCGCTGTGGGAACTGCGCCCCCTGTCGTCGTATGGATGCTGCGTTTCTCACGAAGGGAGTAACGAACCACAACATCAAACGACTCAAAGCGTGGAATGCTCAATTAGAACGCCCTGAAGAAGCAAACCTGTCCGCTGCTTATTTTGAACAAAAATACGAAGAATCGAACGCTCGTGAGTTAATACGCTCGCCGTTCCCATCTATAAGTTCAGAAGCCGAGTACTGCGCACTCACCAGTACGTACGGTTAACCAGAAAGGAATTTTAAAAATGCAATTAAACTACAAAAGCTTTTTATTGACACAGCGCCAGAACGGTGACGTACAAACTGTCGAAGTGTTTGTAGATCAAACCTTCACGTCAGAAACCGATCACTTAACGGTGGTAGAACATCCACTCCACACTTCGTTTGGTCCTGGTAAACTCACCGTTATGTATCGTCCCGGCAGTAGAGGAATGCGTAGCTACACCACGGGGAGTTTCTCAGCCCACTGGATGCCTTTGGTGTCAGAGCCCAAAACGACTTACACAGTCGATTCAAATACGTTCGAAATCAATAAACAAATTCAAGGAGTACTCTAATGACCACCCTGGCAGAAAAGATTCAGGTAGAACTACGTAGTCACGAAATGTTTGCTACAGAAGACTTTGCGAAATACATGACTAGCGCGTTAGACGCGCGGCTACTCACACCCATCGTCGAATTAGAAGACTGTTACCATCAAGCGTCCATTGCGTTGAATGAGGGTGCGTTTCTACGTCGCGACTTGGAACAATTCATCCGTGCTGGGCGCGACCACATCAAAATCGCTATCGACAAACAAAGCGATAATTTCTTTATGTCAGCCCACAGCGTCCGTCAGCTGAAAGAAGCAATGACTGATTTACAGCTGATTCATTGGGTTCCGAGTTACATCCAGGAAGCACAAACCTACGCTCAGGAAAACATGCCTGGAATGGGAACTCGCTTGACGGTGATGTGGAAGTGGAATACAGTACCCATCGAACGGATGGCTTCCAGAGAATGGCATTTGATCGCGAGGTACATGAGCGAGTACAAAGCGTCTTTGCAGGAAAACAGAGTGGCTGACACCACAAAGTTCCACGGGGAGTCAACTACGTTTGGTCAAGCGCCAAAGAGTGGCTTGGCGTTACAGTTAGAAAAACTAGGCAGTAAGAAAATAGAAGAGTTGGTGAAAGTGAATCCTTCTATCGCCCAAGAGCAACAGACGTCCGCGGTAGAAGAACAAGACGTGGTGGAAGAAGACACGACGGTGCTTTCCGATGAGTTACGGGATGAGCTCGAATTCCAACACCTGTTGAATAAAGAACGTAGTGAACAAGTCAGGTTCTCGATGATGGTTGCACAGCGTTACTTAAACAAAGCGCGTAACGCGATGCGTCGTGAGTTAGAGTTTGCGTTAACGATTGATGACTTTACCACACTGATGCGTAGTCATGTGTGTTACTACACACGCCAACCTTTAGTGACACAGTTTTCAGAAGAGGACATTCGCTTACGTCGTATTCCAGAGAACTACTTGTCAATTGAACGGTTAGACTCCAATAAAGGGTATACTCGTGACAATACGGTGGTGTGTAGTCACTCCATCAACGTCACTAAACAAAGCAGCACAGAAGCAGAGTTTAGACAGATCCTGAGTATTTCCCAGCTGATGTCAAACTTAACAGAAGAGCAAAAACGGATGCTATTGCAATTGAACAAAATGTAAGGAGGCCAGAAAGTGACTTGTATGTTTGCTATGCCTCACATCGAGTACCGGCGAGGGGAAGAACAGCCGTTCCATCACGTGGTCTTACACTTAGCAAACAGACAGAGTGTGGTACAACCCACACTCTTTTCTGTCGCACCGCTACTGTGCGTAGACCCTAACCTACACAACACCGCGTATGACGAGTACAGCGAATGTATTTTCTACACCCAACCTGCAATGCTAGTAGGGAGGTCTTTATTCCAACAACACATCGCGTGGAGAGACGGAGTGTTGTCTGGTGCTACTGCGTACGTACACCCTCCTAAACCCATAGACTTGTACATACAACTCCGTGGGGAGTGGACGAGAGCTGGTGGGTTTATCCCGTTGGTGGTAGACCACCCGCATGGGTTGGAATTCGACACCACAGTGGCGCTCATTGGGCTTTTAAATGCATTAGCCCTTTGGAGGGAGTTATGAAAATAAAAACAGTGCATGCGTGGGTCTTTGAGCACGAACGTCCTGTGTGCACGATTGCCCAACTGAAAGAAGGAGTACAACTCCCAGTCCAACCCGACTTGTTCTGTGTGGCTCCTATGTTCTCTGTAGACCTACACGCGAATAGTGAGGTAGGAGACCATCCGTTTTCGGTTGCGCACCCCTCTTACTCAGGAATGTTTGCCGATACGATTCCGTTTCTACAGCCTCTGGCGTACATACCAGACCGCAGATCAACGATGTTGTATTGCTCGCCTGCGGTGCTAGATCGTACGTCGTTGTACTTGGGGTACAACCACAGACAGTCGTTCAACACCCCCCACGACAAGCAGGTCTTCGAATACGTTACGAACACTCAGAAGTCAACCAAACGCTCTTTGGAACTAGCGATTATTCTGGGGGATTTATGATCGCTGAGGACGCCGACCCGCTGATACCGGAGATCGTTTACGACCGTACCATCCCTCTGGGAGATTTCAAACAGTGGCGGTGGTTACTCCAAGCGGTCACAGGAACGGTGTTTTGCGAAGACATCGAGTTATACTCTCGATACGACGTAGAAACACTCTATACCGCGTGTAGGTTCAGCCACAGTAACGACATCCAAATCATTTTAACACGACCGACTCTCGTAGATCCCACCAACTCGGACTACGAGGATATACTTAAATTTCATTACTTAAACCTCTTAGGAGAGCTCATGCAAACTATTCAAAACTTAGCCTTCGTACGTACCGCCGAAGAACTTATCGCTTTACGTGCCATGACGGGTGTGTTACGTATCAACGAACATCACTTCGCGAATAACGTATCCACAGCGTTTACCGACTTTGATTACCTACAAAAAGGATACAACCGCGGAGCACTTAAATCCACGGTGGTGTTCTTAAAAGAGTTAGGTTACTTGGTAGAAAGCCGTGATTCCGGTGCCGACTCCTTTGCAATCAATGCATTCTATATCACAGAACTCGACCTAGGTCACAAGTTCATGGTTGCCGCAATTCACATTTCGGTGAGTTCTGAAAAACTCAGATACGCGAGCTACGTTGCAGACGGACACGACGTAAAAGAGTCGAAGATCATCGCATTTTTGGAACAATACAAATCGACTCCTCCAACAACGATAAATTACGTAGTAGGGTTTACACCAAACGGTGAAGCGGATATCACAATTCGTGTCGTGGACGAAAACTTCAATCCGCCGAAAGATATGTTCTATCCATATCTGGAAGGCGGTTTGGATGGCGTTACCGAATCGTTCTTAGACGACAAAAACAACTTGTTGTTGCTGATCGGCCCTCCAGGTACAGGCAAGTCTACGTTGTTGCGGCACTTATGTCGTAGTGCGGGCGAACGGAAAATCTACCAATTCTGCGGTGAGAAAGTGTTGACGCACCCAGCGTTTGATGCATATCTGACGAAGATACCAGAAAACTCACTAGTCTTAATCGAAGAAGCTGACACCTTAATCGGTAAACGTGAAGAAGGGAACACCAGCATCTCAACGTTACTGAATGAGTTGTCTGGAGTGACTGTACGCGACGTTAAGTTTGTAATCACCACGAACTTAGAAAACACGAAAATGATAGAGCCGGCATTGTTCCGTCCGGGTCGTTGTTACGCATTGAAACAATTCAAACACCTAACGCGCGATCAAGCTGCGGTGATTGTTGCGGAGTTAAACTTACCGGAAGACCGCATTCGGGATAACGTAAGTTTAGCGGATGTTTTAGATGGTCCAAACGCTGCAGAGCTGACCGCGGGCCCTGGCTTTCGTGTGTAGTTAGAACTACAGGGGAGGGTTTCCTCCCCTGTCGATTTAGAGGAGATGCATATGGACCCTTCAGGGTGGAAATCCCTACGAAGAACTATCGAAAGACCCATGATGCCGAATTGGGAATTCGCAAGCTACGACGCCGAGTGGACCGATTTATTAGAACCGATCGCGAAAGAAAATCTTCCGTTGAGGCGGTCTGTCTCAAGTCTACCCTCCGTCCCCGTCAACTTTGATCATTTCGATTTTAATAGACTGGGAGGGATCGACCTAACCTGCAAAGCGTTCTTAGTTATACCCGGAACGCCTGTCGTTGGTATCTCGACTGCACTGCACCTTAAAACAGTTGACAAAAGTAGACCGGCGGCTACATCACACATGGCCGATGTGGGTTTCACCAACCCTTGGTTCTTTTTCACAGCGTATCTCAACGGAGATTTTTCAGAAATGACACACACTCGCTTACAAATCACTACGTTCTCCGATATCATGTCACTACGTGCTATCACTGGAGTACTTCGAATCGTAGAACACCATTTGGCGAATGGTATTTCTACGGGGTTTTTGGAAAGACGTTTTGCCTGCCAAGAATTTACCCTAGAGACGGTAGAGGAAATAGCACAATACCTCGAAAGTTTAGAGTACGTGATCGAGTACTCGTTCGATAAAGACTTGCCTGGTTTTAACGCATACCGCAAACGCATTCATGGCGACAACGAAATCTTAACGTCTGCGATCCGTGTGAACGTTAACGGGACGAAGTTTGTGTATGCGGCTTACTTCGAACGCAAGGACCAGCCGAAGATCTTACAAGAGCTCGAGTGGTTTAAGAAGTGGGAAGTTGAACAGCCCGTGAAGCTGTCGTTGTTAACGAACATCGACTGTAACGGTAAGGGTACTGTAACCACGCGTGAGATTGTTCCTGGAAAGAACATACCACACGACGTCAACTACCCTTACTTAGACGGTGGAGTGGATGCTTACATAGAGGGCTTCTTCCAGTCTAACGCAAACATGACCTTACTGTTAGGTCCTTACGGGACTGGGAAGAGTTCGTTATTAGCACAGATCTGTCGCGCGGGTGACAGCAAAGGTTACCGTCTGTTACAAATCGGTGGTACGCACCATTTACGTAACGCAATGTTTCCCGCGTACTTTATGTCGATTCCAGATAACACGTTGGTGATCTTCGAAGACGTAGATACGTTACTTGCGCCTAGAGAAGGGCAGGACGGTAATGAGCTGATGTCGATGTTGTTAAACGAGTTACAGGGTATCGCTTCTAAAAAGATCAAATTGGTGATCACCACAAACTTATCCACGCGTAACAAAATAGACCAAGCACTGATACGTCCTGGTCGTTGTTACAAAGCGGTAGAAACCCGCGAGCTGACCTCACATGAGGCAACACGCGTTGTGAACCATTACGAGTTACCAGAGTCCTGTGCGACTGCTGGTACTTTAGCAGAAATCTTCGAAGGAAGAATGAAAAAGGTTCGTGTGGGTTTCTCACCGGAGTAATTAAACACTAAACCGAATGGAGTGTTCGGATGAACCAGAAAGTGGGACGACTAAAAGAAAGACATCGCGGTGTTGAAGATGCATTGGAATTGGAACGTAGTACATTGTCCGATAACATGCCATCAAAAACCTACGAGATTTGGGTAGAAGGGTACGCATGTACCGGGCAGTCCGCTGGAGCGAGTCTGGTGGGGACTTCTGAAGGACGTACCTTCCGTGAAGCGTGTCTGGCCTATGCCGTAAGTAAGAAACACGAAGACGGGTTTATCAACTATTTCAACCCAGTTGATTGTTCGTACTGGGGGTGTCGTTGGTTTGATAACGAAACGGACGCACGAAAATCGTTCGGCTGATCGAAACAAACCGTTAGCACTGAGAGGGGAGAGTTTACCCCCAATTAAAAATAATAAAAAGAGGGAGTCGAAACTCCCTCTTTTTTGACATCGAAGGAATATCACATGGCGTGTACATCATCTTGTCTTAAGTTCTGTATTTGTACAGAAAGTTTTACTCACTTAAACAACGGGGAACTTGGCAGTTTAATCGATCGTCTAACAACCTTGCAAAATGAAGCGCTTTACTTTCGTAGAGTCGCAGAAAGCTTTCTAGCTTGGTATGGGGTGATGTATCGCGCGGTCATCGAAGATGTTGCCGACGAGCATTTCAAACCACCAGCGTGGTTAAACTGGGCGCAAGTAAGCCTCACTGAAGCTGCTTTGCATGGGTATTTGAATTGTGGTGACTGTGGTCTCTTTGCGCTAAGTGTGGGGGAAGTACTCAGGCGCCGCGGGCTCCCAGTGGAGTGGTGGGACAACGGAGCACACGTTTATTTTAGTGTTGGCGAAAAATACTACGACAGCTTCACATACCTCACTGGGAAGACGCACACCTCCCACAAACAAATGTTTGGGTTTGATGAGTCCCGACGACCAAACCCTATAGATCCCGCAGATATTGAAGTTCGATGTCGTTTACAAAAACAAGACTTAGAATTCTTCGAGGTCTTTTTAATGGAGCAACAAAAATGTTAGTGTTTCAACAGTTCGCGGAAGTTTAGATGGAGGTTTGTATGCTGCCTTTAATTAAAATGTTGCGGAATAGTGCGAAGGAGTACTCGAAATGACGCTATCATCTACGTTACAAACGGAAGCAAAACTATGGTGGGGCGTGTGTAAAGAACTCGGAAGTGCAGTTTTTCTGCTGGTTAATTTTCTACGCTGCTCGCATCGTTTACTGTTTCCAAATCCATGGAGACGTGTACAGGAACAGCGTTTACAGAACGCTCTCACGTATATGCCTGCGATGTGTGTGGCGCGTAAAGGAGGGGAGCTTGGGAGAAACACCACACGGTTAAAATTGTGGCGGTATACTGATATGGAGCTGAATCAGTTAGCGTATGAAGTCTCACGGATGTGTCGCACGTGTTATGCGCGTAGAACTATCTACGTGATGGGTGGGTGTGACTGTAACTTACGTGACCTGATGCGACGGATGCGGGAAGTTTGTAAACGCGATGGTTTAACTGCTACCTTGTCATCGATGCGTTCAAGGGAAAGCAGAAATTTCACGTTCCATTCGAAACCACTGCGGGTTTGTTTCATTTACTAAAGTGGTACGGGAAATTTCAATCGCCGCCGGACACGACGTACGCCCAGACGAACTTACGTAAAGGGGCGTGTTTAACCACCGCTGAAGGGCATAAACCACAGAAATGGTTTCATATCGACGTTGTTGTAGAACACGACCCTATCGCGATACTCAGAGCATGCTATCACGGTATTGGTTACTGTGTGGTTATCCCCGATACTACGATCCGCGCTGGTGGCGCTGAAGCAACTTTGCTATTCCTAGCAAACACACACGGTGTAAAAGAAGCCACTCGTGCGTTATGGGAATGCAGCAAAATGTTTGATACACCGGTCGCGATAGACCCTTACTTACCAAAAGGGTACACGACGATAATGTTAGGTGATCTGAACGGATTTGCTGTAGCAAAGGGGATTCCGATAGATGTCGTTACACGGGAGTTGGAGAAATACGAATTTCCTTTAGAGAAAACGTTTCACGCCGAATACGGACGCCCTATCCGCACGCCTGAGATGTCAGACGAGGAATGGGAGCGTCGTGCGTTTGAAGTTAAACCTGAGCGTGTTGGGGCTACAGTAGAACTTACTCGCGTACATCCACACACGTATGTAGCTCACGTACAACCAATCACCCAGACGGCGTATGAAGGTATACAGAAAGGGGAGGTGAAAATGGGTTTACGTGGAATCCAAACAGCAGACGGTAGCTTTAAGTTAATCACAATCGACTTAATCCCAGCGGAGTAGCGATGAATAAAGCAACTATCACTTACCAACACCCTCAACACGGGGAACTGTGTATCGCTCCGGGTTCTGAAGCACATGAACTCTGGAAAAACCGTAAGTTCGACGCGTTAAACAAACACCTGACGTTAGCGGTAGAGACGTACAGGAAGTTAGCTAATAGAGGGAACTCACTTCCATTGGGAGACAAAACATGACAGACTTTGTAAATCAGGTATTCTCGACGGATAACTTTGAAGTTTCGGTGGTTACAAAACACGGGATTCCGTCCCAGGTATCGAGTTGGTTACTGGATCAGATACCCTCACTGACCAGCGACTCCATCGCGTTTCCTTCAGTTGAAATCACACGTACGTACGGCGAAGAACCTTATTTAGGACTTCTTTGTGTTAGTTCTTCTAGCCGTGTGCTGCTGAACATCCACTACCCGACTCAAATACCAGTAGAAGATAGAATAGAAGTGCGGTATAAAGATGGTCGTCGTTTTCTATTGTGCTTCTTAGAAGTGTTCGAAGACGGGCATTGGACAAACCCCCACAGAGCGGCTGTGTTAGTAATCAAGTTAATGGATTAAGTATGTTAGTAGAAATTGAGTACGAGACGAAACCTCAGTTCAGGCGTAGGCTCGCCATCTTTGTGATGTCACACCTAATGACATGTAAAGACAACGCAGAGCGAGCAAGGAAACTCGACACTGAAGAGAAAGAGATCACGAACCTCCGTGGTTTAGCGTTAGACCGTAGCGTGTATTACCAAACACGGTATTGTATTCAAACGCTCGTAGACTTCTCAGCGACGTTAGCTCCGTTTCGTGTACTCGTGGGTGAAAGTGAAACTCCAGGGGAAATCAAGACTACCAATCTGAATCTCCACCTGGATCTTTACCTATTTATCCGTAGGTACTACAAAGAGTCGAGACTGCGGTATAGTGACTTAGCGCTGCAATGGGGAGTTCCTTTAGAGTTTGTGAAGAAACTGTTAATCAAACCAAGCAATCCAAATTGGCAGGACAATCGTGCGTCTTTACCTGTTCTGTTGGATTTCTTAAGAGACCATCTTCCGGTGGTGATTGAAATTCGTTAAACGATAAGAAAGAAGGAAGAGTACTATGACGAAAGAACAAAGAAATCAAGACCACAAAGCGTTTGTGCGTTTAGTACAAACCGCTTTAATCTTAAATCAGTTAGAAAACGAACGTCAGTCATCTACGCCCTCTTCTCGATGAAGTCAAAATACACATAGACAACATCGCCGCACTTTTTGACGAAAAGGCGACGTGGTTTAGTCGAGCAAAACTTCACTCTAATGCCAGTCGGCCTAGACGTAGTGTTTGGATTACCGGAAGTACACGACGCCTACGCCAACGAAGGCGACTATTCTAGTTGGGCGGATGCACATCTGTGGACCATAACTCAACGACACCCAGATGTGTTCTCAGATGCGTTGACCCGGAGGTTACGCCAGATTCTCTTTTATCTCTACTCGATTAAACGAATACACGCGATGGAACAACAATGTACCGGCGACTATTGGTTGGAATTAAAGTGGAGACCTCTAGAGGGTGACTCGTGGCTTTTATCCCTGAAGTTTAATTGGGACTCAATCGAGGTCGAACACCATCTGAAATTAGAGCTTTTGAAGTAGCATAAAGAGGAGACTTCGGTCTCCTCTTTTTTTGCCTTATAGAAATGGAATTTAAAACAGATATACATTATTGTTAGGACCTAACCACACCAACAATAAGGACACGTGAAAGAATGTCGGTAGAAATCGTATTTGAAAACCCAGTACAATTCAAACAAGACTTAGCGAGAGCGCTCTCGGTTGAAGTCCGTCGGCGCACGAGAATGGTGAAAAGAGTGTACACAGAACTAGGGATAGACAACAGAGCTATTGCCGGAATACACTATCTCAGTCAGAGGAAAGATCGCGAACAAACAAAAGCGATCAAAACCGATCGTATCTTAAATAGCCTTTTGCGTCTCACTTCAGTGGAGATCACGGTGGGAAAAGAACCGACAGTTGCTTATCAGACAACCGATGCGCGATTCAAACATTCACTCTTTGTGTTGTTACGCGAGTGTTACAAAAAGACGGGAAAGACGGCTCCGCAGTTAGCGTATCGGTGGGGGTTAACCGTTTCAGCAATACGCCGGGTAGTGGCCGCGCGTGACGAAAAGATCACTAAAAAAGACCACGTGGGGTTGACGACACTATTGACAGTTGTGGCGGCTCAGTGTCCTACGCGGTTTGTTATCACAAGCACGGAGCCTTTAAAATGCGAGTGATCAAATTTCTGAACATCGCCCGACTGAAACAAGACTTAGCGAAGTTGATCATCAGCACGCAACTGGAGAACGAGTCTTTAAGCAGACACTTGAGATTAACCACCAAAGAGTGTTCTGTGTTAAGAGCTTTAGCTTCAGAAACCAAAATCAAAGAGTACTTAGATCAATTTGGTATATTGAAACTGATCCGTTTAGCTAGTCGTGTGGAGCCGTTTGAATTACATCTAGGGGTAATAGAAGAGAACACACCACGGTACACCAGCACACCGAATAACGGACGAGAGGTGTTACACCGACACCTCCGTACTCTGTACGAAAACAGTGGTGTAGATAAGTACGTCTTAGGTGCGAGGTATGGGTTATCGAAGATGAATGCCATACGCGCTTTTATGCCGCTTGACACGGAAGCGTGGTTTAAGTGTCGTTTAGGACATCGTTTACTGTTCGAATTGGTAACAAAAGCAAGTCCAGTCATTTGGGTTGTCTCTAAAGAAGGAAACGTACAATGAATGAAATTTACGAGGTGGAGGAAGGACGTAGTTATGTGTCGAAACGTACAAAGACGTTAGTGTTGGTGAAGAGTATAGCCAGACACGCACAAGACTGCAGTCGTCCGATGGTGGTGTATACGAATCTAAAACCTACAGACGACAGTCCAGCGGGTACGGTGTGGGTATTAGATTATGACATGTTCTTAAATCGTTTTGGACCTACGGATAGTAGAGTTCTGGAACTACCTAAAGGTGCGGGTAAAACAAATCGTCCTCTGTTCTTTGAATGCAAACACCAGTTCATGAAATGGCCTGAGGCACACTCACGTGAAAATGGAGAAGAGTAATGAAAGAGAAGTTGATTAACGTAGTGCTGTTAGTAGCGTTACTTACATTTGCGTGGTGGACTTTAGTTTTAGAGAAAGAAAACACCACAAAGAAATTCGACGCGGTGATGGCCGCTGGTAATGTAACTATTACCGTAAAACACAAAGTGCAGGAAGAAACTCGCACTGGTCCTGAGTATTACTTAATTGGTACAAAAGGAGAAGAGTTTTATGTCGATCGCGTTACGTACATGAACGCGGTAGTGGGGAGTCGGGTTACTTTTGTGTGTGAGAAAAGTAGTGATTACGGAAGAGTGAGGTGTCCGGACCCGTACGGTGAAGGGAATAACGTACATTACTCCGCTATCTACTTAATCGTGGTGTTGAACGCTGTGTTGTTTTCCGTGTTCTTCAGTTTAAGGAAAAGACTAGTTGCAAAGTTAATGCGATTGGGTGTAGAGTAAGATGCAGTACGTTACTTCTGATACGCATCTCGACCACGAGAAAGCACTAACGCTCAACAACCGTCCTTTCTCAACTCTCGCTGAGTTCGAGGACTATTTCTTCGAGCAGGCCAATGCATTACCAGACAATGCCACACTGTATATCCTTGGTGACTTCGTCGTACAACACCGACCAGAAAACTTACATCGTTTATTGAAACGTTTTAAGTTGACTCTGAAGTTAGTGTTTACTCCCGGAAACCACGACCATCGGTTAAGTGACGTCTTCGCTGTATACGGGCAGACATCACCTATTATTGAAATTAAACACTTCAAACGAAAGGTGGTGTTGTCCCACATGCCGATGACGGAATGGAACCAAGGACACCACGGCGCAATCCACCTATTCGGACATTGTCACGGTCGGTACAAACATCACGGGAAGTCGTTAGACGTCGGGTGGGATACACAGCAACGTATTTACTCGTTGGACGAGGCTATTGCATTAGCTGACCAAAACCCAATCTTTCAACCTTGCCATTCACAAAACAATGGTTTACTGAACGTACCAGAGAAACGGTACTAGGAGGTAAAGTGTTTGAATACAACTTCACAACTCAAGCATTGGTGTCTTTAGGGTACGCGCTGCGGTTTCCTAAAATCGATTTCTACCAACGATCGGTTACGTTGTTGAATCGGTATTGGGAACTTTTCGCAAAGGCACCAGAAGCACAGTGGGGCGAATACGTCAAACAACAGTCAGCTGGACTAACCCACGATCAGCGCGTGACGTCATTAATGTACGACGTGCGTGCGTGGGTCAAGAAAACTCAGGAGGTTTTATGTCGAACTTAACACACGTTGTAAATATCGCGTCTGATGTACATCGCCCTTTAGCATTCAAAGGGTCTTTAAAACGCTGTAGAATGCTGCTGGATGTATTTCTGGACGACGGCGTCTCTGTAGACTCTTTACTGTTAGTCACAGCCCAGTCGATCATTGGTGGGTACTTACGCCCTCGCACTGTGGACTTCACGGCATACAACAACCCACACCTACCTGAAGACCAGCAGGATGAGTGGATTGATAAAGAAGGGTTAGTGCGTACCACGAGTGACGTACTTGTGTATTACCGTACTGAACGAAATTAAAGGAGTAATAGCAGTGTCAGAAGTCGATGAATTACGACCTTTAAAACAACCTGTATTTGAACTACAGTACGTTTACACTGAAGACGATGAATTTCAGATACGTGTTAATGCTCAGGGAGATCTGATCAACTTCAATGGTCCGTATATCCGCATCCGGTTTGATCGTAAAGTGGAACTTCAGGAAAACGAAGAATATGGGGTGTTCTTAGTGGCGACTGGAACAACCTACGCAGGACGTGGTTGGCCTTACGATGTTGCTGTAGTACCTTCTCGTTCTGTGGTGATCGGTGCTGTACGTAAAGACTACGAACTCAACCGCTTACGCACGTTCCCAAGAGAAGCTGTCGAACTACTTTACAGCGGCGACGTGGCATTCAGAACAATCCAAGGAATCGATACAACGTTAGGGATAGAGAGTCTCGATTCACTTGCGGTAGACCTCTGTGCAAATCGCGGATATTTCTTTAAACATCTCCATAACGTATCTCCTAGAGATTACGACAGAGAAAGAGAGAACATCGAAGTTTGCGATCTCACGTACTTAAGAAAACAAGTCGATCTTTCCGTGCCTGAGGAAACACTCCTGCAGGCACGCAGATGGCTTCTGTCCTGTAGAAACAAGCAGATCGAAGAGCTGATGTACTCGACCTACAACCACCCCACACTTGGAGATATAACCATTTTGACTCCAAATACGACATGGGTGGGCGGACCTACCTTCGTACGTGACGTTTTACAGCACCTACTGAAAACAAAGGTGGGTTACGACACTAACGTGGGATTAACATTGGGTGTCGTGTCGCGGCTTGCGGATCAGAGAACGACCAAAAAACGAAGAGAGTTTACAACGGAAGGACTTACTTTCGTTGAGACCCTACCGAACTACTTTGTCCTAAAGGAGAACTAACCAATGCAAGATTTTCAAACATTACTAAAACTGTTCGTAGAGTTCGCAAAAGAACTCATAGCACAACCAGAACAAGACGATAGTTTCTATCCAACCCATAGCAGCCGCCTCGTACGACGTGAGCTGTTCCTACAACCACAAAGTTTTAAAGACGCTTTATCGCAACTCAACACCTTTACAGGAACGGAATGCGAGATCGCATTCCTCAAAGCCATTGAAGCTTTAGAATTAACGAAAATCAAACCTGATAGTCGTTGGCCTGAGCTGTACCAATCGTTATACAACGCTGCGTACAGCGACGAGTACGCGTATGAGTTACTCCAAGCGTTCTCGCGGGACGTACGGCTACCAGAGAACGCGGAGCTGGTTCGTAACGTGTGTAGTAAAACCCAGTTAGCAGAACTCTTGTTTGACCGCAAAGGCGCGAATACTCTACGTTTCATACTGGATGAGTCGATGGACATTCGTACGTTTGAGGTCTACGTCCGTAGTTTCGATAAACAAATCGGTGTCGTCAAAGACGCAGTCTGGGGAGCCGACGCTGGTGAGCCTATCTTTATCGGCTCTATCCTAGCGATGGCCTACGGCGCTCCAATGGAACTTTCTACCAACTTCCAAACGTATCGTGAGGTGTTAAAAACCTTACCTCACTGGGACTACATCAACGAAGCGTTTTGGTTGAAGTGGGTGCATCGTCGGGTGGTGATCAAAGACCCCACACGCGAGATTCCTCAGTGGGCAAGAGACGCGATGGATTCCAAGTCTCCTGACTTTTTCTACGAGCAGGTACGGGCAGGAAATGCAGCAGATATCATCCAGTTCTTTGGGGCAGGGTTGTATCAACAACGAGTAGGGCTGTTACTGGAGACGTTACAGAAACAGTTACGTATCGACCTGACTCCTACCGATCCTGAGTTACTACCGCTGGCTCGAGTATTCTGGCAAACACTGATTGATCACAGTGTACCAGACTACATCCTGATCAACCAACGTGTGCACAAGTACTTAACCACACTGAAGTGTCGTCAGGACTTTGCTGAGCAGATCCGTGAAGAGGAACGTAAGAAACTCTCAGGGAAAGTCAACCACCTGAAACAAACCTTAAAGTCTACGTTGGACGATTTAGAGGAGCCCGAAGATGGCGCGGAACGCTTCTGAAACGCGACCTAACCTGGGGGTGGTGGCACCCCCAGAGCCACCACCGAAACGGATTATCAACGAGAACATCAGTCCTCGCGGGTTTCTGTTTATCGCGTTGTTCTTATTCGCAGTAGGGCAACTGTTCGTATTACTTTACTTAGTGTCTGGAGGATTGAAATGTCCGACGTATTAAAGATCTATTTAGTTGAGGGCGGCAACGCAACCATTCGGAATTACGACGGTGTTCCACTGGCGATGTTTAACGACCACACTGTGCACCCTTTAGCAGAAGGGTTTGAATACGCGTTGATTCGTTTTACGAACTTACTGTACATCGCACAGGTGCCTCGGAATCCGGGAGTACCGTACATCCACGCAACGGTACCGGGGCAAAAAAGTGACTTTGCGGTCATTGACGTTTTCTTAAAAGGAGACGAAGAGGAGAACGATGTGTTATTGTTCGATGAAGGGACTTTGACCGATGCGCCGCGACGCATTCGAAATGGCGTGTTACAAGCCAAAGCAGCTACGTGCACTTACACACTTGCGGCACTCAAGCACTCGGATAGTGAATGTTTGGTTATCGATCTAGCATCGGACCAACGTACAGTCGTCGCGTGTGCTGGCGCTCCAGTGGGAGACCAAGAACTCATCGGGTGTGACTTTACCCCTGTGTTACGACAATTTGGTTTATAGGGGGTTACGCATGCCGTCTAAAAGTAAACAGCAGCACGACTTAATGCAAGCGGTTGCGCACGACAAGGAACTCTCTGAGAAAACAGAGATTCCTCGGGAGGTTGCAAAAGAATTCGTAGCGGCTGATAAAGCCGCTGGGAAGTTTCAACCTAAACAAAAACCGAAGTCGGCGGAGTGGGAATAAATGGGGTTAGTACTCGCGTTTATTGTTATAACCAAACGACGTTACATTGGGGTGTGAACTATGAAGGTGTTTTTGTTAGCCCTGATAGGGGTACTAACTTTAACTGGGTGTTCGGATGACCCAAATGAACTCAGGGAATTTTCTGTCTACGAAATAATGCGGGTTGTTGAATTACACGACAAACAACTGGTACAGAAACCATCCCAGTGTAGTGTGGTGATCAGTTATACTGACGTTGGTGGTTGGCCGCATACAAATTTCGTCGTACACAAAAAATGTTACGACGGACTAACAACCACCACACAAAAAATCTTCGGATTTAACGTCACTAAACCGACAGTTTCGAGATCTGACGATCTGGGAATGAGGTATGTATTTTACCGACCACTGGTACTGAAACATAACGGAACCCATTGGGTGATCACTAACATTCCTGAGATAGAACAGACGAAAGGAGTCTGATAATGAAATCGTTTCTAACGGGCGCTTTACTCATGTTGGCGGTGTTGTTCTTAGGGTGCGGTGAACCACGCACCACACAACCACCGAAATTTGAAAACCCTAAGGGTACGTACGCGTGGTTTGGGGAGAAAGCTGAAACTGCCAGTCGACGTGTCGCGGAAGACCCTAGCTGCGTAGTGATTATCCGTGCTCGATCCACTAACCACAATTACATACACATCAACGTTAACGCGCACTGCGCGCATTCGGATGAGCTTGCGCTATATGGGTTTACTGTGATTGATGATTCCCACGAGTTGATCAACAACCCTTCTTTATACCAAGCGTTCTACCAACCCATCGTGTTACAAAAACGTGAAGGTGTTTGGAAAGCCATCAACCTTATCGATTATCGGGTGCTCAAAAACCCGGCACTTTAACCAAAAAAAGGAGAGTACCATGCATAACACTGTAAACGTCATCGTTGGTAAACGTCAAACAGGTAAAACCCTCAAAGCCAAAGCGCTGATTTTACAATTCATCGCAGAGCACCACTCTGCCGAGTCGCAAGTTCACGTCGCAGGTCACGATAAAGTCGTCGTGAACGACACCCTAAAAGCGTTCAATAGTTTCCTCACAGCGGAACAAATAGACCGTATCCGTTTGATGACACCTACAGGCGGCGCAGGACTTACCACAGAAACAGGAATGATCGAACTAGGGATTCGATTGAACAACCACGTGTTGAAACTGGAACCTCAGTGTTTCTATCTGCAGGACGTTCCGGCAAAGTCCATTCCCGCGTTTTTGATCCTTGCTGAGTCTGCTCCACACCACACCTGGATCATCGAGGCGATTACTCCTCATACAGACGCTGCTGTATTCTCGTAACGCTCCAATTCTGTGCACCGGAGGCTGGGAGGTACAGAGATGGGGTGGGAGTTACTACTGACAGCAGGGATCGCGTACGTCATCGGAGGCAGTACAGTGTACTGGTATCACAAAGCCAGACAAACACTGTACTACGCCACACTAACGCGAGTCAAAGAACACGACCAGCTAGTGACTGTATGTTTAGTAGGACCTTGTGTGCTTCCTAGCGAGGAGCACACAGAGGAGTATATCCGTGTACGGGATCGTTTTTTACAGCACTACCCAGAACACTTTTTAATCCGTTGGAGTGTAGCCATGCGGTATTACGAAGAGCCTGGGAATGGGTATCGAGTATGGAGAGGGGAGTAAAATGATAGAAGGGGTGTTGGTCTTCATTGCAGCGATGTCACTCATTGCAATGGGAGGGCATGCTTTGTTAAAGGTCTTGTTCGTGGAGGAAGAAGAATGTCACTCAGAGAAAAACTCTTAAGTTTAGAAAATGCAAGCGCTGTAATACCACCGTTACCGCAGTCTCCAAATAAAATCGTTGGGACCGGGACGACGGAAAGAGCGCCGCTGTATGACGAGTATATCGTAGTAGACCCCGAAACAGTAAACGGTAGTTTAGGGTCTGTGAAGTTTCAAACAGGTCCTCTAAAGGAAGTAGGCGCTAATGGAGTGTTTGTAGAAGACTTATTAGCGATCGCCGAACATCGCTTACAGTGCTATCAGCAAACCGCGTTTGCGTGCCCTGAGAACACCACCGCTATCCGTGGGTTACGTAGCGCACAACACGCTTTAAGAGCGCGTACAGAGCGCCGTACGGCAGCCGGTACGGAAGGCACGACACAGGTAGACTCTACAGAGAAACGTCTGATACGGTTCTGCTCAGACGACTATGACGACGGGATGTTCTGGTTTGTGTCTGTCTACACCGACGGTGCCACAGAAGAACACAAACGGTGGGTGAAGGATGACGCTGGCTACGAGCTCATCCAACGGCTGTTTGATCACGTCACCGACCCACAGCTTTTAAAGGACTTGGCGCTTCTGCATACGACAGAAGAGTTTGAGAAAGCGGTTGAATAAATATCAGGGAGGGCTTCGGCTCTCCCTGTGCCGTCTCGAAAGTTTTATAGATATAAATTATAGAGTTGAGAATTTGCCCCGCAATTCAAAGGAGTGCTAATGCGCGTTTTAAAAGAAGAAGAACTACAGGCGTTACCGCCACTTGGGTTTGACCTTGATACCGTCTCGGTACTTGGTGTAAAACCTTTAGAGCTCGACTGGCCTCAGTCGTTACGGGATAAGATCCACACGAACGGTCGTGGGAATCAAACGGTGGTGTTACCGATAGACCGCGTACAAACCACCAAGATCTGTTACAACGAGTTGTTAGGCTGTAGTAATACGTTGGTACTCACAGGTCTACAAAACTTCACTGAGTCTCACGTAAGAGCTCCTGCGGACCTTTTAGACTACATCACCACGTACCTGCTGTGGCCCAGTAAAGGAATCACCCCTCCTTTACATACCGATCTTGCAATCCCTCATCCACATCCAAACTACATCGAGTGGTCAGTCGGTGGTAAACAAAGCGTGTGGCTTCGGGCTGACGTGGTCGTCGGTACACTGATTGTGTTACTCGCCACACTGGACGGAGTAGATCGATTCACCACGAAGTACAACGAACGGGAAATACGTACGTTCTTACAACGACACCTGACTGTTGTCTGTGTGCTGCTACGGCACTTTCTAAACCACAACCGACAGCACCACGAATCGGTGTTACTCAGCAAAAAACCACAACACCTTACAGGGTATGTCAAACCTGTGGTGTTTGTAAACGCTTAACTGTAAAAAGGAAACCACCATGAACCAACCCCACCACCCGACGGCTGAATTGCTCGACCGGGTACGTACACGCCTACAAGCGCTGAAACAGAACATCCAATCGTAGTAAATAAATACCGGACACCGCACATCTGTTGCGTGGTCCTCGTAAACCACAACTTTTCTCTAAACCTAAAAAAGGAAACCGTCAATCATGACAACCATTAATCAACAAGTAAAAGACATTGCTGCCGAAAACAAAGCTGACGTAAGCTTAGCCGAACAGATCGTAATTGCTACACACGAAGCTGGCGTGGCTAAAGCCGAAGGCAATCCATTCGTAGACCTGGCTCCTGAAGACTTACGTCCACACATCCCTTCTTACCAAAACTGGGAACGTAGCTTCATCGCTGCTGCTACTTTAGCTGGCGGCATGGCGAACGTCGGTGCGATGTCAGGCGACAAGTCGTTAGACTCTGCAACCACCACAGTACAAATGGGCGACAACGAACTGACTGTGAAAAACTTACGTTCAGGTTTAGTAAACGCTGGTCCTGGCACTGGTGAGAAGAAAGAAATCCCTGGTCAACTGAAAGTCAACTACGACGTGAGTGCTGCTGGTGCTTCTCGTGGTGAACTGAAGAAAGCGAAGACGATTGTGCATCAATACGCTGCTGCAATCCTGTCTGGCGAATAAGTCCTGGTGTACAGCAGAAGGGAGGGGAAACCCTCCCTTCTGTCTGCTATTTCTGTTTGATTCTTTTTTGAAAGGGTAAGCTATGCGCAAAAAGCAAATTGTTATCAAAGTACACGCAGCTGCCGGATCTGGTAAAACAGCAATCGCTGATCTGATCCAAGAAACATTAGTCGCTACTGGCGTGAACGACCTAAACATCATCCGTAGTCAATCTCACGCTCCGGAAGCTGTAAACCCGTTGGGGTGTGTTCCAGAGATTCCTCCGAGTATGTTTGCTGAGATGGAAGTCGTGATTCACGAACACCACGCCGTGTTACAACCCAGTGGTGTGTTTACCTACTTTGAAGAACTCAAAGTGGGAGATCTGCCGGAGTTAGATCCGAGACTTTACAACAACGCTGTCGCTGAAGACGAAGACGGTTTGTGCCAACGTAAAGCAGAACGTATTGCCCGTCTGATCCAACTGATTCCAGATGAACAACGCGGGTTGGTGTTACAGAAACTTCATTCGTTAATTTACTAAGAGCAGCAGACCAGATGTCGTTGGTAGAATTAAAATTCCTCTTCCCTCTTTTACTAGAGTTAGGGAAATTCATCGCAGTTATCAGCGTGGTCCTTGCAACCGCTCTAGAACTCACCGTACGAGGTTTAAGGAGGTTACGTGGAGTGTTACACCATTCAACTGTCACAACACCGCCTCGTGACGCCAGAGAGCGGCATACTGCTTCTTGACACCACCGTGAAGTCAGGAGAGCGTGTGTTCTCACCGACGTGGGACATCGTCCTTGGAGTGAAGTCAGGAAAGCTTACAGAAACCCAATACACGAATGTCTACCGGCAACTCATGCAGCAAAGCTACCAGCGTAGTAAAGAACGCTGGTTAGCCGTCTGTGCTACTCCGAAAGTAGCGATTGCGTGTTACTGTCCTCCCGGTACGTTCTGTCATCGTCACTTACTCAAAACGTACTTTGAGAAATGCTGCCTTTCTAATAACCTCCCATTTGTAGACCGTGGAGAACTAACCAAGGAGACCTTCAATGTCAGTGAATAAAAACACGATTGAATTTCTGATCAAAGAGTTGGATTACTTAAGCCAACACAACTTCGTGCCCGATGGGGGTGTTTTAGCGTCACCACGAGATTTACCCCAGTTAGAGAAATACTACTGCCCGTGTAAGTACTCCTCTGACATCCGTATGGTCTTAATCGACGTGTTGATCAAAGCACCCGCGCTTTTATTGACCATAGACGCTTCGCTTGTTCCTTCGGCGTGTAATGCGTTTAAACAGTACGGGTATGAGGTCGTGACTTTAGTTGATCAAACCGACAAGGTTGTTGTGGCGCGTTACATCAAAACGACCAAAGGGTTGATTTGTTTTTGGACATCGCCTCGAATGGACTCCTACGGGTTGAATGGTGTGTTAGGTAAACCAACCACATTTAAACAACGTTTAAAATTCGCGTGGGGTGTGTTACGGGGAACGTGTTAGACGGCATACAGGGAGAGCGCGAAGCTCTCCCTGTATGTTTCTACGCCTTACTTTTTTTGGCTTACGCGATGGTTTCAGCTTGAGCGCGTTTCACGCCTTCAGCGTAACCATACTCACCACGTTTCACGTCAGCGTCGATCGCGTTGGTGAACGCTTCGATGCGGTTCGGGTTCAGACCAGTCTGCAGGATCTCGTCGAAGATCTGCTGAGCGAACTGTTTCACACCTAAGCCGTGCTGAGTTAGTGCAGTGAACTCGACGTCAAACTCGATGGTCTGACCTGGAGCTTGTAAGTCACGAGAACCTTCCACAGGACCAGCAGTGTTCGGACGCATGTTCGTACACAGCCACGCTTCCACCACTTTCGTGTGGGTTGCGTCTGGTTCGAAATACAGTACCGTGGCACCGATGTAGTCAGGTAACAGATCCGCAGGTTGAGTACCCGCAATCTGAGAGATCGCAGGAACACCTGTGTCTGGATGACCAATCAAATACGTAATCCAGCCCGTGTAGAAACGGTTGTATGGCTTGCCGTATTTCTCTACGTGTGTGTGCGTTGGCGTACTACGCTGACGGTTCACTTTTGTAGGGTCCTGGAACATCTCATTGCTACCGTACGCGGTTTCTGCGTTATCCACAGTCAGAGTCGCGTTCAGACCGCTGATGCGGATAGAACCTTCTTCAATGATTGCTTTAAACGCAGCATGCCAGCGTTGTGGTTCTGGTAGGTCATTAAAACCACGAGGGGAGTTAATGACCACGGCAATGAGGTTCTTGCGAATGTGGTGAGCAGTACTGACGTACGCTTTGTACGACGGTATAAAACCATGGCTGTTCCCAAGTTCTGGGTTCAGTGTGGTGTTGCTACCAAAGTCACCTAAGTACGCCGTACCTTCTGCTAAAATAGCATTAGTTAAACGAGACATATTACACCTCCTCCTCGATACGGCGTGCGATGATTGTCGTCGTGTTCACGTTCTTCTGACCGCGACCACGAATCGTCACTTCCGTAGACCAGCTGTAACCACGAGCACGGTCTGCCGTAGTGAAGTTAGTCCGTGGAGTGATTTCCACCAGATTGTCGTACTTGTTCTGTACCCACAGCAGAATCAAACGGTCTGATTCCTGAGCCAGCTGCTCTTCTGACAAGTCTTCACGACCGGTCAGCTGTGTCCACACGTAGTAACAACCACGCACCACGTCACCTAAGATGAACGCAATCAGGATGCTGTTCAGCACACTGGTGTCGTCATCGTACACGGTTTTGAATGCAGGGTAGAACAACGTGTTGTCGTCTTTGAAACGAGCAGACACTAAACCTAACGACCAATCCGCGGTTAACGTGGTGTTTGGTTTGCTGGTGCAGTTCATGTACTGCGGTGCTAAGAACTGTAAGTTACGGTTCTGTGGTAAGTTCAGGCTTGCAGAGTTCTGGAAGCGATCCCCACCCATGTACCGTTGTAACTTCAACGCCACTTCAAACGTACCTGGAACCAGTTTACGATACGTGGAGTTCAGCAGGTAGCTGGACTGACCAATAATCGCACCACGGCACGTTGGTGTACCGTAGTAAGTGGATTCAGGATGTAAGCGCAGCGCACTACGCAGTGCAGCAGCGATAGACGACTCTTCAGAAATGGTGTTCTGAGGTTGTGCTACGTCTTGTGTGGCTTCTAAGACGACCACGTCACGACGCACAGACATGATCTGTGGTAGTTTGTTCTTCGTCGGTAACGTAAAACCAGAGTCGACCACACAGGTGAACGGGTAACGACCCATGTCTTCGTAGCGAACAAAACCAGTCGACATATTGTCGAAGATCTCACCAACGCGTGCTTCGTAATGAGCAGCCGTCATCAAACCGTCTTTACCACCTTCTAAATAGAAGTTAGACGTTTCAGTGAATTCCACGCCACCATCCAACACACCAACGATCTGTGCAGTGTAGTACGGCTCACCTGAAGGAGACGCAGCACCAAACAAGTTGAACGCGTAGATACCAGTATCGGAAGCTAACGTAGGCTCACCCGCTTCTGCGCTGTGTAAGTCTTCCAGTAAACCGTCCAGTTTGTCACGGTAGACGTAAATGTCGCCGTATGGACCAAACACTGGAGCACTACCATCGTTTGGCATCAGGTTACGGTAGTTATCCGCAATGACGCGATCGAACGCTAATTCACTTTCAGTCAGTGGATCGAACGCGTCTGGGTCTAAAGAGAACTCCACGAAACGCTCACCGTTGATTGTCGGTGCTACGGTACCTAAGCTTGTAGTAGACGCACGACGGATCGCAGCGAAGCGGTTGATGTAACTACCAACACGTTCGATACGGTCACGGTCTACGGGTTCAGACGACGCATCCGTAGGGGCAAACAAAGAGAAACCGATATTGTTGCCGTCGATACCAAAGTACGCAGCTGGTATATCCATCAACGGTTTGATCGTAGACTGTGTGGCACCTTCGGTCATGCTACCTACACGTTCTACTTCAGCGCCTACAGCACCTACTAAAGGAGCCAACACAAACTTGTATTTGTAACCAGGTTTGGTCGTACCCAAAGGAATCTTCAGACCGTCTTCGTCGTACTTAAACGAACCGTCGGTGTTGCGTTCGTACTGAGGGATGTTCATCGCCAGCACGTCAACCGCTAAGTTGATCATTGCAGTTTTTGGCAAGTCGGTTAAGTCGTTGGGTGCAATACGTTCTACTGCAACTAAACCACCGGCTTCTAACAAAGCACGTGTCAGAACCGCTTGGTGGGTCATGTACTTACTGCGATACTGTAAAGATTCAGCACCGAATATTTTGTCAAAGTCAGCCTTATCCACAATGATCGGACCGTAGTTCGGATCAGTGGGACCACGCTGGGTGAATAAAGGGCTATAAGCCAAAAAGACCGGGGACGGTCTCGCCTCGACCGGCACTGTGGCTGTGGACTGATCGTCCGCGCCTTGGTACCGGAACGCCGGATTGGCTGAGTTAATTGTCATGGGTGTACTCCTGATTCCGTTAACGGGTGAAGCTTTTGTATCGTATGGCCATACTGCGTACGACTTCATAGAATTCGGTTTTTACGTACTACCGAGCGAAGACGAAAAAGACGCACATGATTAACTTTCTTTATTAAGGATACCTTTTTATGTTTTTAACGCCTTATAACACCACAATAGCGGCACACTCTGCTGGAGTGATCGAACGTAAAGTGGTATCAGAATTGAACTACGCACGGACTGAAGGTGCGCTAGTGCAAGCCGATGAACGTTTTCCAAAGATCTTCGCTGTTGCAGGACGTGGTGTTGCGTTAGATCGTATCCCAGCCTTCGGTCACCCTGTGGTAGACGGTGAGTACACGTACGTTGACTTACGTAGCTACAACAGTCAAGTGTTAACTTCTGGTCAATACAAAGCACCGAAAGAAGGTGCTGCTGCGTTTTTAATCAAACAAGCTATTCTCCAGACTGCGTGGACGGAAGACCGCGCTGATCGTCAGAGTCTTTGGTTGTTCAGTAGCTTACCTATAAAAGGCTACGCCAACTGGATCGGCGAGTTAGTCACGCGTCGTTTAGCGTTGGATTACACCGCTCAAATGAAACTGACTGCATTAGCAGCGTGGTTTTACCTCTGCCTACATTTTAACGAAAACGAGCTAGAGTCTGACCAAGACGCGTTAGCCGTACGTTTAAGTCGTGTGAGTGATCAAGGTATTGAAGAGTGCCGTGAAGCCGTAGCCTTAGGGTACTTAGCTGACACCGACGCGTTCAGTAACGCCGTGCAGCGTTTAGGGAGTTTGAAACTAGAGCACTTCACGAATGGCGTGTTCTACTCGATCATGGCGTCTAGCTGGTTTGGTACTCCCACCGCAAAAGAGTCGGTCTCTGTGGCATTAGAGCACCCACCAACGTGGATTGCTTTACTCCACACGGTAGTGAACGAACGTGTGTACAACAAAACTCCAATCTTTTTATCCACTCAGCGTTTCTTGAAACGTGAAGCGTTAGAACAGTTTGACCGTTCTTTCGTCAGTCTGGTTCGTCAATTAGGGAACTAACACCATGCTTGATCAACTGACCGATTACGCCATCTCTAACATTTGGTGTAGTCCTTATCAGGATCTGCAGGCGATCATCCAACTCCGTAGAGCGACGCCTGTAGGAGGGCGTCGCTCTTATTTTGAGTATGGCCGTCAGCAGTACTATTTACCGGATTCTACCCACTCCTACCACATCTACTCGTTAGGGCAGACTGCACCCAACCGTTTGAATCTAGCTGCCACACAACGCAGCTGGGTGAGCTGCGCTCAGGTTATGGAAGCACGGAATTTAGTGATTGACCTGTACTTAGAAAATGGGTTGATGTTTCCAAAGACGGAATCATTCCTTTTACGCACGCCAGACAAAACGTATTTACTCGCTGTGCGGATACAGCCAAAGATTGGTAATCTCGATACACAGCTTTTGTACATGCGGTTTTACAGCAGCGCGTATTTCCAATCCAGTAACAAACCTACTGACTTACCTCCGATTGAAGTCAAAGGTGGAACAATCCTTTCATCGGCTCAGGGCTTAACCTTGCAGCAACAGTATCACTTAGCACGCGAGCGGGTAGGGTACGTGACTGCGTACAAGAACGGCCGGGTGGTGTCTGACTTCATTCCTGGCTCCTACGTCAACGGTGACGTGATTGAGTGGGTGTATGACCCGACAGTAGCGGAAGTGATAGACTTCCCGTTGGAGTCTTTACAGTCGTTTATCTCTACAGTGGATAGTCAAGCGAAGTACTTACTCCACCCACCAAAGAAAGAAAACGATTACATCCAGTACAAAGACGACGTAGAGATTTTTTTGCTCAACACGGCAGGCTCGGTAGAAACCGGCGTGTATTATCACCGTAACATCGATCGCTCGATGCGTATGGTCACACACAACGACTACAGCATTCCAGTCTCCCACATCGACAATATCAAAATTGCCAATGGGTGGAACTCAGAGCCAGACGTTACTGTACGGTTACTGATCCGTCATACGCTCAACAACCGTCCTTTGGTAGACGAACACCAGCGTATCCAAGACTTGTACGAGATGACAGACAGTCAAATCCAGGCCGCGTTGATTGGTATTGACTCTACGATCGTCGAGTGGAGAGCAGCGAACTTAGAAAACAGCACGTACTGCGCATTGATGTCGGCTGTACACCCAGAGACCTACCGAAGTCAAACGCCTGCACTCTTTGGGTACAACGCCATGACGAAGATCCTCGGTAAACCCTACGGGACTAAAACGGATGGGTACTTCCAATTAGCTTCTTTATACACAGGCACGTCTACGGTGTTTGAGTACAACGCCAGTGGGTTATTGTTAGGCTACCGGACGGTGGTAGGGGTAGAGAACTACGTTCCTTTATTCCCAGCCTGTGAGTACATTGAAGTCTTTGATGGAGAAGGTGGGTTAGCGTTAGACCTGACGTATTCTACCACAGAGAAGTTCTTAAACCCGAACGTAGGGTATCGGTTCTACATCTGTGACTTACAAAACGGAGAGCCTACCAATGCATGGGTGGACGTTACGGGCGATACGTCGGTGTACACCATCGGAACAGACGGTCGTGTGAACTGGTTGTTCAACCCGGTGTACAAACGAGGCTTAGTCAAAGGAGACTCGAAGTTCACGTGTTACTCGTTGTCACTGAACAACACCGAACTCGTGTGGGAATTTACTTTACTGGACACTGCGCCTGGGAATGAGCTTACGGTTTTACCTGCGAAACTCGACATCTGGTTAAACGGACATCCCTTAGTAGAGACGGTGGATTTTTTTGTTCGTGGCAAGAAAGTCGTTGTCGTGAATCGTGATTACTTGTCCCAGACGTTGTCACAACAGCTGGTGGTGCGTGGAACAGGATTCTGTAAAGACGACATGACGCGTGAGACTCCTAGTGAGCTTGGGTTTGTAGAACACGAAACGATCTCTGTGGGAAGTACGTACAACCTACGGAACGATCGCGCTATCCGTTGTGTTGTAGGTGGTCGGTTCTATACGCCGGATCAGTTGTCGTTTGCTGAGAACATGCGGGAAGTTACGGTTCCTGGTCTACAAAACGGTCAGCCGTACTGTATTGATGCAGTACTGGTCCCTTTACGTGGACTTACCCCGTATAACACCTACCCTTTCCGTCCAGAGTCTTTAGACTTAGACCAACGGGTGAGTGATTACTTAACCGCGAAGATACCTCCTCCAGAGTGGGAAGGTCCGTCTCCTATTACAGGACTGTATAAAGTCGTCAGTCCGTTTATGGCGAAGATTCTTTCTTTGTTAGAACGGGGTTTACTGACCGCTCCTGCAAGCTCTGCAACAGGACAAGAAATCGAACAGTTGGTGACGCCGTATAAATACCTACTGGACTTTGATCCGTGTGTGGAAGGATACAACGAGGAGTACGTCCTCCCTGTACCGCATCCACGGTTAACACTGATGGAAGTCTCAGCGGTAGAATACGCGTTTTTAGAACGGTTAAACACCACGTACTTACGTGGGGTGTTAGACCTCACACCTTCCGTGGTGATCGTGTGATCACGACACACGTTTTAAAAGGAGTCGCCTGATGGCACAACCTATATTACCCCAAGACGATCGATTTAACGTCTGGTTGAAACCACAGCTGTACACAGGCCCTACAGGCACGGGACGGTTCGTTCCAAACGTCAATGACTTGATCATTGACTACGACGTAGGGTTTGAGCGAGTCAGTGGTGTCGTCGACCTGATCTACCAATCAGTCCCTTGGACGAAACCTCAAGAAACTGGCATTACCACAGAAAACCTTTTACTGGGCGTGTCGGATGACTTTACCCAACAAAGCTATCGGATCTTTATCGATACGTTACGCCAGCCGTACCGGATGTCGTTTGACTCCCAGCTGAAAGTGTACGCAACGTCCAGTGCGTCGTCGATTCGTGTCTTTAAAGGGTACGACATCAGCAATGACGGTGAAGTAATCTCCATTATGTACAACTCCAGTGGGGTTCCTACAGGAGACTTGATTCCTCTGGTTACTGCGGTATTACCCGATGCGAATAATGTCTCTGTGAAAGTCCCCGCAAATGGATGGAGTACCATGCCGTTACCTACCGGTGAGATCGTCACTGCAGTCGTCTACGACGATGCAGGAGTCGTACTCAGTCTGTGTCGTTTACGTGTAGAAGACTCTGCATTTGTTAAAGCAGCAGACACCCCAGAGCGATACGTTACCGGTATTGCGTTAGAGTCTCCGTACTTGTCGTTATCGGACGATAAGCTGTTGCAGATTCCAGTGAACGTCCCTTTGAGCTCTGTTCCACTGATGGGGATCGTCACGTACAGTGTAGGCAACCCCGTACGGGTGGCGTTAGACTCTGGGCGGATGGAACTGATCGGCATGAACGAGTACGTAGGGACCAACGCAGGACAACGTCAAGACTTGGTGCTTCAGTACACCTTAGGTTCTGACGAAACGTCTTCATTAGCGACGGGTCCGAATCTGAATAAGATCGCGGTAGCGTATGAAGTCGAAGTCTTACCGGTGCAAGGTGCGTACAACACGAAACTGTTTGTGGTGCCGTACTGGACAGGTGCGTTGACAGGCTGGCGTTTAGACTGGTACCTCTACAACTTAGAGCGGACAGCGTATCAATACGTAACACCGCACGTGCAGTTAGCGGTAGGCTCAGCAGCCTTCCAACCACTGACGTATGGCGTAGAACAATCCGTGACGTACGTGTTAAACCTCGCGGATATCCCAGGGGACTACACAGACTTCTATCACGTACAAAACGTACGGATTACGTTAGTGGGAGACGGCATCCAAGACCGTACTCCGTGGTACATCCGGTATATGGAAGGACAAGATCCACAATACGGTGGAGGCTTATCCGCACGTGTCACACGCATTGCGATTGGTGACTCTACGGTTCGTTTGGAAGCGACTGGTTCTGGCACACTTGCAGAGTGGTTAGAGAAAGTGTACTACCCAACGATTCCACTCAGAGACCCGTTCAACGAACCAAACCGTCCACCAGCGCCGACTCACTTCGTGTTGACCTTGGATGGTTTACAGTACACGTTCCCGATCGACCAGTGGAACCAAGACTTGCAGATCACGTCTCCTGGAGTCGTGGGCGCTGCAGCCGTGGTCCACTTCGAACGTCGGATTGGTACGACGGTACTGCAGCTTGCTGCCAGTCCGTTTGTCATCGTGCATGTAAACTAAGGAGTAAGGATGAGGGGTTGCGCCCTCATCCTTATGACCGTTATACAGCAACTCACTTTCTTTTCATGAAAGTGTGTAGGATGGATTTATGATACTTTATGCCGAAGATTGGGACAAATACCCAACCGCTATTCGCGACTATAAAACGAATAACAAAAGCTTTTTAGAGTACGCTCGTTTACTCGTACTGATGGGTGTCAAAAACAGTGACTTCTGTTTAGCGTTACACCAACCTCACCTGTCTGGGGTGAATGTTTATTCTGAACACCTGTCTCGTGAGATCAAACTTGACATCCAGATGGAGGTCAGATGGAACCCGTGGTACTACTTACGTGAAGTCGTAAGGATACCACCGAACGCGTCAGATGACCCGATTCCGTTTAAAGCGAACCGTGCGAACATTTCTTTATTCTGGACGTTCTTCAACAACATCGACTATTTCTTAGTGCAACCTCGTCAGACGGGTAAATCGGTCTCTACTGACTGCTTGTCCCAAGGGATGTATTTATTCTGGTTACGTAACTCGAGATCCTTACTGATCACCAAAGACAACACGATCCGTGTAGAGAACGTGAACCGGTTACAGAAGATGCGCTCGTACTTACCGGAGTGGTTGGTGGTGAAAGATCCGAATGACGCCAACAACCAGACGATGCTGACGTACAACACGAACAAGAACCGGTACTTAACTGCGGTAGGACAGAACTCTGAAGACGACGCCAACAAAACAGGACGGGGTGCGTCAGTAGGCTACCTGCATGGAGACGAGGGTCCGTTTACGAAGTACATCCACAAGACACTACCTGCAGCGATGACTGCGATGAACGCCGTGCGCGACGAAGCGCGTTTACACGGCTACCCCAATGGTGCTATCTTTACAACCACCGCAGGGAAACTCGACACACCTGAAGGGAAGTACATGTACGAGTTTATGAACAACTCTGCTGACTGGACAGAGCGTTTATTAGACTTAAAAGACCGTACGGAATTAGTGCAGGTGATTGAAGGGACGTCACGCGGTAAGAAGCTGATGATCCTTGGTGTATGGAATCACCGTCAGTTGGGATACACGGATGAATGGCTGTACGGGAAGATCATCGAGACGGCTTCTACTGGTGAGGACGCAGATCGTGACTACTTTAATAGATGGACAACCGGTGGTTTATCAAACCCACTGCCTACAGCCATCCTCGAGAAGATCTTAAAATCAGAAGTTGATCCAGAGTGGTACGACATCGACGAACGGACTCGCTTTGTACTCAAGTGGTATATCCCTGAGTCGGAGAAACAACGCAGGATGCAGGAAGGTCGGTTTATCTTGGGGCTTGATACGTCAGACGCCATCGGAAACGATGACTGTGCTCTGGTGCTTGTCGACGTAGAAACAGGCGCTCCAGTAGCCTCTGCGACCATCAACAAATCGAACCTGATTCCAGCAGCGACGTTTGTAGCAAACATTCTGGTGAAGTACCCCACCGTGACGTTTATCCCTGAGCGGAAGAGTTCAGCTCAGACGTTTATCGACTTAGCGATCCTCGAGTTACTGAGTGCAGGGATGTGCCCATTCCAGAGAATCTTTAACAAAGTCGTGGATGACCGGGATAACCACAAAGACCTGTTTGCTTTGATTATGAAACGTCCCGCCAACGCAGAGCTTGTGAACGAACACCGGAAGATGTTTGGTTTCATCACCACAGGCGCAAGCCGTGAGATCCTCTATGGTCGTGTACTGAAAACCGCAGCCAAACGTACAGCCACACAAATCAAAGACCGGAAACTCTCGGGTCAGATTCGTAAGCTGGAAATGCGTAATGGAAGGATTGACCACCAACTCGGCGGACATGATGACTTAGTTGTTGCGTGGTTACTAGGCCAGTGGTTACTGATGTTTGGACGTAATTTAGAACAGTACGGAATCGATCCTAGGAGAGTGATGTCAAAAGTGTTTGACGAAGACGTGCGTTTTGAAGACGAACAACGTAAACGTCAAGCGTTGATTGAAACTTTGCAGGATGAATTCGATACACTCACAGAGACGTTGAAACAAGCTAAAGACCCACACCAGAAAATCCTCACAACACATCGTTTGAACCAAGTGCGGCAGCAATTGACCGCCAATGGAGGAGAGGTGAAAACCATGGCCGGGTTAGACCGTGAGCTGAAAGATCGCGAACGTCAACAGAAAGATTCGCTGTATCGGAATCCTTTCCAACGCACAACCGCTCCTGGGTATTACCAAGGGGTGTACGTCCACTAAACGGGAGGACTGGGACGTGGGACAAAAAGCATTGGAGACGTACCTTTTAAGTACGCAACCGACCTTTACCTTAAGAGACCCAGAGACCGAGTGTATCTGGTTACGGACGTTTGACTTACATCACACTCGGTTGTGTGATTGTCAAGCGTACGTGTGGATTGAAGACGCTGGCGTACAGCGTCTACTGGGGCTAGTGTTTCACGACATTTCTTCCTACACCAAGGCGAACGTGGAGTACTTCTTTAACCGAGCAAAAGAAGAGTCGGGGCGTGAAATACGAGTACTTGCAGTAGGGCGATTCTTTCATCGGTTTGTGTACCCCGCACCAGAGATCTGGTTAGGGGGTTTAAAATTAGCCGACGAGTTACTGGGGTTAGTCACACCAGAGCGAGTCCACGTACAAGAACACGCTTACGGTGACACACTGGTGTTGCGTGTTAGCGACTGGTTCAGTACAAAAACTTTCATAGGCGGACATCGAGGGACGTTACTGAAACACCAGTTGGATTTAGACACCTGCACAACTTTACCTTACGGTGGAATTGAGTTAGTGTTTGACTACCCAGCTGGGTTTACTGTTTCTTTCTTCAAAGCCCTCTTTACTGGGATCTACCGTAAAGGAGAACTCCCGTGTGACTTTAAACGTCGGTTTGTGTGTACAGGGATTACGCCATGGATACACAACTACGAACAAGCCATCGATGAGTTACAGCTCGACTTAGATACCGAAGACGCATAAAGAGGGAGGCAAGCGCCTCCCTCTATGCTGGTTTACTTAAAGTAGTGTTTCGTGAGGGCTCTGAGTGCAATGTAGAGCATCACGCCACTCCGCTCTGGGGCGGTAGGGACGGTCGACTTCCTGAGTTTCAAGTCTTGGACTAAACGATCCCCAAGCTTCCGTAAGTGCATGACATTCTTGTCGTTGATACGTGAACCCATGTACATGGCTTTGAGTCGTTCAATCAAAAACGCTAAGTCGGACGTTTTGATTCTCCGTGAAGCCATAAACTCGATGGTGTAGAGTAAGGTTTCTGTTAGGAGTTCTTGTAGGTACGCTTTCTTTGGATTCGTGAGGTTTTCACTTAGGTAGTAAAGCGCTGCTTCAAAGACTTTTTTGTCTATAGAAGGAATTGCTACTGCCACCACGTCGATCAGCTCTTGTCGTACAAAGTTCTTTGGCTCTAATGCTACCTGTTGTAAGTAACGCATCAAGTCATGGTACACACGTGAGACGTCACGGATAAACGTCCCTTCTGAAGACTCAATCACAGAGCTTGTCGTGACCACACGACTATTGGAGCTACGGACGTCGTAGAAGACTTTGGTGTAGTCTTTGATTACGTTGCGTATCCGTGTCTGCATGTCTGATACCATATACAAACACGCTTCGTCTGGTCCGTACTTCAGTAAGGTTTGTACGTGTAAACCTTCACGAGAGACAAAGTGCTCTGCTCTGGAGTCAAAGAGCGCCGACCACGTCCCTAAGCGTTTGATGTCAAACCGTTGACTCAACGACTCTTCTGAAAGTTCCGTGGGATGGTCTTTCAGTAAACGCGCTACTACAGAGTCAAAGTTTTCAAAAGCGACTTTAGCAACCGCAGGGTCAGCTGGGTAGTGGAAGTACTCTGAGAGTAACGAAGAGCTAAACTTGTAGTGCAATAAACGCACACAGTCTTGCTGGGCTTGTAAGGAGACGCTTTGACTTAAGTCGGAGTCTTTAAACCGATACACGGTATACAGCAGCAAGTGGTTCAGTGGATCAGACAGAACATTGTACTCTTCGGGAATCAACGGCTCTGAGGGATCTTTAGGGCTTTTGAGTTTCAATAAGTCTTGTCGCAGTGCGTACTCGTCAATCCGAAAGACTTCATCAAACAACCAGTCTCGGTCTTCCCCAGTGAACTTGACTGGGTACACGCCTAAAAGACCTGTCCCAAAAAACATCAAGTGATCTTCGTTCTTTGTTTTAAACGCTTGTACGGTGTGCTGTAAAGACCCAGCCATCCGACGATCGTATTTCAAGTGACTGCATACACGATCGAATAGTTCTTTTAATTGAGCCGACATGGGCTTACACTCCTGTTAGAACGTCTACATAAAATGCAGCATAGTGGAGGGGGCCTCAACCCCCTCCACCAGCTAAACGGTGCGCTTTAGGTACAGTGGGCTTTGGTAACCACCAACCAACGCCCTCACCACCATCCTGCAACAGAGGGACTACGTAGCTAAAAAGGAGTAAAACTACGAGTAGGACGGGAACCATTCACGGGCGTTTTTGAGAAACGTACGTAATCGCACCATACCATTACCCTACCAGTAAAAACTAACTGGCATTCTCACCCCAGTGTCTAAACCGTAGTCTTCGGTAGAGACCGTTCCTGTGGTCCCCATCAACTGGTCGATCTGTCCTTGTGCCCACTCGAGGATCTCTTTAGAACGAGTAGAAATGTTAGGGACGTTCCCAGTATCTAAGAACACATCAAACACGTAGACCTGCTGGTCTTGTCCGATCCGATCCGCTCGAGCAATCGCTTGCTCTCGTTCGTGGGGTCTAAACGGGGAGTTCAGAAACACAACGGTGTTCGCAGCAAGGATAGGGACTGCGGTGGATAAACTGTCTAAGGTCGCTACCAGAGGGTTCTCACTACCTTTCTTGTAACGTTCTAAGATACCGTCTAAGTCTTTGTTGGTTTCTGCAAAGACCGTGAGAGGTTTGTACCCTAACCCTTTAAGTCGTGTGTCTGTTGCTTTGACAACATCTACGTAGGACGTAAAGAGTAAAGTTTTCTTAATGGACGAATCCACTAAGTCTTTTAAGTCTAGATTTTCCATCACCTCGATCGCGCACTCCACGCGTTTACGATTGAGGAGGTTTCCTAAACACTCTCCACGTACTTTCAAAGGTAAGTACTTCACGATACTTTTCACTTCCTTAAACTGACGCGCTAGGGCATCTGGTAAAGAAGGAATCAATTCGTGTTTCTCGTAAAGGTTACAAAACTTGATCTCTGGTCCTAAGTGACGGTAGTCGGTACTCTTACGGATGATTCTCAGTAAAGTTAAGTACTTGGAGAACTCGTGTTGTTGAGACTGTGACTTGAGCGCAATTCGGTCTTTGTGGTACCGGATACACTCCTCAAAGAGTTTTACGTAGTGGTCAAAGTCTTTCTGGTAGTACTTTAACCGTTCTGTGATATACTCGGTCATTGCTACACGAATCACATCTAAGGTGTACCGTTCTGCTTTGGGAATCTTTACGCGAATCTCTTTAACGATCGGAGCACGTTCGATGATCTGGCTTTTGTCGATTCGGTAGGTGGTCTTACCGATACGATTGGCTAAGATATCCAGAGCTCGTGCAGAGTCTAGACCATAGATCGTTCGAAACGCAGTCTCTGTTTCTTGAGTAAAGAGTGGGTCGATCGTCCGTAAGAAAGGAATGACTTCTTTTCCTAACGCTTTGATCGGCGTTCCCGACATCCAGAGCGTAGAGACTGGGTTGAGTAGTTTTGCTAACGTCACAAAGGCATCTGTACGGATAGAGTCAGGGTCATTAAAGTTGTGGCACTCGTCTAGGACGAGGTTGACTCTTTTCCCTTTTAAGAACTTTGCTTCCTCTAAGAACTTGACTAAGTACTCGTAGTGGAGGATATAAAACCGTTTGTTAGGAGGTGGTGGTGTACCTACCGCAGAAGTCCAATACGTGGGAGGTGACACAAACTCTTTATCCAACGTACTCGCCCATGGATCAGTTAACGCGTTCTTCGGACACACGACGATGGTGTGGTCGGTTTTTAACCCATACGACAACCACGCGGACATTAGGGTTTTCCCAGAACCCGGTGGGGAGGCTAACATATAACCACGTAGACCGTACTGCTGTGCGTTACGCTCGTACTCTTTAAAGAACGCTTCCTGATGCGGATACGGTTTCTTCTTCAGGAGTTTAAACTGACTACGGTCTAATAAAGGAGACTCTGGTTCTACGAGGGTGTTCTTAAGCCACGTGTGTTCCAATAAGCCCGCTTTGATACTGAGGAGGGTTTTAGCAAAGCCTTGTGTACCTTTGTACTGGAGAAAGAGTTTCTCTACGATATACAAAAGCTCTACCGCAAAGAACTTGTGGAGTTTAAAGCCAAACTTGTTGTGTTCGCGAAAGATCCCTGATTCAATTTTCGAGGTCTTCCACGTTTTGTAGATCAGCTGAGAAAGACGTTGGTTGTTGAGGCCCTCTACGTGAATTTGATCTCCGATTTCTTCTACAGTGACATACCCGACAAAACGTTTTAATACGGAGCTAAGCACAATGAACCCCTTCCTTTTTATATAAATTAACCACATGAGATTAACGTATAACCCCACGACACACAGGATCGTGCACCCGAATTAATGCTATGCGTCAGAGGAGATCTGACCGTTAGAAAAGGACAGAGTATGAACACTCCCGAATACGTTTTTATTCCTAAGAAGGACCCAACCCACACGACGGTAGTGGATGTTTTTGTCGGTGAGACGTTGGTTGCGCAAGTTGGTTTAGGGATACTCTTAGGGTATCCTTCTGTATACCTGTACGGCAAGAAACCTACGGTGTATGCGTTACTCACCGTAGACGATACCGCCCGTATCCACAGCGTGCTGTATAAGTTCTCTCAGTGGTTTCTACAAGTAAACCACCAACCGCTGGACCGGTACTACATCGGCACCATCCGAAACCTGTTCAAAGGGACTACGAGTCTCTTTTTGATTGACCAACACGTACTGGGATGTATCAGTCCAATGTATAGTGCTGGAGGGACTGCGTACGACATGCAAGCTCATCCTGACGGTAAACCGACCGATCGGTATTACGTCAGTGTACTTTTGGAGAACACCCCCCGTGAGCACGAAGGGTACTTGGAACAACTACTTTGTAAAGCGTACGCTAATGTCGCGTATTTAGAACACAAAAAACAGACAGAGGGTAGAACATGCAACGATCAACCAGCTCAGCGGGTTTAGTGACTGCTGCGATCAACCAAGCCAACGGCAAAGAGTTTGCTGTAGAGCAACTGCGTTTTGGAATCCCTCAGGTTTTAGAAGGTACGCCTAACACGTCGGTGATCGCTGGGTTTATCCAAGGGAAACGAGAAGACGTGGTAGTATTCACGTATGATCGTTTTTTATTCCCTGAACTCTTTCGTGTGGGTGTAGACACTCCTGTACTCCAGATTCCACGTCACGCACTGTCGCGTTTAGACACGGTAGGGATACTAGACTACATCAATGGTCGGTTTGACACCGTATTGGAGCTCAATGAGTTTTATAACCAGCGTTACACCGAAGGGACGTATCCACTGGAGCTGACGTTAACGCCTGAGCAGTCTTTAGCTTACCGTACAGGTCTAGACATTCGTGTTTTGGATCACGGTGTGGAGCCTACAGGGACGGTTGCGTTTCCGGGATTTGAGTACCCCATTCCAATCAACTACAGCAGTGAGGTCCAACCTTCACTGGGTGTTGTGCCTACAGACCCACCAGAGCTAGAACACGGAATTGGAATACTCGCAGGGGGACACGTCGCAGTCACGAATTTAGAATGTGAGCTCGCCATGTGTGCACGCAGCGATCGTTCGGGTGTTCTACCTTACTTCATTACTTCTACCTATTACGTTAGTAGTGAAGACCCGTTGGGTTGGTTCGTACCAGTCACGATTTCTTTGTTAACCAAAGAACGTATTGTGAGTCTAAAAGACCAGTACCACACGACTCTCACCGTGTCGTACTTAGAGGACGAGGTTATCGTAGGAAGCCGCGCGTGGGTACTGAACGAAGAAGCCGGTGAATACGCGTGGGTGGGGGATGTCTCTAACATTCCTGCGTTGTCTACAACTACCCCAGAGACTACCGTGGTGCAGACGGTACTGTACGGACGGTTAGTGGTGCCTTTCTTAGGGGTCACTCCTCCTTTGAATGGAGCCATCCCTACGGGGACCTATCAGTTTACACTAACAGCTGAAGCCCTTGATACCTTTGTTGTGAATGACCTTTTTTTACAGATCACTATAGTAGTGGTTTAAACCAGCATAGAGGGAGGCTCGAGCCTCCCTCTTTATGTTGTCTTATTGTCCACCGGCGATTAACATCCGGTAGTGTTTCATTGCCGACTTTGGATCGGCTAAGAGCGCCATCGCTTTCCACTGTGTTGCTAAGTACTCTGCGTACAGGTCATTCGCGTCTTCGTACCGTTCGATGATACTGGTGAAACGATCTAACGTCATCCCGTAGAACAACTCTTGCTCGCCCATCTCTAATAAGTAGTTGTTGTAGATCCACGCTTTGGTGGCGAGGATCGCTAACTTAGAAAGCGCGTGGTAGTACTTCGAAGGAATAGTCGCAAATTGACTGTCGTACCCTAAAAGCACAGACATGTATCCATTTCTGACTAAAGGAGTCCAGTCGGTGATCAGAATGGTGTTTGGACCAATGATCGTAGTGTTAGCAGACTGAGAGATAGGAATAGGCGACACTGCGTTCAGCATCCCTTGCATCCCTTGCTGGATGATCGTGGAGTTCGCTGTGGTGTAAGGCCATTGCCCACCCGAGTACGACGTGCTCCCTACCTGTGAGTTAATCCCGTAGATAAACGCATGCACAGCGGTGATCTCTAAACCATTGGTTCTACTCTTTGGAATTTGATAGATGACGTTAAAGCGTCCTTCGTATGCAAATGGAGAATCCAGCTCTTGGTGAGCTAAACCGTCTAAGGAGATATCCACAGACGTACCGCCTGCGTAGTCTAAGTCAGGACGCAAACGCCCTTCGATGACCTTGTCTATTAATTGCGCATCGATGCTATTTGCAAATTGGAATCCATAAGCAGGCGCAGCTTGACGTACAGAACGGATCACTTGTGGAGCGAACACCCGTTCGATAATCTGAGGAGGAATCTCCTGTTTGATTCGGTTGAGTAAATACTGAATTGCGTTCATCAGGAACTCCATCGGTTAAAAACTAACGACGGCTCTAGTCTTATGTAGACAGCTCGTCTTTTGGCTCATAGGTTTACACTGAAGAAGGAAACTAGAATGAAGAAAACATTACGTATTTATGGCTGTGGTGGCGCGGGGATCAACAACGCAGCGTACTTTCAAAGTGCGGTAGAGCAGCAAGTCCCAGGACACGCGGAATTAGAAATCGCGTATATCGACACCTCCAAAGCGAACTTAACCGACGCTATTCCTACGGAGTCGGTGTATATCGTTCCACTGGGTGATAAGAAAGATGGTGCAGGTAAAGTCCGTGGTCAGTTGGCTTCTGATATTGAGAAGCACATCCCACAAATCCTTCAGAAACACGCACCGGGCGATTTTAATATCGTACTGGCCTCTACGACAGGCGGAAGTGGAAACGTCGCTGCATCGTTACTGCAGGCTCGTTTGTTAGAGTTAGGTATCCCTGTGGTGGCGATCTTTATCGGTTCAGCAGAATCTGCGCTGAGCGCACAGAACAACGTCAAGGTCATCGAGTCGTTAGACAAAATGGCACGGGGACGTAACGTACCGATGTCGATGTTCTATGTGCTGACTGATCCACTGAATGATGGTTATACTGCAACAGAAGCCGACTCAGAAGCACGACGTTTAGTGTCGTATATTTCTCGTGCGGTCTCTGGTGAGAACTCTCGTGTAGATAGTTCGGACGTGATCAACTGGGTGTTCTACAACCGTGTGACTCAGGTCAAACCTCAACTGGCTTTAATTGACTACTGTCTAAACGACGACGAACTCAAAGACGTGGAGTTCCCAATCAGTTTATTCAGTTTGTCCAGTAACCCAGACTACTACCCACCGGTCGCTGCTGGGTACATCTGCGATGGGTTATTAGCTCCAGCAGGAAACGACGACGACCTGAAACAACTACAGTTAGTGATCACGACTGTAGGTGTGGAGAAACTGTACTCCATCGCTAAAGAGCGTTTAACTGCCATCCAACAACAACAAGCCAGTCTGCCAGAGACGTCCGCCTTAGGTGGTGAGAGCGATTCTACGGGCTCAGGTTTGATTTTGTAGTCGACCAGCTAGGGTAGGGTAGACCTACCCTAGTATGCCGCTCTAAAGCGTTTATATTTACGATAAACGCATATCACATGTGGAACGTCGTTGAGATATATATTATTTCAATGACATTAACCATCTTTCGTAATAAATAGAAGAGGTCTCAGTGGACGAACGTTTGCGTGCTACCTTTATAGTAGACTTACTTCCAGCGTACACTCGGATGCACCACCGCATCCAACAGATTGTACACACACAGCAAGGACAACACCCCATCTGGTTAGAACATCCTTTCTTTCGAGGACTAGAGGCTATCGTGCGTGGGATTTGGCTAGGCGCAATCGACCAGATTGCAGATGAGTACTTACACATCCGTTCTCTCGCAGGAGAACGTCACGTATACCACGAACTCGTACAGTGCTCTACTTTACGGATGGAACTTTTGGAGCTGGTGTTCGTTGACGTGTACCGTGAGTTACACCCTGTCTCAACCATGGCGTATGAACACCACCACGTACCTGACGTGAGTTTCTACGATACCTTTGACGGGAACGTTGCTGTATGCTGGAGGAAATGAAATGTTTAAAACAAAAGAAGAACTAGCCACCATTCTAAAGGATGGACATCCTGCTTATATAGAAGAGATTCCAGAGAATTTCTTAGGACCACGTACTGAGGAGTTGTTAGAACGCTTGGATGCAAGTCACTACATGGTGTATAGCGTGTTGGTGGAATCGTTCGTGGAACACAAGCGAGGAACGTGGTACAGTTTATTGCATAATTCCCTGTACAGGTCGTTGGAAGGACAAATAGAAGACGACGAAGCGTTTAATGCAGTGATCTCCGATATCCTTGATGCGATCTATCCAAGAGCGCAAGAGTATCAGGATTACTTCGAAAGCATCGCGTCGCTCATCACTAGCCCCGATGGGATGTTAGTGGTTGAGATCTATGACGAGATGTCGTTTGAATCTCGTACCGTCGTATGGTATCGGTTAGAAGACTAAAAAGGAAACCCACTAGACATGAATCAGTTAAGCATACCCGATAAATCTGCACAGAAAAAAACGTATATGTTTGACGTGTGGTCACACATCCAAGTGATCCACCAGGCGCTCTTTCCAGAGTTTCGTTGGGACGCCACACCTACAGGGGACGTTGCAGATCGTATCGTAGAACACACCGTACGGTTTATACTGGACGATGCGAGTTGCGTGGGGGATTACGTACGGTTAGAAGAAGCGTGGTTGTTAGCAGTCCATGACTTACACCCTGCGTTTATCTTCGATGGGATCGATAACCACGAGTACTCGACACGTGTGTACGATCGTCTACTGGTTCCTTTGAAAGACCAGTTACTGGATGAACTCTCTCGTGCGCTTAAAGTCGCTCCTCACTCCGTGTGGTCGGTGCACTGCGATGGTTCTAGTCTGTACATTCAGTACTTAGGAGACGCACGAATCATCGAGTGGGAATTACAGCAAGCCAAACGAACGAAAGAGCAGGTTACGACCGATTTACAACTACGGCTTTTCAAACATGAGGTAGAGACAGTACTCAAACCAATTGCTCCGAAAGAACGTATTCTGTCCGTAAGACAAGTCATGGACTTACTGCAGAGCAATGAATCGTTTTACGTGGCACACAGTAGTTACAGTGGTTTCCTAGCAGAACCCACCGAAGGAAAAGAGTCATTTAAAGTTCAGTTGGCTCAAGGTGAGAACGAGGCTAAGTTTGACGTATTGGTCAACGACACCGTGCTCTTTACGTACGTAGGCGGAGCACAAGCAAAACTGATCTCTCAAGCAGTAGAAACCACCTACGCGCTGGAAGAACTCTCCGCGGTCCTTAAACGTGTCCTTGGGGTGGCGTGATGCATCCCGTGTCCCCTGAGTACAGTGGTCACGTGCTTTACGTTGCGGGAGTACACACCACACTAGCACAGAACGTTAAAACTCTTCTAGGCGGAGAACCGTTCTGGATCAAAGACAGAGAAGACGTCTTACGCAGTCTACTGGAAGTGGTGTTTGCTCAACGCTCCAAACAAGACTACATTGACGTAGAGCTTGCACGAGTGTATCACCGTTGTGCTGCAAACTTTAAAGAGTGGCAGTTGCTGCAAGAGTATCACAACCAAGCGATCAACACGTTGATCTGTTTAATTGCCGATCACATCCAGTACACACCCAACTATCTACTGCACGACTACCGTTTACTCAACGACGAGTGGTTAGCGGTAGGGTTTCGTGAACTGGAGTACTCCTGTACAACCGTTACTGTGGATACTGAAACCCCAGTCTTACCGGAGGACTTATGACCCCCACGGAGAAATACGTAGTGGTGGTTCCTTTTGAAGACTTACGCGCACCGTTTGGACGGTACTTAGGAACAGGGCTGTATTGGGACATGGTGGTTCGTGGATGGGAGCTTTTTGTCGAAGCTCCCTACGAAGTACCAGGAGAGTTATACAGCAGTGTGTTGGATCATTACTTGAGTCAACAGCACACCCTCGACCAAGAAAGTCTTTATCGGTTAAGTGAAGAAACAGCAATCGCTATAGAGATCGAGATCCTCCGTAAAGATCCGATCTTCTCTCTTTACTTAAAACCCTACTTACAAAAACCTTGGGGCGTAGAACACGTAGGAAGCTCATATGGAAAACCCACCAGTGAGCTTTACGTGACGTTTGGTACACACCAACCCGTCGGAGTCTAAGTACTCCGACGCTATGCTCCTCTTGCTTTGGTTTAGAAAAAAGGAATCCCACCCGCTATGAAAAAGATGTTTATATTCGGTACGTCTCATCTTTTAGAGCACGTACTGCAACTAGGAAGAAACCCTGTGTTTAACGACAGTGATATGTTGTTCTTGGTGATCCAGTACTACATGCACCCGGATAACCATCACGCGGTGCACATGGGGACTCGCGATCAGCTGTGGGAGCACATCTACCAACAGACGGAACTCTACTGTCGGGACCATCCAGGTGTAGAAATGGAGAAAGTACAAAGTGAAATTTGGAACAAGATCATGCAAATGGCTCAGATACTAGAGCCGGAACTGAGGCACTTCTTTAGTATGAACGTCGTAGATATGTACGACTACACTCCAGCAGAGGTTCATGAAGTCGCAGGTGATCTTTATGTGGTGTTTTATCCAGTGAATGAGGCATAGTCAACCATGAGTCTGTACAAAACCAATGAAGTCGGGGAAACGGTCAAAGCGTACACCAACGCGACTGTGACGTATATCCCCGTGGAGGGCGAGTACGAACGACTTTACGACGACCTCCTCTCGTTGGGGTGGTTTGACGTAAGAGTCGAAGACGTACTGGTGGAAGCAGCGTTGTGTGCGGTCAATGCACATCGAGGCTATTGGATCAAAGAACACGTGGGGATGGACCCGTTAAAAGCAGAGGTCATGCGAGACTGTGTCCGTCGCGTAGGAGATCTCTTTGCTCGGTATGGAATCTTCGATGCGGGAGTGCAGTGGCGGGACATCCGTTTAGACGGCGTGTCTGATTTTGTGTTGTTTGGCGAAATGATCAAAAGGGAATACCATGGGTGTGCTTATAGTCGATCTACGTGAGGTGGAGTCTGAGTACAATGACTTTCTTTGTGCGGCCATGCTCACGTACTCGGAGTACGTCGATGACCCACGCTCACACGTTGCATTAAACCTGTCGTTTTCACAACTCTTAACGGAGATTGCTTTAGGGGTGTTCACTGATCCCTACGGTATACTCAGAGACGTGTACTTGACTGGGAAGTGTTTATTAGAGAAAGTACTGCGGGTGTATCGGTTAGGCAATCCGCCGTATCGGGTGATGTTATGGGAAGACGACACCGTCGCTATTGAATTTTGAAAGAGGAGCCCTGTATGGCTTGGCAAGACTATTTCCAACTGCGTAATACCATCTCAGCGACGACGTGCGCGCCGAGTGTAATCCCACCGATTATTCGAGCAAAAGCATTGTCGATTGCCGATACCGAAACAGCCGCACAGGCAGGAACGGACGTTGCTGCACTGCATGCGAACATCCTACCTTTCTTACCAGATCCAAAACCAAACAGTCCGTATGACTACGAGTGGTTGAAGATCAAAACGATGGATGGCAGTACACGATTCATTGGCTTACCGTGGCTGGTGGAATCGAGTATCGAAGTCCACACGACAACAAAGTTTGTGATTGAACTCGATGGCGTCGATCCACTGAAACGTCCATTGGTAGAAGAAGCGTTACAGAGTAATGGGTTTACCATTACGTCTTTTAAAATACAGTCGTAATACTATGTAGTTACCTCTGAGGTGAGAAGTTTTAGAGTCCGTACTTTTCGTGTAGTCTCTAAACCGGTTCCACTTCGGAGGTCATCCTCGCCTCCTGGGGAGTCTACAGCTCGTTGTTTAGTTTTACGCAATTCTTCCTTCATGAAAATTGGGTTTGATAAACCACCACGAGAGGAGCTATACGCTCCTCTCTTTTTTCACGTTTTTTTTTTGACATTGACGACTATGGTATGTAGACCACGCTGGGTGTCCTTTCGGCGGTGGAATACGACATGTACCTGAACCTCGTCTTTGGCTTTCCCCAATGCCTTAGAGACAAAGGGGGTTTGCTGACCCCCTCTTTTTTTTAGACTAGGGAAGCGGATGCTTCCTTTTATGCCGTCTGTCTTTTTTGACCTTTACGGTCTATCGTTTAGTGCACTGAAATTACAAGAGACGTTTACGATGTCCAATCCATTTGTTCTAGCGCCTGAAGAGTATAAGCGCTCGTTAGATTTTTATAAAACGTACGCACGTGACGTTGCGAAGTACATCAGCTTGCGTACAGGGAAACCCTTCGAAGAAGTTTTAAAATGGGTAGTAGCGAACACCAAACCTGGGAATACAGGAAAGTTTCCTTTTGTAGACCCGAAGGTAAAGATACTGGAACGTGAGGTTGACGGGGATCGTGAACAGAAATTAGTCCCTTTAACAGAGATTCTCAAAAAAGCAGTACGTTTAGGGTCTGCGATTGCTCCTAACTTAACGGTGTACGCGAACCCAAAAGTCAAAGAGTCTCTAACCGGACGTTACTTAGTAGGCGAGCTTGCTAACCGAAACAAAAACAAAGGGTTGATGTTTGACGCGAAACGTGCGGGGAACACACTGATGCAGAACATCTACAACAACCGACAGAACCGAAACAAGATCAAGTGTAACTCAGTCTCAGGTGCGCATGGTACGAAGTCGTCTGTATTGTGTTTGGTCTCAGCTCACAGTACACTCACCAGTACGTGTCGTAGCGCGTCTTCCAATACAAACGCGAACGTAGAGCGTTTTCTGTTAGGAAACCGTCACTACTGGAGCTATGAAATCGCACAGCAGAATATCGTCAGTATTGTCAACCACTCCGACTACGACGCTATACGCGCTGCGATGCAAAAATATAAACTTGGGTATCCAAGTGTAGAGTACACGTTTGAACACGTGTTACGTTCCACGCGGTTGTACTGGAGAAGTCCAGAACTCGAAGAGAAGCTGCGGTTGTTGGTAGAAGCGTTATCGGACATCGAAAGAGCCGCGTATGTCTATACGGGGTGTATGTACAGCTTAGCGGAGTTACATCCTGAGTTTGTACGACGTCTACTTGGTGGTTTATCTGAGAAACCTACACAACACATCCCAGCGGAAGAAACGGCTGGGTGGATTAAAAAGTTAGACGAAGACGCTCAGATCCTGCTAGTGATCATCGCACACCGCGAGCTCGACGGGAAAAAACTCAAGGACGATGACGTTGTGAACGGACCACATTACGGTTGGATTGGTGCGTTAGCGAAGCAGTTGTACGAAACCGTACAGGACTACGCAGACTTCATCCGTGCGTTTTGGCGTACACCCAACATGCCAGCGAGTATGGCTCACTTTCCTGAATCGATACGTAGGTGTGTGGTGGCGTCAGATACTGACTCCAGTATCTTCTCTACCCAGTACTGGACAGAGTGGTATGTCGGGGAGTTGGAGTTTGGTGAACGTAGCGCAAACGTGAGTGCTGCGGTCACTTATTTGTGTTCTCAGTTGACCGTACACCTACTGGCGTTGATGTCAGCGAACATGGGTGTGGTGACAGAGAAAATCCACATGCTGGCAATGAAAAATGAATACAGTTTCCCTGTGTTCTTTTTAACCAGTATGGCAAAACACTACTTTGCAAGCCAAGCCGTAAAAGAAGGGATTGTCTTTAAGAAACACGAACTGGAGATCAAAGGAGCGACGTTACGGAACTCCAAAGCCCCTACGTACTTAATGGACAAGTCGGATGAACTCATTGAAACGATACTGACGACGATTTCCAGTGGGAAGAAAATAGAGCTGCGCGCAATACTGCAGCAAGTCGCAGACGAAGAACACCGTATTAAACACGGGATTGGAAACGGCGATTCGTTGTTTTTCTCCACAGCAACCATCAAACCTGCGAAGGGGTACAAAAACGAAAACTCTCCGTATTTGAACTACACGTTATGGCAGGAGGTCTTTGCACCGAAATACGGAGTCATCACCGAACCTCCGTACCGTGCGATTAAGATGTCGATGTTGACTAATACACCGAACAAAGTCAACACGTGGTTGGATTCCCTGCCCGACCAAGACTTAGCCGAACGATTCCGTCAGTGGATGCGTAAATACAACAAAAAGTATTTAACGACTATCTACCTACCCATCAGTTATGCTGAAGTCCACGGAATCCCAGAAGAGTTACTGGAGATGATGAACTACCGGAAATTGATCTATGGGTTAATGACCAGTTACTATTTGATCTTAGAGTCCTTGGGGTATTACACCCACGAGAAACATCTAACGAAAATGGTATCAGACTACTTCCCTCCTTCGTGGGGGGTAGACGGCACACCTCCTGTAATAGAAGGTTGGGAGTCACGTGACATGACTCCGATGGTGGTTTGGAACAGCGAAGAGTAGGAGCAGCATAGAGGGAGGCTTTACGCCTCCCTCGTATGTTTGGTGAGTTTACTTACGACTTAGCTAATTCAGCCTTAGCCAACTCGACGTAAGTGATAATCGCTCGACAGAGTCTGATTTTCTGTTTTTGTATAAAGACAGCGTAGGACGCAGCCGAACTGGATAGTTTAGTCGCTAACATAACAGCATCTTCTGCGGCATCCCATACTTCATCTGGAAATTCTTTATTCTCCAGAGTTCGCGCGAAGCCTACCATAGCCTGGTCGAGTGTTTCAGATACAGCCAATAGTCTTTCGGCGGAATTTAAGAGGGAGTCGAGTTCAGAAATGGAGGGGATTGGTACAGTACACTCTTGGTGCGCCAGGCCCGATTCCGCGTGAAGCAGAGCGAATTGACTCCTCTCTACGAAGTTCGAAGGTCTGATATCACCGAGTGGTTCATAACACCCCAAAGCTACATTACCGTACTCCAAATCTAATCTGTGAGTGGGGTATCCACTCACAGCATCTTTCACTACGGTCATACCTTTTAAGGATAACTTGAAATCGGCGCTGGTGTATTCTGGAACAGCCGTTCCTTGTGTCGCCGCTTGGATGTCTTTACTCACTCGCGTGAACTGGTCTAAGCGTTCCGAGTAGGAATCCATGACGATACCGAGAGCTTCATCTAAACTCAACATGGCTTTGTTTAAATCAGGTAGTTTACCATCAGAGTCGACCAGAAAGAGAACCTCACGGCTCTTTGTTGTAAACTTTACAGGGATCTGTTTGGATTCAGCCTTGTCGCTTTTTGCGGCTTTGATCTCTTTATCTAGTTCCTGAAGTTTTACTTTTTGTTGCTTTATCTCTTCTTTTAGTTCTTCCGACTTTTTGCTAGAACTACTGAAGAAAGCTTTCAACTTCTTGAGCATCTCTGCGAAGAACTTCTTCACCATCTCCCACACGTCTTTCACGCGTTTACCGATCGACTCTGGAGAGTAAGTGCTCTCCATACCGGTGCGCAATCCGCCTAAACCTACGCGGTTCAGATGTACACGCGCCAACGCGTTCGCGTAGCTTAACGCTTCCTGAGACAGTTTACCGTTGTCTGCGTCAGTCTGTACTTGGTTTGCTAAAGCCGACAGTTCGTCATGGACGTCTAACGATTCGTCTAATGCTTCTTCTACTTCACCTAATTCTGCGGCTGCAGTCTCTACATCGACCGTAGGCTCTTCCGAACCGACCAAACGTTGTTCTACGACCTCAGCACTTTCCAGCGCTAAAAATCGGTTTAATTTTTTTGACATACACACACCCTTTTGGTTAAATTCTAAACAGTCCATAAAATGACAAGCATAAGGAGGGAGCACTACGCTCCCTCCGTTATGTACGCGAGTATCGTGTCTAACTTTCTGTTTAAGTAGTCGCGTGCATCTAACGGCATCGCAACGTCCTGTAACAGTTTTGTATTCACTAACCGACGGTAGTCTTTTAAGTACTCGTTCACTAACGCACGGTTGTTCTTGATCGCTTCGTTTTGAAACAGAATTCCAAAAACCGTTTCACACCAATCGAGTTGACAAAACCATCGCGCGACTTCTGCGGGAGTGGAGTGCACTCTTGTAGGGTAACAGTAGGTGTCCTCAGCTGCATTACTTGCATACATGTCCACACTCGGTATCCACTGGAGTAACGCTTCTGCTTGCAAAGCTCGTCCTGTACGCGTTAAGTTTGCGTGAAACTGTGCTGCAGTTTCCCTCACGTAGGTGTACGAGTCAGGAATCGCGAGAGGCGGACGATTGACTGATAACGCAGGCGTGTACCCTATGGCACTACGAAACACCGTGTTGTACCATGCGATGTTGTTGTAACTTGGGATTAAGTTCGCTAATGGGTATTGCACTAGAAACTGTCGTACTGACCCCAAAAAGACTCCACCGTTTTTCCTCAAGTGTTCTTTACGCCAACAGTGGTACTGGAATGCCAGTAAACCAAAGTCAATGGTAATAAACGCGTGCCCTGATTCTTCGGTGGTAATCTGTCCTGCGAGGATAGAGTAATCAAAATCTGTACGAGGATGGCTCAGCACTTGGATAGGACGTAAGTACATCCACTCGCTCGGTTTGAGTGTAAACTCGTCGTAGTAACTTTGTGTTAAGTACAGGTACTCGTAGACGTTACTTCCAAAGAACCGTTGGGTGGCTTGAAACTTTCCTACGTAACGGTCACTTCCTACTCCAAACCGATTCAGTAAGTTGGGAGCTAAGGATGCAGCTACGTCTGCAAAGCGATGTGGTGAACCTGTATCTGCAATCGGTAAAGAGTCTAATGCAGTCACGAGGAAGTGTGTGTTCTTCACCGCTAGGTTTCTCGTCCGGTAATGGTCCCTTACCGTTCGAAAGTTTTCACTGAATCGTCTTTCTATATACGGATACTGTCCGAGACGGACGCCTCCGTAAGCCTTTACACTCGGAGACAAAAATAAAGTCAGCACAATCTGCTCCTTGGTAAACATGAGTCTTGAAGACGTTTTCGCACATACCATCAGTGTTTATTTTTACTGCTGTAGTTATACTATGTAGAAAACACAGCAGGCTTTGTAAAAAGTGCCTGCACAGCCACTCTCTATGCGGCTAAACCCCCAAATTCCTATATCCGTAGACGACTCGAAAAATTTACAGATATAGATTATAGAGTTGAGCACTAGGATAAAACCTAGCTCGATTGCAATCGAAATGTACGTAAAACAAAAGGAAGAAATACATGAAAGAACTGAACACTGCCAGCCAGAAGTCGACTCAGGCACAAGCAGAACAACAACAAACGTTCACTGGTGAACAACCAGTCGCTCAAAACTTAGCTGCTATGTTTGCAGCACAAACCAGCGGTGTGATGCCGTTAAGCCCACACAGTCAAGTGCTGTCTGGCTACTTAGAAACTCTGAAGCCAATGGTAGACTCTGCCAACCGTGACAACTTCAAGTTCACCATGCTGGAACTGGATCAACAAACGACTCTGATCCCAGTGTCAGCTGTAGCGATCGTGGGTGAGTACAAAAAGCAAGTTGCGGTGTACCTGATGTTATTAGCAGGTACTGCAGAAGAACTGCCGATGTTAGCCAAACGCAACGACAGCATCAACTTAGGTCAACGTGAGTTACTGTACCCACAAACCGTAGGTGACTTAACACGTGATCCTCAGTTCCAACCACTGGTGTCTAAAGCGTTAGCAGGTTTACCGCCAACGGCGTCATTCGTAGGCTTCAGTGTAGTACCCCGTGAAACTGCTCCAGGCGATGCCAAAGCCGTACGCGACGTGTTAGTCCGTGCAATGTCTGCTTTACAGTACAACTTAAAAGCAGCGTTACAGGAAGCAGGTCAGTACATCGTTTCTATGAAAGGTGCAAACCAAGCAGGCTTCCAATTACGTAGCCGTGTAGAGTTAGCGTCAGCTCCTGCTAAAACAGCAGGTGGTTTACCCGTACGTCGTGACATCACTGCTTCTGTTGCGTTGGTGAACACCAACACCAATGGTGGTTTGTTAGCGGGTCAATCTCGTAACATGGCTCAGCTGTCTGCCTTCTTAGACTTAGTCTACGTAGGCCCACGCATGATCGAAACGCCATACCAGCCAGCTCGTGCTACTACTCAGCACTTCCAAGCGCGTATGGTTGTCACCGATCTGTCACTGAACGCCGGTGTGACCACGCCTGAGCACATGGTGTTGGCATTAGCGTTAGCTGCTGAACCAATCCGTAGCCGTCAGTACATCAACACGTTCCACCGCCATGGCGCTGAGCGTAGCTTAGACGTGCTGTCTGCTGAAATGGCCGCTGAAGGTTTACTGCCAGCAGGTACTCGTGTGGGTGCTAACGAACCTACGTTCGACGTAAACCGCTTCTTCGCTGAATTCGTTCACCCAGAAGTAGCGGTCGTAGTACACATCCCAGAAACAGGTGAAGACACCTGGTTACTGAGTCTGTTACGTGACGCCTGTGCGGGTTCTGACACGGCAGTGAAGCGTTTCACACAAGCGTGTGATAACCTGACCTCTGGTAAGTTCTCTGAAGTGTTCCAGCGCTTAGGTTCTGGTCCTATCGGTAAAGTCGTCCCTACACGGGTTCCGTTAGGTTACTACACCAATGGCCACTCTGTGAAGTCCGACATCCGTGACTTCGACCACATGGCAATCTCTGCTATGGAAGGTGACAAAGACTTAACCCAAGTCTACCGTTTCGATGAGTGTTACGATCCACGTCGTGCCTCTACCGAAGAACGTCTGACTGTACTGTGTCAGCTGCAGAAGAAATACTTAGGTGACGTGGTGATCACTGACTACGCTACTGAAGTGATGTTAAACGATCGCGTTCTGTTAGCCCTGGTGACTGCGTTGGGTGAAGTAGGTGCGGCTCTGACTCCAGAGTACACACAAAACGAAACTCGCGTCGTACCTCGTGCAAACGTAGACGTGTTGTCTGGCGGTCTGTCTGCAAATGCATTCAGCACTGGCTACAACGCACCGACGTTTAACAACGGTCAAAGCTTCCAGTCTCGCTGGTAAGCTTTACTCCTCGTGACGAAGAAACAGGGAGCACTCCGCTCCCTGTTTTCTTTGCCGCTTTTCCTTTTCTTTTCTTTAAAATTCGTTTCAATTCACTCAGGGAGTCACTGTGGTAGAAACAAACGAAAACGACGATGGCGTCTATCTAGAACTCGTCGATTACGTGGAAATGTACGGCGCACAGTCCGTGCCACCGGTGTGTATCAATGACATCGACGCACGTACCGTGCAAGCAAAACAATTTCTGTCCAATTTAATACGGACAGAGTACGATGGAGACCAAGTCAGCGTCCTCCCGTCGTGTGGGTGTGGGCATACCACAGGGCAGTATGCAGCAAGCATTAAACTGCGCTGTGAGCTGTGTGGTACCGTTCCCATGAGTATTCTCGAGCGTCCAATCGAGTCTACGTTATGGATACGCGCACCACGGGGCGTGAAAGCGTTGATTAACCCAACAATCTGGTACATCTTAGACCAACTGTTTAAGAAGAACGGGATCAGTATCATGCGGTGGTTATGTGACCCCTACTACCGTATCCCGAGTGGTCATAGTGCGTTTGGAGAACAACTGGAAGCGTATGGGTTTCAACGGGGGTTGAATAACTTCTTTGATCACTTTGACCTGTACTTAAGTATCCTCGTGGATAACCGATTGTACTCAGGCTCACCCGATCGCAAAGACAACGTCATGGAGCTGGTGCGTGAGAACCGTGACTTGGTGTTTACTCCATATCTACCAATCCCAAACAAGATTGCGTTTATTACAGAGAAAACAGCGGTGGGTACCTACGCCGACTTCGGAATGGTAGACGCGATTGATGCAGCCTACACCATTCTCGACTTAGGGGAAGCGTACCAGAACGTACGGTTAAAGAAAGCAGAGAGTCGTGCAACGGTGTGTGTGGTACAACTCAGTGCGTACTACAACAACCTGTACAAGAACATTCTAGGTGGGAAGAAGGGATGGTTCCGTAAACACATCTTCGGTACACGTGCAAACTACAGCTTCCGTAACGTCGTGAACTCCTTGACAGGATGGCACTTATACTCAGAGCTGGAGATTCCGTGGACGACTGCGATTGCTGTATTGCAAGCACAGCTCACCAATAAGCTTTTGAAACGTGGGTGGGGTCCGAATCAGATTGAGAAATTCCTGTCTGAAAACGCTCACACTTACAACCCAGAGCTGGATGCACTCTTTGATGAGTTAATCAGCGACTCCCCTTACGTCGTTGGTGTTTATAACCCCATCGGTACACAACCCCACGAACATCGAGAGATCCGTGGTATCCCGTGTATTTTCCATCGAAATTGACTTAGGTTTCCTTTACTGGTAACAGTAACGCCAAACTCCTCTAACTGCTGGGACGATCTATCTAAAACTCTTTACCACAACGCAACTGGAAACGGTCTACGTGACGGTTTGAAAACAAAGAGTCTGGGTCTATCAGCAGCGAAGTTCCTAAGGGTGTATCAGCAGTATACATTACGGAATGTGTTCAACGACTATCGAAACCGCTTTCTTGCAATAAGAAAGAGAAGGGAGTAGAGTAGCCCGCAAGCGATCGAAAGGTCAGGTGGTTAGCCTAGCGCTAAGTAGTTTAAAACTATGCGAAACGAGGAGCTCCGTTATCCCTACTTATAACGGATGAAGATATAGTCTTTTATCCCAGGTAATTCTGGGGACGTTCTTTTAAGAACTGCGTAGGTGTCGCGCCCTACGTGAAAGCAAAGCCCACACTGCATGAACTATCCATGCAGCAATTCTTTATCAGCAGGATAAAGAAAGACCCGGCTATAAACTCAGTCAGTGTATCCACTCACTGTATAACCGGCATGAACTGCGATGAAATAACATTAATTAACTTAACATGCATCTATCTTATGCGACTAGCATGAGAAGGAAATGAAAGATGCGCGAAGGTTTGATAGAATCGAAAAGATACCCTAAGTATTACCACCACCCCCAGATTCCTCGGATTGTGATTTCCGAAGAAGGGATAGTAATTGATGTTTTGTTAGATTATTGTCCCTTAGCGTACTTCAACTCACATTTCGGGTATAACGTGATGAACATACGCGGTAAAGGCACGATGACACACCATCGTCTTGTCGCCGAAACGTTCCATCACAAAGAACACGACCACTACGTCACGAATCACATCGATGGCGATAAATTTAACAACAGAGCCAGTAACCTAGAATGGGTCGATAGGAAAAGAAACTTATGGCACGCTTACGAGTTAGGGCTGAAGAAAGATAATCGTCCTGTAGAGGTCTTAGACTTAACCACGCAGGAAGTTAATTCGTTCTTGGGTTTAAACAAAGCAGCCGCGTGGCTGAAAGCGTCCCAGAGTAGGTTACACGTTTATCTGAACTCCACACAGCAAACTCCGTTCTTGAAAAAATACAACGTGCGTTACGCGGACTCGAGTTGGAAACAAATCGATTCCAGTAATGTCGGCGAGAAACCAAATGGTGCCCCGCGCGAAGTTGTATTGACTTCTAAGGATGGAAAAGAAGTTTATATCTTCGAGAGCTACGGGGAAGCTGCCAGATACTTCAATGTGTCTACGAGTTCGATATGGCAGTCGATAAATAGGGGGACTAGAGTCAGGGGTTTATTCCTAGCAAAACATCTTGACGAGAAGGAAGGTTCTGTGGGAACTGTCGTTAAGAGAAAGCCTAAGAAAATGTCACCTAACTCGCGACGTCCGGCCTTTCCGATAAAAGTAACCAATAAGTTGACCGGCGAAGTTAAGCACTACGCGTCGACTCTGGACTTTTGTGCGGAAGTGGGAGCTCGAAGAAATACGGTACAAAGGGGAATGTCCATCAACGGGGGTAGATGGTCAATATATCAAATCGAATACGTTAACGTTAGTTAGTATGTTAAAGTCCCATCTATCCGCGAGGGTGGATGCGTACACCACTAAACGCTGGAAAAGCCTAAAGCTCTGCAACCAACACCGTGCTGGAAACAGTAAACTACAGTACTTGGCAGCAAGTGCGGTACACGGAGATCACTAGGACGGCGCGAGTCTTCTGAACGTCAGGTGGGGAAACCCAGAAACAATCGTAGAGATGCCCTATGCTGAAAAGAAACCGGAAACGGCGCTAAGGGGATGAAAAAGAAACCGAAAGGTAAAATGGTCAATCAGCAGCGAAGCTCCTAAGGGTTTGTTTACACAGATTACGGAGTGTGTTCAACGACTGTCCCGTAGCGGGGAGTAGGGGTACAAGCTAGAGTGAAAACTCAAGGTACTTCGAAATGTGGTGCTGCTCTTCTATAAAGGAGAGTAGATGGTATAGTCTGCACTGTAGGGAAAGCCTACAGCTGCGTACCCACGCTGTGAAGCGTGAGACGCGGGAGAGCCTTGCGAACTCTCCGAACATACATGGTTTGACGGTGATGCATTAAATGCCCTTGTCGCATTAGACAGGGAGCAATTTGAAGCGCTTAGGAAACTAGCGCCTCACAAAGGGGTATTAGACCACGGTACGCCTCGTAAAGTCAGTCGTGTAATTGCACTACACAGTGCAACTATTGCTACGATAGCTAACTGGCTGTATCGAGATGAAGCGTCAGCAAAACGGTTTGAGTTGCCTATAGAACGGTATGACCCAGACCACCAACTGGCGCAATTTAAAAACCTGGAGGTATAAATGCGAGTGGTAGAAGGAGGCCGTGCGCTGCAACATGCTGCGGCTTACGGACGTCCACATCAAAACGTACTCCAGTACGTAGAGACACAACGACACGATTACGTCAGTGGGTTAACTGAGCTTGGACGGGCTCAGTACGACCAAGCGATTGCACACGCGTCAACTTTGGTTGACTCACACGCGTTAGTGATTGCAGACGCGTTACGTGCTCGGACGGAAAGCTTCACACAAGTCAACAGTATCCATCGGTTGTCAACGTATGAAGAGGTACAGAACGCTCCACAAGAAATGGTACGGTGGTTGATGGTGGCTCCTGAGATCCGGGACGTGTACCACGACCAACGCTGTCATGGGTTTGGAGAGCGGTATGTCGACCTACAGCCGGGTGTGTCTCGTTGGGACCACGATGACTACTGTCGTGTTTACAGTGGACAAGTCAACTTTGACGACGAAGGACCTTTAGTACGGGTTTGTGTCGTAGGGGACGACGACGAGATTCCTTTAAGTACGCAACAGAAACTAGACATTCGGTACAGTATCGATGTTATGGTAGCTGGATTTGCAGAAGGGATTGACACCACCGATGAGCTCAATGGGGCATTGGGGTAAATGAATAAAAAAGCAAAGAGCCTTCGGGCTCTTTCTTTTTTTTTTGGTGGAATGACGTGGAGGAAGGTATGGTAGCAGTAGGTATAAACCTAGGTGGAAAAGGGTGGTTGACAGGAACGATTGAAACGTTGGATCAGTGCATGGCTGACTTTCTTACCGCAAAGTATTCGAAGTCTGAGCTGTATGCTGGAAGTATCAGTAGTATGGCGTATTTAGTGGGTGAGTATGGACAAGACCCAGAAGCGTTTAGTACGCAACTGGACTCTGTACTGACGTCGTATTTGTCACGTTGGTTTACAACAGTCAGTGTGAGCACAGCGGTGACGTATCCTAATAACATAGAAGCAGCACGGTATAACATCAACTTGTCGATCCAAGTTCAACGAGACGGGATCGTGTATGACTTATCAAAAGTGTTAGAACTCAGTAATGGGAAACTACAGGACTTGATTGAGGTGATCAATGGCTAACGCACGTAGTTTAGAAGACTTAGGGTTGATAGAAATGAATGAAGCGATGGATACGCTCATTAATGAAAACCGAAGTCGAATCGTAAGTGTAGAAGAGCATGTGTTTGTCAGTAAGTACTTACCTTTACTCACAGCGACTCAGAAAGTCGACTTAACGCCTTGGGTAGAGTTAGCAGGAGGAGGGTTCCAAGGAGGACAATTCAAACCTGTACACGTTGTAAAAAACGGGCAGCTCTTATTTACTGTACCTCCTTTATTTGCAACGCCTACTACCTACACGAAATACGACGAGAGACAAAGCATCTCTACGGTCGTAGACCAACTCCAAAGTAAAGCCAGAGCGTTTAACCTTTCGATGGATATCGCCCTTCCTAAAACCTTACAGGGGCTTTACACCACCCGTAGAGAGCAAACTCCAGACCACTCCAAAGCGTGGGCTGCGATTTTGCAACGGTATGGAATCGTCACTGGGACGACGGAGTCGAGCGTGAGCACACAGGCGTTGTCACAGACATGGCTGACTGACGATGACACAGACGACGATTGGGCGTGAGGGATTCACGTTATTAAGTTTTCACGACGTCCACTTAGGACACCACCGGACTCCGACGGAAGAGATCATCGCTGGGGTAAAGAAAGCAATCCTTGCTGAGAACCCCAAGCTGGTGAGTTGTATTGCGTTTCAAGGGGACTTGTTTGACCGTGACTTGCAATTAAGTGCGCACTGTGTGACTGACATTCATGAGTTTTTTGAATGGTTACTCCGCTACTGCAAAGAACACGACATTTGGTTACGGGTACTGGAAGGTACACCGAGCCACGATTGGAAACAGTCCAGACTTTTAGTGACATTAAACCGTCTACTGCGAATAGACTGTGAGCTCTATTACGCAGAGCAGTTAGAAATCGAAACCCTCCCGAACGGGATGACGGTTTTATACGTACCGGATGAGTGGAGCATCGATCCAGCGGATACACACCGTCAAGCGGTGCGCCTTTTAGAGTCTCACGGCTTAGCGCAAGTGGATTTCATTTTCATGCATGGCGCGTTTGAGTATCAACTCCCACCGCATGTACCACACGCTACGCACAGTAGCAGTGAGTGGCAGCCGTTAGCTAGGCAGTACATACTCTGTGGGCATATCCACCAACACTCACACCGTGGGAACATCCTCGTGGCGGGTTCCCACAACCGACTCGCCCATAACGAAGAAGCACCGAAAGGACACTTACGAGTGTGGGTGAGAGGCTCTCGTAAAGGGTGGGCGTTTGTAGAGAACGCAGAAGCGAAAGTGTACCGAACGATTGACTGCATCGGTCTGTCGTTAGAAGCGGCGTATGACGAGATACGTGAAATCGCACAGAGCACTCCTGCTCGTAGTTACTTACGTGTCAAAGCCAGTAGTACAGACTCGATTCTAAGGGGCGTAGCAGCTTTACGACAAGAGTTTCCTCAGTTCTATTGGGACACCAAAGGGGTACGTGAAGAAGAGCTAACAGAGAGTCGTGTAGACCCTACAGACGTTCCTGTATTTCGTGGCACGTCACTCACCGCAACAAACTTACCTCACTTAGTGAAAGAACGTATGACGCGTACAGGTGTTACGGCTGAGCTACAGTTACGTGTGGTACAATTACTGGAGGACTTGCAATGCGAGGTGTCTTAGCGTTACAAAGCAGAGCGTGTGGAGAAGAAATGTCCACGCTGTCGATTGGGACAGCGTTGGCCATCGAAGCCTACGTAAAAGAGAAAAAAACACAAACGCCTTTTCTTTTGGTGAACGTGCGGACGGTTCTGCGTAACTTAATGGAATCCGTAGAGAAAGACGTCCTGTTGCGTGTAAAGGCGGAAGACTTAGCGACGGTGCTACTGGATGAGCTCGCGTTTATCCATCGTGAGCTTCCGCCTTTAACAGGGCAAGTCACGCAAGTGCAGTTTTACTACCCGACGTACTCCGACTTACAGCGGATACTTCCTTACGCTGAGCTTCGGGAAATCACCACTCCTGCTCAGAAGTTTCAAGTGGCGTTAGAACAACACGTCTTTGCGCATCTACAGCGTCAGAAAACAGAACCGTGGGAACGCGTAGCGACTCGTCATCCCGGACTCAAGCAAGCGACGACGATCCTAACCCATAGTCCTTGTGACTTGTTAGCGAAACCTTACTTCCCACAGTTGCAACTTTTAGAGTCTCACACAGGAGCAATCAAAGGGTACACGTTGTGGCACACGAAGTACACTAACGGGAAAGAGCTCGACTGTATTCCTTTTGGGCGATTTGGCTTGCAGATCTTTGGGGATAACAACACGCTACTGAAACAAAAACCCTTTAAGGTCAAACAGCTGGTGCTGGGGATGGCAAAAGCTGACCACTGGACGAGTATGTCCAGCGACGATCGGATACGTGCTTCTATCAACAAACACAAAGACCCTGTGGAACGAATGATGCTTCTGAAAGTCTTAACGTCTTAATTTACACAGAGCGTGTAATAATAGGACGACACACATCAAAACTACTTTTAATAAAAGGAAAGGTTCTATGTCCGAAACGACAAAAAACTCATTAGGCGAATGGAAGTTATCACTGACAGCGCCAGCCCATCGCAACGCAGAGCAACGCGATGATCGTCCTATCAAACCGGTCTTTCGTGTAGCGATTCGCTACAACCAAGTGCAAGCGAAAGTGTACACGGGTGTAGCAGGGGATAAAAACAAAGGCGTGATTGAAGCAAACATGTCACTGCCTATCTTTGGTGCGTTCATTGAGTTGATCAAAGACGCGTCTAAACCAGAGTGGCCAGCAGGCAAACGCATTGCGGTATTAAACCGTAACTTCACGTATCCGAACGGAAAGCGCTCAGAGAAACCTGAAGAGATCTCTAAGCTGTACGTAGGGAAAAACAAAGACGGTGTGGTATACATCGCGTGTGTAGCTCCTGAGTACCAAAACCGTCCGATGATTCAATTCGCGTTTACGGACGATGAATGGTTTGCTCTGGTAGACGCTGACGGCAATTCATTAAGTGAAGCAGACGTGTCGATGTATTTGGCGCGTGAGTACGCTGCGCGGATGGAATACTTAGTCCGTCAAAACTACCACGATGGTTTCCAAACCAAAGAAGAAATCGAAGCAGCGAAAGAAGCCAACAAAGCCAACCGCGGTGGCGGTTATAACAAAGGCGGTGGTGGTGGCTACAATAAAGGTGGCTACAACAAAGGCGGTAACGGCGGTGGGTACAACAAAGGAGGAGACTCCGGTGGTGACAAACCTGCAGCAGGCGGCGGTTGGGATGACGCCGACGACGGTTTACCGTTCTAAGTAAACAACATACTGAGGAGAGCATTTCGCTCTCCTCTTCTATGTTCCTCAGCACTCGACAAGTTTTCAGATATACATTATTGTTAGGACTAGCCCCAATCAATCGCGAAGGCTGGATAAATAAAAGAAGGTACAAGCTATGCATTTTCATACCGCTTACTGCCCGATGTCTCCCACCAAGACATTGGTCTTAGAGCACCAAGGAGAGCAGCTGCGTTGGGTAGTGTCTGGGTTTTTAGCCACAGACCGACCCGACCGTGTCGTACGGGACATTAACCACTACTGGAGTAAAATACCACAGCACCGCCAACAGTTGATCTTTGACACTTACAAGGACATGCACTACAAACTCCACAACATTGAAAACCCCGACCGGATGCACGAACGGTTGATTGAAGACTTTCGAATGTTGATGGACAACCACCCGATTGAAGAAACCATACTCTGGGCAGAAAACGAATGTCAGATCAAATACCACCCTGACATCAAAGAGCACTACGACGACGGTTTCCCAAAAGAGATCACGTACGTGACATCAGAGTACCGTGCGTTACTGGCGTTAGTGTTACGTAGTCGACCACTGCTGCCTTTGTTTGCAGTGTACTGCGCAAACGTGAAAGACTCGTACGGCGTGCAGTTCAAAGAGTATCATGCTGCGAGTATTCTGGAGGACACGGATTACGTGACATCAGAAGCGTACGAACGCATGTTTCTGTATATCCGACACCACGTGGAGAACGCAGACCGTTCTGAAGCCGCGGTGTTAAACTCCTTAGGGACAGTGACATTACCAGACTACGTGACTGCGATGGCGATCGTTCGTAAACTCACAACCTGTGAACTCCCTTATAAAGGAGAAGACACGGAGCCTGTGAATCTGGTAGCAACGCTTTACAACTTTGTAAGGTCTACTTTAGATGGGCTGAACAACAAATACGGTGGTGCAATTCGCAACAAGAAACCTCAGGACGGGAACGACAACGAACCTGATAACACGTCTTTACCCGAAGGCTACAAAAACCGCACAGACGTGACGGAGTTGGATTCTCAGTTGTATAAGGTCCATACTCAGAACGCGTTGGTATTTGCCCGTAGAATCGATTCTACGGTGCCTGAGGCGTACGTAGATCGGTGCTGGGCGGTGTTGTGGGAATCTGCACGGTACGCACCTCACCCTATCCAACAAACGCTGGTGCAGTGGCTGGTGAAGCTCGCTGATCTTTCTCCGCATGCCATTCCACACTTGGATGCAGAAGAAACAATCAAAGTGTTTGCTGCAGTAAAGGCAGTCCTGTGGCATTGGGAGTATTACGATCTAGCTGCACTTATTAGCGCGTTCTGGAAACGAACTCCGGAAGATACCATCTACGGGAGTCGTCGAAACCCAATCACTGATGAGCAGGTAGAGCAGTTACGTAAGCTGTTTCCTTACTACCAGCAACTCAAAGGGAAAACTCTGAGTAAACACGCTCAGATCCAAGGGGTAGGAAAGAAAGAGATCGTTCACAATGAAGCTATCCGTGGGATTGACGCGGTAGTGACGTTAGGAAACGACTTAGTGTGGGAGCTGAATGGTCCTCCAGAGTTATTGGAGAAAACCAATTGGTTAACCAACCCTCATGGAAAAGTATTCCCTGCGGATATCAAAGTCTTTTTAGCCAGTTTAGTCATCCGTATTAACCAATAGAAAAAGGAGTCGTATGAGCCAAGTCAATGGGAATTCACAACAACTGCACGTGACTATGTTTCAGTTGTTTGAAACCGACCGATTTGCAGAGATGGTGGGGCGTCCGCTCACGAGTCACGTAACGGGGCAGGTACTGAATGCGTTTCAAGAAGCGACTCAGCACGGTCAGTTCTTAGACCACACGACGTTGTCTGGTGTCGCAGGTCAGTTTATCATGCCAAGTGCTGAGACGTTCCGTACGCCAGGGATCATCAACGGCTGGTCTGAAGCACGGTTTCGTTTCATTATGGAACTACAAGAGAACGCGATGGGTGTGGGGTTACGTACAATCCTGACGGGCTACACGGACCACTACGGGTACGCTCCAGGTAGTACGGCACTTGATCCGAAGATGGCCTTGTATTTCACCAATGTCATTCGGGTACGAGATCAGATCGTTAATGGACCAAACGGACCACAGACAATCACAACCCTGCTGGATGCTGACATGATTCTCAAAGGCTTAGCTGCCAGTGGGTATCAGTCAGGTTTACGCAACGAGCAAGCGTTACGTCCCGTGGATGTGTTCTCCAGTCTAGCCATCCCTTCGCAATACAACCAGCCGGGGATACAACTGTTTGACGGACGTACCAGCTTCCAAGCGGGTGCGCAGTTAAGCCGTACGGATAACGCGATTCCTAGCCGCTGGGCTGAGAAAGTTTTCCAAGGCTTTACAGCAGCGTCTACCAGCGTGGACGTGATGGACGCAGAACAACGCGACCTACATCGTCACGCACGAGGCATTGTTGCTGAGAACCAAGTCAGTAACATCGGTGTGCTGGATACGATGTCCTACGCATACGACTGGCGTAGTCGTGGTTACATTCAGCTGTGTGAATTGGAAGGTCTGTGTGCGCATTTGTCGCACGTGACAGAAGTTTTCCCATTCAGTCAAGCAGAGCGTATGGCAGCTTACACGCCAGGACACTCCTGTAATTGGGAAGGTAACTCCAACGAACAGGTGGCTGCCAGTATGGTATTGTCTGTGATGGCATCGATGATGTGGAAGTTTATGTTAGGGTACTGTAACTTTACTTTGACTAACGCCACACACGATGGTTCGTATCGTTTTAACGTGATCTCGAACGACCCCAGTGGTTCGGATGCTCCACGTTCTTACGTACGTAACTTGGATATCTCTCAATACGTAGCGCACTTTGGTCAGTGTATTACACGGGAGCTGATGCCAGGTTTAACTCGTCAGGGTGCATTGGTTGTTACACTGAATGTGTTCTCTGACTTGATGGGTACGACCACCATTGACGTCAGTATCAACGGTCAACCGTTCGTGCGTTTTATTGCACCGACATTCGCCAATAGTCTGTACACACCGCTGATCGGTACCGACCGTCAGTCGTTGGTTTCATTGTCTGCTGACGTAGACAATTTACTTTCACACGTAGGGATGGATAACATGCCTATGCAAAACTACACACCGCACACAGAAGCAGGGAGAACAAGATGGGGTTAAAAACAGTCAATGACGTGGTTGAGTTTTATCGTCGTGTCATTGAAGCCAGTGGCTTACAGATTGGCACGAACGCAGACGTGCTGGTGCAATCTGGAAAAGGAGCAATCCCTGTACAGGTTGCAAAGCTTCCTCTGGTGCTGCCCACTCAAGCACGCTTAACCGCGGGCTTAAAAGAGGAGCTCGCGTTTGCTCCTCTGGGGGAGGCGTTAGACCGTGTGGAGTCGGACGTACTCAAGTGGTTACGTCGCGCATTTACCGTACGACAAACCTCTGTAGCAGCGATTCTGTTTACTGAGTTGGCGCAGCTGGCTGCTGAGACTGAGCGTCACAAAACACTCAGTCCGGACCAAGCGGAGTTACTGTCTGTACTGCCAGAAGCAGACGAGACGATGGTCAAAGCCTTTGTGGATCTTTTTGACGTGATCTGTGGTACAGGAGATAAGAAACTGATCTCCACGTACGTAGGTCGAAACAAAGTGCTAGATGGCGCAGAGTGGTTACGTGCAGCGTTAGTGAGCTTTGATGTTCTCAAAGCAAAAGTCACGAAAGAACACGCCATCTACGGGAAGAAAATGCGAGTGAAGGATAAGAAAGCATTCTTTGACTTACTGCAGTTTATCCTCCCAGGTGCGTTAGACCCAGAGCGATTCTACAGCGCTGGTTCTCGTGATAAAACAGCTCCGAACTTCCACTGTCTACTGACGAGTTATATCAAAGTCATGCGAGACTACAACCGTGTGATCGAGCTGTACTCTGACGTGTGTCCAGACTTAGCGGAGTGGACCACACCTCACTTAGACCAGTTGGAACAAGACCTGACGGAGTTTCGTGAACTCGGTAGTCTGATTCCTCCACTGGCAGGTAACAAAGGGGAAGGGGAAGAGTCGAAAGTCACGGCGGTGAACAACAATGGAACACTGAATAAGGCAGCGACGTCAGTAGCGCCTGTTACAACTCCAGTGAGTACCGAAGCGCCGAAGACCTGGGCTTCGGCAGTAAGCCAACCTCCGGCTTACCAAGCACCAGTTGCTGGAGGGTATCAAAGCCCTAACGTCTACACACCGAGCTACCACCAAGCTCCCATGCAAGCAACACCTTTGACCCCACGGCAACTGCGTGAGATCCAACGTCAGGAAGAGAATCGCAATGCGTATATCCAACCTGCTACGTATGGAAATTATGGAGCTGCTCCACAGACGGGGTACCAGCAGAACGTGTACCAACAACCGGGTTACCAGAATGTTCAGTCGGGGTATCAGAACGTAGCTACTGGGTATCAGCAGGCGTACCACCAACCTGCCTATAACTACGGTGCCCCACAAGCATCAGTAGCTCCAGCAGGGTATCAACGCCCAATGTAAGTAAGACCGCATAAAGCCGGAGGTGAAAACCTCCGGCGATGTGCTGTGTTTCTCACTTTTTTACAGAGCGATGTTGGTTTTTACAGCCAACACTTATTATTCTGCGTACGATCGTAGATACGCTTGTCGTAAGCGCTCTATCTCGTCTTCGTTCGGCACGAGTAACGTGTCAAACCCTACGTCGAATTGGTCTGGTGTCGACAGACCATTCAGTCTCATGAGTAAGTGAAATGCAAATGGGGGAGTGGGTTTGAGAAAGTGTAAAAGTCCCATAAAATTATACTGAAACCGAGCAGCTAAGTCTGCAGCAATCGGGAGCTGTTGTGTATTGGGGCTTTTCTTTAGGATGTCAATGTGGTCTTCAAACAGCAGGAGAAATCCATCGCTGTAATACAACGGGTCTCCAAGTGGCTGTCTATACCCTTGCACGGTAAACGTCATGGTTGTTTCTACTCGTCGTGATTTGAAGTCTATATTATCATTCTGGACACGTAGTACAAAAGTGTCAGTGTGACCCCTTCCATACTAGGTTGCTGGAAGGTAGATCCATGAGCATACAAAAAAACAAAAGGAAGAGAACTGCATGATTTTGAGACCCTTGGTACACAGGTCTAAAAACGAGCTGCATCCCCAATTGCTCGGGAACACCACCGATTTAGTAAACTATATCGCCTGTGCGTCTTCCCCGCGTTTATCCATGCGGGGAGGTCATCAGGCACAAAGTTTAGTGGTGGATTGTCCTACGCGACCTAACTTGATCGCAGGACACGAGTTTGAATACGCACAAACTACTTTTAAACAAACGATGCCTACCACCGGACGGTTGTTAAAAGTAATCCATAAGTTTCCAAAGAAACTAGGAGGCTTTCCATTTCGCAGTAACCCCACGACGATCCTGATCTACGAGGAGATGGAGAAACTACAAAATGGAATCCATTCCTTAGGGATGGTGCTTTTACGTACACACCACTGTGCGCACCAAACCTTCGGGTTTAAATACAGAGCGGATCAGTTACAGAACAGCTTTAACAAATTTAAACCAGGGGACATTATCCCTAAAGGATACGTGTTTGCAGACTCTCCCAACGTCACTGACGATGGGGAGTATATGTACGGGGTAGAAACCGATATTGCGTTCATGACGATCCCAGAGATCATCGAGGACGGTATCGTTGCCTCCGATACGTGGTGTAAAGCCAATCGCGCTACGGCGTTTGGAGAGGCTGTCTGTAGTTATGGTAAAAAGTTCTTCTTGTTAAACCTTTATGGGGACGATGAGAATTACAAACCGTATCCAGACGTAGGGGAGAAAATAAGAGACGATGGGTTACTGTTTGTCATGCGACCTTACGATGAACTCTTAGGACCATGTCAAATGTCGCTTAAAGCGTTACGGGAAATCGACTACAAGTTCGATAAACGCGTGTACGCTAAAGGTGGTGCGATCGTCACTGACATCGAAGTACTCCATGACTTTACAAACCAAACCCCACCGACGCCAGTGGGGATGGAAACTCAACCACAGCGGTATCAAACTGCGCAGGATGAGTTTTACAGTGAGGTCATCCAAACGTATCGAGATTACGTACGGCGTATAGGAAATGGAAAGTACCAACCGGAACGGGTGCAAACCACACCTGAACTGGAACGTTTCCTTGCACTAGAAGCCCTACCGAATAATCCAAAGAATGCCAAAGCGATCGTAACGAGAACGTATCGTGCTGCACCTCTGGATGATTGGTGGGTAAAGATCAAATACACCTACAAGTACACACCGAATGTAGGTTCAAAAGCTGTAGGCTTACTTGGTAACGGAACTTATGGCTCAATGAGCGGTAAGGCTTTGTTCGTCTAGGAAGTAATTCTTAGATGCCACTCATCTAACTGACGGGAACACCCTAGAAACTATGTACACCAAGCCGTGCTGGAAACAGTGATCGAGTGATGTTTACATCACTCCACGGTGGCTGAACTAACTACTCAGGTATGGTAAAAGAGACATAGAGCGTTACTGTAGTAACGTCGGGGCAATCCGCATCGAAGTCCCTAACCCTATTTACAGGTATGGGATGTGTTCAACGACTAAGGGACTGGACCACCCTGTAGAGCGGCAAGCGATTGGCCGCCCCAAACGAGAGGCCCAACCAGGGTACATAAACCGTACCGCTGTGGGATTGATATAGTCTGTTCCCTTATGAAAGTAAGGGCGGGTGTCTTAGCACACCGGGTTATGGTAGCGACATAACTGGACAAAAAGAAAGGGGTATTGGTAGATATCAGAAAATGGGAAGATATGCCTATAGACCAATGGGGACGTAGAGCACATCTGGTTTTCTGTGGCGACTCGGTCACCAAACGAATGAATCCGGGTATTATTTACGAACATTACGTCAACGCAACCAGTTGGTGGGTGCGACAGAACTTGATCAAGTTTATGGATCGAGGACGTGTGGACGATGCGTGGCGGTATTTGATGGCGTATTACTCGGTTGCTTCTCCGTTGCAATATGAGGAGTACTTAAGCTTCAAACTCAGTCCAGCTGAAAAGCTCAAAGAGTTAAATGAGCAGATTCACCAACATCGCCATCCGGAGTTTGCGGTCAGCCAGCCTGTGGTGAGGTTGTTGCTCCCACCCCACAGTCCTAACATTGGTGCTCCACAAATCCAACAGCTCAGAGAGTCGTTTCCTATTCCTATCGGTCCTGTGACGTATAAGGATTACGCTGGGAAAGAGTACACGACGAAAGACCCTGTGTTGATTGGTAGTATGTACGTGATGTTGTTAGAGAAGATTGGCGATGACGCTGCAGCGGGCAGCAGCTTCAAACGTCAGCACTATGGGATCTTAGCGAAACTCACGCAGAACGATCGTAACAGTAAACCGTGGCGTGAAAACCCGACACGGATACTGGGTGAAGCAGAAATCCGTTTGCTGGTTGCAAAGATTGGACCTCAAGCCACAGCGGACTTCTTGGAGATGCAAAACTCTCCTGCAGCACAAAAAGCGATTGCGTATAAACTACTGACGGCTGACAACCCGATGGACATCCAAGCCGTGTGGGACAAACACGTAGTCAAACGTGGGAACGGTCGGAGTTACTTGTTTGTGAATCACGTGATGGAATGTAGTGGTCGTCGTTTTACGACGCGTAAACGTCAAGAAGCGAGGAAACAGAAATGCTAGAGTACAACGTACGGGATTTACTGCAGTACACACGCTGGCAGATCTGGGCACTTCCACAAGCGATTGATGGGGAGAACTTACCCTGTGTCGTCCACTTTGACGATGGGTTGTTAACCACGACAATCCGTGAGACGATCTACTCGTGGTACCACTGGAGTTTCTTCAAACGAGCGCCTGAGGTACCCATCTGTAAACGTCACCACATTGGGAATGAACGACTCACTGCTCAAACCACACCACGGTTGTTTGAGCGAGTGATGTTTGATATCCACGACTACACGCAAGGGCGTGTGCATGTATTGGACTTACGCAAAGAAGCGTACGAACAAGTCAACACGTTAGTGAACGACTGCAATGGGTTGTTGGGTGCGTACGTAACGTCTGTCAGTGCGTTGGATTATCTGGAAGTGTTAGAGCATCCAGACATCTACGCCGCAAACGAACGCATTCAATCCATGAACTGGGACGACCCTGAGCTGTGCGAACAAGCGGACATGCATATCCGTGACGTGTATAAGGTGGTAGGGAAAACTCTGAACTCTCCCACGGAGTTACGAGGAAACCGTGTAGCGGAAGGGATCAAGTCTGCTCTTTTAAAGATTGGACAAATCCAGCAGGTGTTTGGTCCACGGGGGATTCTACAAGACATCAGTTACAACGTGTTTAACAAACCGATCGTGTATGGGTTTGCACACGGCTTAGTGACTCTGGCGGATTCGATGATGGAATCCAGAGCTGCATCACTTGCTCTGTTCTTACAGAAAGATCCACTGGCGGATGTTGAGTATTTCAACCGTGAACTACAGCTGGTTGGGAACATCATCGACCACGTTGTGAATTACGACTGTGGTTCCACAGACTACGTTCCTTGGACAGTCAAAGAGAAACACCTCCCTTCTCTTGCAGGTAAAAACCACGTACTTGCAGACGGTAGTATCAAACGAATCTTAGGGAACGAAACGCACTTAGTCAATACCACGATCTTTCTACGCTCTCCTATGCAATGTAAACACATCTCCCCTAAAGGAGTGTGTCTAGCGTGCTTAGGGGACATTGGTCTGAGTATCGATGAAGAAACCAGTTTAGGTCATATGGCGGTTATTGAGCTCTGCTCTGCAGTGTCCCAAAACGTACTGTCTACTAAACACTTAAACGGTAGTGCGCTCGTGGATGAGTTTATCGTACCTACCTACGACGAACCCTACATCGCTGTGTTACCTGATCGGGTCAGTATAGCGATTTCCTCGAAGATCAAACCCAAACGCACAACGATTGCTGTGCTACGAGAAGAAGTCCCTAACTTAAATGACATCGCGTTGTGTGATATCTCCGACTTGAGTATCTCTCGAATCTCCCAACTCTCTTCTGTGCAGTTTATTACAGAAGACGACGACGGGTTTGGAGAAACCACACCTGTGTCAGTCTGTATGGGGTCTCGTCTCTCTAGTTTCAGCAAAGAGTTCTTAGAGCACATTGCTCGCGTAGGGTACGAAACCGATGCGAAGTACATCAAGGTGAGTTTAGCAGGCTGGACACACAACCAACCGTTGTTTGTACTACCGAAGAAACAATCCAGTATGATTGAGTTTATGGCAGACGTCAAGTCATTGATCAAAGGCAATGGAGACAACCAAGCAAAAGAACACTTGGATCTTTCAGACCACAACAGCCTTGCAATTGCGTTGGCTGATTTCTATGACTTGGTCAGCGGTAAGTTTGTGATCAACATTGCGTTGTTAGAGGTGATTCTCAAAGCAACGATGATTCGTTCGAAAAGCCGAGGAGACTTCCGTTTACCTTTACCAGGAGGGGAAGCACAATTCGGTCGGTACAGCGAAATCATTGGTGGGCGTAGTTTGGCTGCACAAGCAGCGTACCAAGAGCAGCATGCAGTGTTCTCAGACCCTGCAGCGTTCTTGAGACGATTACGCACTCCGCATCCGTTTGATCCAATCATCAACCCGACTGTGTAACTCAACCGTCACACAGGGGGAGGTGACAAAACCTCCCCCTGTGCTTTTCGTCTTTAGTGGGAGCAACACGTGAAGATTTGTAGAATAGATGTGTACAGTCATGGAGTGAAGGTGACTAAAGTCGAAGCACCAGCCGCTTTGGTGCTTAAAGACTTTACCTACAGTCTGGTGCAGTACACCATGGAGAAAGTACGACAGCGTTTTGTACGGACTGCCACACGGGTATTTGCTGCGCGCTCTGAAGACAAAGCAGAGTGGCGGTTTCATAAACACCAGTACGACAAACTTTTAGCGGAGTTCACCAAACGAGGCTACACCTTAGACCAGCTGGAGATTATCGAACATCCGCTGTACCCTTTAGCGACGTCACAAGTGAAAATGCCTGAGAGTTGGGTGGCTCGAGAAGACCAAGGTCCCATCATCGACTACATCGTTGAGGAAGGACACACCAAGGTTGTAACCCTTCAGACCGGCAGGGGAAAGCTAGGAGATAACAGAACTCTAGTCAAAATCCCTGGCGGTTGGAAGCAATTGGGTGACATTCGAGTTGGAGAGTACGTAATCGCACCTGATGGAACCCACACGAAAGTCCTTAACGTATACCCGCACGGTGTGTCTAAATTACACCGCGTGTTATTCGAAGACGGACGTTTTATTTACGCGGGTGGGGAGCATCTCTGGAAAGTGTTACTGGACGATTCCAGCGAAGCGGTGATCGATACAAACACTATAGGGGATTGGTTAAAACACAATCGCTGCTACATTCCTTTCTATAAGGGAGGTTTATTAGGCGAAGACCATCTCGATAACGCTAACTACGTAAGTACTTCTAAAGCTGCTGCGATCGCACACCAACAACTCGTGTGGCAAGCCGGTGGTGTCGCAACGCTAAAAGAAGAAGATGGGCTGTGGAGCGTTACCGGAAGTGTGTATCCGGACGCGCCGGGACTACGAATCGTTTCGATTGAATATTCACACGAGGCACCAGCTACGTGTATCGAAGTCGATCATCCAGACGCCTTATATGTCTTTGAAAATCACGTCGTCACTCACAACACAGCGTGTGCGCTCAAAGCCAACGAGCGTATCGGTACACGTTTGTTAGTGATGGTGTTAGGTCGGTATTTCGACAAGTGGAAAGGGGACTTGATTGAAAACTATGGGTTAAAACCACAGGAGTTAATCACGGTCCGTGGACAGAAACAGTTGCACTCTATTTTGGAACAAGCAGATAACGACGCCATTCCAGACAACTGTCAAGCGATCCTCGTGACAACGGATACGATCTCTGACTACATCCGTCTGTACGAGCAGACGAAGTTCTTGGGAATGCCAAAGTACCTAGTCCCGCCGGAAGACATCTATAAAGAGTTGAAGGTAGGGTTTCGTATACTGGACGAGTGTCACCAGAACTTTCATGCGAACTTTAAGATTGACTTGTACACGCATATCCCGAAAGCGTTGTATCTGTCAGCGACGCTAGAGTCGGACGACCCTTTCATTGACAAGATGTATCAGATTGCGTATCCACTGCACTTGAGGCAGAATGGCGGTGCATATATCAAGTACACGCACGTTCGAAACATCGAGTATCAGTTACTGGAACGGAAGGGACTGAACTTTAAGAACGGGAAAGGGCAGTACAGTCACATTGAGTATGAGAAATGGATCATGCGCAAACCAGAGCGACTCAAGCGGTACTTGGAGTTAATCTGGAGTGTGGTGAAACATGGCTTTATTGCAGAGTACGTGGAAGGGCAGCGGTGTTTGTTGTTAGCTGCTCAGGTGGAGATGTGTGACGCAATTGCGAAATACATTGATGACCGGGTGGGGGACTTAACGGTTTCGAAGTACACGAGTGATGAAGACTACGAGGTTTTGATGACGTCGGATATCTCTGTCTCTACGTACGGAAGTGCAGGTACGGCGGTTGACATCGCTAACTTAACGGTGTGTATTTTAACCACAGCGGTGAGTGGCAGTCAAGCGAACCTACAGATCATCGGACGGTTACGTCAGTTGAAACTGTGGCCTACGCTGAAACCGAAGTTCTTCTACTTAACGTGTTTGGATGTTCCTCCGCATCGGAATTACCATCAGAAAAAGATGGAGTTATTCCAGCATCGGGTGTTGTCACACACGACGTTACCTACCCCAATGAAAGTGTAACAAGGCTGTGGGGGAGGAAACTCTCCCACTGTGCCGTTTAGTGAAAAGGAGACAGACGTGATTGTTACGAGTAATGAGTTACAGCTAGAGTTTACAGAGTACGTCAAACAGTATCGATTACTGTTTGAAAACTTTCTGTTAGCGAGGAAAGTGTACCGTGAACACTATCCGTCGACGTTACTGACGTTACGGTTATTGATGTCACAGCACACGAACAGTATTGTAGAAGACGATGCGTGGTTACAACGGTTTATGAC